>ERZ778018.14-NODE-14-length-487363-cov-145.583181_pt1 | contig 487363 bp, 494 predicted proteins | sample MGYA00375748_ERZ778018 | MGnify/ENA primary metagenome ERZ778018 (study PRJEB29350, sample SAMN05509839) | bioreactor metagenome | biome: bioreactor; material: wastewater | place: South Africa: University of Cape Town | collected 2014-04-22 ...
AACTCGGCCGTTAATTAAAACGGCACTTCATCTAAGTGTGAGCATCTATGCTAGCTGCCAGACCAGCCAAAGCCAGACCAGCTACCACCACAACACCCACACCTATCGGCTGTAAATTGTTAAAGATCAATCGATTAGACATGCTCTTCGCTGTTCGCGTGCCGCATGCCTGTCGAGAAGGAGCGCATTCTACAGAGCAAAAACTTTCCGTCAACACTTTCGGCCGATAAATTTTAAATAATTGTGACGCGGGCGAATTTTCGCTTGCCAACCTGCGCGACGACGGTCGCGCCGACCGGCACGCTCACGCCCTTGTCGGCCACCCGTTCACCGTCCAGCCTGACGCCGCCGCCGGCAATCTGGCGAATGGCATCCGAGGTACTGGCCACCAGTCCGGCCTGCTTCAACAACTGCGGCACAAGCAAGGCACCGTCCACGCCGGGCAGGCTGATTTCCGGCATGTCGTCCGGCAGTGCCCCCTTCTGGAAGCGGGCCTCGAAATCGGTCAGCGCCCGGGCCGCCGCGTCCGGGCTGTGAAAGCGCGCCACGATTTCCTGCGCAAAGCGCACCTTGATATCGCGCGGATTGGCGCCCTCGGCCACCTGCCGCTTCCAGTCTTCGATGGCCGCCAGCGGCTCGAACGACAGCAATTGAATGTAGCGCCACATCAAGTCGTCGGAAATCGACATCAGCTTGCCGAAGATCTCCTGCGGCGGCTCGTTGATCCCGATGTAATTGCCCAGCGATTTCGACATCTTGTTGATACCGTCCATCCCCTCGAGCAGCGGCATGGTCAGGATGCATTGCTGGGCCTGGCCATGATGCTTTTGCAGTTCGCGCCCCATCAGCAAATTGAATTTCTGGTCGGTGCCGCCCAGCTCGATATCCGCTTTCAGCTCAACCGAGTCGTAACCCTGAATCAGGGGGTAGAGAAACTCATGGATCGCGATCGGCTGCTGGCTGCTGTAGCGCTTATGGAAATCGTCGCGCTCCAGCATGCGCGCCACGGTATGAGTCGCCGCCAAACGGATCATGCCGGCCGACCCCAGCGTTTCCATCCATTCCGAATTGAAGCGTACCTCGGTCAAGCCCGGGTCCAGTATTTTGAATACCTGCGCCTGGTAGGTTCTGGCATTTTCAGCCACGGCTTCGCGGGTCAGCGGCGGGCGCGTGGCATTCTTGCCCGTGGGGTCGCCGATCATGCCGGTGAAATCGCCTATCAGGAAAATGATTTGGTGCCCCATCACCTGAAACTGGCGCAGCTTGTTCAGCAGCACGGTATGGCCCAGGTGCAGATCCGGCGCCGTCGGATCGAACCCCGCCTTGATCCGCAACGGCCGCCCCGTTTTCAGCTTTTCGACCAGTTCGGTCTCGACCAGCAATTCGTCGGCGCCCCGCTTGATTTCCTGCAAAACGTCCTGCATCAAATACCTTTCCAGTACACGTCAAGTTTGTCCGGATCCGACCGTAAACCATGCATATCATTGCGTGCATCCCGCCATCCCGTGCTCGCAAGTTGCTGTTTTAATTACACAAGACCAATGGGGTCATTTGTGGTAGACTCCCGGTTCGCAAAAAGAAGGGGAAACGGTTCATGCCGCTCACCAAACCGAGAATCTTAACCTATCGCATGACCGGAGCGGAACGCCGCTTCAGCCTGCGTACCCTGGTTGCCCTCTCCAGCTTGCCGCTATTTGGCGTCGTGGCCGCCTTTGGCCTGGCGCCCGACACCAGCACCACCGACATCGCCCCTGAAACGGTTATCGAAGCCATCGCCCTGCCTTCCCTGGCTGACGCCGCGAATGCTGGCACGTTTGAACGCGAAACCGTGATCCAGTCGGGCGACACGATCACCAGCGCGCTGGGACGGCTGAAAATCGACGCACTGGAAATCCAGCGCCTGCTGGCCACCGATGCCGTACGCCAACTGGCAGCCAGCCTGCGGGCCGGCAAGCGCATTCAGGCCACCACCTCACCAGACGGCCAGCTGCTGAGCATCCGCTTCGAACGTCGCGATGGTCCGGTCCTGACCATTCTGCATCAAGGCGACAGCTATATCGCGCAGGAAGACAGCGACCAGATCGAAACCCGTGTGGTCATGCGTGCCGGCCACATCGTGTCGTCGCTGTATGGCGCGACCGACAGTGCGGGCATTCCCGACAAGATCGCCGACAAGATGGCCGACACCTTCTCGACCACCCTGGACTTCCGCGAGGACCTGCGCCGCGGCGATACCTTCTCGGTGATCTACACCGTGAAATACCGCAACGGCGAACCCGTTTCCACCGGCGAACTGCTGGCGGCGGAATTCGTCAATGCCGGCAAGGTCCACCGCGCCGTGCTGTACCGCGACGCATCCGGGCATGAAAGCTATTACACGCCAGAAGGCCAATCGCTGAAGAAAGGCTTCCTGCGTTCGCCGCTCGAGTTTTCCCGCGTCACCTCCAATTTCAGCAGTGCCCGCAAGCATCCCGTACTGGGTTACACGCGCGCGCATACCGGCGTCGATCTTGGCGCGCCGACCGGTACCCGCGTCAAGGCGACGGGTGACGCCACCGTGGAATTCGCCGGGCGCAAGGGCGGCTACGGCAACCTCGTCATTCTGCGGCACCAGAACGGCTACGAAACCTACTATGGCCACCTGAGCGCCTTTGCCCCCGGCATGCGCCGTGGCCGTGCCGTCAGCCAGGGTGAAATCATCGCCTATGTCGGCGCCACCGGCATTGCGACCGGCCCGCACCTGCATTACGAAGTCCGGATCGCAGGCACGCCGTATAACCCCTTGACCGTCAAACTGCCTGGCTCACCTTCGCTGGCGGCTGCACAACGTGGACGCTTCCTGCAACAGACCGCAGGCTGGTCCGAGAAACTGGGTCAGCTGCGCGGCACCAATCTCGCCGCACTCGATTGAGCGCAGGCCCCACACATGAGACCGAACGCTATGTCGGTCTCATGTCCGGCACCAGCCTGGATGGTGTCGATGCAGTGCTTGCCGAAACAGACCCTGCGGGCGGAATCCGTCTTCTCCACACCCACTACCTGCCTTACCCGGACACGCTGCGTGCGCAGTTACTGACGCTGCACAGACCGCAACCCGACGAGATCCATCTTGCCGCCTGCGCGGGCAATGAACTGGCTCGTCTGTACGCCAGCGCAACCAAGGCGGTCCTTGAAGCATTTCCCGGCCCGATACGCGCAATCGGCAGCCACGGCCAGACCCTGCGCCATCGCCCGGCAGACGGCTACACCCTGCAAATCGGCAATGCCGCCCTGCTTGCCGAACTCACCGGCATCACGGTCATCTCCGACTTTCGCAGCCGCGACATCGCGGCAGGCGGCCAGGGCGCCCCGCTGGTTCCCGCCTTCCACGCCCAGGTCCTGCAGCATCCAGGCATTCACCGCGTCATCGCCAACATCGGCGGCATCGCCAACCTCACCGATTTACCTGTAAACGGCACCGTCCGCGGGTGGGACACCGGCCCCGGCAATATGCTGCTGGACGCCTGGATCCGGCGCCATCACGGCACCCATTACGACCGCGATGGCGCCTGGGCGGCAAGCGGGACCGTCCATTCCGCCCTGCTGGCGGCTTTGATGAAGCATGCCTATCTGATCCCCTCGCCCCCCAAAAGCGCGGGACGCGAACAGTTCAATCTGGACTGGCTGGACGCCACCCTGAACGGTCTGGGTGAAGCGGTCGATGCGGTCGACGTGCAGGCCACCCTGCTCGAATTCACCGCCGGCAGTCTCGCCGACGCCGTCCAGCGCGAGTGCCCGGGCGCGCAGGAACTCTATCTGTGTGGCGGCGGCGCGCACAACAGCGCCCTGACGCAGCGGATCAGCGCCTTGCTGCCCCGGCTCAGGGTAGCGACCACGGCGGCACTGGGCATCGATCCCGACTGGGTGGAAGCACTCGCCTTTGCCTGGCTGGCTCGACAGGCGCTGCATCATGTCCCGGGCAATCTTCCAGCCGTGACCGGAGCGCGAGGCAGACGCATCCTGGGTGCGATTTACCCGGCCTGATCCCCGCCAACAACGATCGGCCGACCGTGCGGCCCATGAAAAAAGCGGCCGAAGCCGCTTTGTTCATGGGCCGCGCGCGTGCTCAGGACGAGAACGACGAGCCGCACCCGCAGGTGGTGGTGGCGTTCGGGTTCTTGATCACGAACTGCGCGCCTTCCAGGCCTTCGGAATAGTCGATCTCGGCGCCGACCAGATACTGGAAGCTCATTGAATCGACCAGCAGGGTGACGCCGTTCTTGACCATCGCGGTGTCGTCGTCATTCTGCGCCTCATCGAAGGTAAAGCCATACTGGAAGCCGGAACAGCCGCCGCCCGACACGAATACGCGGAGTTTCAGGTCGGGATTGCCTTCCTCGTCGATCAGGCTTTTGACCTTGGTGGCGGCGCTATCGGTGAAGATCAGCGGGGATTCCATTTCGGTGACTGCATTCATGGTAGTGCTCCTTGAAATATGGGTGTGATTATCCGCATCACCCGCCTTGCGTCAAGCAAAGACCCTGTTCAGGCTGCGGAGTTCCGAGGAGGGCCTGCCAACACTAATTTCGCGCCTGCGGCGAGGCCGATTCGGGGATGAGCCCGCGAAGCGAGGCGCACCGCAGTGTCGTTCACTGCAAGCGGATCGCGACAAAGGGGGTACCCCGTATCGGCCCGCCCCTTCGGGTTGCCGCGAGAAAGCGCGTCTGCGGCGTTGCGCCGCTTGGCAAGGGATAGCCCTTGCCGGCGCGACGCGCCTTGCATCCACCGCTTTCTCGCGGCAACGCAGGTGCGAAATTAGTGTTGGCAGGCCCTCAAGGCAACATCCCCACGTCGGTCAGCGCCGTGTCCTCCGGCAGGCCGAACAGGATGTTCATGTTCTGAACCGCCTGCCCCGCCGCGCCCTTGACCAGATTGTCGATCACCGACAGCACGACCACGGTGTCCCCGCCCTGCGGCCGGTGCACCGCGATCCGGCAGACGTTGGCGCCGCGTACCGAGCGGGTTTCCGGGTGGGCGCCGGCAGGCATCACATCGACAAACGCCTCGTCGGCATAATGTTTCTCGTACAAGGCCTGCAAATCGATATCGGCGTTGAGACGGGCGTACAAGGTGGCGTGGATGCCGCGAATCAGCGGGATCAGGTGGGGAACGAAGGTGAACCCCACCGGCTTGCCGGAAAAACTGTCCAGGCCCTGCCTGATTTCAGGCCAGTGGCGGTGCCCGCCCACCGCATAAGCCTTGAAGTTGTCAGCGGCCTCGGCAAACAGGGTATGGGTTTCCGGCTTGCGGCCGGCACCCGACACGCCCGACTTGACATCCGCCACGAGAAAGCCGGTATCGACCGCGCCGGACGCCAGCAGCGGCAGGAAGCCCAGTTGCACCGAGGTCGGATAGCAGCCCGGATTCGCGATCAGCCGCGCGCCCTTGATCCGCTCACGGTTGATCTCCGGCAGACCGTACACCGCCTCGGCCACCAGGTCCGGGCAGGCGTGTTTCATCTTGTACCAGTGCTCCCACACCGCGATGTCCTGGATGCGGAAATCAGCCGCCAGATCGATCACCCTGACGCCCGCATCGAGCAACGCGCGCGTCTGCTGCATCGCCACGCCGTTGGGGGTGGCGAAAAACACCACGTCGCACGTTTCCAGCCCGGCCTCTTCCGGCGTGGAAAACGCCAGCGTCACGCGCCGACGCAGATTGGGGAACATGTCCGCCACCGGCATGCCGGCTTCCTTGCGCGAGGTAATGGCCTTCAGTTCCACCTGCGGATGGCGCGCCAGCAGGCGCAGCAGTTCGACTCCGGTGTAGCCCGTGCCCCCGACAATACCGACTTTGATCATGGCGTGATTCCTTGCAGAGAATGACTATATTCTAAAGCACGCGGGAAGAGCGGGCATAAAAAAACCGCCTGGAAGTGGGCGGTTTTCCTGGTCTGGCCAGCGGCCAGGCCCAATCGATCAGCGCTTGGAGAACTGCTTGCGACGACGCGCCTTGTGAAAACCGACCTTCTTGCGTTCGACTTCACGGGCATCGCGGGTCACCAGTCCCGCGGCTTTCAGTGCCGGCTTCATTTCAGCGTCCAGGTCGATCAGCGCGCGGGTAATGCCGTGGCGCACCGCGCCGGCCTGGCCCGATTCACCGCCGCCCGCGACGTTGACCATGATGTCGAAGCGGCTCAGGTTGTCCGTCAGCGCCAGCGGCTGACGCACGATCATGCGGCCGGTCTCGCGCGAGAAATACTCGTCCACCGGTTTGTCGTTGACGATGATCTTGCCGCTACCGGCCTTGATGAACACACGGGCAACCGACGATTTGCGCCGCCCCGTACCGTAGTTGTAATTACCGATCATGATGCGGCCTTAACGTGGAGGTCGAGGGGTTGGGGCTGCTGGGCTTCGTGCGGATGGTCCGCGCCCGCGTAAATCTTCATTTTCTTGATCATGGCGTAGCCGAGCGGTCCCTTGGGCAGCATGCCCTTGACCGCTTTTTCCAGCGCGCGGCCGGGAAAACGTTCCTGCAGCTTGTCGAAGTTCGTTTCGTAGATGCCGCCGGGGTAGCCGGAGTGGCGGTAGTATTTCTTGTCGAGGCCCTTGTTGCCGGTCACGACCATCTTGCCGGCATTGACCACCACGATGTAATCGCCGGTATCGACGTGCGGGGTGTACTCGGGCTTGTGCTTGCCGCGCAGACGGCGGGCGATCTCGGAAGCCAGGCGGCCCAGCACTTTGTTGTCGGCGTCAACCACGAACCAGTCGCGTTTGACTTCATGCGTTTTAGCGGAAAAGGTTTTCATGACCCAGCCCCTGCACAGAGGACATTCTCGGAAAGCCGGGCATTTTAACCGCCCATCGCGGACAAAGTCAAACAACAAACGCCAACACTGTCTTCCGGCGGTCGGCCTGACATACAATCCCCGCCATGACCGCCTGGCTTGCCACCCACCTGATCGCCCTGGCCCTGTTGCCGCCGCTGTCACTGGTGCTCCTGCTGGTTGCCGGGCTTATCGTCCACCGTCGTCGTCCCCGCCTGGCCATGCTGCTGATCCTGTCATCCACCTTTGCGCTCTATGCCCTGTCCACGCCCTGGGTGGGCGGACTCCTGCAGAAAAGCCTGGAAATCAGCGCGCCCGTCACCCCTGCCCGGTGGCAGACGGCGGACGCGATTGTCGTGCTGGGCGGCGGGCGGCGGCTCGACTCGGCCGAATACGGCAGCGACACGCTCAATGGACTCAGCCTCGAACGCCTGCGCTACGGCGTCTTTCTCCACCGCCATAGCGGCCTGCCGCTGCTGGTCACCGGCGGCAGGCCCGGTGGCGGCACCCTGTCCGAAGGCCGCATCATGCAGCACATCCTGCAAAGCGAGTACGGCATCGCGCCCCGCTGGGTCGAAGACGCGTCGCTCACGACCTGGGACAACGCCCGCCTGTCGGCCCGCTTGCTGCGCGATGCCGGCGTCCGGCGCATCGTCCTGATCACCCATGCCTGGCATCTGCGGCGCGCCGTCCCCTTGTTCGAGGCCCAGGGGCTCGACGTCGTCCCGGCCGGCATCCAGTTTGCCAGCACGCGGCTCGATTCCCTCCTCGACGTCATCCCCACGCCCGCCGGTCTGCGCGACAGCACCTTCGCCTTGCACGAATGGATCGGTATTTTGTGGTACAAACTCCGCTCCAGCTCCTAAGGAGGCTCTGAACAAGTCCTTCGACAAGCTCAGGACGAACGGCAAGTTGTTGATTCCGTTCGTGGTGAGCTTGTCGAACCATGAGCGGAATCAACTTGTTCAGGGCTTCCATAACCTACCCGGCCGTTCGCCCCGAGTCCGCCGCAGGATGGCCGCTACTGAAGGAACCCCATGAAAGCCCGCGTCAAACTCATCGAAGGCGTCAGTTTCGTCGGCCAGAGCGCATCCGGCCATAGCGTCGTCATGGACGGCCCGCCCGATTTCGGCGGCAAAAACCTCGGCATCCGGCCGATGGAAATGCTGCTGATCGGCATGGGCGGCTGCTCGGCCGCCGACGTCGTCCACATCCTGCGCAAGGCGCGCCAGCAGGTGACCGACTGCGTCGCCGACCTGAGCGCCGAACGCGCCGACACCGACCCCAAGGTATTCACGAAAATCCACCTCCACTTCACCATTGCCGGCAAGGCGCTCGACCCCAAACGGGTCGAACAGGCGGTGAAACTCTCCGCCGAAAAATACTGCTCGGCCTCGATCATGCTCGGCAAGGTGGTCGCGATCACGCACGATTTCGAGGTGGTGGAAGACTGAAACGCAAACGGGCGCCGAAGCGCCCGTTACCAGGGAACATCAGAAACGCTTAAACCGCGATTTGCTCGAAAGAAAATTTCGGGATATCCGCTCGATCGCGCGCATGCTCGACAGTGATGCCGCACACATTCCCGTCCGCATCCAGATCCAGCAAGGTATTTTCATCCAGATCTCTGCTCTCGCTCACCGGAGTGGATTTGAACTCGATATAAAGCGTATCGGTATCCTGAAAGTACTTGATCTTCATGGCACGAACCTCCGATCAAAAAATGCGTTGTGGATGGTTTCCCCATCCGGCAGAAGGATTACCCGCAAATACCTGCCCTCGGCCCCCACAATGGATGCCCAGCGGCGAATTCGGCCAGCGGCCTGAATCACCTCCCGCTCGGGGTGTCGATCACCTACTGAATCCACTCCAGCTCAATCGAGGCCCGGTCGGGTCGTTGCCTCATGGAGAGGAAATACTGGGTGAATTTCACGTTCACCAGTGTAACAAACAAAGTAGCGTTTCAATCGGGCCATGACTACGCCCCCGCCTTCGACGTCGTCCACATCCTGCGCAAGGTCGCCGAAATGACGCACAATTTCGAGGCCGTGGAAGGCTGATCGGTTACAAGTAAAACATGGCTGTTTCACCTTGGCGCCAAGCCAGGCGATACTTGAATCCGTCGATCGCTTCCAGGGATCCGTCATGACCGAAATTCATTTCATCGTAGAAGAAACACCGGAAGGCGGCTTCATCGCTCGCGGGGTTGGTGCGGACATTGTCACCGAGGCCGACGATCTGCCCAGCCTCCACGTCCAGGTCAGAGACGCCGTACATTGCCATTTCGACGAAGGGCAATCCCCCGCCATCATCCGCCTGCACATCACACGCGAGGAAGTCCTCACCGCATGAAAATTCCGCGCGATTTGTCCGGCGCGGAACTGGTCAAACATCTTGCCCTCTGGGCTATGCCACGACTCGCCAGACCGGCAGCCACATTCGCCTGACCAGCACGGCTCATGGCGAACACCACATCACCCTCCCCAATCACGACCCTTTGAAAATTGGCACCCTCGCCGCCATATTGGCCAGCATCGCTGCGCATCATGGCCTCACGCGAGACGAACTGCTCCGGAAATTGTTCGGCTAAACGTCAAGCCGCCGACACACGCCCGGATCCACGTCCATTTCACCCTCACCGGCAAGACGCTCGACCCCAGGCGCGTCGAACAGGCGGTGAAACTCTCCGCCGAAAAATACTGTTTGGCCAGCACCATGCTCGGCAAGGTGGTCGCGATCACGCACGATTTCGAGGTCGTCGAAGCCTGAGCCCGGCCCCAAACGCGCCCAAAAAAAACAGGCATAAAAAACGGGCTCCCGCAGGAGCCCGTCCAACTTCATCTTCAAACCGGGTCACCCCGGCGTTAAATCAGAAGGTGTGCTTCATGCCGAGACCGAACACCGAAGGATCGACCCCTGCGGTGCCGAAGGCGGTGTTGCTGGGGCCAGCACCGGCACCGAGGCCGTAAGACGCATTCGTGTCATTCTTGACCTTGGCGTAGAAGGCGTAGGCGGTGGTGCGCTTGGACAGCGCGTAGTCGGCACCCAGGGTGTACTGCTTGGCGCTCGAGTTGGCAATGTTGCTGGTGTCGTCAGCCTTCAGGTAGTTGGCCTTGAGGGTGATGGCGCCGATGGCGTAGTTGCCGAACAGACCCCAGGCCTTGCGGTCGGCCAGATTGTCGTTGTTCGTCAACAGGTCACCCGAGGCCTTCTCGTACAGGCCACCGATCTTGGCGCCGGCGAAGCTGTAGCCGGCGATCACACGCCAGATTTTGCTGGAAATGTCGTTGGGGCTGGTCGCAGCATTCAGTGTGTTGTGCTTCTCGTAGCCGGCACCCAGCAGCAGCGGGCCGTTGTTGTAGTTGGCCGCCACGCTCCAGGCGTCGTTCTTGTTACAGTCGAGGCCGACCACACAGGGATTGTTAGCGTTGCTCCCCGAGCCAGCGCCGGTGTCGGTGCTATAGGCCAGGGATCCCGACAGACCGCTGAAGTCGGGGGTCACGTACTGGATGGTGTTGTTGGGGCGCGCATCCCACAGACTCGTGCCCCTCGTGCCGGCCGCGTTAGGCGCGGTCGAGCTGCCCAGAATGTTGCGCGAGTCGGCGATGCCGTCGCCGAAGTTGTCAACCGCGCGGCCGAGACCCTTCATCGGGGTATCGATCTTGCCCAGCATGACAGTACCGAAGCCGCCTTTCAGGCCGACGAAGGTGTTGCGGGCGGCCAGCGTGCCGCTACCACTGTCAGCCGCGATGGACGATTCGATCTGCCAGATGGCGGCCAGGCCGCCGCCGAGGTCTTCGGTGCCCTTGAAGCCGAGGCGGCTGGAGTTGCTGTTAATGCTGGTGCTCTTGTCCTTGCCCGACACGCTGCTGTCGATGCGCTCGACGGACAGGTTCATCACGCCGTAGATGTCAACGTTGCTGGTAGCGGCGAAGGCCGGGGCGGCGAAGGCGGAAGCCAGCGCCAGGGCGATCAGTTTCTTTTGCATTGCAAATCTCCTTATTACGGAATGTTCGAAAGCTCTGCAGAGCTGTCCTGCACGGACATGTGCTTGAGGGACACTGCCGATTATCCAGACTCCCCTTCGGCCGGCAAGCAAAGTTGTTGTTTTTTCCATCAAATCGCCCACAAAGTGTTGTTTTGTTGCACAAAGGCAACAGCCTTCCCATCGGCCGGCTGCCGTGAAGCGGCCGGGCCTGCGGCTTACAATGGCGCATCAGCCATTCAATCAAGCCAGGGAGACGCCCATGCGCTGGGAAAACGGACGCCGTAGCGACAATATCGAAGACCGGCGCGGCATGCGCGTGAGTGGCAGGGGGCTGGCCGGCGGCGGCATCGGGGCGGTCATCCTGGCCTTGGTGGCGATGTATTTCGGCGTGGATCCCTCGGTCGTCCTGAATCAGACGGGCAGTCTGGTGCCGACGCAGGACACGCACCCGCCCGCTGCGTCCAGCCCGGAGGCGGACACATTGAAGGATTTCGTGTCGGTGGTGCTGGCCGATACGGAAGACGTATGGAGCGCGCTGTTCAAGGAGACTGGCAAGCCCTACCCGCCGCCCACGCTGGTGCTGTATAGCGGCGCGGTGCAGTCGGCATGCGGCTTCGCCGAAGCGGCGATGGGGCCGTTCTACTGCCCGGGCGACCACAAGCTGTATCTGGACATGTCCTTTTTCAACGATCTGGCCAGGCGCCACGACGCGCCGGGCGATTTCGCGCAGGCCTACGTGGTGGCGCACGAGGTCGGCCACCACGTGCAGACGCTGCTGGGCATCTCGGACAAGGTCAACGCAGCGCGCGGCCGGGCGGGGGAAGCGGCGGGCAACGCGCTGCAGGTGCGGATGGAACTGCAGGCCGACTGCTTCGCCGGGGTGTGGGCCTACCACGCCAACCAGGCGCGGCAGGTGCTGGAACCGGGCGACACCGAAGAGGCGCTGGCGGCGGCGGCCGGAGTGGGCGACGACCGCCTGCAGCAACAGGCGCGCGGCGTCGTGGTGCCGGAGTCCTTCACCCATGGTTCGTCCGAGCAACGCATGCGCTGGTTCAGCCGCGGCATGCAGCACGGCGATCCGGGGCAGTGCGACACCTTCAAGGCGGCGCGGCTGTAGCTGTCCGCTCATGGCCGGGCGAGCCTGATCAACATTGGAAGCTCTGAACAAGTTGATTCCGCTCATGGTTCGACAAGCTCACCACGAACGGAATCAACAACTTGCCGTTCGTCCTGAGCTTGTCGAAGGACTTGTTCAGGGCCTCCCATTCATGCGGAGTACAATTCCTCACAGCCCCACAACATGAGGCACGAGAATGGAAACAGGAACACTGGAAAGAATCACTGTATCCCCCGACCAATGCGGCGGTCGTCCCTGCATCCGGGGGATGCGCATCCGCGTCAGGGATGTGCTCGAATTGCTGGCGGCCGGCGAAAGCCGCGAGCAGATTCTGGCTGATTATCCTTATCTGGAGGCGGAGGACATCACGGCAGTCCTGTTGTACGCAGCGAGGCAATTCGACCACCCCATCCTGAAAGCAGCCTGACGTGCATCGCTTTCTGGTCGATGCGCAATTGCCCCCGGCCTTCTACGCTCCCTTCCTAACGCCGTCCGGATCAAATTCCCTCCTGTGCATATCTGGGTCGACGCCGACGCCTGCCCGGGCGTGATCAAGGACATCCTGTTCCGCGTGGCGGAGCGGCGGCGCCTGCCGCTGACGCTGGTGGCCAACCGCCTGCTGCGGGTGCCGCCTTCGCCTTATATCCGCGCGCTGCAGGTGCCGAAAGGCTTCGACGTCGCCGACGCCGAAATCGTGGAACGGGTGGCGGGCGGCGATCTGGTGGTGACGGCGGACATTCCGCTGGCGGCGGCGCTGATCGACCAGGGCGCGTTCGCGCTGTCGCCGCGCGGCGAGTTCTACAGCAGCGAGAATATCCGCGAGCGGCTGGCACTGCGCGACTTCATGGAAGGGATGCGCGGCGCGGGCGCGGACATTGCGGGGCCGGCCGCGCTGTCGCAGGCGGACCGGCAGGCGTTCGCCAACCAGCTCGATCGTTTTCTGGCACGGCAGCGCGGCATCTAATCCCCTCAGGTCCGGCGCCCCACCCCGGCCAGTCCGAGCAGCAGGCGCACGGCGCCGTAGGCCAGGCGCGACAGCATGCGCTGCCGCCAGGAACGGCGCCGCCAGTCGGTGAGGTCGAGCGGGGCGGACTGGTCGATGGCCCGCTGCAGGCGCTGCCCCAGGTCGCCGGCAAAGGCCGCGTCGTCGACGACGATGTTGGCCTCGCGCGCGAGCAACAGGCTGAAGGGATCGATGTTGCTGGACCCCACGGTGGCCCAGTGGCCATCGACCACCGCCGCCTTGGCGTGCAGTTCGCTGGCCTGGTATTCATGGATCGCCACGCCGGCCTTCAGCAGGTTCTGGTAAAGCGCGCGCGCGGCGCTCTGATAGAAGCGGTGGTCGGTATGGCCCTGCACCAGAAGCTGCACCCGCACGCCGCGCGCGGCGGCGTTTTTCAGCAGCTTGCGGAAACGGTTTCCGGGCAGGAAGTAGGCGTTGGCGATGAGGATGTCCTCGCGCGCCAGCGCCAGCGCCATGAGGTAGCTGCGCTCGATGTCGCGGCGATGGGCGAAGTTGTCGCGCACCGCGAAGGCGGCGCGCACGCGGCCGTCGGTCGGCCACGACGGCTCGACCGGCAGCTGCTTGCGCTCGCCGGGCTGCAGTTGCGTCAAGGCCACCAGCCACCACAGATGGCGCGCGCTCCAGTGGATGCGGGCAAGCAGCGGGCCCTGCACTTCGACGCTGAAATCGAGCCGCGGCACGGCGAAGCGCGCCGGCTCGAAATCGTCGATGAGGTTCATGCCGCCGACGAAGGCGATGCGCGCATCGATCACCGCCAGTTTGCGATGCAGCCGCCGCAGGCTTTTGGGGTTGGCGCGCCAGCCGTTCACCAGCGCACGATAGACCAGCACGCTTGCGCCTGCCGTCCTGAGCGCATCCAGCCAGGCGGACGGCAGTTCGCGCGAGCCCACGCCGTCGATCAGCACGCACACCCGCACGCCGCGCCGCGCGGCGCGGATCAGGGCATCGCGCACGGCCCCGGCAGTGGGGTCGGCATTGAAAATATAGGTTTCGAGATGGACTTCGGTGTGCGCGGCGTCGAGGGCCGCGATCAGCGCCGGAAAGAATTCACCGCCGCTTTGCAGCAGCCGCAGCCGGTTGCCGGGAACCAGCTCGACGCCGCGAAAAAACAGCGCGCGCAAGCGGTTGCGCGCGGTCATCCGGCCAGTTGCAGTTTGGCGCTCAGCGCGGCGTGGTCGGAAATGCGGTGCCAGGCGTTGCCGGTATGGACTTGCGCCGTCTGGATGGTGAAACGTCGGATGTAAATGCGGTCGAGCTGGAACATGGGGAGGATGGACGGATAGCTGCGCGCCGGCTTGCCGTGGTGGCTCTCGAACACCTCGACCAGCCCGAGCTCATCCTCGAAATAGCGGCCGACGCGCACGCGCCAGTCGTTGAAGTCGCCCGCCAGGATCAGCGGCGCCCCGTCCGGCACCATTTTGCGCACGCGCGCCGCGATCTGCGCCAGCTGGCGCTTGCGTCCGCCCTCGTTCAGCGCCAGGTGCACGTTGATGCAGTGCACCGGCGCTGCCACACCGGGCACCTCGATCTGGCAATGCAGCATGCCGCGGCTTTCGTACGCATGGGCGGAAATGTCCTCGTTTTCCCAGTTGAGGATCTTGTAGCGCGACAGGATGGCGTTGCCGTGATGGCCGGTGTCGTAGACGCAGTTCTTGCCATAGGCGGAGTCGGTGTAGACGTGGCCGGCCAGGAACTCGTGCTGCGGCCTGCCGGGCCAGTGCTGGAAACGGCTGGCGCGCGGGCCATGGCAGCCCTGCACTTCCTGCAGGAACACGATGTCGGTGCCCAGCGTACCGAGGCGGTCGCGCAGTTCATGCACGGTCAGCCGCCGGTTGAATTGCGACAGACCCTTGTGGATGTTGTAACTGGCGATATGCAGGGGAGAAGTCATCGAATCACTCATTCCTTCATTATATGCGCGCGGGAAGCAGCCGAATGGCCGCCGCATTGCTGGGCGAAAAACATCGCTCGGCCGCGGTTTCCCACGGCAGCCATTCATAGCGCAGGTGTTCGCGCGGCGCAAGTACGACCGGTTGCGGGGCGGGAAGTTGCAGACCGAACACATGTTCGGTGTTGTGGCTGACACCGGGTGCGTAGCGGTGGCGCCAGCGCGCGTAGATGGCGTAGCGGTTTTCGATGCCCCATGGCGTCAGCGCAAACCGCCTGGCGTCGAGCCCGGTTTCCTCGCGGACTTCGCGGACCGCGGTCTGCTCCAGCGTTTCGCCGGCCTCCTGCGAACCGGTGACCGACTGCCACAGGCCCGGCGCGTCGGCGCGCTCCAGCAGCAGCACCTGGCCATCCGCCGTGTGGATGACGACCAGCACCGAGACCGGAATCTTGTGTGCAATCAAATGACGCGGGCGTTGAGCGGGATGCCGCTCGCCAGGATGGCGATCAGGCGGTCGATATTGGGATGCTTGCCGGGGTGTGTGCTGGCGTCCTCGGTGTGTTCGGCGAAAATCGCCAGGCCTTCCGCGGCGGCCTCGGCATTGATCGCGCCGTATTGCTGCGCAAGATAGGCGTACACCCGGAACGATCCGGCGGTACCGGGCGCGTTGGCGATCGTCGCGGCCTCGATGCCGGCGGCGTCGGTCAGCACCAGCTTAGCGCCCGTGGCCTCGGGCAGGGTTTTCAGGGTGTCGGCGAATTTCATTGCAAATCCTTTATCCGCGAATATCGCAAAGGGTATGCGCGGACAAAAAGCTTCAGGCCGCCTTGTCCGCCGGATTGACGTTGCGCAGGCGGATGTGCAGCTCGCGCAACTGCTTTTCGTCGACCACGTTGGGCGCGTTGGTCATCAGGCAGGAGGCGCGCTGGGTCTTGGGGAAGGCGATGACGTCGCGGATCGAGTCGGCGCCGGCCATCAGCGTCACCAGGCGGTCCAGCCCGAACGCCAGGCCGCCGTGCGGCGGCGCGCCGTATTGCAGGGCGTCGAGCAGGAAGCCGAATTTCTCCCGGCGTTCCGCCTCGTCGATGTTCAGGGCCGCGAACACTTTCTCCTGCACTTCCTCTTGATGGATACGCACCGAGCCGCCGCCCACTTCCCAGCCGTTCAGCACCATGTCGTAGGCCCTTGACAACGCCTTGCCCGGATCGGTGGCAAGGTAGGCCTCATGGCCGTCCTTCGGGGCGGTGAAGGGATGGTGCAGCGCATCCCAGCGGTTCTCGTCTTCGTTGTACTCGAACATGGGAAAGTCGATCACCCATAGCGGCGCCCAGGCGCGGCCGTCCACGTGGCCCTTCTCGTGGCCGATCTTGAGGCGCAGCGCGCCGAGGGCGTCGTTGACGACCCTGGCCTTGTCGGCGCCGAAGAAGATCAGGTCGCCGTTTTGCGCGCCGGTGCGTTCCATCACCGTGCGCAAGGCGGCTTCGGAGAGGTTCTTGACGATGGGCGACTGCAGGCCCGTTTCATTCAACTGGCTGACGTCGTTGACCTTGATGTAGGCGAGCCCCCTGGCGCCGTAGATCTTGACGAACTCGGTGTAGCCGTCGATTTCGCTGCGGGTGAGCGCGCCGCCGCCGGGAATGCGCAGGGCGGCGACGCGGCCCTTGGGGTCGTTGGCCGGGCCGGAGAACACCTTGAACGCGACGTCCCGCATCGCATCGCCGACGTCGACGATTTCCAGCGTCACCCGCAGGTCGGGCTTGTCCGACCCATATTTATTCATCGCCTCGGCATGGCTCATGCGCGGGAAAGCGGCGGGCAGGACGATGTCCTGCGCCTGCTTCATCATGTCGCGGATCATGCCCTCGGCCAGGTCCATGATGGCCGCCTCGTCCATGAACGAGGTCTCCAGATCCACTTGCGTGAACTCGGGCTGGCGATCGGCGCGCAGATCCTCGTCGCGGAAGCATCGGGTGATCTGGAAATAGCGGTCGACACCCGCCACCATGAGCAGCTGCTTGAACAGTTGCGGCGACTGCGGCAGCGCGTAGAACATGCCGTCGTGCACGCGGCTCGGCACCAGATAATCGCGCGCGCCTTCCGGGGTCGAGCGCGTCAGCATCGGCGTTTCGACCTCGATGAAGCCGTTGGCATCGAGGTAGTCGCGCATGATTTTCGATACACGATAACGCAGCCTGAGGTTTTTCTGCATCGGCTCGCGGCGCAGGTCGAGATAGCGGTACTGCAGGCGGATATTCTCGTTGAGGGTGTCGTCGTCGATCTGGAACGGCGGCGTCAGTGAGGGGTTCAGCACTTCCAGCTTTTTGGTCAGCAGTTCGACCATGCCGGTTGACATATTGGGGTTCTCGGTGCCGGCGGGACGCGGCCGCACCAGGCCTTCGATCTTCAACACGAACTCGGCACGCACGTCTTCGGCCAGCTTGAACGCTGCCGGGGTGTCGGGGTCGATCACCACCTGCATCAGGCCTTCGCGGTCGCGCAGATCGATGAAGATCACGCCGCCGTGATCACGCCGCCGGTGCGCCCAGCCGCACAGGGTGACGGTGTTGCCGATGTCGGCGGCGCTGACGGCGCCGCAGTAATGTGTACGCATGCTGTTTTCCTAGAGGCTCCGCCCCGATTCGCTGGAGGCAACGCCCATCGAGACGATGTATTTCAACGCGCGATCGACCGACAGATCCAGTTCGACGACCTCGCTCTTTTTGACATAAAAATAAAATCCGTTGACCGGGCTCGGTGTGGTGGGAATGAACACCGCGACGTGCTCCTCCGGCAGCAGACCCGCCACCTCGGCGGGCAGATTGGTCTGAAACGCCAGCGACCACGCCTGCGGATGCGGATAGCGCACCAGCAGCACCTTGCGGAAGGCATGGCCGCTGCCCGACAGAATCGTGTCGGACACCTGCTTGACGCTGCCGTAGATGGTCTTCACCACCGGAATGCGGACCAGTTGCCGTTCCCAGAAGTCGATGATTTTCTGGCCAAAGAAATTGGCGCCGAACACACCGGTCAGCATGATGACCAGCAGCGTCAGGATCGCCCCCAGGCCGGGAATCCGGACCCCCAGCCAGGCCTCGGGCAACCATTTGGCCGGCAGCACCAGCAGGCTCTGGTCCATGGTCCCGATCAGCAGGCTGAGTACCCACAGGGTAATTCCCAGAGGCACCCAGATCAGCAGACCGGTAACAAAATAACGCTTCATATAGGCCATTCAGTCAGAAACAAAGAAGCGGACGGCTCGCACCGCCCGCTTCCCGAGTGCTTCGCGCCGCGTCAGTTACACGCCGGACACGCGGCGGCGGCAGGCGCAGGCGTGTCGGGTTTACTGTCGGGTGTCGTATCGGGTTTGGGGTCCGCCGGCTTGCCGCCGTTGCCCTTGAAATCGGTCGCGTACCAACCGGTTCCCTTCAGCGCGAAACCGGCCGCCGTCACCTGTTTGGCGTAGGCTGCCTGCCCGCAGGACGGACACCTCGTCAACAGGGCATCGGACACTTTCTGCATTTCGTCCTGAGCAAACCCGCAGGCGGTGCATTGGTAGGCATAAATCGGCACGGGCATTCTCCGCCAATCAAAAAGTTGCAGAATTATACCCAACGATGGGTACAAGCACCCAAACGACGGGCACAAGCACCCAAACGACGGGCACAAGTACCCAAACGACGGGCACAAGTACCCAAACTGACGGGCACCAGCGCCCAACCAGCGGGCGGCCTGGTTCTAGAACGGAATATCGTCGTCCATGTCGTCAAACCCGCTGCTGGCCGGGCGCTGCGCGGCGGCCGGCGCGCCTGGATTGGCGGCGCGTGGAGGGTTGCGCGGTGCGGGGGCGGACCCGCCCTCATCCATGTCGGCCATGCCCCCGCCGCTGCGCCCGCCCAGCATCTGCATGCGGTCGCCGCGGATTTCGGTCGCGTACTTTTCGACGCCTTCCTTGTCGGTGTATTTGCGGGTACGGATCGAACCTTCGACATACACCTGGCCGCCCTTCTTCAGGTATTGCCCGCAGACTTCGGCGGTGCGTCCAAAGAAGCTGACCCGATGCCATTCGGTCTGCTCGACCATCTGGCCGCTCTTGTCCTTGTATTTGTCGGTGGTGGCGATGGCCAGGTTGGCGACGGCCTCTCCGCTCGGCAGGTAGCGCATTTCAGGATCGCGTCCGAGGTTGCCGACCAGAATCACTTTGTTGACGGATGCCATGTTTTCCCCTGGGTGTAAGCGTTGTCGTGTTGCGGATTCTATCAGGACAAACGGTGCGGCCGGGACCGGCCTGTCAGGCGCCGGCCGTCTCAAGCAGGGTACGGGTAGCGGTTTCATCCCAGCCATGCAGGCTGACCTTGAGCATGGCCACGCCCTCCTCGGCCAGCACCACGGCTTCGACCACGCCGGCCACCGCCGCCAGTTTCGTTTTCAGCAGCGTCGCCTGCTCCGCCTGCATGGTGCCGACGCGGAACATGCGGGTCTTGATCGCGGGCGGCGCGGTCATCGACAGGCTCAGCGCCAGCCAGATCGCCATCAGGACGACGCAGAACAGGAACACGGCGTAAAACCCGACATGCTGCGCCAGCCAGCCGCCGAAAACGCCTCCGAAGAACAGGCCCAGCGCCTGGGCGGTATTGTAAATGCCCATCGCGCTGCCCTTGGCCGACACGGGAGCAAGCTTGGAAACCAGCGAGGGCAGGCTGGCTTCGAGCAGGTTGAACGCGGCAAAGTAGAAGAACAGCGCCCACACGATGCCCCAGAAATGTCCGATGCCGAACGCGAGCCCCAACTGGGCCAGCAACATCAACGCCACCGCCCCGACAAACACCGGTTTCAGCTTGCCGTATTTTTCGCCATAGATGATGGCTGGCAGAATCAGCAGGAACGAGCCCAGCAGCACGGGCAGGTAAACCATCCAGTGCTGGGACGGCGGCAAGCCGCTATTCTTGAGCGCAACCGGCACCACGACGAACATCGCCATCTGGGCCGCGTGCAGGGAAAAAATACCGAAGTCGAGGCGCAGCAACTGGGCGTTGTGCAGCACGTCCTTCAGCCGCGCCGGATTGGCCTGGGCGTCGGCATGAAAATGACTGATCTGCGGATCGGGCACCCACACGTTCACGACCCAGATGGCGCCCAGCGCCAGCACGCCGGTCAACGCAAAAATTCCCGGCACGCCGATGAGATGGTCGAGCGTGGGCCCCGCCACCATGGATACGGCAAACACGATCCCGATGGTCGAACCGATGAGCGCCATCGCCTTGGTCCGGTGTTCTTCGCGGGTCAGGTCGGCCAGCATGGCAATGATGGCGGCGGAAATCGCCCCCGCGCCCTGGATGGCGCGGCCGACGATCGTCCAGTAGATATTGGGAGCCGCCGCCGCCACGAAGCTGCCGATCGCAAACAGGATCAGGCCAAAAATGATCACCTTCTTGCGGCCGATGCGATCGGACGCCACGCCGAACGGGATCATCAGCAGCGCCTGGGTCAGGCCATACATGCCCAGCACCAGTCCCACCAGGGTGTGGTTGTCGCCGCCCGGCAGGTGTTCGGCGTAGAGTGCGAATACCGGCAGGATCAGAAACATGCCCAGCATGCGCAGACCGAAAATCGCTGCCAGACCCGATGCCGCGCGTTTTTCAGCGCGCGTCATGCTTTCTGAAAGGTCGATTTGTGTCACGTCGGGATGTGCTAAACAGTGTTAGGCGAATTCGTGAAGTCCGTTATATTAGCAGGTTGCGAATTACGCCTCACGCACCCCGACAATGGAATTCATCCGCATCCGTGGCGCCCGCACCCACAACCTGAAGAACGTCAACCTCGACCTGCCGCGCAACAAGCTGGTGGTGATCACCGGGCTGTCGGGTTCGGGCAAGTCCTCGCTCGCGTTCGACACGCTCTACGCCGAAGGCCAGCGGCGTTACGTCGAGTCGCTGTCGGCCTATGCGCGGCAGTTCCTGCAGTTGATGGAAAAGCCCGACGTCGATCTGATCGAGGGACTCTCCCCGGCGATCTCGATCGAGCAGAAGGCGACCAGCCACAACCCGCGCTCGACCGTCGGCACCGTCACCGAGATCCACGACTACCTGCGTCTGCTGTACGCCCGGGTCGGCGACCCGCGGTGCCCGGAACACGGCATCACGCTGGCGGCGCAGACGGTGTCGCAGATGGTCGATGCGGTACTGGCGCTGCCGGAAGACACCAAACTGATGATCCTGGCGCCGCTGGTGGTGGGGCGCAAGGGCGAGAATCTCGAACTGTTCGCCGAATTAAGGGCGCAAGGCTTCGTGCGGGTGCGGGTCGATGGCACGGTGCACGAGATCGACGCCGTGCCCAAACTGGATAAAAACAGGAAGCACACCATCGAGGTGGTGGTCGATCGTTTGAAAGTGCGTGCCGACGCCAAGCAGCGTCTGGCCGAAAGCTTCGAGACCGCGTTGCGCCACGCCGACGGTCGCGCGCTGGCGGTGGAAATGGACGGCGGCCAGGAGCACCTCTTCTCCGCCAAATTCGCCTGCCCGATCTGCAGCTACGCATTGCCCGAACTGGAGCCGCGCCTGTTCTCGTTCAACAACCCGATGGGCGCGTGCAGCCAGTGTGATGGCTTGGGCCAGATCACCTTCTTCGATCCGGCGCGCGTGGTCGCCTTCCCGCATCTGTCGCTCGCCAGCGGCGCGATCAAGGGCTGGGACAAGCGCAACCAGTTCTTCTACATGATGCTGCAGAGCCTGGCGATGCATTACGGTTTCGAACTCGACACGCCGTGGGAATCGCTGCCGCCGCGCATCCAGGACGTGATCCTCAACGGCTCCGGCCGCGAGGCGATCGCCTTCCAGACGCTGGCGCCGCGCGGCGGCTACACGACGAAAAGCTATCCGTTCGAGGGCGTACTCGCCAACATGCAACGGCGCTATCACGAATCCGACTCGATGGCGGTACGCGAGGAACTCGCCAAATACCAGAACAACAAACCCTGTCCCTCGTGCCAGGGCACGCGACTGCGCGAGGAAGCGCGCCACGTCATGGTCGGCGGCGCGCCCATCTATGAAGTCAGCGCGATGCCGCTGAAACAGGTGCTGGCATTTTTTGAAGCCCTGACACTCGAAGGCCATCGCGCCCGGATCGCCGACAAGATCGTCAAGGAAATCGTCGCGCGGGTCGGTTTCCTCAACAACGTCGGGCTCGACTATCTGTCGCTCGACCGCTCCGCCGACACGCTCTCGGGTGGCGAATCGCAGCGCATCCGCCTGGCGTCGCAGATCGGCTCCGGCCTCACCGGCGTGATGTACGTACTCGACGAACCCTCGATCGGCCTGCATCAGCGCGACAACGACCGCCTGCTGGCGACGTTGAAGCATCTGCGCGACATCGGCAATTCGGTGCTGGTGGTCGAGCATGACGAGGACGCGATCCGCGCCGCCGACTATGTGGTCGACATGGGGCCCGGCGCCGGCGTGCATGGCGGCGAAGTCGTGGCCGAGGGCACGCCGGAGGAAATCCGCCTCAGCAAGCATTCGCTCACCGGGCAGTATCTGTCCGGACACCGCCGCATCGCCATTCCGAAGAAACGGCGCAAGACCGATCCCGATCGGCAGCTGGTGGTGACCAGGGCCAGCGGCAACAACCTGAAGAACGTCACGCTGAATCTGCCGGTCGGGCTGTTCGTCTGCGTCACCGGGGTGTCCGGGTCGGGCAAGTCAACGCTGATCAACGACACGCTCTATACCGCCGTCGCACGCCACCTGTACGGCTCGTCGGCCGAACCCGCGCCGCATGGCGACATCCACGGCCTGGAATTCTTCGACAAGGTGATCAACGTCGACCAGTCGCCGATCGGCCGCACCCCGCGCTCCAATCCGGCGACCTATACGGGCCTGTTCACGCCGATCCGCGAACTGTTCGCCGGGGTACCGGAGGCGCGCGCGCGCGGCTACGGCCCGGGCCGCTTCAGCTTCAACGTCAAGGGCGGGCGCTGCGAGGCGTGCCAGGGCGACGGCGTGATCAAGGTCGAGATGCACTTTCTGCCCGATATCTACGTCCCGTGCGACGTCTGCCACGGCGCGCGCTACAACCGCGAGACGCTGGAAGTGCAGTACAAGGGCAAGACCATCCGCGACATTCTGGAAATGACCATCGAGCAGGCATACGAATTCTTCGCCGCCGTGCCGGTGGTCAAACGCAAGCTGCAGACGCTGCTCGACGTCGGCCTCGGCTACATTCGTCTGGGCCAGTCCGCCACCACGCTGTCGGGCGGCGAGGCGCAGCGCGTCAAACTCGCGCTGGAACTGTCCAAGCGCGACACCGGGCGTACGCTCTACATCCTCGACGAGCCGACCACCGGCCTGCATTTCGCCGACATCGACCTGCTGCTGAAGGTGCTGCAGCGGCTCGCCCATGCCGGCAACAGCGTGGTCGTCATCGAGCACAACCTTGACGTCATCAAGACCGCCGACTGGCTGATCGATCTCGGTCCCGAAGGCGGCGCCGGCGGCGGCCGGATCATTGCCGAAGGCACGCCGGAGGCCGTGGCCGACAACCCGGCCAGCCATACCGGCCAATATCTGCAACCGGTATTGTCCAGGCACTGAGATGGCCGAGCCGGTTCGCCTGTCGAAACTGATGTCGGAACGCGGCCTGTGCTCGCGGCGCGAGGCCGACCGCTACATCGAACGCGGGCTGGTGTTCGTCGACGGCAGGCGGGTGAGCGAGCTGGGCACCAGGGTCGATCCGGATTGCGCGATACGGCTGGACGATACCGCCAGCGCACAGCAAGCACAGCGCGCCACCATCCTGCTACACAAGCCGGTCGGTTACGTGTCGGGTCAGCCCGAGCCGGGCTACCAGCCCGCCGTGACGCTGATCCGGCGCGATACCCAGTGGCAGGACGGACGGGCGAATCAGAGTTTCCACCCCACGCACCTCAAAGGCCTGGCGCCCGCCGGCCGGCTCGACATCGATTCCACCGGCCTCCTGGTGCTCACGCAGGACGGTCGCATCGCCAGACAGTTGATCGGCGATGATTCCGATATCGAGAAGGAATATCTGGTGCGGGTGAGCGGACGACTCGACGACAAGGGGCTCGCACTGCTCAACCACGGCCTCTCGCTCGACGGCTGCGCGCTGCGTCCCGCCCGGGTCGGCTGGCAGAATGCGGACCAGTTGCGCTTCATCCTGAAGGAAGGCCGCAAGCGCCAGATCCGCCGCATGTGCGAACTGGTTGGCCTGAAGGTAGTGGGCCTGAAGCGCGTACGGATCGGCCGGGTGCGCCTCGGTGATCTGCCATCGGGACAGTGGCGCTATCTGCGTCCGGACGAGCATTTTTAATATCGATTGCTGAAATCATCCACGGTTCGGCTTGTGTCCGGCGTATTTTGGCATTATCAATAAACAGCGGGTTTCAATACGCGCGTCGTTCCTTTTCATTCCAATCCACATCAGGGAGAGATTCCATGTCATCCAGGATTTTCGTCGCACTTTTCGCCGTCTTTGCCTTGACTGCCTGCCAGAAAGCGCAGGAAGCGTCCGCGCCCGCCATGGACCAGGCCAAGGAAGCTGCCGGCGCCGCAGCAGACTCCGCCTCGCAGGCGGCGAACTCCGCGGCGGAAGCAGCCGGTGCCGCGGCCACCGCCGCAGGCGATGCCGCCAGCGCGGCAGGGCATACCGCCGCCGATGCCGCTGCGGGCGCTGCACAGAGTGCCGCCGACACCGCCGCAGCGGGTGCCGACAAGATGCAGGACATGGCAAACAAGGCCAAGGATGCCGCCAAGCAGTAATCGCGAAATATCCGGACCCAGCGGCCAGGCGGTCCTGGCCGTTTTCATTCGGCAACGCCTATAACCGGCCGCACGACACGGACCCTGCCAGTCAGTCCGGGTTTTGAAGGTTTTTTGCGCATGGATCCACGCTCGCTGCTACGAGGTTCGTTTCAGGCTGCGGTCGACGCGGCGGATCCCCGGCAGGTTCTGCCACCGCATCTGCCCGGGCCTCCGCACGGCCGCACGCTGGTGGTCGGCGGCGGCAAAGCCGCCGCCAGCATGGCGATGGCGGTCGAGGCCCATTGGCCGGCCGATGCGCCGCTGTCCGGTCTGGTGGTCACGCGCTATCTGCACGGCCTGCCCACGCAGCGCATCGAGGTCGTCGAGGCCAGCCATCCCCTGCCGGATGAGCGGGGCGAAGCGGCGGCCTTGCGGATGCTGGACATGTGCCGCCAGTTGGGCCCGGACGATCTCCTGCTGGCGCTTGTGTCGGGCGGCGGCTCCAGCCTCCTTGCCGCACCCGTCGAGGGGGTGACCCTGAAGGAATTGCGCCAGCTGACCCAGGCACTCCTGCATGCCGGCGCAAGCATCCAGGACATCAACACCGTGCGCAAGCATCTCACCCGACTGTCGGGCGGCCAGTTGGCGCGCGCCGCTCAGGGCGCCCAGGGACTGGCGCTGATCATTTCCGATGTCGTCGGCGACGACCCCGGTTCCGTCGCATCGGGGCCCTGCGCACCGGATACCAGCTCATGCACCGACGCACTCGAACAATTGCAGCGCTGGCGCATCACGCTTCCGCCTGGCGTCAGGCATCATCTGGAAGCGTGCGCCGCCGACCGCCTGCCGGATACGCCCCGCTCTGACGACCCCTGTTTTGTGCGGATGGAAAACCGCGTCATCGCCCATGCGCGCGGCAGCCTGATGGCTGCGGTCCGGTATTTCGAGCAGCACGGCGTCACGGCCCTGCTGCTTTCGGACAAGGTCACCGGCGAAGCGCAAAGTGTGGCCCATCAGCACGCCGCGCTGGCCCATGCGCAGGCACGGCGCCGGCCGCTCGCCCTCATCTCCGGCGGCGAAACCACGGTTGCCTTGCGGCCCGGATCGGGGCGGGGCGGCCGCAACAGCGAATACCTGCTGGCCCTGGCCCTGGCGCTGGACGAAACACCCGCGTGGGCCATCGCCTGCGATACCGACGGGATCGATGGCAGCGAGGACAATGCCGGCGCCGTGCTGACGCCTGACACCCTCGTACGTGCCCGGGCCAGCGGGCTGGACGCGGCCGGACGGCTGGCCGGGCACGACAGCTACGGTTTCTTTTCCGAACTGGGCGATCTTGTCGTCCCCGGCCCCACCCGAACCAACGTCAACGATTACCGTGCGTTGTTGCTGGGCCTGTCTTGACAGGCTCGCGCCATTTCAATTCGGGCGTTTCACGTCAACCGGATCACCCACCGCCAGACCAAACGTCCTGGCCGCGCTTCCGCGATTGACCGCCAGTTCGAGCAGACCCACGCTGTTGATAAACCAGAACCCCTCGCCTTTGCCAACCAGGCCGAAACTGTCTGCATGCCGGAAGCGTTCGCCGGCGGCGCTGACGTGCGCATTCTCCGGTACGCCGCGCACCCCGCTCCAGGCGTTGCCGAAATGATCGATGTAGATCACGCGCGCGAGATCGCCGGAATCGAATTCAACCTCGAGCCTGTCGATCGAAGCCAGCCTGTCAGCAGGAAATTCGCCGCGCGCAATGGCCGCCGCGACCGGCGCGAACAGGTCACGCCCGTGAAAGGTCGACGACATCTCTCCGGGCCGCCAGGTAATCCGCCACACCCGCGTATCGGCATGACGTGCCGCAATGACGGAGAGCAGTCCGTTATCCGGCCCGACAAACCAGCGTCCGCCGGCCAGCACCACCACAGCCCCTCGCGGGGTGCCGACTCCCGGATCCACCACCGCCAGAAACGTGCATCCTGGCGGGAAACCGGGCGCGAACGCAGCAAGCAGATGCGCCCCCGCGTGCGGATTGAAATCAGGCGCCTCATGCAGCAGGTCCACCACCTGCTGGGTGGGCGCAAGCTCAGCCAGTCGCGCCTTGACTTGCCCCACATAGGGATCGCGCGTTCCGAAATCGGTAAAGAGGACAATCACTGTTCTTCCAGGCTGGGTGAAAATGCCGACTATGCCTGAGCGGAGCCCCTTGCGGCAAGAAACCGCGGGCATGCCGCCGCGCTCCCTGCAAGAAACGAAAAAGCCGGGGTTCACCCGGCTTTTCGATGCGATGCGGTCTTCCCTACTCGGCAGAGACCGGTTCCGCGTCGGTATCCGGGCGATCGACCAGTTCGACCAATGCCATGGGTGCGTTGTCGCCATTCCGGAAGCCGTATTTCAGGATGCGCAAATAGCCGCCCGGACGGGTCTTGTAGCGCGGGCCCAATTCGCCGAACAGCTTGACGACCGTTTCACGGTCGCGCAGGCGGTCGAACGCCAGACGATGATTCGCCAGAGTGGGCGCCTTGCCCAGGGTGATCAGCGGCTCGACGAAGCGGCGCAGTTCCTTGGCTTTCGGCAGGGTGGTCTTGATGACTTCGTGCTGCAGCAGCGACACGCTCATGTTGCGAAACATGGCCAGACGATGGCTGGTGGTGCGGTTCAGCTTGCGGTTGGATTGACGATGACGCATGGCGGTTCCTTTCGATTGGTATTCTTGGGCCAGGTCGCCTGCCACGGCGACCCGCGCTTTATGGTGAGCAGATTACTTGGGAGATAACTTGGGAGATAACTTATCAGGGGCGCTCGAGGCCTGCCGGCGGCCAGTTTTCCAGCTTCATCCCCAGGGACAGTCCTTTCGATGCCAGCACATCCTTGATTTCGTTCAACGACTTGCGCCCCAGATTCGGCGTCCGCAGCAATTCGGTCTCGGAACGCTGGATCAGGTCGCCGATGAAATAGATGTTCTCGGCTTTCAGGCAATTGGCCGAACGCACGGTCAGTTCGAGGTCGTCGACCGGGCGCATCAGCAGCGGGTCAACCTGCGGGGAACGCGGCGACTCGGATTCGGCCGGGGTCCCTTCCAGATCGGCAAACACGGAGAGCTGGTTCACCAGGATGCGGGCGGCCGTTCGCACGGCTTCTTCAGGCTCGACAACCCCATTGGTTTCGATGTCGATGACCAGGCGATCCAGGTCGGTGCGCTGCTCGACGCGCGCGCTTTCAACCGAATAGGCCACACGGCGTACCGGGCTGAACGAGGCATCGACCAGAATCGAACCGACCGCACGGGTTTCTTCCGGAACCTTGCGCGTGGTGGCGGGCTGATAGCCGCGGCCGGCTTCGATCTTGATCTCCATATCCAGCTTGCCGCCCTTGGTCAGGTGAGCAATCACGTGATCGGGGTTCAGCACCTCGATATCATGGCCGATCTCGATGTCGCCTGCGGTGACAACGCCTTCGCCCGATCTGGATATTTTCAGAATGGCCTCGGACTTGCCGTGCATCTTGAAGGCGATGCCCTTGAGGTTCAGCAGGATGTCGACGACATCTTCCTGAACGCCTTCAATGGTCGAGTATTCGTGAACGACACCGCTGATCGCCACTTCGGTCGGCGCATAGCCCACCATGGAAGACAACAGGATACGACGCAGCGCGTTGCCGAGCGTGTGGCCATAGCCACGCTCGAAAGGTTCCATGATGACCTTGGCGTGCAGCGGAGAGGCACGATCCACCTCCACAATACGCGGCTTGAGAAATTCCGTGGCGCTTTGCATAAAGTGCGTTTCCTTAAGATCGTCCCAGCTTATTTGGAGTACAACTCGACGACCAGCGACTCATTGATGGTCGACGGCAGTTCCGAACGTTGCGGCGCAGCCTTGTAGGTGCCCTTGAGCGCCTTGGCATCGACTTCGATCCACTCCGGATATCCACGTGCGGCCGTCGCTTCCGCGGACGCCTTGATGCGCAGATGGGCTTTCGCCTTGTCGATTACCTCGACCACATCTCCTGCGCGCACCTGATAGGACGGGATATTGACGCGACGGCCGTTCACGTTGATGCCGTTGTGGCGGACCACCTGACGCGCCTCGGTGCGCGACGCGCCAAAGCCCATGCGGTAACACACCGAATCCAGACGCGATTCCAGCATGGACAGCAGGTTTTCGCCGGTTACGCCCTTGCGGCCTTCCGCGCGTTTGTAGGTCAGGCGAAACTGGCCTTCCAGAACGCCGTAGATACGGCGGATTTTCTGCTTCTCACGCAGTTGCACGCCATAGCCGGACAGACGCGCGCCGCTTTTCTGGCCATGCTGGCCAGGCGCGTAGGCGCGACGTTCAATCGCACATTTGTCGGTAAAGCACTTCTCGCCTTTCAGAAAGAGCTTTTCGCCCTCACGACGGCACTGGCGGCATTTGGGATCAAGATTACGAGCCATGATTTTCCCTGGTAATTAGATACGACGCTTTTTGGAGGGGCGGCAGCCATTGTGCGGGATCGGCGTCACATCGGATATCGCGACAATCTTGAAGCCCAGCGCATTCAGCGCACGAACGGTGGACTCCCGGCCCGGGCCGGGGCCCTTGATGCGGACCTCCAGGTTCTTGACGCCGTATTCCTGCGCCATCTTGCCGGCGTTTTCCGCCGCGACCTGCGCCGCGAAAGGTGTCGATTTGCGCGACCCCTTGAAGCCCGCCCCACCCGCCGTCGCCCACGACAACGCATTGCCCTGACGGTCGGTGATGGTCACGATGGTGTTATTGAACGAGGCATGAATATGCGCAATGCCTTCGGCGACATTCTTTTTGACTTTTTTGCGCACACGCGCTGCTGTCTTGGTAGCCATGGTTAACCTTTACTTTCTGATGGCCTTGCGCGGGCCCTTACGGGTACGCGCATTGGTACGGGTGCGCTGCCCACGAACCGGCAAGCCCTTGCGATGGCGGAAACCACGGTAGCAGCCAAGGTCCATCAAGCGTTTGATGTTCATGGTGATTTCACGGCGCAGGTCGCCCTCGACCGTGAACTTGGCCACGCCTTCACGCAGGCGCTCCATCTCGGCCTCGGAGAGATCCTTGATTTTGGACGCGCGGGCAACCCCTGTCGCGTCGCAAATCTTGCCGGACGTCGTCCGGCCGATGCCGTAGATGGCGGTCAACGCAATAACCGCGTGTTGATGATTCGGGATATTAACCCCTGCAATACGAGCCATTCGCAAAGCTCCGAACGCAAAACAAAGAATTATAACACGTCAACCCTGTTTTCGGTTGACCCGGACGCAAACTTGTCAGCAAACTGCGTGCCTAGCCTTGGCGCTGCTTGTGGCGCGGATCGTCACAAATCACGCGCACCACACCCTTGCGGCGCACAACCTTGCATTTACGGCACATTTTCTTGACTGAAGCCTGTACTCTCATGGTTTTCCCCATTCATCCGCCGGCAGCTGCTGCCGGCCAAAAAAATCATTTGGCCCGGAAAACGATCCGGCCCTTGGTCAAGTCGTACGGCGTCAGCTCCACCGTCACCTTGTCTCCCGGAAGAATGCGGATGTAATGCATCCGCATTTTTCCGGAGATATGACTCAGCAACACATGCCCGTTTTCCAGCTTGACTCGAAAGGTGGCGTTCGGCAGGTTCTCGATTACCTCGCCCTGCATCTGAATGACATCTTCCTTGGACATCAGCGCCCCGCCAAGCTGTTCTTGAAATTGGCTTTCTTGAGCAAGCCTTCATACTGGTGCGACATGACATAGGCCTGAACCTGCGCCATGAAATCCATGGCCACCACCACAATAATCAGCAGGGACGTTCCGCCAAAGTGGAACGGAACATTCCATTTCAGGATCAGGAACTCGGGCAGCAGGCACACCAGCGTGATGTAGATGGCGCCCACCAGCGTCAGCCGGGTCAGAATCTTGTCGATATAGCGCGCCGTCTGTTCACCCGGCCGGATACCCGGCACGAACGCACCGCTTTTCTTCAGGTTATCCGCGGTTTCCTTGGAATTGAACACAAGGGCCGTATAGAAAAAACAGAAGAATATGATCGCGACGGCGTACAGCAGCACGTATATCGGCTGGCCAGGCGACAGGGTCGCCCCGATGTCCTTCAGCCAGCTCATGCTCTCGCCGCTCCCGAACCAGCCGGCCAGCGTAGCCGGGAACAGGATGATACTGGAGGCGAAAATCGGCGGGATGACCCCGGACATATTCAGTTTCAGCGGCAAGTGCGAACTCTGGCCGCCCACGACCATTTTACCGACCTGACGCTTGGCATAGTTGACGAGAATCTTGCGCTGGCCACGCTCGACAAACACCACCAGCGTGGTCACCAGCAGTACGCCGACAAACAGCATCAAAACGAGCGGAATCGAATACGCACCCGTGCGCGTCAGTTCCAGCGTGCCGCCGATCGCATGCGGCAAGCCTGCGGCAATCCCCGCAAAAATGATGATCGAGATGCCATTGCCCAACCCCCGTTCGGTCACCTGTTCGCCCAGCCACATCAGGAACATCGTGCCGGCTGTCAGCGTCACCACGGTGATCGCGCGGAATGCCAGGCCAGGTTCAAGCACGAGACCCGCCTGCGATTCCAGCGCGATGGCAATGCCCAGCGCCTGGAATACGGCCAGGAACAAGGTTCCGTAGCGGGTGTACTGCGTAATCTTGCGCCGACCGGATTCACCCTCTTTTTTCAGGGCTTCCAGTTGCGGCGATACGCTGGTCATCATCTGCACGATGATCGACGCCGAGATATACGGCATGATCCCGAGCGCAAAGACGCTGAAACGCGACAACGCGCCACCCGAGAACATGTTGAACATGCCCAGGATGCCGCCCTGCTGCGACTTGAACACCTGATCAAGCACGAGCGGGTCGATACCCGGCACCGGGATGAACGTACCGATCCGGTAAACGATCAGGGCACCGAGCAGGAACAGCAGGCGGCGCTTCAGATCACCGTATTTGTTCAAGCCGGTTTTAGGCGTGGCCAAAGCGGATTCCTCGCTGACTTATTCGGCGACGCTACCGCCGGCTGCCTCGATCGCAGCACGCGCACCCTTGGTGACGGCGATACCCGTCAGCTTGACCGCCTTGCCAATTTCGCCGGCCAGATAAATCCTGGCGGATTTCGCAGAGGTCTTGATCACGCCCGCCTGCTTCAGCACCAGCAAATCAATCTCATCCACGCCCACGGCGGCCAACTCGTACAGACGCACGCGGGCCGTGTCCGCCTTGGTCAGCGACACAAAACCGCGCTTGGGCAGACGACGCTGCATGGGCATCTGGCCACCCTCGAAACCGACTTTATGGAAGCCGCCCGCACGGGACTTCTGGCCCTTATGCCCCCGGCCCGCGGTCTTGCCCAGGCCCGATCCGATCCCCCGGCCCACGCGACGCTTGTCCTGCCTGGCACCGTCTGCCGGTTTGATATTGTTCAGTTCCATTTAAGCCTCGCACTTCACCAGATAGGTGACTTTGGTAATCATCCCGCGGTTTTCCGGCGTATCCAGCACTTCAACGGTATGGTTCATCCGGCGCAGGCCCAGACCGCGCACACAGGCACGATGCGCCGCTTTGGTGCCGATCAGGCTTTTGACCAGCGTCACCTTGATTGTCTTCTGCTCACTCATGACTCACCCCGTGATGTCTTCAACGGACTTGCCGCGCTTGGCCGCAATCTCGGACGGCGTGGACATCTTCAGCAGGCCGTCGATCGTGGCGCGCACGACGTTATAGGGATTGGTCGAACCCAGGCACTTGGCCAGCACGTTCTGCACGCCCATGACTTCGAATACGGCGCGCATTGCGCCGCCGGCAATGATGCCAGTACCTTCGGACGCCGGCTGGATCAACACGCGCGAAGCGCCATGCTGGCCGACCACGGTGTGGTGGAAGGTGCCATTCTTGAGGTTGATCTTGACCAGCTTGCGGCGCGCTTCCTCCATCGCCTTCTGCACGGCCACCGGGACTTCACGGGACTTGCCCTTGCCCATGCCGATGCCGCCGTCCCCATCGCCGACCACGGTCAACGCGGCAAAGCCCATGATCCGGCCACCTTTCACCACTTTGGTGACACGGTTGACCGAAATCATTTTTTCGCGCAAGCCGTCGCCGCGCTCTTCGTTACTAGTAGGTGCTGTACGGGCCATCTTGATTCTGCCTCGTTAAAATGCCAAACCGCCTTCGCGGGCCGCTTCAGCCAGGGCTTTCACACGCCCGTGGAACTTGAAGCCCGCCCGATCGAAAGCCACTTTTTCAATACCCAGGCCCTTGGCCTTCTCGGCCAGGCGCTTGCCCACCGCAGCGGCCGCGGCAGTGTTGCCGCCGTTGGTCAACTGGCCACGCAATTCCTTGTCGTTCGAGGAAGCACTGGCCACGACCGTGCCGCCATCGGCCGAAATGATCTGGGCGTAGATATGGCTGTTGGTGCGGTGAATGGCCAGGCGAATCGCCTTGACGGCCGCGATTTTGGCGCGGGTTTTGCGCGCTCTGCGAATCCGTGTTTGCTTGGTGTTCATGATCTGTCCTTAAGCCTTACTTCTTCTTGGTCTCTTTCTTGATGACCACTTCGTCGCTATAGCGCACGCCCTTGCCTTTGTAAGGCTCCGGCGGACGGTAGGCGCGCACGTCGGCGGCCACCTGGCCAACCGCCTGGCGATCAATGCCCTTGATCACAATCTCGGTCTGGGTCGGGGTCTCGACCTTGATGCCCGCAGGCATTTTATGGACGACCGGATGCGAGAACCCAAGTGTCAGGTTGAGGGCGTCGCCCTGGGCTTGAGCGCGATAGCCGACGCCGACCAGCGTCAGCTTCTTCTCGAACCCCCTGGAAACCCCCTGCACCATATTGTTCACCAGCGCACGCAGGGTTCCCGCCATGGCGTTCGCCTGAATGCTTGCATCCACGGGGGCGAACGTCATCACGCCTTCATTGAGCGCAACGGCCACATTGGATGACAGAGCCCGGCTCAGGGAGCCCAACGGCCCTTTGACGGAAATGCCGCCTTCCAGCGTGACTTCCACACCTTTCGGCAACGTAATGGGATTATTGGCTACACGTGACATATCCGCTTCCCCTTACGCGACCACGCACAACACTTCACCGCCCACGCCCTTGGCCCGTGCGTGGCGGTCGGTCATCACACCGCTTGAAGTGGACACTATTGCGACACCCAGGCCATTCATGACGCGCGGCAAATCCTCGGCACCCTTGTAGATGCGCAGGCCAGGCTTGCTGACGCGCTCGATGCGTTCGATCACCGGGCGGCCCGCATGATATTTCAATTGCAACTCAAGTTCAGGCTTGCCCGCTTCGCCACGAACGGCGAAATCGTCGATGTAGCCTTCGTCTTTCAGAACCTTGGCAATCGACACCTTCACCTTCGAAGACGGCATCGTGACGGCCGCTTTCTCGACCGCCTGCGCATTGCGGATTCGGGTCAGCATATCCGCGATGGGATCACTCATACTCATATTGTCTACCCCTTACCAGCTGGCCTTGACGATGCCGGGAATTTCACCGCGCATCGCATACTCACGCAATTTTCCGCGCGCCAGGCCAAACTTGCTGAAGACACCACGCGGACGCCCCGTCAACTGACAACGATTCCGCTGGCGCACTGGGCTCGCATTGCGCGGCAGTTCCTGCAACGCCCGGTATGCCGCCATGCGATCTTCCTCGCCGGTGGCCGCGCTGGCGATGACGGCCTTGAGTTCGGCACGCCTGGCAGCATATTTCTTCACCATGCGCGCGCGCTTTTCTTCACGATTGATCAAGGATAACTTGGCCATGCCTACCTCAATTCTTGAACGGGAAACTGAAGGCGGCAAGCAGGGCTCGCGCTTCATCATCAGTCTTGGCGGTGGTGGTAATGGTAATGTTCATGCCACGCAACGCATCGATCTTGTCGTACTCGATCTCGGGGAAAATGATCTGTTCCTTGACGCCCATGTTGTAGTTGCCACGGCCATCGAAGGACTTGCCCGAGATACCCCGAAAGTCGCGGATACGCGGCATGGCCACCGTCACCAGACGATCCAGAAATTCATACATCTGCGCGCGGCGCAGGGTCACCATGCAACCGACCGGGTAGTTTTCACGGATCTTGAAGCCGGCGATCGATTTTTTGGATTTGGTGACGACCGGCTTCTGGCCTGCAATCTTCTGCATGTCCGACACCGCATGGTCCATCACCTTCTTGTCGGCCACCGCTTCGCCCACCCCCATGTTCAGGGTGATTTTCTGGATACGCGGAACCTCCATGACGGACTTGTAGCCAAACTGCTCGACCAGTTTTGGAACCACCGTCTCACGATACAACTCTTGAAAACGCGCCATGATCACCCCTGAGCGTCAACCATTTCGCCATTGGACTTGTACACCCGCACCTTGCGGCCGTCCTCCAGCACCTTGCAACCCACGCGATCCGCTTTCTGCGTGCCGGCATTGAACAATGCGACATTGGACGCCTGGATCGGCATTTCTTTCTCGACGATCCCGCCCTGGATATTGCGCATGGGATTGGGCTTCTGATGCTTCCTGGCCCGATTCACGCCCTCAACCACCACGAGGCCATCATCCAGCACGCGCAGCACGATGCCCCGCTTGCCCTTGTCTTTTCCGGCCAGAACGATCACCTGATCGTTTTTACGAATTCGTGCCATGATCCCCCCTCACAGAACCTCAGGCGCAAGCGAGACGATCTTCATGAACTTCTCGGTACGCAACTCACGGGTAACCGGCCCGAAGATACGGGTGCCGATCGGTTCCAATTTGTTGTTCAACAACACGGCCGCATTGCCATCGAAGCGCACCAGAGAGCCATCCGGCCGGCGCACGCCCTTGGCGGTGCGAACCACCACGGCGTTGTAGATGTCGCCCTTTTTCACGCGCCCGCGCGGCGCAGCATCCTTGATGCTGACCTTGATGATATCGCCCACGCTCGCATAACGCCGGTGACTTCCACCAAGCACCTTGATACACATCACCGAGCGCGCGCCGGTGTTGTCTGCCACGTCCAGTACGGACTGCATCTGAATCATTTAATTTTGCCTCCAACTTCATCCACCATGCTTCGGTCAACCCTCGGCGGCGGCAAGTTTTGGAACCCGTTCGGGAGAAACCCCGCACAGGGCGGGATTATTTGAGTCAGCGAAGCGGGTTCGACACCGCTCCGCCAACCGGAAAACCAAGCATCATACAGGGCCTGACTACATTGCGCAAGCTTTATACGCGCGCACGCTCAATCAGCTTGCTGACCGTCCATGCCTTGGTGCGCGAGAGCTTCCGCGACTCTTCAATCTGCACCATGTCCCCTTCGTGAAAATCATTGTTTTCATCATGGGCATGATATTTTTTCGACAAGCGGATCACCTTGCCGATGAGCGGATGCTTGACGCGACGCTCGACCAGCACGGTGACCGTCTTGTTCATCTTGTCGCTGACCACGCGTCCTGTCAGCGTGCGTACCCTTTTCTTGACTTCAGTCATGCCTGAACCGCCTTCTCGCGCATAATGGTCTTGACCCGGGCAATATCGCGACGCAGCTTGCCCAGATCCGCAGTCTTGTTCGATTGTTGCGTGGCCACCTGCATACGCAATGCAAAGTGGGCGCGCAACAGCGATTCAAGTTCCTGCTTCAACTCTGCGGCATTCTTGCCGCGCATTTCTTTCGTGTTCATCTCTCAACTCCCGATCAGGCGGCTCACGAAGGTGGTCGCAATCGGCAGCTTGGCCGCGGCCAGGCGGAACGCCTCGCGTGCCAGCGTCTCGTTCACGCCATCCATTTCATACAGCACTTTGCCTGGCTGGATTTCGGCCACGTAGTATTCCGGTGCGCCCTTGCCGTTACCCATCCGCACTTCGGCCGGCTTGCGGGAAATCGGCTTGTCCGGAAAAATTCGGATCCAGATGCGTCCGCCGCGTTTGATGTGCCGGGTCATGGCACGGCGCGCCGCCTCGATCTGGCGCGCAGTCAAACGTCCACGACCAACCGCCTTCAGACCAAAGTCGCCGAAACTCACGTCGGCGCCACGCGTTGCCATGCCGGTATTCCGGCCTTTCTGTTCCTTGCGAAACTTCCTTCTAGCTGGCTGCAGCATGTTTCACTCCTGATTTCTTGCCGCGCTTGTCCTGTTCTGCGGCCACAGGCTGCTCACCCCGGCCCAGCGCATCGCCCTTGTAGACCCACACCTTGATGCCGATGATGCCGTAGGTCGTTTTCGCCTCGGCAAAGCCATAGTCGATTTCGGCACGCAGCGTGTGCAGGGGCACGCGGCCTTCACGGTACCATTCGGTACGCGCGATCTCCGCTCCGTTCAGACGACCCGAGCTCATGATCTTGACGCCCTGGGCACCCAGACGCATCGCATTCTGCATGGCGCGTTTCATCGCGCGACGGAACATCACGCGCTTCTCCAGCTGCTGAGCCACGCCATCGGCAATGATCTGCGCATCGGTTTCCGGCTTGCGCACTTCCTCGATGTTGACATGAACGGGGACCGACATCAGACGCGCCAGTTCACCGCGCAACACCTCGATGTCCTCGCCCTTCTTGCCGATCACCACACCGGGGCGGCCGCTGAAAATCGTGATCCGCGCATTCTTCGCCGGGCGCTCGATCAGCACCTTGGAGACCGACGCATGCGCAAGCTTCTTCTTCAGATAGTCGCGAACCTTGATGTCTTCGAGCAAGGTGCTGGAGAAATTCCGGTTCGAACCGTACCACTTGGCTGTCCAGATACGCTGAACACCGAGGCGGAACCCAATCGGATGTATTTTTTGTCCCATGGCGCTTCCTTAATCGCCAACCGTCACGGTGATGTGACAGGTCGGCTTGCTAATACGGTTGCCGCGCCCTTTGGCGCGGGCGGTAAAGCGCTTCAGTACCGACCCCTGGTCGACAAGGATCGTCTTGACTTTCAGGGCATCGATGTCGGCGCCTTCGTTATGCTCGGCATTGGCAATCGCCGATTCGAGCACCTTCTTGATGATGCCCGCGCCTTTTTTCGGGCTGAAGGCCAGAATGTCCAGCGCCTTTTCCACGCGCAGACCGCGAATCTGGTCGGCGACCAGACGGCCTTTCTGGGCGGACAGGCGGGTACCACGCAATACTGCAGAAACTTCCATCATGCGCTCCTTATTTCTTCGCCTTCTTGTCCGCAACGTGGCCCTTGAAGGTCCGCGTCAGGGAAAACTCGCCCAGCTTGTGGCCAACCATGTTTTCCGTCACAAACACCGGTACATGCTGGCGGCCGTTATGCACCGCGATCGTCAGGCCGATGAAGTCGGGCAACACGGTGGAACGACGCGACCAGGTCTTGATCGGGCGCTTGTCGTTGGAGCCGCGCACGGCTTCGACTTTTTTCAGCAGGTGCCCATCGACGAACGGGCCTTTTTTAATTGAACGTGCCATATCTCTCTACCTCAATCAGCGCGCGTGACGGCGGCGGACGATCATGTTGGAGGTGCGCTTGTTGCTGCGGGTACGATAACCCTTGGTCGGCGTTCCCCACGGGCTGACCGGATGGCGGCCCGCCGCGGTACGGCCTTCACCGCCACCATGCGGGTGGTCACACGGGTTCATCACCACGCCGCGAACGGTCGGGCGAATCCCGCGCCAGCGGTTGGCGCCGGCCTTGCCGATCGAGCGCAGGCTGTGCTCTTCATTACCCGCCTCACCCAGGGTTGCACGACAATCCACGTGCACCTTGCGGATCTCGCCCGAGCGCAGCCGCAGTTGCGCGTAACTGCCTTCGCGCGCCAGCAACTGGACCGAGGTGCCGGCGGAACGTGCGATCTGCGCCCCCTTGCCCGGCATCATCTCGACGCAATGGACCGTGCTGCCGACGGGGATGCTGCGCAACGGCAGGCAGTTTCCGGCCTTGATCGGCGCCTCGGCGCCGCTCACCAGCTGAACGCCGACAGCCACGCCGCGCGGCGCAATGATGTAGCGACGTTCGCCGTCGGCATAGCACAGCAAGGCCAGATGCGCGGTGCGGTTGGGATCGTATTCGATGCGCTCGACCTTGGCCGGCACGCCATCCTTGTTGCGGCGGAAATCGACGACGCGGTAATGCTGCTTGTGGCCGCCTCCCTTGTGACGAACGGTGATATGGCCGTTATTGTTACGCCCGGAGCCACGTTTCTTCGGCTCGAGCAATGTCGCGAACGGCGCGCCTTTATGCAGGTCCGGGGTAACCACCTTGACGACCGCACGGCGGCCGGCCGAGGTGGGTTTGACTTTAATCAATGCCATGGTCTTTCTCCCTTACTGACCGGACGCGAAGTCGATGTCCTGACCCTGCTTGAGGGTGACATACGCCTTCTTCCAGTTATCACGGCGGCCCGTGACACGACCGGAACGCTTCACCTTGCCCTTGACGTTCAGTACCTGCACGCCCGTCACTTCGACCTTGAACAGGCTGGCCACCGCGGCGCCAATTTCCTGCTTGGTTGCATCGGGCAGCACACGAAAAACAACCTGATTCAGCTTGTCGGCCACGCGCGTGCTCTTTTCGGAGACCACCGGCGCGAGAATGACTTTGAGCAGACGCTCCTGACTGATCGCGCTCATCACACCATCTCCTCAAACTGCCTGATCGCCGCCTTGGTGATCAGCACGTTACCGAATTTGACCAGGCTCCAGGGATCGGCCTGATGCGGCTCAACCACGTAGACGTTCGGCAGATTCCGCGACGACAGCCACAGGTTGTCATCCACGCTGTCGGCGATGATCATGACCTTGCCATAGCCCATCGATTTGAGTTTGCCGGCGAGCAGCCTGGTCTTGGGCGAATCGATACCCAGGCTCTCCACCACCTTGAGTTTGCCCTCGCGCGCCAGCTGCGACAGGATGGTCGCCAACCCTGCGCGATACATCTTGCGGTTCACCTTGTGGGTAAAGTTTTCGTTGGGCTTGTTCGGGAACGTGACACCACCCCCGCGCCAGATCGGGCTCGAGGCGCGGCCGGAACGCGCGCGGCCGGTGCCCTTTTGACGCCACGGCTTATGCGTGGAGGCACTCACCTCGGCACGCGTCAGCTGTGCACGGTTACCGCTGCGCGCATTCGCCTGGAATGCGGTCACCACCTGATGCACCAGCGCCTCGTTATAATCGCGACCGAAGGTTTCGTCGGACGCGGCAACGCTGGTCACATGCTGACCCTGCTCGTCAATGACAGACAAATCCATTACGCACCCCCTTTCACTGCCGGGCGCACCACCACGTGCCCGCCCCTGGAGCCCGGGACAGCGCCCTTCAAAAGCACCAGGCCACGCTCCACGTCGACACGCACAACCTCAAGATTCTGTTTGGTACAGGTCACCGCGCCCATATGGCCGGACATGCGCTTGCCCGGAAACACCCGGCCCGGATCCTGCGCCATGCCGATTGAGCCCGGCACATTGTGCGAGCGCGAGTTGCCATGGCTGGCCCGCTGGGATTTGAAGTTATGGCGCTTGATGGTGCCGGCAAAACCCTTGCCCTGCGTCACACCGGTGACATCCACCTTCTGGCCCGCCTGCAGCAGATCGACTGAAATCGCACCACCCGGCTGATACTGGGCCGCGACGTCGGCCGACACGCGAAATTCGCGGAGCAACTCACCCGCGTCCACACCCGCCTTGGCATAATGACCGGCTTCCGACTTGTTGACGCGGCTGTTGCGGCGGTTGCCATAGGCGACCTGCACCGCGGAATAGCCGTCGTTTTCCGGCGTGCGCACCTGCGTCACACGATTGTTTGACATTTCCAGCACCGTCACCGGAACAGACACGCCGTTCTCGGTAAAAATGCGGGTCATGCCGACCTTGCGGCCAACGAGCCCGATACTCATCTTTGTATGTCCTATCTCAAGCCGGCAGCCGAAGCCACGGGCATGGGTTTTAGGTGCCGATTACAATTGACCGGCGACTATTGGTACGACTGAAGGGGCGGCAGTATACCCAAGCCGCCCGCTTTTTACAACTTGATTTCGACGTCGACGCCGGCAGGCAGGTCCAGTTTCATCAGGGCATCCACCGTTTTGTCGGTGGGGTCCATGATGTCCATCAGACGGCGATGGGTGCGGATCTCGAACTGGTCGCGCGACGTCTTGTTGACGTGCGGCGAACGCAGCACGTCAAAACGCTCGATCGAAGTCGGCAAAGGAACCGGCCCCTTGACCACGGCACCGGTACGCTTGGCGGTCTCGACGATTTCGAGCGCGGACTGGTCGATCAGCTTGTAGTCAAACGCCTTCAGGCGGATGCGGATTTTCTGGTTTTGCATGACTGGACCTTACTCTTCGATCTTGGCCACGACGCCGGCGCCGACGGTGCGGCCGCCTTCGCGGATGGCGAAACGCAGACCCTCGTCCATCGCGATCGGCTGGATCAGCGAGACCTTGATGCTGACGTTGTCGCCCGGCATCACCATCTCGGTGCCGGCCGGCAGTTCAATGCTGCCGGTGACGTCGGTGGTGCGGAAGTAGAACTGCGGACGGTAGCCGTTGAAGAAGGGGGTGTGGCGGCCGCCTTCGTCCTTCGACAGGACGTAGATCTCGGCGCTGAACTTGGTGTGCGGCTTGATGGAGCCGGGCTTGGCCAGTACCTGGCCGCGCTGGACTTCTTCACGCTTGGTGCCGCGCAGCAGGACGCCGACGTTGTCACCGGCCTGGCCCTGGTCAAGCAGTTTGCGGAACATTTCGACGCCGGTGCAGGTGGTCTTGACGGTGGGGACGATGCCGACGATTTCGATTTCTTCGCCAACCTTGATGACGCCGCGCTCGACCCGGCCGGTGACGACGGTGCCGCGACCGGAGATGGAGAAGACGTCTTCAACAGGCATGAGGAAGGGTTTGTCGACGGCGCGCTCGGGCTCGGGGATGTAGCTGTCGAGGGCGTCGGCCAGTTTCATGATGCTGGGCTCGCCAATGTCGCTCTGGTCGCCTTCGAGGGCTTTGAGGGCGGAACCGATGACGATGGGGGTGTCGTCGCCAGGGAAGTCGTACTTGGACAGGAGTTCGCGGATTTCCATTTCGACGAGTTCGAGCAGTTCGGCGTCGTCGACCATGTCGGCCTTGTTCATGTAGACGATGATGTAGGGTACGCCAACCTGACGCGCAAGCAGGATGTGCTCGCGGGTCTGCGGCATGGGGCCGTCGGCGGAGGAGACGACGAGGATGGCGCCGTCCATCTGGGCAGCACCGGTAATCATGTTCTTGATGTAGTCGGCGTGGCCCGGGCAGTCGACGTGGGCGTAGTGGCGCTTCGCGGTCTCATACTCGACGTGCGAGGTGTTGATGGTGATGCCGCGCGCCTTCTCTTCGGGCGAGTTGTCAATCTCGTCGTACTTCTTGGCCGCTCCACCAAATTTCTTCGACAGTATGGTGGTGATCGCCGCAGTCAAGGTGGTCTTGCCGTGGTCTACGTGACCAATCGTGCCAACGTTTACGTGCGGCTTGGTCCGCTCGAATTTTTCCTTAGCCATTTCAAGTATCCCTCAAATTTGCACAAGAACGATGCGGCCCATCAACACCCACACACCGACTACCGCTTATCAAACACAGGCGCCCCGCCATGAACCGCCACGCCAAAATCCCATGCGTCGCGTCACACCAGGGCAACCCAAAACCTGGTGCCCATGGGCAGGATTGAACTGCCGACCTCTCCCTTACCAAGGGAGTGCTCTACCACTGAGCTACATGGGCTTCGGACTTACTACCAAATAAGCCCATACAAAACTGGAGCGGGTGAAGGGAATCGAACCCTCGTCTTAAGCTTGGAAGGCTTCAGCTCTACCATTGAGCTACACCCGCAAGGGGTGGGCCGTGGTCGTCAAGGCACCCCAAACAACCACGCGCTTCCCGCTTCGCCCTGCTCGAACCGCAAAAACTGGTGGTGGGGGAAGGATTCGAACCTTCGAAGGCAGAGCCGTCAGATTTACAGTCTGATCCCTTTGACCGCTCGGGAACCCCACCCAAACGAAGCGCGAGATTATAGGGGGTTTAGGAAGAGGCTGTCAAACATCATGCGCTGCGCCTGGTCTTGGTGTAGCAGTAGGTCTTGCCGGTGCCGGTTTCCATCTCGACGTCGAGATTGACCTTGGCCACCCTGGTTTTGACCAGCGCATCCGACAGCGACAGGTTCTACCCCCGCTGGACGGCGTGGATGTTGCCGGGCAGCGCTATTTCCGGCAGCGTGAAGTCGGCGTTGCGAAAGGCCGCTTCGTTGTCTGCCGCCGCCTCTGACCCTGCTTCCAGCGCCAGAGACGCCTGTGGGCTGGCTTGGGGTCGCCTCCTGGGTGCCAGGATCGAGCCGATAGCGAATGCCGCTGTGATGCGGAACCTGACCCTTGAAGCAGTCCACCTCCACCTGTACGGCCGCAGTCTGGTAGGGCTGAGTCTTGAATTTGAGCTTCATGGCGCTTTCTTCGGGAACCTCCCTGCAAATCTCTCGTTCACAGAGATATAACGAATTGATTTATATGCATTATATTTATCGACCTCTTTGCAGGCCCCGATTCTTTCTCCGCATCTTTGAAGAGTCGGCCGACTCCACTAAACATTTTGTGGAGCCTGTTTGCGACAATATACTCCACAAAATGTTTAGTGGCGCACCCGGACTCCGCAAACCTCTCAGAGAACATTGCGACCTTCCGCCAGATTGATCAGCCGGAGAAAGCACAGTGTGGCCGGGCGCCGACCGCTACCAGGCTGCAGCTCTTGCAGAATCCCCGCGTCCTTCATCTGCCGCAACAAGCCGGACGTCGTCTTCTCATGGATGCCAAATTCCCGGAACAGCTGCTGGGCGAGATCAGACGAGCGGAAGATGGGCTTGTTGAAGATCGCATCCAGCACGTGCACGGTGTATTGCGAATGCGTCGCCGCTTGGATGGCCAGCTTCATCTCCTCGTACAGTTCCTGAATGGCCGTCACCCGCGTGCTGTTCTGGGCGGCCTGCGTCACGATGGCCTGCAGGAAGAAAGCAATCCAGCCGTTCCAGTCTCTTTCGACGGAAATCGCCTTGAGGCGCTGGTAATACTCCTCCCGCTGGTTCTCCAGGTACTCCGACAGGTAGAACATGGGCTGGGACAAGGCCCGTTTCTGGTACAGGAACAGCGGAATCAGAATGCGGCCAATCCGGCCGTTGCCGTCCTTGAACGGATGCAGCAGCTCGAACTGGGCATGCACCACCGCCGTCTGGAGCAGAAAGTCCACGTCATCGCTGTCCAGATAGCGCTCCCAGGCCTGAAGGTAATCCGGCAACTGAAGCGGGTTAGGCGGCACGAAGGTCGCCTGCTCGATCGTGCACCCATGCTTGCCAATCCAGTTCTGGTCTTTGCGGAACTCCCCCGGCGTCTTGTCCTGGCCGCGCACGCTGTTCATCAAAATGCGATGCAACTCCCGCACAAACCCCAGGCGGATCGGATAGTCCATCAGATACGCCCGCGCGGAAAACAGGGCCTGGCGGTAGTTGGAGATTTCCTGAATGTCCTGAAATTTATCTCCCTCTTTCAACAACCCTGCTTCCTGCTCCAGCACCTCGTCGACTGTGGCCTGCGTACCCTCGATCCTGGAAGACAACACTGCTTCCTGTGTGGTCAGCGGTGACAGCATCACGGCCGGGTTGGGGATGCCTTGCAGCAATCCATCGTATCGCGCCAGGGCCGCGTTGGCCTGCCCCACCAGCGGCAGCAGGCGGCGAAAATCCAGCTCGGTCAGCGGCAGCGCATCGGGAACATAGGGATTCATGCGCGCTCCCTCAAATGCTCTTCACTTCGGTGGATGACGACAACAGCTTGAAGCTCTGCTCCACGTTGATCTTGACGGCGCTGTCCTTGAAGCCGGCGGCACGGAACACCACGCGCAAGGGCTTGCGCGTGGCGAGTAGAGTTGCTGCTTGCCCTGGTACTCGCCCAGTGTGCGCAACGTGGCAGCCTGGGTGCCATCGAAGCGAAGCGCGGCAAGGTACTCGGGTATGAGCGAGTGCATGGAAATGTAAGCCCAGGCTGGGTAAATAGGGCAATCATATTCACCAAATGGGGCATTGTCTCAAAAAATACCTCATTACCAGTGTTTGACTACCCCATTCCCAACGCCCATCCTTCGGCAAAGGCAAATGGCAAGGGAACGGCACTCAAGGGACAACGGCCCTATCCAGAAAAGGAAACCAGCAGGAACAGGCCCCCGCCGTCTGAAAGTTTCCAATGTCGATCAGCGGTTTGGCCGTCCCGACCTTGGCGTCGGTGAGTAGATTCTCGGGCATCGTTGGACTCCACTGCGGGGGAAAGTACGCCCACGGTTGAACACGAGTACCCTCAACGCCGCCCCCGAATTTTTCGGACCTCGATGAACAACAGGAACGCTCGGCAGACCGTATTGCTTGGCAAGCCATTGATTTCAAAAGGCCTGCTCAACCCACCAAGCGCTACCGAACGCTCCTGAGTTCCGAAAAAATCGTCAGCCGTTGATCACACGTTGAACAGGAAATTCATGACATCGCCATCCCTGACGACGTATTCCTTGCCTTCTGCGCGCATCTTGCCGGCTTCCCTGGCGCCCTGTTCACCCTTGCAGGCGATGAAATCGTCAAATGCAATGGTCTGCGCCCGGATGAACCCCCGCTCGAAATCAGTATGTATCGCCCCCGCCGCCTGCGGGGCGGTATCGCCCCGGTGGATGGTCCACGCCCGGACTTCCTTGACCCCGGCCGTGAAATAGGTCTGCAGTCCGAGCAGGTCATAGGCGGCACGAATCAGGCGGTTGAGTCCCGGTTCGTCCCACCCGAGTTCTTTCAGGTATTCCATGCGATCTTCAGGCGACAGCTCCTGCAATTCGGCTTCCAGCGCCGCGCACACCGGAACGACTGGCGCCCCTTCCTTGTCGGCAAAGGCCTTCAATGCATCCAGCATCGGGTTGTCGTGAAACCCGTCTTCGCTCACGTTGGCCACATACAGGGTGGGCTTGAGCGTCATCAGGCACAGCGGTTTGATCGTTGCCAATCCTTCCGCATCCAGGCCCGCGACGCGCGCAGGGCGGCCTTCGTCTAGCGTGGCCACAACGGGTTTGAGCGCAGCCACCATTTTCTGTGCGTCCTTGTCGCCGGCGCGCGCGGGCTTTTCATAACGTGCCAGGGCTTTTTCCGCACTCGCCAGATCAGCCAGCGCCAGTTCGGTGGCGATGGTCTCCACGTCAGACAGAGGATCGACCCGGCCCGCGACGTGGATCACATTCTCGTCGTGGAAACAGCGCACGACGTGGCAGATCGCATCGGTTTCGCGGATGGTGGCGAGAAACTGGTTGCCCAGTCCCTCCCCTTTCGAGGCCCCGGCGACCAGTCCCGCGATATCGACAAACTCGACGATGGCCGGCACCACCTTCTGCGGCTGGATGATTTCCGCCAGCAGCGTCAATCGCGGGTCGGGTACCTCGACCACTCCGGTGTTCGGTTCGATCGTGCAGAAAGGGTAGTTCTCCGCCGCGATTCCCGCTTGGGTCAAGGCATTGAAGAGAGTGGATTTTCCGACGTTGGGCAGGCCAACGATGCCGCATTTGAGACTCATGGGGATTCCAGTTTGGGTTTGACGGTGGCGGGTTTTGCGCGCGGGTTGGTATTGGCACGCTGGATCGCCGCATTCCATTCACCTTTCTCGATCAAGGGCACGAGATCGAGCGCACGCTCGATGGCTGTGTCGATGGCAGCCTGTTCCTCGCGCCGCGGCGGCTTCAGAACGTAATTCACGACCTCATTGCGATCGCCCGGATGGCCGATGCCGATGCGCAATCGCCAGTAGTCCTGCGTCCCGAGGTGCGCGGCGATGTCCTTGAGGCCGTTGTGCCCCCCCATGCCGCCGCCGAATTTGAGGCGCAACTGGCCAGGCGGAATATCCAGTTCGTCGTGCACGATCAGGATTTCGGCCGGCGCAATGCGATGAAAACGTGCGAGCGCGCCGACGGCCTGGCCGGAACGGTTCATGAAGGTCTGCGGCAACAGCATCCAGATGTTTCCGCGACTGCGTCCTGCGATGCCATGAAAGCGTGACTCCTGCGCCAGGGAAAGCCCCCAGCCCTGCGCCAGGCGCGCGCAAAACCAAAACCCGGCGTTATGCCGGGTTTCTTCGTAGTCGCGTCCCGGGTTACCGAGCCCGACGATCAGGCGGGGGGGATTCAGGTCTGGCGCTGCCATGCCACACTCGGCGCGAGCGCCCCGGGCGAGCGCGCCGGGGGCACTGCGTAGCCGGATCAGGCCTCCGGCGGGGCAGCCGGCACTTCTTCAGCCGCACCGCCCTTGGGTGCATTGATCGAAGCCACGGCAGGGTTTTCCTGCTTGACGTGCGCGACCAGTTCGACGCCCTGGGGCAGTTTCAGATCGTTCGCATGAATCGAGTGGCCGACTTCGAGCTGGCCCATATCGATCTCGATGAATCCGGGCAGGCTGCCGGGCAGGCACTCCACGTCGAGTTCGGTCATGATGTGATGCGGCTTGCCGCCGCCGGTCTTGACGCCCGGCGCCACGTCGGCATTGAGGAAGTGCAGCGGCACCTTGACGTGGATCTTCTGATTCTGGTCGACGCGCTGGAAGTCGACGTGCAGCACCTGCTGCTTGTAGGGATGCCATTGCGTGTCACGCAGCAGCACGGATTCCCTGGCGCCGTCGATTTTCAACGCCAGCACGGAAGAATGAAAGGCTTCCTTGCGCAGCGCATGGTACAGCGCATTGTGGTCCAGTTCGATCTGCACCGGGGCGGTCGGGCCGCCGTAGACGATGCCCGGGACTTTGCCGGCATGACGCAGACGGCGGCTCGCACCCGTACCTTGCAGTTCACGCCTGGCGGCAATCACTTCGATTTCCATAATATTTCTCCAATTTACCTGCTAAATGATGCATCGCCGAAAATGGTCAATGCATGGCACAGCCCCCGCGACCAGGGGCATTCAACCAGCTCTACTCGATAAAGAGCGAACTGACGGAATCTTCGTTGCTGATGCGGCGGATGGTTTCCGCCAGCAGTTCAGCCACCGACAACTGCCGGATTTTCTTGCTGGCGCGCGCGTCGTCGCGCAACGGGATGGTGTCGGTCACCACCAGTTCGTCGATCGCGGAATTCGCCACGCGTTCGGCGGCGCTGCCCGAGAGCACGGCATGCGTGCAATACGCCATCACCTTCCTGGCGCCATGCTCTTTCAGCGCATTGGCCGCTTCGCACAGCGTATTGGCCGTATCGACCATGTCATCCATGATGATGCAGGTCCGATCCTTGACGTCGCCGATGATGTGCATCACCTTCGCCACGTTCGGCTTGGGCCGGCGCTTGTCGATGATCGCCAGGTCGCATTCCAGCCGCTTGGCGATCGCCCGCGCCCGCACCACCCCGCCCACATCGGGCGACACCACCATCGGGTTCGGGTGGTTGCGCTTCCAGATATCGCCGAGCAGGATCGGACTGGAATAGATGTTGTCGACCGGCACATCAAAAAATCCCTGGATCTGATCCGAGTGCAGATCCATCGTCAGCAGGCGGTCGATTCCGGCACCCTGCAGCATATTGGCGACCACTTTGGCCGTGATGGCCACCCGTGCCGACCGGGTGCGCCGGTCCTGGCGCGCGTAGCCATAATATGGAATCGCCGCGGTAATGCGGCTGGCCGAGGCGCGCTTCAGCGCATCGACCATCACCATCACCTCCATCAGCGTGTCGTTGGTTGGCTGGCAGGTCGACTGCAGCACGAATACGTCCTTGCCGCGCACGTTTTCCAGGAGTTCGACCAGGATCTCGCCATCGGAAAACCGCGACACCGTCGCACGGCCGAGATGCATGTTCAGATGGCGCACCACGTCACTGGCCAAACGCGGGTTGGCATTTCCGCTGAACACCATCAAATTGTCTATGGACACACGAGTCTCCGGCGATCTGGCTGGTCCGACACAACAACTAAAACAGCCGCCAGTGGCGGCTGTTTGCTTAACTGGCTGGGGAGGCAGGGATCGAACCTGCGAATGTCGGAATCAAAATCCGATGCCTTACCACTTGGCGACTCCCCAATATCGACACTATCGGGTATTTCAGTCGCAGTACCCGGCCAGCGGATGCCGGTCGAGTCCCTGCGCCACAAACCCCCGCATCGTTTCGGGTAACTGACGCCATACCTCGCGCGCCGCCTCTTCCGTCCCGAACGATGCGAACACACAGGCTCCCGAACCGGTCATCCTCGCCTCGCCAAATTGCGCAAGCCATTCGAGATGACGCGCGACTTCGGGGTAGCGGCCGACGACCACGGGCTGCAGATCGTTATGCCCCACGAGGGGACTCCGACTGTCTACGGGCTGAAGCCCGTGCCAGATCGTATGACCCATGCCTGCGGAAAAGGGCGCCATTGTGAGGGGTGGCGTGTCGCGTGTCAATTCCGGCGCAGCAAAAACTGCCGCGGTCGGCACCTGCACCGGCGGCATCAGCACGACATACCAGGCCGGCGGCACGCTCAGCGGATGCAGGATTTCGCCGACGCCTTCGGCAAATGCCGTCTGGCCGAACACGAATACCGGCACGTCGGCGCCCAGTTGCAAAGCCAGATCCTGAAGGGCTTTTCGCGGCAGGCCGACCTGCCACAGGCGATTGAGCGCCAGCAAGACCGTGGCGGCATCCGAACTGCCGCCGCCCAGACCGCCGCCCAGCGGCAGGTTTTTTTCCAGCCGGATACTCACGCCCGCTCCGGCCGCGGCATGCGCCTGAAGCAACCGCGCCGCGCGGACCGTCAGATCCGCGTCTTCGGGCACGCCGGGAAAATCGCCTTCGCGCACGATCCGGCCGTCGTCACGCAATTCGAGATGCACGGTGTCGCCGTGGCTGATCAGCCGGAATACGCTCTGCAGCAGGTGGTAGCCGTCAGGGCGGCGGCCGATGACGTGCAGGAACAAATTCAGTTTGGCCGGGGCGGGAAAGGCGTGATTCATTCGCTTTGCCAGTTGTCGGCCACCAGCCGGATTTCCAGTCCTGCGCGGGTCACGAGCAGTTTGCGGGGGCGCGCGGGCGCATCGGTGGAATACTGGAGATAGTCGATCGTCCAGCCGTCCTGCCTGAGCTGCGCCAGGCGCCCCGCCGCGTCGTGTGTGGCCTCAAACGCGCTGCCGGGCGCCGGGCGCGCCTGCACCCACCAGGCCAGTCCCGCGACCGGCAGCACGTAACCGAGCACTTCACGCGTCAGGGTGTCGGCATCGCGGGCGTGGCGCGTGGGCTGATGGGGCACCTCGAGCGTCACGCCTTCGCCATCGCGTACGATACGTGCCACGCCTTGCCCCAGCGGCGAGGACATCAGGAGGTCATCCCGGTCTTCACGATGCTGCCAGCGGATCTGGCCGGACAGTTTCTGTTCGTCGTTCTGCACGCCGATGCGGCCCAGCAAGGTCCAGTTGACGGACCGGGCAGCCGCCTCGACGGCCGGACGAACGGGAGAAACCGTCGCGCAGCCGCCCAATAGCAACGCCAGCAGCGCGGCTGCGGAGGCGACGCGCATCAAGGTTTGAAGCGGTGCAACGTTTCCAGCAGCACTTCGTTCTGCGGATGGTTTTGCAGGCTGCTTTGCCAAAGCTCGCTCGCCGCGTCACGCTGACCGCGCGTCCAGAGGACTTCACCCAGGTGCGCGGCGATTTCGGGGTCGGGGCGCGTTTTGTAGGCCCGTTCAAGGTATTCCTGCGCGCGCGGCAGATTGCCCGAGCGGTATTGCGCCCAGCCCACGCTATCCAGAATGAACGGGTCTTCCGGCGATAACTCCAGGGCCTTGTCGAGGAGGACGATGGCTTCGGGCAGGCGCCTGGTCCGGTCAGCCAGCGTGTAGCCCAGCGCGTTGTAGGCCTGCGCATCCATGGGCCGCAGCACGATCACGCGGCGCAAATCCGCTTCCAGCACGTCGAGCTTGCCGAGCTTTTCGGCCGCCATGGCATGGTCGTACAGCAGATCGGCCGAATCGGGATAGCGCTTGAGTCCATCCGACAGGACCGCATAGACCGCCGTGTACTGCTTGCTGCCGCGCAGCACTTCGGCTTGAGCCTGGATCAACCGCACATTTTGCGCATCATTCTCGCCCCGGGTCGCTTTCAGCAACGCACTCGCCTCATCCGGCTTGCCCGCTTCCACCAGCAACGCGGCCTGGCGCGTACGTGCCGGCACCAGATAATTGCCGGCCGCGACCCCGGCGTAATACGCGCCGGCCGCTTCCGGCTGTTTCATCTGTTCGGCCGCCTGCCCCAGGTAGTAGTACACGGCGGCGGGATCGCGCGGATTGTCTTCCAGGGTCTTCGCCAGGAAATCGTGGGCCGCCTGGGCATCGCCCATTTGCAGGGACAGGAGGCCCGCCGCGAAGCCTACTTCGGCATTGCGCGGAAAGTCCCGGGCCAGCCGGGCGAATTCGGCGCGCGCCTCGTCGAAACGATTGGCGCTGACCAGAACGCGGGCATAGGCAAGCCTGACTTCGCGGGCCTCGGCATGCGCCGCCAGAAACTCCCGCATGAACGCGAGCGCGTCGGCATGCGAAGTCTGGTCGAGTATCTGGGCTCGCAGCAGCGCCGCCGGCTCCCAGCCGGGACGCAAGGTGTCGGCCTTCCGCAACGCGGCGATCGCCGCCTCGTTGCGTCCGGCGCTGGCCGCGGCCTGGGCCACCGCGAAGTGCGCTTCCGGCAGGGTCGGGTAATCGGCCGCCAGCCGTTCGACCATTTCCAGCCCCGCCTGCGAGCCGCGGATCTTCCCCATCACCGCGGTCAAATGCAGAAACCCATTGGCCGGTTCTTTTTTCAACAGGGTACGCAGGATGGGTTCCGCTTCGGCGAGGTTTCCTCCGTTCAGCAGCAACACCGCCATGGTCTGCTGGGCCGTTTCCGAATCCGGTTCGGCCGCCAGCCAGAGCTTCGTGGCTGCCAGCGCGCCCGCCGGATTATGCGCAAACATCGACATTTCGGCCGCGCGGCGGGCGATACGGGGGTCACGCGTCTCCCGCGCAAGATCGAGATAGGTCGACTGGGCAACGCCAATCTGGCCTCGTTGCCCCGCCACCTCGGCGATCAGGAACTTGAACAGGATATCCGGCGTAAGCGGCTGTTTGGGCCATGCGGCCTGGGCCTTGGCCGCAGCCTCCGCCCCCGGATCGACGGCAGGTCCGGCCGCTCCGGCAGGCTGCGGCGCCGGGGATTCCGCCGCCACCGGCTGCGACGCCCTGACGGCAGGCTGGCTGCACGCGGTCGCGACGAGGGCCAGCGCGGCGTAGAGGGGAAGGGTCTTGAAAAATGCCATGTTGTGCCTGGTGAAAAGGTTGTCTGTCACGATTCTAAGCGTTCGAGGCCTGCCTGTATGCAAGGTTCAACCCGCTTCGTCATTGCGCGCGCAATGCGTCGATGGGATCGAGTCCCGCGGCGTTGCGCGCCGGGTAGAAACCGAAAAACACGCCGATCAGGAACGAGACGCCGACCGCCATCAGTACCGAGACGGGGGTGACCGCCACGGGCAAGCCGGCCAGCCATCCGACCAGCCAGGCGCCGGCCATGCCGAACAGCAGGCCGATCCCGCAGCCGATCAGCGACAGCGTCAGCGCCTCGATCAGGAACTGCCACAGCACGTCGCGGCGGCGCGCGCCGATCGCCATGCGGATGCCGATTTCACGGGTGCGCTCGGTCACTGACACCAGCATGATGTTCATGATGCCAATCCCGCCGACCACCAGCGAAATGGCGGCAATCGCGCCGAGCAGCAGGCTCATGATACGGGTGGTCGAGGCGGCCGTTTCGGCCAGTGCCGTCAGGTTGCGCACGGTGAAGTCGTCGTCCTGTCCGACCCCGATGCGATGCCGCGTGCGCAGCAAATCGTTGATGGCGGTTTCGGCGGCGTCCATGCGTTTTTCCGATACCGCCTGCACCATGATGAAGCGGGCGCGGTTGCGCAGGCTGCTGCTGAATATCTTTTGCTGCGCGCTGCTGATCGGCACCAGCACGGTGTCGTCCTGATCACGCCCGTCCAGGCTCTGGCCCTTGTCTGCCAGCACGCCGATCACTTCGAATGGCGCCTGCTTGATGCGGATGACCTTGCCGACGGGGTTTTCGTCGCCGAACAGCTCGCGCGCCACCACGCCGCCGATCACCACCACGCGCGCGCCCCTGCGCACGTCGGCTTCGCTGAAAAAACTGCCCGATGCCATCGACCAGTTCCGCACCACCGCGTAATCCGGCGTGGTGCCGTAGACCGAGGTGTTCCAGTTGACCCCGCCGTAAATCAGTTGGGCGCCGCCGGGCGATACCGGCGCCGACGCCCGGATGTCGGGCAGGTCGCGGATGGCGTCGGCATCGTCGAAGGTGAGCGACGGCGCATCGCCCGTCGCCACGCGCGCGCCGCCCGAAGTGGTGGCGCCCGACATGATGATGAAGAGATTGCTGCCCATCGATTCGATCGCGCCGCGCACCATCGCCTGCGCGCCCTGGCCGATCGCCAGCATGAGGATGACCGCCGCCACGCCGATGACCATGCCGAGCATGGTGAGGAAGCTGCGCATGCGATGCGTGACGAGGGCATGCCAGGCGGTCTCGAGCAGGCTGACGAGAATCATGCGGGGACCCCTTCCGTCACCACGTCCTCGATCACCCGGCCATCATGGAAGCGGATACGGCGGCGCGCATAGGCCGCCATGTCGGCTTCGTGCGTCACCAGCACCAGCGTGATGCCTTCCTTGCGGTTGAACTGATTGAACAGGTCCATCACCTGACGGCTGGTTTCGCTGTCGAGGTTGCCGGTCGGCTCGTCGGCAAAAATGATGCGCGGGCGCGTAGCCAGTGCGCGGGCGATGGCCACACGCTGCTGCTGGCCGCCCGACAGTTGCAGCGGCGTGTGATGCGAACGTTCGCCCAGCCCCACCCGGTCAAGCATGGCCTGCGCCTGGCGGCGACGCGCCTCGCGTCCCATGCCGGCATACATCAGCGGCAGCGCGACATTGTCGAGCGAGGTCAGCTTGGGGAGCAGGTTGAAGCCCTGGAACACGAAGCCGATTTCGCGGTTGCGCAAGGCCGCCAGCTGGTCCGACGACAGACGGCCGACATCCTGCCCGTCGAGGTGGTAACTGCCGCGAGTGGGGCGGTCGAGGCAGCCGAGCAGGTTCATGAACGTGCTCTTGCCCGAGCCCGACGCGCCCATGATGGCGACGAATTCGCCCACGGCGATGCGCAGACTCACGTCGTCCAGCGCCCGGAACACGCCGGCGCCGGTCGGATAATCCTTGCCGAGATTCGCCACCTCGATCAGCGGCGGCGCGGACTCCGTCATCAGAACAGGCGCCCGCGCGGCATGCCGCCGTTGTCCTTCCTGGCCGCCAGGTCGGCCACGATCACGGCCTCGCCCGATTCCAGCTTGCCGTCGACGATTTGCGTATAGGCCTTGTCGCTGATACCGATTTTGACCGCCACCCGCACCGGTTTGCCGTCGACCAGCCGGTACACCGCCGCGCCGCGTATTTTGCCGCCCTCCTCGCCGGTGCTGCCCGCCGGCGGACGGAAACGCAATGCCGTCGTCGGCACCCGCAGCACGTTCCGCCGGGTGTCGACCAGCACCTGCAGGTTCGCCGTCATGCCCGGCATCAGCGCCAAGTCGGGGTTGGCGACATTCACCACTACGTTGTAGGTCACGACGTTCTGCTGGGTCGTGGCGTTCAGCCGGACCTGCCGCACCGCGCCGCTGTATTCGGTATCGGGAAACGCATCGACCCGGAACTTGACCGGCTGCCCGACCTTGATCTGCCCGATGTCGGCCTCCGATACGGTGGAGTCGATCTGCATCTGCGTCAGATCCTTGCCGATCTGGAACAGGGTCGGCGTCTGGAAGCTTGCCGCCACGGTCTGGCCGACGTCGATCTGGCGGTTGATCACGGTGCCGTCGACCGGCGAACGGATGATCGAAAAACCGAGATTAGTCTGATCGCGCGTGACCTGAGCGCGCGCCAGCCTGACCTGAGCCGCCGCCTGGGCGCGGGCGGCCGTCGTCTGGTCGAGTTCCTGGCGCGACACGTATTCCTGCCTGAACAGCGTCTGCATGCGCACCGCATTGGCCTCGGCAAGATCGAGCTGCGCCTGGGCATTGGCAAGGTTGGCCGTGCTTTGTGCCAGTGCCGCCTTGAACAATGCCGGATCGAGTTCGGCCAGCACCTGCCCCGCCTTCACCTGCTGGTTGAAGTCGGCTTCGATGCGCCGGACCGTTCCCGAGACCTGGGTGCCGACATTGACCAGCGTGACCGGATTGAGCGTGCCGTTGGCCGAGACCTCGGCCACAATGTCGCCACGGTCTGCCGTCACGGTCCGGTATTGCGGCTCGGCGGGCTTGCGGTTGCCGTTCCACCACCATGCCGCCGCGGCCAATACCATGACCAGCAGCGCAAGCATCCCCATTTTTTTCATTGCATTCCTCCCTGCCCGGGTTCCAGCCAATCCCAGCTCAGATCCCCGATGGCCTGCGCCAGTTGTGCCCGGGCGACCCGCAAGCCCAGCCGTGTCTGTAACTGGGTCTGACGCGCCTGCGCCAGATTGGCCTGCGCGCTCAATACATCGAGCAGGATGCCCAGCCCTGCCTGATAACGTCCCAGCGCGAGTTTCTCGGCCGCGGCCGCGCTTTCCACCAGATCGGCGCTGCGGCTGTCCGCCTCGGTCTCGCTCTTCACGCTGTAGTAGGCGCGCCACACGTCCAGCGCAACCTGGTTTGCCACGCGGTCGCGCTCCGCGATGGCCAGATCGGCCTGGATTTGCGCCGCGGCGATCTGATACGTGCTGCGGTAGCCGGTGAAAAGCGGGATGGTCAGATTGACGCCCACGCTGGAACTGGTTCCCGTCAGCGCGCCGCTGTCCTGTCTTTGCGCGCCGTAAAAGGCCGACAGGCTGGGCTTGCCGGCGGCTTTGGCGCTGCGCACGCCGGCCTGCTGCGCGAGCACCGTGGCCTCCGCCGCACGCAGGTCGGGCCGGCGGCTGCGCGCAGCGTCGATCAAGGCATCCACCGCCGTGCCCAGATCCGGCGTCTGGCTGAACGACGCTTCGCTGTCGATGACGCTGAAGCCGGCTTGCCGGGTATCGCCCATCAGCGCGGCCAGTTCACCCTGCAGCCGCGCGGCCTCGCCTTCCGCACGGGTGCGTTCGATCTGGCGCTGGGTATACACGGTTTTTGCCTGGAGCCGGTCGAACGGGATGGCCGTCCCTGCGGCCACCCGTGCGATCGCCGCGTTCAGGGCGGCGAGTGCCGAGTCCTCGGCTTCGCGCGCGACGCTGACCGCGCCCTGCGCGGTCAGCAGATTGAAATAGGCGGTGACGGTCTGCAGATAGAGCTGGCGCACACTGGCGTCCTGGCTGGCGCGTGCGGCGGCCAGCAATGCTTCGGCGGCATCGCGCTGGGCCGCACGGCCGCCGAAGTCATACAGCAGGTATTGCGCGTCCAGCCCCAGTTGCCAGGCGCTGCGATCGTTCGGCAGCGTGCGGTCGCCGTTGCGGGACGCGCTGCCGCTGATCGACACACCGGGCAGATAGGCGCTGTATGCCTGTCCCAGCTCGGCGGCGCGCAGCCGCGCCGTGAGCCAGGCGCTGCGGGTGGCCGGATTGGCGCACAGGGCGCGTTCGACCGCGCGCGCCAGCGTAATCGGGCCGGACAGCACGGCCGTATCGCATACCGCCGCCGGGCGCAATTCAGCCGCCAACGACGGCGGTACGCGATCCAGCACCATGAAGGGATCCGCAGCCGGGGCCGCACTGCTGGCCAGCATCGCCAGCAGCAAAAAGCATCTTGCGTTCAAAATAGGAAATGTTTCAGGAGCGAAAGCGCGTCACATGGAGTATATAGAAGGACAGCGTATCGGTTCGGTTCCCGCCTGCGGGGACAAAAACATCGCCCGAGGCATCGCGCCATGCAGCGACGATGCCTGCTTTTTCAGCCCACGTATCGCCCACCGCCGCGCCCCATGCCCGAATTGCCCGAAGTCGAAACCACCCGCCGGGGATTGCTTCCCTCCCTGCAGAACCGCACGCTGACGCGCATCGTGGTGCGCAATCCGGATCTGCGCTGGCCGGTGCCGGCGGATCTGGAAGCACGGCTGGGCGGGCTGACGCTCAGAGGGATCGGGCGGCGCGGCAAATACCTGCTGTTCGATTTTGGCGCGGCCGTGCAGATCGTCCACCTGGGCATGTCGGGCAGCCTGCGCCTGACCAGTCCGGACGAGCCCGCCGCGCTGCACGACCATGTCGACTGGCTGTTCGATGACGGCACCCTGCTGCGGCTGCGCGACCCGCGCCGTTTCGGCGCCGTGTTGTGTACCGACGACGCGACACGCCACCCGCTGCTGGCCCACCTGGGGCCGGAACCCCTGACGCCGGCCTTCGACGCCGTCTATCTGCACGCGCAATGCCAGCGTCGCAGCGTCGCCATCAAGCAGGTCATCATGGATGCGCAGGTGGTGGTCGGGGTCGGCAACATCTACGCCTCCGAGTCGCTGTACCATGCCGGGATCCGCCCGGCGACCGCTGCGCGTCGTCTCAGCCGTCCGGCCTGCACCCGGCTGAATGCCGCGATCAAGCAAGTCCTGACGGCCGCCATCGCCGCCGGCGGCAGTTCGCTGCGCGATTACGTCGCCAGCGACGGCGAACCGGGCTATTTCCAGCTGCAGACGCGGGTATACGATCGCGCGGGCCTGCCGTGCCGGGCGTGCGGCACGCCGATCAAGCGCATCGTGCAAGGCCAGCGGGCGAGCTTTTACTGCCCGGCCTGCCAGCACTGACCCCGCCTGTACAGAATAAGGTTTGCGATTACCATGTCGTTATTAATGACTGCGCTTTCTCCCTGACCGGCTCCATGCAATACACCACCCTGGTCGACGAATTCGAGCACTACAGCACCTGGCGGGAAGCCGTGTACGTGCGTGTCGAGGCCTTGCGCGACTGGCTCGAGGCCCAGGAACTGGGCGACGCCGAATCCGGGGTGCGGCTGAACCAGCTGCTGGCGCGACTGCAGGACGATACGCTGAACGTGGCCTTCGTCGCCGAATTCTCGCGCGGCAAATCCGAGCTCATCAACGCGATCTTCTTTTCGGACTACCGGCAGCGCGTGCTGCCCTCGTCCGCGGGACGCACCACCATGTGCCCCACCGAGCTGTTTTTCGACCCCTTGCATCGCCCGTCACTGCGGCTGCTGCCGATCGACACCCGGACCCGCGAGGGCAGTATCGCCGACTTCAAGCGTGACGCCGACGCCTGGACCGAATTCCCCCTCAATCTCGATTCCGCCGAGGAGATGAGCGCGACGCTGATGCGGCTGGCCGACACGCTCGACGTCGATGTCTCGACCGCGGAAGCGTTCGGCCTGATCAACCCCGGCGATGAAGACACCGCTCACACCCTGGAGCACGACGGCAGCATCGCCATACCCCGCTGGCGTCATGCCCTGATCAATTTTCCCCATCCCCTGCTGAAACAGGGGCTGGTCATCCTCGACACGCCGGGCCTGAACGCCATCGGCACCGAGCCCGAGCTGACGTTCAACCTGCTCCCGAACGCCCATGCGGTGATGTTTCTGCTGGCCGCCGATACCGGCGTAACCAGGTCGGATATCGAAATCTGGCGCCATATTGCGCCGGTGCAGAGCGCCAGCCGCGCGCGACTGGTCGTGCTGAACAAGATCGACGGACTGTGGGACGAGCTCAAGACCCCGGCACAGATCGATGCTGAAATCGCGAAGCAGGTTGCCAGCAGTGCTGCGCTGCTCGACCTGCCTGCGGGCCAGGTCTACCCCGTTTCGGCGCAGAAGGGGCTGGTCGCCAAGGTGCGCGATGATGCCGCGCTGCTCGTGAAAAGCCGTCTTCCGGAACTGGAGGCGGCGTTGACGCAGGAACTCATCCCCTGCAAGCAGACGCTGGTCAGCGAGTCGTCGCGGACCGCAGTGGAGGATGTGGTGATCAGGGCCACCGAACTGCTGGAAACCCGGCTCGCCACCCTTCAGGACCAGGTCGACGAATTACAGTCGCTGCGCGGCAAGAACCGCGACGTCATCCAGCACATGATGATCAAGGCCAACGACGACAAGGAGCAGTTCGAACGCGGCCTGGAGCAATTCAATGCCTTGCGTAGCGTGTTCGCGACGCAGGTCGACGCGTTACGGCGGCAGCTGGGCATGCAGGGCCTGCGCCATGAGGTGGATCTGACCCGGCAGGCGATGGAAAAAAGCCATTTCAGCGCGGGGCTGCGCGAAGCGATGAGCCATTTTTTCCGCCAGGTCGGCAGCAACCTGGACGGATCGGCAGAGGCCATCGGGGAAATCCGCGCCATGATGACGGCGATGTACCGGAAATTCAGCGACGAGCATGGCCTCGCCGCAGTCAGCCCGCCCGATCACAGCCTGCACAAATATCACCGGGAAATGGCACGGCTGGAACGTATTTTCGATGAACGTTTCAACACCGTCTTCAAGATGCTGACGGTGGGCCAGAGCCAGCTGACCGCGCGATTTTTCGAAACACTCGCGAGCAAGGTGGTGCAGGTGTTCGAACTGGCCAACAGCGAAACCGAATCGTGGCTGAAGGCGCTGATTGCGCCCATGGAAACCCAGGTGCGCGAACACAAACTCCAGTTGAAGCGTCGCCTGGAAAGCGTCAGCCGCATCCATACCGCCACCGAGACACTGGATGAACGCATTGCCGAACTGGAAGCCTCGATCGGGATCGTGAGCGACCAGCTGGACAGCCTGGCGCGCATTAACCTGCGCATCGCCGACGCCCTGGCGGACGAACTGGGCGGTCCCTCCCTGGCCCGAACGGCCTGAGCCCGGGACCTGTTCGCAGCCCCTACTTGTCCGCGGTCAGACGCAGAAATTTCTCCTGCAGTTGCGCCTTGGTTTCCGGATAATCCGGGTTGAGCGGGATGCAGTCGACCGGGCACACCTCGACGCACTGCGGCGTATCGAAATGGCCGACGCATTCGGTGCACTTGTTGGGGTCGATGATGTAAATTTCGTCCCCCTGCGAAATGGCGTCGTTCGGACATTCGGGCAGACAGACGTCGCAATTGATGCATTCGTCCGTGATCATCATGGCCATGTCGTTCTCCGGGTCATATCAGTTTTTACTTATTTTCTCACTTAATCGCTGCGCCACCAATGGGTGGACGAAGGGCGACACGTTGCCTCCCAGCTGCGCGATCTCGCGGATCATGCTGGCGGAAATGAACATGTACTGGTCCGAAGGCGTCAGGAACAGGGTTTCGATGTCGGGCTTGAGGTTGCGGTTCATGCCCGCCAGCTGGAATTCGTACTCGAAGTCGGAGGCGGCGCGCAGTCCGCGCAGTACGGCGATCGCCCCCTGCCCGGCAACAAAATCGATCAACAGGCCGGAAAAACCCTCGACCCGCACCCCCGGCACGTCACCCAGCACGTCACGCGTCATCGTGACCCGCTCTTCCATGCTGAAGAAGGCCCGCTTGTTGCGCGATTCGGCCACCGCGACAATGACGTGGTCGAACAGGCGTACCGCGCGCCGTACCAGATCCTCGTGGCCTCGCGTGATGGGGTCGAAGGTGCCGGGATAGACAGCGGTCAGCATCGGTTGATTATTCCTTGATCAGCAGTGCAAAGTGCGAGCGCCCCGCGCGCCCGCTGCGGTGGATGATAAACCCGGCGGGCGCGACCACCTCGGCACCCTGCTCGATGTAGGCGTAGCCGCCGGGCTTCAGGTGGCGCGCCAGATCGGCTAGCACGCCTTCGGCCAGCCCGCTGCCGAAGGGCGGGTCGACAAAAACCAGGTCGAACCTCTCGCGGTTGTTCGCCAGCCACGACAGGGCATCGGCGCGCAGAATGTCGATCTGGTCTGCGCCGAGCACCACCCGGTTCTTTTCCAGCGCCCCGACCGCCTTGAGGTCGCGTTCGAGCATGACGATCCGGCCGGCGCCGCGTGAAGCCGCCTCGAAACCGAGTGCGCCGCTGCCGGCGAACAGATCCAGGCAGGTCCAGCCCGGCAGATCCTGGCCCAGCCAGTTGAACAGCGTCTCGCGCACGCGGTCGGGCGTCGGACGCAGGTCCGCGCCATCGGGAAAATCGAGCAGACGGCGGCGATATTGCCCGCCGATGATCCGCACCCGGTTGGCCGCGCCGTGCGCGCGCCGCGGCGCGGCGTGTTTAGCGAGCACGCGCTCCCCCCACGATGACGGTCACCAGCTTGTCGGGATCGATGTGGCGGGCGAACGCCTGCTTGACCGTCGCCGCATCGACCGCATCGACCTTGCCGACCCAGGTGTCCAGATAATCCAGCGGCAGTTTGTAGAAACCGATCAGCGACAGGTATTCGAGGATTTTCCGGTTGCTGTCGATGCGCAGCGGGAATCCACCGGTGAGATTGGCCTTGGCCTGGGTCAATTCCGCCTCACTCGGTCCGTCGGCGATGAACTGCCGCAGGGTATCCTTCGCCACCTTGAGGGCGTCGTCGGTTTGCGCCAGCTTGGTCTGCAGGCCCAACTGGAACGGTCCGGCCTCCATCATCGGCATGAAATAACTGTAGGCGCTGTAGGCGTAGCCGCGCTTGTCGCGCACCTCGCGCATCAGCCGCGAATCGAAGCCGCCGCCACCCAGCACATAATTGCCCACGAACAGCGGAAAGAAATCGGGGTCGTTGCGTGCCACGCCCACTGCTCCGACCAGCACATGGCTTTGCGTGGAGGGGAACGCGATCCGCTGCTCGCTGGCCTGCGCCGGCGCGGGCTTCGGCAGCGTCGGCACGGCGGCCGTTCCGGACAGGCCGCCCGCCAGACGGGCGGCAATGGCCTCGGCCTCGGCACGGGAAATATCGCCCATCAATGCAATCACGGCGTTGGGCGCACTGTAATGCGCACGATAGAAGGACTGCAGATCTCCGCGCGTCAGTTTTGCGATGGCCGCGGGGTCGCCCGCCTCGTCGTGCGCATAGGGGTGCGCGCCATACAGGGCACGATAGAACGCCTTGCCGGCCACGCTGCCGGGGTCGGCTTCCGCCTCGCGGATACCGGCGATGAGACGCTGTTTCTCGCGCTGGATCACGGCCTGGGGAAAGTCGGGCTGTTGCAGCACGCGCGCCAGGATGTCGAGCGCCACGTCCTTCTCGGCCGCGGACGACAGGGTGCGCAGCGTGACGCCTCCGCGATCGCGGTCGAAGGCCCCGCCCAGCACGGCCCCCACATCGGCCAGACGATGGGCGATCGCCGTATCGCTGAGCCCCCCGGCTCCCTGGTCGAGGAGAATATGCGTCAGCTGGGCCAGACCCGCCTGATTGCCCGGATCGCGCGCGCTGCCCGCGGGGAAGTCCACCGAGATATCGAGGATGGGCAGTTCGTGGCTTTCCACGAAGATCACCTGCGCGCCACGCGGCGTCTGCCAGTGCTGGATGGTCAGCGCCGCCTGCGCCGACAGGGGCAGGCTCAGCAGCAGGGCGAGACAGAAGGTTTTAATTGTCATGGCGGACTCCCGGCACCACAGGGCGGGGCGGTTGGGGTTGCAAGGCTTGCGGGTCGAGGATGCCCACGCTCAAGCGGTCATCCTGCAGCCATTGTTTCGCCGCGGCCTGCACCGCTCCCGCGCTGACCGCGCGCAATTTGTCGACCCGATGTTCGAGCGCCGCGGGCGGCAATCCGGCGGTCACGTATTCGCCCAGTTGCATCGCCTGGTAAAACAGCGAATCGCGCTGGTACACGTCGGCCGCGATGACCTGCGCCTTCACCCGCGCGAGCTCCGCTTCGCTGATGCCGTCGCGCTGGAGCCGTTCAAGCTGGCCGCGTATGGCTTTTTCGAGCTCGCCCACCGATTTTCCCGGCGCCGGCGTCGCATCGATCAGGAACATGCCCGGTCCGCGCGACACGGCGTCGTAGCCCGCGCTTGCGTCCACGGCGATCTGCTGGGTCTTGACCAGCGATTGCTGCAGGCGGGCCGAATCGTTGCCGGACAACACGCCCGCGAGAATCTGCAACGCATAGGGCGCGGTATCCTGCTGCCAGTCCCGCAGCACCGGCACATGCCAGGCCATCAGCAGGTAGGGCACCTTCGCGGGCGCCTTGACCACGATGCGCTTCTCGCCGATCTGCGCGGGTTCGTCCTGCGGCTTGCGCACCGGCAATGGGCGGGCGGGGATCACCCCGTAATACCGCCGGGCCATGGCGATTACATCGTCCGCCTTCACATCGCCGGCCACCACGAGGGTGGCGTTGTTGGGCGCATACCAGCGGGCGTACCAGTCGCGCGCGTCCTGCGCGGTCATGTGCTGGAGATCGTCCATCCAGCCGATGACGGGGCGGCGATAGGGGTTCTCCTGGTAGGCCACCGCCATCAGGCGTTCATACACCACCGACTGCGGCTGGTCGTCGGTACGCAGCCGGCGTTCTTCCATCACCACCTGCATTTCCTTGGCGAACAGATCGTCGGAGATGACGAGATGGGCCATGCGATCGGATTCCAGCTGCATCGACAGGTCCAGCCGGTCCTTCTGCATCTGCTGGAAATACGCCGTATGGTCGCGGCTGGTGAAGGCATTTTCGCGCCCGCCGGCGGCGGCGATGCGCTTGGAGAATTCACCCGGCGGCACCGTCTTCGTGCCGCGGAACATCATGTGCTCCAGCACATGCGCCACGCCGGTCGTGCCGTTGAATTCGTCCATCGATCCGGCGCGATACCAGACCTGCGACACCATCACCGGTGCGCGATGATCTTCCTGCACGATCACCCGCATGCCATTGTCCAGCGTGACGTCCGTCACCGCTGCCTGCGCGCTGCCCACCATCAGCAGCGCCAGCAGCATTCCCCGCATGCCGAGCATGTTTTCACCTCTTGTTGAATGAGTCCGAATGATAAGCCGTACCCGAATGATAAGATTAGGCGTCCGTCAAACAGCTATGCTGACTGCCTTGAGCCGTGTTTAGTTTCTTCAAATCCAAACCGCCTGCCGCCGAACCGGCCACGACCGCCGCACCGGCCGCGTCACCCGAGCCCGCCCCGCCACTCGAACCCGCCCCGCCTCCACCTGCCGAATCGCGCCCCGGCTGGGCACAGCGGTTGAAGCAGGGCCTCGCCAAGACGCGCGATCGACTCGGTGGCCAGCTGGCAGGGCTGTTCGGCGTCGGGCGCAAGATCGATGCCGAACTGTTCGAGGAACTCGAAACCATCCTGATCACGGCCGATGTCGGCGTGGATGCGACCCAGACGCTGCTCGATTCCCTGCAGAAAAAAGTCCGGCGCGAGAATCTCACCGAGGCGTCCGACCTGCAGGCGGCGCTCAAGCAGGCGCTGGTCGACCTGCTGACCCCGCTGCAGGCGCCGCTCGACGTCACCCCGCACAAGCCCTTCATCCTCATGCTGGCGGGCGTCAACGGCGCCGGCAAGACCACCACCATCGGCAAGCTCGCCAAACTCTACCAGTCGCAGGGCCTGTCGGTGCTGCTGGCGGCGGGCGACACCTTCCGCGCGGCGGCGCGTGAACAACTGCAGGTCTGGGGCGAACGCAACAACGTCACCGTGGTGAGCCAGGAAAAAGGCGATTCCGCCGCGGTGATTTTCGACGCCATCCAGGCCGCGCGCGCGCGCCACATCGACGTCGTGCTGGCCGACACCGCCGGGCGCCTGCCGACCCAGCTGCATCTGATGGAAGAGATCAGGAAGGTCAAGCGGGTGATCGAGAAAGCCATTCCCGGCGCGCCGCACGAAGTGCTGCTGGTGCTCGACGCCAACACCGGCCAGAACGCCGTCACCCAGGTCAAGGCCTTCGACGATGCGCTCGGCGTGACGGGCCTGGCGCTGACCAAGCTCGATGGCACCGCCAAGGGTGGCGCCATCGCCGCCATCGCCCAGGCCAGGCCCATCCCGGTGCGCTACATCGGCGTCGGCGAGACCGTGGACGACCTGCGCCCCTTCGATGCGCGCGAATTCGTCGAGGCCATCTTTCCTGTTTAGGACCGCCCGCGCATGATCAGTTTCAACCAGGTCACCAAACGCTACCCCGGCGGTCACGAAGCCCTGTCCAGCGTCAGCCTCGCCATCGAGCAGGGCGAACTGCTCTTCCTGAGCGGCCATTCCGGCGCCGGCAAAAGCACCCTGCTGAAGCTCATCGCCGCCATCGAGCGCCCCACCAGCGGCGTGGTGTCGGTCAGCGGCCAGAACATCAGCCGCCTGCCGCGCCGGGCGGTGCCCTACCTGCGCCGCAACATCGGCCTGGTGTTCCAGGATCACAAGCTGCTGTTCGACCGCAGCGTGATCGACAACGTGGTGCTGCCGCTCGACATCGCCGGCCTCGACCGCCGCGAGTCCCTCAAGCGCGCCCGCGCCGTGATCGACAAGGTCGGCCTGCTCAATCGCGAAAAAGCCAATCCCGTCAGCCTCTCGGGCGGCGAACAGCAGCGCCTCTGCATCGCCCGCGCGCTGGTTTCCCGCCCCGCCCTGCTGCTGGCCGACGAGCCGACCGGCAACCTCGACGCCGGCTACGCGGCGGACATCATGGCCATGTTCCGCGACTTCCATCAGGTCGGCACCACGCTGGTGATCGCCACCCACGACGAGCGCGCCATCACCGCGCTGGGCGGGCGCACGCTGCACCTGGATCATGGCAAGATCGAAGAGGTGTCCGCATGATCGGCTGGCTGCGTCACCACAAGCATGCACTCGTCGCCGCCCTGCGCCGTCTGGGCACCCAAGCGCTCGCGACTTGCCTGACCGCACTGGCCATGGGCGTGGCAATCAGCCTGCCGAGCGGGCTGTATCTGGGTCTGGAGAACCTCAGCCGGGTGGCGGGTGAATTGCCGGCCCAGCCGGAAATCAGCCTGTTTCTCGACACCGGCGCATCCGCCGGACAAAAGCAGGCCATCGCCGCGCGGCTCAGGCAGCCTGATATCGCCCAGGCCCGCTTCGTCCCCAGGGACGAGGCGCTGGCCGCCCTGAGCGCCTCGCAGGATCTGACCGACATCACGGCCGGCCTGACGGAAAACCCGCTGCCGGACGCCTGGGTCGTACGGCCGCGGGATGCGTCGCGTGCGTCGCTGGTGCAGCTTTCCGGCAGCCTGGGAAAATTGTCGGGGGTGGCGGACACCCACCTCGACAGCCAATGGGCGGAGCGCCTGCAGGCCGCGCTCGCCATCGGCCGCACGGTCGTCTGGGTCCTGGGCGGACTGTTCGCCATTGCGCTGATCGCCATCTCGGGCAACGCCATCCGCGCCCAGGTGCTGGCGCGGCGCGACGAAATCCTGGTCAGCCGGCTGATCGGCGCCACCGATCGCCATATCCGGCGTCCGTTTCTCTATCTGGGCGCCTTGCAGGGGCTGTTCGGCGGGCTCGCGGCCGGCGGCGTGCTGGCGGTGGCAGGCACCATCCTGCGCGAACCGGTCGAGCATCTGGCGGCCCTGTACGGCTCGACGTTTCATCTGCTGCCACCGGACGGAGCCGAAATCGCCGCCGTACTCGGGCTCAGCACGCTGTTCGGCTGGCTGGGCGCCTGGCTCTCGGTGACGCGGAGTCTGCATCGGGTCGAAACGGCCCGCTGGAATCATTGAATACAGGGGCCCGGAAATCGACACGGGCCAAGCAGTCTCATCTGCTCGACGGACTGTAAACTCTTCCAATCACACCCGCGCCGGGAACCCTTTCCGGCCTTAGCACTCTTACATCGGGAGTGCTAAAATGTTTTCAAGGGGGTTTCACACGCATGACGCAATCGATATCTTTACCCATCCCTGCGGCTTACAGCCTGGATAGCTACATCCAGACGGTCAACCGTTATCCCATGCTGAGCCTGGAAGAAGAGCAGGACTTTGCACGTGCCTGGCACGACAAACAGGATGTCGAGGCTGCCCGACAGCTGGTGGTATCGCATCTTCGCGTGGTGGTGAGCGTGGCGCGGCATTATCTCGGCTATGGCCTGCCGCACGCCGATCTCATCCAGGAAGGCAATATCGGCCTGATGAAGGCGGTGAAGCGTTTCGATCCGGACCGCGGGGTGCGCCTGGTGTCGTTCGCACTGCACTGGGTCCGCGCCGAAATCCATGAGTATGTCCTGAAGAACTGGCGTCTGGTCAAGGTGGCGACCACCAAATCCCAGCGCAAGCTGTTCTTCAACCTGCGCAGCCTGAAGCAGTCGCTCAATGCCCTGACGCTGCAGGAAGCCGACGCCATGGCGCGAGAGCTCAATGTCAGCCGCAAGGACGTGCTGGAAATGGAAACCCGCATGTCAGGGCACGATGTGGCGATCGATCCGGCGGTGGACAATGGCGAGGAAGGCTACAGCCCCCTTGCCTATCTGGCGAGCCCGGACGAAAGTCCGGCGCAATTGTTCGAACGCGAGCAGACCGAACGCCTGCGCCATGCCGGCCTGACCCAGGCGCTGGAAAATCTCGACGAGCGCAGCCGCCACATCATCCAGTCGCGCTGGCTGACCGAGGGCGAGGCCGCGACCCTGCACGAGCTGGCCGCCCAGTACGGCGTGTCGGCCGAACGCATCCGCCAGATCGAAGCCCGCGCGCTGCAGAAAATGCGCGCCGCGATGCCGGCCTGAGCGCACGCTTCCCGGCTGATCGGCCGCGATGGCCACGGCGTCCGCCGTGGCCATTTTCTTTGGACTGGCGCGCGGCCGGCCGGAAGCCTTCCCCGACGCCCACCCGGCACCCGTTCGCTGTCAGGCAAATGTAAGCGTCTCCTCGCTAAGGTGGCTCCCTGTCACGACGGAGCCCTCGATGCAGGACATTTTTTTGATCGGCCACCGCCCGCCGGTGCTGTTGTTGCACGGATTGCGCGGCAATCCCCTGGAAATCCAGTTGCTCGCCCAGCGCCTGCACCGGGCCGGGCATACGGTCAGCGTGCCGTATCTGAGCGGCTACGGCCAGCGTCCCGGTGATTGCGCACCGGTTCTCCCCTGGCAGCAGTGGGAATCCCTGGCCAGCGAGCGCCTGGCGGCACTGGTGGCCGATCACGGCCCGGCCACGGTGGGGGGGCTCTGCATAGGGGCCGACCTGGCCCTGCGGCTGGCCCGCCGCGACGCTCGCTCAGTGAGCGGCCTGCTGCTGATTTCCACCACGCTTTTTTACGATGGCTGGAACCTGCCCTGGTTCCGCCGCCTGCTGCCGCTGCTGCCCCTGGCCCATCCGACGCCGCTACGGCACCGCTACCGCCTGCGGGAGAAGGATCCCTATGGCATCAAGAACGTCCGTATCCGTGAATGGATCGCCCGCCAGATGGAATCCACCGGCAACTCCGCGGCCGGCGCCCGGGATCTGCCGCTTTCGGCCATCTACGAGGCTTATCGCATGATGCGCCGCATCCGGGCGAGTCTGCCCGACATCACCCAGCCGGCCCTCATCCTGCACGCGGCCGAGGACGAAATGGCCAGCCTGCGCACCCCCAATCTGCTCGCCGGCCGCCTCGGTTCAAGCCGCATCGAAAAAATCATCTTCACCAACAGCTATCACATGCTGACCCTGGACAACGACCGTGAAGGCGTTACCCAAGCCTGCGTCGCGTTCGTCGACGCGCTGGAACGGCAGCAGCAACCCGCCGCCGCCCAGCTTCTGGCCTGACCCCACTATCAAGGAAATCACCATGGACACTCGCCAAACCCTGACCGATATCGCGATCAAGGAATTTCACTGCGACCCGGAGAAAATCAGGGAGGATGCCACGATCAAGGATCTCGGCATCGACTCCCTCGGCTTGCTGGAATTCATCTTCCGCATCGAGGAAGTCTTCGCCGTCCGCATCGGCAACGAGGACGCCGAGAAAATCCGCACCCTCGACGATATCGCCGACCTGGTCGACCGGCTCCGCCCGCAGGCTGCGGCATGACGCTGCACGATCGGGTGGTCATCACCGGTCTGGGCGCCGTATCGGCGCTGGGGCTGGGCGCCGGTACCCTGTTTGCCGGCGCGCTCGCCGGACGCTCCGGCATCCGCCTCTGGCCGGGGGACGGCGGCGCCTGGACGGCCGCTGCGGTGCCCGGCGACCCGGGATCGGTGGGCATGCATCAGTTGTCGGCCCAAGTCGATCGCCACGTCGGCCTCGCCGCCCTGGCGGTGCGCGAGGCCATGGCTGACGCCGGTCTGGCAAGCATTCCCGCTGCCCAAAGCGCCACCACCGGTGTCTACTGGGGAACCGGCGTCGGCAGCGCCGCTACCGTCGAGGACAGTTATGGCCGCCTGCATGCCGGCCAGCGGGCCCGCCCGCTGACCATCCTGCTGGCGATGCAGAATGCGGCGGTGGCCCAGATCGCACTCGACCATGGGCTGCGCGGCCCGCAGTTGTCGGTATCGCAGGCCTGTGCCTCGGCCGCGGCCGCGATTGGCGAAGCCATGCTGGCCCTGCGTGGCGGGCGGGCCGAACGCATCGTCGTGGGCGGCTCGGAGGCGCCGCTGCTGGCCGGCCAGTTGCAGGCCTGGGACGCCCTGCGCGTCCTCGCCAGGACGGACACGCTGTCCCCCGAACAAAGCTGCCGTCCATTCGACCGCCGACGCAGCGGCCTCGTCCTCGGGGAAGGCGCGGCCGCTCTCGTGCTCGAGCGGGAAAGCGCTGCCCGGCGTCGCGGCGCCCGCATCCATGCCGAATTGTGCGGCTACGGCAACGCCGGCGATGCCAGCCACTATGCGCGCCCGGATCCGGCAGGCCAGCAGCGCGCGATGGAACGTGCCCTGCAGGATGGCGGCCTGACGACGGCCGACATCGGCTACATCAACGCCCATGCCACGGCCACCCCGGTGGGGGACGCCATGGAGGCCGCCGCCATCCGCAACACCTTCGGCGGCGCGCGGAAAGCACCGGCGGTCTCGTCCACCAAGGCCGTCCACGGCCATACCCTGGGCGCGGCGGGCGCGCTGGAACTGGTCATCACCGCGCTGGCCGTGTCGCACGGCGAATGTCCGCCCACCGCGCATCTGGAGGAGGCCGACGCGGAAGGAATCGATCTGATCGCGGGAACGCCGCGCCACGGTCCGGTGCTGGCCGCGCTATCCAATACCTTTGCCTTCGGTGGAAGCAACATTTCCCTGGCCGTTCGGCGCTATCCCGCCCACGACTGAGCATGCGCATCCTGCTGGTTGAAGACGACCCGATGGTCGCCGACGGAATCCGCGAAGGGCTGGAAAAGGCCGGCTTCGCGGTGGACCACACGGCGGCGGCCGAACCGGCCGCATCCGCACTCGCGCTCACCCATTACGACCTGGCCATCGTCGATATCGGTCTGCCGCGCATGGATGGTCATGAACTGATCCGCCGGCTGCGCCGCCGCGGCATCAAAGTGCCCATCCTCATTCTGACGGCCCGCGACGGGCTGGACGACCGGGTGACCGGACTCGACCTCGGCGCCGACGATTACATGGTGAAGCCCTTCCACCTCCCCGAGCTGCTGGCCCGGCTGCGCGCACTGATCCGCCGCAGCCGCTCGGCCATCGCCTCCGAACTGAGCGCGGGTTCGCTCCGTCTCGATCTGGCGCGCAGAACCGCCAGTGCGCGCGGCGCCCCGCTCGAACTCACCGGCCGCGAGTGGGACATCCTGCAGCAGCTCATGCTCGCCACGCCGAACGTCGTCGGCAAGCAGAAGATGGTGGAAAGCCTGAGCGAATGGGACAACGAGTTGACCAGCAATGCCGTCGAAATCTACATCTCGCGCCTGCGCAACAAGCTGCAGGGAGGGGACGTGGAAATCCGTACCATACGCGGCATCGGCTATCGCCTCGATGAATCCCTACCGGTCTGACCGGCCGCGGCAGACCCTGCGCCGACGGCTGCTCGTCTTTCTGCTGGCGCCACTGATGGCGCTGCTCGCCATCAGTCTCGCGGCCGACTACCACATCGCCTTCGATCCGGCCAACGAAGCCTACGACCACGCGCTCGCCGACGATGCGGTCGCCCTGGCTGGCCGGGTCCATGTTCAGGGGGCCGCCGTCACCGTGGATCTTCCGCCCGCCGCCGAGGCGGTCCTGCGCAGCAACGGCAGCGATCTGGAATTCCTGGCGGTGCGCGGGCCGGACGGACGGCTGCTGGCCGGCGATGCCGATCTGCGGCCTGGAGCGGAAACGTCCGCGCCCCGCCCGGTTCTGTCGAACGCCATCCTGCGCGGCAAGCCCGTGCGCAAGGCAAGTTATCGCCTGGACACGCCGGGGGGTCCCGTTACCGTCATCGTTGCCGAAACGACCCGGGAACGACAGCGCACCGGCTCGAAAATCCTGGTCGCCATGGTGGTCCCCAATGTCCTGCTCATCCTCGCCGCCCTGATCCTGGTCTATATCGGCGTGCGCAGCGGCGTGGCGCCACTGGCCCAGCTCAGCGAGGAAATCGGCCGCCGTTCCCCGCACGATCTGAGCCCGCTGCCCAAGGGGGATATCCCGGGCGAAGTCGAACCCCTGGTCAACGCCATGGCGGCGCTGATCGACGACCTGCGGGCGGCGGCGCTGGCGCAACAGTCTTTTCTCGCCAATGCCGCCCATCAACTCAAGACCCCTCTGGCAGCCCTGCAGACCCAGCTCGAACTGACGGCAGCCGAACTCCCCCGGGAATATCGCCGCCGGGTGGTGAACCTGCGCGATGCCACCCAGCGCCTGGGCCATCTGGTCCACCAGCTCCTGGCGCTGGCCCGCTCCGGGCCGGAGGCCGACATCGCCCACGAGCGGCGCCCGGTGGATCTCGCCCGTCTGCTGCAGGAAAACGCGTCCGTCTGGTACGACCGGGCACTGGCCCGCGACATCGATCTCGGCTTCGAAGCGGAAGCGGCAGGCGTCGATGGCGCCGAATGGCTGCTGCGGGAATTGCTGGCGAACCTGATCGACAACGCCCTGCAATACACTCCGCCAGGCGGACGGGTCACCGCCCGCAGCGGCACCGGCGAGGACGGCCGTCCTTTCATCGAAGTCGAGGACAATGGCCCCGGCATCCCGGAAACCGAGCACCCGCGCATCTTCGAGCGTTTTTACCGGGCGGCGGGGTCGCCCGGCGCGGGCACCGGCCTGGGCCTCGCCATCGTCAAGGAAGTGGCGGATCGGCACGACGCCACCATTGATCTTGCCGATGCCGGTCCCCGTGGCGGCGCGCGCATCCGGGTGAGCTTCCTGCCCCGCCGCTGATTCGCGCGCCTTGCCTTGTCAGGGTCGCGAAAGGTGGCGTCGCCTACCGTGGCGCCATGCGAACGGCCTTCTTTCTCCCCTGCATTCTGCTGGCCGCCTGCCTGGCCGGGCCGGCGGCCGCGGCCGAGCCCGCGATACCCGTCCCGTTGCATCTCGCCGACGTCGAGCAACTGCTCGTGGCGCACAACCGCGCCCTGATCGCTTCCCGACGCGCCTCGGCTTCGGCCGAGGCGGGTATCGCCATGGCGGCCGGCCGCCCCAACCCGACCCTCTCCCTGAACACCAGCGGAATCAACGCCCGGGATCCCGGCAACCACGCATACCTGGACACCATTCTGCGCATCGACCAGCCGATCGAGCGCGGCGGCAAGCGGGCGTTGCGTCTCGGCGTGGCGGACGCCCTGCTCGAAGCCAGCCGTTCCGATGAATCGGACAGCCTGCGCCAGCAGCGCATGCTGGCCCGCCAGGCCTACTTCGACCTCAAGGCGGCCGAGGACCGCGCCCGTCTGGGCAGGGAATCGGCCCGCCTGGCTCATCAGGTGCTGAGCAAGGCCGAATGGCGGCTGAAGGCCGGCGACCTGGCGCCGACCGACGTCGAGCGCATCCGCGCCGACACCCTGCGCGCCGACAGTGATGCCAGTCAGGCCGAGGTCGACCACCAGCGCGCGCGGCTCGCCCTCGCCCAACTGCTGGCCATGGAATCCGACGCCGCCCGTCTTGCCACCGCCGACCCGTGGCCCCGGCTGACGCCCCTGCCCGCCCTGCAACCCGATCTGAATGCGCGCCCGGATGTCATCGCCGCCCTTCACCGCGTGGCGGCGGCGGACCAGGCCATCGATCTGGCCCGCGCCCAGCGGGTGCGCGATGTCACGGTCGGCGCCCAGTTCGAGCGCAACAACCAGGATCCCGGCAGCAACCTGATCGGCGTCGGCGTCAGCGTTCCCCTGTTCACCGGCTACGACTTTCGCGGCGAGCTGCGCCAGGCCTACGTCGCGCGCGAGTCGGCCCAGGATGAGCTGGAACGCGTCCAGGCCGCCGCCGCGGCCGATTTCAATCAATCCACCTTCGAGGCCGGGCGCCTGAGCGAGCGCGCCCGCCACCTGCGCGATGAAGCCCTGCCGGCGGCACGCAAGGCCAGCGCCGCCGTCCAGTTCGCCTTCAGTCAGGGGGCGGCCTCGACCCTCGACGTCATCGACGCCCGGCGCAGCCTCTACGCCGTCGAAACCGATACCGTCAATGCGCTGGACGACGCGGCCAAGGCCCGTGCCGCCTGGGCCGCTGCAATGAATCTCCAGGAACTGCCATGACCCAGTCTGCTTCCGGCCGGCGCGCGCGCCCCCGCATCCAGCGTCTCGCCCCGCTCGTCCTCGCCCTCCTGCTCGGCATGGGAGGATTCGCCGCCTGGCGCATCGAACATGCCGTACCGCCGCCCCCGCAGGAGCAGGGCAAGCCCAGGGCGCCTGCCAACCGGGTACGTCTGGAACAGGATGCCTCGCAGCTGGCTTTTCTCAAACTGGCAGCGGTCAGCCTGGCGCCGCTGCCCGCCAGCGATCCGATGAACGCCCGCCTGGCCCTGGCCGAAGACCGCACGGCGCGGATTTTTCCGCCGCTCGCCGGGCGCATCCTGGCTTTGAAGGCAGCCCCCGGCGACACGGTCGTCCCCGGATCGCCGCTGGCGATCCTCGACGCGCCGGATTTCGGCCAGGCCATTGCCGACCTGCGCAAGGCGCAAGCCGACGCCACGCTGAAGAAGAAGGCACTGGCGCGGGCGCAGACGCTGTTCGAAGGCGAAGTGCTGGCACGCCGCGATCTGGAAGCCGCCCAGGCCGATGCCCGCGCCGCCGACGCCGAGGCCGATCGTGCCCGCTTGCGGCTCGCCAACCTCGCCCCGCCGGGCAGCCCTATCGAAGGCCAGCGCCTGATCCTGCGCGCGCCCCTCGGCGGCGTCGTGGTCGAGCGCCAGGCCAATCCGGGGACGGAGGTCCGTCCGGATGCGGCCACGCCGCTGTTCATCCTGTCCGACCTGCGCCATCTCTGGCTCGATATCGATCTGCCGGAACAGGCCGCTGCCCTGGCCCGGCCAGGGGCGGCGGTGAATTTCACCCTCGAAGCGTTTCCCGATGAAATTTTTTCCGCGCGCATCGAACAGGTGGGCGCCATGGTCGATCCGGCTACCCGGCGCATTCCGGTACGGGCGCTGGTGGACAACGCCGACGGGCGGCTCAAGCCGGAAATGTTTGCCCGCGCCACCCTCAGCCAGCCCAGCGCCGCCACGGTCATCCGCCTGCCCGTCGGCGCCTTGCTGACGGACGGCCTGACGACACGGCTGTTCGTCCAGATCGGTCCGCGCGAATTCGAACGCCGCCAGGTGCGCATTGCCCGCCAGGACGCCGAGTTCGCCTATCTGACGCCCGGCTCCGCCATCAGGCCCGGCGACCAGGTCGTGGTGCGGGGCGCGCTGCTGCTTGCGTCCGAACTGGCGCAGGGAGAATAAGGTGTTCGGTCGCCTTGCGATTTTCGTCATTCGTCAGCGGCTCTTCATCCTGGTGATGGCGGTGGCGCTCGCGGTGGTCGGCGTGCGTGCCTTGCAGAACCTGCCGGTGGAAGCTTTCCCCGACGTCCAGGACGTACAGGTTCAGGTGGTGACGCAGTATCCGGGGCAGTCGCCGGAGGACGTCGAGCGTACCCTCAGCATCCCCATCGAACGGGAAATGAGCGGCGTGCCGCGGGCGACCCAGGTGCGCTCGGTGTCGATCACCGGCCTGTCGGTGGTGACCCTGACCTTCGACGACGGCACGAACGATTATTTCGCCCGCAACCAGGTGCTGGAAAAGCTGCAGAACGTCAACCTGCCTCCCGGCATCCAGCCACAACTGGCCCCGCTTTCCACCGCGGTCGGCGAGATCTATCGCTACGTGCTGCACGCCCCGCCCGGCATGCCGGCCCGCGAGGTGCGGGCCCTGCAGGACTGGGTGGTGCGCCCGGCGCTGCGCCGGGTCTCCGGCGTGGCCGACGTCAACAGCTTCGGCGGCGCGATCAAGGAATACCAGGTACGGCTCGACCCCGACGCCATGGCCCGTTACGGCGTCAGCCTGGACCAGGTTTCGCAGGCGCTCGCCAATGACAACCAGAATGCGTCCGGCGGCATCATGAAGCGGGGCGACGAAACCCTGGTCGTTCGCGCGCTCGGCCTCTTCTCCCGGCTCGACGACATCCGCGCCGTGGCCGTCAGCGCCCGGAACGGCAAGACCGTGACGGTGGGCGACCTCGCGACGGTCGGGGTCGGCGACCGTCCGCTCTCCGGCATCGTCGCCCACGACGACCAGGATTCGGTGGTCGAAGGCATTGTCCTCATGACCAAGGGCAGCGATCCCTCGAAGGTGGTGGCCGACCTGCTGGTGCGGGTCGACGAGCTCAACCATGGTCAGTTGCCCCGAGGCGTCAGCATCCAACCCATCTACCAGCGCACCGACCTGGTCCGCCATACCGTCCGCACGGTGAGCGAAAACCTGCTGACCGGCGCCCTGCTGGTGGTATCGGTGCTGGTGATTTTCCTGCGCGAATGGCGGGCCGCGCTGGTGGTGGCGGCGATCATCCCGCTGACCCTGCTCTTCGCCTTCACGCTGATGGACCTGAAAGGGGTACCAGCCAATCTGATCTCGCTCGGGACCGTGGACTTCGGCATCATCATCGACAGCGCCGTCGTGCTGGTGGAAGCACTCATGGTCCGCCTCGCGCTGCATCATGTGGAGGCCGCCCCCGAACCACCGATCGCCCGCCGTTTCGAAGCCTTGCGCTGGGTCACGGCGGATCTGGCCAAACCCATCCTGTTCTCCAAGGCCATCATCATCCTGGCCTTCCTGCCCATTTTCACCTTCCAGCGGGTGGAAGGCCGGATCTTCTCGCCGGTGGCCCTGATCCTGTCCTTTTCCCTCCTGGGCGCCGTGCTGCTCACCCTCACCCTGGTCCCCGCCCTGTTGTCGGTCGTGCTCAACTGGCGCGACCTCGCGGAAAAACATATCGACTGGCTGCTCCGCCTGCAACGCGGCTACCGCCGCCTGCTCGGTCGCATTCGTCGCCACCCGCGCCTCACATTCGGCATCGCCGGCGCCATCGTCGCCCTGGCCTTCGCGCTGGCGCCGATGCTCGGCAGCGAATTCCTTCCGCAACTGGACGAAGGCAACCTGTGGCTGACCATCACCTTGCCGCCGGGCTCGTCGCTCGAACACACCAAGGACGTGGAACGAGTGGTGCGCACCACCCTGCGCAGCTACCCGGAAGTGAAAAAGGTCGTTTCCCAGGTCGGGCGCCCCGACGACGGCACCGATCCCAAAGGCCCGAACAACATGGAGATCCTCGCCGACCTGCAGCCGCGCGACACCTGGCGCTTTCCCACCAAGGATGCGCTGGTGGCCGACATGGAGAAAAAGCTCGCGGTCCTGCCCGGCCTGCCCACCAACTTCTCCCAGGTCATCCAGGACAACGTCGAGGAAGCCTTGTCCGGCGTCAAGGGCGAGATCGCCGTCAAGGTCTTCGGCCCCGATCTCGATATCCTGCAGGACAAGGCCGAACAGATTGCGTCCATCCTGCGCGGCATCCGGGGCAGCCGCGACGTCGCGGCCATCCTGCCCGGCGGCCAGCCCGAGGTGGTGGTGCTGCCCGACCGCGTCAGGCTGGCACGCCTCGGCCTGACCATGGCCGAACTCGACAATGCAGTACAGACGGCGCTGGGGGGCGGCACCGTCGGCGGCTTCTACGAAGGCGAACGCCGTTTCGATCTGACACTGCGCTTCGCCAGACCGTATCGCAGTTCGGTGGAAGACGTCGGAGCGGTTCCTCTCGCGCTGCCCGACCATGCGGGCATTGTGCGCATCGCCGATGTCGCCACGGTTGAAGTGCGCGAGGGCGCCTCGCGGATCTCCCGCGAGGCCGGCGGGCGCAACGTCGCGGTCAAGGCCAACCTGCTGGGCCGCGACCAGGGCAGCTTCGTCGCCGAGGCCATGGCCAGGGTGGCTCGCGACGTACCATTGCCGCCCGGCTACCGCATCGTCTGGGGCGGCCAGTTCGAGAACCAGCAACGCGCCATGAAGCGCCTGGCGGTCATCGTCCCGGCCTCGCTGCTGGGCATCTTTGCCCTGCTTTTCTGGGCTTTCCGCTCCATACGGCTGGCCGGCCTGATCCTCGCGATGCTGCCTTTCAACATCGCCGGCGGCTTCTTCGCGCTCGGCCTGGCCGGCCTGCATCTCTCCATCTCGGCGGCGGTCGGTTTCATCGCCGTGGCGGGGATTTCGGTGCAGAACGGGGTGATCCTGCTCGAGGAAGTGGTACGGCTGGTGGACAACGGCGCCAGCCTGTTGCGGGCCGTCACCGAGGGCGCGGTCTCCCGCTTGCGGCCCATTCTCATGACGGCGTTGATGGCCGGACTCGGCCTGTTGCCGGCGGCGCTCTCCCATGCCATCGGTTCCGAGACGCAGCGTCCCTTCGCCGTGGTGATTGTCGGAGGCGTCATCAGCGCCACCCTGTTCACCCTCACCCTGCTTCCCCTCATGGCATGGTGGGGGCTGCGGATACGGAAGCCGCGCGGCACGGTGTAACGGCGAAGACACGCGGCTTCAGCCGTGCTGCGTCACCCGGCGGGATGATCGGAGATCGGGTAAACAATCATCGTCAGACGTAAAAACGCCCTGAGCATGCAGGGCGTTTTTATCGAAGCAGGGAAGCGCTCAGAAAAACGAGGCGATCAATACCGAAAAAATGCTGATCCAGGCCCAGACGATCAACGCCGTCACCACGACCATGGGGAAACCTTGAAAAGTCAAAAGCTGTTTCATTGTGCGTGCTCCAGTATAAGTAGGTGAATTCTAATTGACTTGCGCCTGTTTGGGTACGGCGTGTGTCCTGCCCTAGGAATCGTCGTCCCTGCCTCGCGGACGGCGCGTGGGGAGCAGGGGATCATCGTCGTCCATCAGGATGCGTTCGGCGGGTCCTTCCAGATCGTCGAACTGGCCGCTCCTGATCGACCAGAACACCCCCACGGCGATCAGCAGCACGAACAGGCCCGATAACAGGAACAGGAACCCCAGCACACCGCTCATGGCATCACCAGCTCCTGCGTATGCTGATAGTGCAGGGCGCCTTCCCGCGAGAGGCGGAGCTCGGCCAGCCAGCGCCCGCTCGCAGGCAGCCGCAGCACGCCGCCATACTCGCCTGCGTCGAGTTCGGGCAGCGGCACGGTGAGCACGGCCTGCGCGGCGCCCGGACGGTGCAGGCTCAACTCGGCGTCCACATGATCGACCGGCAGGCCGGTGTGGTTCCGAATCCGGACCCGCACCCTCCGCGCGGAGGCGTTGCCGTCGAGGCCGCTGATGTCGACATTCCAGCCCAGCGCGGCTTCGCGGTGCGTCTTGGAAAGCTCCGACGAAATCGCAGTGGCCGCTTGCTGGGTGTGCGGCACCACACCCGAGAACCCGCTGTAAACCGGCCCCTTGTTGCCGCCCAGCCACCATTGTCCGATCGGCTCGGGCAAGCCATTGTTCGCAATGTAAAGAAACCCGCCCATGAGCACCGCAAGCCCGACGAAGAACAGCATGAGCAGCCTGGGCGCCCAGTGCAGGCGCTCGCCGCGCCGCCGGAATACGGACAGCACCAGCAGCACCAATGCCGTCGCGAAGAAAACCGAGATGTGGATGGCCACCACATCCAGCCCCGGCCAGTGGCCGACGATGAGGATGAAATACGCGATCAGGGGAATGCCGCCTGCCAGCACGGCACGCAGGATCGGCGGCAGGTTGCGTATAAACCCCCCGATGGCATACAGGACGAGTACCGCGGCCAGCCCGCCAAACAGGGTGATCAGGGTATTAGTCATGCGAGGCTTTCGGGCTGTCAAAACGAACGGTTTCGGAACGCGCCTCGCCGGGTTTGCCCCGTGGCGAGACGATCAGCTCGAAATGGCGGGTATGTTCCGCCATTTCCGGAGTCAGGTGCACGCTGACCTGAACGAGCCCGCTGTGGCCCGGTTTGATCGTGATTTCACGAAAATTACCCAGGTCGAGCGCGCCCGCCGGAATACCGCTCGCGCTGAACTCATAGGTTTGATCCTGCGCCGCCTTGTTGGTGATGCGGACCTGATAGCGATTGCGGATGTCGCCATTCGACAGCACGACATACAGCGGCTGGCGGATCTGGTTGACGGCGCGGTCGTAGCTGCCACGGGTGACGATGCTGTAGACGAGATAGCCGCTCATCAGGATCAGGGCCACGCCATAGCCAACCGTTTTCAGGCGTTTCCATTCTGCCCGGGGGGGGGCGGGCACCGCGGCGGCCAGATTCTTTTCCGAGTCGTAGCGGATCAGCCCCCGCGGATAGCCGAAAGAATCCATGATGCCGTTGCAGGCGTCGATGCAGAGCCCGCACGAGATGCATTTGTACTGGAGTCCGTCCCGAATATCGATGCCGGCCGGACAGACCTGTACGCACAGTCCACAGTCGACGCAATCACCCAGTCCCTTTTCGTGACGCTCGGCCAGCGTACGCTGGCCGGCACGCGGGCTGGCGCGCCCATGGATCGCGTCGCCCCGCTTCGCGTCGTAATGCACGGCCAGCGTCTCGGGCTCATACATCACGCTCTGGAAGCGCCCATAAGGACAGACGTAGGTGCAGATCTGCTCGCGCATGAGCCCGGCGGCGGCGTAGGTCGTGAGGGTCAGAATGCCGACGGTGAAATAGGCGACGGCGGCGGCCTGGCCGGTCACGAAATCCAGTACCAGTTGCGGCGCGTAGGCATAGTAGGCCACGAAAGTCAGGCCCGTCCAGAACGATGCCAGCAGCCACAGGACATGCGTGCCGCCGACCTTGAGCAGCTTTTCCCGATTCCATGGCTGGCGGTAGAGCCGTACGCGTGCCGGGCGCTCGCCCTGGATCTTGTGTTCGATCCAGATGAAGAAATCGGTCCACAGCGTCTGGAAGCAGAAGTAACCGCAAAACGCCCGTCCCACCAGACCCGTGACAAAAAACAGAAAAATGGCGGCGATGAACAGCAGCAAGGCCAGCCAGACGACATTCTGCGGATAGACGGTCAGGCCGAAAATCAGAAACCGGCGTCCCGGCAGGTCAAACAGTACGGCCTGGGACGGCGCATCGAGTCGTGACCACGGCAGCCACGGCAGCAGAAAATAAATCGTGTAGGCCAGCACCAGTACCGTGGTCTTGAAACGACGGAACCGCCCCTTCACCGAGCGGGTGAAAATCGGGATGCGCTTCTGATAAAGCCCGAGCTGCTCTTCTAAGCCTGTTTGCATGGTATGGCCATTGGATCGGTGGGAAGCAAAAGCCCCCGAGAACGGGGGCTTTGCTCATTTCAGTCCGCTCTTACTGCCCACCGCCCAGTTCATGAACATAGACCGTCAGAACCTTGATCTGTTCTGGCGAAAGCCGGCCAGCCCATGCCGGCATCACGCCCCGGTTCAGCCCGCTGGCGATGACGCCGCGAATGGCCGCGACTTTTCCTTCTGCGCTGTCGGCTCCGGGCACATTGGCCCACAGCCAGATATTGTCAGTCAGGTTGGCCGAGCCGATTTCAGTGTTGCCTTTGGCATTGGCGCCATGGCAGTAATAGCAGGCGGCGGCTTCGCCATGGAACAGGACATCGCCCGCTGCCGCCTTGGCTGCGTCGTGGCCGATTCCCGACAGGCTGGCCACGTAATTGGCCAGCTGGTCGATCTGCCCGGGCGCGAGCACCTCGCTGAAAGTGGGCATATAGCCGTGGCGACCATTCGTGATCGATGCATGAATCTGATCGTACGATCCGCCATACAGCCAGTCGTCGTCCGTCAGGTTGGCGAAGAACCCCATGACGCCCTGCCCGCCCGCCTGGTGACAGGGCGCACAGTTGTCGGAGAAGAGCGCCTTGCCGGCCGACAGGATGAAACCGTTCATGTCGGGGTCCTTGGCGATCTGGGCATAGGACATGGCCGCCACCTTGTCGAAGTAGGGCTTCTGCTCGACGGCCGCCTTGTTCATGTCCTGCATGAGCAGCGCGCGGGTGTTCCAGCTGTGCGTCCGGGTCTCGCCCGCGCTATTGACGTAGGTCACGTTGGATAGACCGCCGATCCACCCCTTGCCAAATGGCCATGACGGATAGATGACCCAATACACGATGGCGAAAATGACCGTCAGGTAGAACGTATACACCCACCAGACCGGTAGCGGATTATTGTATTCCTGCAGATCGCCGTCCCAGGCATGACCTGTGGTTTGCACGGTTTGGGATTGTAGTTTTTGCTCGCTCATTGCTTGTCCTTCGTGTCTTCCTGATCGTCCAGGAACGGTATGTTGCGGTAGGACTCGAGTTGAGCGCTCCGCTTCTTGCTACCGTAGGCGTAGATCACGATGCCGATAAAGGTGACGAAAAAGATGACCAGGCCAAGAGGTTTGGTGTTTTCTGGTTTGGAGAACCACATCAACAAGTCCATTTCTACTCTCCGCCTGCTTCGATCAGCGGTCGTTGACGAATGCATCGTCCTTGTATTTGCTGAAATCGACCATGGTGCCCAATACCTGCAGATAGGCCACCAAAGCGTCCATCTCGGTAATGTTCGAACGGTCGCCGTCGTAGTTACCGAAGTTGGCTTGCGCGATCAGGCTCTGCTGCGCATTGGGAATATGCAACTGTTTGGCGACGGTCTCGCCGAACTTGTCCACGTTCGCCTTGTATTCGGCGTCGGTCAGCGAATACGGCACCCCCACTTTGCGCAATGCCTTCATGCGATCCGTGATATCGGAAGTATCCAGCAGGGTCGTCTTCAGCCAGGGAAAATTCGGCATCACCGACTCCGGTACCATCGAACGCGGGGCAATCAGGTGCTGAACCTGCCATTCATTCGAATACTTGCCGCCCACGCGCGCCAGATCCGGCCCGGTACGCTTGGAGCCCCACTGGAAAGGGTGGTCGTACTGCGATTCCGCCGCCAGCGAATAGTGGCCGTAACGCAGCTTTTCGTCGCGGAACGGACGGATCATCTGGGAATGACAGAGATAGCAGCCTTCGCGCTGGTAGATGTCACGTCCACGCTGTTCGAGCGGCGTGTAGGGGCGCACGCCATCGACCTTCTCGATGGTTTTATTGATGAAAAACAGGGGAGCGATTTCCACCAGGCCGCCGACGCTGATCGCCAGCATGGTCAGTACCGCCAGCAGGCCGATGTTGGTTTCGATCCATTCGTGCTTGAAGTTGATATTCATGATCTTACGTTTCCCGAATCATGCGTGAGCCAGTTTGGCGGCCAGCTTGGCTTCCAGTTCGGCACTTTCGCGTTTGCCCTGACGAATGGTCATGAACACATTGAAAGCCATCATGATCATGCCGACCAGGAAGAACATGCCGCCAATCGCGCGCATCGCATAGAAGGGGTGCATGGCCGCAACCGACTCGACGAACGAATACTGCAGGTTGCCGAACTGGTCAAAGGCGCGCCACATCAGGCCCTGGGTGATTCCGGAAATCCACATCGCCACGATATAGAGCACGATGCCGATGGTGGCCAGCCAGAAATGCCATTCGATCAGCTTGCGGCTGTACATTTTGGTCTCCCACAGCTTGGGCATCATGTGATACAGCGAGCCAAAGGTGATCATCGACAGCCAGCCCAGTGTGCCGGAGTGCACGTGGCCAACCGTCCAGTCGGTATAGTGCGACAGCGCATTGACTTCCTTCAGCGACATCATCGGGCCTTCGAAGGTCGACATGCCGTAGAACGACAGCGCCACGATCATGAAGCGCATGATCGGGTCGGTGCGCAGCTTGTCCCACGCGCCGGACAGGGTCATGATGCCGTTGATCATGCCGCCCCACGAAGGCATCAGCAGGAGGATGGAGAAGGCGGCCGCCAGCGACGACGTCCAGTCCGGCAGCGCGGTCCAGTGCAGATGGTGAGCGCCCACCCACATATACATGAAGCCCAGCGCCCAGAAATGGACGATGGACAGGCGATAGGAGTAAATCGGGCGGCCGGCCTGCTTGGGCACGAAGTAATACATCATGCCGAGGAAGGCCACGGTCAGGAAGAAGCCGACCGCGTTGTGGCCATACCACCACTCGGTCATCGCATCCTGCACGCCCGAGAACAGGCTGTAGGATTGCATCGAAAACAGGTTGATGGGCATCGCCAGGTTGTTGAAGGTATGCAGCAGGGCGGTCGCCAGAATGAAGGCCAGGTAGAACCAGTTGGCCACGTAGATGTGCGGTTGCTTGCGGCGCATGATGGTGCCGACGAACACGGCGAGATACGCGACCCACACGACTTCGATCAGGATATCGATCGGCCATTCCATTTCCGCGTATTCACGCGACTGGGTATGGCCCAGCATATAGCTGATGTCCGCCAGCGCGATGGCCGCCATCCAGCCCCAGAAGGTGAAGCTGGCCATGCCATCCGAGATCAGGCGGGTCTGGCAGGTGCGTTGAACCACATAGTACGAGGTGGCGAACAGCGCCGAGCCGCCAAAACCGAAGATCACCGAGGTGGTATGTACAGGCCGGAATCGTCCGAACGAGATGTAGGGGCTATCGAAGTTCAGGAACGGCCAGGCCAGCTCGGAAGCGATATACACGCCCACGAACATGCCGATCACCGCCCAGACGATCGACATGACGGCAAATTTCTTGACGATTTCGAAGTTGTACTGTTCCGCACCGGAATATGTGGTTACCGCCATGACCCGCTCCTGTTGTACTGACATGATGGCGCCTGCGCGCGCCCTAACAGCATATGCTTATATTCATAAACTGCGGGATTATATTCCCGCCCTCCTGCGTCCCGCAAGTCCGGACCGGGACTCAGGCGCGGGACAGCAATATCCTCAAATCATGGGCGATCGCTTCCGGGCTGCTGCCATAGGGCATCAGCAGGCGCAAATTCCCTGCCGGATCATAAATATAGGTCCCGGCGCTATGATCGATCAGATAGTCGTCCGTCGCCTTGACCGATGTTCTCTGATAAACGATCTTGTACTCTTTTGCCAGCTGCTTCAGCGCGTCGGCATCGGTGTACATTCCAAGAAAATCCGGATTGAAAGCGGGCACATACTGTTTCAGGATGGCAGGCGTGTCGCGCTGGGGGTCCAGCGTCACGAAAATGACCTGTACACGTTCCGCCTGGCCGTCCAGCTGTTTGAGGGCGGCGGCGAAATCCGACAGCGTGGTGGGACAGACATCGGGACAATGCGTGTAGCCGAAGAAAATGGCCACGACCTTGCCCTTGAAGTCCGCCAGCGTGCGGATGCGGCCATTGTGGTCGGTCAGCCGGAAATCCCGGGCGAAGCCTGCGCCTGAAATGTCGGTCGCCTGGAATACCGGGGACTGCGCGGCAGGCTGGCAGCCCGCCAGCGCAAACATCGCCACGGCCCAGACGGCCGCGAACCAGCGTGTCATGTCTTGATCTGCGCGAACAGCTGTTCCGGAATGTCTGCCAGTCGGTATTTGCCGGACTCCACCGCCTTGGCCAGCTTGTCCAGGGTGGTGTCCTGCAGAAGTTCGATGATTTTCTTTTTCACGGGCACCCAGCGGAAGTGCAGTGGGCAGGCTGTTTCATCACTACATTTTTTCAGGCCGAGCAGGCAGTTCTGGGTAAACGCCGGGCCTTCGGTCAACAGCAGGATCTGCATCAGGGTGACCTTGTCGCCGCCTTCGCGCAAACAGAAGCCGCCCAGGCGGCCACGAAAGGAAAACAGCAGATTGCCCTTGGCAAGGCTTTGCAGGATCTTGGCCAGATAGGGGGCGGGCACACCCAGCCGGGCGGCAATATCCTTGTTCAGCACCGGCGTGGCGTCAGGCTGGGTTGCCATGTAAATCAGCGCCTGGACGGCATACTGACTGGTGCGCGAGAGGATCATCCTGTGCCTTCATGAAAGTAACTGAAGACAATATAAAACAAACCTCTCTCAATATCCAGATAAACGCCCGAACCCCCATACAAATCAAATGGGTATATAGACGTAATGATCGATCAGCATGATCGCGAACAGAATGCTCAGATACCAGATGGAATAGCGGAAGGTCTGTCTGGCCAATGCATCGCTGTACGCGCGATACAGGCGCCAGCCGTAGTGGATGAAACGGCCGCCCAGCAACAGGGCGCCAGCCAGGTAGATCCATCCTCCCATGCCCGTTCCAACCGGCAGCATGGTCACGGCAAACAGCAGCAGGGTGTAAAGCAGCACATGCAGCCGTGTGTAGGCTTCTCCATGCGTCACCGGCAGCATCGGCAACCCGGCACGGGCATATTCTTCGCGCCGGTAAAGTGCCAGCGCCCAGAAATGCGGGGGGGTCCAGGCAAAGATGATGAGAAAAAGCAAAAGAGCGTCGTGATGGATTTCGCCCGTGGCCGCGGCCCAACCGAGCACCGGCGGCATCGCGCCGGACGCGCCGCCGATGACGATATTCTGTGGCGTGGCCGGCTTCAGTATGGCGGTATAGATCACCGCATAGCCGACGAACGTGGCCAGCGTCAGCCACATCGTCAGCGGATTGACGAACACGGTCAGCAGGTACAGACCCGCGCCGCCCACCACGCCGGAAAACACCAGGGTCTGCGTGCTGGTCAGTTCGCCGCGCGGCAGCGGACGGGCACGCGTACGCGCCATGACCGCATCGATTTTCTGCTCGATCAGGCAATTGAACGCCGCCGCCGCACCGGCCACCAGCGCAATGCCGAGCGTGCCCGCCCACAGGACATTCCATTCCGGCCAGCCGGGCACGGCGAGAAACATACCGATGACTGCCGTAAATACGATCAGGCTGACCACCCGCAACTTGCACAACGCCAGAAACTGCCGGCAGCGGCAACCCGCTCCCTGGATCATCAAGGATTCCATATTCATCTCCTGCGTACCCGGTAATTCAGCATCACCAGGCTGGACAACAATAGCGCCGCGCCGGCATTGTGCGCCACCGCGACGGCCAGCGGCAGACCGAGCATGACATTGCCGATGCCCAGCGTGACCTGCAAGGCCAGCAGCCCGCCGATGGCCAGGCCCATGCCGAGATGGCCCGGGCTGCGCATCAGGCGCAGCACCAGCCAGCCCAGATACAAGGTCACGATCAGGGCCATGACGCGATGGGTCCAGTGGATGGCCGTCAGCGCCGTCAGCGGCAGCAAGCCACCCGCAGCCGTCTCGCCCAGGTTGCGGTGCAGGGTAAATCCCTGTTCAAAATCCATGGGAGGCATCCAGGCGCCATGGCATAACGGAAAATCCGGGCAGGCCAGGGCCGCATAGTTGGTGCTCACCCAGCCGCCCAGCCCGATTTGCACGGCCACCAGCGCCAATCCCAGCAAGGCGCCGCCGCGCAGGTGATCGCTGCTCGCATAATAGGCGGGGGCCGGACGGCCACGCTCCCGCAGCCACAACCACCCCAGCAGGGATAAGGTTGCCATGCCTCCCAGCAAATGCGAACTGACGATCAGCGGTTTGAGCAGCAGGGTGACGGTCCACATACCCAGCATGGCCTGGAACACGATCAGACCGAGTAGCAGCAGGGGCAATCCAGGCCCTCCCCGCGTTTCACGCCGCTCGCGCCACGCCCACAGGGCAATGGCCAGCACCAGCAGTCCAAGCGTGCCGGCAAGGTAGCGATGCACCATTTCCTTCCAGGCTTTTTCATGAGACACCGGCCCGTCGGGGCGTGTAGCCAGTTCTGCGTTGATGGCATCGGCGGCAAGGTGCGGCGTCAGCTTGCCGTAGCATCCCGGCCAGTCCGGACAACCGAGCCCGGCATCGGACAGTCGAACGTAAGCGCCAAGCGCCACCACGCCGAAGGCAAGGATCAGGGCGGCCAGAATGAGTTTGCGGTATGTCGTCATGCCGAGCCCGGTCAGCCTATCTGGGACGCCTTGAGCAACAGCTTGAGGTCTTTCATCATGCCCTTGCCATCGGTCTGTGCGGGAAAGCGCAGCATCAGATTGCCCAGCGGATCGACCAGATAAATGTACCCGGAACGATCCTGCGCTGCCGGAAACTGCGCCACGAAAGCCGCCGCCGCAGGCCGCCATACGTGCAAATCGGGATGCGACTGCAGCAGTTGTGCATCGGGCGCGCCGTGGTCGGTCATCACCCACAGTCGTTCGATGCGCTCCTGATCCTTGCCCTGGGCGATCCGCGTCTGGCGCATCAGGTAAAGCTGCCGTGCGCAGGCGGCGTCACAGTGCGCCGGCCCCACATGCACCATCACCCATTTACCGCGTAACGCGTCCAGATTGAATGGCCGCCCATCGTATGTGCTTCCCGCCGTCAGCTGCAAAGGCGTGACCTTGAGCAGATCGCCGTAATTGGTATGAGCCGAGGGGCGCCAGCCTGCGTAAGCCAGATAGGCGGCCACCACAGGCATCAGGAATACGCCGATCAGGAGCAGGAGCTTACTGCGTGGACTTAATTGCATGCTTGGAATCATTCCAGACGTTGGGTCGCTCAGGCATCTTCAATCTCGAAGACGTTTGACATTCAGGACCAGCCACAGCACCACCAGCGTCGCCGCCAGACTGTACCACTGGATGGCATAGCCGACATGCATGCTGACGCCCGTATCGGGGCGCGGCCAGTCACGCTGCAGGCCATCCGCCAGCGGAGTGGTCTGCAGCAGTAACACCGGTTGCAGTGGCAGCCGGGTGGTCGCGGCATAGCGTGCAAAATCCAGGTTCTGCCACACCCGTCCCTGCACGGCTGCATGCATCAACTCCAGATATCGGCTATGCGGATCGACGGCCATGCCCTCGAGTGTCACCAGACCACGCGGCGTGGGGGGCAATGGTAGCTGCTCGCGGGAGCGCCCCACCGCCACCCAGCCGCGATTGACCAGAATGGCAAGAGGGGAGCCGTCTATGATGAGCGGCGTCAAAATGTGATACCCCGCCACCCCCTTGTATACCCGGTTGTCGAGCAGGATGGTGTGGGCGGGATCGAACACGCCCCGTACTTCGAGTTTCCTGTACAACACGCTGTCGCGGTCCAGCAGCGTGTGGCCGACATGAATGGGGGCTTCCCGCATGGCCACATCATAACGCGCCTGCAGGGCACGTTTTGTTTCTGCGCGCCCGCTTTGCCAGTGACCCAGCCAGAGAGTCAGCACAAGAAAAAACAAGGCGGCCAGAGTGGGCCACGCGCCAGGGGAAAACTGCCACGCGCCGACACGCAGTTTCAGCCGGTGCATAGGCTGGCCAATCCGGTTAGACTGCAATTTTTACGAGCAAACCGCTCCATGCGCATCATTGCCCTGCTTTTCATCGTATTCATCCTGGCCAGCCTGGCCAGCGCGCTGTACTACCTGATCAAGGACAAGGGGCAGTCCGATCGCGTAGTCAGGATGCTGACCGTTCGCATCGTGCTCTCGCTCACCCTCTTTATCCTGCTGATGGCGGGATACTACTTCGGCATCGTCCCGCAAACCGGACTGCGCTGACCATCTCTTGTCTTGCAACAAAAAGCCGCGCTGGACGCGGCTTCTTGTTGCCCCGCGCCTGGGTCCAGGCGCGGGTGACCAGCCGGTTTCGAATGCGCGGCCCAGGGCCTAGATCAACCAGTAAACCAGGATGAACAGCAGCACCCATACCACGTCGACAAAGTGCCAGTACCACGATGCGGCCTCGAACGCGAAGTGATGATCGGCCGTGAAATGCCCCGCCATGGAACGCAGCAACATGACGATCAGCATCGTCGTTCCCACCAGCACGTGAAACCCGTGAAAACCGGTCAACAGAAAGAAGGTTGCGCCATACACCCCGGCGCCGAGCGTCAAGCCCATTTCGGTGTAGGCATGATGGTATTCGTAGCCCTGCAGGAAAAGAAAGGCGATCCCCAGCGCCACGGTCATCCCCAACCCCAGGATGAGCTGGGCGCGATTGTTCTTTTTCAGCCCCCAATGCGCCCAGGTGACGGTCACGCCCGAGCTCAGCAGCAACAGCGTATTGATGGCCGGAATGCCCCATGCCTCCATCGGGGTGAATTTCAGGCCGTCGGCCGTCAGGCCAGGACCCGCCGTCGGCCAGGCCGCCTTGAACGTGGGCCAGAGCTGCTGCATCGTATCGGACTCCCCCAGCCAGGGGACGGACAGCACACGGGTATAGAACAGGGCGCCGAAAAAAGCGCCAAAGAACATCACTTCGGAAAAGATGAACCAGCTCATGGACCAGCGGTATGAGGAATCGACCTGTTTGTTGAAGCGTCCGGCCTCGCTATCGCGGATCACCTCGCCAAACCAGCCAAACAACATGAAAAACAGCACGGCCACCCCGGCCAGCAACACCCACCAGCCATGGTTCATGTGATGGATGACCATGACGCCCCCTATGGCCATCGTCAGCAGCGCGACTGATCCGATGATCGGCCAGAGCGAAGGTTGCGGCAGGAAATATTTCTCGGTTTGCGCCAGGCTCATGTCTTCCCCTCTTCCTTGTTCTATTGATCGTTCACTTCACGGACTGCAGCACCAGATATACCGCCAGCAATAAGGTCAACACAAATACTACGCCACCGATCAGTCCGGCGATGATGATCTGCGCCTGCGTCAGATTTTTCGCATCGGCATCGTAATCACGCCGTTTTCGCACCCCGAAAAACCCCCATAAAACGGCGAATGCGGCCTGGATATTTCCCTTCTTAGACATGTGGTACTTTTTCCGGCAGCCTCGCCGTCTGCGCCCTGGGGTCCGTATTGAAGAAAGTGTAGGACAAGGTTATGGTATGCAAGTCCTTGTCTATCGAGGGGTCCAGCACAAACAACACCGGCATCTGGCGCCGCTCGCCCGCTGCCAGCGTCTGCGGCGTGAAGCAGAAGCACTCGATTTTCTTGAAGTATGCCCCCGCGCGAGCCGGCCCGTAACTCGGCACGGCCTGCCCGACGATGGCATGGTCGCTGTGATTGGCCACCTCGTATTCCACCTGCACCAACTGGCCCGGATGCACCCTGACGCTGCGCTGAGTGGTTTTGAACTGCCACGGCAAGCCCTCATTGGTATTGGCATCGAATTCGATGGTGACCCAGCGGCTGGTATCGACCTGGGTGTTTTTCACCAGACTCTGCTCGTCGCCGGAATTGATCCCGGTCACTTCGCAAATCTTGTAGTAAAACGGCACCAGCGCAAACCCGAACCCGAACATGCCCAGCGCCACGATCACAAGCTTGGACAGCGTGCTGGATTTACCGGTCGCCATGGCCTTATCCCATTCCGTTGTATAGCGTGAACAGAAACAAGCCAAGCGCGATGGCGGCCAGAATGGCGGCCGTCAGGTATTTGCTGTGTTGCCTCTCCGCCATGACCGTCAACCGCCGCTCATTTCACCACCGGCGCGGTTTCAAAGGTATGGTAGGGCGCCGGCGAAGGCACCGTCCATTCCAGACCTTCCGCACCTTCCCATACCTGGTCCGTCGCCTTGGCGCCGCCCTTGATCGTTTTCAGCACCAGCACCAGGAAAAGCAATTGGCTGAAACCGAAGATGAAGGCGCCCACCGTGGCAATCTGGTTGAACCCGGTGAACTGCAATGCGTAATCAGGAATGCGTCGCGGCATACCCGCCAGGCCGAGGAAATGCATCGGGAAAAATATGGTATTCATGCCGATGACCGACAGCCAGAAATGTGTTTTTCCGAGCGCCTCGTTGTACATGTGGCCTGTCCATTTCGGCAGCCAGTAGTAGATTCCGGCAAAAATGGAGAACAGCGCGCCCGAAACCAGCACATAGTGGAAATGAGCGACGACGTAATAGGTGTCCTGCAGTTGAATGTCCACCGGAGCCAGGGCGAGCACCAACCCCGAAAAGCCGCCTATCGTGAACAGGCAGACGAACGCAATGGCGAACAGCATCGGGGTTTCGAAGGTCATCGAGCCCTTCCACATCGTGGCCACCCAGTTGAACACCTTCACCCCGGTCGGAACCGCGATCAGCATGGTGGAGAACATGAAGAACAGTTGCGCCGCCACCGGCATGCCCACCGCGAACATGTGGTGCGCCCACACGGTGAACGACAGGATGGCGATCGATGCGGTGGCATATACCATCGAGGCATAGCCGAACAGGGGCTTGCGGGAGAAAGTCGGAATGATCTGCGAGATGATGCCGAAAGCCGGCAGGATCAGGATATAGACCTCGGGGTGCCCGAAGAACCAGAAGATATGCTGGAACATCACCGGATCCCCGCCGCCGGCCGCGTTGAAGAAGTGGGTGCCGAAATTACGGTCGGTCAGCAGCATGGTGACGGCGCCCGCCAGCACCGGCATGGTGGCGATCAGCAGATAGGCGGTAATCAGCCAGGTCCACACGAACATCGGCATCTTCATCAGCGCGAGCCCGGGCGCGCGCATGTTGAGGATGGTGGTGATGATGTTGATCGATCCCATGATCGACGACAGGCCCATGATGTGGACGGACAGAATCGTCAGGTCGTAAGACACGCCGCCCTGGATGAAAAGCGGCGGATACATCGTCCAGCCGCCCGCCACGGCCCCCCCCGGCAGCCAGAACGACCCCAGCAGCATGATGGCGGCCACCGGCAGCAGCCAGAAGCTCCAGTTGTTCATGCGCGGGAATGCCATGTCGGGCGCGCCGATCATCAGCGGCACCTGCCAGTTCGCAAATCCGGTGAAGGCCGGCATGATCACGGTGAAAATCATGAGCAGCCCGTGCATCGTGGTGAGCTCGTTGAAGAAATCGGGACGCATCAGCTGCATGCCCGGCTCGAAGAGTTCGGAACGGATCAGTAAGGCCATCGATCCGGCGACAAACAGCATGAAGAACGAAAACCACAGGTAGAGCGACCCGATGTCCTTGTGGTTGGTCGTGGTCAGCCAGCGCATGATTCCGGTGGGATGCGCGTGGTGTCCGTGGGCGTCGTGGGCGTGTGCTGCGTCAGACATGACTGTGCTCTCCTCTCGGTTGTTCACTGCGCGGCGGGGGCAGCGGCGACGGCGGCTCCCCCGCGGGCGGCTGCGATGTCCGCGGGCTGTGCCGCATCACCCATCTTGTTATCCCAGGCATTGCGCTCGTATGTCACCACCGCGGCGATTTCCACGTCGGACAGGCGGTCGGCGAACCCGGTCATGGCGGTGCCCGGGCGGCCACCGTGCACCACGATATTGATATGGGCGGCGATGGGTCCGGTGGCGACCTTGGAGCCATTCATCGCGGGGAACGCGCCCGGCAGACCCATGCCATTGGCCTGATGGCAGGCCGCGCAGTTGGTCTGATAGACCTTCTCGCCCCGTTCCACCAGTTCCTTGACATCAAAGGTCTTGCTGTTGTCGGCCGCCATGGCCCGGGCCGTGCCTTTCTTCTGCGCGACCCACGCCTTGTAGTCCGCCTCGGACACCACCTTGACCACGATGGGCATGAAACCATGGTCCTTGCCGCATAGCTCGGCGCACTGACCGCGGTAGGTGCCGATCGTGTCGGCGGTAAACCAGCTGTCGCGGATGAAGCCCGGGATCGCGTCCTGTTTGACGCCGAACGCGGGCACCCACCAGGAGTGGATCACATCGTTGCCGGTAATCAGCACCCGTACCCGCTTGCCGACCGGAACCACCATCGGTTCGTCGACCTCCAGCAGATAGTTGGCGTCTTTAGGTGCGGTATTGTTGATCTGTTCGCGCGGCGTGGCGAGCGTACTGTAGAACTGGACGTCTTCATTGAGGTAGTCATACCCCCACTTCCACTGGTAGCCCGTGATCTTGACGGTCATGTCGGGGTTGGACGTGTTCTTCATGTCGATCACGATCTTGGCGGCCGGGTAGGCCATCCCCACCAGGATGATGAAAGGGATGATCGTCCAGATAATTTCGACTGTGGTGTTTTCGTGGAAGTGGGCGGCCTTGTGGCCCACTGATTTGCGATGTTTGATCAGCGAGTAGAACATCAGGCCGAACACAACGATGAAAATCCCGACACAGACCAGCATGATGACATTGTGCAGGTGGTACACGTCCCGCGCCACTTCACTGACCGGTGGCTGGAGGTTGTATGCATAGTCCGCCAGTGCTGACTGGCTGGCTGCCCACACCGCCCCCATCGCGCCCACCCTTTGCCACATGCTTTTCATCGCGTCCCCCGTTCGTCTCACTTTGTTATGGGTAATCGTTGCGGCGCATCCTGCCTAGGCCTGCAACTTTCTGCGCAAGGTCGCCGCAAGCTGCAGCCGCGCCTCGTCACTCAGGTAGTGTCCGATTTTCGTTTCGCGGCCATGAGAACTCAGGCTGAGACGGCAGTTTCTGCCGGGCGTCCCGCAGTCGCATATCACACGCGCCCACTGGCGATTCATTTCGCGGCGCTCTCCTCTTGTACCGGCATGCCACTCCAGCACCACCCTGTCCCCTTCAATTGTGAGGGTTTCGTAATCCCCTTCCCGGCTGCGCAGGGCGTCCAGCGCCCAGGCCAGGAGCCCCACTTCCAGGCCGGCAAACGGCAGCGTCAGCCAGTAGCCCAGGAACGCGAAGCCGCTTGCCATGGCAAAACACACGACCGCCAGACTCCCGAACACCAGCCGCTGCTGAAGGCGCGTCATTGAATGGTTGGGGCGTGATTGAAATATAAACGCGCCGGCCGACACACCGCCACAGTCTTCCGTATTTGCCTGCCCCCTGCCGGGAACCGGGGAAACCACGTGCGACATCATGTCGCGGACATTAACACGACGTCGGTTATCAGAACAAGCGACGCAGGTGAAATTAACCCATTGATCTAATTAACAAATATTATAATATTAAGACCCTAATATATGCCTTTTGGTAGCGCCAGCCAGTGCCGTGATTCCGGCAGTGCAAGGTCTCCGTCGAAAAATTCCTGTATGCCCAGACACGGGCCGGGCAGGAGCCGGTGCAAGGCGGCCACATTCTGCGCTGCCTGCTGCATCGTCGATTCGGCATGGTTGCCGACCCAGCCCGCCCACCGCAGGCGCCGATGCACAATCGATTCGGCCGTCAGCGCGGCATGATTCAGGCAACCGAGCCTGAGTCCCACCACCAGTACGACGGGCAGATCCAGGCGCTGGGCGAGATCCGCCATGTCCTCGCATTCGTTGAGCGGCACCCGCCAGCCGCCCGCCCCTTCGACCACGACCACATCGGCCCTGGCGGCAAGGCGCGCATACGCTCCGCCGATGACGTCCAGGTCGATCCGCACCCCGGCCAGTGCCGCGGCAATATGCGGCGCGACCGGCTCGGCAAAGGCATAGGGATTCACCTCCCGCACGTCGGCGTCAACGTTGGCCGCCTGCAACAAGGACACCACATCCTCGTTCAATTCGCCCGCCGCACTGCCGGCCGATACCGGTTTCATCGCCGCCACGCGCAGACCGTGCGCACGCAGCGCATGGATCAGCGCGACCGCTACCCGCGTCTTGCCGACGCCGGTATCGGTGCCGGTGACGAACAGCCCGCGCGCACTCATGTCAGACCCAGCTTGCGGCGACGTTCGCTGATGTTGAACTGGATCGCCTGACGTCCGTCTTCGCCACGACGCTTGTCACCCGCCCACGCGTGACCATAGATCACCTCGAACGTGGCCGGCAGACGGCCTTCCAGACGTTGCGATTCATAGGCCTGCTCCAGCCGCGACCAGAGCGTTTTGCCGAGCAGGCCACGCCGCCGGGAGGTCGCTGCATTGTGCGCGCCGATTCCCTTGAGATCCCGCATCAGGGTCTTGAGATCGGCGTAGGTCAGCGTCAGGATTTCCATTTCCATCACCGGGCTGGCAAACCCGGCGTGAATCAACAGGTCGCCGATGTCGTGCAGGTCGATGAACCGGTTGACATGCGGCGCGTCGTCGACGAGCGAAAAAGCCGCGCGCAGCTCCTTCAGTGTGTCGGGGCCGAATGTGGCAAAAATCAGCAGTCCGCCTGGCGCCAGCACCCGCTGAAAACCTTTCAGCGTGGCCTCCAGGTCGTGCGCCCATTGCAGCGCCAGGCTGGACCAGACGAGGTTCATGCTGTTGGCCGCGAGCGGCAGCCGCCCCATATCTGCGCACACGAGGTGAGCCGGGCGAGCCGCGGACGGCGCCAGCAGCTCCCGCGCGCGCTGCGTCCAGGTCGGCTGCGGCAGCCGCGCCCGCGCGGCGTGCAGCATGGCCGGCGCGACGTCGAGCGCGCAGAATTCGGCGTCCGGGTAACGCGAATGCAGATGCGCCAGTCCATAGCCGGTCCCGCTGCCGGCATCGAGCACACGGCCCGGCCGCAGCGTCATGAAGTCGAGCCGCTCCAGCAGGCGGTCGCATACCTCGCGCTGCAGCACCGCGTGCGCATCATAACTGGCGGCGGCGTGGTCGAAGGCGCGCCGCACCTCGGCAAAATCAAGTTCGGATTCAGCCATGCATGAAACGTCCGATTGCCACGGCGACGTCTGCGCCGTGCGACAGATGCGGCGCATGCGCGGCACGGGCCAATTCGAGATGCTGCACGGCAGGCAGGTGGTCGGCGAGCCAGCCGCCGGCCGCGGCAGGTGCGAGCATGTCCAGCGCGCCATGTACGACCAGCACAGGCTGGGTCAGGTGCGGCAGTTCGCCCCGCAGGTCCGTATCGCGCAGGATGGCCAGCCCTGCCGCCAGTGCGTTGGCTTCGGCAGCCGGCGCGGCCAGCAAGGTCTGGCGCAACTGCTGCAGCAAAGCCTTCTGCCCGGCCATGCCGCGCGTTTGCAGGCTCAGGAATCGCAGCAGCGTGGCATGCGGATCGGCCATCAGCGCCGCCGCGAAATCCTCAAGGTCAGCGGGCGCCATGCCATGCTCCCAATCTTTCGCCTTGACGAAACGCGGCGTCGAAGCCAGCAGGATCAGGCGCGTCACCTTGCGGGGGCAGTCGAGCGCCGCGCGCATCGCCACCTGTCCGCCCAGCGACCAGCCCAGCAGCGTGGCGCCATCCGGCAATTGCCGCACCAGATCATCCGCCCACCCCCGCAGGGTATTGTCCGGCAGGGCCGCGCGTCCGCCATGCCCCGGCAGATCAAGCGCACGCACCTCGAAATCGCCCGCCAGCCATTCAGCCAGCGGGTCGAACACGCGCGCATTCATGCCCCAGCCGTGCAGCAGGAAAAGAGCGGGCTTAATCGAGGTCATGCAGAGCTTCGACCAGCTGCGCGACATCGGCGGCACTGTGCGCGGCCGACAGGGTGATGCGCAGACGCGCCGTGCCGGCGGGAACCGTCGGCGTACGGATGGCGGGCACCAGCAAACCATGCGGCAAAAGAGCCTGCGACACGCGCACCGCGTCGGCATTGGCGCCGATGACCAGCGGCTGGATCGGCGTATCCGAATCCATCAGTTTGCCGAGCGCGAGCCCGGCCAGGCCCCGGCGCATCTGCCCGATATGGCTGCGCAGCCGTTCGCGCCGGGCGGCGCCCGCCTCGATCTGACGCAGGCTTTCCAGCAGGCAGGCGGCCAGAAGCGGCGGCGCGGCCGTCGTGTAGATGTAGGGACGCGCTTTCTGGATCAGGCCGTCGATTGCGCTGGCGTGCGCCGCGACCACGGCGCCCGACACCCCCGCGGCCTTGCCCAGCGTGGCCAGATAGATGACGCGATCGCTCGCGCGCGCGCGTCCGCTCATGCCGCCGCGACCCTCGTTCAGCACACCGAAACCATGCGCGTCGTCGAGATACAGCCAGGCGTCGTAGCGTTCCGCCAGATCGAGCAGCGCATCGACCGGCGCCACATCGCCGTCCATGCTGAACAGCAGATCGGAGACGATGAGCTTGTCCTGCGCCGGGCTCGCCGCCAATTGCGATTCGAGCCGGGCCAGATCAGCGTGGGGATAACGGTTGAAGCGCGCTCCGCTCAAGCGGGCGGCATCGACCAGCGAGGCATGGTTGAGCTTGTCGGCGAAAATTTCGCCATGACGTCCCACCAGGACAGTGAGCACCGCGAGATTCGCCATGTAGCCGGTGGAAAACAGCAACGCCGCCGGTTTGCCGATGAAACGCGCGAAGGCGGTCTCGAAGTCGTGATGAAAACGGTGGTGTCCGCTGATGAGATGGGCGGCCCCCGCGCCGACGCCGCACAGATCGAGCGCGGCGTGCGCGGCGGCAACCAGCACCGGATCGGCGGCCAGTCCGAGATAGTCATTGCTGCAGAAAGAGACGACGCGCTGGCCGTCGATCGTGACATGGGCGCCCTGCGCGCCGTCGAGCAGCAGGCGCCGGCGTTCGAGGTGATCGGCCTTCAGCGCCGCCAGCCCTTGCTGCAGGCGGGTCAGCGCGGCAAAACTCACAACGCGGCGAGGCCCAGGCTGTCGAACAGGCGCTGGTCGCGCTCCCACTCGGGGTTGCCGGTGGTGAGCAGTTTCTCGCCGTAGAAAATCGAGTTCGCGCCAGCGAGGAAGCACAGCGCCTGCACCGCGTCGCTCATCTGCTGACGCCCGGCCGACAGGCGCACGAAGCTCTTCGGCATGCAGAGGCGCGCGACCGCGATGGTGCGCACGAACTCCAGCGGGTCGAGCGCCTCGGTTCCCGCGAGCGGCGTGCCCTCGACCTGCACCAGGAGGTTGATCGGCACCGATTCCGGCTGCGGATCGAGCGAGGCCAGCTGCGCGATCAGACCGGCACGCTGGATGCGCGATTCGCCCATGCCGACGATGCCGCCGCAGCAGACGTGCAGGTCGGCCCGGCGCACCCGTTCCAGCGTGTCGAGCCGGTCCTGGTAGTCGCGCGTGGTGATGACCTCGCCGTAGAACTCGGGCGCGGTGTCGAGGTTGTGGTTGTAGTAGTCGAGTCCGGCTTCCTTCAGCTGCTCGGCCTGGCCGTCCTTCAGCATGCCCAGCGTGGCACAGGTTTCCAGTCCGAGCGCGCGCACTGAGCGCACCATGTCGAGCACCGGTTCGAGATCGCGCTGTTTCGGCCCGCGCCAGGCCGCGCCCATGCAGAAGCGCGAGGCGCCGGCGGTCTTGGCGGCCCGGGCGGCGGCCAGTACGTCGTCAAGATTCAGCAGCGCCTGATTGTCCACGCCGGCGTCGTAGCGCGCCGATTGCGGACAATAGCCGCAGTCCTCGGAACAGCCGCCGGTCTTGATCGACAGCAATGTCGACAGTTGCACGCGGTTGGGATCAAAGTTCTCGCGATGCACCGTCTGCGCCCGATACATCAGGTCGGCAAACGGCAAGGCGAACAGCGCCTCAATGTCCGCCATGGACAGGCGGCCAGACGGTTGGGTCATGTCATTCACTAAATATCTACCTCGATGGTCATGTCCTGCCACGGTTCGCGGGCAGCCCGGTACAGATCAAACAGCGCCCACGGCACGATAATCGTCACCGCCAGCCCCATCACCAGCATCAATCCCTTCCAGCCATCGAACAGATCGTAAAGCGGCGCGCCAAACACCATCAGACTGCCCATCACGCCGTAATAGCGGTAACCTGCCCATTTGTTGTAATACGCCGTACGCGGATTGGGATGATGCGCGATGCTGGCATAGACGAAAATCGATGCGCCCAGCCAGATCATGATCGGCGGCATCGACAGCACGAGCGGCAGGAATCCGATTTTCTGGCTGGCAAGCAGCTTGCCCAGCAAAAGCGTCGTCATGGAAATCAGCAGCACGACGACCGTAATGAGATTGAACAGCTGCGCAGCGAAGCGGGAAGACGAAGCCGAAATGACGCGTTTGACTTTCATGGCCGCAATTTTCGGGGTGCGCTCAGCCCCTGTCAAATCTTGTTGCTTCAAAAATTGAACATTAGATCAATTATTAATCAGATCCTCCCGCGAAGCTGCCTCCTGTGCGGGAGCGCGACGCGTGCCGGGCAGTTCTGCCCCGCCTGCCTGGCCGACCTGCCCTGGCACACCCCCTCGCAATGTCCACAATGCGCCACCCCCGTGCCATCGGGACAGACCTGCGGGGCCTGCCTCAAGCACCCGCCCGCGTTTGATCGTACGTTTGCCGCACTGGCCTATGCCTTTCCGCTCGACCGCTTGATTCCGCACCTGAAATATCATGGCCAGCTCGCCATCGCGCCGGCGCTGGGCGAGTGCCTGGTCCGGGCCGTTGCAGCCGCACCGATGCCCGACCGCATGATTGCCATGCCCCTTCACCCACAACGCATCCGTGAACGCGGCTTCAACCATGCCACCGAAATCGCCCGCGACGTGGCCACCCGGCTGGGACTTCCGCTCGATACCCGCAGTTGCCAGCGCATCCGCGACACGCCGCCGCAAACAGGGCTGAAACATCTGGCGCGACGCCGCAACCTGCGTGGGGCCTTCACCTGTGGTGGCGATGTTCAAGGGCTGCATATCGCGCTGGTCGACGATGTCATGACAACCGGCAGCAGTCTCGACGAGCTGGCCGCCACGCTGAAGCGGGCGGGCGCACGCGAGGTCACGTGCTGGGTGGCGGCGCGGGCGCTGCCGCCGGGCGACTGATTTCACCCGCCTGCCTGGCCACCCGCCACAGCAGCGAATCGCAGACGTATTTTCCGGGAAAGCGAAGTCCCGGCGGGAGAAAATCAGTCGATCTCTTCCACCGCAAAAATACGCCGGTGCTCCCGCATGGCGTAGCGATCGGTCATCCCCGCAATGTAATCCGCCACTGCGCGCGCCCCTTCGAGCGATTCGCGCGCCTGGTGTTCCGGAGGAAGCAGGCGCGCATCGCCGGTGAACGCAGTATAAAGATCGCCGATGATGCGTCCCGCCTTGGTACTCATGCGCGCCACCTTGTAATGACGATACAGGTGGTGCAGCAGGAAGCGCTTGAGTTCACGGTGCTCGTCGAGCAGCGCGGGGCTGAACGCCGCCAGCGGCGGCGCTTCCCGCACGTCGGACAGGGTCTGCACGGCGTGGTGCTCGACATGCATGCGCGTGGTGTTCACCAGGTCGAGAATCAGCGTGTTGATGATGCGGCGCACGGTTTCGGTCACCACACGCCGTCCCGTCAGGGCCGGATATTTCTCGCGCACCTCCGCCAGGTGGCGGGCGAAAATCCGGACCTCGCTCAACTGTTCCAGCGTGATCAGTCCGGAGCGCAGGCCGTCGTCGACATCGTGGTTGTTGTAGGCGATCTCGTCCGCCAGATTGGCGATCTGCGCTTCGAGCGAAGGCTGCTGCTTGCTGAGAAAACGCTCGCCGACCATGCCGAGCTTCTCGGCATTGGCAAGCGAGCAGTGCTTGAGAATGCCTTCGCGCGTCTCGAACGTGAGATTCAGGCCGTCGAACTCCGCATAGCGCTCCTCCAGCAGATCGACCACGCGCAACGATTGCAGATTATGTTCGAAGCCGCCGTGTTCGCGCATGCAGGCGTTCAACGCGTCCTGGCCGGCATGGCCGAAGGGGGTATGGCCGAGATCATGCGCGAGCGACACCGCCTCCACCAGGTCTTCGTTCAGCCCCAGCAGGCGGGCGGTCGTGCGGCCGATCTGCGCCACCTCGATGCTGTGGGTGAGCCGGGTACGGAACAGGTCGCCCTCGTGGTTGACGAACACCTGGGTCTTGTACTCCAGCCGCCGGAACGCGGTGGAATGGATGATGCGGTCGCGGTCGCGCTGGAATTCGGAACGCGGCGCCGCGAGGGGCTCCGCATGCTGCCGCCCGCGGGTTTGACTGGAATGCGCGGCGTAGGGGGCTAATGGTTCCATCAAATCCCTTTCAGTGCGGCGCGGTCAGCACACCGGCCAGCACATCGGTCGGCACGTCACCGGTGATTACCGCCTCGCCCAGCTTCTTCAGCAGCACGAAGCGCATCTTGCCGCCCTCGACCTTCTTGTCGTGTCCCATGTATTCGAGATACGTGTCGACGCCGAGATCGGGCGCCACGTCGGGCAGCCCGGCGGCATGGATCAAGGCACGGGTTCTCGCCACGTCCGCTTCGCTGATCCAGCCCAGCCGCTGCGAGGTCTGCGCCGCCAACACCATGCCCGCCGCCACCGCCTCGCCGTGCAGCCAGACCCCGTAGCCCATGCCGGTCTCGATGGCGTGGCCGAAGGTGTGGCCGAGGTTGAGGATCGCGCGGATGCCGCCCTCGCGTTCGTCCTGACCCACCACCTGCGCCTTGATCTCGCAGGAACGGTAAATCGCATGGCTGATCGCCGCCGGGTCGAGCGCACGCAGCTTGTCCATGTCGGTCTCCAGCCAGGCGAGGAAATCGGCGTCCCGGATCAGCCCGTATTTGATGACCTCGGCCAGCCCCGCCGACAATTCGCGCGGCGGCAGCGTCTTCAGCGTGGCGGTATCGGCCAGCACGATTTTCGGCTGGTAGAACGCGCCGATCATGTTCTTGCCGAGCGGATGGTTGATCCCGGTCTTGCCCCCGACCGACGAATCGACCTGCGACAGCAGCGTGGTAGGAATCTGGATGAAGGGCACCCCGCGCTGGTAGCTCGCCGCCGCGAATCCGGTCATGTCGCCGACCACGCCGCCGCCCAGCGCGATCAGCGTGGTCTTGCGCTCGGCGCGCTGGGCCAGCAGCGCATCGAAAATCAGGTTCAGCGTTTCCCAGTTCTTGTAGGCCTCGCCGTCCGGCAGCACCACCTGCGCCACCGCCACGCCGGCGGCTTCCAGCGCTGCCTTCAACGGCGCCAGATACAGCGGCGCCACCGTCGTATTGGTCACCACCATCACACGCTTCTGCGGCAAGTGTGGCAGTATCAGCCCGGCTTGGGCCAACAGCCCCGAGCCAATGTGGATGGGGTAGGAGCGGTCGCCGAGATCGACGTTGAGAACTTGCATGCGTGAAGCGTGGCAAATGGGATGAAGAGGCATTGTAACAATGCCCATGGGTCCGGTGCGTCGGGCCCTTCACGCATCGCCCGGGCAAGCCTTCATGGGGATGAGCGGAATGCACGTTATGATTTCATCTCCTGCGTCGAAATTCACACGCCCGGTACGAGCAAGACACGTCATCACGATGCCCGACAGAATTCTACTGGTTTCACCTGCTTCGCCGCTGAACCCCCGCTCGGGCGCGCAGCAACGTACCGCGTTATTGCATGCCGCGCTGCAAACCCTCGGAGAAGTCGACCTGTTGCTGCTCGAGCCGACCACGTGCGCCAGCCGTCTCGCGTCGGCCAAACCCGGCATTCTCGCCCACGGACTCTGGCATCAGCATTTTTTTGGCCGCGGCAAGTTCAAGCCTGACGCCGCGCTGAACCAGGCACTCAAAACAGGCGGGCTCGATCCTGGCAGCTATTCGCTGATCGTCAGCCGCTACCTCACCCCTGCCTGCAAGCTGCATATCCCGCCCGGAACGCGCACTATCGTCGATCTCGACGACTGGGGATACCACTACCCGCCCGGCGCCCTGGCACTGGCCGCCCGCCTGAAATCGGGCTATGCCGCATGGCTGGCGCGGCGTCAGCTCAAACGGTTCGATGCCTTTTTTTTCGTCAGCCGGCGCGACCAGGCGCCGTACCCCGGGCTGCCATCGGTCGTCCTCCCCAATATTCCCTTCGATCCCCCTGCGGAACCCTTTCCACAGTCGGACAGCGCCACGCTGCTGTTCGTCGGCTCACTCTGGTATGCCCCCAATCGCGAAGGCATCGACCGTTTTCTCGCCCGTTGCTGGCCCGCCATCAAAGCGGCCCGGCCCGATGCCCGGCTGCTTCTTGCGGGCGCCGCCCCGCCGCCAGTGCGGCAGGCCTGGGAGCGCCACCCGGATGTCTCGGCGCCGGGCTTTGTGAACGACCTCGACGAAACCTATCGACAGGCCGCCTTGACGGTCGCCCCGATTTATTCCGGCGGCGGCACCAATATCAAGATTCTGGAATCCCTGGCGTACGGCCGCGTCTGCATCACGACACCGCATTGTGCCGACGCATTTCAAGCCGATCTGGCGACAACGGGCCTGGGGGTCGCCAGCCATGACGTCCGTTTTTCAGAATTGTGCATCGCCTGGCTGGGCGACATGGATCAGCGCCGCCGCCAGGCAGAAAAATCCCGAAGCCTGCTCGAGACGCATTACTCACGCGCCCTGTTCATCGAACGCGTCACGCAGCTTGTTCGCCCCCATGCCTGAACATGCCTGCAAGCCGCCCGGAACAGGATTCGTCGCATGCCTGGAAGGTCTGGATGTCCGGAGATCGCGGGCAACCGTCACGAATCGAGGACACCGGTCATCCCAATGAACTGCCATCTTTGCAACGCTCCCACCCGAGCGCATTTCACCGCGACAGTCCTGCGCAAATACGAGGCCGTCTATCACTACTGCGAGGCCTGCGACCATCTGTTCGTCAATGAGCCCGCATGGCTGGAAGAAGCCTATTCCGAAGTCCTCGCCACGGAAGACACGGATGTGGCGACCCGCAATGTCTTCACCGCACTCCGGCTCGCGGCCATCGACTACCTGGCCCTGGGCGAGCGCGGGGAAGGGACCTATACGGATGTGGCGGGGGGATACGGCCTGCTGACCCGCCTGATGCGCGACCTGGGGTTCAATTACTTCTGGTCCGACCAGTATGCAGAAAACCTCTTCGCACGCGGCTTCGAGTACGACGCCGCGCAAGGCGCCTGCCAGGCCGTCAGCGCCATCGAAGTCCTGGAACACACCCTCAATCCGCTCGATTTCATCGAACACACCCTCGCCGGCCATCAGTCCGACACGCTGATTTTCACGACCGAGGTTTTTGCCGACAATGCCCCTCCTTTAGCGGACGACTGGGGCTACTACGCGTTCGATACCGGCCAGCACATTGCGTTTTTTTCCCGTCAGGGGCTGACGCGTCTGGCCAGACGGCTCGGCATGACGTATTACCCACTGGGGCGCCTGCACGTCTTTTCGAGGAAAAGCCTGCCGCGATGGAAACTCAAACTGGCCAGCCACAAACTGCTGGTCATCCCCCTCGCACTGATTGCCGCCTCGCGACTGGGTTCCAGACGAGGCAGGGATCGGACGATAATACGCCACCGCACGAACAAGACCATGGCATGAAATCTGCTTTTTAATCCCCCCATGTTTTCCTCTGTCTCCGTCCCACGCAAAGAAAAATGAGCCTGGGCCATTCGATCCGCCATGGCGCCAAATGGGTGTTCATCGGCAACACCGGCAGCCAGGTCGTCAACTTCGCGCTGGGACTGATCCTTGCGCGCCTCCTGGTGCCGGCCGAGTTCGGCATGGTGGCGACCGTCCAGATCTTCACCAGCCTCGCCGGCTTCGTTGCCGGCGGCGGGATGGGGCAGGCCATCGTGCGCGCCAAGGACGCCGGCAAACGCGACTATGACCTGCTGTTCACGCTGCAATTCCTCATCGGGCTGGTGATCGTCAGTTTCTTTTTTGCCATCGCCCCCTGGTTCGGACGCTGGTACGCCAATCCCCTGTATGCCGATCTGCTGCGCGTGGCGGCACTGTCTTTCCTGGTGCGTCCGTTTTTCAACGTGCCCAGCAACATGCTGTACCGGGAAATGCGCTTCAAGGCCAAGACCATGGTACAGCTGACCAACCTGGCCATTTACAACACGATCGCCCTGAGTCTGGCTTACCTGGGGCACGGCCCATGGAGCCTGATTCTCGCCGGTCTGTTCAGTTCGATGGCGGGCGCCCTGCAGTTTGCCTGGCATGCGCGCTGGCGCCCCGGTATCTGCTTCGACTTCGGGCGCGCGGGCGAATTGATGCGCTACGGACTGCTGGCTTCCACCAACGACATCGTGTGTTACATACGTGCCCAACTGCCCACTTTCATCCTGTCGCGCAGTCTCGGACCCGCCGGCGTGGGGCTGTACAACAAGGCCGAGAGCCTTGCGGCGCGGCCGCATGGCTTCATCACCGGATCGGTGTATGACGTCCTGTTCCGTGCGCTGGCCAGGGAACAGGACAATCTCGACAAATCCCGCTACCTGTTTTTCCGCAGTCTCACGCTGGTCGCCGTCTACGGGCTGCCGTTCTATGTCGGTTTCCTGTGGCTAGCCCGGCCGCTGATGGTGACGCTGTTCGGCGATCGCTGGGCCGATTCGGCCGCTCCCCTGATGATCCTCAGCCTGGCCGCTCCGCTGATGATGATCGAGAATCTGTCGGGCGCCGTGCTCGCCGCACGCAGCTGGCTGGGTCGGGAACTGGTCGCGCAGATCGTCATGATCGGGGTCGCCACGATCGCCATCCTGGCCGGTCTGCCTTACGGGATGACCGGCGTGGCGACCGGCATGGTCGCCGCCCTGTTCTATCTCACCCTGCACATGTTCTGGCTCGCCAAGCGCTCGCTCGACGCCCGCTGGAGCGATCTTGTACGCGCCTTCATCCCGGCCGCGCTGCTCAACGCCATCCTGTTTGCGACCCTGTGGCTCGCCGACCGCGTCATGCCGGCCGCCATCCACTCGATCGACGCACTCTATGTGCTGTCAATGGGCGCCGCGGGCGGGCTGGTGTATGCGATCTGCTTCCTGTACCTGCCCATCCCGGCCCTGACGTCGGAAACCGCCCGCTGGAAAATCCGGCTCAAACTCGCCAAAGCGCCCGCATGATCCGCATCGATCCCCTCTCGCGCGCGTTCCATCGTCAGGCCGGCCAGCACGGCCCCGTCATCCTCATGTATCACGCCGTGACGCCCGGCAAGACGGCCCCCGCCTGGCCGTGGGCCGTATCCATGCAGCAGTTCCGCGAGCAACTCGATTTTCTGGCCGCCGAAGGCTACGCCACGCCGACCATGACCGAACTGGTTGCCGCGCCCGCGAAGGCATGGCGGGGGCGCACGGCCGTGATCACCTTCGACGATGGCTATGCCGACAATCTCGCCGCCTGCGAAGAACTGCAGAAACGCGGCATGCGGGCCACCTGGTTCATCGTGTCCGGCTCGGTCGGCCAGCCGCCGCGCTGGCCCGATGACGGGCGCCCGGCCGGCCGTCTGCTGAGCGCCGGGGAATTATGCGAGATGCGGGCGAACGGCATGGAAATCGGTTCCCACACAGTCAGCCACGCGCGGCTGACCGGGCTCGACGACGCGACCCTGATGCAGGAACTGACCCGCTCCAGAATCATGCTGGAAGATCTGCTTGGCGGCCCCGTCGGCAGTTTTGCCTACCCCTATGGCGACTGGGACGCGCGCTGCGCCGAAGCCGTGCAGCAGGCCGGCTACCGTGCGGCCTGCACCACCCGCACCGGCTGGGCCTTGCGCGACAACACCCCTTACCAGTTGCGACGACTGACCGTATTCAATACGGACACCACGAGCAGCCTCGCACGAAAACTTTATTTCGGCAGCCACGACGTGCGCTGGAGAGACATCGCCCGCTATGCCTTGCGACGATTTCGAAGTACCCGAGCTGGCCAATGACACCTGCCATCTCCATCGTCATGCCTTGCCACAACGCCGCCGCGCATTTGCCGGCCAGCGTCGGCAGCGTGCTGGCCCAGACCTTCCCCGACTGGGAACTGATCGCCGTTGACGACGGCTCCAGCGACGCCACCCTGGCGTGGCTGCAAGCCCAGACGGATCCGCGGATCCGCCCGCGCACCCAGTCCAACCGGGGCGTCAGCGCCGCACGCAACGCCGGGCTGGCGGCGGCGCGCGGCTACTATGTGGCGTTTCTGGATGCGGACGACACCTGGGCGGAAAGCTTCCTGGAAACGATGCTGGCCGCCTTGCAGCCTCGCCCCGATGCGGTATTGGCGTATTGCGGCTGGCAGAATCTCGGATTGCCGGATGGGCGCGGCGAGCCGTTCGTGCCACCCGATTACGAAACCCCGGACAAGGCGAAAATCCTGTTTGCCAGTTGCCGCTGGCCGATCCACGCCGCGCTGGTCCGGCGCGAGGCCGTGCTGGCCGCACACGGTTTCGATCCCACCCTGAAGAATGCCGAGGACTACGCCCTGTGGGTGCAAGTCGCGACGCGTGCGCCCATCGTCCGCGTCCCGCACGTACTGGCCTTTTACCATTTCCACGGCAACGGTCAGGCCTCGGCCGATCATGCCCGGGCCGCGCTGCAGCACTGGCAGGCGCAACGCGACTATCTGGCCGCCCATCCCGCTTTCCGTGCCGCACTCGGTCATGCCGACAGGCGCGCACTGACGCTGGGCGAATTGCTGCAGCGCGGCTACGCCAGTTACTGGCAGCGCGACCTGCCCGCCGCCCGGAAAATCTTTCGCGCGGTGATGACACAAGGCTATGGCACACTCACCGACTGGAAATACATGGCGCCCGCCTGGCTGCCCGAATCCTGGCACCGGCGGCTGATCGGGTTGCGAAACCGGAAATCATAAATACAACACACCCGTATGGACCACTTCGATCCCACGCTGATCTCCGTCGTCATGCCCTGCTACAACGCCGCGCCCTACGTGGAGGAGGCGGTCGGGTGCGTGCTGCAGCAAAGCTACCGGAATGTCGAACTCATCGTCGTGGACGACGGCTCGAATGACGCATCCATGCAGATCGTCGAACGCCTGGCGGCGGGCAACCCCGAACGCATCACCGTGCTGCACCAGACCAACAGCGGTCCCTACGCGGCGCGCAATCACGGCCTGTCCCACGCGCGCGGAAATTTCATCGCCTTTCTGGACGCGGACGACACCTGGCACCCCGACGCGCTCAAGCAGTTGCACGCCGCGATGACGGAAACCCTGGCCGACGTGGCGTATTGCGGCTGGCAGAACGTGGGAGAAGCCGCCGCCAGCACGCAGCCCTACCTCCCGCCCGACTATGTCCAGTCGGACGCCGCCGCCCTGTTCCTGCAATCCTGCCCGTGGCCGATCAACGGCGTGCTGGTACGGCGTCAGATTATCGACACTTTGCGCGGATTTTCGGAACGTCTGCCCACCGCCATGGACTACGACATGTGGCTGCGCATGCTCGTTCTGCAGCCCACGGTGGTGCGCGTCCCCGAGGTGCTGGCGTTCTATCGCCGCTACCCGCGCGGCGACGCGCACATCCCGCGCTGGCGCCAGGTGTTCGACGCCATCGCCGTGCGCGAGGACTTCGTCCGCCGGCATCCCGCACAGGTGGCCCATCTCAGCCAGGCCGAGCGCAATGACCGGGTATATGGCTCGCTGCTGCCCGAGGCCTATCGCTGTCACTGGCGGCGCGATACCGATTCCGCGCGGCGCCTGTTCCGGCGCGCGTCCCGCAAGGTGGACTGGAAGGCGCGCGATGCCAAATACATCCTGGCCAGTTTCTTGCCTGCATCGCTATTCGAATCGCTGATCCGGACGATCGATGCCCGGCGCAGCACGCGCAACTCCATCTGAGCCCTCGTCATGCCCGTGCTTACCTTTGCCTTTTGCACCTATAACCGTGCGGATCGCCTGGAAAAACTCGTGGCGGCGATGCGCGCGCAGACCTGTCCGATCCCTTTCGACATCCTGGCGATCAACAACAACAGCACCGACGCCACGATCGACATTCTGCGCCGCCTGGAACAGATGCCGGGACCGACGCTGCGCTGGGTGACCGAGTCCGTACAGGGGATCGTGGCCGCGCGCAACCGCGGCATCGCCGAAGCGCTCGAGCGCGACATCCTGGTGTTCATCGACGACGACGAGACGCCGCTGCCCGGCCTGCTCGAAGCCGCGGTCGACGCCATCCTGAACGAAGGCGCGGAATGTGCGGGGGGCCGCGTGGAGATGGATTTCACCGCCACCGCGCGACCGCGCTGGCTGGAAAACGACCTGCTCGGTTTTCTCGCCGCCGTCGATCACGGGCCGGAACGTTTCTGGATCAAGGACACCGGCACGCCCATCTGGACCGCCAACATCGCTTATGACATGCGGCTGTTCCGCGACGACCCGAGCCTGCGCTTCGATATCCGCTACAACCGTGAAGGCAAGGATGTCGGCGGCGGCGAGGATGCCATGATGCTGCGCGCCCTGCTCGAGCGTAAAGCCCGTATCCGTTATCGCCCCGACATGGCGGTGCTGCATGCCGTCGAATCCTGGCGGCTCCGGCGCAGCTATTTTCTGAAACTGCATTACCGGGCCGGGTGGCGTTATGGCCGGTTTTCCCTGCCGCACTATCCCGGCACCCTGCTCGGCGTTCCTTTTTTCATGATCACCCAGTTTCTGCGCCACTGCGGCCGGACATTGAAGCTGGCCATCGCCGGAAAACCCGGACTGATCCGCCAGGCGATGAATGCTGCCCATGCCCTGGGCAGCCTGCAAGGCTACCGGAACCGCTCCGGGGCCTGATCATGATCGATGTCGCCATCCGCTTCGACGATCCGTCCGCGACCAGCAACCATGCGCTCGAACGGGCCATACTGCACATCATGGCCCTGCACGACGTCTGCGCCACCTTTGCGGTCATTCCGCATGCCGGACAGCACGCCCTGTCTGCCGATGAGGTGCCGCATCTCGTCGAGGCGCGGCAATCCGGCCGGCTGGAAATCGCCCAGCACGGCTTCAGCCATGAATCCTGCCGGCCCGCGGCCAGTCGTCCTGCCGAATTCGCCGGACTGGATCACGCGGCGCAAACGGACAAAATCATCGCGGGCCGGACCGTGCTTGAGCGAGCCTTCGGGGTGGCGATCCCGGGCTTCGTTCCGCCGTTCAACGCCTTCGACCACGTCACCGCTGCCGTACTGTCCGAACAGGGCTTCCTCTATCTCTCGGCGGGCAGCGAATACGGATCGCTCGAATGCACCCGGCTCGCCGAACTGCCCCGCACCTGCCACATGACCGAGCTTCGACGCGCCGTGTCCGAGGCCCGCCGCCGGCCGCATGGCGATCTGGCGATCGTCGCCGTCATGCATCATTACAACCTGCAGGAATCCGGGGCGCCCAATGCCCCGATACGGCTCCAGGATCTCTCGGAATTGCTCCAATGGCTCCGGCAGCAGCCCGATGTGCGATTGAATACCTTGAGCCAGCTGGCGGCACGATACAATGCACGCACCTGGTACCAGGCAGTCCGACGCAACCGCTGGGTGAAACAGCAACATTGGCGTATCCGTTCCGTTTTTCCACGATACAGCCTGATGCCCCACGCCCTGTTCAGATATATCCGTTTGGCTGGCGCCCCCACGTGACCCTCTGCCGCCTGCATGACAAGAAACCGGCCCGTTTCCGGCGACGTACCCGACGGGTGCCCACGTGACCGCGCTCACCATTCTCATCTGCACCCACGACCGGGCAGATCTGCTGCAGAAGACGCTGGCGTCGCTCAACCGGGCGCGTCGCCCCGCCATGCCCGTGCACATCCTGGTGGCCGCCAATGCCTGCAGCGACGACACGGTGGCGCAGATGCAGGCATACCAGGCCCGCCAGGCAGCCAACGGCGACTTGCCGCTGCGGGTGCTCGAAGTCCCCACAGCGGGAAAATCGCACGCGCTGAATGCCGCCATCCCGACCATCGAAACCGAACTCATTGCCCTGGTGGACGACGATCACCGGGTCGACGAGCACTATTTGACGGCCATCGAACAGGCCGCCGCGACCTGGCCTGAAGCGGGCCTCTATTGCGGAAAAATCCTGCCGGACTGGGACGGCAGCGAACCGGCCTGGGTGCACGACGACGGCCCCTACCGCATCTACCCGCTGCCGGTTCCGCGCTACGACCAGGGCGATACGCCACGAGCCGTCACCCCCGAGCATGGCCCGATCCCGGGCGGCGGCAATCTGGTCGTGCGCCGCCACGTGTTCGAACTGGCCGGCCGGTTTTCCACCGAGCTGGGACCGCACGGCCACGATCTCGGCGGCGGCGAGGACAGCGAATACGTATTGCGCGCGCTGGCGCGCGGCGCGCTGTGCCAGTACACGCCGGACATCGTGCAATACCACTATGTCGATACCGAACGGCTTCGACTCGGCTATCTCCTGAAAAAAAGCTACCAGCGCACCCGTTCGACCGCCCGCCTGCGCGGCAGCGGAACGGTCCCGCTGTACATGTGGCGCAAGCTGGCCGGGTATGGCGTCCACAGCGTGTTCAGCCGGTCGTGGGCCAGGCGGCGTTTTTACTGGGTGCGCACTGCGGCCGCGCTGGGCGAGATTCAGGGCTGCCGCGAATCGGGGCATCGCGGTAAAAATCTGGATCTCCCGCCCGACCGCGGCATCGTGCTCACCGAATCGCTGGCTCTGTTCACCGCCGTCTGCGGCCTGATCGCCTGGTTCACCAGCGGTACCGCGCGCTGGTCCGGGCTGCTTCCCGCGCTGGGGGTGGCCGGGGTCGGCACCGCCGCCCTGCTCGCCAAATCGCTGCTCGATTTTTCGCATACCGGTCCCCGCATCCGCGAGGAGGTGCTCAGGCATTACCGGCGCTACATGCTGTTCTCGCTGGCACGGCTGACCGCCTGGGCCTTCGCGCTGATGCTGTTTACCGGCGGGGCCGGCGTGCTGAGCTATTTCATGCTTGCCACGGCGATGCGCGCGGACTGGTCGGGGTGGCTGGCCGCCATCGCCGCGCTGCTGGGCATCGTGGGCGGCTTCGGGCTGCAATTCATCCGCAAGCTGCGTTTCAACCCCGGCCTGCTGGCCGCCTCGATGCATTACCGCATGAGCCGGCTCTACCGCCTCTGGCACACGATGACGCCCGTGCGCATCGCCCGCTTGCAGTCACTGGGGATCGGTCTGGCGGGGGTCCTGTTCGTCATGGCCTCCTGGCAACTGGCCAGGGAAAACCGCCTCGACGCCCTGATAGCCCTGTGGGCGGCCACCTTGTTCTATGCGGGAATCCTCATCTGGGCGGCCTGGCAGCCGCCGGCGCGCGCGCCGCGCGCGCCGGCGCGCGCCCCGGACGCGCGCCCCAATATTCTCATGATCGGCTCCGACACCTTGCGCGCCGATCGTCTGGGCGCGCTGGGCTACCACCGCAGCCTGACGCCCCACATCGACCGATTGGGCGAACGCGGCGCGCTCTTCGCCAACTGCTATGTCCCGTGCGCGCGCACGGCGCCCAGCCTGATTTCCATGCTGACCGGCACCTGGCCCCACACCCACGGGGTCCGCGACAACTATACGGACGACGAATCGACACGGCTGGGCGTGGATGCCCTGCCCGTGTGGCTGAAACAGGCAGGCTACCGTACCGCGGCAATCTCGGACTGGTGCGGCGCGGACATGGGGAAATTCTCCTTCGGTTTCGATTACACCGACCTGCCGGAAGACCAGTGGAACCTGAAATACCTCATTCGCCAGGGCCCCAAGGATCTGCGGCTGTTCGTTTCGCTGTTCGTCCATAACCGGCTGGGGCGGCTGCTTCTGCCCGAGGTGTACTACCTCGGCGGGGTCCCGCTCACGCAGCCGCTGGGCATGCGCGCCCGGCGCCTCGTGTCGCGGCTGGCGGAAAGCGTGCAGCCGTTTTTCCTCAATGTGTTCTACTCCACCACGCATCCGCCGTTTGCCTCGGAATGGCCCTGGTATACGCGCTTCGCGGATCCGGACTATGCCGGCGAATCCAAGTTCGCGATGGCCCGGCTCACCGATCCGTTCGAGATCATCCGTCGCCAGGGCGCGCCCAGGGAAGAGTTCGATCTCGATCAGATCATCGACTTGTACGACGGCTGCGTGACGGAATTCGACGACGAAGTCGGCAAGATGCTGGCGCACCTGGAGGCCTGCGGTCTGGCCGACCACACCATCGTCGTCGTCTATTCCGACCATGGCATGGAGTTCTTCGAGCACGACACCTGGGGACAGGGCAATTCCGCGGTCGGCGACTTCAGCCCGCGCATCCCGCTCGTCATCCGCGCGCCAGGCCACCCGGCACGCGGCAAGGTGAACCAGGTGGTGCGCTCGATCGATCTTGCCCCCACGCTGCTCGAACTCGTCGGCGCGCCGCCCGTCGCCAGCCTGGACGGCGTGTCCCTCGCGGGCTGCCTTGCGGCGGACGGCACCTGCCCCGAACTCGATGCCTTCAGTGAAACCGGCATCTGGATCGCGCCTATTCCCGGCCTGCCGGATGCGCATCTGCGCTACCCGAACCTGCTGGAACTGATGGAAGTTCCGGACCGCGCCAGCGGCACGCTGGCCATCAAACCTGAATACTGCAACGCCATCCTCGACGCCAAGGATCGCATGATCCGCAGCGGCCGCTGGAAACTGGTCTACCAGCCGCTCGAAACCAGCCACGTGCTCAGCCTGTTCGATCTGGAGGCCGACCCCGCCTGCCAGCACGACGTGTCGGCGCATCACCCGCAGGTGAAGGCGGATTTGTGGGCTAAATTGCAGGCCTTCGTCCAGGCGTCGCGGCAGAACGCCCGCGCTTGATCCCCGCCCTGATCCCCGCGCTTGATTAATCGGGGCAGAAGCGGCAGTAGGGATTGGTTGGCGAGCCGATTTTGGGCGGCTCCACCGGCGCTTCGGCCGGAGGGGACGACGCGCTGTCGGCCGATTCGGCGGCCGGCGTGGAACCGGGTTCGATCGTCGGCGCGGCGTCCGTGTCCGCCTGAACGGCCACCGGCACAGGCTCGGCGGGGGCCGGGTACGGCAGCTTGCCGCCCAGTTCGGTGTAGCGCCGTTGCAGGCTCTTGATGCCGGGATTGTGGCGCAAGCCTTCCGTGATGGTGTCCAGCGCCTTGGCCCGATTCTTCTGTGAACTGTACATATCCGCCAGCGCGACGTAGGCACGGGGCTGTTTCGGATCCGCCTCGATCGCTTTCATCAGATCGCCGACGGCCTCCCCCACGCGATTCATCATCGACAGGGTGATCCCGCGATTCATCAATATTTCCGGGCGCAGATAGAAATCGGCTTGGGTGTTTCTCAACACATAGTCAAAATTGGTCATCGCCGCGCCCAGCACACCCCTCCGGTCCTTGTCGCTTGAACTCATGCCGCGTGCCCGGTTCATGAAATTCAACGCGAAACAATAATGGTGGATGTGCAGGAAGCCCGCGCCCATGGAATCCTGCCAGCTCTTGTATGCCGCGGACTGTTCGTTGAGACGCGCGGCGCAATAGGGCGGCAATGCGGCCAATTCGGATTGGGTGGGCGCAAACCCCGCTGCGGTGGCGGTCGTCACCGGCAGCAACAGGGCCCACCAGGACAAGACGATCATTCTGCAAAAGCGCATGGATTTCATTCCTCGGTGAGTCGCACGAAGCGTGCGAATTAACTTGCCGCCCTGATTTCGCGGAGGGCCAGCCAGTCGAACACGGTATCCAGTCCGCGCCATTCCAGTTTAAGCACATCCGGATAACGCGGATACAGGTCACGCACATGTCGGGGCAGCGCGCTGAACCCGGCAGGCTGGATGGCCCGCCCCAGCATCCTGTTCTGGTATCCCCGCACGCTGTAGCGCACGCGCCGCCGGAAGTATTTTTTCCATTCGCGCGGCAGCCAGGGCGACACCGAGTCGAATTCAAACCCCGCCTCGCGGGCCACGACCACCCGATTGTTGTCCCAACGGGTATCTCCCTGCAAATCCCATTTCAGCATGGCACCCATCAATGCATCCTCGCCGATGGTACCGAACGGCATTTTGATGGCCTGCGCGCGAATGCGTTCCACAAAGCTTCCCCGCAAGCCGTATAGATTACCCGCCACGCCATGGTCCCGGAGCATGTCGCGCTGGAACGCCGCGACGCCGCGACCGCTTTGCGGCAATGCTGACACCCCGTTGGCCGCGGGAGTCTGCGCCAGCACCCGCGCCATGACGTCCAGCGAGCCGGGAATGGCGCGCACGTCGCCGTCGATGAAGAAACAGGGCGTATCGGCACGCGGCGCCACCTCATGCACGAATACGTTCCAGGCGTTGGCCTTGTCGCCCGGCGCGATCGACACGAGGTGGACATCGGGGTGGCTCGCCGCATAGTCGCGCACCAGCGCTTCGGTGCGGTCGGTGCAGGCATTGGCCAGCACATGGCAGGCGAGCGGATGGGTCGCGGCGGCCTGCAGGCTGTCGAGACAGGCGATGATGTTGCGCGCTTCGTTGTGGGCAAACACGGCGACGGGCCAGGGGGATACGGTATCTGTCATGGGGCGGCTCAGGACCGGGTGGTTGTCATGTTCAATTGACGGGTTTTTTCTGCCACCCGCTCCCAGGAAAATTCGCGCTCCACCCGCTGCAAGGCGCGTTGTCCCCATTCCCGGGTCTGCGCCGGCTGCGTCAACAGACTGCGCAAGCCGTCCGCCACGGCGTCGACCGAGGTGCCATCGATGCGCAGCCCCGTCTCGCCATGCAGCACCGCCGACCCCGTGCCGCCGGCCAGGCCGGCCAGACTCGGTTTGCCGCAGGCGGCCGCCTCGATGAAGACCATGCCGAAGCCTTCGTTATCGCCGTTGATTTCGCGATTGGGCATGGCGAATACATCGCAGGCGTTCTGCCAGCGTGGCAGATCCGCTTCCCTGACCGGGCCGATGCGATGAACCGCGCCCGTCAAGCCAAGGTCATGGATCAGGCCGTCCAGATAATCGGCGTCCTCGCCTATCCCGCCGATGACATAGCGCAACGGGATCCCTTCGGCGCGTAATCGCGCCACGGCCCGGATCGTCTGATCGAAGCCCTTGCGGCGCGACAGCCTGCCGACCGAGAACACCAGTTTTTCGTCCGCACCGATCCCCAGACTTTCGCGCAAGCCCGTGCTGTTCAGACCCGGCCTGAACACCGAGACGTCGACACCGGGATAGATGAGCGTGATGCGGGCCGGATCGACGCCCATGCTCCGCAAGGTGTCGCGCGTATGGTCACTGTTGGCGACGACCCGGTCGGCGTGGCGCAGGGCAAACCGCATCGTCCTGAATTTCCGGCCGCTCCCCCAGCTGGTGAGCTCTTCGCCGTGCGCATAGATGACCACCGGTCTGAACGTCAGCCGCGCCACGCTCCACGCCACCAGCCCTTCCGGCAGGGCGCGGAAGGCATGCACGGCATCGAAACGGTGCGTGAACGCCAGCCGTAACGAGCGGAAGAAGAAACGGGCGTACATCGCGAGCGACTCGGGGCGCAGCCAGGCCACGCGCCGGAGGCTCAGGCGGTGAAGGGTATTGGGGTGCGCCGCGTCCACCGCCGCCGCACCGGCCACATCGGCCGTGACGATATGGATTTCCTTGCCGCCGAGACGCCTGTACACCTCCGCCGCCCACACGGCCGTACCGCCCTTGGTCGGGAGAAAGAGTTCGGTGAGGACGAGCAGACGATTCATGATGAGCGGGAAAGACAGACCGTATGGCGTGATCGGTGCCTGCGGCGGTTAGTTGTCGATTCTGAAATTTCTGCGGGACTGGACAGGTCAATACCGCAGGCCTGAATGATAACGGTCCTGTCCCGAATCGGGCGATTCATGCCGCGACCCGGCCCTTTCGCCCCTCGCACGCCGCCGGGCACACGCTTCACAACCCGCATTAATGCGGCCGCGTGATCGCCTGGCGAATGCGATTCTTCAGCGCTTTCCCTGCCAGACTGAAATGATGCCAGTACAGCCCATTGACTGTTGAGTCAAAAAGAGTGCGCCAGGGAAAGGGCAGGTTATTCTGGTACGCGTAATAGGCCTTGTTGAAATGAGCGCTCGCCAGGGAAGCCGTCGTCATGTGTTTGAGCAGCGGCGTGGCGGCAACCTCATCCAGACTCAAAAGTCCCTGACGAATATGGATGATGGTGTCGATGAGGCGTTGTTTTTCCTCCGCCCGGCTGAAATAACTCTGTCCCTCGCATCGCACGCGATAACCGGGCGCCACGAGCAGGCCGCATGTGCAGCGAAGCGCCACCCGGAAATACCATTCCAGATCCTCGAACCCTTTCCCGCTGTACAGCCCGACTTTCTGCAATTGGCTTCGTTTGATCGCCACCCGCTGAAACGCCATCGGGATACGCTCGAGCAATGCGCCGAACAACAGGTCGGAATCAAGACGCAACACGGCTTCCGTACACTCCAGGCGCATGTCCATCTTACCCAGCACACGCGACATGGCCTGTGTCTGATTGTGCTGCGTCCCCTCGGCATCGCTGCCGAAAGGTTCCACATTCACGAACAGGCCATTCAGATTCGCATCGCTCTGGAAAGCGGCATCGATCTGTGCCAACGCATCGGCACCGAGCAGATCGTCGTCGTCGAGAAAGAAAATCACCTCGCCGGTCGCCGCCCGCATTCCGGTATTGCGGGCTTCCGAGGGCCCTTGCGCGGTCTCGTTGCGCAGCAGCCGGATGCGCCCCGCCTGCACAGGGTCGAGCGCCACGGCAGGACAGGACCCATCGTCCACCACGATGGCATCCCATTCATCGAAGCGCTGCGCCTCGACACTGGCAATGGCCTCGCGCAGCAATTCGGGACGATCGTGAGTCGTGATTACAACAGTGATTCGCATACCCTACTCATGTCATCCAGGGCCTCGTTCAGACCAGGCAAATCTTCCCTCCGGATATTCTCAATCATGTAGCGGGCGGGTCCGGCAAAGCCGGCATGCTCAGCCGGTCAGCATCGACAGCACGGCTCGCAGGCTCTGCCAGCCGGGGCGCGCGGCCAGCATCGGCAGCACGGCCCTGACCGCCGCGACCCGCCGGCCGCTCTTGTTCAGGGCGCAGCCGAGATTGTAGCGGGCGTCATACATCCGGTCCGCCACGCCCTGCCTGACCGGTGCCGGAAACCGTTCGGCCAGCCGCGTCAGATCGGACAGCGTGCGCACATTCTCCCGCTGCGCCGCCACCGGATCGCGGCGCGTGGCGCTGCCGCCATGGATCACGTACACGCCCAGGCTTTCGCAGATTACGCCGATACGACGACTATTGGCCACCAGCCGGGCCAGGAAATGAACATCCTCGCAGACCTTGAACCCGGCCGGGTAGCCGCCCAGTTCGATGAATCGGGCGCGCGGGACCGACAGCGTGTGCGTGTCGCCGAAATGATCGGCCACGAAGGCCGCGACTTCTGCGGGCGCATCCATCACCACCCGCATGGCGCCGGCTGCCTTGGCCTGCATCAGGCGCCCCGATTCGTGCTGCGCCATCGACGTGCCGAGCAGCTTGCCGTCCGTATCGCGGTATTCGTAATCGCCCGTCAGGCAATCCAGCGTCGCATCCCCGGCGATCCACGCCGCATGACGCTCGATACGATCAGGCGCATACCAGTCGTCGGCGTCGAGAAAAGCCAGCCAGTCGCCCGTGGCGGCGGCCGCGCCCGCGTTGCGCGCGGCCGCCACGCCGCGATTGGGCTGCTCGATCAGGCGCACCGCCTCGCCGAACCGGCGCGCGACCGCGGCCGTGGCATCGGTCGAACCGTCATCCACCACGATGATTTCATGTGCCGGCCAGCTTTGCGCACGCACCGATTCGATGGCGCGCGCCAGGGTCGCGGCCGCGTCGAATGCGGGAATGACCACCGAGAAACGCGGGCTCATGCCGCACGCCCCAGGCACGCCAGCGGCAGCGTCAGGCCGCTCAAACGGGCGATCCGGCGGAAGCGCGGGATTTCGTCCAGCCGCGCGCACCAGACCGTCAGGCGACGTTGCAGACGGCCTTCGATCCAGGCCGGATCCCGTTTTTCGATCGCATGCGCCAGTTCGAGCGGAGTGAGAAAGCGTACGCGCGGGCAGGCGGCCACGGCGGCGTTCAATCCCGCTTCGAATGCCGCCAGACTGGCATCTTCCGCCTGCAGGAAATTGAAACGATGGGTTTCCACCAGGCATGCCCGCCCCTGCCGGGCACGCAGCTTGAGCCCATCCGCCAGCCGCTGCGGCGCATGCCCCAGCGAGGGTTCGAAATACACGTCACGCACCAGGTAGCGTGGTCCGGCGCGCGAGCGTTCGCCGGACAGCATCGACGCATCCACGCACGCAGGCTGGCCGGCCGTGTTGCGGCAGGTGGCCCGCCGGCCGGGCGTGATGACGACTTCGACCCCCGCCTGCGCCCAGGCTGCCTCGACGGCTTCGTTCCAGATGAACGTCGTGGCCACCGCCACCTGCGGCAAGCGGCCAAAAACGGCCCGATACGCCGCCGTTTCCGCGGCAACGGCCGGTCCGATTGCCGCGCCCGGCAGTGCGCGCGACGGCAGGACCGACGCGTCGATCCAGCGGCTCTGCAGGGGAGCGGGCAGCGCCTCGGTCGCGGCGGGTTCCGGCGTGGCGAGCCAATCCCGCACCGCCGTATCTGTCCGGGCCGCGGCCAGCAAGGCCGCCGGCCAGTAGTGGCACTGGCCATGCAATTGCGGGACAAACACCCCGGCCTCGATGCCTGCCTGCATCGCCGCGCGCACCGCCGCGAAACGTTCGTCGGCGAGCGCCAGGGCGTGATACGCCGCAAAACGGCTGGCTGCGATGCGCGCGCCGTCCGGCACCTCCAGCACGATGCCCAGCGTCATCACGGCGGCGCGGCCGTTGCGGTCGCGGATGCGCTGCAGCATGGCCGCCAGACGGGTCAACGCAGCCGCCTGGGACAATGGCCCCGCGCCCCAGTCGTCGCTTTCGACGATGAGCACGGGATGACGCAGCACCGGTTCGCGCCAGCGTGCGACGAGCGGGCCGGCGAACGCCAGCAGCACGCCTGCCCACAACAGCGGCAGCAGCATCGCCAGGAACAGCGCCAGCACGGTCATCGATACCCCATCTCCGCCGCCACGTCAGCCACCCGCGGCAGCACCCGTTCGATCCGCTCCCGGTTGCGGCCGTCCTTCCATTTGTCCAGACGGATCTCGGAAAACGCGTTGTAGGGAATGTCGAGCACCTCGGCGCAATGCGCCTGCAGACGCGCATCGAAGGTCAGGCCGCAGCCTTCGAATACCCGGCGGAACGTCGCCACCGGGTCGCGCAGGAAATCCTCGTAGAACACCTCGACCCATTGCCCGGCCGGGACGCTGGCCCTGGCATCGAGGATGGCCCGGTTGACCGCGACATACTGGAAGGCGGCGACGTCCTCGACCGAGGCGTTCACATACTGGCGCCAGCCTTCGGAAAGGAAAAAACACCATTGCCTCAATTGCCCGTTTTCCACGGCCACATTTGCCGGCAGGTCGTTCGACCAGGTGGCGAATTCGTCGGGTTTGCGCCAGCCCTCGATCAGCGAATTGAGGTTGTCGCCCGGGCCGCGCTTGACGAAGACGAACACGGCGTCGGGAAACAGCGCGCGAAGATAAGGAACGCAGAGTCCGTTCTGGTTGTTCTTGTCGACCCAGCGATGACGTCCGGTCCAGCTGTAGAAGTAGCGGCTGACGTCGTCGCGTTCGGCTGTGCTGGCATCGGCCGCATCCAGCGCGTGCGTGTCCCAGTGCTTGTCGGCCAGCGGATGCAGGTCCATCCAGTAATTGTGGGTCTCGCGCTGCAGGCTGCCGATTTCGCGTGATTCGGACAGGGTCTTGTAGACCAGGGTGGTGCCGGCGCGGGAGCAACCGACCACGATGATGGGACGCTCCGCCGGCCGCGGCGAAAGCCGCCAGCGCATCCGGCGCAGGGCGCGGCGCATTCGTCGCGCATGGAATGCCAGCGTTTTGCCTACCTTCTCAAGAAATTCATTCCAACTCATGGGATGTCCATCGCCGTCGAATGGATGTCCGGCCTCGCGACACGGCTCACAGGATTCGTGCCAATCGGCCAGCTCGTTTATATTGGCGGACATTATCCCGTATCACTCCGACACCACATACATATGGATGGCATTTTTGGCTGGCTGGGCGACCACGGCGCGCATCAGGATCTCATCCGGCATATGAGCGGGGCGGCCAGTCCGGCACCCGAAAGCCCGCTGCACGAACACAGCAGCCAGATGCTCGGCGTCGCGGCGCGCTCGCGCTTCGGCAAAGCCGACCTCCACATTGAAAATGACCTCGCCGTCACCCTGACAGGACGCCCGGTTTTCCTCGATGAGGAACTGGCTGCCATCGCCCATGAGCGCCACCCGGCGGCGGCCGTGGCGCACGGCTGGCTGCGGCACGGCGAGAACCTGCCCGCGCTGATGCACGGCAATTTCGCTTTGGCCGTACTGGAACCGCTCAAGAAGAAAGCCTGTCTGGTGCTCGACCGCTCCGGCGTGGAGCGCCTGTGTTATGCCTATCGAGGCGGCCATCTGGTGTTCGGCAGCAGTGCGCAAAGCGTCGCCGCCCACCCCGCCATCGGACGGACCATCGACCCCCAGGCAATTTACGACTATCTGTATTTCCACACCATTCCGGCCCCACGCAGCCTCTATCAGGGAGTGCGCAAACTGCTGCCGGGGCAAATGCTCACCCTGAAAAACGGCCGGCTCGGCACCGCGTTCTACTGGCAGGCCGACTACGCCCCGATCGACGCCGGCTACGACACGCAGCGCAGCCAGTTTCGTAGCGTGCTGGACGAGGCGGTACGCGATCTCGACGCCCCTTCCACGGCGGCGTTCCTGTCCGGCGGCACCGACAGCTCGACGGTCGTCGGCGCGCTCACCGCCGTGCGCGGCGCACCGGTCGACACATTTTCCATCGGCTTCGACGCCGCGGGATTCGACGAAATGGAATACGCGCGCTGCGCCGCCGAGCGTTACGGCAGCCGCAGCCACGAGCATTATCTGAAGCCCGCCGACATCGTGACGGCGATCCCCGTCATCGCGCACGAATACGACGAGCCGTTCGGCAACGATTCGGCGGTGCCGACCTACTTCTGCGCCCGGGCCGCACGCGAGGCGGGATTCGAACACATGCTGGCGGGCGACGGCGGCGATGAAATCTTCGGCGGCAACGTGCGCTATGCCAGGCAACGGCTGTTCGAGAATTATTTTCGCCTGCCCGCGGCGATCCGGCGCGGCGTGGTGGAGCCGATCGCCCATCTGCCCGGCTTGTCCGACCACTTTCCGCTGGCCAAGCTGAAAAGCTACGTGCGTCAGGCCAACATGGGCCTGCCGTTGCGCCTGGAAAGCTACAACTTCCTGCACCGCACGCCGCTCGACCAGATTCTCGCTGCGGAGTTCATCCAGGCCGTCGAGCCTTCATCGGCGGATGCCGCCCTCACCGAAGTCTATGAACGTACCGCGTCGGACCATTACATCAACCGCATGATGCATCTGGATCTGAAGTTCACCCTGGCCGACAACGATCTGCGCAAGGTCGGCACGATGACCGAAGCGGCCGGCATCGAAGTGCACTATCCGCTGCTCGACGACCGCATGGTCGCCTTCGCCAACCATCTGCCGGTGGATGACAAAGTGCGTGGCCAGATGCTGCGCTGGTTCTTCAAGGAAGCCCTGCGCGACCTGCTGCCCGAGAAAATCATCAACAAGAGCAAGCACGGCTTCGGTCTGCCGTTCGGCGTGTGGAGCAACCAATACGCCCCGCTCGGCGACCTCGTCGGCGACAGCCTCGCGGATTTCAAGCAGCGCGGCTGGATCCAGCCGGCCTACCTCGACCATATGCTGGCCATGCAGCGTGGACCGCACGCCAGCTACTACGGCGTGATGATCTGGGTGACGATGATGCTGGAGCAATGGCTGCAGGCGAACGGACACTGACGCGAACGCCGGCCAGCCGGCTCAGAAATCGAAGTAGATGAATTTCTGGCTGCTGCCGCCCAAGACAATGAGCGCCAGCGCCAGCCCTGCATAAGCCGTGCCGCGCAGCGTGAAATGCAGTTGCTCCCAGCGCTGCAGGCCTTGCTTCAGGAACCGTTCGATGGATGGTTCCAGCAGGGCAAGCAGCAGACTGCCCCATACCAGCCACTGCACGTAGCCGCGTACCGGTGCGACGTCGGTCGCATGGCCCAGTCCCAGCATCGCCGCCGTGATGGTCCACGCGTCGTGAAACGAGTGCGCCCGGAAGAACACCCAGCTGATCCACACCAGCGCCAGCGTCACCGGCCAGCCCAGCCAGGACAGCGCGCGCGCGCCAACGGAATTCGCCCGCACGCCCAGCCGCGCATAGCAGTCGAGCAGCAGGCGATGCAGCACCAGATACGCGCCATGCAGGAATCCCCAGAACACGAAGGTCCAGGCAGCGCCGTGCCAGAGCCCACCCAGCAGCATCGTGATCATCAGGTTGGCCAGGTTGCGGGACTTGCCGCGGCGGCTGCCGCCGAGCGAGAAATACAGGTAATCACGCAGCCAGCGCGACAGGGTGATGTGCCAGCGCTGCCAGAATTCGCGCACGCTGCGACTGGTGTAGGGATGACGGAAATTGCGCGGCAGCGTCACGCCGAACATCAGCGCCAGGCCGATGGCCATTTCGCTGTAGCCGGAAAAGTCGAAATAGATCTGCAGCGCAAAGGACGTCGTGGCGAGCCAGGCCAGGTAGACGTCCAGCATGTCGGGGCGGCTGAACAGGTCGTCGGTCAGGAGCGAAAGATTGTCGGCGAACAGGACCTTCTTGACCAGACCCGCCATGAACACCAGTGCGCCCAGTTTGACGAATTCCGCCTTCAGCGGCTGCAGGGATTCCAGCTGTTCGACCAGTTCGGACGCGCGCAGGATGGGGCCGGCGATCATGTGCGGAAAGAAGGTCACGTACAGCCACCAGGCGCGGAAGGAAATACGGTGCGTCCATTCGCCACGGTAGACGTCGATCATCACCGACAGCATGTGGAAGGTATAGAAGCTGATGCCCAGCGGCAGCGCCCAGTCCGCCCAGCCGGGCGGCGCGGCGCCCACCGGCAGGCCGGACCAGGTGCCGAGCGCCCACAGGCTTTCCAGCGCCATCCCGAGATACTTGACGACCCCCAGGAATCCGAGGTTCAGCACCAGCCCCATCACCAGCAGCCGTTTGCTGCGCGTGGCCGACAGGCCCGAGTAGATCAGGTAATTGAGGCTGACCGACGCCGCCAGCAGGATGAGATAGGCGGGCTTCCAGGATGCGTAGAAAATCAGGCTGCCGACCAGGATGACGGCGGCACGTTCGCGATAATCGCGCGCCCCGGCGTAGAACATCAGCAGCACGGCGAAGAACAGCAGGAAAGTCGGGGAGCTGAACAGCATGCCTATCGATCCTGCCAGGTGGCGAGTTGACGCCCCAGTTCGGCGCTGTAGCGCTGCGCGCCCCGGTCGTTCAAATGGCCTGCGTTGACGAAATCGTCAGGGGTGAAACCCGTTGGCACGGGTAAAACCACCACGCCGCGTTGCCGCAGCTGGTCCAGCAATGCCCGGTAGGGGGTGGCCTCGGGGCGAGGATCGACAAAGGCCGAGGGGCGATCGCACAAGGGCGGCAGGGTGACGAATACCCGCACGCCGCGCGACTGCAGCAGATCGATCGCCTGCCACAGAAAGTGCTCGACGGCTGGTGCCGGAGGGTGCAAGGCCACGCTTTCCTGTTGCGCTACCTGGCCCGCATTCTGGGCCGCGCCGAATCCCGCCCGATAGCCCCGATACGCCGCTGCCGCGCCCCCCACCGGGTCGAGCGAACGCACGCTGGCCTCGACGAAGCGCAGCGCCTTGTCCGGTTCGCGCAGTTCGCGAAGGTTGCCGCTGTATGACCACAGCCGCAGCAGGCTTGCCAGCCAGTCGCGATAGCGGCCGGCATCCCACAGGGCGCGCCGGTCGGCAAGAAAACTGATGTAGCCGAGCGAGTTGTCTTCCTGCAGGGCGCTTTCATCCAGACCGAACACCACCGTATGAATGGCCGTTTTTCCCAGCAGCTTGCGATCATCCAGGCGCCGGATTTCACCCTGATACACGATGGCATTGGCGCCCGGCAAGCCCAGATTGAAACCCGGCCGGGCGTGCGGCCCGGCCCGATCCACCGTCTGCGGGTCGATCCCGTTGTCGGTCCGGCTGTTGCCGATGAAAAGAACCGGCGGCGGGCGGCGTTCGACTTCAAACAGCTTGTCGTAGGCGCGGCCGACGGCGAACACCGCACGGTATTGGAACATCACGGCCTCGCTGTGCAGCGCGAGTTCAGCCAGAGCCAGCAGCAGCGTCGCCATCCAGAAGGCCCCGCCCAGGCCTGGAGGCAGGCGCAGACGACATCCCTGCACGCTGCTCAGCCCCCCGGTCCGGCATGCTCCGAACCGAAGCGGCTCGACGGATGAGGCAAGGCCCGGCCCCGGGCACGGTCCTCGGCCGCCGCGGATTTTGTCAGGGCACCGGAGAACTTGGCCGCCAGCACCAGGATGATCATCAAATGATAGGGCAGGTCGAAATGGCTCATGCCCAGGAATGCCCCGGCCACCGCATAACCGATCAGGCTCACCTGGATCATGGCCGCCAGGTCCGCCGCCCATTTCCGCTCGGGATCGTGCTTGCATCGTTTGATGATCTGTTGCGCCCGGAGCCACGCCAGCACCCCCAGCAGGAGGAACAGCGCGAGCCCGATGTATCCCTGCTCGCCCATCATCTCGAAATAGATGCTGTGCACATCGTGGACGTTCCAGGGGTCGGGCGCATACTGGCGGAAGGTGGGCGGCTGGAACATGTCGAACCCGCCACCGGTGATGTGGCTCTTCGCCACGTTGTACGCGGTGTGCCAGGCATTGATCCGGCCTTGCGCCGACTGGTCCTCCTGATAGGTCTTGATCGTGTTCATGCGGTCGTACCATGCCTGCGGCATGATCGACGCCATGATGGCCACGGCGATCACCATGTAAAAGCCGGTGACGATCTTGTTGCGGCTCTTGAGCCACAGAAACAGGCCCATCACCACCATTGCCAGCATGCCGCCGCGCGACTGGCTGCCGATGGCCGCGACGCCGGTCAACACCATGGCGCTGGCCAGCCCGATACGGATCCACTTGCGGGTTTCCTGCAGGTGCAGGTAGCGGATGAGCGGAATCGTCATCACCAGCGCCAGCGCCATTTCGTTGTTGCCGCCGACAAAGGTGCCGGTCGGCCCCTGGACCCGGTAGACCCCGCCGTTGATGATGGTGAAGATCCCGCCCTTGATGCCATAAAACCCGAACGACAGGGCAATCACCCAGACCAGCCAGTGCAGTTTGTAGCGCTCGTTGATGATCAGCACCGTGAGCAGGACCATTAGCATGATCTTCCAGACCTTGTCCCACTGGAACCATGCCAGGTCCGGATAAAAGGCGAAGAAAGTGGTGAACAGCATCCAGCCGGTCAGGATCAGCAGGACGACGACCTCGCGCGTCCACAGCATCTCCTTCTTGTCCTTCGACGCCAGGAAAGCAAGGATGGTGGCTCCGCCGACGATCATCGAGAACGGCATGTTGTAGGCGAACCCCCATGCCAGCCGGTGCGGGTTCATGTAGCCCAGCCACGACCACAGCAGAATACCCAGCCAGGGGCGTTTGAAGACGAAAGGCAGCAGGCCGAAAATCAGGCCGGTAATGAACAGGTCTCTCATGCGGGTCCGGTTTTCTGCACGACGGGCGGAATGATGATGCCTGACCGATCCGTCATCAAGTCATCGGGAAAATACCGTGTAGCCGGGGTGCCGCGGCCGCGTGCGGCAGGATCGGGCCAGCCTTGCGGCTTCAGGCTCGGGGTGCTCATCGAGCGGCCTGCGCCAGCGCGCCGTGTACGGGAACATGGCTCACCACGTAGCGATGCTTGCCCGACGCTTCCGGCGCGATCGCGTCCAGCAAGCGGACCTCGACGGCCAGCGTCGTGCCCAGACGGGCCTGCAACCCCCGGATCACGGTTGCGCGCGCTTCATCGTTCCAGCGCGCATCCGGTACGACCTGCACTTCGAGGCGGTCGATCGCATGCTGGATCAGCTTGAACTGTCCCACGCCCGGCACCGCGCGCAGCACATAGATCACCGCCAGGGCATGCATGATGCGACCGTCGGCGGCAAGGATGAAATCGGTCTGCCGCCCCACCACGGCATCCAGCACCGTGAGGCCGCGCCCGCCCGGGTCGCTGCGGCCCGATTGGCGCACCACATCGCCGGTGCGGTAGCGGATGAACGGCTGGGCGGCCGACACCAGGCTGGTGATCACCGCCTCGCCTTCCTCCGCCGGACGGCCCGCCGCGTCGAGCACCTCGATCAGGTGCGTTTCGCTCATCTGCAGCAGCGCCCCATCCGGCGACTGCAAGGCCATCAGACCGGCATCGCGCGCGCCGTATTCGACCGAGACCGGCACGCCGAACGCCCGTTCGATCAGTTCACGCTGATGCGGGAACAAGGGCTCGCCGGTGGTGCTGACCACGCGCAGCGCGGGTAGCCGAAGCCGGGCGCCGCGCACCGCGGCATGCGCCGCGAGCAACGCCAGGCTGCTGGCATAGCCATAGATGGCTTTCGGGTTCCAGGCCTGCATGGCAGTCAGATAATCGTCCATGCACGCAGGCGACATGGCGAACGCATTCAGCAGCAGCTGGTTGACCAGCCGGTCGCGCAGGGTCTTGATGCGGTCGGTCCTGCTCAATTCCACCGGCGCGCCCCACAGGTAGACCTCGCGCTCGCCGGGCGCCACGCCCCACCAGCGCCGCGCACGCAGCCGTCCGGCCGCGTCCGCGGCCTGGCGCGCGCGGCCGAAATGGAAAATCAGCGGCTCGCCGCTGGAGCCGCCTGTCGTATAGGGAAACACGCCGCCCGGCACGCCGCGCCACACCAGCTGTTCGACGTTCTCGCGCGCATCGCGTTTGTCCATCGTCGGCAGGCGCGCCAGATCGCCCGGCAGCACCGCCCCCGCCCGGACGGTTTCGGCCAGCCCGGCGGCATGCAGCCGGGCGGCATGCCAGGGGCTGTGCGCCAGCGCGGTCTGCAACAGCACATTGAGATGCCCGGTCTGGTAGTCCAGCATGTCGTCGCGCGACAGCCACTGGGTACGCTCGAGTTCTTCCAGTACCGAAAACGTGGGGCGATGCAGCGCCGCCTCCTGCAGGCGGAACACGTTGCGGGCGAGCCAGGCCGGAACGCTCATGTCCGGCCCCGCAAGGGCAGTGCCTTGAAACGTGCCAGCAGTTCGTCGCACAGGGCGGCGACGGCCGGCGAGATGTCCGGCGGGCTGCGGTGCCTGACCGAGCGCGCATGGATACGCCCCGCGATGGCGGCGCTGAATCCCGGCAATTCGAGGAAGTCGTAGACCGCCGCGACCTCGCGCATCGGCTGCTGGACCAGCGCTTCGTAGAACACCACGCGCACGCGCGGGTCCGTCGCCAACCGATGCTCGAAGAACAGCACATTGCGATAGAACCACATGATCGCGGCGCCCTCCGCTTCGCTCGCATCGGCGCGGTACAAGGCCATCAGCAGTTCACGGGTCGCCGCCGACATGCCGCGTCCGCGCCAGTCGTTCGCATCGCCGTGCGCCAGGCGCTGCCATTGCGGCACGAAATTGCCGAAGGAACGGATCGCCGAATGGACGCTGTCGCGCCAGTCGCGCACCAGCCAGAGCGTCCGGGAAGGTGCGAACAAGCTCATCAGTTCCGGGAGGCGGTCGAGCTCGCACAGCGCCTTGATCACGAACACCGGCGCCGGACTCGACTGCGCCAGCTGCCGGATGACCGCCGGATCGCGCATTTCATAGCGTTCGAAGGCACGCGGATCGGTCTCGTGAAACACCCGGGTGGCCGCGCTGGCATCCAGCACATCCATCAGCAGATTGGTGCCGGAACGCTGCATGCCGGCCACGAACACATGCCGGGCGACCGGACGCGGACGCAGACGCTGGCGCCACGCCTTGGCATGGCGCCACAGCGCGTGCCGCACCCGCATCGCCACGCTGCGCGCGTCGTGACCGGTCGCCGGTTTGGCGGGACTCATTGCCCGGCGGCCGCCGGCGCGGGCCGGGCGGCAGGATCGGATGCCGCCAGCAGGGCATCGAACGCGCGCAGCAGTTGCGCCACGCGCTTGTCCCACTGGTTGGCCTGGGCGTAATCGATGATCGCGGCACGATCCCAGTTCCTGTCGAGCGCGGCGTCCAGTGCCTGCCGCAGCGCCGCGGCGTCGCCGAACGGAACGATGCTGCCAAGCTCATCACGGCAGACCACTTCCGCATTGCCGCCGACAGCGGTGGTGACGACCGGCAGGCCGCAGGCCATGGCTTCGAGGAACACGTTCGCCCAGCCTTCGTTGCGGGTGGCCAGCACGAACACATCGGCCGCCGACAGCGGCCATTTGAGTGTGTCGGGCGGCAGCGTGCCAAGGAAATGCACGCGCCCGGCCAGTCCCAGCCGGGCGACCTGCGCGTCGAGTTCGGCGCGCAGATCGCCTTCGCCGCCGCCCCCTCCAACGATGAGGTAGTGCAGATCCGGATGCCGAGCCATGAGCGGCGGCAAACAGTCGATGACGCGGTGCATGCCCTTGCGCTCGACCAGGCCGCCGACCGAGATCAGCACCCGCGCCCGCTCAGGCAATCCGTAGCGGGCGCGCGCGACGGCGCGATCGACGGGATGGAAAACCTGCGTGTCGACGCCGTTGCCGACGACTTCGGTCTTGCCGGCCTCGACCCCCAGTTCCAGCGCCAGCCGGCGCAGCGAACCGGAGACCGAGAACACCCGCGCGGCCGCGCCGAGTGTGCGTATCAACTGGCGGCGCAAGACCGGATCGCGGCTGTGCGGCACCTCGGTGCCGCGCAAGGTCAGCGTCACCGGCAAGCCGAGCCAGCGCCCCAGACGGGTTGCCGCATCGCCATCGGGATAGCCGAAATGCGCATCGATGAGACGCGCGCCTTCGCGCCGCAGACGCCGCACCAGGAAAAAACTGCATAAGGCCATCGACGCGCCGTCGAGCCGGCGCAGCAGGCCGGGCAACGCCAGAAAGCGCGGGTGATAGACGCGGATGCCCTGCTGGATTTCCAGCGCCGGCGCCTGCGTGCGGTAGCCGGGGCGCCATCGGCGGATCAGCGACTGCCCGGGAAACCACGCCTGCGGCGAGACGACAGCAAGCGGCCGCTGCCGGGCCACGCGAAACATGCGTTCGCGGATGAACAGCCCGGCGGCGGGGCGAGCCGCACTGGGGAACAGCGAACTGAACACGACCAGGTCGAGGCGGCCGGTATCGGTGATCCCTCCGTCAGCCAAGCGCCGTCTCCATCCCCGGTTTGACGAGGTTGCCGTATACGCTGCGATAGCGCGCCACGCTGGCCGGCCAGTTGCGTTCGGATTCCACGAACTGGCGGCCGTTGCGCTTCATGCTGTCCCAACCCTGCTCGTACTTCAGCAGCGCCACCACCTTGCTGGCCAGATCGCCGGCCTGGCCGGCGCGGAACAGCACGCCGGTCTTGCCGTCCTGGATCAGCTCCTTGTGGCCGCCGACATCGGAGGCCACCATCAAGCGTCCCTGCGCCATGGCTTCCAGCGGCTTCAGCGGCGTGACCAGTTCGGTCAGGCGCATCGGGTGACGCGCATACACCAGCACGTCGACCAGGTCGTAGTAGCGGTTCACTTCGCCATGCGGCACGCGGCCGGTGAAGATCACGCGGTCCTTCAGGTCGAGCGCCATCACCTGTTGTTTCAGCGCGGCATCCTGCGGCCCGCCGCCGACCAGCAGCACTTTCACGTCGGGCATCTGTTTGAGGATCGTCGGCAAGGCGGCGATCAGCAGATCGAGGCCTTCGTAGGCGTAGAACGAGCCGATGAAGCCGAGCACGCGGCTGGTGCCGAGCCCCAGTTTCATTTTCAGTTCGGCATCCGGCTTGCCGCCGACGGCGAACTTGTCGAGATCGACCGCATTGGGAATGACCGTGATCCTGCCGGGCGCAATGCCGCGCGCGACGAGATCGCTGCGCAGGCCTTCGCAGATGACGGTGACGGCATCCGCATGCTTCACCGCCCAGGTCTCCAGCGCCCGGGTAAGCCGGTAACGCAGGCTGCCCTCATGCGTGCTGCCATGATCGACCGCGGCATCTTCCCAGAAAGCGCGGATTTCATAGACCACCGGAATATCCAGCTTGCGGCCGACGCGGATCGCCGGCACCGCATTCAGCACCGGCGAATGCGCGTGGATCACGTCGGGTTGCAGTGCCTTGGCCAGCGCCAGCAGGCGCTTCTCGATGGCGCCCATCACGGCGAACGGCTCGCCGCCGGGCAGGCGTGACAGCAGCCCCGCGGGTTTAGACGTGCGATAGAAATGCAGGCCGTCGGCGTCCTCTTCCATCAGCGTGCAATCGATCTGCCTGGGGCCGGACAGGTGCCAGGTCTCCCAGCCCATTTTTCGCTGGTTGCGCAGAATCGCCGCGCTGCGGAAGGTATAGCCGGAATGCAGCGGCAGGGTATGGTCGAAGACGTGCAGGATTTTCATCGGAATGCATTCACCACGGAGACACCGAGGCACAGAGATTTTTTGAATCGGGGTCGCCTGTTCAACATGCCGCCAGCGCGCACCTCAAGTCTGCCGGCATGCGCCAAACTGCCTGGCTCGGTGCCTCGGTGCCGCTGTGGTGCAACGGTTTTCATCATGCCGCCCGCCTTTCCGCCTCGTCCAGGCCCAGCACCTGCCCGAGGAAGGCGTCGAACATCAGCACCGTCCACAGAATCACCGAATAGTCGCGTCGGCCGGACTGGTGCGCCTCGACCACTTCGCGCAGATAGTCCTGGTTGAACAGACCAGTGGACGCCAGCCGTTCGCCGAGCACCACGCTGCGGAGGGTGGCGGCCAGCGGGCCGCGAAACCAGGCGGCCAATGGCACCGAGAAGCCCATCTTCTTCCTGTACAGCACGTCGTGCGGCAGATAGGGCTCCATGGCTTTCTTCAGCAGGTATTTGCCCTCGGTGCCGCGCAGTTTCAGATCGACCGGCAGGCCCGACACCCAGCCCATCAGTTCATGATCGAGCAGCGGCTCGCGTACTTCGAGCGCGTGCGCCATGCTGGCGCGGTCGACCTTGGTGAGGATGTCGCCGACCAGATAGGTTTTCATGTCGAGATACTGCACCAGCGACAAGGGATCGTCAGTGGGCGCGACTGCGGCATGGCGGCGCAGCACGTCCACCGCCTGGTAGCCTTGCAGCTCGCGCTTGAACGACGGCGAGAACAGTTGCCTGCGTTGCGCATCCGACAGCAGCGAGACGCCGTGGAAATAGCCTTCGACCGTGTCGCGCGCCAGCGCCTCGAAAGTGGTCTTGGCGCGGAAGACTTTCGGTGCCCAGTCGGCCTTGGGATACAGCCGGCCGAGCGTGCCGAACAGCGGACGGCGCAGCGCGAGCGGCATCGCCGCGCGCATGCGTTCCTCGTAGCGGAACCAGCGATAGCGCCGGTAACCGGCGAAATGCTCGTCGCCGCCGTCGCCCGACAGCGCGACTTTCACGTGTTTGCGCGCGAGTTCGCAGACGCGGTAGGTCGGCAGCGCGGACGAGTCGGCATACGGTTCGTCATACACCTGGGCCAGCTTGCCGACCAGGCTGAAGTCGTCGGCAGCGACGGTTTCGACGTGATGCCGCGTGCGGTAGCGATCGGCCACCTGCTGCGCGAATTCGATTTCGTTGAACGCCGGGTCGTCGAAGCCGATCGAGCAGGTGTTCACCGGCGTGGCGGACTGGGTCGCCATCATCGCCACCACCGCGCTGGAATCGACTCCGCCCGACAGGAAGGCGCCGAGCGGCACGTCGGCGATCATGCGCAGACGGACCGACTCCTTCATGCGCGCCACCAGTTCGTCCATTGCGTCCGCTTCGTCCTTCACCGCCACCGGGGTGAACGGCATGTCCCAGTACTGTTTCGGCAACGCGCGCGACTGGCCGCGCCGGAGCGTGAGCGTGAAACCGGGCGGCAGCTTGTACACCCGCTTGAAGATGGTGCGCGGCTCGGGCACATAGCCGTAGGCGAAATAGTCCTCGACCGCCAGCGGATCGATATCACGCGCCAGGCTGGGGTGCGCCATCAGCGACTTCAATTCGGAGCCGAAAATGAATTCTCCCGTATCGAGGAAGGCGTAATACAGCGGCTTGACGCCGAAGCGGTCGCGCACGACGAACAGCGTTTCCTGCTTGCGGTCCCACAGCGCGAACGCGAACATGCCGCGAAAGCGTGCGACGCAGGCTTCGCCCCAGGCCTCCCAGGCGTGGACGATGACTTCGGTGTCGGAATGGGTGCGGAAGACGTGGCCGAGCGCTTCCAGTTCGGGAACCAGTTGCTGGAAATTGTAGATTTCGCCGTTGAACACGACCACCACCGAGCCGTCCTCGTTGAACAGCGGCTGCTGGCCGGTCGACAGGTCGATGATGGACAGGCGCCGGTGCCCCAGCCCCACGCCGGGTTCCAGATGCAGGCCGCCTTCGTCGGGGCCGCGGTGAAACTGGGTGTCGTTCATGCGATGCAGCAGTTCGCGCGAAATGTCGTTCTCGCCGCTGAGATCGAAAATACCGGTGATGCCGCACATACGTGTTCTTTCTTCCTCGTGTTCCTGTCGGATTTTCAGGCTGTTTGGCGGTGCCTCAGCGCCTTGTATCCCAGTGTTTTTTCGTACACCGCAGCATAGGCCTCGGCCATGGCCGGAATGCTGAAACGCTGTTCGACCTGACGCCGCGCATGGCCTCCATGCTCGGCCATGCGCGCCGGGGCATCCAGATAACCTAGCAATGCCTGTGCCATATCGGCCACATCGCCTGGCCGGACCAGGGTTCCGTTGACGCCATCCTCGACCAGTTCGATATTACCGCCCACCGCCGTGGCGATCACCGGCAGCCCGCTTGCCTGGGCTTCGAGTATGGTATTGGAGATGCCTTCGTTTCTGGACGAAAGCACGAACACGTCGAACGTCCGCATGATGGCGGCCACGTCGTGGCGCTCGCCCGGCAGCCAGGCCCGATGCGCGATCCCGGCTTGCCGCAGCAGCTGTTCGCAGGTCGCCCGTTCGGGGCCCTCGCCGACAATGACCAGTCGCGCACGCCTGGAGCGGTCGGGCTGGTCGCGTATCAACTGGATGAACGCACGGGTCAGCGCAGGGTAATCCTTGACCGCAACCATGCGCCCCACCGCGCCAAAGACTACGCTTTCCGGATGAATGGATTGCGGGCGCGGACCCGTCCGTGGGTGGAACTTTTCACTGTCCACGCCATTGTAGATCTGGTGAAGCTTGCGCGGCATGACACCGATGGTCGTACGCAGCCAGGTTTCGAGATCCCGGCTCACGGCTATGTAATTCGTCACGAAAGGCCGTGCGGCGCGACGCAGCAGATTGTATTTCCAGTTGCGGCCGTGCAGGTCGAACACATCGCGTCCGTGTTCGCCATGTACGGTGGCACGGATTCCGGCAGCGGCCGCGACGAATTGCGCTTCCAGTGCGGCCAGATTGCGGGTGTGCACCAGATCGGGCCTGAGCTGGCGCAGCAGTTTCCAGAGCCGCACGACCCAGCCGAGACCGTGTCCCGGTGCCCGATGCAGCGCATGAAACTCGACCGTCTGGGCCGTGATGCGATGACGGAAATCGCTGAAGTCGGTGAGGGCGACCACCGTGTGCCGATAATGTTGCGGCGACAGGGTGTTGAACAGGTTGACCATGCCGTTTTCCATCCCGCCCGTATCGAAACGATGAATGACATGTACGATATGGGCCGTCACGGTCCATCAACCTGATCGAGCGAACGGGCCATTCCGGGTTCCATGTCCGCCGCAAAACGTGCCAGCGTGGAAGTTGCGGTATGGAGGTCGGTATTCTGGTAGGGCGTGGCGATCAGCACCGAGAGGCCGTCGTCCCGTGCCAGCCGCACCCTGTCGAGCGCGAGGATCAGCTTGGCGAGATAGTCGTTGACGACCGGACGCTGATCGATCAGGTTCCACTGCCACACCAGCAGGCGCTGGCCATTGCTCCCACGCATCCTGGCCTGTCGGACCTGTCGCGCACTCCCGCCGATCTGCACGCTGACGATCGACTCGTCGACATTCGACCAGGCCGGGTCTTTCTGTCTGATCATGTAATTCTGCGAGTTGACGAGTTCGGCCCCCTGCCGCTGGGTCGCGTAGTAGTTCATTTCCAGCAACACCTGGTGCCCCGCCTGGGCATAGGCGCGGCGCAGTTGGCGATCGGCGCCGGTCCAGTGCGGCACCCAGGTGGTGAAGGTCTCCGCGGGTTGCCAGCCGCCGGCCGCCTCGATCTGCAAGGCGGGCATGTCGGGCAGCGGGCGCGACTCGAGCCAGTGCGCATACAGCGGCCACAGACCGGCCACGCCCAGTGCCAGCAAGGCTGCCGGCAGGATCGGCCGCGGCGCAGCAGCCGTTCCTGTCGCATCCGTCGGCGCGACAGGCTGCGGCGAACCAGGCTCCGCCTGGCCGTCCTCGCGCCAGAAACCGCCGATCCAGAACAGCAGCAGCATGACGATGCCGAAGAACACCCAGCCGTAGATGTAGTGATCGACGCCGAGCGCCAGCTTCATGTCGGACAGGTGGGCGATCATCACGATCATGAAGGCGCGCCCGCTGTTGGCGAATACCGGCACGATCATCGCCGCGACGGAGAACAGCACACGCCGCTTCCACGAGCGGTAGGTGAGGTAGGCATACAGCACGCCGAGCGTCACCGAGGCGATCAGGTAACGCAGGCCGGAACAGCCTTCCACCACCGACCAGTCGCCGCTGGGGATGCTGAAGAACGTGCCCTCGCGGTAGACCGGAATGCCGGTGGCCTGCAGCATCGAGACGGTGAAATCGGCGGTCACGCCCATCAACGGCTGGATCAGGAACTCACCCATCGGCACCGCGAAAAACAGGAACATCAAGGGGAAAAACGCCGCCCGCACGAACGCCGCGCCGAGCAGGGTCCATACCGCGGCGATCAGCATGGCGATGAATGCGAGCTGGGCGACGACGTTCACGCTGCCGGCGTCGGCCAGCAGCCAGCCGACACCGGCCGCCGCCAGCAGGAACAGGCCGCGCAGATCCGTGCGTGGCCGGATTCGCGCCAGCTCGTCACGCTTGCGCCAGATGAGCCAGATGCTGATGGGAACGATCAGGTAGCCATGGGCAAAGGTTTCGGAACGCGCCCACACTTCTTCCATCGAAAGAAAAGTCGGCCAGAAGATGGCGGTCAGGATCAGCAGGACGCCTATCGTCACACCGGCGGGCAGCGCCCAGCCGGTACGCGGCGGGGTCACGGGAAGGGTTTCGGGCAGGGCGCTCATGCGGGGCACGTCTCCATGACAGGGGATGCGGCGGAGGTCGCATCGAACAGGGCATCGATCATCGACAGATTACGCGCCCAGTCGTAACGCGCCAGGATGCAGGCACGCGCCTGGGCGTTGGTGGTTCGCGCCTGCAACTGCGCGGTGACGGCGTCCGCCAGGCCGGCTTCATCCTGCGCCAGCAGGAAGTCGCGTCCGGCCTCGGCGCGCAGCCCTTCCGCCGCCTGCGCGGTGACCACGACCGGACGCGCCATCGCCATCGCCTCCAGCACCTTGTTCTGGATGCCGCGCGCAATCCGCAAGGGCGCCACGGCGCACGCGGCGTGCGCCAGATAGGGCCGCACGTCGGGCACGCCGCCGGTGACCACGACGCCGGGCTGACGCGCCAGCGCCAGGACGGCTTCCGTCGGCCGGCTGCCGACGATGGTGAACTGGGCGGCCGGCACGGCTTGGCGGATGGCCGGAAAGATGCGCTCGGCAAACCAGCTGACGGCGTCGACATTCGGCCAGTAATCCATCGCGCCGGTAAACACCACGCCCGGCACGCCGGGCGGATAGGGATCCGGATAGTCGCGTGCCGGCGAGAAGTAGTCGGCATCGACGCCGTTCTCGAATGCGCCGATCTTGTGGCGCGCCTGCGGGACGCGGTGCTGGAGCAGCGCCGCCTCGGCCTGCGACACCAGCAGCGTGGCGTCGAAATCCTGCGCCACCCGTGCTTCCCATGCCGCCAGCCTGCGGCCTTCGCGCGCATAAAGCCGGGACATGGGCCAGCGTTGCGTCGGGGCGTATTGGCTCCACTTGTCGGAATCGACGTCGACCATGTCGAGCACGCGGCGGGACAGCGTCGCCGGCATGAACTGCGCCATCGCCGAGGAAAACGCCAGCCCGCGCGTCACCGTTCCGGAGCCGGCCAGATCGGCCGCCCAGCGCCGGAGTTCGCGGCTGCGATAGTAAGGCAGCGTCAACGCCTCACCGGTGAGCAGGCCGCTCAGGCTCGCCAGCCTGGCGCGCCGCGGCTTCAGCGGCAACAGCTTGATCGAGGCGCAATAGGGCTGCAATGCGTCGGCATACTGCCAGTCGCCGGGATCATCGACGAAAGCGCCGAGGTGGATGGCGTAGCGCGCGCTCAGGTGCCGCAGCAGATGGAACGAACGGATCTTGTCGCCCTTGTTGGGCGGGAACGGAATGCGGTGCGCGAGAAACAGCAGGCCTTCGTTCATCGGTTTGGGCCTCGCGCAGCGAGACGTTCGCTCCCTCTCCCATTGGGGGAGAGGGCGGGGTGAGGGCCGGCGGCGTCCAAGACTTGAGCCACGCCCTACCCCAGATTCTTGACGATGTGCGGCCCGATGACATTGGCCAGCGCCCGCGGCATTTTCTTCCAGGCCTGGATGAAGAGGCGGTATTTGGGGTTGAGCGGATTGATCTCGGGAACGTCGCTGTCGGTGACCAGAAAATATTCGTAATACAGTGGCGCCGGTTCGAAGCCCCAGTTCTTCTTGAAGTCGAATGAGCCGGTACCGCGCTTGCTGCGGCCGAAGTCGAACACCTTGATGCCACGCTCGCACGCGCGCCGCATCAGATCCCAGTACATGAAGTCGTTGCCGGCCACCGCCCGCGCGGCGTCGACGCCGCCGCCGTAATACGGCAGCACTTCGTCGCGGAAGTAGAACGACATCACACTGGCGATGACCTTTCCTTCCAGCGTAATGGTGAGCACCTCGCACTCGTCGCCAAACTCTTCCTTCAACAGGCGAAAGAACCTGCGCGAGAATACCGGTGTGCCCAGGCGATGCACGCTTGCCGAATAGGCCTGAAAGAATCGTGTGGTGTCGGGGTCGATTTCTCCCGCCAGGCCGGCCTTGATGCCTTTGCGCACCATCGCGCGCTGCTTGCGCGGAATGGCATTCATGTTGGCTTCGACGTCGGGCTCGATGGCTTTCCTGAAGGTGACGTACAGCTCCTTGGTGGGCCAGTGGGCATGCTGGGCCGCCCGATTGCGGTATTCGAGCGCGCCGACCTCGAGGCGCACGGCCAGGGCCTGGGCCGCCTCGTCGAGTGCGCGCCAGGCGGCATCGTGATCGGCGAGAATGCCGCCATAGGCGCAGAACGGCAGCGCGCCCAGGCTGTGGCCGAACAGGCGGCTGCGGATTTCGGCCAGCGGCAGCACGCCCACGATCTCGCCGCCCCGCTCGGCCAGCATGAAATGCGTGCGATGACCGAAAGCCGCTTCGATCACACGCTTCCAGCCGGCGCGATGGAAGAACGTCGCATCCGGATGCGTATTCACATAGGCCTCCCACTGGGCGAGGTCACGCGCCTCCAGCGCGCGCACCGTGACATCGGCGGACGCCGTTTCAACCTGCAGGGATTCGGATGGCATGTTCACTGTTCTGGCAGGAACACGCGATCGACACGGTCCCATTCGAAATCGCTGAACAGCTGGCGCAGTCGGCCCGGCATGCGTTGCAGATTGACGTAATGGCGGAAGCGCGTCCTGGCCGACAGGCCGGACTGGCGCGGCTGTCCGGCGTCGAGTTCCCATGGATGAAAGTAGAACATGCAGGGCGCGCGATCCTGCGTGTTGACGCGATTCAGCATCCAGCGCGATATCGAATACGGCAGCAGACGGAACCAGCCGCCGCCCGCCGCGGGCCAGTTGCGCCCCATCAGCGGCAGCGTGGTGGGCGGCAGTTCGAGAATGCCGGTCTCGCCGTTGGGCCGATTGGGGAATCGGGGCGCGTCGGGCATGCCGTAATGGTCGTGGCGCACCGGATAGATGCTCGAACTGTATACGTATCCTGCGTTCTCGAGCGCCTCGACCGCCCACCAGTTCTTCCGGCTGATGGAGAAGCTCGGCGCGCGATAACCGCGGATGGCGACGCCGCCAAGATCCTCGAGAAGCTGCTTGGCGCGGGTGATGTCATCGCGGAATTGCCCGGGCGTGAGGTCGCTCGCACGCTGATGGCCGTAGCCGTGGCTGGCGAGCTCGTGGCCGTTGTCGACAATGCGGCGCACCACCTGGGGATAGCGCTCGGCGATCCAGCCGAGCGTGAAGAAAGTCGCCTTGGCATCCGTCTCGTCGAGCAGACCTAGGATCGCATCGACATTACGCTCGACCCGGCACGGCAACGAATCCCAGTCTTCGCGCCGGATATGCGGGGCGAAGGCCGACACCTGGAAATAATCCTCGACATCGATCGACATGGCATTCCTGATGCGTTCGGCCATTACGCAATCCTTGTCCCCGGCAGGAGATGGACCCCCTTCTGCCTGGGCAGCCATTCTTTCAGCTTGTACGCAATGCGCATGGCCGCGCGGCCATCCCAATATTCAGGAATGCGCCCGGCCTTGCCGCCGCCTGCCATCACCTCCGCGAACGCGCGGCGGATCGCTTCGGGGTGGGGGCCGACCAGGGTGTTGGTTCCCTCAGAGAGGGTGATCGGCCGCTCGGTGTTCTCGCGCAGGGTGAGACACGGGACACCCAGCGCCGTGGTTTCCTCCTGGATGCCGCCGGAGTCGGTCAGTACCAGTTTGGCGTCACGCATCAGGCCGAGCATGTCCAGGTAGCCCACCGGCGGCAGGATGCGCAGGCCGTCGAGCCTGGCGCTGAAGCCGAATTTATCGATGTTGCCGCGCGTGCGTGGATGCAGGGGCATGACGACCGGCAGGGCGCGATTGATTTCGCCGATCACATCGAGCAGCGCGCCGAGCGTGGCCGGGTCGTCGACGTTGGACGGCCGGTGCAGCGTCAGCACCGCATACTGCGGCAGCGCGGCGCCCAGGGTGCGGGCGCTCGGCACGGCGCGTTCGAGATTGCGGTGCAGGGTGTCGATCATCACGTTGCCGACGAACTCGACGCGTGCGGGATCGATGCCTTCACGCTGCAGGTTGGCGAGCGCGCTCTTCTCCGTCGTGAACAGCAGATCGGAAATCTGGTCGGTCAGCACGCGGTTGATTTCTTCCGGCATGCTGCGGTCGTAGCTGCGCAGGCCGGCCTCGACATGGATCACGCGTACGCCGCGCTTGGCCGCCACCAGCGCGCAGGCGATGGTGGAATTGACATCGCCCACCACCAGCACGGCCTGCGGCCGCACGCTTTCGAGTACGGGCTCGAAGCGTTTCATCACCTCGGCCGTCTGCACGGCGTGACTGCCGGAGCCGACTTCCAGATGATGATCGGGACGCGGGATGCCAAGGTCGGCGAAGAAACTGTCGCTCATCGCCGCGTCGTAATGCTGGCCGGTATGCAGCAGCTGCGCGACGACGCCGGCCTCGGCCAGGGCCGCCATCACCGGGGCGATCTTCATGAAATTGGGGCGGGCGCCCGCGACGCATAAAATCTGGGTCATGGTCGGGAATCAGTGCGTGGGATCGGGGGTGTCCGGCGGCGCGTCACCGTCCGCCGCCGCGTGGCGTTCGCTCACCGTGTAAAGAATCTTGCGCACGATGGGGAGGATACGGTTGACCGAACGCTCCACCTGATCCATGCGTTGCGCCAGACGTGCGCTGTCTTCGCCGTTCAGGACGCCATTACCCTGCGCATGCGCGTTGACGCCGGTCGTCCCGTGGAAATCCTGATGCGCAACCTCGTTCTTCAGATCGGCGATCACCTCGACCACCTCGGCTTCGCCGAAATGATTTTTCTCCTCGAGAAAACCGAACAGCAGCAACCGGTCGCAGGTGGTATTGAGACGCCGTGGTATACCGCCGGTAAAACGGTGCAATTCGGTGAAGGCCTCGTCGTCGAATCCCGGCGTGCCGTGCCAGCCGACGGTGCGCAGGCGGTGTTCGATGTAGCCGCGCGTCTCGTCGGCATCGAGCGGCCCCAGGTGATACGAGGCCACGACGCGCTGACGCAGCTGCTGCATGTCCGGGCTTTGCAGAATGCCGCGGAATTCAGGCTGCCCCAGCAGGAAGGTCTGGATCAGCGAACGTTCGCTGGTCTGAAAATTCGACAGCATGCGCAGCTCTTCCACGGCGCGCGGCGTCAGGTTCTGCGCCTCGTCCACCACCAGCAGCGCGCGCTTGCCCTGGCGCGCGGCCGCGGCCAGGAAATCTTCCAGATTTTTCAGCAGCGCGGATTTGGTCAGGCCTTCGTGTTCCAGCCCGAACGACGCGGCCACGCTGCGCAGCGTATCCTCCGCATCCAGCTGGGTCGACACCAGCTGCGCCGCCACCAGATTGTGCGACTCGAGCTGACGGAACAGGTTGCGCACCAGCGTGGTCTTGCCGGCGCCGACCTCGCCGGTGATGACGATGAATCCTTCGCCCAGCGACAGACCGTAATCCAGATAGGCCATCGCCCGCTTGTGGCCCTTGGAGCCGAAGAAAAATCGCGGATCGGGATTGAGCTGGAACGGTTTGGCGCTAAAGCGGTAATAATCTTCGTACATGGGCAATCCGTTGTCTGGGTGAAGGCACGGCGTGCACGGAATAAAGCAACGGCTGTGCCATGCCGGCGGAGCGGTCAGAAACGCATGTTGGCCGACGCCGTGAGGCTGTTTTCGTCGTAATCGGCGTTCGCCGCGTTCGAACTCCGTTGGGTATGGCGGAAAGTCAACGCGCCGTAGAGCTGGTCGGTAAAACGGCGGTTGAGGCCCAGGCTGAGACTGAGAAGATCGTCCTGTCGCGGGACGCCGTTCGTGAGCGAGCTATCCAGACTGGTACGGGTCAGCGACAAGATGCTGTTGGCCGTGACTGTCTCGGACAGGCGATAGCTGGCTGAGCCTGTCACGTCCTGAATATGATCCTGGGCATTGCCCAGCGCCTGATAAATTCGCTTGGTATCCTGTGCCGAGAGCCCGAATCCCAGCTTGCCCAAGTCCCAGGATACGCCCGCATTGAAGCTCTTGATGACATAAATTCCATTGGTGGTTGCGATATTCAATAAACCGGCCTTGATCAGGTCAGCCGTCGAAACACCGTAACTACTATAGAAAAGCGCCAACTGACCCGCAGTAACCGGCCCTTGGCATCCCCCCGGATCATTCGGTGCCTCGATAAGCGCTCCGCCACCGCATATCCAGAAGATGCGGCTGCTCTGTTCCAGAAGCTGCTGCGAAATATCGCTCACATCCTCGGAATAGCGCGCCCGCCATTGCGTGAGCCGCGTGCGGTGCTTCGCAGCCAGACTGAACGTGCGGCCGAAATAACGCTCGCCAACCGAAGCTTCCAGGTTCGTGCGACGCGTAGGCGTCCACCCGGCACCCACGCTGTAGAAGGCACCGCTCGTTCCACTCGTGCTCAGGTAATCGTTCGAATCATGGCCGACCGTGCCGAATACCCGGAACTGGCGGGTCAAGGCATAACCGGCGGTTGCACTGACGCTTTCGAACGTGACGTCGGTATTGTTGACGCTGTTGAGGGCATTGCGGTTTTGTATCTTGCGGAGGGAGTAATTGAGCCCCCAACTGAAGTCAGTGAAGCGGGTGCCGCTGTTCAGGCTGGCAGAAAACGAATTCGAACTGGAATCCGGCGCGACGTTGTTCTGGAAAATCGCGCCGCTGGCCGTGTAGCGCGCCTGTGCGAAAGCGAAGGTGCCCAGCCGCTGCTGGATATAGGGACTGATCGAGTAGAGGCCGACGGTGGTCCGGTTGCTGTTGTTGATGGTGGCGTCGGCGGGCGAGCCCAACAGCGAGATCAACTCCTGCGAGATACGGGCGCTGCCGTCGATGAACAGGAAGTCCTTGACCAGTTCGGCTTTCCCGACCGCGTTGAGGTTGTGATAGATGTTATCGTTCTGGTCGCCGCCGAAACGCTCCACGGCCGTCAGGCCGTATTGGAGGCTGGCCTGCACCCGGCGCGAGCCTTCCGAACGCAGCGTGAAGCCGGGCGTTGCGGTGAGGATCAAGGCATCCTGGGGATTGTTCGAACTCTGTCTGACGTTGTCGGTATAGGTGGACGACGCGTTCACATACGGCTCGAAGCGCCAGTCGATGGCGTGGGCGGCCGGCGCGAAGGTCAGCGCCGCGAGAACGGCGCACGCAGCGGGACGGCCCAGCCTGTTGTTCAGTGCCGCCGGCTCGCCGCCGCGGCGCTTACTTGCCGTAACTGCCATAGTAACCATAGTAGTAGTCCGCGCCCGGGGTCGGCGTGGTCTTGTTCAGCAGCATGCCGACGACCTCGCACGACTGGATGTGGCTCAGGGCTTCGCGTACCGCTTCCTGCGAGGTTTTCTCGGCTTCCACCACCATGACAATCTGGCCCATGTGCGTGGCGAGTACGCTCGACTCGCTGGTCGCCAGCAGCGGCGGCGAATCGAACAGGATGATACGGTCGGGGTAGCGGTTGCCGATGTCCTCGATGAGGCGCGTCATGGCGGCGCTCGCCAGCAGTTCGGTCGCGCGCTTGTAGGTGTGCCCGGCCGGCAGCACGGTCAGCTTGGCGATATCGGTCTTGATCAGCACGTCGGACAATTTGAGATCCTTGTCCTGCAGCACGTCGAGCAGGCCCTTGTCGGCATGAATGCCGAGATATTCGGGCACGCGCGGCTTGGCGACGTCGGCGTCGATCAGCAGGACGGTGCGATCCATCTCCATCGCCATCGAGATCGCCAGGTTGATGGCGCAGAAGCTCTTGCCTTCGCCCGGCAGCGAACTGGTGATCATGATGAGGTTGCCGTTCTTGACGCGCGCCGTCCCCTGGCCAAACGCATTGGCGATGAGGGGCCGCTTGATGATGCGGAATTCTTCGGCGATCTGGCTTTTTTCCGCATCCGGCGCCACCACGCCCATACGATGCAGGCGCGCCAGGTTGATCGACTGAATCTGGCTTCCGCCCTCCATCGCAAGCGTATCCGGCGCATTGAAGATCGGCTCGACCGGCGTCGCAACGAAGGACGCCGCATGGTTGTTGCGTTGCTTGTTGAGCGCATTTTCGATCAGGCTGGCGTCGTGGCCGGGACCGTTCCCGGGAGCGGGATGCGGCACGCCCGTGCCAATCTTGCCTGCCGCTTTTTCAATGATGCTCATGGTTTCTCCTAGCCGGCGCGCGACACGAGCAGTTGCAGGACCATCACTGCCCCATAGGCGGCAATCAGGCTGCCCAGGGTCGCCAGATACGTCAGCAGACCCTTGCGTTTGCGGCGGCGGGTTTCGTCGGTTTCCACCCGCGACACGGCGCCCAGCAGCGGCAGGCCGGTCAATTCGCGCAGGACGCGGCGATCGGTCACGGTACGGCGCAGCTGGCTCAACAGGAAGGCCACCGCGATGCCTGCGCCCAACCCGCCCAGCGTCACCAGCGTGAGCAGCAGCGGGCGGTTCGGCCACGCCGGCTGGCTCGGCACGAAGGGCGGATCGATCACCCGGAAATCGACGGTGTCGGTCTTGCTCTCGACCTCGCCCGACATGGTGACGGACTCGCGGCGCTTCAGCAGCGCATCGTAATTCTGCCGGTAGACATCGTAGTCGCGTGTCAGCTGGGTGTACTCCTGTTCAACCTGCGGGATCATGTTGGAGGCCTGGCGCAAGTCGGCATAGCGGCGCTGATACTCCCCCACGCGGGCCCGCAGGGAGGACACATTGGCATCCGCCTCGGCGATGGAAAGCGTGAGCTGCTGGTAGACCGGATTCTGGATCCGGGTTCCGGACGGATCGGCCTTGATTTTTGCCAGGTCGGCTTTTTTCTCCGCCTGCAGTTTTTCGATCAGGCGCTTGGTCGCCTGGACATCGGGATGCAGCTCGGTGTATTGCAGCCGCATCTGATCCATCCCCTTCTGCAATGCCTGGATACGGTCGTCGATCTCGCTGTTGGTGGCCCCCGCCGCCGCGGCCGCGGTCAGCTCGGGTTCCTCGTCCGCCAGCTGGCGCTTCAACTGGTCACGACGGTTGACCGCTTCCGCCTGGTCCAGCTGGGCCTGCCGCAACTGGGTGCTCACCTCGGCCAGTTTCGCGTAATAATCGCCGCCCTGCCCCGGCATCATGCCGATATGCTTCTGTTTGAATTCCTTGAGCGCATTTTCGGCATCGGTCAGTTTTTGCTGGTATTGCTGCAACTGCTCCTCGATGAAGCGCTGCGAACTGGAAATGTCCTGACGCGTCTTGCCGAGGCTGGATTCCACGAATATGGTCAGCAGCGACTGCACCACCTTCTTGGCGAGGTCGCCGTTGGCGTCCTGATAGCTGATGGTGTAGAGGTTCTCGCGCCCCGCATCGGCGATGGAAATCTTGCCGGCGAGGCCGTTCAACATCTGCTCGGTCTGTTCAGGCGTCTTCGCCTTCACGTCCAGGTCGGTCATGCGCGCGACTTTTTCCAGCGTCGGCCGGCTCACCAGCTGGCGGGTCATCAGCTTGATCTGCTGCTCGACGTTGGGTTCGGCGGCCAGCCCCGACAGCAGCGGCTTCAGCAAGGTCTGCGTATCCACATAGACGCGCGCCGACGCCTGGTAGCGGTCCGGGATCATCATCACCCAGGTCCAGCCGACGATGCAGACCAGCCAGGCCACCGCCACGCCCCACCAGCGACGGTGCCAGGCGGCCTTGGCATAGCCGAGAATTTGTTGCAGCAATTGATCCATGTGGGCGTTCCGCCGTCAAGAAGCGCCGCTCGGGGCGGCGCGGATACGTTTCAGAACAGGCTTTCCGGCACGACCAGCACGTCACCCGGCCGCATGTCGACGTTGGCCGACGTATCGCCGCCGCGCAGCAGATCGTCGAGACGCACGCCGAGACGTTCCTGCTTGCCCTCCACGGTACGCAGGATGTAAGCCTTGTTGCCCGCGGCGAAATCGGTCAGTCCGCCCACCGAGATCATGAGATCGATCAGGCTCATGTGCTCGCGGTAGTTCAGCGCCTGCGGCTTGGCCGCTTCGCCCACGACCCGGATCTGCTGGTCGAACGGTCCGATGCCGCCGGCCACGATGACGGTGACGATGGGTTCCTGGATGTACTTGCCGAGCGCTTTCTCGATGTCGCGCGCCAGCTGGGTGGGAGTCTTGCCGGAGGCCTGGATATCCTCGACCAGATTCATGGTCATCTTGCCGTCCGGGCGGACCGGGAAGGTGCCGGAGACTTCGGGATTGCGCCAGACGAAGACCTGGACCGAGTCACCCGGGCCGACCAGGTAGTTCCAGTTGTAGTTTCCCGTCTGCGCAGGGGCGGGCGGATAGGTCGGCGTGCTGGAGCAGCCCGCCATGGCAGCGACGGCCAGCATGACGCCGGCACGTGCGAGATGCTTCTTGATCGTGAACATGTCCATCCTCCCTTAACCTTATATGCCGTTAATCCGCTGGCATTATGCCAGAGCGGATTATAAAACCGATGTCGATACAAAGACTGCAAGCAAGCCGCAGGCCAAATCATCATTCCCCTGAAACACTGATCACGCAACGATTCTCGCCCCCTCCGCCGCCCCGAAGCGTCAGCTTCCCGACAACGATGTCGTAAGCCTGCCGCCTGACGCGTTATCATGCCGGCCATGAATACGCGTGAAATCGACAGTCTCGACACCCTGCGCCGGCATATTCGCGAATTCGCACAGGCCCGGGCGTGGGAGCGTTACCATACGCCCAAGAACCTGGCCATGGCGCTTTCCGTGGAAGCGGCGGAACTGCTCGAACCGTTCCAGTGGCTGACGGCAGAACAGAGCGGACAGTTGAGTCCGGAACAACATGAAGCGGTACGCCAGGAAATCGCCGATGTGCTGATCTACCTGACCCGGCTGGCTGACCTGCTGGACATCGACCTGCTCGATGCCGCCGCCGACAAGCTGGCGATCAACGCGCGCAAGTATCCGGTCGACAAGGCACACGGCAACGCCCTCAAATACTCGGATTTTTCGAATGACTGACCTGTATTACACACATCACGTTTTTTTCTGCACCAACCTGCGCGAAGACGGCGCCAAGTGCTGCGGAGCGTCCGGCGGCCAGCAGATGCGGGACTACCTGAAGAAGAAGGTCAAGCACGCCCACCTCAACGGCGAAGGCAAGTGCCGCATCAACAGCGCCGGCTGCCTCGACCGCTGCGACGAGGGCCCGCTGCTGGTCGTGTATCCGGAAGGCGTCTGGTATACCTACGTGGACGAGAGCGACATCGATGAAATCTTCGATGTCCATCTCAAGCAGGGGCGTATCGTCGAGCGCTTGCTGTTGAAGTGAAGCGGCTGGGCGGAACCGCCGCATGAAACGCTACAAGCTGCGCATCCCGGTATCCGTGGGCAAGCTGGAAACCGTCATCGACGATCCCGAGACCGGGCGTCGCGGCCTGCTGCTGGTCGCCCATCCCCACCCGTTGCACGGCGGCAGCCTCGACAACAAGGTGGTGACGACCCTGGCCAAGGCGGCCAACGAGGTGGGCTGGGTCAGCGTGCGGCCGAATTTCCGCGGGGTCGGCATGAGCGATGGCGAATTCGATGCCGGCATTGGCGAAGCCGAGGATCTGCTGGCGGTCGCCCGTTTTGTCGAGATGAGCTATCCCGACCTGCCGTGGGCGCTGGCCGGCTTCTCCTTCGGCGCCTTCGTGCAGCACCGCCTGCGCCAGGAACTCCCTGCGCAGCGGCTGATCCTGGTCGCCCCGGCCGTCACCCTGTACGAATTCGACCCGGTTCCGCCCGACACCGTGGTGATCTACGGCGACGCCGACGAGCTCATCCCGCCCGCCACGATCCGCCTGTGGGCCGAGCAGCAGCAGCTGGCGATGAAAGCCATTCCCGGCGCCGGACATTTTTTTCACGGCAAGCTGAAGGAATTGAAGCAGGCGTTTCTGGAGGCCTGCCCATGCTGAAAGTGCGCGGCCTGACGAAACGATACGGCGCTACCGAGGTCGTGCGGAACCTCGACCTGACCGTGCAGCGTGGCGAATGCTTCGGCCTCCTCGGCCCCAATGGCGCGGGCAAGACCACCACGCTGCGTCTGCTGCTCGGCCTGATCGAGCCCGATGCCGGCAGCATCGAACTGGCCGGCATCGCGGTGCCGCAATGCGCGCGCGAGGCCCGCATGAAAATCGGCGTGGTGCCGCAGATGGACAACCTCGACCCGGATTTCTCCGTGCGCGAGAACCTGCTCGCCTACGGCCGCTATTTCGGCATGAGCAAGGCCGCCATCACGGCGCGGGTACCGGAATTGCTTGATTTCGCCGGACTCGCCAGCAAGGCCGACGCGCGGATCGTCCAGCTGTCGGGCGGCATGAAGCGACGGCTCACACTGGCGCGTGCCCTGGTGCACGATCCGGATATCCTTTTCCTCGACGAACCGACCACCGGGCTGGACCCGCAGGCGCGCCACCTCATCTGGCAGGGCCTGCGGCGCCTGACAGGCGCAGGCAAGACCATCGTGCTGACCACCCACTTCATGGACGAGGCCGAACGGCTGGCCGACCGGCTGGCCATCCTCGATCACGGCCGTGTCGTCGCCGAAGGCGCGCCGCGCACACTGATCGAAACGCACATCGAGCCCGCCGTGGTCGAAGTGTTCGGCGAAGGACTGGCCGACTGGACGCATGCGCACGCGGCCGCCCTGTGCCAGCGTTTCGAAACCGTCGGCGAGACCCTGTTCTGCTATACCGACAGCCCCGACACCGTCATCGGCGTGCTGAAGCAGACGCCCGCGCTGCGCTACCTGCACCGGCCGTCGAACCTGGAGGACGTGTTCCTCAAGCTGACCGGGCGCGACCTGCGGGATTAAGCGAATGAAAACCCTTTTTTCATCCGCGAAGGACGCGAAGAAACGCGAAGAAGACCCTGACCAGCACGCGTTCACGGCGCATGGTCGGGCGGCATGCCCGCGCCCGATCGAAACCCATTTCGCGCCCCTTCGCACCCTTCGCGGATAAACAGCCATGCACGCCTCCCTGCGACTCCCCCGGCTGTCGTGGCGCTTCATCCCGGTATGGCAGCGCAACTACCTGGTGTGGAGAAAACTCGCCCTCCCGTCCATCCTCGGCAACCTGGCCGACCCGATGCTCTACATGCTGGGTCTGGGCTACGGTCTCGGCAGCCTGCTGCCGGATGTCGGCGGCATGCCCTACCTGACCTTTCTCGCCGCCGGAACCGTCGCCTACAGCACGATGAACGCCGCCACGTTCGAGGTGCTGTATTCGAGCTTCTCGCGCATGCACGTACAGCGCACCTGGGACGCCATTCTCAACGCACCGATGACGCTCGACGACGTGATGCTGGGGGAGCTGAGCTGGGCCGCGTCCAAGAGTCTGCTGTCCGGACTGGCCATCCTCGCGGTGATCTGGGGCTTGGGCCTCTACGGCAATTTCTGGATGACGCTGTGGCTCATCCCGCTCGTCGCACTGGTCGGGTTCTGCTTCGGCGGCATGGGGCTGGTCATGAACGCCGTGTCGCCGAGCTACGATTTTTTTCTCTACTACTTCACGCTCGCGATCACGCCGATGGTGCTGCTGTGCGGGGTGTTCTTCCCGGTCTCGCAACTGCCCCAGGTCGTTCAGGGCGTGTCCGCCTGGCTGCCGCTCACCCACGCCATCGACCTGGCGCGGCCGCTGGTCGTCGGCGAGGTGCCTGGCCACATCGCGCTGCATGTGATCGCCCTGCTGATTTACGGCAGCCTGGGCTACGTCGTCGCCCTGGCGCTGACGCGGCGCCGGCTGCTCAAATAGTCAGACCCCGGCCGCCTGCTGGTCGGCGTGATAACTGGACCGAACCATCGGCCCGCAGGCGGCATGCCTGAAGCCCATTGCCAGCGCCTCCAGTTCGAAGCGGGCGAAGCGTTCGGGCGTGACGAAGCGCAGCACCGGCAGATGATGCTGCGAGGGCTGCAGATACTGGCCAAGCGTCAGCATGTCCACATCGTGTGCACGCAGGTCGTGCATCACCTGCAGGATCTCGTCGTCCTCCTCCCCCAGCCCCAGCATCAGACCGGACTTGGTCGGGATATCGGGATGGCGCGTCTTGAAGTCCTTGAGCAGCTTCAACGAATGCGCATAATCCGCACCCGGCCGCACTGCCTTGTACAGACGCGGCACGGTTTCCAGATTGTGGTTCATGACGTCGGGCGGCGCGCGATCGAGCGTCTCCAGCGCCTTGTCGAGCCGCCCGCGAAAATCCGGGGTCAGAATCTCGATCCGCGTCGCCGGCGAGGCTGCGCGGACGGCCGCGATGCACTGCGCGAAATGCGCCGCGCCGCCATCGCGCAGGTCATCGCGGTCGACGCTGGTGATCACCACGTATTTCAATGCCATCAACGCGATCGTGTCGGCCAGGTGGCGCGGTTCGTCGGCGTCGGGCGGCAGCGGCGTACCGTGGCCGACGTCGCAGAACGGGCACCGCCGCGTGCACAGGTCGCCGAGGATCATGAAGGTGGCGGTGCCGTGGCCAAAGCATTCACCGAGATTGGGGCATGAAGCTTCCTCGCATACCGTGTGCAGCCCGGCCTCGCGCAGGATGCCTTTCAGGCGTGCCACGTTCGGCACATTGGGCGACTTGGCACGAATCCATGACGGCAAGCGCATGCGGGGCTGCGGCACGATCTTGATCGGAATGCGCGCCGTCTTGGCCGCGCCTTTGTGCTGGAGAGGGTCTGCCATGATCCGTTCGAAACACTCACATGAAATTCAATTCCCGGATTTTAGCCTACGCATCCGGCAGCCCCGACCCTGACGGCTGTATGGCGTGCGCCTGGCTAGACCTCGACCCAGACCTGGCCAGCCTCGATTTTCACCGGATAGGTGCGGATCGGCTCGTCGGCGGGGTCGCAGGTGGGCTGGCCGGTGGCGAGGTCGAAGTAGCTGCCGTGCAGCGAACACTTGATCCGGCCTTCCTTGATGCAGCCCAGGTACAGCGAATACTCCTCATGGCTGCACATCTCGTCGACGACGTAGTAGCGGCCATCGGCATTGCACAGCAGCAATCGCTTGCCGTCGACGACGACACGCTTCATTTCGGCGGGCGCGAGCTCGCCCGTGGTGGCGATGGCAACGAATCCGCTCATCATCTGACCCTTGCGACGGCCTTGCCGGAATCCAGCACGGCACGGATCTGCACAGCCGCGTCGACCACGCTCGCCGCCCTGCCGACGTGGTGCAGGATGATGGAACCGGCCAGCACCAGCGAATCGTAAGTGGCGCCCCTTTCACCCCTGAGCGCGAGCAGGCCGGCTTCGGCGGCGGCGTGGGCGGCGGCCTTGACGTCGATCGCGGCCGCGATTTCATCCACGCCCGCTTCGGCGGCCACCGCGCCGGGCAGCGGCACGGCACGCATCGGCTGGTCGATGCCGAGCGCCGCAGGATCGATCGTCGCTTCGATTTCGGCCCCGCGGTCATGGTAATGAAAATATTTACCTGTCTGGCGCAGGCTCGGGATCACGCCGCCCTCGACGCCGCGTACGATGCATGCGGTATCGAAGCCGGCTTCACGCGCCAGGTCGGCGTACACCGGAGGATAGGGCTTGTGCACATAACCGGTGACGAAATGGGTCAGCTTTCTCCCGGCAATCGGCCTCGACAGTACTTCCACCGTGGTCAGCACCTGGCGCTTGACCATCTGCGCGCGCAACGGAACCAGATGGTGCATGCCCGGATTGGATTGCGCCTGGTCGACGTAGGTCCAGCCGAGCATCGGATCGGCCAGGCGCGCGGCGGCGGTGGCCGGGCTCAGGTCGACCGGCACGCCGGCGGCGGCCAGCACGTGACGCGCCGTCACGCCATATTTGGGCCCGACCTTGTCGAGCCCATGACAGACCACGTGTACGCCGAGTTCGGCCAGCATGGGCCCGAGGAACGCCGCGGCCGGCAGACAACGAGTATAGCCGCCGTAGGGATCGCCGATATCGACCACTTCATCGACCTCCGCGATGACCCGGCGGGTGGTTTCAAGCACCGCGTCCAGCGCGCCGCGGTTTTCATCCGGCGTCTCGCGCTTCATGCGCAGGGCGATGAAATAAATGCCCACCTGGATCGGGTCGATCAGGTTGTCGATGATGGCCTTGGTGCCCAGATACGCCTCGGCGCGGCTGATGTTCTTGGACAGATCCGGACCGGTGGCGATGCGCTGGATGATCGAGTGCATCAGGAGTCTGGGGTCGGTCGGCAGCGTGTCGGTGCTCATGCGGAACTCCATTGGAATTGACAGGGATACGTGCATTCTGGCAGGCCGCTCACGCATGGATCGCGTGCTGCAGGCAGCGCGCAAGCGCCACGCCGGCCGCCTGCGGCGACAGCCTCACGCCAAGCTCACGGCATTGCGTCACGCGCATCCCCGCATAGCCGCAGGGATTGATGGCGGCAAACGGGCCCAGGTCCATATCCACATTGAACGACAGCCCATGATACGTGCAGCCGTGCCGGACGCGCAGGCCGAGCGCCGCGATTTTCGCGCCGTCGACATACACACCGGGCGCGCCGCCCAGCCGTGCGGCCGCCACGCCCTGCTCGGCCAGCAGGTCGATCACGGCCTGCTCCATGCGCTTCACCAGTTCGCGGATGCCATACCCACGGCGGCGCAGGTCGATCAGCACATAGGCCACGACCTGCCCGGGCCCGTGATAGGTGATCTGTCCGCCGCGATCGATCGGCACCACGGGAATGTCGGTGGCGGCAATCAGGTGCTCGGCCTTGCCGGCCTGGCCCTGCGTGTAGACGGGCGGATGCTCCAGCAGCCAGATTTCATCGGCGGCATCGGGTGAGCGCCGCGCGGTGAAGATCTGCATCGCCCGCCAGACCGGTTCGTATTCGACCCGTCCCAGGCTGCGCACGATCACGTCACCGCTTGCTGCTTGCCTCGCCCCGCTCACCATCAAAGCGCCATCTTCACCCAGGGATGCGCGGTGATCTCGCGATACAGCGCATCGAGCTGCGCCTTCGAGGTGGCACGCACCACGCAGGTCACGGACAGATAGTTGCCGCTGCCGGACACGCGCATCTCGACGCTTTCGGCCCTGAAATCGGGTGCATGGCGCAACACCAGTTCGACCATGGTCTGCACGAATTCGTCGCCCCCATTCGGGGACACGCGTCGCCGGCCCATGATCTTGATCGGGAAGTCGGTGGGAAATTGCAGCAGCGTGTCTTCTTCGCTCATGCGCGCATCACCTGTTGTTTGAAGGTTTGATACAGCGCGTCCATCCGTCGCGCCACGGGCCCCGGCACGCCGGTGCCGACCGGCACGCCGTCCAGCTTCACGATGGCCATGATTTCCCTGGTGGACGAGGTCATCCAGAGTTCGTCGGCATGGCGCACCTCGGCTTCGGTGACCGGTCCTGTCTCGTGCGCAATACCGTGTCGGGCGGCAAGTTCCAGCACCACGTCGTAGGTGATGCCGGTGAGCATCAGATTCGACGGCGGCGGCGCCTTCAGTACGCCATCCTTCACCACGAAAATGTTGCTCGCTGCCCCCTCGGTCAGGAAACCGTCGCGCAGCATCACGGTTTCGGCGCACGCCACATCTACCGCCTGCTGGCGCAGCAGGAGGTTGGCCAGCAACGAAATCGCCTTGACGTTGCAGCGCAGCCAGCGGTTGTCGACGGCGCTGACGGCACAGACGCCGGCCGCCTTTTGCTCCGCCGTGGCCGTGACCAGCGGCTGTGCGAACATGAACACGGTCGGCGGCGCATTCTGCGGAAAGGCATGATCGCGCAGCGGTTGGCCCTCGACGGGGGTGCCACGCGTCACCTGGATATAGACGGACTGGTCGGCGAAATCCTGCAATGCAATCAATTGGAGGATGCGTTCACGCCATGCTTCGATTCCGAGCGGGTTGGCGAGGCGGATCCCGTCGAGGCTGAACTGCAAACGGTGTAAATGCGCGTCGAGCCGGAAGGGTTTTCCCGAATACACGGGAATCAGTTCATAGACGCCGTCGCCCAGGAGGAAGCCGCGATCGAACACCGACACGTTCGCTTCGGCGCGCGGCAGGAATTCGCCGTTCAGGTAAACGCTCATCTGGCAAACAACAACTGCAACGAATCCCACACGCGGCCGAAGATGCCGGCCACCCCCACCCCATGCAGGGCAACCATGGGGTAGTCGCCAAAAGGCTGGCCATCGAGGGTCAGCCGCAGAACGCCCAGGTTTTGTCCGGTGCGGATGGGCGCCACGACCGGTTGCCGGGTGACGATTTCCGCCTTGACCCGTGTGGCGCTGCCGCGTGGCACCAGCATATGAAAATCCTGCTCGAATCCCATGCTGATCGACGGGCTGTCGCCGCGATAGATCCTGACCGACTTGACGGCTTGCCGGGCACGATAGAGCAGCACGCTGTCGAAATTTTCAAAGCCGAAATTCAGCAGCTTCAAGGCATCCTGGGCGCGCAGCACGTCGGTGCGCGCATTCAGCACCACGGCAAGGCGGCGCTGGTCGCCCCGCTGGGCCAGGGCGGCGGTGCAGTAGCCCGCTTGAGGGGTCCGCCCGGCTTTCAGGCCGATGACCGTATTGTCGCGCCACAACAGCCGGTTGCCGTTGTAATACGTCGCGCCCTTGTACTGCAGCGTCTTCTGGAGGAAGAAGCCCATCCGGTCCGGGAAATCGCGCGCCAGTGCGCGTCCGAGCAGCGCCAGGTCGCGTGCGCTCGACTCATGGCCCGGCTCGCTCAGGCCGGTTGCGTTCAGGAAACGGGTCTTCGTCATGCCCAGCCGCCTGGCCTCGCGATTCATGCGCGCGACAAACGCCGTCTCGTTGCCTGCGGCCGCCGTCACCAGCGTGATCACGGCATCGCCGGCGGATTCCACCAGCATTCCCTGCAACAGCGTGTCGACACTTACTTTCTCGCCTGCCGTGAGAAACAAACGCGCGCCATCCACCTGGGTCGCGGCCGGCGGCACCGTAATCAACTCGCCCAGGCTCAACTTGTTCTTGCGCAGATCGTCCAGCAGGACATAAGCCGTCATCATCTGGGTCAGCGAAGCCGGGGGCAGCGGCAGGTCGGCCTGGCTGTCTGCCAGCACGTGGCCGCTCGCCTGGTCGATCACGATCCATGCACGCGCCGAGATACTGGGTGGGGCGGCCCATACCGTTGCAGAAAAGAGGAGCGCCAGCCCCAGCCAGAAAACTCTCATGCTCGGCCTTTAATCAATCGCGTCTGACCAGGACCGCATTCAGATCGAATTGTTTCCGTATCCGGGCACGATCCGACTGCGCCGCCTCGTCGCTGGCGTAGGGACCGATCCGCACACGGTGCAGATCGCCTTCGGATACCACGCGCGTCTGGCCGGCGTCCATGTCGAGCTGACGCTTCAGGCGATCGCGCAGCTGCCGCGCATTGTCCGCACGCGAAAAGGCGCCGACCTGCAGATAGATCCCGTCCTCCGGCGCCGCGCCCGGTGCGTCGTAGGTGTCGGGGTCGATGCTTTCCACCCGTACACGGGTGCTTCCGTGCCCCAGATAGCCGAGCTTGTAAGCGGCGGTATAGGACAGATCGATGATGCGCTTGCTGTGGAACGGCCCGCGATCGTTGATGCGCACCACCACCGATTTTCCGGTCGCGAGCGACGTGACCCGCGCGTAACTCGGAATCGGCAGCGTCGGGTGCGCGGCCGTCATGGCATACATGTCATAGGGTTCGCCCGAGGAAGTTTTCCTGCCTTTGAAACGGCGGCCATACCACGAAGCCAGGCCTTCCGCGCTGTAGGGCTGGCGCGTGGTCTGCGGCGTATACGTCGTCCCCAGCGCGACATACGTGCGATTGGCGAAAGGGTGCAAGGGCTCCTTGCGCGGGACGGCATCCGGGACGGCCTCCAGATTGGCCGGCGGGTTTGCTTCCGGGCCGTCGTCGAGATAGTAGCCGCCCCTGGAGGGGGTAGAGGCCTGCTTGGGCGGCGGCGCGGTGGCACAGCCGCCAAGGGCCAGAATGAGGACGGCGATGCCGAGGAGCGAAATGGTTTTCATGGCAGCTATTTTATCGCGTCACGATTTGTTGAGTTGACGATGCGTCGCCACGCTCATCAGGATGCCCATTCCCAGCAACAGCGTGATCAGTGCCGTCCCCCCGTAGCTCATCAGCGGCAACGGCACGCCCACCACCGGCAGGATGCCCGACACCATGCCCATGTTGACGAACACGTAGGTGAACAGATTGAGGCTGAGCGTGGCCGCCATCAGCCGCCCGAACTGTGTCGGCGCCCGCGCCGCGATGACCAGTCCGCGCGCAATGATGGCCAGATACAGGCAGACCAGCAGGACCGTCCCGACATAACCGAATTCCTCGCCGAACACGGCATAGATGAAATCGGTCGTCCGCTCGGGGATGAAGTCGAGCTGGTTCTGCGTGCCCTGCATCCAGCCTTTGCCGAACAGTCCGCCGGACCCGATGGCGATGGTCGACTGGATGATGTGATAGCCGGCACCCAGGGGATCGGACGCGGGATCGAGCAGCATCAACACACGTTTTTGCTGGTAATCGTGCATCAGGCCCCAGGCCACGGGCAGGCTCGCCGCACCCAGGACGGCGCCCCCCAGAATCACTTTCCACGGCAAGCCGGCAAAAAACAACAGGTAAAACCCCGATACCCCGAGCATCAGCGCGGTGCCCAGATCCGGCTGGCGCAGGATCAGCAGAAAGGGAACCAGCAGCATGACGCCGCCGATCATGAAATGCCTGGCGCGCAGCACCGCCTCGTTGCGCTGGAAATACCAGGCCAGCATCAGCGGCAGCGCCAGTTTCAGAAGCTCGGACGGCTGGAACGCCATGAACCCGAGATCCAGCCAGCGGCGCGCCCCGTTGCGGATCTCGCCGAACAGGGCCACGCCAAGCAGCAGCACAAGGCCTGCCGCATACAAGGGCGGCCCCGCCTTGGACAGCAGATGCGGCGGCACATTGGCCATCAGCAGCATCACCGCCAGCGCCAGCCCCATGTTGACGAGGTGGCCGCTGATGCGGGCCGGGCTTTGTCCCGAGGCACTCGTCACCACCGCCAGGCTGATGCCCAGCACCAGTACCAGCAGCAGCAGCAAAATACCGTCCACGTGGCGCAGGCCACGCAGCAGCCAATGGTTAGTCCGAGGCATCGCTTCCCTCCTGCTTCAGAGTGCCGGGGCGCTTCCCGGTCAGATAGTAATCGAAGACCGCGCGCGCGATCGGCCCTGCCGTGGAACCGCCATGGCCGCCGTTCTCGACCATGACCGCCACCACGATGGTGGGGTTCTCGGCCGGCGCATAGGCAATGAACAGCGCATGATCGCGATTCTTCAGTGACAGGCTGCCGGCGTCGTAGCGGGCGCCCTGCTTGATGCCGACCACCTGCGCGGTGCCCGTCTTGCCGGCAATGGTATAGGCCGCGCCCGCTGCCGCCGCCGCACCGGTGCCGCCCGGCCGCATCACATCCATCATGCCCTGCCGCACGACGGCCAGATCCTCCGGCCTGATCGCCACCTGCTCATGCACCACCACCGGTTGCGGCTGCCAGACGTGGGTGAACGGATCGCGCACCGCCTGCACCAGGCGCGGCTCGATCCGTTTGCCGCCGTTGGCGAGCATGGCGGTCGCGGTCGCCAGTTGCAGCGGCGTGGTGAGATGGTAACCCTGGCCGATGCCGGCAATCACCGTTTCTCCGGGATACCAGGCTTTCTTCCAGCGCCGCTGCTTCCATTCGCGCGAAGGCAGCAGGCCGGCGGATTCGCCGTCCAGGTCGATGCCGGTTTTCTCGCCGAAACTGAAGTGCGCCAGATAATCGTGCATGCGGTCGATCCCCATGTCGACCGCCAGCTTGTAGAAATAGGTGTCGCACGACTGCGTAATGGCCCGGCGCAGATCGACGATCCCGTGGCCGCCGCGTTTCCAGTCGCGGTACTGGTGGCTGCTGTTGGGCAGGCTGAAATAACCGGGGTCGACGATGGTGTCGCCGGGCTTGCGCAGGCCCAGTTCCAGCCCGGCCAGCCCCATGAACGGCTTGATCGTCGAGCCGGGCGGATACAGGCCGCGCAGCACACGGTTCACCATCGGCCGCTCGGGCGATTCGTTGAGCGCCTTCCAGGTTTCGGGGTCGATGCCGTCGATGAAGAGGTTGGGGTCGAAGCCCGGCTTGCTCACCAGCGCCAGCACCCCGCCGGTGTTGGGATCGAGCGCCACCAGCCCGCCCATGTAGTCGCCGAACGCATGTTCGGCCACCGCCTGCAACCCCTCGTCCAGATACAGCCGCAAATCCTTGCCCGGCACCGGTGGAATCCGCGACAGCGCGCGTACCGCACGGCCGCTGGCGTCGGTTTCCATCTGGTCGAATCCGGTACGGCCATGCAGCAGGGTTTCATAGCTCTGCTCCAGTCCGGTCTTGCCGATGTGGGCCGTGCCCCGATAGTTCTGCTCGCGGCCGGTTTCGCGCAGGTTCTTGAGATCGCGGTCGTTGATCCGGCCGATGAAGCCGACCACATGCGCCATGCCCGGGCCGGCCCGATAGTTGCGGAACAGCCGCGCCTTCACTTCCGTCCCCGGCAGGCGGTAGCGGTTGGCCGCCAGGATCGCCACTTCCTCGTCGGTCAATTTACTTTTCAACGGCACCGTTTCGAACTCATGCGATTCGGCCAGCAGGCGGCGAAAGCGCCGCAGTTCGCCCGGCGTGATCTCGATCAGCCTGCTCACCTCGGCCAGCGTGGCTTCCAGTTCGGCAGGCTGCGCCCGTGCCAGCTCGAGCGTATAAGCCGAGTAATTCTCCGCCAGGATGCGGCCTTTCCGGTCCAGGATCAAACCCCGGTTGGGCGCCACGGGCACCTGCGTGATGCGGTTGTTTTCCGCGCGCTGGATATAGTAGTCGTGCTGCGTGATCTGCAGATAGAAGGCGCGCCCCAGCAGCGTGGTGGCGAGCAGCGCGACGAATAGCGCGCCCGCCTTCAGCCGTCCGTGGAAACGGGCCAGCTCACGATCCAGATTCTTGAGCGTCGTAGCTAGTGGCATGCCCGGCTCATGCCCGATCCTGCGCGCCCTTGCCATGCCACAACCGCACGAACAGGGCGATCAGATACCACAGCACGATGCTGCTCAATGCGGGGATGAGAATGTCCAGTCCGGTCGGCGGGTTGACGGCCAGCCAGCCGATCAGCAGCACGACCAACTGCACGCCCAACAGGATCGGCGCCATTTGCGCGGCCTGTCTGAAAGGGTCGAACTGCAGCAGCCGCAGGCGCAGGTACAAGACCATATATACGCCGATCACATAGGCGACGGCATGCTGTCCGAACACCGCGCCATCCTGGAAATCGGCCAGCAGACCGAGAAAGAAGGCTGCCGCGAAACTGATCCGCGCGGGTTGATGCAGCGCCCAGAAAAGCATGACGACCAGCACGAAATCCGGCCGTACGGCCAGCGCCCAGCCGGACCAGGGCAATTGCTCAAGCAGCACCGCCAGGGCCAGGCTGCCAAGAATGCGGCGCCAGTTGCCGGCGGTCGGCGTGGAGGGGGTCATGGCTTCGTCACCTGCGGTTCCGCAATCAGCACCAGTACGCCGCGGGAACGATCCAGCCCGGCCAGCGGCAGACAGTCCACCCGCAGGTAGGGGCTGGACTGCGAACGGGAAACCCGGCTGATGGTCGCCACCGGAATGCCCGCCGGATACACCCGGTCGATCCCCGAGGTCAGCAAACGATCGCCCGGCCGGAGATCGGTATGCGAGGGCATATAGCGCAACTCCATCTGGCCATGGCCGCTGCCGGCAGCCAGTCCTCGCTGGCCGGTCCGCTCGACGAACACCGGGGTCAGCTGATTGGCGCTGCTGACCAGCGTGACTTCGCTCGATCCCGGATACACTCGCGTCACCTGCCCCGCCAGCCCGTCCGCGTCGATCACCGGCAGGCCGACGCGCAACCCGGCGCCGCTCCCCACGTCCAGCGTCAGATGCTGGGCAAACCAGTCATGCCCCTGATACAGGAGCGCCGCATGCACCACTTTCTGGCCCGGACGGGTCCGCAACTGCAGCAAAGCGCGCAATTCAGCGTTTTCCCGTGCCAGTTCGGCGGCACGGTCCACGTCAAGCATCAGCTGCGCGCGCTCGACCAGCAGGGCATCGCGTTCTTTTTGCAGAAGACGGTGGCGGGTGAAAAAGCCCGTGAGTTCGACCGCGACATTGACGGGAGCCCGCACGGCTTCGCGCACCGGCTGCAGGAGCAGCGAAAACCCGCTGCGCAGACCGTCGAGTGCGTGATAGCGGACATCGACGATCACGCAGGACAAACCGATCAGGAGCCAGATCGCCAGACGTGCCGTCGGGCCCAACCGGCGGGCGAACATGAGCTGACCCGGCATCGCCATCAGCAGCCCTGGTCAACCGCGGCGGTGTTCACTCGTTGGTGAACACCGATGCCAGTTTGTCCATTTCCTCGAGCGCGCGGCCGGAGCCGCGCACCACGCAGGTCAGCGGATCGTCGGCGACGATCACCGGCAGGCCGGTCTCTTCCATCAGCAGGCGATCGAGATCGCGCAGCAACGCGCCGCCGCCGGTCAGCACCATCCCCTTCTCGGCGATGTCGGCGCCGAGTTCGGGCGGCGTCTGTTCCAGCGCCTGCTTGACCGCGCTGACGATGGCATTGAGCGGCTCGGTCAGCGCTTCGAGGATCTCGTTGGACGACACGTTGAAGCTGCGCGGGACGCCCTCGGCAAGACTGCGGCCTTTCACTTCCATTTCCAGCACTTCGGCGCCGGGGAAAGCCGAGCCCATCTTCTTCTTGATCTGTTCGGCGGTGGCTTCGCCGATCAGCATGCCGTAGTTGCGGCGGATGTAGTTGATGATGGCCTCGTCCATGCGGTCGCCGCCGACCCGCACCGAATTGGCGTAGACCACGCCGCCGAGCGAGATCACGCCCACTTCGGTAGTGCCGCCGCCGATGTCGACCACCATCGAACCGGTGGCCTCGGCCACCGGCAGGCCGGCGCCGATCGCCGCCGCCATCGGCTCCTCGATCAGATAGACCTGCCGCGCGCCGGCGCCGATCGCCGACTCGCGGATCGCGCGGCGCTCCACCTGGGTCGAGCCGCACGGCACGCAGATGATGATGCGCGGGCTGGGGCGCAGCATGCGGGTGTCGTGCACCTTCTTGATGAAGTACTTGAGCATCTGCTCGGTGACGGTGAAGTCGGCGATCACGCCGTCCTTCATCGGCCGGATCGCCTGCAGGTTGCCCGGCGTGCGGCCCAGCATCAGCTTGGCTTCCGCCCCCACCGCCTGTACCGTGCGCTTGCCGCCCGCCGCCGCGTCGGTGCGGATCGACACCACCGAAGGCTCGTCCAGCACGATGCCCCGGTCGCGCACATAGATCAGCGTGTTGGCGGTACCGAGATCGATGGCGAGATCGGTCGAGAAATAGCTGGTCAGAAACTTGAACATAGTGGCGGGCGCGCACGCGTCAGGCGGGCGAAAGGGCAGAAAAAACAAGGGGGCTATGATACCCTAACGCGCTTCGTTCCCGTAAGTCATTCAGGTGCTTCCATGTCCCTCACCCCGGACGACGTCAAGCGCATCGCCCGCCTTGCGCGCATCGAAACCAGCGATGCCGAGGCGCAGGCCACGCAGGCCCAGCTCAACACCATTTTCGATCTCATCGCCGCCATGCAGGCGGTGGACACCCGCGGGATTGCCCCGATGGCCCATGCCCAGGAGGTTTATCAGCGCCTGCGCGACGACGCAGTGACCGAGCCCGATCGTCACGCGGCCTTCCAGGCGGTGGCCCCGGCGGTCGAAAACGGACTGTACCTCGTGCCCAAAGTCATCGAATAAGCCATGTCCGACACCTCCCTTTCCGCGCTTGCCGCGCAACTCGCCGGCAAGCAGGTCTCCAGCCGTGAACTGGCGCAGACCTACCTCGACCGCATCGCCGCGCTGAATCCCTCACTCAACGCCTTCATCACGGTCGATGCCGACAAGACGCTGGCCGAAGCGGCCGCCGCCGACGCCCTCATCGCCGCCGGCAAGAACGGCCCGCTCACCGGTGTGCCGATCGCCCACAAGGACATCTTCTGCACCGACGGCTGGCTCACCACCTGCGGCTCGAAAATGCTGCACAACTTCGTCGCGCCCTACGACGCCCACGTGATCCAGCGCTTCAAGGCGGCCGGCATGCCGTCGCTCGGCAAGACCAACATGGACGAGTTCGCCATGGGGTCGAGCAACGAAACGTCCTACTTCGGCGCGGTGAAGAACCCGTGGGACCCCGCCCGCGTGCCGGGCGGCTCGTCGGGCGGCGCTGCGGCGTGCGTCGCCGCGCGCATGGCGCCGGCCGCCACCGGTACCGACACCGGCGGCTCGATCCGCCAGCCCGCCGCGTTCACCGGCATCACCGGTCTCAAGCCCACCTACGGCCTGGTGTCGCGCTACGGCATGATCGCCTTCGCCTCCAGCCTCGACCAGGCCGGGCCGATGGCACCGTCGGCCGAGGACTGCGCGCTGCTCTTGAACGTGATGACCGGCTTCGACCCCAACGACTCGACCAGCCTCGAACGCGAGAAAGAAGACTACACACGCGATCTCGACCGGCCGCTCGCCGGCCTGCGCGTCGGCCTGCCCAGGGAATTCTTTGCCGCAGGCCTCAATAGCGAAGTCGCGGCGGCCGTCGAGGCAGCGGTCGCCGAACTGAAGAAGCTCGGCGCCACCCCGGTCGACATCTCGCTCGCCAATTCGCAGCTCGCGATTCCGGTCTATTACGTGCTGGCGCCCGCCGAGGCCTCGTCCAACCTGTCGCGCTTCGACGGCGTGCGCTACGGCTACCGCGCACCGGACTACGCCAGCCTCGACGACATGTACTGCAAGACCCGCGCGCAGGGCTTCGGCGCCGAGGTCAAGCGGCGCATCCTGATCGGCGCCTATGTGCTGAGTCACGGCTATTACGACGCCTACTACCTGCAGGCGCAGAAAATCCGTCGCCTGATCGCCGACGATTTCGGCGCGGCGTTCGAGGCCTGCGACCTCATCCTCGGCCCCACCGCCCCCGGCACCGCGTTCAGGCTGGGCGAGAAATCCGGCGACCCGGTCGAGATGTATCTCAACGACCTCTACACCATCCCCGCCAACCTCGCCGGCCTGCCCGGCATGAGCCTGCCGTGCGGCTTCGACAGTCAGGGACTGCCGATCGGCCTGCAGCTCGTCGGCAACTATTTTTCCGAGGCGAAGATGCTCAACGTCGCCCATCAGTACCAGCGCGCCACCGACTGGCACACGCGTGTGCCAACTCATTTGTAAAACCGCTAACCACAGAGACACAGAGGTATGTTCCGCAGGAACGGTATCCCTTGGGACACAGAGAACCCCTCTGTTTTTCTCTGTGCCTCTGTGCCTCTGTGGTGAAAGGGCCTTAAATCATGCAGTGGGAAACCGTCATCGGGCTGGAAGTCCATACCCAGCTCGCCACCCGATCCAAGATTTTCTCCGGCAGCAGCACCGCCTTTGGCGCCGCGCCCAACACGCAGGCCTCCGCGGTCGACATCGCCCTGCCCGGCGTGCTGCCGGTATTGAACCGCGGCGCGGTCGAGTGCGCCATTAAATTTGGTCTGGCCATCGGCGCGACGCTCAACCGCGTCAACGTATTCGACCGCAAGAACTACTTCTATCCCGATCTCCCCAAGGGCTACCAGATCAGCCAGTTGGCGAAGCCCATCGTCGAGGGCGGTGCACTCAAGATTCAAGTCGGAGACAGCGAGCGCACCATCCACCTCACCCGCGCCCACATGGAAGAAGACGCCGGCAAGTCGCTGCACGAGGACTTTCACGGCATGAGCGGCATCGATCTGAACCGCGCCGGCACGCCGCTGCTGGAGATCGTCTCCGAGCCGGAGATGCGTTCCAGCGCCGAGGCGGTGGCCTACGCCCGCGCGCTGCACACGCTGGTGACCTGGATCGGCATCTGCGACGGCAACATGCAGGAAGGCAGCTTCCGCGTCGACGCCAACGTCTCGGTGCGGCCGGTCGGGCAGGCCGAATTCGGCACCCGCCGCGAAATCAAGAACCTCAACTCCTTCCGCTTCCTGCAGCAGGCGATCGACTACGAAATCCGCTGGCAGATCGAGACGCTGGAGGACGGCGGCCGCGTCGAGCAGGCGACGGTGCTGTTCGATCCGGATTCGGGCGAAACGCGCATGATGCGCAGCAAGGAAGACGCGCACGACTACCGCTACTTTCCCGACCCCGACCTGCTGCCGGTCAAGCTCGACGACGCCTGGATCGAGGCGGTGCGCGCCGCGCTGCCCGAACTGCCCGCCGCGATGCAAACGCGCTTCAAAGAAGAATACGGCTTAAGTCAGTACGACGCCGATTTGCTAACGGCAAACAAGGCCATTGCCGAGTATTTTGAAGAAACGGTTAAAGGAATTCCCACCGAACCGAAACTCTGCGCAAACTGGGTTGCAGGTGAGGTATTCAGCTACCTGAACGAAAACAATATCCACTTCAGCTTTTGCCCGATTTCGCCTCTTCAGTTAGCAAGGCTAATCGAGCGCATCAAAGACGGAACAATCTCGGGAAAGATAGCCAAAGAAGTTTTTTCCAAGATGTGCAGCAAAACAGGACTCTATGCTGCCATGTGGAAAGAGCGTGACCCTAGACACGGCATCGATCTGGCCGATGAAATTATTGAAGCTGATAGCCTGAGGCAGATGTCGGACACCGGCGAACTGGAAAAGATCGTCGACGACGTGCTCGCCGCCAACCCGAAGTCGGTCGAGGAATTCCGCGCCGGCAAGGACAAGGCCTTCAACGCGCTGGTCGGCCAGGTGATGAAGGCCAGCCGCGGCCGCGCCAATCCGGCGCAGGTCAACGAGTTACTGAAGGCCAGGCTGCAATAAAAACAAAGGGGTGCCATTTGGCGCCCCTTGTCACGACCGCAGCCCCCGTCACTTGCCGGTCAGTTCGCGGAAGCGTGCCTTGTCCGCCGCATATTTCTCGCGCACCTGCACCATGGCGTCCTGGTTCTTCTGGATGGTACGTTTCAGTTCCTCGCTTTCGCGCACAGCCTGATCGAACTGCTCCTGCAGGCCGGGGCCGACCTTGCGTCCCGACTGTTGCACGTTGGCGATGCGGGTGCGCAGATCGGCCAGATTGGCATCGACCGCCCCGCTCCGGATTTCGGCGCCACGGATCATCAGCTTGTAATTTTCCAGCGCGCGGTCGCGTGCCAGATCGATTTCCGCCTCGGTGGTATACGTCTCGACCAGCGCACGGTCGAGCTGCGCCTTCTGCTGCTGCTCCTCCTGGATGCGCCGCTGTTCCACCTTGCGCTCGGCCTCGGCACGGCGTTCCGCCTCGGATTGCGTGCGCTTGATGACATTCCCCTGCTTGCTCATCTCGGTGGCGCCGCTTTGCTGGTAATACGGCGGCAGGGTGTCGCTATAGTGCACGCGGCCATTGCCATCCACCCAGCGGTACATCCCCGCGTCGGCCGGCACGGCCGCCAGCAACGCCGCCACCGCCACCAGCGCGCTAAACGCCGTATGTTGAGCGATACGCCGCCACCGCCTGCAATTCCTGCTGTCTGTCTGCATCGCGTTCCAGAAACTCCACCAGATGATCCAGCGTGACCACGGCCACGACTGGAATGCCATAATGTTCCCGCACTTCCTGCACGGCGGACTGCTTGCCCGTTCCGCGCTCCATCCTGTCCAGCGCGATCACCACCCCGGCCGGCGCGGCGCCCGCATGGCGGATCAGAGCCACCGACTCGCGCACCGAGGTGCCGGCCGAGATCACGTCATCGACGATCAGCACGCGCCCCGTGAGCGCCGCGCCGACCACCGTACCGCCCTCGCCGTGATCCTTGGCTTCCTTGCGGTTGTAGGCATACGGCACGTTCCTGCCCATCCCCGCCAGCGCGATCGCAATGCTCGCCGCCAGCGGAATGCCCTTGTAGGCCGGCCCGAACAGCACGTCGAACGCGATGCCGGAGTCGACGATGGCTTTCGCGTAAAATTCGCCCAGCCGTTTCAGCTTGTCGCCGTCGTTGAACAGCCCCGCATTAAAAAAGTAGGGGCTCATGCGCCCCGCCTTGGTCTTGAACTCGCCGAAACACAGTACGTTTGAATCAATGGCGAATTCCACAAACTCGGCTTTGTAATCGGACATTTCCTGACTTTTCTTGAATAACAGCACCATGCGAATTATATCGGCCAACCTCAACGGCATCCGCTCCGCCGCCAGCAAGGGCTTCTTCGACTGGCTGCCCACGCAGGGCGCCGACGTCGTCTGCGTGCAGGAACTGAAAGCGCAGGCCGCCGACATGAAGCCCGAATTCATTCAATGCGACGGTCTCACCGGTACGTTCCATTACGCCGAAAAGAAGGGCTACAGCGGCGTCGGCCTCTACACCCGACAAGCGCCGCAAACAATCGTCGAAGGCCTCGGCGTACCCGAATTCGACGCCGAAGGCCGCTACATCGAAGCAGGCTACGATCATTCAAGCGGCGGCAAGCTGGCCGTCATCTCGCTCTATCAGCCGTCCGGATCAAGCAGCCCCGAACGCCAGCAGGCCAAGTTCCGCTTTCTCGACACCTTCTTTCCGCATCTCGACGCGCTGATGAAATCCGGCCGCGAAATCGTCATCTGCGGCGACTGGAACATCGCCCACAAGGAAATCGACCTCAAGAACTGGAAATCCAACCAGAAGAACTCCGGCTTCCTGCCCGAGGAGCGCGCGTGGATGACGCGCCTGTTCGACGAGCTCGGCTGGGTCGACGTCTACCGCAGTCTCTACCCGGAGGCCACGGGCGAAAGTTACACCTGGTGGAGCAATCGCGGCCAGGCCTGGGCGAAGAACGTCGGCTGGCGCATCGACTATCAGATCGCCACCCCCGGCATCGCCGCCAAGGCCGTGTCCGCTTTCGTCTACAAGGACCAGCGCTTTTCCGACCATGCGCCGCTGATTGTCGATTACGATTACACGCCATAACCCGTTCAGAAAAACAAGGACCCGACGGGAAAACAGGGAGGAAGAACATGGCAAAAAAGGATCTGCCCAGCATCGGCGGACAATCCTTCGAAGACCTCAAGCAGGTCAACGACCACAACGCCGAGTACTGGAGCGCGCGCGACCTTCAGCCACTGCTGGGTTACAGCCAGTGGCGGCGGTTTGAAGACGCGGTCAGGCGCGCCATAACCTCTTGCGAACAATCAGGAAATAATCCGGAGCATCACTTTGCCGGCGCCGGCAAACCGATCACCGGTGGCAAGGGTGCCGTCCAGATCGTGCAGGACTATCAACTGTCCCGCTTCGCCTGCTACCTCATCGCCCAGAACGGCGACCCGCGCAAAGCGGAAATCGCCCAGGCCCAGAAATACTTCGCCATCCAGACGCGACGCCAGGAACTGTCCGAGCAACTCGCCGCGGATGTGGAACGGCTGGAGCTGCGCAAACAGACCTCCGAAGAATTCAGCGCTGCCCGGCAAGCCGGCGTGCAGAATCGCATGTTCGGCATTTTTCACGACGCCGGTTACAAGGGCCTGTACGGTGGCCTCGGCAATGAGCAAATCAAGGCCCGTAAAGGCGTTCCCGCCAAAGAACAACTGATGGACCGGATGAACGCCACTGAACTGGCCGCCAACCAGTTCCGCATGACGCAGACTCGCGACAAACTGGCGCGCGAGGGCGTGCGCGACCCGCAGCAGGCCATCCGTACCCACGAGCAGGTCGGCCAGGAAGTCCGCGCCGCCATCGAGCGCATTGGCGGCGAACGTCCCGAGAACATCCCCGCCGCCGAACCCATCAAGGACGTGGAAAAACGCATCAAGACGGCCACGCCAAGGCTGAAGCTGGACGAACGTGAGGCGGGCGGCTTGCTGGGCGACACCCTGAACAAGAAACATGACCCCGCAAGCCTTCATCGCCAAGTGGCGCGACAACGCGCTCACCGAAAAGGCCGGCGCGCAGGCGCACTTTGAAGATCTGTGCGCCTTGCTGGAAGTCGAGCCACCGCGCATCGAAGGCGAATATCAATACGAACGCGGCCTCATCAAGAAAAGCAGCGCCAGTCAGGGCTGGGCCGATGTGTGGAAGCGCGGTTGCTTCGCCTGGGAATACAAGGCACCGAATAAAGACCTCGGCACCGCGTTGAAACAGCTGGCCTTGGCCGCTTTCATGGCGACGATGGCATTGGCGAGGTCGGTTTTGTTGCGGGCGGGCAGATAAACGAACAGGCTGGGGTCGCTGTTACCGACCGCGCGTGCTTCAGCCAGGAAGGATTTCTCGTCGGCCTGCCAGCCGTCCTGTATCCAGGCCACGACACGTTCGGCGTGGTCCTTGGGCAGCTCGGCGTCGAAGCTGGCGGAGAGGTCGCGCGCTTCTTTGCCTTGGGAAAGCCGCACCTGGCGCAGGCTATCCAAGGCCTGCTTGCGGAAGAGGTCGGAGCGTTCCTGCTCGATGCGGGTCATGGAGCTCTTGAGCTCGGATTCCTGATGGCGGTATTCGTCCTGCCAGGCGCTGCTCTCGCGCGTTTGCAGGCGGTACTCCACCCCGTGCGGGGTGGTGATGCCCATGACGAGGCCAGCCTTCTCTTGCAGGTCGTGCAGCAGGTCGGGAATACGCTTGCGCAGGTCGGCCGAGCCGGCGGGCAGGTCCACCATCAGCAGGTCGGCCAGTGTGTCGCCGGTGGCGCGTACCCCGGTATCGGCCACGGCCTCGGTGGGGAGCTTGCCGATAAGGTAAATCAGCTTGAGCAGGCGCGCCTTGAGCGGGTCGTCAAACGCTAGATTGGTGGGGGTGACGGCAGGCAGCGCCCGCACCTTGCGCGCCCGACCGTGGAGAAAGCCGGCTTGGGTCCAGCTGCCATTGATGTTTTGGGCGAAGGACTTCAGGGATGCTCCACTGAACCGCCCCGGTTCGGCTTGGTCGAGGACATCCTCCACCTCCCTGCGGTCCAATGGCTCGCCGGGGCGTTTGGCGAGCATGAGCGGACGGCTCAGGCGCAGTAGCGGGTCACGGGCGAGCGCCAAGGTTAGGGCCAGGACAGGCTGTGCCGGCGCATCTTGCTGCCAAAGGCGGCGGAAAACTCGGAACAGACAAAGGTTCTCGTCGAGGCCATAAAGCTCCACGAGGTGCTTGGCCGTCAGTTCTCTAGCCTTGGCAGTGCCCTTGCCAAGCAGGTTGGCATCGACGACGCCCGCGACATAGTCTGCCTTGGTGGCGTTTGCAGGCAGGGCGTCCAATAGGGTCTGGATCTCTTCCAACATCATGGTCCGGCTGGCATGGGCGCCGTTGCGGCCCATGCGAAAACCGAATCTCGCCATGTTGTCGTGGCCACCCTCCGAGGCCGGGGTATTTTTATGTTGTTGGTTCTCGGCGGTCGGTTGGGTCTAGGTTTTGATGCCTCGGCTGGCGTGGACCTTCATGAGCTTGGCCGCATGCAAGAGGCCCTCGTCCAGGGTGTAGAGGGTCTTTGCGCCGTTGTTATTGGCGATAGCCAAGTGCAGCGCATCGCCGGCCCGCAGCTTGGTGGCGAAGTGCTGGATGTACTCCTTGGCGAGTTCGTAGTCCGCGACACCGGGCGCCAGGATTTGGAATGAGTCAGTCACCAGTTCGTCGAACTGGGCGATGGCCAGTAGCGCGTCAGACTCCGCGAAACCGCCCATCCTGACTTCGCGCGCGATAAGGCTGGCGAACTCGACGCGGGTCCAGTGACTGAGGTACAGCTCTCCCACTGGGAGCTTGGCGAGGAAGGCCTCGATTTTGGCGCTGGTGGCTTCTTCAAGGATGAGCGGGGCCAGAAAGCTGGTGTCGAAGTACAGCATCAAAGCCCCTCGTCGCGCATCTCGCGCAGCAGCTCGGCGCTGGATTTGCGCCAGCGGGGCATGCGACTGCGAAACTCGGCGAGGGACTTGATGGCCTGCTTGGGTTTTTCGACCGGCGTGATGCGGGCGATTGGCAAGCCGCGACGGGTGATGACCACTTCCTCTCCCGCTTCGACCTGGTCAAGAAGATGGCTGAGATGGGTTTTGGCTTCTGCCAGCGTAACGGTGCTCATACGCCCCTCCGATTAGTCATTATGTTGGTCATATAGTAGCGCAACGTGCGGGGCAGGTAAATCGGTTGCGTTACTCATCCCAACTGCTGCCGAACCCGCTGTCCCAGCTGCTTGAGTCGGATGACGGACTGTCCCAAGTGGTCGGCTGGGACCAGCTGTCCTGCATGTTCATCCCGTACCCTCTCCAAATCCCTTGCAGAGGCGTGCCAGGCAGCCTAATATAACAACCGTTATAACCGACAGGAGCCCACGATGCACGCCCTGAAACTCACCCAGATCGGCAATTCGGTCGGCCTGATCCTGCCCAAGGAGGTGCTGGCGCGCCTGAAGCTGGAAAAAGGCGACACGGTGTTTGTGACCGAAACGCCCGACGGCGTGGCGGTCACGCCTTACGATCCCACGCTGGAAGGACAGATCGCAGCGGGACGTGAATTCATGCGCGAATTCCGCGACACTTTTCACGAACTGGCGAAGTAATTGGCGCACATCTGGAACTGGCTGGACAAGCGTGCCCTGTTGTTGTTGCACGATGAAAGCCTGGCGGAACATGGCGGCCTGCCGGGGCTGCGCGACGACGGCCTGCTCGACTCCGCGCTGGCGCGTCCGCTCAACCTCGCTCATTACGGCACCCCCGATGCAAGCGAACTGGCGGCGTCCTACTGCGTAGGGCTCGCCAAGAACCATCCCTTTGTCGACGGCAACAAGCGCGCCGCCTTTCTGGCGCTTGGCCTGTTTCTGTACATCAACGGCATGCGGCTGAACGCCAGTCAGGCGGAAGCCACGCTGGCCGTGCTGGCCGTCGCCGCCGGCGAATGGGACGAAGCCACACTGGCCGCCTGGCTGCGCGAGCACGTCGCCCCACGCGCCTGACCCTCACCACTCACCACTCACCAATGCCCCACCCCTGGCTCAACGCGCTCAAGGTCTATACCCACCCACGCGTCGTCGGCATGCTGTTCCTCGGCTTTTCGGCCGGGCTGCCGCTCTTGCTGGTGCTCGGCACGCTGTCGTTCTGGCTTTCGGAAGCCGGTATCGCGCGCGCGACGATTGGCCATCTGTCGTGGGTCGGGCTGGCGTACGGCTTCAAGTTCCTGTGGTCGCCGCTGGTCGATCGCCTGCCGCTGCCGCTGCTGACGCGCATGCTGGGACGGCGGCGGGCGTGGCTGCTTTTATCGCAGATCTGCATCGCGCTCGCGCTGCTGGGGATGGCGAACACCGACCCGGTGGTGAACCTGACACACACCGTCTATTTCGCGCTGGCGGTGGCGTTCGCCTCGGCGACGCAGGACATCGCGCTCGACGCCTACCGCATCGAGGCGGTGGAAACCGAAAAACAAGGGGCGATGGCGGCGACCTACCAGGCGGGCTACCGCATCGCCATGATCACCGCCGGCGCGGGGGCGCTGTGGATCGCGGCGAGCGTTGACACCAGCCCGGCTGCCTACGACTTCCACCCCTGGCAGGTGGCCTACACCGCGATGGCGGCGCTGATGATCGTCGGCATCCTCACCACACTGACCATCCGCGAGCCCGAGAAGAAGATTCCCCGCGCCACGAGCGAACGCGAGCAGCACGCGCGCGCGACATTCGCCGGCCTCGGGCTGTCGGACGGGGCGTTGAACACCGCGGCGTGGCTCTACGACGCAGTACTGTCGCCCTTCATCGACTTCATCCAGCGCTACAGGTGGCAGGCGGTTCTGATGCTGGCGCTGATCGCGCTGTACCGGATTTCCGACGTGGTGATGGGGGTGATGAGCAACCCCTTCTACCAGGAAATGGGCTTCACCAAGGACGAGGTCGCTACCGTGTCCAAGGTGTTTGGCGTGATCATGACCATCGCCGGCGCCGGGCTCGGCGGCATCCTGACGATGCGCCTCGGCGTGATGCGCACGCTGTTCCTCGGGGCGCTGCTGTCGGCGGCGACCAACCTGCTGTTCGTCTGGCTGGCCGGGCGCGGTCACGACGTGGGCGCGCTGGTGTTCACCGTCTCGGCCGACAATCTCTCGGCCGGCATCGCATCCAGCGCTTTCGTCGCCTATCTCTCCGGTCTGGTCAATCAGGCCTATTCGGCCACGCAATACGCGTTGTTCACCTCGGTGATGCTGCTGCTGCCCAAATTCATCGCAGGGTTTTCCGGCGAATTCGTCGATGCGTACGGCTGGGCGAATTTCTTCACCGGCACGGCGCTGATCGGGGTGCCGGTGCTGGTGCTGGTATGGCTGGTGGGGCGGCAACAGCCCCCAGGCTGATGTGCTAACCTTGAGCCATGCCGAACCTTGACACCCTCACCCAACTGCCCCTGGCCGAACGCCTGGCCGCGATGGAATCATTGTGGGATTCCTTGTGCCAGGACGATGCGGCCGAATTGAGCCCCCCCTGGCACGCTGCCGTGCTGGAAAAACGCCTGAACGAACGGGAAGACGGCCAGCACCGTGACTGGCAATCCGCCAAAAACGCGCTGCGCAAGCTGACCGAGCGCTGAGTTCCGTCCATGCATGACGTGCGGATCGGCATATCAGCCGAACGGGACCTGCTGGTCGGTTTCGACTTCTACGAAACCCAGGCCGCCGGACTCGGCCAGTATTTTCCCGACAGCCTGTTCTCCGACATCGATGCGCTCGCGCTGTATGCAGGCGTCCACCCCAAGCCCCTCGCGGGGCTGCATCGCAGCCTGTCCAGACGTTTTCCTTTTGCGATTTATCGCGATTTCGATGGCCGCACCGCGATCGTTCTCGCCGTGCTCGACTGCCGTCGCAACCCGCGCTCGATCCGTGGCACCCTGGGCGCCCGTCGCATGCACAAGAAATGATTCAGCAAAAAGCAGTGAAACCACAGCGCCACGGAGAATACAAAGCACGCGCAAATGCTTGCATTCCTTGCGTGATTCACGCGGTGGGTGAATCGGAGGCGACACGGAAAATTCCTGTTTTTTGGGGTTCTCTGTGTCTCGGTGTCTCTGTGGTGAGGCATTCAGGATGATCGAATTTTCCCTCCTCACCGCCCTGCTCGCCGGCCTCCTCGGCGGGGTGCACTGCGTCGGCATGTGCGGCGGCATCGTCGCGGCGTTTTCCTTTCGCGCCGACGGCAGCACGCCGCCGTTCAGGATGCATCTCGCCTACAACCTGGGGCGGGTGTCGTCGTATACGCTGTTCGGCGCGCTGGCCGGCGCGCTCGGCGGCTCGCTCAAGCTGGCGTCGTTCATGCCGGTGCAGACCCTGCTGTTCATTCTGGCGCAGCTCGTGATGATCCTGCTCGGCCTGTATCTGGCCGGACTCAATCGGTGGGTGCTGGTATTCGAGCGCGCCGGCGGCCGCGTATGGCGCAGGATCAAACCGCTGTTCCAGAAGCTGCTGCCGGTGAAGTCGTTGCCGCAGGCGGTACTGGCCGGCATGGCCTGGGGCTGGCTGCCGTGCGGGCTGGTGTATTCGGTGCTGGTGTCGGCGCTGGCGGCCGGCAGCGCCACGTCGGGGGCCGCGCTGATGCTGGCGTTCGGCCTCGGCACACTGCCGAACCTGCTGGGCATGGGCCTGTTCGCCCGGCAGATCCAGCCTTTCATGCAGCAGCGCTGGGTCAGGCGCGCGGCCGGTCTGACGGTGGCGGGCTTCGGCGTGTGGGGGCTGTTGACGCTGGCGTATTCCGCGTGGGTCCGCGTCTGATCGCGGCTTCTGCGTCCGCCCCGGACAACGCGCCGGGCGGACGCGGGCCTGGCTGGGCTATTTGAAGAACTGCTGGTCGAAGGTCATTTTCTGGTTGAGCTCGCCGGGCACTTCCACGGTCGCCGTGAAGGTCAGCGTATCCGGCGGGGCGACACGGAACTCGCCCAGATAATAAATCGCGGGGCCTTCCTTGAGTTCGCGCATGTCCACATTGGCCAGTTGCCGGGTGAGATTGGTGACGTAGACAGACACCTTGGCCGGCACCGGGGTGAGTACGCCCACCTTGTTTTTCTTCAATACCGACATCGTCACCAGACCGCGCGTCTTGCTGCGCTCGATCTTGTAGCTGCGCGCGACCTCGGGCTGCAGTTCGTCGGTGGTCAGCGCGTTGTAATGGATTTCGAACTGGCCGAACTTCTGCATGATTTCGGCATGGGCGACGGCAGCAATGGAACACAGGCACAGGGCGGCAAGCAGGCGCTTCATGATGTCTCTCCTTTTGTTGTGGGGTCTGCCACTCTGCATTCTAGGTGCTTATTCGAAGGTGGCGAGCCAGGCGTCCAGGTCGTCGAGCACGCGGCTGACCGCCAGGCTGGACGCCTGCGCGGCGCCGGCCGCGTCGTAGGTCGTCAACGGCACGTGCTGCTCGAAAACACGGCGTCCCAGCCAGGCGCGGTGCTTCAGGTCCACCAGTTCGGCGCGCAGTTCCAGCCGCACCTGCCCCGGCTCATGGGCCGCATCGTGATAGAACTCGACCAGCCGGGTATCCAGCAGGAAATCGCTGCGCACGTAGCCGCCGGTGGAGGTGACGCGGTAGCGGCCGAGACGGTCGAGCCGGGCGCGCAAAAGTTCGACGAAACGCTTGCCGGGGCGCTCGGTCCAGCGCGCGAATTGATACTGGCCGCGGGTGCCGGGGCTGCGGCTGAAGACGAACTGGTCGGTGTCGTAAAACGCGCCGGCGGTGGTATCGAGGATCCGCAGGGTCGGGGCGCCGGCCCGGGCAGGCGCGGGTGTAGCGGTCGAGCCGCTGTCGTCCAGCACGTAGTACACCACGCCGGGCGTATCGGCACGCTGGCCAAGATTGACGCAGCCGCTCAGCGCCAGAACGAGGACGATCAGGGAAAATGCGGTTTTCATGGCAGTTTCTCTCCGGGGCCGAGCTGCTTCCTGTCCGGACCGAACAGGATGGCGCGTGGATCGGACAGCCGCTGCCCGGCTGTGGTGAGCACATCGGCGCTGGTGCGCACATCGCGGCTGACATTGGTCAATTCCAGCGTGCCCGTCTCGCTGAGCTGCTGCACGCGTTCGGAAATGAGGCTGGCATCGCGCTGCAGCGTGTCGATCGCGGCCGTGGCCTCCTTCAGCGCGGCGTCGGCGTTCCGGCCCACGCTGGCGATCGTGCCGTCGGCCCGGGTAGCGGCCTGGCCGATGCTGGCTCCGGCCAGACGGAATTCATCGGAGGCCGCGCGGATGCTCTGCACGGCATCGTCGATGTTTTGCTTGTTGGCGGCCAGATGGCCGGCCAGTTCGTTGAGATGAGCCAGCGTCTGGCTGATGGCACGCTGGTTTTCGTCCGACAGCAGCGTGTTGATCTTGTCCAGCACCTGTGCGCCGTTCACGGCCAGGCGCGAAAGGGCGGTCGCGACCTTGTCGATGTCGGAACTGCCTTCGGCGATGACCGGATAGCGCTCGCCGTCGGGCGCCTTGCTGAGCAGCGGGCCGTCGGTCGGGCCGTTGGTGATCTCGATGGCCGCAATGCCGGTCACCAGATTGCGCTTGATGTAGGCGGTCGCGCCGCGATGGACCGGCACGCCCTCGTCGGTGCGCGCGGTCACCGCAACGGCTTCCTCCTGCCTGTTGGAGAATCGGTAGCCGTCGACCACGCCGATCTTGATCCCGCGCATCTTCACCGGGCTGCCGACTGCCAGGCCATCGAGCGACTGCTCCTTGAAATAAATCGTATACGTCTGATAGGCGATGGAATCGGCCGCCCCGGTCAGCCATACGATAGCCACGGTCAACAGTGCGACCACAGCCAGCACCACCGTGCCGACCAGCGTGTAGCGACCTTCAGGTTCCATGTCGGGTTTCTCCCTCCGATGCCCGTGCCGCGAAGTAATCGTTGAGCCACGGGTCGTCGATGTGTCTCAGCTCGGCCACCGTGCCACTGCCGAGTACGCGGCCGTCCGCCAGCACAATGACACGATCGATAATCGAAAACAGTGTATCCAAGTCATGGGTAACGAGGAATACGGTCAGCCCCAGACTGTCGGCCAGCAGCCGGATCAACGCATCGAACGCACGCGCGGAAATGGGGTCGAGGCCGGAGGTCGGCTCGTCGAGGAACAGCAGTTCCGGATCGAGCGCCAGTGCGCGCGCCAGCGCCACCCGCTTGCGCATGCCTCCCGAGAGCGTGCTCGGCTGCCGCGCCGCGACGTCCGGCGCCAGGCCGACCAGCGCGAGTTTCAGGCGGGCCAGCTGGCGGCAGATCGCATGCGGCAGGTTGGTATGCTCGAACAATGGGGTCGCGACGTTGTCTTCCACCGTGAGCGAGGAAAACAGGGCGCCATCCTGGAACAGAACGCCAAAACGCCGCCGCAGCAGGTTCATTTGTTCGCCCGAGCTATCCAGGACGGATTGCCCGAACAAGTCGATCGAACCTGTCCGTGGCCTCAACAGGCCGATGATCTCGCGCAGCAGGACCGATTTCCCGGTGCCGCTGCCGCCAATCAGCGCGATCACCTCGCCACGCGCCACGGACAGGCTGAGGCCGCGATGAATGCTGCGCCCGCCCAGCGTGGTCGAGATATCGCGGACCTCGATCACGGATTCGGCCGCGGGCTCAGCCATCCTGGCCATCAGATATCCAGCCGCACGAACATCACGACAAAAATGGCATTGAGGATAATGATGGCCACCAGGCTCTGTACCACCGTGGAAGTCGTATTGACGCCGACGCTGCGGGCGTCGCGGGTGACCGACAGGCCCATGCGGCAGGCAATCAGCGCGATGAACATGGCAAATACCGGCGTCTTGCCGAGCCCGACCAGCAGCGTTTTCAGCTGGATCACGTCTTGTACCCGATCCAGAAACATGGAATAGGAGATATCCAGCTGGAGCTGCGCGACCAGCATGCCGCCGGCAATCCCGGCAATGTCGCCGATAAAGACCAGCAGCGGCATGGCAAGCAGCAACGCCAGCATGCGCGGGATCACCAGTACCGCCAGCGGCGACAGGCCCAGCGTGGTGAGGGCATCGATTTCCTCGGTGACCTTCATGGTGCCGAGCTGCGCGGTGATGGCGGCCCCGGTGCGCCCCGCCACCAGCACGGCGACGATGATCGGTGAAATCTCACGCAGGATTGCCAGCAGCAGGCCGTCGACTACAAAAATATTGGCGCCGTATTGCTTCGCCTGATCCCCCAGCAGATACGCGAACACCACGCCGAGCAGGAACATCATGCTGATCACGATGGGAATCGCACCGACGAACACCAAACTCACCTGGCTGGCGAACTCGCGCCAGCGCCAGCTGCCGGGTTTGCCCAGCAATGTCAGCAGCTCGGCGAACAGGCGGCCGACGAAATCAAGCAGGCCCAGCGCGTGCGCCGCCATCGTCAGCGCACTGCGGCCGGCGCGCGCCAGCACATTCTCGCAACGGTGTTCGGGCTGCGCGGCCGACGCCGCGCTGTGGCGATCGACCAGTTCCAGTATCGCCCGGTGCCGCGGCTGGAAAGCCTGCAGCGCGGGCAGCGGTGCGTCCCCAGACGGGCGGACCGCATTCAGCAGCAACCACGCGCCGTTGGTGTCGAGCCGGGTGACGCCCGCACCGTCGATCACACGCACGGTCTTGCCGTCGAGCGGTGGCAGAACCGATGCGGTGTCGGCATGCCAGTCACCGCTGACGATCAGCGCACTTCGGGCCTCGTCGAAATCCGCATGGGCTGCCGTCACGCCAGCCCCAAAGGATTGTCGGGGTCGATCCCCGGCATGAAGGGCAGGTCCCGTTCGCGATGGGTGACCTGATAGACGCAGCCGATCCAGTTGCCGATCACGCCTCCGGCCGTGTCGTGCCAGGTATTGTCGAGCAGCGGCAGCACCTGCGCCTCGGGGAAGGCCAGCGTCTCGCCTGCCTGCGAACGCTGGCCGAACTCGGCCAGCAGCGCCTGCGCCTGACGGTTGAAATAGCGCTCGGGAAACGGCGGAAACGCAGTCAGCTTGCCGGTTGCGGCGAGCATCAGGTCGCGTTTGTATTCCTTCAGCAGCGAGATCGTGTCGTATTCGGGATGCCCCTGGAAGAACACGGTGCGCAAGCCGTCGCCGCTCACCGCCATATGGACGCCGGCCGCCGCGCTGTCGACCAGCACCCTGACGCCGGCCGTCTCGAACTGCGCGCGCGAAATGTCGTTCCAGCGCGAATGCGGCACGTCGAAACGGGTATTCACATCGGCCACCAGCGGATGGCGGCCGTCGGTCACACGGTGCTCGAACACGCCCCAGATCTTGCGCGGCTGCATGATGCGCGTCTGGCCATGGCGGAACTGCATCACCGCGTGGGTGGCGAGGCAGGAACACAGCGTCGAGGTGACATGGTCCCAGGCCCAGTCGATCACCTCGATCAAGGGCTGCCAGAACGGTTCGTCGGCCAGGTTGGAGTGGGTGACGTTGGCGCCGGTGATGATGAGTGCGTCCAGCCCTTTCTCGCGGATCGCGTCGAAGCTTTCGTAAAACTGCGTGATGTGCGCCTGCGCCGCCGCGCCGCGCGGCAGCGTCGGCAGGGTGAAGGGATGCATGTAGAACTGTGCGATCGGGTTCGATTCGCCGACCAGCCGGTAGAACTGCCGCTCGGTCGCTTCCAGCGCCGCGTCCGGCATCATGTTCAGCAGGCCGACATGCAGCTCGCGGATTTCCTGATTCGCCGCGCGCTCGGTCGACAGCACCGTGATGCCGTCGCGGCGCAGGCGCGCGAAAGTGGGCAGGGCATTATGCGCGACCAGCGGCATTCGTTCCCCCTGAATCCTGATCCCTGACCCCCGACCCCTTTCTTGCGACCGCGCTTTCGACCAGCGCGAGGAAATCGCGCTCGTCGCGTACCTGCGCCACTTCCTGCGAGGTCACGGTATAGCCGTGCGGTCTGGCGATCGCTTCGTAGCGCGGAATACGGGAATGGAACAGGCGCGGAAACACCCAGCGGGCAAAATCGTCGGGTTCGATCTGCGCCACGAATTCGATGCCCTTTTCCTGCAGGTAGACCGGCAGCGCTTCGGCAAGAAAGGGCGGGCGGAAATACAGCGGTTTGGGATTGGACTGCGCGCGCTGGATCAACGTCTCCTCCTCTTCACGGGTCGTGGTCTGGATATAAAGGATCAGCGTGTGTTCGGCAAGCAGTTCGACCACGCCGGGTTCGTCCAGCTCGCACAGGCTGCCGCCGACGTCGTTGACGAAGTGGTGGTAGCCGTAGATTTCCTGGCCTTTGCGGATGAAGCTGGGCACATCGCGCATGGCGGCGATTTCGCCGTCGCGATAGGCGGCCTGACGACGCGAAAACTCGTCGAGCGGAAGCCCGTCCCATTCCGGTCCGCCGAGCTTGCCGATGAAGGTAAGCACCGGTCCGAGGTCGTGAATCTTGATGTTGTTCTTGATGTCGATCCAGTCGTTGTGCAGCAGGTCGCGCAGAAAAGGCACGCTCATCGCCTGCTGCTTGATCAGGTCGAGGATGGGTTCATCGAGGTAACGCGTGCCGATGCGGTAGTCGCCGGAAAAATGGAACCAGCCGTGGCCGCGCAGCATGCTCGAGATATGCGTCTTGCCGACGCCGGACATGCCGAGCAGGGTGATGCGCTTGGTCGGCCAGGCACGGAAGGAAGCGGGAGTGAAATGCATGGGTCGGTTTTCCTGGGAGTAGCGCGAAGCCTACCGAAAACCCACTCAATAAAAAAGGCTCATCGAACGCCATGTTGCATCCCGCATGCTTATCGTGGCCGCCATGCGCCATCCCGGGCCGCTTGTCCGGGTAGCGGCCCGGCGCACGATCAGGCGCCCGTCAGCTGTCGATAGGCGGCGTCAGCCAGTTTCTCCATGTCCGGATGCGCGATCTGGCCGGACAGCGCATAACCAAAATCACGGTCGATCCAGTAGAACACTTCGATGCCATGCTCGGTGACATGGCGGAAAGCCGTCTCGCGGTTCGCCACGGCAGCGCGCCGAACGTAGAGCGTGACGCGCTGCCCGCCTGCATTCTGGTACATGAATTGCGCCACCGCGCCAGTATCGCCCGCAAGCAGCCGGCCGCCCAGCAGATGGAAGCCGAGCGCGCCAAAATCCGGTGCCTTGAGCGGCGTGCCGACACGTTTGGACAGCCAGCTCACCAGATGCGCGGCATGGGCCGCATCGACCTCGACCGGGTGCCGCGCCTCCGGGCTGAATACCGCATGGGCGATGGCCGCATCGCGGGCAAGATACCGCGGCGCCGGGATGGGCTGATCCGTTTTGAGTCCGATACCGTAGCCGATGAGACCGCTGGCCGCCAATGCCAGGATTGCCGCGATCGCCCGCCACGGCGCATGAAACAGCCGGCGGCGCGCCGCGCGGACCAGATCGATGGGCAGCGGCTCGTTGAGTACGCCGTCGAATGCGGCGTGCAATGTCTGGTTCTGCATGACCCACGCCCGGACCCGCGCGGCATCCTCCGGATGCGCGGCCAGCCAGGCCTCGATCTCGATGCGTCGCGCATCGGACAGCGCGCCATCCACATAGGCGTGCAAATCATCCTCTCGCACGGGGTGCGTCATTTCACCACCTTCAACTGTACGGCGGGTTCGTCCGCCAGAATCTGCCGCATCCGCTCGCGCGCACGCGCAAGACGCGACATGATCGTGCCGGGCGGCACGCCCAGCACCTGGGCCGCCTCGGCATAGGAAAACTGTTCCAGTCCCACCAGCAGGATCACTTCCCGCTGACCGTCGGGCAATCGCGCCAGCGCCGCCTGCAGGTCGCGCGTCGCCAGCGCTTCCAGCTGCCCGCCGCTCACCGGGATGTCCAGCGCCTCGTCGAGCGCGGTGTCCTGCGGGCGGCGGGTTCGCGCCTGATTCGCGAACAGGTTGTGCATCAGGGTGAACAGCCAGGCGCGCAGGTCACTGCCGGGCGTCCACAGGTCAAGTTTGACCAGCGCGCGTTCGAGCGTGTCCTGCACCAGGTCGTCGGCGCGCGTGGCATCGCCCGTCAATGCCCGGGCGTAGCGGCGCAAGCGGGGCAGATGCTCGATCAGATCCGGCTTAGGGTTTAGCCGCATGCCAGACGTTCTTCATGCCGTCTCCCGTCGCATCGCCCGGCTTCTGGTCCCTGGCCCAGCGATACAACGGCTTGCCCTTGTAGGCCCATTGCCGGCTGCCGTCGTCGCGGACGACGATGCTGTAGTCGCCGTCCGCCTTGTCGCCGGCCATGACCATCAGCGGCGGCCAGTTCGACGCGCACTCGCCGTTGCATGCGCTCTTGCCGGAGCCGGCGGCGTCCTTGTCGAACACATACAGCGTCATGCCTTCGGCGTTGGTCAATACGCCCGATTGAATGGAGACCGGCGCGGCGTTCAGCGTCGTCCAGGCGACGAGCAGGGCCAGGCCAGCCAGGGAGGGAGTCAATGCAGTGTTCATGGGGAAATCCTTTTCTCGAAATGGAGGGATGCAGTCAGCCTGCATGAACGCAAACACCCGGGGCACCCGGTTTATTCCATTGCCGTCAATATTGTTCCGGCCCGAGTGGCGTCCGTCTGCTGCCGCCTTGCGACAGAATGCGTCACCCCCCGGATTCTCGGCTATACCCAATGGGCATCCCCCGAAAGGAGACCCCATGCTGGACACCCTCAAGCCCGCGGTGATCGCCGCCCTGGCAGATCCGGACGTCCGTCGCGCCCTGACGGCAAACCTGCAACAGGCGCTTCGGGAGACGCTCCCGGCCGCCTTGCCCGACGTGGTGAAAGCCGCCGTCCTCGGCACGCAACAGGCCGCCGAGCAGAAACGACACGATCCCTACCGCACCACGATCCATTTTCTGGCCGGCCTCATCGCCTTCTGCCTGGCCGTCATCGCCGGAATTTTCAATGCCTTTCCCGATCCGCCGGCCGATACCGGCGACGTCGTCTACCGCATGCTGGGCGGCGTGCTCGCCTGGATCTCGATCGCGGCGCTGGCCGCCACCGTGTGCATGGCCGTCACCCAGATCCTCAAATACATGCACCGCAAGAATGCCGGCGCACAGGATCCGAACCCGGCCACGCTGGTGCTGCTCATGGGCATTCCGACCGGCTGCGGCGTCGTGGCCGTCGCCTATTGCGTCCGTGGCGGCATGGCCGTCCTGCACGGCGGGACGGAACTGCCCGGGCTGCTGGATGCGCTCTGCACACTGCTTCCTTTCTGAGGCGCCGGGGTCCGGATCAGACGCTTTTCGTTTCGCCTGCATGGCGTGCCAGCGCGCGGTCGATCTTGTCGTCCATCTCGCCGACCAGTGCGGCGAGGCCATTGGTGGCTTCGTTCGTGGATTGCCGCATGGACTGCTCCACCCTGTCCAGGTGAGTGTCGGCCTGTCCGATCGCATCGTGCAGTCGGGCGAACTCATGCGCGACCTCACTGCGCAACTCGCTCAGGCGCGACGCCTCGGCGCTTTCCGCAAGCTTGCGCTGCGCCTGCAATTCCTGATGATGTCGGCGCGAATCCATCAGCATGTTCGTGCGCAACGCCAGGGCATAGAGGGCAAACAGCGCCACCAGCGCCAGCGTCACGCCGAGCAGGATCACCCCGAGCGGTCCCTCGACATGAAAGGCCACGAAGGACAACGGGGTGGGCGCCGCGAGGACCGACCAGTTGGCGAGCGTGAAAACCGCCAGTAGAAACAGCGCCACCAGGATGACTGCGCCGAGAACATTCATTGCCATTCCTCCCATTGTTTGCACGATATGCATCGCCCAGTATAGACACGCGGTCAAGCGGGCTGCCGCGTGGGTCTTGATCGATCCTGGCGGACCCATCCGCCACTTCTCCGGGGCATAATGGCCCCCCCGACCCCCGCACCCTGCCATGACCGTTTCCCGCCTGCCCGTACTGTCCCTGCTTGAAACCCGCGTCCTCGGTGTGCTCTGTGAAAAGCAGCACACCGTCCCCGATACGTATCCGCTGTCGCTCAATGCCCTGGTCACGGGTTGCAATCAGAAGACCAGCCGCCACCCCCTCATCGAGACCGGCGAAGCCGAGGTGCAGGCCGCCCTCGACGCGCTCAAGGGTCCTGCCCTGGTCATCGAATCCAGCGGCGGCCGCGTGACGCGCTACGCCCACAACCTGGGCAAGGCCCTGCGCCTGCCCACCCAGTCCATCGCCCTGCTCGCCGTGCTGATGCTGCGTGGCCCGCAGACCCCGGGCGAGCTGCGTATTCACAGCGAACGCCTGCATCGCTTTGCCGACCTCTCGGCGGTGGAGGCCTTCCTGCAGGAACTGGCCGAACGACCCGAGGGTCCGCTGGTGGCCGAACTGCCACGCCAGCCCGGCGCGCGCGAAAACCGCTGGGCGCACCTGTTGAGCGGCACCCCGGATATCGAAGCGGTACATGCTCCTGCCGCCGGGCCCGGCGACCCTCCGGGCATGAGTGAAATCGCCGCCATCCAGGCCAACGTGGCGCGACTGGAAGCCGAGATCGACACCTTGAAGGAATTGGTGGGTAGACTATACGAGGAACTCGGCGTACAGCACTGAACACAGCGGCATATCCCCGACTTGGCTCAAGCCGGGTTCGATTCATCGATCGATGAACCTCGCTCCCGCCATGGCAGGCGGAAGGCACATCCCATGGAAAGGCACACGACTATGGAACTGACTTCCAGCGCATTCGCCCCGAACACCGACATTCCCACCCTGTATACCTGCGAGGGCAGCGATCTGTCGCCTCCGCTGGCGTGGACCGGCGTACCGCCCGGAACCCGCAGCCTGGCACTGATCGTCGACGACCCCGACGCGCCCGACCCGGCTGCGCCGAAAATGACCTGGGTACACTGGGTGCTCTACAACCTCCCGCCAGACACTCCCGGACTCACCGCCGACATGGTCACGGAGAGGCTGCCGGCCGGTACGCGCGAAGGCCTCAACGACTGGCAGCGCACCGGCTACGGCGGCCCCTGCCCCCCCATCGGCCGCCATCGCTACGTCCACAAACTGTATGCCCTCGATGTCCGGTTGCCGGTTCTCTGGACGGCGACCAAGGCCACGCTGGAAGAAGCGATGCATGGCCATATCCTGGCGCAGTGCGAATTGGTGGGGTATTACAGAAAGGCCGTCGGGAGTCCGTAGACCGGCGGCGGGCGGGTTGCGGTCGCTGAGCCCGCTGGCAGGATGCCAGGCATGCCGCACACGGGCCATCCGGCATGAAACAGGCCGGATGGCCCGGACAGGTCTTGATCAGCGTGCGGCTTCCGCCACGAAAATCTCGACGCGGCGGTTCTTCGCCCGGCCTTGCGCCGTGCCGTTGTCGGCGATCGGTTCCTGCGAACCGCGGCCATTGATGACAATACGGTTGGACGCCACCCCGTGGGCCACCAGGTAATCACGCGTCGAGGCGGCGCGATTGACCGAAAGCGGATTATTGATCGCATCCGTACCGGTGTTGTCCGTGTGGCCGATGATGGTGACCGTCGTCACCGGATTCTGATTCAGGGTGGTCGCGAAGCGATCGAGGATCGGGCGCAGATTCGGTTTGATGTCATAGCGACCCGTATCAAAGGAAACGTCGCTCGGAATGTCCAGTTTGAGCCGGTTATCGTCGGTCTGGCTGACGCTCACACCGGTTCCCTGGGTGGCTTGCTCCATCGCCGCCTTCTGCTCCTCCATGTGCTTCGACCACAGATAGCCGCCCCCCGCCCCCACCGCCGCGCCGATCGCTGCGCCGGTCGCAGCGCTTCTGCCCTTGTGGCCACCGGCCGTCGCGGCGCCAATGACGGCCCCGGCCACGGCGCCAATGCCTGCGCCTGTGCCAGTGGTTTTCTGGGTTTCACTCATGTTGGCGCAGCCGGACAGACCACTCAGACCCAACGCGATGGCACCAAGCGTGGCAATGATTTTTTTCATGGGGGGGCTCCATTACGATGATCGATCCTCGCATTATATGCAAATGCGTGGCCTGGCTTGCCTCTTTTTCTCCCTCCCGCGCGCTGCCTGCGATGCCCTGCAAACGGATGGCTGTGGCCGCCAGAACGCTCATTTTGTGTCCGCGTGGCGGTGCGAAAGCGCTGGCTTGCGCAAGCCAGCGGCCTCTACCCGGTTCGGCCGCCATCCCCCATAATCCGGCATCCTGAAAGCCTGGTTCCAGCCATGCGCCGTCTCGTCCCGTTGTTGTTCGCCGCTCTGTTGAGCGCCTGCGCCACGCCGCCCCCGGCGCCGCTCCCACCCGTCGCGATGCCGAAGCCACCGCTCAGGATCGCGCTGGTTCTGGGCGGCGGCGCGGCGCGCGGCTTTGCCCACATCGGCGTGATCAAGGCGCTGGAAGCCCAGGGCATCGTACCCGGCATGGTGGTGGGCACCAGCGCGGGAGCGGTGGTGGGCGCACTCTATGCCTCGGGCATGAGTGGATTCGATTTGCAGAAACAGGCCCTGGACATCCAGGAGAACATGGTGACGGACTGGGCGCTGCCCAACCGGGGCGTGTTGAAGGGCGGCGCACTGCAGGACTTCATCAACCAGCGGGTCGGGAACCTGCCCATCCAGAAGCTGCCGAAACCCCTGGGCGTGGTGGCGACCGACCTGCAAAGCGGCGAGATGGTGCTCTTCCGCCAGGGGAACACGGGCATGGCGGTCCGCGCGTCCAGTGCCGTGCCGGGGGTATTCCAGCCGGTCGCGATCAACGGCCGGGATTACGTGGACGGCGGCCTCACCTCGCCGGTGCCGGCCCAGGCCGCGCGCACGATGGGGGCGGATTTCGTCATCGCCGTGGACATCTCCAACGCCAGCCGTCGCGACAAGCTCACCGGCACGCTGGATGTGCTGCTGCAGACCTTCGCCATCATGGGGCATGCGATCAGCCGTCACGAGCTGGCGGATGCGGACATCGTCATCCGGCCGCAGACGGCGACGGTGAGCAGCACCGATTTCACGGATCGCAACCTCGCCATCCTGGAGGGCGAGAAGGCCGCCGCCGCCGTCATGCCCGAACTCAAGGCCCGGCTCGCCCGGGCCCAGCAGCGCTGAAGACGGGCTCCCGCGCGGGCGAGATCCAGTTGCTCAATCATTGAACATGGCTCAGGCGCCTTCCCACCCAGCGGCAAGCCGCCCCCTGTCGGCATTGAAGGGCCTGTGGCCTTTCCTGCGGCCTTATCGTGGGCGGCTTGCGCTGGCTTTCGTATTGCTCTGCCTCGGGTCGGGTACCCTCCTGCTGGTGCCGCTGGCGTTTCGCGATCTCATCGATTTCGGCTTCGGCCAACCGGCGCAACCGAGCGATGGCCTGCTCGGCGCCTTGAGCCTGAACGGGCATTTCATCGCCCTGTTCGGCCTGGCATGCATCTGGGCGATCGCCGTGGCGGCGCGCTACTACACCGTGTCGTGGATCGGCGAACGCACGACGGCGGATCTGCGCAGCGCCGTCTATGCGCGCATGCTGGCGCAATCGCCGCAATTCTTCGAAACCCTGCAGACCGGTGAAGTATTATCGCGGCTGACCGGCGACACGACGCTGGTGCAGACCGTGGTCGGCAGTTCGATTTCGATGGGTCTGCGCAGCCTGTTCCAGTTCATCGGCGGCATGATCATGCTGGCCGTCACCAGCCTCTATCTGTTTTCCATCAACCTCGGCCTGATGGCCCTGCTGACGCTGCCCATTCTCGTGATCGGCCGCACGGTCAGGAAGCTCTCGCGGGAATCGCAGGACAGAATCGCCGACGCCTCGGCGCTGGCGGGCGAAATTCTCAACGCCATGCCGACAGTGCAGGCCTGCACCCAGGAACAGCAGGAAGTCCGGCGTTTCGCCGCACGCACCGAAGCCGGCTTCGTCACCGCGATCCGGCGCACGCGCGTGCGGGCCGCGCTCACCGCCCTCATCATCGCCGCCGTGATGGGGACGATCATCTTCGTGCTGTGGCTCGGCGCCCGTCAGGTTCACGACGGTTTCATGAGCGGCGGCCAGCTGGCCTCCTTCGTTCTCTATGCGGTACTGGTGGCCGGCGGCGTCGGCACCCTGTCGGAAGTATGGGGCGACGTGATGCGCGCCGCCGGCGCAACGGAACGGCTGCTCGATCTGCTGCACGCCGAACCGGCCATCCGCGAGGCATCCAGCCCGCAAGCGCGCGCGCAGTCGGCGCGGGCGGCGATCCGCTTCGACCGCGTCACGTTCCGCTATCCCGCCCGCCCGGACACCGCCGCGCTCGACGACATCAACCTGGATATCCTGCCGGGCGAAAGCATCGCGCTGGTCGGCCCGTCCGGTGCCGGCAAGACCACGCTGTTCCAGCTTCTGCTGCGTTACTACGACGTGTCCGAAGGGGCGATCCGGCTCAACGGGCAGGACATCCGCCTGTTGAGCCTGCACGACCTGCGCCGGGGCATCGCCATCGTGCCGCAGGATCCGGTGATCTTCTCGGCCAACGCGCTGGAGAACATTCGCTACGGCCGCGCCACGGCCAGCGACGAGGAGGTGTTCCAGGCGGCGCGCGGGGCCCTGGTGGACGAGTTCGTCGAGCGTCTGCCCGAGGGGTACCAGACCTTTCTCGGCGAGCGCGGCACCCGCTTGTCCGGCGGCCAGCGTCAGCGCATCGCCATCGCCCGCGCCATTCTGAAGGGCGCCCCCTTGTTGCTGCTCGACGAAGCCACCAGCGCCCTCGACGCGGAATCGGAAGCGCTCGTGCAGCAAGGCCTCGGCGCCGCCATGCAGGGACGCACGACGCTGGTCATCGCGCACCGGCTGGCGACCGTGCGGAAAGTCGACCGTATCGTGGTGATGGACGGCGGCCGCATCGTGGAAACCGGCACGCCGGAAGATCTGCGCAAGCAGGGCGGGCTCTACGCGCGGCTGGCCGCGCTTCAACTCAATCCGTGACCGGCCGCGCCCCGCCCGGCACATTCAGTTATTCCCGCACGGGCCGATACCCTTATTATCCATGACGCCGCTGCGAGCCCCGCTTGAACGCTTCTCCCCCTCCTGCCGCGAGCCCACGCGACCGCGCACCGGCTGACCCGCCGGTTGCGGAGGAAACCGTGTCCGCGCACGCCAGACGTGTACTGCGCACCCGGCTGCGCACCCGGATCGCGGCCACGCTCGATACCGGCATCGCCGTGCTGCAACGCCTGCGCGCGAAAACCGGCGGTGCGCCGGAGCCGGCCGAAGACCCCGATGACCGTCGTGGTTCCCGGCCGGACCGGCTGCAGACGCGGCCCGGCGCATCGGCCGCGCCGGCCGCGACGCCCGCCGAAGCCCCCAAACCGAAACGCCGTCTGCGCGCACTGCTGATCCAGTCCGGTGTGCTGCTGGTCGGCGGCATCGGCGGCAGCGCCCTTGCCTATACCCTGTTCCAGCAGCAACTCGACCGGGTGCTCAATGACAGCCTGCGCCAGGAAGCGGCACACGCGAAAAAAAACCGGCCCAGTGCAGAAATCCAGCAGGCGTTTGATGACGAGCAGGCGCGGCGGGCCGACGCGGAGAAGAAACTGGCGGCTTCCCTCGCCGTCTACTCGGCCGCCTCATCCGATGCCCGGCGCCAGCTCGAAAATCTGCTCGCCGAGCAGCTCATGGCCAACCGGAATCTTCAGGCAAGCCTGGCCGACGCGGCCCGATCGAACACGGAAGCGCGCAACATGCTGGCCGCGGAACAGGCGAAACGCACCGGGGCAGAGGCGAAACTCGCCGGATCCACCCAGGCCCTGTCCGAGAAGCAGAGGCAGCTCGAGCGGGCGGAAAAACAGCTGGCCGTGTTACAGGTCGGCACGTCGACCGGCATCCAGCGGGAAACGCTGGCCAGCCGTACCAGCAGCCGCGAGACAAGCCGCGCCTCCAGAACGGGGGATTGCACGCTCAATACAAGGAATGTGGAAGGCCTGAAAGGCTGTATTGCAGACTTCAACCGATAATCCCGGGAACCACGGTTAACCGCTCGGCCCGCCCCGGGCGGATCCGGTCCAGGGAACGGGGGCCTCAGCTTGCCCCCACCCGGGCCTTGCGCCCGAAATGCCCTGGACGCGCGTCCGTCCTCTAGCCGTTGTTCCGGTGCTGCTCGCGCATGCTGTTGCTCAGATGTTTGCCGAATACGGACAGCAGACGCAAGCCTTCCTGCGTGCCCGGGTCGCGAGCGACCCGCATCATGCAGCCCAGGCCGCCCGTTGCCGGGGCATTCGCCGGAATTTCCTGGCTCGCCGCATGAATCGCATCGGATACCGCAACCAGCAGGTATTGCGTATCCTGGCGATCAAGAACCTTGAGCAGATGCATCAGGCCCTCGTTGCGCGTCACACGATCGAGCAGGGTCAGGCCCTCGCTCACCGCCCATGACAGCCGCGTGACGATCTCGTCCGACATGGCGTCTCTGGCGGCGGTGATGAGCTGCGCGACTTCGACGAGCCGCTGCAGATCATCGGTATCCAGGGCGGGGATGGACGTTTCAGTTTGTGTCGTCATGGTTTGGCTTTCTCAAAGCAGTCCGCGTACGCTTGTCCAGTACAGCTGGTTGTAGGACATCTTGAACCAGTGCATGGGCTTCGAAGGCGGCTTCAGATCGGGAGGGTTCTGATAGTTGAACATCGCGTAGGTCGCACTGTCGTGGCCGGTTTCAATGAAACAGTAGACCTTGCCGTCATAGTCACGCACCGGCGCGCCGATCTTGATCATGGAGGCGATGTTCTCTGCGACCACTTCTGCCTGGAAATGCGCCGCCGATGCCGTCTTGCTGACCGGCAGATTGCTCGTGTCGCCCAGCACATAGACGTTGTCGTGGCCGTTCATGGTCAACTTGAAGCGGTCGGTCGGAACCCAGCCGCCATCACCCATATTGCTCTTCTCGATCACTTCCATGCCACGATGCGGCGGAATGGCGATGAGCATGTCATACTGGGTTTCGGTCCCTTCTTCGCTGCGCACCACCTTGTTTTCCACGTCCACTTCGCTGACGTTGAACAGCGTCTCGTACTCGACGCCCATGCGGTCGAATTCGGGTTTGGCCCAGATGGCGACTTCCTTGATGGTGTGAATGCGGCCGATCGGATAGTGGTATTTGATCTTGATCTTGTCGCGGATGCCGCGCGCCTTGAAATAATCGTGCAGGCCGAAGATGAGCTCGACCGGCGCGATCGGGCATTTGTGCGGCACGCCAACGACCACGGCAACCGTGCCTTCCTGGATCTCGCGCAGGCGTTTGAACATCTTGATCGCGGTGGCCTCGGTGTAGAACGTCTCGCCACCTTCCACCAGTCCGGGAATCTGTTCGGGGACGATACGCGAGCCGGTCGCCATGACGAGGATATCGTACTCATGGACCTTGCCGCTTTTGGTCACGACCCGGTTCTGGTCGGGCTGAAACTGTTCGACGGGGTCCACGTGAAAAGCGATGGTTTCCTCGAGCAGGCCCGCCTGGTCGCGATACAGCTGGTCCGGCGACATCTGTCCAAATGCGACATACAGCAATCCGGGCTGGTACATGTGCTTGTCGGAGGCCGACAGCATGGTGATCCGGACCTTGCGGGCGCGAATCTCGGCAGACAGCCGCCGTGCCAGGTTGTTGGCTACGATGGTGCCGCCCGTGCCGCCACCGACGACTAGGATTCTCATTTCATTACTCCTATCCAATATTTATGGCCGGTGCGCGCCGGCATGCGGACCGCCGCAGCGATCCAGGGCTACCGCATCACTTGGCCTTGCGGATCTTGATGTGCCAGACCCCATCGATCTTTTCGTTGCTGAGGATCTCGTGGCCAACCTTGTTGACCCATTCCGGCACATCGGCGCCGGAGCCTTCGTCTGTCGACAACAGTTCGAGCGTATCGCCCACACTGCTCTGTTTCATGTGGGTGATGAGCTCCATCAGCGGGCCGGGGCAGAACGTATCGCGTGCGTCGACAATTTTGGTATCACTCATTGCAGTTCTCCTGAAAACATTGGTTCAATTTCACAGCCCACTCAGAACGTCAGCATCTGCCCGCCCTCGGCATCGCTCAAAAAACGCGTCAGCCCGGTCGGGGGGCCGAGTTCGGGGTCGAGATCGTCATGGGTGATCTTCAGAAGGTCCATCGCCATCGAACACGGCAATATCTGCGCATCGCCCAGTTCGACCGCCTGCTGGAACAACTGCTTGAAGGGGGGAACGCCTTTCTGCGACATGAGCGCACCCAGTTCGCCTTCGACCGGTGCGTCCCCCGCGTGCCCCTTCACGAAATAGGGCAGCGCGTTCATCGACAGGAATATCGAGACATCATCGCCTGTCGCCGCCGCAACCGATGCGAACATCGCCGCCATCTGCAGTTTTTCGCGGCTACCGGTGACGCAGATGATATTGAGTTTTTGGGCCATTTCTTTCTACCTTGCTTGATGAAAATTCAGTTCTGCCCGGAATATTGGGGCGATTTATGCAGCTTCAACCACGGTGCCAGCTGAAACGCTTGATCAGCATCACACAGATGCTGTCCAGCACGAAACCGACCACGCCGATCACCAGGATCAAGCCCATGAGATGCGCATATTCCAGACCCTCGCGTGCATCCTCGACGGCAAAGCCGAAACCGGTGGTGACCCCAAGGAATTCAGCCGGGATGATCACGATCCAGGCGACCCCGAGCGCCAGGCGAATACCGGTCAGAATATCAAACGTGATCGCCGGCATGATGATCCGCGTCACCATGTGCCAGGGTTTGGCCCCCAGGTTGCGTGCCACCTTGAACCAGGCGGGATCAACTTTGGCAAGACCGGAAGCGGTGGCAAACGCGACCGGCCAGACGGCGGCGATCGCGATCAGGAAAATAATGGCCGCATCCCATTCCGAGAACACCACCACCGCGATCGGTTCCCAGGAGAGCGGACTGATCATGCGCAGGAACTGGAATGGCACGTTGGTCAGCCGTTGAAACCAGCGGATACGCCCGATCAGGATGCCCAGCGGGATACCGATGATGATCGCCAGGGCCAGCCCCGTACCCAGCCGGTAGCTGCTGCTCTTCAACGCCCCGGGAATCGCTCCGAATTGCCACAGTTCCGGCAGGACCTTGAGGGCCGAGATGGGTCCAAAGTCGCTGAACATCCCCATACTGGGGTTCAGCGTGACGATGTAGATCCCAACGCCCCAGAGGATGAAGAGCGCACCCAGGCCGATGAAAAAATGCAGCGACTTGTCGGCCGAGTTCTTGAGTGCCCGTGACAGACAGTTTCCACTCAGGCCGGCAGTGACGACTGTGCTGTGTGCTGTGCTGGTTTGACCGTTGCTCATTGCGCACCCCGCACTGTCCATGCAACAAAGTTGAAAAACGTCTGGCCGCGAGGCGCCCAGTCGATCAAATACGTGTCGTTCATAGCGTATAACTTCTTGTCAACGTTCATGTGTATGTCCAGACGAGGCGTGTGGTCATCGACCGGCAGCCCCGCGTTTCCAGAAGGCGACCCCTGCCGCTGCGCAGAACATCCCCCGGTCCATCACCCTCGATGCCAGCTGCTGCGATTGATGATCACAACCAGAATGCTGTCGAGGAAATAGCCGACAATACCGATCGTGACCACCATGGCGGTCAGGTGGTCGTACGAAAGCGTCTCGCGTGCATCCTTGATGGAATAGCCCAGGCCCGACGTCACGCCGAGATACTCGGCGGGGACGATCACGATCCAGGCCACCCCCAAGGCAAGACGCATGCCGGAGAATACGTCGAATGAGATCGCCGGCATGATGACCTTGGTCAGAATGTGCCAAGGCCGGGCACCCAGGTTGCGCGCCACCTTGAACCAGTTCGGATCCACCTTGGCCAGGCCCGCCGCGGTGGCGAACATGATCGGCCAGACTGCCGCGATCGCAATCAGGAAAATGATTGAACCGTTCCACGTGGCGAACACCAGTACCGCAATCGGCATCCATGAAAGCGGACTGATCATTCGCACGAACTGGAATGGCGAGTTGGTGTAATCGCGGAACCACTTGACGCGCCCCATCAAGATCCCGATCGGCACGCCAATGACGATGGCGATCAACAGGCCCATCCCCAGGCGATAGCCGCTGGCGGCCAGCGCGTTCTGGATTTTGCCCATCTCCCACAACTCGGGAAACGCCTTCAGCGTGGGAACCAGTCCGAACTTGGCGAAGTTTTTCGTCGACGGGTCGTTGACAAGAAGGTAGCCCGCAATCGACCAGAGGATGGCCAGGATCGCGATACCCCCCGCGGCCCAGCCAATATTCTGTACGACCGGGTGCTTCATCAGGCGGCAAATGCCGCCCTCCTGGGCGGTGGTCACTGCAACACTCATATCACAATCACCTCTTTGCGCTCGAACGGATCGCCTTTTTGCGGCACGCTCAGATCCTTTTTCCATGCCGGGTTGGCTTCAAGCGCTTTTTTGATGTAGGTGTAGTTGACCAGATCCTTGGCCACGTGATCGGCGGTCAGGTTCTTCAGGAAATCCAGGTCGCCGCCCACCACGGTCTCCCTCATGTCCTCGACCACATCCTTGGTGGCACTCGGGAACGGCCAGCCCTGGAAGTTGATACGGCTCTGCTCCCATTCCGGATGCTTGATGGCGGGTGGCTTCGAGTAATCGGCCGGGTTGTAGAACAGGATCGCGCGTTCGATCACATCGGCCGGGAACGGCATGTAGCGTTTGCCATCCTTGGACATCATCTGCGCCACCGCCTTCTTGTTATTGGTGATATAGAGCTGCGCCTCGACGATGGCGTTATGGACGTGCTGCGCCCACTCGGCGCGGGCAGGGTCCATGACATCGTCCTCGTGCATGATGACCACGCAGCAGGGGTGTCCCTTCCAGATGTCGCCGGTGAAGCGCAGCATCACGCCGCCCGCCTTGAGTTCGCCGAGCGCATTGAACGGTTCGGCCACGCAATAGCCGTCGATCTGCCCCGCCGCAAGCGCGGGCGGCATGTCGGGCGGAGTCAGCACAATGAGGTTGCACTCGTTGGGGGCGAGCTTCGCATTCTGGGGCCGGGCCACTGGCGTAATGCCGGCTGCACGCATGACTTTCTGCGAGATGATATTGTGGATCGAGTACCAGTACGGTACGGCAAACTGCTTGCCACCCAGTTGCTCGGCCGACATGATGCCGCTTTTCTTGCTGACGATGATGCCGGAGCCGTTGGTGTGGTTCCAGGCCGTGATCTTCACCGGGAACTTGTTGTTGTACCGCATGTAGATCGGTACCGGAATCAGCATGTGCGTGAGGTTGAAACGCTGGGACGAGAATGCCTCGACCAGGGGCGACCAGCCGCGAATCAGCGTCGGCGGCTCCGATTTGAGCCCTTCTTTCTTGAAAAAGCCCATTTCATGCGCGACCAGCAGCGTCGTCGCATCGGTAATCGGGAGATATCCGATCTTGACCACCGGATCGAAGGGTTTGGAGAACTTCTTTTTTTCTGCCGCGAAGGCGGACGATGACATCATCCCGCCCAGGCCGCCAAAGCCCCCCATGGCGGCGATTCCCGCCATCTTGAGCATGTCGCGCCGGCTGACACCCGTACCGAGAGCTGAACTGAAGAGCGGGTCGTAATCGATCGCCAGGCTGGGATCCTCCATGCCATCGGCGATATCCGGATTGCCGGGCATCATGGCCTGCATGCGCGGGTCAACAATCGGACGGGCCTTGCCGCACGTACCGCATGAACATCCATCGACATGCACCAACGGACGCGGCTGGCCATGCTCTTCGTATAGATACTTTTTCATTCTCGGTCTCCTAATTATGTGAAGGCCGGCGGGTCCGGCCGTTATGTGCCCATTCCATCCGGAAGGGTTCGAGCAATCTCAATCCATCAGGACCATCCAATCAGGCAGCCAGCGTGGCGGACTGCGGTTTGGTGTAGTTGGCGGCTTCCTGGAACGTCGCCATCAGACGCGTACGCAAGGCCTGGACCGCATCATCGTGACGGTCGCGCGGGTCGGGCAGGTCGATATCCAGTTCGTGAACGATATTTCCCGGCGAGCCCGCCATGATCACGGCGCGATCGCCCATGATCACAGCCTCGTCGATATCGTGCGTCACGAAGACGATGTTGAAGCCCTTGCGCTTGGCGATGCTGCGCACGTCTTTCTGGAGGGAAGAACGCGTGAAGGCGTCGAGCGCCGAGAACGGCTCGTCCAGTAGCAGGAGTTCCGGTTCCATCACCAGCGAACGCGCAAGCGCCACGCGCTGCTGTTGCCCCCCCGAGAGATCCTGTACGTTGGCCGTCGCGAACTCCTGGAGTTCGACCAGTTTGATCGCCTCCGTCACGCGTTCTGCGATTTCCTGCTTGGACCAGCGTCCAAAGCTCAGGCCGACGCCGACATTCTGGGTCACCGTCATCCAGGGAAACAGATGCGGCGCCTGGAACATCATGACCCAGCGGGGCGAAGGGGCGGTAATTTCCGTACCGTTGAGCAGAACCTTGCCCTCGGTCGGCTTCAGGACGCCCGCCAGAATATGAAGAAGTGTCGACTTGCCGCAGCCGGAACGACCGATGATCGCCAGCGCCTCACCGGGCGGCGACACCAGATCAACACGATTGAACGTCACGCCGCTGCGCGAACCGTAGCGGTGGGTCAGGCCCTGGATCTTGATTTCTGTTCCGCGTATTGCCATCTGCCTATCCTCTGTTGTCTATTTTTACCGCCGGCCGCATCGGCTCCGGCGGGATTGCGGGAACCGACGCTACTTATCCGGCCCCATCAAACGCTTTTGAGGCGCTTTCCGACTTCCTCCAGACGGCTGGCCAGTTCCGCTTCGTCAATCAAGCCCCGCTTGATCAGCGAATGCGCCAGCGCCAGAAGCTGCCGCTCGGGAAAAGGCACGTCTTCATAAAGCGTTTCAGACAACTCATCCTCTTCAGCCCGGCGCTCGAGCGAAGGCAGCGCGCAAGAGCCCGCCTCGACCTGATCGTATGGCTTGACGCACGAGTCGCCGGCGAGCATGTCGCACGTCGCCTCCAGGTCGATTTTCCAAGGCGGATCGGGATTCGTGACGCCATATTGCGCCGCCAGATCCTCCCAAACCCGTCCATGACTGCGAACGCTCTCAAGCACCTCGATCTCGGTCAGGTCGATGCCGGTCCAGCGTCTTGCCGAGCCGGCAGCCCCTTCTTCAACTATGGCCATGATTGACTCCTTAGGCTAATGTGCGTCAGTACTCAGTGGTCGTGATGAACCGGACGAATCGCCTTGATTTTCGGACGCTTGGTGTTCGAGGTAATGCCGGGTTTCGGCACCGCGACGCCAATCAGGCAATCCCGCGTCACGATCTCGGCCAGTTGATCCTCGGTCCAGCCCTCCGTGCCCTCGGGACGGGTCGGCATGACGATATAGCGGGTCTTCTGGTTGGAATCCGCCACACGGACCTGAACTTCCGCCGGCAGTTGCAGGCCGAACTCGGCGAGCACCTGACGCGGCCAGCGCACCAGGCGACGCCGGTAATTGGGCGTGCGATACCACTCGGGCGACTGCCCCAGAATCGGGCGGGGATAGCACGAGCACAGGGTGCACACCACGACATGCTTCAACGTGGGCGTATCCGCCAGAACGCGCAGGTTGCAGTAATCGCTGGGGGTGCCGAACTGGGTGGGCGGGCTGGTGACCCAGTTGACGCCTACTGCCTTGCTGGCCTCGACGCCATCTTCAATACAAAGCTTCTTGTACTCGGGATCCAGCCAGGCCTTGGCAACCAGGCGCGCCGCAGGCAGCGGGCCAAGGGTATGCACGTATTCCTTCCAGACGCGGTGGTCTTCAGCGGAAAAAAGTCCCTTTTCGATAGCCAGTTCGCGCACCGCCATCTCGAGAATTTCAAAATCACTGACTTCATCAACCATCGGAGCCGGCTTGTGGCCGTGGCCGTGGTCATGGTCGTGGTCATGGTCGTGATCAGACATGTGTATTTCCTCTAGTCAATAAATGTCCGCGAGCCGATTCAAGCCGACTCAAGATAGCGTTCCGGAACCTCGGTCTCCAGCGTGTCGTTGCTGAAGGTATCGCTGTACTCGGGCCAAAGTTCCTTCTGCGCAAACACGATGCTGTAGAACCACTCCGGATGGTCCACGTTGCCAAAGGCCTCGTCTTCGGCCGCGGGGCTCTCATACACCAGCTTGACGACAGTGCCCGTCGCGCCTCGCGTATAGGTCATGGTGCGGGTGTAAAACAGATCGGGCAGATCCTTGATGCGCACGCGATCGCCTTCCTTGAACTTGGCCGGACCGGCCTTGCCGCTGAAGCACTGGGGGTCGCCAATGCCCGTGGCCATCTTGGCATGATGGGTTCTGTCGTAAACAGGTTTGGTACTCATATCATCTTCACCTCTGGAAAATTTACTTGGCCTGGGGCGTGACGTATTCACCCAGCTTGTGTTCGGCCTTGGCACGTTTTTTCAGCTCGTCGATCTTGTTGACGAGTTCCGTGAGCGTGACGTACTGCTTGTCAACCAGGATGCGGGCCGCGGTCAGCAACCACCGGCCGTAATAGGGCAGGCCCAGATACTGCGTCTGGCCGACGTCCACGTTCTGCTTGCGGCGGCGCTCCTCGGCAGTCCATACCCCGCGCCAGGCGAGGCACTCGCAGGTCGCGAAGGTATTCAATTCCCAGATTTCCTCTTCCTTCTCGGCCCACACGATCGGAACATCCGCCTCGCCGCCGACGTCGTGCGACGCGCGGGTATACGCGCGATACAGCGTATGATCGATCAGGTCGGGCGAAGGCGCATGTGTCTGCTTGTGCAGCGCTGGCTGCATGTAGCCGACCGTCTCGAGATGCCGGTGTACCTCATTTCTGGTAGACGATGACATTGTGTTGACTCCTTTGTGGATTACGAACAAGTCGGCCGTCACACGGGATACGATTGCCTGACTTCCGTGCCAGCCCGACTTCTGCAAATTACCCGTTCAAGAAACCGGCCCTTTCCGGTGACACCATCGCTTCACGTCGTGGTGAATCCCAGCGCCGATCTCTGATGCTGCATCATGCGTCATCCGCGTAATTGCTTCCAAGTCTTAATTCCGATGGCTCCCATAGGGTTTTGCTATGGGGCTGAAACGCGCTTGCAGGCTGGCTTTACGGCATATGACAAGAGGGATCGCAGGACGGCCAAGATTCAAGGCCGCGCGTTTCGGGGCCTTCGCAGGGACGGGCGACGAATCACCGGCTCAAGGGCACCCTGCGTGGATTTCGTTTGTCGCGTGAATCGGATGCGGGCCATGCGCCTTCCGGTCTCTGAAGGAAGGGTTGCGCGTGGCGAGAAGACCGTTCAGTCGCCGCGCGCGTCATCCCGGCCTGCCGCGCGTGCCCGCCCGGCAACCCTCACGCGGAGAACGTGGCGGACCCGCCCGCCGAGGCGCTGGCTAACGATCCGTTTTTCTGTCGAATGAAGCGGGAGGCGTGCCCGCGCGGCTCCCTTGCCCCGCCATGACCGCCACGGGCGCCACCGCGGCCTGATCGATCACGACATCGATCACGGCCGGTCGATTCGCATCGATCGCTTCCCGGATCGCCTTGCCGATCTCGCGCGGATCCGTCACACGAACGCCCCAGGCGCCCATCTCGCGGGCCATGGCGGCGAAATTCGTGTCTCCGAACTCCGACAGCTTGTCCAGATTGGGGGAGCCCGGCCAGACGCTCCGCAGCAGATGGGTCTGAAAAGCCATGGCCTGATTGTTCAAGACCACCGTGATCAGATTGATCTCGTTGCGCACCGCCGTCTCGATCTCGGCCAGATGGTAGAAAAACCCGCCGTCGCCCGTAAACGCCACCACGGTCCGTTCGGGCGCCGCCGCCTTGGCGCCCATGGCCGCCGGAAACGCCCAGCCGAGGCTCCCTTCGCAGTGCAGAAAATTCCTGCCCGCGGGAAGATCCATGAAAACCCCCGCCCAGGTGCCGACATACCCGGTGTCCGCGACGAACAGCGTATTCCGCGGACAGGCGTTCACCAGCTCGGCCGCCAGTTGTTCCGGCCGGATCGGGATCCTGTTTCCGTGCATGTGCGCATGTTCGCCCGCACGCCACGCCTGCAGATCCTGTTGCGCCTGCCGCACCCACTCGCCTGGCCCACTTCGCTTCGTCACGCCTGCCGCGTCCAGCAACTGCCGCAAGACGGTGCGCGCATCGCCGATCAGCGGCAGGACGTTCGGATAGTTCGCGCCGGGCTGCGCCGGATTGATGTCGATGTGGATCACGCGAACGCCCGGCTTCGGCAGCCGCCTCATATTCGTCGTGGCGCCGCCCTGGTGCCCTCCCACGTAGAGCACCAGATCCGCTTCGGCGATCACCGCGTCGGTGGGGGGGCGCCGGTAGGTGCCGGTGACGCCGAGCGCCAGCGGATGGCGTTCATCGATGCTGCCCTTGCCGTTCAAGGTGGTGGTGACCGGCAATCCCAGTTGCTCGGCCAGCGCCGTCACTTCCTCCCAGGCGCCGGACACGACCGTGCCGCGGCCGCAGACCATGACCGGGCGCGCCGCGCGCCGGATCTCCAGCAGGGCCTGCCCGACCAGTTCGTCGTCCGCTCGCGGACGGAATGCCGGATAGGAAAAATAACGCTGGTCGAGATAGCGGAAATCAAACTCCGCCTCCGCATCCTCCAGCGCGCCATCCAGGTACAGATGGACCGGCCGCGGCGCCCCGGTCGTCATTTCCCGGTAGGCCTTGCCGAAAAACTCCGCCATCCGGTCGATCGATCTCACTTCCGCGTCGTATTTGGTCACCGGGCGGAAATCCACATAGGCTTCCTGATACGAATTGCCCTGGTAGCGCGAACCCGGCAGCACGGGCGTCACCGCGAGCAGCGGGGTATGGCTCTGCCAGGCATCCACGAGGCCGGCATACAGATTGGTGGCGCCGGGCCCGCCTTGCACGATCACCATCGTTGGCCTGCCCGAAGCCTGGGCATAGCCGTCGGCCATATAGGCTGCGGCCTTTTCCGAGTGGCACAACACGCGCTTGACCGGATCCTTCGCCAGCTCGACGAGCGTGGGGTACAGGAAGGTCGGAACGAAAAACACCGCCTTGACTCCCGAGCGCCGCACCAGCTCCGCCAGGAACTGCTGGCCCTTCATTCTCTGCGGGCACTCAGCCACCGCTTCGTCCACGGCAGACTCATGCTGATCCATTGCTGCAAGGTTCATCGGTTTCTCCTTGATCGTCTCGTCGTCCCGGTCCGGGCGCCCGCCTCGGGCATGGCCGCCCGCGTCAATCGCGATGGCCGCAGGTCACTTCGCCGCCGTCCGCCGCCGCCGTCGGCGGGCTGTCGCCATCCGGGCGAATCTCGCGCGCCAGCGCGACGACCTGCGGATAGAGGCGCTCCATATCGACATCCGCGGGATCCTGGCCGTAACGCTTTTTCACCCCCTGCTCGTGCAGTTGCAGGTAGCGGGCGGGCGCCACGCCGTGGCGTTTCAGACTCTCCCTGACGCAGCCCAGCGGACAGCCGTCGAGTGCGAGGATCGGCCGGCCGGACGTGGCCTGACGGACGAAGCGCGGGATGTCGGCCCCGACACCGGCGATGCAGGACATCTGCGCCTCGCCGTCATGATCGAGGCACAGGGCCAGCCTGTTGGCGGTTTGAGCCGCGCTGGAGCAGCCCGAGCAGCTGTACACCAGCGGAAGATGGTTGCTTGGTCGAGCCATGACCCCTCCTGGAACACACACCTGTCAGCTGTCATCCGGCGTGGATCGCGTTCGCGCCGCCACGCCGACAGGGCCGGGCTATGCCGGCTCCAGCCAGCGTTCGGGCATCTCAGCCTGTACCGTGTCCTCGGGATGGGTATCCGGGTCATCGGCCCCCCATAAATCCACATGCCGGAAACTCACCAGATAAAACCATTCCGCCTGATCGATACGGCCCCAGGCCTCGTCTTCCGGGGTGGGACTTTCGTACACGACGGAGACGACCGTCCCCGCCACCCCGCGGGTATAGCCCGGGGTCTGGTTATAAAAAACATCCGGCAGATCCTTGACCCGCAACTGATCGCCTGCCTTGAACCTGGGCGGGCCACCTGCCTTTCCCCTGTAACACTGCGGATCGCCCACGCCTTCGGCGATTTCAGCGATCCGCAGACGATCGTACAGGGGCGAGTCGGTCGCTTTGCCCTGGCACTCATGGGCGCCTGACCCCATGGCCAATCCGGCATCGTCATTTCTGTTCATAGCGTTTTTTCACCTCATCAATCTTGTTGGTCAGTTCCGCCAGCGAAACGAGCCGCTTGTCGACCATGGCCCGCGTGGCGGAAAGCAGGAATCGCCCGGCGTAGGGCAGGGCAAAGTATTGCTTGTCGCCCAGGTCGACGACCCGGCGAAGCTTTTCCGTATGGTTCCAGATGCCGCGCCAGGCCAGACATTCGCAGGTCACCATGGTGTCCTTCTCCCAGGCCATCGGCTCTCTTTCCTGCAACTGGATCGGGCCGCCTTCTTCGCCGCCGAGGTCATGGGCCGTTCGCATGAACTCCTTGAACGTGCCGCCGAATAATTCCGGATTGGGGAATTCCCTGTCGTCGATATGTTCTGAAGCGGTCGAATTCGTGGCAGCCCCCGGCTGCCGGAAGGGCTTATGCGTGGTCATGAGCGAGCCCTCCCTGCCGGATGGATTTCAGCCGGAACCCCCGAATACACGCTGCGCACCCGCGCCTGGTTACCGTTTCCGGCAAGAGAACAGGCGTCGCGTCGCCCGCCCGGTCACCGTTTTCAGCATTTTCCTGTCTGCTCAATGCAATCATTCCGCTCTCCTTGTTCCACGCCATCAACGATCGTGACGAACCTGACGGATCGTCCTGCTGCCGGAGGCCTGACGTTCAAGGCCATCCGGACCCCACGCCCCACCGGGCGGCCCTCCGTCCGCTATCGGTCCCTGTATTTCGAGGGCCCGACATTGCCCGCCCCTCGATCATCGTCACCGGCACACAGCCCTCGACATACAATTTATTAACATCTTCATATCCTTTTTAAGACGCAACCCCTCGCGCCCGCCGCATCTCACCATGGGTCGCCAACGAGTCGGCTTGACCATTGAGCCGACCACGCCGACGCCATTTGACTATGCACCCGTGCAATCATTGTTTCAAAGTCTTAATTCCGATGATCCCCATCGGATTTTGCTATAGCGCCCCACTTCTTCCGAATGATCCCTTCATCTCTCGCCGGTCGATGATACGAACGGATCAGAGGCGACGCGCCATATACGTGTAGTAATTGCACGCGGCGAAGAAGGTTCCGTTCTCCATCGCCCGACGCTGCGCGTTGTGCCAGGCTTCCAGCGCGTCCCCGGGCACCAGCCCCGCCTTCCTGACATAGGGCACATAGGTTTCCGCAAACGATTTGAAATAGCTGGCGTGCCCGATTTCAATCACCGCATCGCCCCACGCGTCGGCCAGCTTCAGGCCCAATTCGGGCAAAATCCGCGGCAGATCGCGCATGATCCGCGGATTGTTGAAGGTGACGTTCGTCAGCGCTTCGTCGACGCGGCGGCCGAGGTCATGGTCGGGATAGGCATAGGTCAGGGAAGCGTAGTCCCCATCAAAAACGACCACCGTCCCGCCTGGACGGACAAGCCGCGCCATCTCGCCCAGCACGGCGAGCGGCGCGGTGACATGGCTGATCAGCGTATGGGCGATCACGACATCGAAGCTTGCGGCGGGAAGATCGACGCCATGCGCATCGCCGACCCGGAAAGCAATCCGGCTGTCGACACGTTCATCCCGGGCGAACCTGTTTGCGGCATCGATGAAAGAACCGCATTGGTCCACGCCCAACGCCTGACCGGTGAAATCGTCCCGCCGCGCGAGCGTCCGCAGCACGACGCCCGTGCCGCAGCCCACCTCCAGGACCCGGGCCAGCGGAGGCAAGGCCAGCCGTGCCACATACTTGTCGAGCAAGCGCGTAAAGACGTCGTCGCGCGCGCGGCTTTCGAGCCGTGCGGCAAGGCGCTCACGCGCCGGCTCATCGAGTTCGTTGACAAAACGGTGGGGATCACGCGCAACCATGCATCACCTCATTTCCAGACCCGAGCCGAGCGTGCAGCGATCCGCGTCCGCCATGACATGGCTACGCGGCTCGCCCGGAAAAAAAAGCCGCCTCGCGAAGAGGCGGCAACCCTAGGACATCCGGCACAGGAGGAGTAGATACCGGATTGAGGAGCCCTAACACTTGTGTTCAATAAATCGCCGATTCCGCGATCATTCCAGCCCCGCAACACTCGCTTGCCCCGAGTATCGTCACGGGTGCCTCACCATGATTTATAAGGCAGGAACTTGCCGCTGATGGTGACCAGCACGCGGTCGCCTTTCGGATCTTCCTGCCGGTCGATGTTCATGGTGAAGTCGATGGCGCTCATGATGCCGTCGCCGAATTTTTCGTTGATCATCTCCTTGATCGTTTCGCCATACACGTTGAGCATTTCATACCAGCGATAAATCAATGGGTCCGTCGGAATGGGGCGGTCCCAGGTCTTGGTCGGGAAACATTGCAGCGCAGTCGAGACCGCGTCATCGAGACCGAGCGCCTTGGCCACCGCATCGGCCTGGGGCTTCTCCAGGTGGTTCATGCCCAGACAGGCCGAGCAGACAAATTCGTCGGACATGCCCGCAGCCCTGGCAATATCGGCCCACTTCAGGTTGTTCTTGAATTTGGCCTGAAGAATGGCCTCTTTCATTTCAGCTTTATTCATTCCGTACCTGCTCCTTGCAAGCCAGCCGGGCGGGCGGGCCGCCCGGCAAGCGTTGTCATTACATTCATCGAGCGCCACGCCACCGCTCTGATGCTCGCCGGGATCAGCGCCCCATGTGGGCGGCTACCCGATAAAAACGCTGCTGGAACACCGTGCTGTCCCGAAGCTGGTGCAGATGCTTCACGGCGGCAAGAATGGCCAGGTCCAGCAAGGGCTCGACGAGGATCACCGACATGTAGGCCACACCGAACGTGCCGATCTGCGCCAGATTCGCGGCTCCCACGCCCTGGCCATAGATCGCCCAGAAAGCCACCCAGGCCACCACGCCGCCCTGGAAGGCGGTCGACAGCGCCAGGCACTGGCTGTATTTCACGTCCTGATAAGCCGTTTTTGCCGGAATGTAGCGATGCGCAATGGCACTGAGCGCAAACAGGGGCACCAGCAGCGTCGTCACGTTCATGCCGTATTGCGGCAGATCCCACGGGGCGAAGAAGAGTCCCTGGACCAGCAGTCCCAGCGCCAGGCCAATGGCCGCCGGTGCCGCGCCAAACATGAGGAAGAGCGTGGAGCCCAGAATCAGGTGCACCTCGGACACGCCGATCGGATAATGGGGCAGCACCTCAAAGAAGCTGAATACGAGCAGCGCGGCGATCAGGCTGCGAATCCCCAGGCGGGCGATCCCGTCCTGCCGGATTGCGTTCAATGCCTGTTTCGCCGTATAGCCAAACACCCCGACCGCCGTCGCGTAGCTCAGTGTCAGTTTGGCGCCTTCGACAATACCTGGTTCAATATGCATGGTGTTTTCTCCTTTGTGCAAACGCTCTAATAACCCCGTCACCCGGTTCCGGCCGGTTCAAGACCCCGTCCGAATGACCCGGTGCCCCTCATGAACACGCACCACATGAAGCCGTATCGCACTTTCCGTCATACGCGGATCCGCCGCATGTGATACAAATCACATGTTCACAACAATGGATCAACTGGCTATAGTTTTCCATGTCTTAATTTCGATTGGTGCTATAAGCTTTGACTATGCAACGCAATCTCGTCTTCCCGCGCTCCATTCGCTACCTGATCGCGGTCGCGGATATGCAAAGCTTCACGCGAGCCGCGGAATTCCTGTGCGTGTCGCAGCCCACGTTATCGCAGCAGATCAAGAATCTGGAAGACCTTCTTGACGTGCAGCTGCTGGACCGGTCCGGACGATCGATCCAGTTGACCGCTGCGGGAGAGGTCTATCTGCACTATGCCCGTCGCGCCCTGCGGGAGCTGGACGAAGGGAAGCGCGCCATTCATGAACTGCAGGACCTGAGCCGCGGCTCGCTCCGTCTGGGGATGACGCCGATTACCGACCATCTGGTCAGCCCCTTGCTCGAATCCTTCAACACCCGCTATCCCGATATCACCGTCAGCACACGGGAACTGCCGCAGGATGCCGTCGAGACCGAAGTGGCGGAAGGCAACCTCGATATCGGCATCGCCTTTACCAATGTGCTCTCGACCATCGCCCGGTCGAACGAGATCGACACGCATGTCCTGTTCGATGAAACGCTGGATCTTGCCGTAGGCAAGTCCCATCCCCGTGCCGGACAGACCGGCGCATTGACCCCCCAGATGCTGGAGAATGAGTCGCTGGTCCTGCTCAACACCGATTTTGCCCTGCGGCGTCACGTCGACCAGTACTGTCACGAGCAGGGCATCACGCCGCGTATCGCGATGGAAACCAATTCGCTCAGCGTCATTGTCGAAGTCGCCCGCCTGGGCCGGCTGGCCACCATCCTGCCCCACAGCATCATCTGCTCGCATCAAGGCCTCTATCCGTTGCCGCTGCAACCCGACATGCCTCATCACACGATTACCCTGATCTGTCGTAAATCAGGGTATAAAAGCCCCGCCTGCACGGCTTTCGGCGTACTGGCAACCCTCTGGAGCCCGCATCGGCCAGGCCAGAAACCGTTGGAGGCCCATACCGACTCCGGCCTCGAATCGAAATCGGGATCCGTCACTTCCGTGCAGTGACGCCTGTTGCCGATTGGCCCGGGATCACGCAGACACGCCGGAAACCTTGTGATGGCCCATGCCGGGAATCCATAGCCCATTTCTATTGGTGCAATCGGAATAAGGTCTTGGACAAGGATTTCCGGCTCGCCCATAGTCCCTTCCAGGACGGGCCATGAATGAAATGGCCGCCGCACGCGTCCTGTCGCGGCGGCATGTGCGCGGTACGGACCACGCGCGAACGATATGTCCAGTCAATCCGCGCACCCGGACTGCACGATCGCACTTCGGGCGGATGAACGAGCATCAGGTGTTTCGACACGGAGGAGCGGCATGAAAATCAAACTGGGCGAAACCTATCGCGATACCGACCTGGGACGCGAGGCGGAAGCGCTTCTGCTCCCTTGCGTGCAATGCGGTCAATGCACCTTCACCTGCCCCACCTTCCGTCTGCTCGACGACGAATGGGATGGACCGCGCGGCCGCATCTACCTGATCAAGCAAATGCTGGAAGAACAGCCGCCCAGCGCAGCCGATCTGCTCCCCGCCTATTCCCTGGCCACGCTTGAAGGCAGGACGCCGGGCGCGAACGTGCAATGGCATCTCGATCGCTGCCTCGGCTGCCGCTCCTGCGAAACCAGTTGCCCGCAGGGCGTTCATTATGGCCGCCTGCTCGACATCGGACGGGAACTGGCGGAAAAGGAAGCCCCCCGCCCGCTGAAGGAGAAACTGGCGCGGCGGGCGCTGCGTGCCGTGGTTCCGCACCGCTACCGCTTCACCGCGTTGCTGCGCACGGGCCAGGCGCTACGGCGATTCCTGCCGCAGGATCTTCGCGCGCGGATTCCCCGGCGCCGCCGGGCGGGGCCCTGGCCCGACCGCTCTCATGGCCGCACCATGCTGATCTGGCAGGGCTGCGTGCAGCCCGGCCTGGCACCGGACATCAATGCCGCGGCCGCCCGCGTGCTGGATCGCTTCGGCATCCGGCTGATTCCCGCAAGCGACGGCTGCTGCGGCGCCCTGAGCCATCACATGGCCGAGACCGACGAGGCGCGCGCGTACATGCGCAGGAACATCGATGCCCTGTGGCCGCACGTCGAAGCCGGCATCGAAGCCATCGTGCTCACCGCCAGCGGATGCGGCATGCATTTTCGCGAATACGGCCAGTTGTTGCATGACGATCCCCGCTACCGCGACAAGGCGGCACGCATCTCGGCGCTGACCCGGGACATCGCGGAAATCGTCGCCGCGGAATGGCAGGATGACCCGCTTCATGCCCTGCCCGCGTCCCGGCCGCCGCGGCGCATCACCTTCCAGTCGTCCTGCAGCCTGCAGCATGGCGAAAAGCTCAATGGCGTGGTCGAAAAACTGATGAAGCGCGCCGGTTTCAAACTGCTCCCCGTCGCCTACCCCTTCATGTGCTGTGGCGCCGCGGGCTCCTATTCCCTTCTGCAACCGACGCTCTCGGCATCGCTGCGCACGCGCAAGCTGGAAACCTTGCTGGCCAGCCGTCCGGAAGCCATTGCAACCGCCAACATCGGCTGCCTGACGCATCTGGCCCTGGCGTCGCCGGTACCGGTCAGCCACTGGATCGAACTGCTGGACGAAACATTCCGCGCGGCAGACTCCCGGCCGCACGGCCAACCGGAATCATCCATGAACCCGGCGTCCGTCAACGCCCATTCCTGACCTGGAAGCGCACGGCCGGCCGCCCTTTCACACGAACGGGGCCGGCCGTGACCATCCGATAAAATAAAAACGGGTTCAGTGGCACACACCAGGGAATGAAAACCAGCACAAGAATCGTGAGCCACATCATGCTGCTCGCCTCCAGCCAATGGCCTGCGGCAGCGCTGGGAGCCCATCCCCTGCTCACGGAGGACACCGGCACCCAGGGCGCCGGCCATGTTCAACTGGAATTGACGCACGATCTCAGCCGCACGAAGGACACGTCCACCTACACGCGCGATCAGCACATCAATGCCGTGCTATCCATCGGCCTCACGGATACCCTCGACGCGATCGTCGCCCTGCCGCATGAGCGCCAGACCGACCGGCTGGCCGCCACGGACGCCACCCTGCGGGGATTTTCCGACATGGAACTCGCCGCCAAATGGCGTTTCTACGATGAAGGCGCGCTGAGTTTCGCCCTGCGCCCCGGGCTGGGAGTGCCGACCGGAGACGACGACAAGGGGTTGGGCGCGGGGCACGCCACACCCAGCCTGTTCGCCGTGATGACGTATGCGGGCGAGCCCTGGACCTTTCATGTGCATCTCGGCTACACACGCAATATTCACGACGGAGCGGACGAACGGAACCACATTTACCACGCTTCGCTTGCAGCGGAATACGCGTTGGGCGAATCGCTGCGCCTGGTCGGCGACGCCAGCATGGAGAGCAGCGCCGGACGTTCGGATCATCCCAACACGGGCTCCATGGTGCTGGGGCTGGTCTATTCCCTCACCCCGAGCCTGGATATCGACTTCGGATACCGCAAAGGGCTGACCAATCCCGCCGCGGATTCCGCCTGGCTGACCGGCCTCGCCATACGTTTCTAGGCGCACGCCGCACGCGGGAAAAGCTTTTATACTGTCCGGTTGATGGTTGCCGGGCAGCACGGCCATGACATACCCTTTCCACCTCGTCGACGTCTTTGCGGAACGGCCCTACGCCGGGAATCAACTGGCGGTGGTCACCCACGCCGACGACCTCTCCGACGAAACGATGCAGCAGATCGCCGCCGAGATGAATTTCTCGGAAACGACTTTCGTCTACAGCGCCCGGCAGGACGATGGCGGCCACCGGGTCAGGATCTTCACGCCGGCACGGGAGATCGCCTTTGCCGGGCATCCGATCCTGGGGACGGCCTGGGTCATCCAGCGACATCTCGCGCCCGATGCGTCCGCTCCCCTGCAACTGAATCTCGCGGTCGGCCCGATTCCCGTCACGTTCGAACTTGCCGCCGGAGAAGACGAAACCGTCTGGTTTCAGGCGCCCCGGGCAACCCCGGGCGCGACATGCGCGCGCGAACCTGTCGCGGCCGCACTGGGCATCTCGCCGGAAGATATCGACAGCGGAAGCCCGATCCGGCAAATGACCGCTGGCATCTCGGCCTTGATCGTTCCGCTGCGCAGTCTCGATGCCCTGCGCCGCTGCAAGCTGGATCTCGCTGCCTTCGCGCCCCTGGCGGCGCAAGGCTTTTCGCCTCTCGTTTATCTCTTTTGCCCGCAGACGCGCCAGACTCAGAACGATCTGAGCGCCCGTTTTTTTTTCGAGGCGAACGGGGTACGCGAGGATCCGGCGACGGGGAATGGCGCGGCGTTCCTCGGCGCCTACCTCCTGGAACACCGCGTCCTCGCCCAGTCGAAACTGTTTCTGCGGATCGAGCAGGGGCATGAAGTGAACCGCCCTTCGCAGGTGCTGCTGCACGCCGAAACGCTGGCCGGGAATCACGTTGTGAGCGTGGGCGGGCGCGTGATTCCCGTCATCAGGGGAACGCTGCTTTGAACCAGCCGGCCGGATTTCCCCGCCAGCCTGCCGGGGCAGGCACCGCGGCCCTGCACGGCACGCCGGGCGGCGCGACCCCGGCCGTGACAGGATCCGCGGATTCAATCCGCGCCGAACCGGTCAAATGGTGTAGCCAGCCGGTCCGGGATCATGCGCAAATCGGATATGCTGGAACACCACGCCTTGTGATCGCCCCATGAAAGACAACATCCACCCCCTGATCCGGCACATGCCCCCCGATTCCGGGAATGTCAGCATCCCGGCATTGCGCGTGCTGTCGGAAATCACCACCAGCCTGTCTTCGGACTCCAACGTCGAACAGTTGCTGGGGCGTTTTCTGGCGACCATGATCCGGCTGGCAGGTGCCCAGGCGGGCGCGGTGCGCATCATTACCGACGACCGCACGCACCTTCGGCTGATCGGCTCGGTCGGGCTGCCGCCCGAACTGGTCGAGCACGAAAGCATGGTCAGCGTCGATTGCGGCGTCTGCGGCAAGGCCGCGCGCGAGGTCACGGTAAGCAGCTGGAACAATGTCGCCTTCTGCGAGCGGCAGGCCAACGATGCCTTTTTCAGTGACACCTGCAAGACCGTGGTGGCCGTCCCGTTGATGCACAAGAATCAGGTGATGGGGGTCTACAACCTGTTTCTGGAAGAAGGCCATAACGTCCCCGAGGACGTGCAACTGCTGTTCCGTTCGATCAGCGAGCATCTCGGCATCGCGCTGGAAAATGCCCGTCTGACACGCGAGAACATGCGCATCTCGCTGATGAACGAACGCCAGATGCTGGCCAACCAGATTCACGATTCGCTGGCGCAGACCCTGGCGTATGCCAAGATGCGGCTGACCGTGCTGTCGGACGCCATGCACCATGAGGACTACCCCAAAGCCAACCGATATCTGGGCGACGTCGAAGAAGCGGTCGACCTCGCCTACGCCGACCTGCGCGACCTCATCACCCAGTATCGCGACCGCATCAATCCGCGCGGACTGGTGCCGGCCATCCAGGAAATGGCCCGGAGCTTCCGCAAGAAGGCCAATGCCGACGTTGATTTTCTCAACCTGGTGCAGGACGTCTCGCTGTCGCCCGACGAGGAAATCCAGGTCTTCCACATCATCCAGGAATCGCTCTACAACATCGCCAAGCACGCCCGGGCACGCCACGTCGTCATCACCCTGGACCTGGAAGACGGCCAGTACATCGTCAACGTTGCCGACGACGGGGTCGGTGTACAGAAAAAGAACGACGAGTCGTCCAGCCTGGGCAAGAGCTTCGGCCTGACCATCATGCGCGAGCGGGCCGCCCGGCTCAACGGCAATCTCAAAGTGGAATCCCGCCCTGCCGGCGGAACCGTCATCCGGCTGGTCTTCCCGCAACGCGCCGCGCCCCATCCACACAGCGAGCATCCTGCAGCATGAGCCTCACCCGCATCGTCCTCGTCGATGACCACACCTTGTTCCGCAAAGGTCTGGCCGAACTCCTCGAACAGAGTGGAAGCATCGAAGTCACGGCCTTCACCGGCAACCCGGACGACGTCTCCCAGCTCCTGCAAGCGCATCGTCCGGACGTTCTCATTCTTGATCTCAACATGCCGGGAACGGACGGCATCACTCTGATGCAGCAGCTCCGAACGGAAGATTTCGATCTGCCCATTCTGATCCTGACCCTGTCGGAAGCCGAGGATGACCTGGCGCGAGCGCTTCGGGCCGGCGCCAACGGTTATCTGCTCAAAAGCATGGAGCCCGATGAAGTGGTCGACGCCATCCTGCGTGCCCGGCGCGGCGAGACCGTCGTCGCTCCGGCCATGACCGCCAAGCTGGTCAAGCTGTACGACCAGAAGGGGCAGGATGCGGGTTCCCTGCTCGATGCCCTGACCCCGCGCGAACGCGAGATTCTCACCCACCTGTCGCGCGGTGAAAGCAACAAGGCCATCGCGCGCACCCTTGACATCAGCCACGACACCGTCAAACTGCACGTCCGCCATATTCTTGCCAAACTGAATCTGTCTTCGCGGGTGGAAGCGGCGGTGTTTGCCGTGGAGCACCGGGTCGCGCCCACCGGAAAAAACGAAGGACGCTGAAACACGGCCGTAAACGGAATACTGATTCGACATCCCGGCAGTCATTCGGGCCATCTCCTTCCCGCTCTGGATTCCGTTCAAGAACACCCGTATTCATCGTCATGCTCCGCTCGTGCCTCAACCGCCGCATCCTGTGCCTCTGGCTGGTGTTTGCCGCCCTGCAGGGGGTGACACATTCCGCCCTGGCCATGGAGACGCTGCGCATTCTTGCATGGCCCGGCTATGCCGACGCGGATCTGGTCAAGGTATTCGAACAGCGCCACGGGGTGCGTGTGGAAGTCACCCTGGTCGGCAATGACGACATTCTGCGGGAGAAGATGGCGGCCGGAAGCGGCGCCCACTTCGATGTCATCGCCGCCAACACGGCCGAGATGGTGCATTACATCGACAGCGGTCTGATCCAGCCGATCGAGACAGGCAACATTCCCAATCTGCGCCGGCAACTGCCCCGCTTCAGGCCCTTGAGCGCCATCCCCGGTATTACCCGGGCCGGCAGCGTGTACGCCATTCCTTATACCTATTCCGAAATGGGCCTGATCTACGATCGCCGACGCTTCAAGACCGCCCCGGCTTCGTACGCCGACTTGTGGAATCCCCGCTACGCCGGGCAAATACTGCTGTTCGATGGCGGTACGCATAATTTCTCGCTGGCGGCCATGGCGCTGGGGCTCGATCCGTTCCGCATTCCGTCCGCAGAATTCCCGCGCGCACTGAAGAAGCTGCTGGCTTTGCGCCGTAATGCGCTGGTGTTCTACAGCCTGCCCGAAGAAGCGGCCCGGTTGTTTCGCGAACAGTCCGCTGCCCTGCTGTTTGCCAACTACGGCAGCCAGCAGGTCAAGTTGCTGCGCGACGCCGGGGTCGACATCGGCTATGCCGTCCCGCGCACCGGCGCACTGGCCTGGCTCGATTGCTGGGCCGTCAGCCGCGGAGCGCGTAACAAGGCACTGGCGGAAGCATGGATCAATTACACGCTGGAGCCCGGCGTCAGCCACGCCTTGAGTGTGCGCCAGGGACTGGCCAACACCCTGGAAACCTCCGCCGCCTCGCGCCCCGGCGATCCCCTCATCTGGCTCGAACCGGTAGAAGACGGCGCCCGGCGTACCCGGTTATGGCAGCGCATCCTGTCCGGCGAGCGCGAAGCCCTCCTGCTGCAATGAAACTCGGCATTCGCACCCGCATTACGCTGCTCACGGCCGCGCTGGGCATGCTTGCGTCGGGTCTGACCGGCTATTACGCCTACCGGGCAAGCCAGGGCCTGCTGGCCGAGGCGGCAGAGCGCGAAATGCTGACTTCGGCGCGTGTACTCGGGCGCCACCTCACCCTGAACATCCGTGAAGCCGCCAGGGATGCCACCTTGCTGTCGGGCCTTCCGGCTACCCTGGCCGTGGCCGACTTGCGCGAGCCGTCCACGCACGCCACGGTCGCTTGCAACAACCTGGCCAGAATCTTCGAATCGATGCTGGCCATCCAGCCCCAGTACTTCCAGATACGCCTGATCCGCGCCGACCGCCACGGACTGGAGGTCGTACGGGTCGATCGCGACGGCACGGATCTGACCCGGGTCGACGGTGCCATGCTGCAGGAAAAGGGACACTATCCCTACGTGTTCCAAACCCTGAGGCTCAAGCCCGGAGACACCTATCTTTCGCCGATCCGCATCAACCAGGAACAGGGCACGCATACCGGACACGGCCAGCCGACGCTGCAGGTCGCGCGCCAGGTGTTTGCGTCGGACGGGCGGCTGTATGGCCTGATCATCATCAATATCGATCTCAATGGCCTCTTCGGCCTCCTGAAAGCCGATCTGCCGGCCACGCAGGGGCTTTACCTCACCAATGCCCAGGGCGATTTCCTGATTCATCCCGATCCGGAACAGACCTTCGGCTTCCAGCGCGGTCACCGCATCCTGGCGCAGGACGTGTTTCCATCCGTAGCCGATATCATCAACGAGAAAGCCGATTACCGGCTCATCTCGTTAAACAGTCCGCCCGTTCTGCGCGGCCACCCTGCTTTACCTGCCACAGCGGTTTTTCTACGCCAGCCGCTGGGAAACTATGTGTCGGACGACTCCTTTGTGCTCATCGGGCTGTCGATGCCGCAACGGGAAATCACGCGTCACACCCATACGCTGGCCATCGCCTCCCTGAATATCGTGCTCGTCTTCAGTGCCGTCGCCTTCGTTCTGGCGCTCTGGATGTCACGCGCACTGACCTCTCCGCTGCAACGCATCCTGCAGGCGGTCGGGCGTGTCTCGGCCGGAGGCGATCCGGGCGAACTCCCCCTCAACCGCAAGGACGAACTCGGCGATCTGGCGCGCGGCGTGGCCCACATGCATACACAGATTCGCGACCAGATGGCGGCGCTCGACGAACGCCGACGCACGGTCGATCATCTGTCGCGGCACGACACGCTCACCGGCCTGCCCAACCGGCGAATGTTCTTCGACGTGCTCAAACACGCCGTGACGCAGGCCGAACGGACCGGTGCGCAGCTAGCCGTGATGTTCATCGACCTCGACCACTTCAAGGCCGTGAATGACACGCATGGCCATGCGACAGGCGATCGCGTCCTGCAAATCGTCGCGGCCCGCCTGCAGCACTGCGTCCGGTCAGGGGATACGCTGGCCCGCCTGGGCGGCGACGAATTCATCATACTCATCGAGTCGCTGAGCACACGGGATCCGGTCACCGCGATTGCGCAAAAGCTGATTGCCCAGTTCGAAACCCCCTTCTCCGTCGGCCCGCATGAGGCCCGGCTCGGCCTCAGTATCGGCATCAGCGTCCTGCCGGAAGACGGCGTCGAGGCGGAAACCCTGGTTGCGCGCGCCGACGAAGCCATGTATGCCGCCAAACTGGCCGGACGCAATGGCTATCGTTTCTTCACCGACCCCTCCTGACCCGGATATTTCAGCGGCCCGCCATTTGAGCGATATCCGCAGCCCGGCAGATTGTCATGGCCTTCCCAGAAGACCCTGCAAAACATAACATCGGACATGACGGGGCAAGCGGTTGGCGTTGAACGGTTCGGCGACTGCCAATCCAGCAACCACGCCTCGTCAACCCATGCGTCTCCAGGATTCCGCGATGAATCTATATTTGGCTAATACCCCGACTACAGCGGCATGTTGAAATCATTCACGAACCTGGTTGTCTGCGAGCACTGCGACGCCACCTACACGCGCGTGGCTCTGGCACCCGGAGAGGTGGCGCGTTGCGGGCAATGCGATGCGGTGCTGTATCGTGCCAGTCTGCTCGACGTCGACCGCTGGCTGGCACTGACCGTTGCCGCGGCGGTCGCCTTCGTGATCGCCAACGTCAGCCCGGTGGTGAAAATCAGCCTGCAGGGACTGCACAGCCAGGCGACCTTGTGGCAGTCGGCCGCGGCACTCGCGCACGGCCCGGCCGCCCCGATCGCCGTCCCCACCGCCCTCGCCATCATCGTGGTTCCCTTCATGCAGGTCAGCCTCTTGCTGTGGGTGCTGGGCCATGCGCGCCGCGGCGGCCGGCGCGCGCCAGGCTTTCGCCTGGCCATGCGCATGCTCGCGGGACTGCGCCCCTGGAGCATGGTGGAAGTGGCTCTGCTGGGCATTCTGGTCTCCGTCATCAAGCTGTCGAGCATGGTGGAGGTCGCGCCCGGCGCGGGCATCTGGGCGACGGCGGCCTTGATGATCCTGATCACCATCGTGGCCAGCCGCGACATCCACTGGCTCTGGGAATTCACCGACCGCGGCAGGCCCCGTGGAGAGGGGGGGTCATGAGCCGCCCGGCCGCGCCGAACGCTCATGGCAGCGTGGCGCATCAGCGCGAAGAGGCCCCCATGTCCAGGCCTGCGCGCGCCCTGGACCTGGGGCTGGTGTCCTGCCATGCATGCGGGCTGGTCTGCGAGGATGTGCTGGAGCGGCAAGGCCACGTGCCCTGCCCCCGATGCGGCGCGGCGCTGCACCGGCGCAAGCCCGACAGCCTGGCGCGCACCTGGGCGTTGCTGATCGCGGCCCTCATCCTCTACATCCCCGCGAATGTGCTGCCCGTCATGTACACCAGCCTGCTCGGCAGCGGCAGCGACAGCACCATCCTGAGCGGCGTCGTGGCGTTCTGGAGCACGGGCTCCTATGGCATTGCACTGGTGATTTTTATTGCCAGCGTGGCGGTTCCTTGCGGTAAATTCCTCTCCCTCGGCCTGCTTCTCGCGAGCACGCGCCGTGGCAGTTCCTGGGCCAGGCGTGAGCGCAGCAAGCTCTACCGCATGGTGGAAGTGGTCGGCTACTGGTCGATGCTCGATGTGCTCGTCGTCGCCGTGGTCGCGGCCCTCATCAGGTTCCACGGCCTGGCCGATATCGAGCCGCGCGTCGGCATCCTCTACTTTGGCGTGGTGGTGATTCTCACCATGCTCTCGGCCATGAGTTTTGATCCCCGTTTGATTTGGGACGGAAAAGATGAATGATCCCCACGGCGCAGCGTCGCCCCCCGCCCCGCCCATCATTCAACGGCGCCGCATGCGGCCATCGCTGGTCTGGCTGGTGCCGGCGATTGCGGCCCTGATCGGCGTGTCGATGCTGGTGCATGCCTGGATGTCCGCGGGGCCCGAAATCACCATCACATTCAAAACCGCCACGGGATTGGAGGCAGGCAAGACGCCCGTGAAGTACAAGGACGTCACCGTGGGCGTCGTGACGGCCATCAGTCTGAGCGACGACGCCACCCATGTGATCGCGCAGGTCGCGCTGGACAAGAGCGCCGCGCGCCTGACGCGCCAGGGCACGCGTTATTGGGTCGTGCGGCCACGCATTGGCGTGGGCGGCATTTCGGGCATCGACACGCTGCTCTCCGGCGCCTACCTCTCGGCGGACGCGGGTAGCGGGCAAGCGTCCGCCACGGCCTTTACCGGCCTGGAGACTCCCCCCACCATCGTGGGCGGCGCGGCCGGCAAATCCTTCATCCTGCTGGCCGACGACCTCGGCTCCCTGGATGTCGGTTCGCTCATCTACTACCGGCGCATTGCGGTCGGCCGTGTCGCGTCGTATCAGTTGGACGCGGCGGGCAAGCAAGTCAGGCTGCAGGTCTTTATCGATGCGCCTTATGACGCGTTCGTCACCACCGACACGCGCTTCTGGAATGCCAGTGGCGTCGATTTGTCGGTCGGCGCCGATGGCCTGAAGCTCAAAACCCAATCCGTGGCCACCATCGTTGCCGGCGGCCTGGCATTTGCCACGCCCGCGTACCGCCAGGCGCCAGCGGCTGGCGAGAACACGGAATTTGTCATCTCCAGGGACCAGGCCGAAGCCATGGCGCCCCCGGATGGGCCGGCTCGGTTCCTTCAGTTGCGTTTCCGCCAGCCGTTGCGCGGCCTGTCCACCGGCGCTCCCGTGCAATTCGCCGGCGTGGATTTTGGCAGGGTGGTGTCGATAAGCGTGGACTACGACAGCGCGACGCGCCGCTTTCCCACCGTCGTCGGTGTGCTCATCTATCCTCAGCGGCTGGGACGGGTGTTGGAGAAGCTCCCGAGACACCCGACGGATTCTCCCGACGAGGTGACAGCGCGGCTCCTGCAGGGCCTGGTGGAGCACGGCCTGCGCGCCCAGGCGCGCTCGGGCAATCTGCTCACGGGTCAGCTCTATATCGCGCTGGATTTCGTGCCCAACGCTCCCAAGGTAGCATTTGACGTCGCCGCACGACCGATCTCCGTGCCCACGGTCGACGGCAGCTTCGACAAGATGCAGGAGCAATTGGCCAACATCGTCACCAAGATCGAGAAAATGCCGCTCGACTCGATCGGCCGCAATCTCGACGCCTCATTGTCGCAGCTCAACCAGACACTGGCACGGGTCAACACCCAGGTGCTGCCCGAGACCACGCGCACGCTGCAGCAACTCCAGCAAACCGCCCACGAGTTCCAGCAGACCGCTCAATCAGCACAAGGCCTGACCGCCGCAGACGGCCCCCTGCAGCAGAATCTGGAACAAACGCTGCAGGAAACCCAACGCGCGGCCAGGTCGTTGCGCACCCTGACCGATCTGCTGGGGCGCCACCCCGAGTCGCTGCTGCGTGGTCGCCCCAACGACCCAAGACCGGCCCCGGACACTTCACCACTCTCCGACCCTCTGGACTCACCGCAATGAGACGCTTCTTCGGTATTGGCATGCTTGCGCTTGCCGGCGGCCTGCTGGGCTGCCAGGCCACGGCTCCCGTGCGCTTTCACACACTGGCGTCGCCCATGGCCGCTCCAGCCAGCCCCGCCACATCGGCCGCCTTCCTCATCGATGTACTGCCCGTGGGCATCCCGGCGCAGTTGGATACCGCCCAACTGCTGGTGCGCCAGGGCGACAGCAGCGTCGTCGCCCTGGATGGCGAGCGCTGGATCGGCCCGTTCGCCGACGAGGCGCGCGGCGCACTGTCGGCACAGTTGACGCAACGCCTTGCCACGACGGATGTTGCGGGGCTGGCGCCGCCCGAGGGCAAGCCAGTCCTGCGCATCAAGGTGCAGATCCGCCGCTTCGACGCCTGGCCCGGCCAACAGGTGCGACTGGATGCGGACTGGAGTCTGGGTTTCGCGCACGAGCCGAATGGCGCGCGCCTGGTGTGCAGCACGCGACACACGGTGCCCGCCGGCCCCGACTACCCCCAGGTGGTGCAGGCGCAGCGACGCGCGCTGGCTGATCTCGCCGCGCAGATTGCGGACAGTGCCAGACAGTGGGAAATCTCACGCGCCGCACCCTGTGCGCGCCCGGGGTCGGGGGCTGGGCCTGGGCCGCGGCAGCCGTCATAGTGAATCTTGGACGGTCTTCGATCCGGTCTGCGCGCAGAGCGCGGAGAGCGCAGATCGGTGGCTCGCGAATAAAGTATGGACTAGAGTGAATATGTCTGAAGCATGTCACCCAAGAAAGGATTTTGTATGCACACAGTTTCCATACGTTCTGCCGTGATCGCCGCTGCCGTCGTCGTGGGCAGCATTTCCACGGTCGCCTGCACCACGACCAAACCCGAGACGAGTTCGGCGCAGCGATCCGATAGCACCACGCTGCACACCCGCGTGAATACAACGCTGCAGCGCCTGTACGAGACCGCCCCGGGCTCTCGGGAAATGGTGCAGCGTGCCAGGGGTGTGCTGGTGTTTCCCACGGTCATCGGCGGCAGCTTTGTGGTCGGTGTAGAACATGGCCGCGGCGAATTGCTTATCGGTGGCCATGTGCGGGGCGAATACACGACCACTGCGGCCTCCATCGGTTGGCAGGCCGGGGGGCAGTCCAAGGCGGTGATCTACGTCTTCAACACGCAGGAGGCACTGGACAAGTTCCTCAAGAGCGATGGTTGGGCCGTCGGTGCCGATGCCACCGTGGCCGCCGGCAGGATCGGCGCCAATGGCAGCGTCGATTCTACGTCCTTCGATGCCCCGGTCTCCAGCTACGTGTTGACCAATGCGGGTCTCGAAGCCGGGGTGGCACTGGGTGGCTCCAAGATCACGCGCGTGACGAAGTAAGCCCGAGGAGAGTCGCAGACAGCGCCTGGGCAATCAGCCAGGCGCTTCGTTTCTTCACCGGCTCATCCGGATAACCGGCCAGGGCAGCGAAGCACGCGTGTCTCGCGGACAGGGGGCTGTTCACGATTTTTTCCGTGTCTCGTCGTGGCGGCTTGCGGTTTCGGCAATCCTCGCGACATGGCAAGGGCATCCGCTCAGGACCAGACGCCCGGCCGCGTGGTAAAACTGTCCAGCACGCGCAGATAACTCGCACGCGCGACCAGCGAGGGATCGGGCAGATTCTTCTGGCTCATGCTGCCTTTCATCTGGCTGACCGAGGCATATTCCCTTTCCTCCATCCAGTGCCGCATGGCCGCAAGCATTTCGGTCAACCTGTCAGGGCCGTGCCGCAACAGGCAGGAGGCCATATGCACGACATCGGCCCCGGCCAGAAGAAGCTTCAGCGCTTCGCGCTCGCTGTGGGCGCCGCCCGTTGCCGCCAGGGTCAGGCGTATCCGGCCATGCAGGATGGCGATCCAGCGGATGCGCAGCAAGGCCTCTTCGGGCGTGGACAGATGCAATTGATCGGTCATGCACATCTGGTCGAGATCGATATCGGGCTGGTAGAAGCGATTGAACAGGGCGACGCCATTCGCACCGGCCGCTTCAAGCTGTCGCACGAAATGCGGCAGCGACGAAAAGAACGGCGAGAGTTTCATGACGATGGGTAGATTCACCACGCGGCGCAGTTCGGTCAGCAACTCGATGTAGCGCGCCTCGACCGCTTCGCCGGCAGCCTGCATGTCGGCGGCGACATGGTAGACGTTCAGTTCGAGCGCATCGGCGCCCGCCTGTTCCAGTGCGCATCCAAGCTCCACCCAGCCGGAAGGCGACACGCCATTGAGGCTGGCCACCACGGGAATCTCCAGGCGCTGCTTGAGCTGGCACAGATGCGACAGATAACGTTCGAGACCGCTCTGGAGTTCGCCAAGGTCGGGCAGAAAGCCGTCCTCCGCTTCGCTGCACCCAAGACCGGTGTGCAGCAGAAAGCGGTCCGTCATCGCGTCCTCCGCCCGCAGTTCTTCCTCGAACAGCGAATACATCACCAGTGCGGCGGCACCGGCATCCTCCAGTCGCAGCGCGGTGTCGACATTGCGCGACAGCGGCGAGGCCGAGGGAACCAGCGGATTCTTGAGCTTGAGGCCGAGATAGTCGGTGGAAAGATCGATCATGTCAGGCTTCCTTTTTCGGCTCGTCGGCAGGGCGCTGTGCCATCTCCTGATACGTCCTGAAACGGCGCTCGGCATCCTGCTGGGCCTGTTCCATGAACTGCTGTGCCGCTTCGGGATGGCTGCGCGCGAGCATGGCAAAGCGGGTTTCCGATTCCATGAACGCCTTGATCGGCTGGCTGGGGGCGGCGGAATCGAGCTTGAAGGGATTGGCGCCGGTTTCCGCCAGCCGCGGATCGAAGCGGAACAGCGGCCAGTGCCCGCTCTTCACCGCCATGTCCTGCTGGCGCAGGTTGTACAGCATGTCGTAGCCGTGGGCGATGCAGGGACTGTAGGCGACGATGAGCGACGGGCCGTCGAACGATTCCGCTTCGTGAAACACGCGCAGGGTATGCACGTCCTTGGCGCCGTAGGCGACGGTCGCGACGTAGGCATGGCTGTAATTGCTCGCCAGTTTGGCCAGATCCTTCTTCGCCGCGGCCTTGCCGCCCGCGGAGAACTTGGCGACCGCGCCGAGCGGCGTGGCCTTGGAGGTCTGGCCGCCGGTGTTGGAATACACCTCGGTATCGAGCACCAGGATGTTGACATCGTACGGCAAGGCCAGCACGTGATCGAGGCCACCGAAGCCGATATCGTAGGCCCAGCCGTCGCCGCCGATGATCCACACCGAACGGCGGATCAGCCATTCGGCGACGCTGGCAAGCGGTTGCGCGCGCGGGTGCCTCGAGGACGCCAGTTTGTCGAGCAGCAGGCCGACGCGTTGACGCTGATCGACGATCCCCGCCTCCTTGCGCTGATCGGCCGTGACGAGCGCGTCGGCCAGATCGCCGCCGATTTCCGTGGCCATTTCCCTGACCAGTTGCTGCGCGTAGCCCATCAGCTGGTCGGCGGCCAGCCGCATGCCGAGGCCGAATTCGGCATTGTCCTCGAATAGCGAATTGCTCCACGCCGGACCACGCCCGGCGCCGTTCACCGTATACGGCGTGCTCGGCAGGTTGCCACCGTAGATCGATGAGCAGCCGGTGGCGTTGGCGACCAGCATGCGGTCGCCGTAGAGCTGGGTGGCGAGCCGGATATAGGGCGTCTCGCCGCAACCGGCGCAGGCGCCCGAAAACTCGAACAGCGGGTCGAGCAGCATCGAGCCGGGAATGGTGCCGTGCTTGATCAGGCTGCGGTCGAACTCGGGGAGCTTCAGGAAGAAGGCGAAGTTGTCGCGTTCCTGCGCGCGCAGCGGCTCGATCGGCGCCATGTTGACAGCGCGGCGGGAGACGTTCGATTTGTCGTGGATCGGGCAGGCTTCGACGCAGTCGCCACAGCCGGTGCAATCCTCCGCCGCCACCTGGTAGCTGATGCGGGTGCCGGCCGGCAGATCCTTGCTGCGCGCCGGCACGTGCTTGAAGGTCGGCGGCGCATCCTGGGCGGCCTCAGCCGGGAACGCGCGCGCGCGGATCGCCGTATGCGGACAGACGAGCACGCACTTGCCGCACTGGGTGCAGAGGTCGGCGTCCCACACCGGGATTTCCAGCGCGATGTTGCGCTTTTCGTATTGCGCGGTGCCGAGCGGATAGGTGCCGTCGACGGGTAGCCGCGATACCGGCAATGCATCGCCATGGCCGTGGTAGATCGGCAGCGTCAGATCGCGCACGAAATCGGGAAGCGCGGCAGGGGTTTCGGAGGCGGCAGCCTGCCCGGCGGCCATGTCCTGGTCCTCATGGGCCGGCATGGCAACCCGATGCAGTCGGGACAGCGTCATGTCGATGGCGCGGTAATTCAGCTCGACCAGACGCGTGCTCTTCCTGCCGTAGGTCTTGTCGACGGCCTGCTTGATCGCGACGATCGCCTCTTCCTTCGGCAGGATGCCGGAGATGGCGAAGAAACAGGTCTGCATGATGGTGTTGATGCGGCGCCCCATGCCGGCCTCGGTGGCGACGGCATAGGCATCGATCGTCCACAACTGCAGGTTTTTCTCACGTATCTGCGCGCGCAATGTCCGCGGCAGCGTCTCCCACACCCCGTCCGGCGGCGCGGCGGTGTTGAGCAGGAAAACGCCGCCGGGGGCGGCATGCTCGAGCAGTTCATAACGGTCGACGAACATCGGCTGGTGGCAGGCGACGAAACCGGCCATCCCGTTCTCGACCAGATAGGGGGAACGGATGGGGGCCGGGCCGAAACGCAGGTGCGACACGGTGACGGCACCGGATTTTTTCGAGTCGTAGACGAAGTAGCCCTGTGCCTGCAGGTCGGTGGCCTCGCCGAGGATCTTGATCGAGTTCTTGTTGGCCGATACCGTGCCGTCGGCACCGAGCCCCCAGAATACGGCGTGCTGCAGCTGTCGCGAGGCGTCGGTGCGGAATCCTTCGTCCCACGGCAGCGACAGATGCGTGAGATCGTCGTGGATGCCGAGGGTGAACTGGCGCACGCGATCTTTCGCGGGCACGGAATTCGACAATTCATCAAACACCGCCTTGACCATGCCCGGGGTGAATTCCTTGCTGGCCAGGCCATAACGGCCGCCGATCACGCGCGGCATGGCGCGCACGCCGTCGGCCGCTGCCTGCGCCAGCGCGGTCACCACGTCCTTGTACAGCGGTTCGCCATCGGCCCCCGGCTCCTTGCTGCGGTCAAGCACGGCGACGGCCCTGGCGCTCGCCGGCAGTGCCGCCAGCAGCGCATCGGCCGCAAACGGCCGGTACAGACGCACCTTCAGCACGCCGACCCGCTCGCCGCGCGCGTTGAGATGCTCGACCGTCTCGTGCACGGTCTCGGCGCCGGATCCCATCAGCACGATCACCCGCTCGGCGTCTTCCGCGCCAACGTAGTCGAACAGCCTGTAATGTCGTCCGGTCAATTCGCCGAAGCGGTCCATGGCCGCCTGCACGATGCCGGGAAAGGCGTCGTAGAAGGGGTTGGCACGCTCGCGCGACTGGAAGAACACATCGGGATTCTGCGACGTGCCGCGCAGGACCGGATGCTCCGGCGACAGCGCACGTGCACGGTGCGCCGCCACCTGGCCGGCATCGATCATCGTGCGCACGGTCTCCGCATCGACCGCGACAATCTTCGCCACTTCGTGCGAGGTGCGGAAACCATCGAAGAAATGGATGACCGGAATACGCCCTTGCAGCGTGGCGGCCTGTGCGATCACGGCGAAATCCTGCGCTTCCTGCGGTGAATTGGCGGCCAGCATGGCGCACCCGGTGGCGCGGCAGGCCATGACGTCGGAGTGGTCGCCGAAGATCGACAGCGCATGAGTGGCCAGCGTGCGCGCGGCAACGTGCAGGACGAAAGGCGTCAGCTCGCCGGCGATCTTGTAGAGGTTGGGGATCATCAGCAGCAGCCCCTGGCTGGCGGTGAACGTGGTCGCCAGCGCACCCGAAGTCAGCGCGCCATGCAGGACCCCCGCGGCGCCGCCCTCCGACTGCATCTCGATGATTTTCGGTACCGCCCCCCACAGGTTGAGCCGGCCCTGCGCGGCCCATTCGTCGGCCCATTCACCCATGCTGGATGCGGGCGTGATGGGATAGATCGCGATCACCTCATGACCGAGGTAGGCCATGCGGGCAACGGCTTCGTTGCCGTCAATGGTCAGGCTGGTGCTCATGGGCGCATCTTTCAGACAACTTGATCTTCAATTCTAAACCGTAATGGCGCATGAGCCGTTCCCGCGCGTGCTGTTTTTATCCGGCGGGCGCCCGCATCCGGCGGCGGGCGGCATCCAGAGCGGTCAGCGCAGGTGATCGACGGTCTCGAGCGGCGTACGGTAAGCCTGTTCGCTGTGCAACTCGGGTTGATACCAGCCGAGTTTTTCGCGCAGCTTGACCACGTTGCCGACAATGATGAGCGTCGGCGCCTTGAGGCCGGCCTGCTCGGCCAGCGCGGGCAGCGTGGAGAGGTCGCCGGTGATGACGCGTTGCGTCGGCAGGGTGCCATGCTGGATGATGGCGGCCGGCGTGTCCGCGGTCAGACCGTGCTTGATCAACGCCTCGCACAGCAGCGGCAGGCCTTTCAGCCCCATGTAGATGACGATGGTCTGATCGCGGCGCGCGATGCCTTCCCAGTTCAGGTTGAAGGTGTTGTCCCGCAGATGGCCGGTGACGAAGGCGACCGAATGCGCATAGTCGCGGTGGGTCAGCGGAATCCCCGCGTACGACGCCACGCCGGCGGCGGCGGTGATGCCCGGCACCACCTGGAACGACACGCCGTGTTCGACCAGGGTTTCGATTTCCTCGCCGCCGCGGCCGAAGATAAAGGGATCGCCGCCCTTGAGCCGCAGCGTGCGCTTGCCTTCCTTGGCCAGCCGCACCAGCATCAGATTGATCTCCTCCTGCGGGACGGCGTGGTCGTCGCGTTCCTTGCCGACATAGACACGTTCGGCATCGCGGCGGCACATATCGAGAATGGGTGGCGAGACGAGGCGGTCGTAGACGATCACGTCGGCCTGTTGCATCAGACGCAGCGCGCGGAAAGTCAGCAGATCGGGGTTGCCCGGGCCGGCGCCGACCAGATAGACCTCGCCGCGGCTGATGTCGTGGGTGGCGGAGTCCGCGATCATGGCGTCGAGTTGCGCCTCGGCTTCGACATCGCGCCCGGAAAACACCATTTCGGCAATCGGTGAAAGAAATACCTTTTCCCAGAAGGCACGCCGCTGTGCCGGCTTGATCGCGTCGCGCACGCGGTCCTTGTAGCGCCCGGCCAGTGCGGAAAGACGGCCATAGGCGGCGGGAACCAGCGTTTCCAGCCGCGCACGCAGCATGCGCGCGAGTACCGGCGATTCGCCGCCGCTCGATACCGCCACCACGATGGGCGAGCGATCGATGATCGACGGCAGGATGAAGCTGCACAGCGCGGGCTTGTCGGTCACATTGACGGGGATATGACGCGCACGCGCCGCGTCGGCGACGAGTTTGGCCGCCACGGCATCCTCTTCCACCACGATTACCGCATCCTTGCCATCGAGCAGGCTGGCGGTGAAGACGTCCGCCACCCGCTTGACATGTTCGGCATGCGGCAGTCGCGCGAACCCTTCATGCAGGGAGGGCGCCACGACATCGACCCGCGCGCCGGCCTGCAGCAACAGTTCGGTCTTGCGGGCGGCGGTTTCGGACCCTCCCACTACCAGGCAGTGACGGCCGCGCAGATCGAGGAAAATCGGCAGGTAGTTCATGGTTTACTCGGTGGGTGAGGGGTCTGCGCCGGGCGCCGCGCCGGATTCGCCGGACTCGTCTTCCGCCGAATAAGGCGGGATGAAAATGAAGCGCATGTCGCCCGGGTTCAGTTCGACAAAATCGAGCGTCACGCCCTGCAGATAAGGCGTGCTGGACGCGGCGATCAGAATGGCGATGCCATTGACGATAAGATGTTCATCGGCTTCGCGCTCCTGATCGAAGCCCATGCCGAAGTTTACGTCGCCATTGTCTTCCTGGTAGGCCGCAACGCGCAGGATCATATCGAACACGTCGGGGTTGTTGTTGGCGACGCGAATCTGCGCGGCGGCGGCGTCGGTGATCTTGATCATGGGTGGATTCCTCGGTAGTTAAGCTGCTGTGCGGGCCTTGTATGCGCGCACCTGGTTCAGAAATGGCGCAATCCAGCCCTGTTTCCCGCTGCCACGGCGATGCGAATAGCTGGCCAGCAGATTGTGCTGTTGGTAGCCATCGTGTTGCCCGTCGATGCCATGGCCGCGTTTCACCTGGTATGCATAGATAGAGCCGGCGGGCAGATTTTCCAGGCTGGAATAGTGGAATTCGTGCGCGGGAATGGAGGCGGACTCCTGCCAGCGATCATCGCCGGTGGGCTGCAAACTTGCGTATCCCCGTCCAACCGGACGCTCATGCATCACGGTATCGCCCGGTACCACACCGACCATTTCGCAGGTGCGTCCCTGCCAGCTGAGACGCCTCGACAGGTACATCAAACCGCCGCATTCGGCATAGGTTGGCAGCCCGGCTTCGACGGCGCTGCGAATTTGAGTACGCAGCGCGGTATTGGCCTCGAGTTCCGCCATGAATACTTCGGGGAAGCCGCCGCCGATAATGAGCCCATCCACCTTGGGCAGCGAACGCGCATGCAGCGTATCCAGTTCGACCAGTTCGACGTTGGAGGCACGCAGACTGTCGAGATCCTCGCTGTAATAAAAGCCGAATGCGGGATCGTGCGCGACGGCCAGCCTCACCCGCTCGCCCTGAATCGGCCCCGCAGTCTCCGCGGGCAGTTCACGCGCGGGCGCCCAGTCGGCAATGGCCAGCAGGCGATCCAGATCGACCTGCGCCGCAATCCGCTCACCCACGTGCCGGACGCGTGCCGCGGCAGCCTGCTGTTCATTGGCGGGAATCAGCCCCAGATGACGTTCCACAATCTGCAGGCCGGGATCGTGCTGGACTGCCCCGATCACCTCGACATCCGTGTAATGCTCGATCACCGCGCGCAGCTTGGATTCGTGGCGACTGCCGCCAAGATTGTTGAGAATGACGCCGACAATGCGTATGGCCGGGTCGAAGCCCTGATAGCCAAGAATCAATGGCGCCACGCCGCGCGTCATGCCGCGTGCATCGATCACCAGCACGACCGGCACGTCCAGCTGTTTGGCGAGCGCGGCATTGCTGTTGCTGCCGTCGAGGTCGAGGCCATCGTACAGCCCCTTGTTCCCTTCGATCAGGCTGATGCGCGCGCCGGCCGAAGCACGTGCGAACAGCCGTTCGATTTCTTCCCGCTGCATCATGTGGAAATCGAGGTTGTAACAGGGGCGTTGCGCCGCCATGCTCAACCACAACGGATCGATATAGTCCGGCCCTTTCTTGAATGGCTGGACCACATGGCCGCGAGCGTGCAGCGCTGCGCACAGGCCAAGCGCAAGCGTGGTCTTGCCGGATGATTTGTGCGCGGCCGAAATGAAGACGCGGGGCCTGTGAGCCCCGCGCTTCGCAGTGTCGTTCAGGATGGCTGGCTGGTTCATGACGGACGATTCCCCGCCAGTCCGTAGCCTGGCGGGTTCAGTAAATCAATGTTCCAGCTTGGCGATGGTGGCGTCGTCCAGATTGACCGGCAGCAAACGCAGCACCTTGACCCCGAAAATGGTCGCCAGCAACGCGATCGCCACGCCACCCAGTCCCAGGAAGAATTCCGCCATGGTGGGTGAATATTCGTGGATCACGCCGTCATAAAAGCTGCTTTTCACCGTCATTCCCGGGAACAGGTCCAGCGGGTAAGCCTGGGCACCGATGATGGTGACATACATCTGGGCAATGCCGCCCAGAATGACCAGCGCACTGGCAATCATGATCCAGCTGCGCTGCCTGCCGAGGCCGGTCAGCAGAATCACCAGCGGAATCACGCAACCGATCGCGATCTGCGCCACCCAGAACAGCGTGGTCAGGATGCCGCCATCGCGCAGGATGAAAGTTTCGGCGCTGCCCATCTTGGCGAAATACAGGTTGGTCAGGTGATACACCACCACAAAATAGAGCACTGCGGCGACGAACACCGCCAGCAGGGTCTTCAGGCGCATCATGACGGCATCGCCAAGCGGCCGTCCGGTCCAGGCGTAGGCGGCAACCAGTACCATCAGGTAGATCGCCAGGCCATAGGCAAACGACATGATGATGAACATGGGTGCCAGCATGGCGGTGCCATACAACTGGCGCGCAATGAGGAAACCGAACAGCGAACCGGTGCCGGTCGTCAGGGTCAGTCGCCAGATGAAGGCCGCTGTGCCCGCAGCCTTGGAATACGCCTTGACGTTGCGGTCGAGCATGGTCCACAGGTAGAGGCCCACCAGCACGAAGAAGCCGGTATAGAGGAACACGTTCCAGGTAAACATCGACATGAAGTTGAAGTGCGTCATCGCCACGATCAAGCGATCGGAACGCCCCAGGTCGAGCACGAGCACCAACAGTCCGCCGAGCAGCAGCGCCAGCGCCAGAATCGCCGACAAGGGCGCCAACGGCTTGTACATCGGCTTATTGAACACCGAGGCGATGGACGCGACGTTCAGGGCGCCCGAAGCGGCCACGATCAGGAACACCGCGAATACGTGCGGAAGGCCCCAGACGATCTGGTTGTCCATGCCCGTCACGACGTGGCCGTGGTGATGCATGTACAGATAGGACAGAAAACCGAACAGCACAAAGAGGCCGGTCCCCCCGAACAGCATCCAGTATTTCAGGCTGCTGCCTTCTACTTCGCGGAAAGTCATGCTTGCCATGTTGAGTTAGATTCCGTGATAGCGAACACTGAGGTCCAGGTTGAGGTCAGCGCGCACCTCCTTGGTCGGCAGTTCGCGCAGACGCTTGGCGATCGCACTGTCCGGATCGTTCATGTCGCCGAAGAGGATAGCGTCGTTGCCTGCGGCGGTGCAGGCTTCGGCGCAGGCGGTCGTGCCATCGCCACGGTCGAGTTTCTGTACGCAGAAGGTGCATGCCTCGACACAGCCCACGCCGCGCGGGACATCCGGTTTCTGGGTGTCGTTCAGCGGCTCATGCACCAATGAACGCGCCTTGTAGGGACAGGCCATCATGCAGTAGCGGCAGCCGATGCAGGTATGACGGTTGACCAGCACGATGCCGTCGGCGCGCCTGAACGAGGCGCCGGTCGGGCACACATCGATACAGGGGGCATCGCCGCAATGCTGACACAGCATCGGCAGGTTGGTTTCCTTCTGCGTCAGCGGGTCCTGCAGTTCGAGCTTGCGAATCCACTGCGGCGCCTGCCTCGGATGCGCGCTTTCGGCGACCGGCGTCCAGCCGTTTTCAGTACTGCATGCGGACACGCAGTCATCGCAGCCGGTCGCGCACCGGGTCGCATCGATCAGCATGCCCCAACGGACCGCGCTGCTGGCCGCCTGGTCTTCCGGTCGGCCATGCGCCACTTCGAACAGCATCACCCCGGGAACCAGGGCCACGCCGGCCGCAGCGGTCGCGGTACCGATGAAGCGGCGCCGCTCGGGAGAATTCAGCGTATTGTCGGGCATTGATTTCATATCGTTCATTGAGCAATCCCGGCCATCTCTTCCGCGCTGACCTTGCTGTGGGCCTGCGCGGCCAGCTTGTGCGCATAATGCGCCGTTTCGGCATTCAGCGGATGCATGGCCATCGAGCCTTGCGGCTTGGTGGAGTGGCAGTCGAAACAATCGATTTTCACTGACGCATAGCTGTGGCAACTCACGCAGAAGTCGTCTTTGGAAGCAGCAACGCTGCCTGTTTTTTCACTGGCATGGCAATTGATGCATTCCTTGAGGCTGTATTTTTTGGTGCGGATACCATCAAGCACGGTTTCATCGCGCTGATGCAGCAACACTTTCATGTGGTTGCGGCGCATGAAGTCATTCGGCTCGACACAGTGCTCGCCCTTGATGGCCTTGGTGATCACCGGTTTTGGCACGCCGCTGGTCTTGGCCGGGTCATCCGACCCGGCCCACGCCAGGGCGGCAGCCGTCAATATGGCCGCGCCCAGAGCCAGGAGGCGTTTCATCTTGCCTGTCGCCACGCTCAGTCACCCATCCCCATGATGATGTAGCCGGTCGGGCAGACGTCCGCGCAGATATGGCAACCGATGCATTTGGTGTAGTCGGTGTCCACGTAGCGGCCCATGGTGGGAGTGTCCTTCTTCTTGACCTTGAACACAGCGGTCTGCGGGCAGTAGACGACGCAGTTGTCGCATTCGAAACACAGGCCGCAGGACATGCAGCGCTTGGCTTCGGCCTTCACGGTCGTTTCGCTGAGCGCATGCAGGCGCTCCTCGAAGTTGCCCAGGGCGCCTTCCTTGTCAAGCATGGTCACGTCACGGATATTCCGCGATACGTTCTGGAAGTGCCCCAGAAACAAATCGTCGTACGGGATGATGTGGCGCGACGAACGGTCTTCAAAATTGTGCAGGATATCCTTCCGGGCCGACGTACCCCAGGCTTCGCCGTGAATATCGCAGTTGTATTCGTGGCCCGCTTCAAGCCATTTGCGGATTTCGTCGAAGTGGTGAACGTCCACTTTCGGCCGCTTGTCGACGTCCTTGCCGGCCAGGAAGGCATCAATGCCATCCACAGCGATGGAAGCATGGCCGATGGCAGTGGTCAGCAGGTGCGGACGGATCACGTCGCCGCCGACGAAGATCTTTTCGCTGCCGGGGAAGCGATAGTTCTTGTCGGCCTTGATCAGGCCGTTATTGTTGTTGAATTTTTCCAGGCCGGTGAAGTCGACGCCTTGCCCGATCGCGGAGACAATCAGGTCGGCCGGCAGATCACGTTCGGTGCCTTCGACGATCTTGGTTTCCTTGCCTTCCATCACGAAATCGGCAACCCGCAGGGCTGTTGCACGGCCTTGCGCATCCACCACCACGGCAACGGGCGTCACGCCACCGAGGATTTCGATCCCTTCCTGTTGGGCATGCTCGATTTCGTGCTTGTTGGCGGCCATTTTGTCGATGCTGGCGCGCGAGACCAGGACCACCTCGGCGCCTTCCCGCGCGGAGATTTCAGCCACGTCCTGCCCCATGTAGCCGGCGATCACCGCCTCGGGGCGATCCTGCGTGCCCGATTTGGTCACCTTGCCGAGACGGCGGGCAACGGTCACGACGTCGATCGAGGTGTCGCCGCCGCCGATGACGACCACGCGGTTGCCGACGTGCTGCAGGCGGCCTTCGTTGAAGGCACGCAGGAACGCGACGGCCGTCACGCAGTTGGGTGCTTCGGCACCGGGAACGGGCAGCGGCCGGCCGGCCTGGGCGCCCATGGCCATGAAGATGGCATCGTAATCCTTTTCAAGCTGTTCAAAGCTGACATCGGAGCCGATGCGGGTCTTGAGTCGGGTTTCCACGCCCAGCGCGATGATGCGGTTGATCTCGGCATCCAGCATTTCGCGAGGCGTACGGAAGCCCGGAATGCCGTAGCGCATCATGCCGCCGAGTTCTTCGTGCTCGTCGAAGATGGTCACGCCATGGCCGCGCAGGCGCAGCTGATAGGCTGCGGCCAGACCGGCAGGGCCGGCGCCAATCACGGCCACCTTTTTGCCGGTTTCGGCCGCGGTGGACGTGTAGGTCATGTTGTTTTCAATCCCCCAGTCCCCGATGAAGTGCTCGACCGAGTTGATGCCGACATGATCCTCAACCATATTCCGGTTGCAGCCGGATTCGCACGGTGCGGGGCAGACCCGGCCCATCACGCCGGGGAAAGGATTGGCTTCGGTGAGGCGGCGGAAGGCATATTCCTGCCAGGTCACGCCCGCTGGCGGCTTCTCGATGCCGCTCGTGATGTTGAGATAGCCACGAATGTCTTCGCCGGCGGGACAGGAACCCTGGCAGGGCGGCGTGGAAAGCATGTATTCCGGACATTTATGCGTCCAGCTCGCCTGGAAAATGATGTCCTGATTGGAGCGAATGTCGTCATGCGTCTCGCCATCCTTATAACGACGCCATTGAACGCCTTCGGTTTTTGCTTTGTTCGTCGTGACAGCCATGTCCGTTCTCCTAACGCCTACGAAATGAATTGATTTACCTAACCCTGCGATCAGTCGAGCTTGATCGCCTTGCTGACCAGTTGGTGTATACCGCCCACCATGCTCATGTCGAAACCGTACTTGGGTAAAACCTTGGTGAATTGCGCCTTGCAGATCGCGCAGATCATCGCCATGAAATTGACCTGATGTTCCTTGACGACATTGTTCAAGGCCGTTGCGCGCGGCAGCGCGCCCTTGACCCGGACCTCCATCAGATCGTCGGTCAGCAGACCGCCGCCGCCGCCGCAACAGAAGGTGGCTTCGCCGATCGTGCCGTCTTCCATGTTGTGGAAATTGTTCACCACCGACTTGATCAGTTCGCGCGGGATCGTGAACTGTCCGCCCGCTTCAGTGCCCATGCGCGATCCACGCGCGACGTTGCATGAATCGTGGAAGGTCACGACCAGATCGTCATTCCTGGATGGATCGACCTTGATCTTGCCGGACTTGATCAGGTCATTGGTCAGCTCGCAGATGTGCTGCGGCTGCGGATAAGCTGGATCGAGCTGCTTCTGCATTTCGATCGAGAACGGATCGTTGCCGCCATAGCCGATACCCGTCAAAGTGTTCCAGAAGCTGTAGGCGACGCGCCATGCGTGGCCGCATTCGCCGACCACAATACGTTTGACGCCAAGTTCCAGCGCGGCGTCGCGGATCCGCATGGCCGCCTTGCGCATGACGTCGTAATTGGCGTCGAACAGGCCGAAGTTGGCGGCTTCCGATGCGTACGTGGACATGGTCCAGCTGATGCCGGCAGCGTGAAATACCTTGGCATAGCCAATCAGCGATTCCACATGTGGCTCGGAAAAGAAATCCGCCGACGGCGTGATCAGCAGTACTTCGGCACCCTTCACGTCGATCGGCATTTTTACCGCCACACCGGTGTCGGCTTCGATATCTTCTTCCAGTCCTTCCAGCGTATCTTCCAGTGCGGGGCCGGGAAGGCCCAGGTTGTTGCCGATCTTCAGGACCTTGCCGAGAATTTCGTTGGAATATTTCTGGCCCAGACCGACATGGCTGAGGATTTCACGGCCGGCCATGGTGATTTCGGCCGTATCGATGCCGTACGGGCAATACACCGAGCAACGGCGACATTCCGAACACTGGTAATAGTAGGAATACCAGTCGTCCAGCACTTCGCGGGTCAAGTCCTTGGCGCCGACCAGCTTGGGAAACAGCTTGCCCGCGGGAGTGAAATAGCGGCGGTAAACCTGACGCATCAAATCCTGACGCGCCACCGGCATGTTCTTCGGGTCGGACGTCCCCAGATAGTAGTGGCACTTGTCGGTACAGGCGCCGCAATGGACGCAAGCGTCGAGAAACACCTTCAGGGAGCGGTATTTGCCAAGCAGGTCGCCCATCTTGTCGATGGCGCGTTCCTTCCAGTCTTCCGTCAGTTCGCCGGGATAACCCAGATTTTCCTGTATCGGCTTCGAGGCAGGGAATGTCCTGGCATGCGCCATCACCCCTTTCCGATACTTGGGAACCTCGATATCGCTTTTTATTTCCGGAATGTCAAAATCAGCAACAGCCACTTGAGTGTCCTCTGTCCGTACTTAATGTTCGTTATTCAGCGTTAACGAATCAGTTGTTCTGATCGAGCCGGGCTGCCCACGCCGCCACATGGCGGTGTTCGCGCGGGTTGTCGACCTGGTTCCGGGTGGGGCTGAAGAACAGGCCCGGCGCATGCAGGAGTTTGCTGACCGGGAAGATCACCATCAGCAACGCTACAAGAGCCAGGTGCACCATCAGGATCCCATCCTGCGGAAGCGGTTGTACATCCAGATACATCAGTCCCAGGACAAACTCTTTCAGCGCGATGATGTCGGTATGCGAAACGAAAGTCATGAGCATGCCGGATACGCCGATCGCGATCAGCAACAGCAACATCAAATGATCGGAAGGCGTCGAAATATAGCGTACGCGATCAACCAGGAAACGACGCGCCCACAGGCCCGCAAGGCCCAGTACCATGATGATGCTGGCGTACTTGCCGAAGGGCTGCACGATGTCGACCCAGAACCAGACGGGCTGGGTGAAATAGCGGAGATGGCGCGCCAGCACCAGAAGCAGGCCGAAATGGAAGAGGAAGCCGAACACCCAAATCCATTTGTTGGACTTGAACAGGGACTCGAACACCACGACCTCTTTTGCCATCCGGTACGCCACGCCGGTTCGCGTAGTCGGAGCAGGGGTCGTCGGGATAACCAGTGGCGCTGGCGTACGGCTGTAGTCAAAAATCTTGTAGACCAGCCCCACCGCCAGCAACAAGGTGGCGATGTAGAACATCCCGGCGTAAATCATCGTCACAGTAGACAAACTCACTCTCCTATCGGACTCCGCCCCGCCACGCACTGAAACGCCTGGCGGAACCGTATTCCCTACCAACGTTTTGTTTACAAATCAAACGCAGCGAAGACTCATCCGTGCCACATTTGATTAGTGAACACAACCCGGATCGAATCACCCCGGAATTCGATCCGGCGCGATTCGAGGTATTTTTCTTTTTAGATGCAGCCGGTCGGCTTCGGCAGGCCCGCAATCTTACAAGCCTGCTTGGCAGGCCCGTAGGGGAACAACTCGTACAGGTACTTGTTGTTGCCTTTATCCGGACCGAGCTTCTTGCCGATCGCTTTGGTCAGAACGCGCACAGCCGGCGCAATCTGATATTCGGCGTAGTATTCACGCAGGAAATTGACGACTTCCCAGTGGCTTTCGGTCAGATCGACCTTTTCTTCGACCGCCATGTACTTGGCGATGTCCTCGTTCCACTGAGACAGGTCGACCAGATAGCCTTCTTCGTCAACTTCGACCTCTTTACCGGCGATTTCTACCATGGGCATAGCAATACTCCTTCTGTTAAAAGTTACAGCCAAGACTGACAGTTGCTGTGCTCTGCGACCAGATCCACAAAACCGCCGTAATCCACGACATTGACTCCGTCCAGCACGCGTGCGGCCATGCCACGCGCTGCCAGATCAGGACCGAGCGCGTAAATCTTGAGGCCAGCCTTGGCTGCCTGGATTTTCGCCGCTGCCGCGTTGCCGGTCGTCGCCGCGTATACCGCGTCTTCGATCAGCAATACAGCAGAACCTTGAGTGGCCATACGCAGGCAGCTTTCCAGCGAACCGCGGTCTGTGGCCGATTTATTTACAATATGCAGCATGTCAGGCCCCCTAGAAACTGATCACGACGTCTTGTTCGGCCATGAGATTCGCCATCTCATCGACGGAAAGCACCGTCACATCGACGACCAGATCATCTTCGCTCAGACCGCGCGCATCCATCGAAACCTGGTCGACATACAGCTTCTCGATGTCGTAGCCTTCCAGGGCACGGTAGGTCTTGGAGAAGTCCTTGACCTCGATGCCCTTGGTGTCGATCCCTTTTACCAACTGGTAGACGCCATCATCGGTAAAAGCCATGCTCACGTCCTGATCGAAAGCCGCGGTGATCAGCACCACTTCCAGACCTTCCAGCGCGTACACGGTACCGTGCGGCGCCTTGCGGTTCAGGAACATGAATTTCTTGACGATGCCGGCGTCGTCATCCATATCATCCATATCGCTCATCCCGTTACCCCTCAATCACCGAACGTCACGAGACGATCGTATTGGATTCCCATTTCCACCAACTGGCCCAGGCCCGAGATACGGAAGTTATCTCCCAGCACGCCGTCCGTGATGCCACGGCGTTGCGCAGCCGCCACGCACACGACCAGGTCAATGCCATGATCGGCCGCCAGTTTTGACCAGCGCGCACTGACGTTACGGTCATCCTGCGGCGGCGTGGCGAGACGCGAGGCGTTATACACGCCGTCATGATAGAAAAATACACGCGGAACTTTGTAACCCTTTTCAATCGCAGAACGGGCGAACAGATAGGCCGAATCACTGGCCTGATGGCTGTAAGGCCCTTCGTTTACAAGAATGCCGAATTGCATGGCTAGCTCAAACTCCGAAAAATCCAGTCATTATCGTCAGGACTCCACCGCAGGTCACCGCGGTGGAGCCACCACTCCCTGAAACTTCCTAGAAGCGAATGTGCGTCGAAGCATTGAGGTTGACACGACTGCCACGCCAGTTATCAATGTGATACTTGGTGAAGGGCAGACCGGTCTTCTCGAAGAATGCGGGCCAGCCAATGCGCTCGATCCAGTCGTTCATACGCTCCCACGGCTTGCCGTCAGCCTTGTAGGTGTAGAGAATCTTCTTGACCACTTCGGCCACTTCAGGCAAACGCGGCAGGTTGTTAGGCAGGCCACTCGCCACCAATTTGTGGAAAGTAGGCTTGGAACGGGCGTTCGAGTTTTTGCCGCCCACCCAGATCGCGAACTTGGAATGCTCGGGATCGTTGATCTGCATCGGCGGGCAGGGCGGGTAGCAAGCGCCACAGCAGATGCATTTCTTCTCGTCGACTTCCAGCGAGGGCTTGCCGTTCACCAGTGCGGGGCGGATCGCAGCCACCGGGCAGCGCGCAACGACCGAGGGGCGCTCGCACACGTTGGCGACCAGATCATGGTTGATCTTCGGCGGCTTGGTGTGCTGCATGATGATGGCGATATCCGCCTGGCCGCCACAGTTGATCTCGCAGCAGGAGGTGGACAGCTTGACGCGGTTGGGCATCTCGCAATTGATGAACTCGTGATGCAGTTCGTCCATGACCGCCTTGGCGGCGCCGGATGCGTCGCTGCCCGGAATGTCGCAATGGAGAAAACCCTGGGTGTGCGCAATCATCGACACCGAGTTGGCCGTTCCACCGATCGGGTAGCCCTTGTCGTTCAGCGCCTTGATCAGCGGCTCGACCTTTGATTCGTCGGTCACCATGTACTCGATGTTGGAGCGGATGGTGAAGCGCACGAAACCGTCGGCATACTTGTCGGCAATGTCAGCCAGTTCGCGGACCGTATAGTGATCCAGCTGGCGCGCCGTGCCCGCCTTGACGGTCCAGACCTCATCACCGGATTCGGCGCGATGATAGAGAACACCCGGTTTCGGATGGCTGTGGAAAGCCCACTTGCCATAGTTCTTCACCATCACGGGATGCATGTAAGGCATCGGATCCGGTGCGCCGGATTCGATAGGAGGACGCAATTCTGCCATGTTCTTTCTCCATCTGATTTAATGCATGGACCCCGGCGCTCGCCAGGGCCCACGGTAAACGACACTCAAGCAGCAGTCGATTGCTTGTACTCGTTCCACTTCTCGACTTGCTCGTCCCAGTCGTCGGAGCGGAAGTAGGGGTTGGCGCGCGGCTCGCTGATCATGTTGGGATCGACCGGAAGATCCATGCCTTCGAGGAAGTTGGCGATCCCGATACGCTCGATCATTTCGCCGGTACGCTCATGCTCAAGGGCATTTTCGGCGAAGAAGTCGATCGCGTTGCGTGCCAGCTCATTCAGCCTTTCAAAATCCTCGTCGGACTCGAGCTTCATGAACGGAACCACCACAGTACCCATCGTGGCACCAATCTTCAGCACGCTCTTGCCGCCAATCAGGATGGTGACGCCCTTATCCAGGCCGGTCCGCAGACCGCCGGGGATGACGTTCAGGCAGTGCATGCAGCGAACGCAATTCTTGTTGTCGATGCACAGGGTGTTGCCATCGCCCAGATTGGCAGCGGAAACGTGCTCGCTGGCCTGGAACTTGTCGCTGGGCACCAGGGTAATGGCCTTGGTCGGGCACTTGCTGATCACGTCGTTGACCAGGTCGTTCATGCCATGCGCTTTGTAGTAGTCCCGCACCTGCTCTTCATTGACGCGGATATTGTCGCGCCAGGTGCCGATCGTCGCGAAGTCGGAACGCTGGATGGCGTTGACGCAGTCGTTCGGGCAGCCGGAAAACTTGAATTTGAACTTGTAGGGCAGCGCCGGGCGATGCATGTCGTCGATGTTATTGTTGATGACATAGCGCAATGCCTTGGCTTCGTCGAAGTTGGAATGCTCGCAACGAGCCGCGCCCACGCAGGACATCGAGGTACGCAGCGCGGGACCGGCACCGCCCAGGTCGAAGCCCATTTCATTGAACGCATCGAACGCGCGTTGCACGTCCTCGGTCTTGCAGCCCTGCAGCATCAGATCGCCGGACTGGCCATGGAAGCCGAGCAGGCCCGATCCGCCATTGTCGACCCAGGCGTCACAGATCTTGCGCAGCAGGTCGGAGGTGTAATGCATGCCGGCGGGCGGCTGGATACGCAGCGTATGGAACTCGGCCGCCTCGGGGAACAGCGGCTGATGGTTTTCGTCCTTCAACTCGGTAAAACGCGGAATGATGCCGCCGCCGTAGCCGAAGACGCCGACCGTACCGCCCTTCCAGTAGCCCTTCCTGTGCTGATAGGAAGTTTCCAGCTGGCTCACAAGGTCAGCCATGTAGTCACTATCCTTGGCCAGACGCTTGAGATTGGTCACAAAGCTGGGCCACGGGCCACTCTCAAGCTGATCAAGCAGGGGCGTATCAATCGTCTTCTTTGCCATAGTCTTCTCTCCTAGAACATTTCGAAATGCCCGCTCAGCAGACGGCTCAACGGTATAGCAGCCATCTTATTGGCTGGGCACCCACACTACCATCATCCTCATGGGGAAATTGACCTACTCCCTATGGGCGGGCCTATACCTACCCATAGGGAGTAGGTCGGCCCTCCCAATTCGGTAATCGATTCTTGCAACGAATCATGAGACATTTGCCGCCGTCCAAAGACCCGTCACATTGATGGGCGAGCGTTTTATGAGTGAGCGTATTAAAATGCCACTCGAAACGCAAGCCCATGTGTGGGTTGTGGTTGAAATACCCGGCGGCGGCCTCACCTAGCGTAATGGCCGTTTCCGGTTCATTCGCCAACCAGGCTGATTTGCATGGCTGCGGCCACGCAAGCCTGTCAATTTACCAACCCACGCCATAACGGATTGAAACTTCATGCCTGAGATTACGTTTCTAGAAAAGATGCGGCTGCCGTTCGGCGGGCAGGAAGTCGAATTTCAGCATCTTGCGCACGAAGCCGGCGGTGTGCCGTTTCTGCGCATCCGCATCCGTGAGAACAAGCGCTTCACGATTTTCGACGTTGACCCGGTCAGCGCGCGGAAATGGGGCGAGCTGATGCAGGCATGGGCCCGCGACCACGCCGGAGACGCCCCATGAGCTGGGACTGGCCCGAGGTCAAGCCGGAGGAATATGTGCCCCGCATGGTCGATCTGCAATTCGACCTGGTGGGCACCATCATTCCGGTCGAGCATGCGCAGTTGCTCGCGGACGGCCTGCAACGGGTACTGCCCTGGCTGGGCGAGGAAGCGGGTGCCGGCATCCAGCATATGAAAGGCGCGGAAGCCAACAGCGGGGACGTCACGCTCTATATCAACCGGCGTACCAAGCTGTTCGTTCGCGTTCCCAAAGCGCGATTGGGCGACATGCAACGACTGACGGGGCAGACGCTCGATCTGGCGGGCCACATGCTGCAGATTGGTCGTTTCAAGCCCCGCGAATTCAGCCCGTTTTCCCACATCTACTCACACTTTGTCGATACGGGCAGCGCGGGTGAAGAGCAATTCGTGCAGGACGTGATGCGTGAACTGGACGGTCATTTCCAGTTACGATGCGGCTTCATCTGCGGCAAGGCGCAGACCCTGCAAACCGCATCCGGTCCGTTGCACGGCTTCAGCCTGATGCTGCATAACGTGCCTCCTCACAAGTCCCTGCAACTGCAGGACGAAGGACTGGGGCGCAACCATTTGCTGGGCTGCGGAATATTCATCCCGCACAAATCCATAGCGCCGGTCGCACCGGCGACTTCCTGAACCAGGCGCCGGTGCGACCGGCGATCCCTTAGTTACCCACCCGAAAGGAGAAAACATGTCCTATGTTGTAAACGGTGAAGAACTCGAAACCGGCGACGAGAATTTTCTGCTGGAAGCCAACTTCAGCGATGACGTTCCCCCGGTCATCGCCGCGGCAGAAAAAATCACGTTGACCGACGATCACTGGACGGTCATCAACTACCTGCGCGACAAGTACAGGGAAGACGGCCAAACACCAAACTTCCGCAACATGGTGGCGGAAATCGAAGACCTGTACCCGGGCACCGAATGGAAGAAAAAGCTGTACGACCTGTTCCCCAACATGCCTGCGCGCCAGGGTCCGCGCGTCGCAGGCCTGCCCAAGCCTTACGGCAAGGGCGGCTACTGACCGCTCCCGGAAGCGGCACGAAGGCGGGCAGCGCGAACCGCGCTGCCCGCTTTTTTCCCGGTCCCTGCTCTCTGCACCAACCATGTTTTCCAATACCCTCGTCACCACCGAAGACCTGGCGGCGCACCTGAACGACCCCCACTGGGTTGTTCTCGATTGCCGCTTCACCCTGACCGATACCGGGGCGGGGCGCCAAGCCTACGAGAAAGCGCACATCCCGGGCGCACATTATGTGCACCTGGACGATGACCTCTCGGCCCCCGTCGGCGAAGCCACAGGGCGGCACCCGCTACCCGATCCACGCCTGCTGACCGAAAAATTCTGCACATGGGGCATCGGGGTCAACAAGCAGGTTGTCGTATACGACGACAGTTATGGCTCCATGGCCTGCCGTTTATGGTGGATGCTGCGCTGGCTCGGCCATCCTGGCGTGGCCTTGCTGGATGGCGGCTATCCGAAATGGCTGCGTGAAAAACGCCCGGTCGACACCCGGGTGCCGGCGCCGCACAAGGCCGCCTGCGCATGCCTGCCCGAACCGCATCACATTGTCACCGCGGACGAAGTGCTGCATGCGTCCCGAAGCGGCGAACAACTCATCCTCGATGCGCGCCCCGATCGACGCTTTTCCGGCGAATACGAACCGCTCGACCCGGTGGCCGGACATGTGCCGGGGGCCATCAACTACCCCTTCGACGAAAATCTCGACATGGACGGCACCTTTCTGCCTCCCGAAGCACTACGCGAGAATTACCAGGCCCTGCTGAAGGGCAAACCCGCCTGGCAGGTCATTCACATGTGCGGTTCCGGCGTCACCGCCTGCCATAATGTACTGGCGATGGAAATCGCCGGCCTCCCCGGTTCACGCCTTTACCCCGGTTCATGGAGCGAGTGGATCACCGATCCCTCCCACCCCGTGGCCACAGGAGAATAATCATGGTCAAACCCGTGCGTGTACGAACCATCTGGTTCAAGAAAGACGACGCGCGCAGCGCCGAGGAAATTGCCACGGTGGTGGCGGCGACGATCTGGCGCGTCGCCGACAAGGCCGTGGACAACCTCGGCCGTGAAAATTACGACATCATCACCCCGGCGCGCGGCTTCAAGCTGATCGCCGAGTTCGTCGCCTTCCTTGCGCACTATTGCGACCGCATGGCCTACGCCTCGCTCCCGGCGGAACGTCGCACCGCGGTCCTGCAGACCGTTGCCAATCGGCTCGGTGAAGTGATGGCGGAAAACATCATCAGTACCGTCGGCGCGGATTCCGGCCGTGATTTCAAGGCCGAGTTCATCGACTTCCTCAACCGCCGCTTTGCCGACTACGCGGAGTTCGAGTTTCCCGACGATGAAAAGGCCAGCTTTCCGGCGCTGCGTTTTCTCGGCCTGCAGATTCGCGACGAAATGGGCGACAACGACAAGACCTGGATCATGGACCAGATCATGGATATCGAAATGCCCGAAATGATGGGCACGGTCAGGAAGAGTTTCAAGGGGCTTCTGTCCGACGCCCCCGTCAAGCGTGGCTTCGGTTCGCCCGACATGCTGCCGCCGGAATAAACCTTGCCATGGCGAATTCGCCTTTCGATCTGACCAGCGAGACCAGCTATCGCGCCTGGCGCACCGCCAAACTCGCCGCGTATCCGCGCAGCGTAGACGAACTGATCGTGCCCCTGGCCGATCCGCGGCAGCTTTCTGCCGCCGAAACCGTGGCGATCGAATCCTGCTGCGCGCGCGCCAATATGGCGATCTATCGCTCGTCGCATCTGCCCGCAGCCGACAAATCGATCCCGCGTCAGTTGTCGCTGCAACTCGGCCTTGTTCGCCTGGAAGGCAACTATCTCGCCGACGAGGACGGGCTGTCCAGCATCACCCCCGCAAGCGACGAGCACGGCGTGCGCGGCGAGTTCATCCCCTACACGCACAAACCGATCAACTGGCACACCGACGGCTACTACAATGCGCTCGACCGCCGCATCCTGGGCATGACGCTGCACTGTGTACAGGACGCCGAGAGCGGCGGCGAAAACGCGCTGCTCGATCACGAAATCGCCTATCTCCAGTTACGCGACGTCAACCCCGATTATGTCGCCGCGCTGATGCAGGCGGATGCGATGACCATCCCCGCGCGCATGGACGAAGGCAACGTCGCCCGTCCCGCGCAAAGCGGGCCGGTATTCGCGGTCGACCCCACGCAGGGTTTCCTCACCATGCGCTATACCGCACGCACCCGCTCGATCGTGTGGAAAGACGACGCCATCACACAAGCCGCCGTCAGGACGCTGGCCGACATTCTCGCCAGTTCGGAATACATTCTCAACGCGCGCCTGCAACCCGGCATGGGCCTCCTCTGCAACAACGTGCTGCACACCCGCAGCGGGTTTTCCGATTCTCCCGGCCGCCGCCGCCTGCTCTATCGCGGGCGCTATTACGATCGCCTGCGTTTTGATTTGAACTCGGCCCCCGCACGCCCGCAGTAGCACGGAGCGGGTAAAATAGCGGTCTTCTTTTTTTCGGCCATCTGCCGTCATGCAGCTTCTCGCCCTCGGGGTCAACCACCACACTGCGCCGCTCGCGATCCGCGAGCAGGTGGCGTTTGGCCCCGAGAAACTGGCGCAGGCACTGCATGAGCTGACGCAAAGCCAGCGCGCATCCGAAGTGGCCATCCTGTCGACCTGCAATCGTACCGAGCTGTATTGCAATACGCCCGCCCCGGAAGAAGTCACGCGCTGGCTGGCCGATTTTCACCATATCGAACGCCGTGAGCTCGCGCCCTATCTCTACGCCCTGCCGCGCGAAAAGGCGGCACAGCATGCCTTCCGCGTCGCCGCCGGGCTCGATTCGATGGTGCTCGGCGAGACCCAGATCCTCGGCCAGATGAAACAGGCGGTACAGGCCGCCGAAGAGGCCGGCACGCTCGGGCTCCTGCTGCACAAGCTGTTCCAGCGCACCTTCTCGGTCGCCAAGGAAGTGCGCACCAGCACTGAAATCGGGGCCAATTCCGTATCGATGGCCGCCGTCGCGGTTCGACTGGCAGAACGCATCTTTCCCAGCATTCAGGATCAGGCCTGTCTGTTCATCGGTGCCGGCGAGATGATCGAGCTGTGCCTCACCCACTTCGCGGCGCAGCATCCGCGCCGCATGACGGTGGCCAACCGCACCGCCGAACGCGCGCGCCCGCTGGCCGAACGCTTCGGTGCGGGGATGATCCCGCTCACCGAACTGCCGGACGAACTGCCCGGCTACGACATCATCGTCACCTCGACCGCGAGTCCGCTGCCCATCCTCGGCAAGGGCATGCTCGAACGCGCGATCAGGCAGCGGCGTCACCGGCCGATTTTCATCGTCGACCTGGCGGTGCCCCGCGATGTCGAGGCCGAAGTCGCCGACATGGACGACGTCTTTCTCTACAGCGTGGACGACCTGGGCCAGGCGGTACGCGAAGGCATGGACAACCGTGTGGCGCAGGTGGCGCAGGCCGAGGCCATCATCGAAACCAGCGTCGAAAGTTTCGTGCACTGGATGGAAGGACGCGAGCTCGTGCCGATGATCCGTTCGCTACGCGACAGCGCCGAGCGCCATCGCCGCCACGAAATCGAAAAAGCCGAAAAGGCGCTGGCACGCGGCGACGATCCACGTGCCGTGCTTGAATCAATGAGCCATGCGCTGTCCAACAAACTGCTGCATGCCCCCTCCCACGCGCTCAATCACGTGAACGGCACGGAACGCGATCAGCTTGTCCGTGTGATCAGTCAGCTTTACGGGCTGCATCACGAATGAAAGCCACGCTGGCCGTCAAACTCGCCCGTGCCGACGAGCGGCAGGAAGAACTCGACGCGTTGCTGTCGCAGCCTGAAATCGCCGGCGACATGGACAGATTCCGCAAGCTCTCCCGCGAACGCGCCGACCTCGATCCGGTTGTCGCACTCTATCGCCAGTACAAACAGGTCGTGGCCGATCAGCAGGACGCTCGCGAGATGCTCGCCGACCCCGATATGCGCGAACTGGCCGAAACCGAACTGGCCGGCAGTGCAGATCGTCTGGCGCGACTGGAAACCGAACTGCAGACCGCCCTGCTGCCGCGCGATCCCAACGACGAGCGCAACATTTTTCTGGAAATCCGTGCCGGCACCGGTGGCGACGAATCGGCGCTGTTTGCCGGCAACCTGCTGCGCATGTATACGCGCTACGCCGAGCGTAGCGGATGGCGTGTCGAAGTGGTGTCGGAAAACCCCGGCGAGGTCGGCGGCTACAAGGAAATCATCGTGCGCATCGTCGGCCACGGTGCCTACTCGCGCCTGAAATTCGAATCCGGCGGGCACCGCGTGCAGCGCGTGCCCGAGACCGAATCGCAGGGCCGCATCCACACGTCGGCCTGCACCGTGGCGGTGATGCCCGAAGCCGATGAGGTCAGTGAAATCATCATCAATCCGGCCGACCTGCGGATCGATACCTTCCGCGCATCCGGCGCCGGCGGCCAGCACATCAACAAGACCGATTCGGCGGTGCGCATCACCCACCTGCCCACCGGCCTGGTGGTCGAATGCCAGGACGACCGCTCGCAGCACCGCAACCGCGCGCAGGCGATGAGCGTACTGGCCGCCCGCCTGAAAGACCGTGAGATACAGGCACACAATGCCGCCGAGGCGAGCACCCGCAAGAGTCTGATCGGAAGCGGCGACCGTTCCGACCGCATTCGTACCTACAATTTTCCACAAGGCCGCATCACCGATCATCGCATCAACCTGACGCTGTACAAGATTGACGCGATGATGGACGGCGATCTCTCCGAACTGTTCGATGCCCTGGCAGCCGAACATCAGGCCGAATTGCTGGCGACCCTGTCCGGCGAAGCGTGAAGCTTGCCCGCGAGACGGCGACCGTCGCCAGCCTGCTCCATGACGCCACGGCACGCATTGGCGCGACGCTCGGACTGGACACGCGCGAAGCACGACTGGAGGCGCGGGTGCTCGCCGCGTTCGCCTGGAGCGTGGCGCCCGCCTGGCTGATTTCGCACGACACCGATCGCCCCGCCCAGGCGCAGATCACGCAATTCAATGACTTGGTGGCGCGTCGGCTGTCCGGCCAGCCGGTCGCCTATCTCACCGGCACGCGCGAGTTTTACGGTCGCGGCTTTCAGGTGTCGCCCGATGTCCTGATCCCGCGCCCCGACACCGAATTACTGGTGGAACAGGCACTGCTGCATATCCCGGCAGATCAGAGCGTCGCGGTACTCGATCTCGGCACCGGCAGCGGTTGCATCGCCATTACCCTGGCGCTGGAACGGCCGCTTTCCCGTGTCACCGCAGTGGACCGTTCCGTTGCGGCGCTTGCCATGGCGAAGCGCAACGGCGACCTGCTCGACGCACCTGTCGAGTTTCTGGACAGCGACTGGTTTTCTGCGCTGGCCGGACGGCGCTTCGACCTGATCGTCGGGAATCCACCCTATGTCGCCTCCACCGACCCCCACCTGACACAGGGGGATGTGCGATTCGAACCGCTTTCAGCGCTCGCGGCGAGTTCAGCGGGTCTGTCCGATCTGCGCCACCTGATTGCGACGGCACCCGGCCATCTCAAACCCGGCGGGGTACTGCTGCTGGAACACGGGTACGACCAGGCAGGGGCCGTTCAGGACTTGTTGCGGGCAGCCCATTTCGGACATGTCCGGTGCTGGACGGACCTCTCTGGCATCTATCGGGTCAGTGGCGGGGTACTGTCGGAATAATTTACACATTGCGTCGGCCGGGGTTGCTCCTGCCACACCGGAGAACAACACGTAGCGGGCAATTCAGGCAAGTTCGATGTATATTGGTGCGATTCTTGCTGCATTTGCCTGTACAGAATCCAATACGATGATCGAGGCCCGATATGTCTGACCGCACCCCCGAAACGCAAGACACCTCGCCCCAGGCATTACCTGAAGGGGTCGACCCTTCGCGTCGCAAGCTGGCAGGCGCGGCACTCGGTGTTTCCGCCATGTTCACGCTGGCCAGCCGTCCCGTGTTGGCGGGCGGTCAGTGCCTGTCGCCTTCAGGGGCGATTTCGGGGAACCTGAGCCAGCATGGCACCCCGATTTTGTGCAGCGGCAGGACGCCGGGCTACTGGAAAACGCATTCAGGATCCTGGCCGTCGCCTTATCTTCCCGGAAGCTGCAACGCCGGGAATAGCTGTAACTTGGTCCAGAACTGGAAAAACGGCACCTTGTTCCACCCGCTTTTTTCCGGCACCCAGTTCATGGCGGATCTCGATGGCAAGCCCAGTACACCCAAGACCTCGCTTTCCTTGATGCAGGTGCTGATGCTGAACAATGGTTCCAACCCCTGGGGCTTGACCGATCCTGACAATCTGGGCGCGCATATCGTGGCGGCGCTGCTGAATGCCAAGGCGGGGTTGACCCCGGTCCTGTCGGAAATGGATGTGATCGGCATCTGGAACGAATGGGTCAGCAAAGGCTATTTCGAGCCCACTGCCAACGTAAAATGGAACGCTGCGCAGATCGTGGATTATCTCAAGACCACCATGCCCGTATGACCTGAGTCTTTCTTCAATCCGTTTCCCGACTCACACGATTGGCACGTTTCCAGATCAAATCCTTTGAGCAGGAAGCTGTCGTGTTCGACACGGCATCCGGTGATACCCACTACCTCGCGCCGTTCAACGTAGTGCTGTTTCATCTGCTCCAGAGCAACCCGGGCATGACGCTGGACGACATGCATCGGGTCCTGGCCTCCCGGCTCTCCCTTGAACCCGGCCCGGCCCTCCTTCATCAAACGGATCAGGCACTCGCCAGCCTGCACCGGATCGGCCTGCTGGAGGCGCCATGAAACTGCTCCAGCTCTCTCCATCCAGTTTGCGGCAGCAACTCGCCGGCAGCGGCATGTGGCTGCGTACCGGTCCCTTCTCACTCAGGGTCCGCTCGCGCCTGCCGAATGTCGCAGAGGGGTTGACGCAACTTTACGGCCAATTCGAAGTACGCAATTCGCACGAAGCCTTTGCGGATTTTCATGTCGAGCTGAACGCTTCTTCCCGCCTGCGGCGCTGGCTTCGGCCCCAGGTCAGTTTTTCCTTCGACGGCGCCCAGCCTTTCAAACCGCTGCCCATGGACCAGGCCTACCCCATGCTGGAATGGGGCTTGAACTGGTGCGTCTCGATGCATGCGCATCATTACCTGATCATTCATGCCGCCGTGGTAGAGAAACAGGGCCTGGCCGCCATTCTTCCGGCACCGCCCGGCTCGGGAAAAAGCACTCTCACCGCGGGGCTGGTCCTGTCGGGCTGGCGTCTGCTTTCAGATGAACTGACCCTGATCGATCGCCGGACAGGTCTGCTCCATGCGCTACCGCGTCCCGTCAGCCTGAAAAACCAGTCGATCGACGTCATCCGCCAGTTCAGCCCCGAGGCTTTCATCAATCGCGTCTCCCATGACACCGCCAAGGGTTCCGTCGCACACATGCGCCCGCCCCGGGACAGCGTCCTGCGCCAGCACGAACCCGCTCGCCCCGGCTGGGTGATTTTTCCCAAATGGGAAGCCGGCGCCGACACGCGGCTGACTCCCCGCTCCCGCGCAGAAACGTTCATGTTTCTGGCCCAGAACGCATTCAACTACAGCCATCTGGGCGCGGACGGTTTTCGCGTCGGCACCACCCTGATCGACCACGCGCACTGTTACGATTTCCGCTACAGCGCACTGCGCGAGGCAGTCGCCGCGTTCGATCGTCTGGCAGAGCGCGGGGCTGCGTGACAGTCATGCCATCCAGGCCTCGCGATCTGCTCAGCCGCACCTTGCGTTCGCCCGATTCCGTCACGCGCTTTTCGATGGCCGATTGGGACCTCCTGGTACGGCAGGCACGTAGCGCCGGCCTGCTGGCACGGATTCGGCATGTTCTGGCTCGACAGCAGCTGACCGCAGCCATTCCATTCGCCGCACGCTGGCATTTCGATGCGGCAGACACGCTGGCCACGAAACAACAACTGGCGGTGCGCTGGGAAGTGGAAAAGATCCGCGCGGCCCTGGACGGACTGACGCTTCCCCTCATCCTGCTGAAAGGAAGCGCCTATGTCATGGCCGACCTGCCGGCAGCAGCCGGGCGTCTGTTCAACGATATCGACATCCTCGTGCCACGTGAACAGCTCGGCCCGGTCGAAGCCGCACTCATGCTCGCGGGCTGGCATCCGGCTCCCTTATCGGACTACGACCGGCGCTACTACCGCCGCTGGATGCACGAAATCCCGCCGTTGCAACATGTCATGCGCGCTTCGGTCATCGACGTGCATCATGCCATTCTGCCTGATACCGCACGTTATCATCCGGATTCCGCCACGCTGCGCAGCCGCGCCGTCGCCGTGGCGAACATGCCTGGCGTCCAGGTGCTGGCGACGGAAGATCGCATCCTGCATTCGGCCACTCATGTATTTCATGACGGCGAATTGCCGCACGGCTTGCGCGATCTGACCGATCTCGACCTGCTGCTGCGCGATGCCGCGACCACCCCCGATTTCTGGCCGCGCCTGACGACACGCGCCCGCGAACTGCAACTGGGCCGTTCGCTGTTCTATGCCCTGCGTTATCTGCGCTATTTTCTCGATACGCCGGTTCCTGACAGCGCGCTGGCGGCGCTCGGGAGCGATGCACCGAATCGTTTCACCCTGGCGCTGATGGACGGCATTTTCACGCGGGCTCTCGCACCCGACCACGCGAGCTGCGCGGATGCCTTCACTCCCGCCGCCCGTCTGGCCGCATTCGTGCGCGCCCACTGGCTGCGTATGCCTGCGCACCTGCTGATCCCGCACCTGCTCCACAAAGCCTTCATCAGCCCGTGGCAACGAAACGCGAAGCCGGCTTGACGCCGGTTTCGCCCCGCGTATAATTTCCTACTATTCCAGTCAAGTATTGTTCAGGAGCCGCCATGACCCCCCTCGACCGCATTCGTGATCAAGTCACCCACAACACCATCGTGCTCTATATGAAAGGCACGCCCCAGTTTCCGCAGTGCGGTTTCTCGTCGCGAGCGGCGCAGGTGCTGCAGGCCTGTGGCATCAAGGATTTTCTGGCGGTGAACGTACTGGCCGATCCGGAAATTTTCGAAAACCTGAAGTATTACGCCAACTGGCCAACCTTCCCGCAGCTCTACGTCAAGGGCGAGCTGATCGGCGGCTCCGACATCATGATCGAGATGTACCAGAAAGGCGAAATCCAGAAATTGTTCGAAGAGGCTCAGGCCGCCTGATACGCCCGCCCCGCCTGCACCCAGGGACCCGGCCGGGCCGATGCCTGGGTGTGCCATTCGCCGCTCACGCGGCCGATGGTCCGGACGTCTCGCCTTCGGGTTCCGCGTCCATCCCCAGTTCATGGATTTTCCGGGTCAAGGTATTGCGCCCCCACCCCAGGAGATGCGCCGCTTCGATCCGCCGTCCCCCGGTATGGCGCAGCGCCACGTCGATCAGCGTCTTTTCGTAATCCCGGGTCAGATCATCCAGGATGCCCGCGTCGCCGCGCGCCAGCCGCGCACTGGCTTCGGCAGCCAATCCCTGTAGCCAGTCTCCGTTGGACTGTTCGGCCGATCCCCGGATCAGATCGGCCGGAAGATCGCCCGCCTCGACCACCTGGCCCGGCGCCATCACCGTCAGATAGTGACTGACGTTCTCGAGCTGACGCACGTTGCCCCCCCACGGCAGATTGACCAGGGTCTTCATCGCGGTATCCGACACGTTCTTGGTTTCCATCCCCAGTTCACGTGCGCTTTTCTGCATGAAATGGCGCACCAGCAATGGAATATCCTCGCGCCGCTCGCGCAGCGGCGGCAGGCGCAGCCGGATCACATTCAGGCGGTGGAACAGATCCTCGCGGAACACGCCCTCCCGCACCCGCACCTCCAGATCCTGGTGGGTGGCGGCGATCACCCGCACATTGACCTTGATCGGCGTATGGCCGCCGACCCGATAGAACTGTCCGTCCGCCAGCACGCGCAGCAGGCGGGTCTGCAGTTCGGCCGGCATGTCGCCAATCTCATCCAGAAACAGCGTGCCGCCGTCGGCCTGCTCGAAACGGCCGCGCCGCTGCGCCGCGGCGCCCGTGAAGGCGCCGCGTTCGTGACCGAAGAGTTCCGATTCCAGCAGATCCCGCGGAATGGCCGCGGTGTTCAGCGCGATGAATGGTCCGCCGGCACGCGGGCCATGCCGATGCAGCGCACGCGCCACCAGTTCCTTGCCGCTGCCCGATTCGCCGGTGATCAGCACGGTGGCATGCGACTGACTCAAGCGCCCGATGGCGCGGAACACCTCCTGCATGGCGGATGCCTGCCCGAGGATTTCCGGCATCGGCGCGTCGCTGCTGGCGGGCACGTCGCGGCGGGCATTTTCCGCCAGCGCACGGCGTACCAGTTCGAGCGCCTGGTCGACATCGAAAGGCTTGGGCAGGTATTCGAACGCACCGCCCTGGAAAGCCGCCACCGCGCTATCGAGATCGGAATACGCCGTCATGATGATGACGGGCACCTTGGGCAGCCGCTCTTTCAGGACCTGCAGCAGCTCCAGGCCGCCCACCCCCGGCATGCGGATGTCGGACAGCACGACGGTGGGCGTACTGCGCGTCAGTTCGCGCAGCGCGTCGCTGGCCGAATTGAAGGTCATGCACGCGATATCTTCGCGCAACAGGGCTTTTTCCAGCACCCAGCGGATGGAACGGTCGTCGTCGATGATCCAGACACAGTTTGATGTCGGCATGATGTTCAGCCCGGCAAGGGGAGGAAAATGGAAAACACGGTACGGCCGGGACGGCTTTCGCAATCGATGGTGCCATGATTCTGCGCGACCAGCGTCTGCGCGACGGCCAGGCCAAGCCCGCTGCCGCCTTCGCGTCCGGACACCAGCGGAAAGAAAATCTGTTCACGGATTTCTTCGGGTATGCCCGGACCGTCGTCGATGATCTCGACGCGCATCCCGAGCTGATAACGCCGGCTTTCCAGCGTGATCTGCCGCGCCACCCGGGTCCTGAACACGATCCCGCCGTGCCCATGCCCGTTACCGTGCCCATGCCCGTTACCGTGCATTGCCTGTACGGCATTGCGTGCGATATTGAGCATCGCTTGAATCAACTGTTCGGCATCGGCCTGGATCTCAGGCAGACTGATATCGTAGTCGCGGCGCAGCGACATGCTCGGGGTTTCAGCCAGGATCAGGCTGCGAACCCGCTCCAGGACTTCGTGGATATTCACTGCACCAAAACGGGGCATGCGATGCGGGGTGAGCAGCCGCTCCATCAACGACTGCAGCCGATCGGATTCCTTGATGATGACCTGGGTATATTCACGCAGGGATTCGCGCGGCAATTCGTGTTCCAGCAATTGCGCCGCGCCACGGATGCCGCCAAGCGGATTCTTGATCTCATGCGCGAGGTTGCGCAGCAGTTCGCGATTGGCTTCCTGTTGCAGACGGGCCTGTTCCAGCCGGGCAATACGAAGATGCGGATCGACCGCGCGCATTTCGATCAGCACGGCGTCCCGAGGCTTGTCCAGCGGCGACACGCTACAGCCAAGTCGAATCGGCGGATGACCGCTCACCACCACGTCGAGTTCGTATTCGATCACGGTTTCCTGCTGGGTGCATGCCGTCTGCACCGCGGCGAGCAACTCGGGGCTGCGCTCGAACGCCGACCTGGCATTTTCGCCAAGCAGGAGAACGCCGGATACGCCCAGCAAGGTCTCGGCTGCGGGATTGACGTACAGAATGCGGCGTCCGGCGTCCAGAATCATGGTGCCGGTGGCAAGGTAATCCAGTCCTGAATACTCAGCGGGCGAGAACGGCGGCATGCTCATGTACTCGGTTGAAGCACTGATTGTGCCACTTGCTGACTCTACAGCCATGGCTTCCCCTGCGCGCGCAGAGGGCTTACTTCAGATTGGCCAGCTCACGCTGAATGGAAATGACGTTCTGATCGTGCTGCTGCACGGTCGTGCGCAGTTTGTTCACGCGATCGAGATAGGTCGCGTCGGTTGTGCGCTCACCGGGCTGTGTCCGTTCGCCGAGCGTCATCTGACGGCGTGCTTCGTCGGCATTGCGCCGCTCACTGGTCAGCTCGTCCTGCAGCACCTGGCGACGGATATCGTCGCGCCGTTTCTGGGTACCCGGGTCGATACGCGGAAAGTCCGCCGGGCTGGGGGTATAGGATACCCGCCGGGGGGATTTGGCCTTGGCCGGCAACTGCGCCGGGCCACCTGGCAAATCGATGCGCTTGGCGCCCTTCTTGTAGACATCGGTGAACGTCACCTGCCCGTTTTCATCGACGTACTTGTAGATTTCCGCCTGCGCGGGCGCAGCCAGAATCAGGCACGACAGAAAGAAAAAGCGGGCAGTTTGCATAGGACCGAGTGTAACGTACCCGTTTGTTAACGGCTCAAACCGGGTAATCTTGACCGCCCTGCCAGACCACGCAAAAGGGCGGCCGAAGCCGCCCCTCTCACTGCATGCCGCGCATTTACAGCGAGTAGTACATGGCGAACTCGACCGGGTGCGTAGTCATGCGGAACTTGGTGACTTCCTCCATCTTCAGCGTGATGTAGGCGTCGATCATGTCGTTGGTGAACACGCCGCCGCGGGTGAGGAACTCGCGATCCTTGTCGAGTTCTTCCAGCGCCATTTCCAGGCTGTGGCAGACTTTCGGTACCTTCGCGTCTTCTTCCGGCGGCAGGTCGTACAAGTCCTTGTCCGACGGATCGCCGGGGTGGATCTTGTTCTGGATGCCGTCGAGGCCGGCCATCATCAGCGCGGTAAAGCACAGATACGGGTTGGCGGTGGGGTCCGGGAAACGGGTTTCGATGCGGCGCGCCTTTTCACTGGAGGAAATCGGGATGCGGATCGAAGCCGAGCGGTTGCGCGCCGAATAGGCCAGCATCACCGGTGCCTCGAAGCCGGGCACCAGGCGCTTGTACGAGTTGGTCGACGGGTTGGTGATCGCGTTCAGCGCCTTGGCGTGCTTGATGATGCCGCCGATGTAATACAGGCTCAGCTCGGACAGGCCGGCATAGCCGTTGCCGGCGAACAGGTTCTTGCCGTCCTTCCACAGCGACATGTGCACGTGCATGCCGGAGCCGTTGTCGCCGACGATGGGCTTGGGCATGAAGGTCGCGGTCTTGCCGTAGGCGTGGGCGACGTTCTGCACGATGTACTTCAGGATCTGCGTCCAGTCGGCGCGCTTGGTCAGCGTGCTGAACTGGGTGCCGATTTCGCACTGGCCGGCGGTCGCCACTTCGTGATGGAACACTTCCACCGGAACGCCGGCTTCTTCCAGCGCCAGCACCATGGCGGCGCGGATGTCCTGCAGGCTGTCGACCGGCGGCACCGGGAAATAGCCGCCCTTGATGCCGGGGCGGTGGCCGGTGTTGCCGTTCTCGAATTTCTCGGCGGACGACCAGGCGGCTTCCTCGGAATTGATCTGCACGCCGCAGCCCGACAGATTGTCGTGCCAGGTGATCGAATCGAAAATGAAGAACTCGGGTTCCGGGCCGAAGTACGCGGTATCGGCGATGCCGGTCGATTTCAGATACGCTTCGGCGCGCTTGGCCACCGAACGCGGGTCGCGCTCGTAACCCTTGCCGTCGGACGGCTCGATCACGTCGCAGGTCAGGATCAGCGTGGACTCGTCGAAGAAGGGGTCCATGTAGGCCGACTCGGGATCGGCCTTCAGCAGCATGTCCGATGCCTGGATACCCTTCCATCCGGCAATCGAGGAACCGTCGAAGGGATGGCCGTCCTCGAACCAGTCTTCGGTCACGAGGCGGGCAGGAATCGAAACGTGCTGCTCCTTGCCACGGGTATCGGTAAAGCGCAGGTCGACGAACTTGATTTCCTCGTCCCTGATTCTCTTGATCACATTGGCCACGGCCATGCTGAATCTCCTAAAACTGAATGAAATGGATTGAATTACGACGCCAGATGTCGCCCAAATCCGCCACCCATAACGTCACGTCAAGAAGTTATTAGCAGCAACTGTGCCATGCCAAAAATCAAGCGCCAGCCATTGTGCCATAAGGCCTGAGCAAGGAGATAGCGCGTCTTCATTGACCCTTTTGCACCAAAAGAATGCATGTGGATGACGACGTGCACCAATATGATGCATATTGCATCGGGCACGAGGGGTCATATACTGAATCAAGAATAAAAAAGGAATTGTCATGGGACGCATCACTCAGTTGCTCGATACCGCTCACCAGCGTAGCGAATCGAATTGCTGGCCATTTGCCGGCGCCTTATTCCCTCACGAAGCGCATGAATTGTTGCAGATTGCCCCCGGAGCCCGCCTGATCGACGTGCGTTCGCATGCAGAACTCGAACTCAACGGCATCATCCCCGGGGCGCTGCATGTCGAATGGCAGTCCTGGCCTGGCTGGATTCTTAATCCCTATTTTCTCACCCAGCTTGCGCAAGCCACCGATCCGGAATCCCTGCTGCTCTTCATCGATCGCAGCGGCGAGCGTTCGCATCGTGCCGCCGTCGCCTGCGCCGACGCCGGACGAGGCAGTTGCTACCACGTGCTGGAAGGCCTCGAAGGTGAACTCAACAAGGCCACCGGCCACCGCAACGAACTCAACGGCTGGAAACATCGAAACCTGCCCTGGACTCAAAGCTGACGCGGCGACCCAGGCAAACACGCATGGCAGCCGGTTGAAGGGCTAGAATACGCCCGCCATGACCGACCGTTACGCCGTATTCGGGCACCCGATCGCCCACTCCAAATCTCCGCAGATCCATACTGCCTTCGCTCGCCAGACCGGCCAGGACATGCGCTACGAAGCCATCCTCGCACCGCTCGACGGCTTTGCGGCGAGCGTGGCGCAGTTCATCGCCGCAGGCGGGCGCGGCGCCAACGTCACCGTCCCGTTCAAGGAAGAAGCCTTCAAACTGGCCAGCCGCCTGAGCCCGCGCGCGCAACGCGCCGGGGCGGTCAACACGCTGGTGTTCGATGCCGACGGCATCCTCGGCGACAACACCGACGGCGCCGGCCTGGTCGCCGATCTCACCCGCAACCTGCGCTGCGCGCTCGCCGGCCAGCGCGTCCTGCTGCTCGGCGCCGGCGGCGCGGCGCGCGGCGTGATCGGGCCGCTGCTCGACCAGCGGCCCACGGCGCTCGTCGTCGCCAACCGCACCGTCCGCCGCGCCGAGGAACTTGCCGGACTGTTCGGCCGCGGCGTCCGCGCCTGCGGGTTCGACGCGCTCGACACTCCGTTCGACCTCGTCGTCAACGCCACCGCCGCCAGCCTCGCCGGCGACCTGCCGCCGCTGTCGCCGCGCGTGTTTACCGCGGACACGCTGGCCTACGACATGATGTACGGGCGCGACACGCCTTTCCTCGGCTTCGCCCGCACGCACGGCGCAGCGACGGCCGACGGCCTCGGCATGCTGGTGGAACAGGCCGCCGAAGCGTTTCATCTGTGGCGCGGCGTGCGCCCCGACACCGCGCCCGTCATCGCGAACCTCCGCACATGATGCGTGCCGTGTGGCGCTGGTTCGGCAAGGGCATCGCGGCGGCGGTCACGCTGGTGCTGCTGTATCAGGTGTGGCTGTTCGCGCACGTGCTGTGGTGGATCGATCACAATCCCGCTTCCACCGCCTTCATGGCAGCGGGCCTGGCCCGTCAGCAGGAAAAAAATCCCGACGCCGAACTGCGCCACCAGTGGGTACCCTACGACCGCATCTCCATCCACCTGAAGCGCGCCATCGTCGCCGCCGAGGACGCCAGGTTCCTCGAACATGAAGGTTTCGACGTCGAAGGCATCCAGACCGCAGTCGAGAAGAACCTGAAGAAGGGCCGCCTCGTCGCCGGCGGCTCCACCATCAGCCAGCAGCTCGCCAAGAATCTCTTCCTCTCCGGCGAGCGCAGCTTCATCCGCAAGGGCCAGGAAGCCGTCATCACGCTCATGATCGAAGCCACCTGGAGCAAACGCCGCATCCTCGAGGTCTACCTCAACGTCATCGAATGGGGCAACGGCATCTACGGCGCTGAAGCCGCCGCCCGCCGCTACTACAAGACCTCCGCCGCCAGCCTCGACCGCGACCAGGCCGCCCACCTGGCCGCGATGGCGCCCAACCCGCGCTGGTACGAGACCCACCGCAGTTCGCGCGCGTATCAGCGGCGCGTCGCGGTGATCAGCCGGTATATGGGAAGTGCGCAGGTGCCGCGCTGACGCTCTTCAGCGTTCCCGCAAGCTTTCGCCCGCCACCTGCATCAGCGGGCTCAGGAAATACTCGATCACCCGCCGGGTGCCGGTCTTGACCTCGACCGTCACCGCCATGCCGGGGCTGAGCCGTCCTCGCCCAGACCGCCTTCGAGGATGTCACCGCCTCTGCCGTCAAGGGCATCGTTGCCGGACAGGCCGAGGAAACGGTCGGAACCCGTCTGTCACGCCCTGCCTGCTGAAAAAGCCGTACCCCAGTGCCGGATCACGGCTGCGAAGCCATGCATGCCCTTCACCACACCGACCTGAACGCGGCTGATCCCATAGACGTTACAATCGCGGGGCTTTCAACCGCCCCGCCCCCATGACAGAAAACCTCGAAAACCAGTCGCAGGACGACCTCGAATCGCATCTCGCGCAGGTGCAGGCGCTGCTCGCCAAAATGCGGCTGGTGGAGGATCTTGTCCATCGGCAGGGGGGGCCGCGCCAGGATCTGGTCGAGAATCTGGTGCACAAGCAGAACCTGTCCGAGTTGCAGCGCAAGCTGGACGAGCTGCACCCGGCGGACGTGGCCTACATTCTGGAGGCGCTGCCGATCGACGAGCGCCTGCTGGTATGGGATCTGGTCAAGGCGGAACGCGACGGCGAGATCCTGCTGGAGGTTTCCGACTCGGTTCGCGAATCGCTGATCCAGACGATGGACAAGGCGGAGCTGCTGGCTGCCGCCGAGTCGCTCGACACCGACGAGATCGCCGACATCGCGGCCGACCTGCCGCACGACGTGATCCAGGAGCTGCTGACCACGCTCGATGCGCAGAAGCGCGCGCGGCTGCAATCGACGCTGTCCTACCCGGAGGACACGGTGGGCGCGCTGATGGATTACGAGATGGTGACGATCCGCGCCGACGTGACGCTGGAAGTCGCGCTGCGCTACCTGCGCCGTCTCGGCGAACTGCCCGACCAGCTCGACAAGCTGTTCGTGGTCGACCGCGACGATGCGATCATCGGCGTGCTGCCGCTGAAACGGCTGCTGACCACCGACCCGGAGGCTTCGGTGGCGGCGGTGATGGTCGAGGATTTCGTCAAATTCCATCCCGAGGACGATGCGCACGAAGCCTCGCAGGCGTTCGAGCGCTACGACCTGGTGATGGCGCCGGTGGTGAATGCGGCGGGCACACTGATCGGCCGCCTCACCATCGACGCGGTGGTGGACTACATCCGCGAATCGGCCGACGCCGACATGCTGTCGATGGCCGGCCTGAAAGAAGAGGAGGATTTGTTCTCCAGCGTGTGGCATGCGGCAAAAAACCGCTGGATGTGGCTGGCGATCAATCTGGGTACGGCCTTCATCGCGTCACGCGTGATCGGCGAATTCGAGCACAGTATCGCCAAACTCACCGCGCTGGCGGCGCTGATGCCCATCATTGCCGGCATCGGCGGCAACTCGGGCAACCAGACCACCACGTTGATCATTCGCGGCCTGGCACTCGGCCACGTGACGCCGGCCAATGCGCGGCGGCTGGTGAAAAAGGAAATCGGTGTCGCACTGTTCAATGGACTGATGTGGGGTTCGGTGGTCGGCGTCTTCGCCTGGCTGCTCTACGACAACCCGGCGCTGGGCGGTGTGATGGCGCTGGCGATGCTGCTGAATCTGCTGGTGGCGGCGCTGGCGGGTATTTTCATTCCCATGGTGCTGGAACGCGTGAAACGCGACCCTGCCATCGGTTCGTCGGTATTGCTGACCGCCATCACCGACAGCATGGGCTTCTTTATTTTCCTCGGGCTCGCCACCCTGCTGCTGCTATGACGTCCGCTCCCGACCGCCATGAAGGGCGCCAGAGCCGTGTCCTGTACGGACGTCTGCTCGGCTATGTCAAACCCTACTGGCGCATGTTCGCGCTCTCCCTCGTCGCGCTGGTCCTCACCGCCGCGACCGAACCCGCGCTGCCTGCCTTGTTCAAGCCGCTGCTGGACAAGGGTTTCGTCGCCAAGGATCAGACGTTCATCCGCTGGGTACCGATCCTGCTGCTGGCGCTGTTCCTGGTGCGCGGCATCGCCAGCTTCGTCAGCACCTATTGCATGGCCTGGGTGGGCAGCCGTCTGGTGATGGATCTGCGCGCCGCCATGTTCGACAAGCTGATGACGCTGCCGACGCGCTATTTCGACCAGAACCCAAGCGGCCAGCTGATCGCGCATCTGGCCTTCAACGTCACCCAGGTGACGCAGTCGGCCACCAGCTCGCTCACCACGCTGGTGCGCGACACCGTGACGGTGCTGGGACTGCTCGGTTACCTGCTGTGGCTGAACTGGCAACTGACGCTGATCGTGTTCGCGCTGACGCCGCTCACCCTGTGGGTGGTGCGTGTCGCAAGCAAACGATTGCGCGGCCTCTCGCGCAAGGCGCAGCAGAACATCGGCGACCTCACCCAGGTGGTCGACGAGGCGGTGGGCGGGCATCGCGTGGTCAAGCTGTATGGCGGCGAGGCCTACGAGCAGGCGCGTTTCCGCCAGGCCGCCAATCTGGCACGGCTGTTCGAGATGAAGCGCGTCGCCGCCAACGCCGTGTACGAGCCGGTCATCCAGCTGATCGCCGCGATCGCGCTCGCCATCATCGTCTACATCGCCGCCGACCAGGCGAGCGACAACGCCACCACGGTGGGCGGCTTCGTCGCCTTCTTCATGGCCATGCTGCTGCTGTTCGCGCCGCTGAAACGGCTCACCTCGGTCAATGACCAGCTGCAGCGCGGACTGGCCGCCGCCGAGACCATCTTCGGCATGCTCGACGAGGACGCCGAGCGCGATCGCGGCACGCGCACGCTCGAGCGCATCGAGGGCCGGCTGGCGCTGCGCGACGTGACGCTCACCTATCCCGGCAAGACCACGCCGGCGCTGGCCGGCATCTCGCTCGACATCGCGCCCGGCGAAACGGTGGCGCTGGTCGGCGCGTCGGGCTCGGGCAAGACGACGCTGGCCAACCTGGTGCCGCGTTTCTACGATCCGGATGCCGGCTCGATCGAGCTCGACGGCCTCGACATCCGCGACCTGCGCCTGCAGAATCTGCGCAGCCATATTGCGCTCGTTTCGCAGGATGTCGTCCTGTTCAACGACACGCTGGCGCACAACATCGCCTATGGCAGCAAGCGCGACGCCACGGCCGACGAGATCCGCGCCGCCTGCGTCGCCGCGCACGCCTGGGATTTCATCCAGGCCATGCCCGACGGGCTGGACACCCTGATCGGCGAGAACGGCATGCGGCTGTCCGGCGGCCAGCGCCAACGCATCGCCATCGCACGCGCCATCCTGAAGAACGCGCCGCTGCTGATTCTGGACGAGGCCACCTCGGCCCTGGACAATGAATCCGAACGCCACGTCCAGGCCGCGCTCGACACGCTGATGGAAAACCGCACCACGCTGGTCATCGCGCACCGCCTGTCCACCATCGAACGCGCCGACCGCATCGTCGTGCTGGAAGGCGGCCGCATCGTCGAAGTCGGCAGCCACGCCGACCTGATCGCCCGACGCGGCCGCTACGCGCAACTGCACGCGCTGCAGTTCTCCGCATGATGCGGAACGGCTTTGAACCACAGAGGCACAGAGGCACAGAGAAAAACCTGTGTTGTGGAAACACCGACATTCCACTCGGCAGACGAGCAGAATGTCTTTGGCGGGCATTTCATTTTTTGGTGTTCTCTGTGTCTCTGTGCCTCTGTGGTGAGGAATTTTGAATGAACCCCACAACGGCAAACTGGATCAAGCCCTCCCGCTCGCTGCTCACCGCCGCGGGCCGCGCCATCGGCGACTACCGCATGATCCGCGAAGGCGACCGCATCCTGCTCGGTCTGTCGGGCGGCAAGGATTCGCTGTCGCTGCTGCACACGCTGCATCACCTGCAACAGAAGGCACCGGTGAAATTCGAACTGCTGGCTGCGACGGTCGACCCGCAGTCCGACCAGTTCGATCCCGCACCGCTCGCGCCCTACCTGGCCGCACTTGGTGTGCCCTACTTCCTGGAGTCGCAGCCGATCCTGAAAGAAGCACAGAGGACGCTGACCAAGGATTCGGACTCCTACTGCGCGTACTGCTCGCGCATGCGGCGCGGCATCCTCTACCGCGTCGCGCGCGAGCAGGGCTGCAACGTCGTCGCGCTGGCGCAGCATCTCGACGATCTCGCCGAGACACTAATGATGTCGATGCTGTTCGGCGGCAAGCTCCGGACCATGTCGCCGCATTACCTGAACGACGCCGGCGACCTGCGCATCATCCGCCCCTTCGCCTACGCGCGCGAACGCCAGACCCGCGCCTTCGCCGCGGACGCCGGCCTGCCGGTGATTTTCGAGAACTGTCCGGCGTGCTTCGCCAAGCCGCAGCAGCGCTATGCGATGAAGCAGATGCTGGCCGAGCAGGAAACACAGCACCCGCGCATCTTCAACAGCCTGCTCACCGCGATGCGGCCGTTGATGGGGAAGCCGCCCGCCTGATTCTCCGCACCGCCGTTTCCCCGTAAAATCAACCCTTTGTTTTGATTGATATTTCACCATACTGAGACCAAGGTCATGACGGCTTCTTTCATCCCCCCCCAGCGCATCCTCATGGGCCCCGGCCCGTCCGACGTCCCGCAGCGCGTGCTCGACGCGATGGCGCGCCCGACCATCGGCCACCTCGACCCGGCCTTCGTCGAGTTGATGGAGCAGATCAAGGCCATGCTGCGCATGGCGTTCCAGACGCAGAACGCGCTGACTTTCCCGGTCTCGGCGCCGGGCTCGGCGGGGATGGAGATGTGCTTCGTCAACCTGGTGGAACCGGGCGACAAGATCATCGTCTGCCGCAACGGCGTGTTTGGCGGCCGCATGCTGGAAAACGTCAAACGCAGCGGTGGCGTGCCGGTGATCGTCGACGATGCCTGGGGCGCGCCGGTCGATCCGCAGAAAGTGCGCGATGCGTTCAAGGCGAACCCCGATGCAAAAGTGCTGGCCTTCGTCCACGCCGAGACCTCGACCGGCGCGCAGTCGGACGCCGCGACGCTGGCGAAGATCGCGCAGGAACACGGCGCGCTGACCATCATGGACTGCGTCACCAGCCTCGGCGGCACGCCGGTGCTGCTCGATGCGTGGGGCATCGACGCCGCCTACTCGGGCAGCCAGAAATGCCTGTCGTGCACGCCGGGCCTGTCGCCGGTGTCGTTCTCCGAACGCGCCATCGCCCGCATCAAGGTGCGCACGACCACGGTGCAGAGCTGGTTCCTCGATCTGAATCTGGTGCTCGGCTACTGGCAGTCGGCCGGCAAGCGCACCTATCACCATACCGCCCCGATCAACCCGATGTATGGCCTGCATGAAGCGCTGGTGATGCTGGAAGAAGAAGGGCTGGAAAATGCCTGGGCGCGTCACCGTGCGATGCACGAAACACTCAAGTCGGGATTCGAAGCCATGGGTTTGAAGTACGTGGTGGAAGCATCCTCCCGCCTGCCGCAGCTCAATGCGATCTGCGTAGCCGAAGGCGTCGACGAGGCCGCAATCCGCGCCCGCCTGCTCAGCGAATTCAATCTGGAGATCGGCGCGGGTCTCGGCGACATGGCCGGCAAGATCTGGCGCATCGGGCTGATGGGCCATTCGGCCCGGCAGGAGAACGTCGAGTATTGCCTGAAAGCGCTCCAGGCCTGCCTGTCCTGACCCGGACGCGGTCAGCCACGCTCGACCTAAAACCGGCCCGCTGCCGGTTTCAGGTTTCTTCGCTTGCCGGCGCGCTTTCCGCCACCCGCGTCGCCAGCACCTGGTCTACCCGGTTGCGGTCGACGTCCACCACTTCGAATTCCCAGTCAGCCCAGGTGAAGCGTTCCGCCTTGCGCGGAATGCGGCCCAGCGAAGCCAGCACAAAGCCGCCGACCGTGTGATAGTTGCCCAGCGACTCCTGGGGCGCATGGCGAATCTCCAGCCGGTCCTTCATCTCGTCGATGGGCAGCAGGCCATCCAGCAGCCAGGAGCCGTCGGCGCGGCGTACGGCCAGGGCATCTTCGGTGTCTTCCGCCACAGGCATCATGTCGCCGACCAGCGAATACATCAGGTCGTCCAGGGTGACGATGCCTTCGGTGAGGCCGAATTCGCTCACCACCAGGGCGAAATTGGCGCGCTGCTGGCGGAAGGTACGCAGCAGGTCGATGAGGGTGAGGCTGGAGGGGACGAACAGCGGTTGCGCCAGCGGCAGTTCGGCGAAGTCGATGTCGCCTTCCATCGCGGCCTTGAGAATGTCGTGGCTTTCCGCAATGCCGATCACCTGCTGCAGGTCGCCCTTGCAGATGGGCAGGCGGGAATGCGGCGCCTCCTTCAGGATGCGCAGATTGTCCTCGCGCGAAGCCAGGAGGTCGAGCCAGGCCACGTCCGATGCGGGGGTCATGACCGTGGCGAGCCGCCAGTCCTCCAGTCGCAGCACGTTGCCGAACAACTGGCTTTCTTCCGGTGCGATGGTGCCCGTCCGTTCCCCTTCGTCCACGAAAGCCAGGATGTCCTCCACGCTCGCGACCGCGGGGGCCGACTGGACCGGCAGCAGCGCCAGGATACGGTCTGCCGCGAAGGACAGAAAACGGATCGCCGGCGACAGCAGCCGGATGAACAGCGACATGAAAGGCGCGCAAAACACCGCCACTTTTTCCGGATGCGCGAGGGCGATCCGCTTGGGGACGATCTCGCCCAGGATGATCGAAGCGGCCGTGACGATCACGATGGTGACGCCGAAGGCAATGGATTCGCGCCAGTCGGTCAAACCCGGGATCGCCGCACTGACGGCCGCTTCGATGGACGCCGACAGGGCCGACTCGCCATAGATCCCCATCAGCAGCGCGGCAGCGGTGATGCCGGTCTGGCTGGCAGCCAGCAGCCGGCTTGGGTGTTCCTTGATTGCCAGCGCCTTGGCGGCCCCCGTGTCGCCAGCCTCGGCCAGTTGGCTCAGGCGGCCGCGGCGGGCGGAAGCGAGCGCCATTTCCGCAAGGGAAAACAGACCGGAAAGCAGAATGAGCAGGATCAGGATCCACAGGGTATTCATGATCGGGTAGCGGGCGCAGGGATGGGGACGATTCTACCCGTCGCCCCGGCCAAGGTGGCGCGACGCTCGCGGCAAGGCCCGCCATCGACGGGCCTTGTGTAACGCCCTCTCAAGCCGGGAACATCACAAACCCAGCCGCTGCCAGATCGTGGTGCTCGGCCCCGCCTGGTTCATGGTGTAAAAATGCAGTCCCGGCGCGCCGCCGGCCAGCAGGCGGTCGCACAGGTCGGTCACCACATCCAGACCGAAGGCGCGGATCGACGCCAGATCGTCGCCATAGCTTTCCAGCTTCTTTCTCAGCCAGCGCGGGATTTCGGCGCCACAGGCATCCGAGAAACGCGCCAGCTGAATGTAATTGCCGATCGGCATGATGCCGGGAACAATGGGAATGGCCACGCCCAGGGCGTGTACATTCTCGACGAAGTTGAAGTAGGCGTCGGCGTTGAAGAAATACTGGGTGATCGCGGAATCGGCCCCGGCGTCGACCTTGCGCTTGAAGTTGGCGAGATCCTCGGTGTGAGAACGCGCCTGCGGGTGGACTTCGGGATAGGCCGCGACTTCGATCTCGAACCAGTCGCCGGTTTCCTTGCGGATGAAGGCCACCAGTTCGTTGGCGTAGTGAAATTCGCCCACGTCCATCGACCCTGACGGCAGGTCGCCACGCAACGCGACCAGATGGCGGATGCCCTGGCTTTTGTATTCGTTGAGGATGTCGCGGATGCTCGCTTCGGTCGAGCCGATGCACGACAGATGCGGTGCGGCCTCGCTGCCGGCGGCCTGGATGTCGCGCACGGCCTCCAGCGTGCGGTCACGGGTGGAACCGCCGGCGCCGAAGGTCACCGAGAAGAACCTGGGATCGAGCTGCGCCAATTGTTTGCGCGTGGCGCGCAGCTTCTCCGCGCCTTCCGCCGTTTTGGGCGGGAAGAATTCAAAGCTGAATGTGCGTTCGGTCATGCTTCAACCTCTGGAATTGGGGATGAGCGCGGACAGCGCCCAGGCGATCACGCCATAGAGGATCGCGCCGACGAGCGCCGCGCCGAAGCCGGCGACATGGAACCCCTCAAGGAGGGAACCGGCGAGCCAGAACAAGAGGCCGTTCAGCACCAGATAGAAGATTCCCAGCGTCAGCACGGTGATCGGCAAGGTAAGGATCACCAGCAGCGGCCGCACCAGCGTGTTGAGGAAACCGAGCACCAGCGCCGCGGCCAGCGCCGAGCCGAAGCCCGACACCTGGATCAGCGGATCCAGCAGCCAGGTCACCGCCAGCAGCGCGACGGCATTGAGGACCCACAACAGCAGCAGACGCATGGCGCGCTCCTTTCAGACGGATCAGTAGCGGTAGTGCTCGGCCTTGTACGGACCGGCTTTCGGCACGCCGATGTAGCCGGCCTGCTGGTCGGTCAGCTCGGTCAGCTGCGCGTTGAGCTTCTTCAGCTGCAGGCGCGCGACCTTCTCGTCGAGATGCTTGGGCAGCGTGTAGACGCCGACCGGATACTTGCCGGAATCGCGTTCCTGCCACAGCTCGATCTGCGCGATGGTCTGGTTGGCGAACGACGACGACATCACATAAGACGGGTGGCCGGTGGCGCAGCCGAGGTTCACCAGGCGGCCCTTGGCCAAGAGGATAATGCGCTTGGCAGGATGACCATTTTGGGCAGGGAAGATCACGTGGTCGACCTGCGGCTTGATCTCCTCCCACTGGTATTGCTCGATCGATGCGACGTCGATTTCGTTGTCGAAATGCCCGATGTTGCAGACGATGGCCTGGTCCTTCATCGCCTTCATGTGATCGTGGGTGATGACGTGGTAGTTGCCGGTGGCGGTGACGAAGATGTCGGCCTTGTCGGCGGCGTATTCCATGGTCACCACGCGGTAGCCTTCCATCGCCGCCTGCAGCGCACAGATCGGGTCGATCTCGGTCACCCACACCTGGGCACTCAATGCGCGCAGCGCCTGCGCCGACCCCTTGCCGACGTCGCCGTAGCCGGCGACCAGCGCGACCTTGCCGGCGACCATCACGTCGGTCGCGCGCTTGATGCCGTCGACCAGCGATTCGCGGCAGCCGTACAGGTTGTCGAACTTCGACTTGGTCACCGAGTCGTTGACGTTGATCGCCGGAAACTTGAGTTCGCCGCGCGCGTGCATCTGGTACAGACGGTGCACGCCGGTGGTGGTTTCCTCGGTGACGCCCTTGATGGCGACGAGGCGCACCGAATACCAAGTCGGGTCGGTCGCCAGCTTGGCCTTGATCGCGGCGTACAGCACCTGCTCCTCCTCGCTGGTCGGCTTGGCGATCACCGAGATGTCCTGTTCGGCGCGCGCGCCCAGGTGCAGCAGCAGCGTCGCATCGCCGCCGTCATCGAGGATCATGTTGCTGAAACCGCCGTCAGTCCACTCGAAGATGCGGTGGGTATAGTCCCAGTAGTCCGTCAGCGATTCGCCCTTGACCGCGAACACCGGCACGCCGCTGGCGGCGATCGCGGCGGCGGCGTGGTCCTGAGTCGAGAAAATGTTGCACGAGGCCCAGCGCACTTCTGCGCCCAACGCGGTCAGCGTCTCGATCAGCACCGCGGTCTGGATCGTCATGTGCAGCGAACCGGTGATGCGCGCACCCTTCAACGGCTGGCTCTTGGCGAACTCCTCGCGGATCGCCATCAGGCCCGGCATTTCGGTTTCGGCGATGCGGATTTCCTTGCGACCCCAGTCGGCAAGCGCGAGGTCAGCAATGACGTAATCGGAAAACTCGGATACTGCATTCATGGTGTGACTCCTTGAATGGCAGCAGGGACGCGCTCGTCTGGCTGCAGTCCTGGCTGCAAGTCAACGAGCGCCGTTGAAACAACGCCCGTGCCGAGCCTGGCGGAAAGTCCGTCGCAGCGCTCCTCGGCACGAGGGGGCGGACTGCCCGCCCGAAACAGAGCCCGGATTATACGCCCGCCGCCGCCTTCAGCGCCGCCGCCTTGTCCGTCACTTCCCAGGTGAAATCCGGCTCGTCACGGCCGAAGTGGCCGTAGCTTGCGGTGCGGGTGTAGATCGGGCGCAGCAGGTCGAGCATCGCGACGATGCCCTTGGGGCGCAGGTCGAAATGGGCGTGGATCAGTTCGACGATTTTCGCTTCGGGAATCCTGCCGGTGCCGAAGGTGTCGACCATCAGCGAGGTCGGCCGGGCGACGCCGATGGCGTAGCTCACCTGCACCATGCACTTGTCGGCGAGACCCGCGGCGACGATGTTCTTCGCCACGTAGCGGCCGGCGTAGGCGGCGGAACGGTCGACCTTGGACGGATCCTTGCCGGAGAAGGCGCCGCCGCCGTGCGGCGCGGTACCGCCGTAAGTATCGACGATGATCTTGCGGCCGGTGAGGCCGGCGTCGCCCATCGGCCCGCCGACGACGAAGCGCCCGGTGGGATTGACCAGGTAGCGGGTAGCGGCGGAGAGCATGTCCTTCGGCAGCACCGGTTTGATGACTTCCTCGATCACCGCCTCGGACAACTGGGCGTGCGAAACCTCGGGGTGATGCTGGGTCGACAGCACGACGGTGTCGATCGAATGCGGCTTGCCGTCGACGTAGCGGATCGACACCTGCGACTTGGCGTCCGGGCGCAGCCACGGCAGGCGGCCGTCCTTGCGCAGTTCGGACTGGCGCTCGGTGAGGCGGTGCGCGAGATAGATCGGCATCGGCATCAGCACCGGCGTTTCGTTGCAGGCGTAGCCGAACATCAGGCCCTGATCGCCGGCGCCCTGGTCGAGGTTGTCGTCGTGCGCGCGGTCCACCCCCTGCGCGATGTCGGGCGACTGCTTGCCGACGGTGACCAGCACCGCACAGGTGTTGTAGTCGAAGCCGATCTCGGACGAATCGTAGCCGATGCGCTTGATGGTCTGGCGCGCGATCTGGTTGTAATCGATCACCGCCGAGGTGGTGATCTCGCCGGCGATGACGCACAGACCGGTGGTCAGCAGGGTCTCGCACGCCACGCGCGCATGTTTGTCCTGGGTTAGAATCGCGTCGAGTACCGCATCCGACACCTGATCCGCCATCTTGTCAGGATGCCCTTCTGACACCGACTCAGACGTGAAAATGAAATCCTTCTGCATGACAGCTCCTGTAGTCCCGATTACCAAGTGCGTAACCGGCTCGGGGGACCAACGGAGCGGCGACGCTTTAGCTGTATTTGTATCCCGCCCGCAAGTTGTCCGGATTAACGCGGCGGCTGCAACACGTGCATTGTGCCCCGCCCCGCCCTTCAGCGTCAATTCTTCCCGGGCCACTCCGACCCGCCATGGGCGGCCGCCCATGCGGGGTCTGCCCGGGTGATATTCCTGCTCAAGCTGCTGGCCCGTCTGCCGCTGCCGCTGTTGCACGGCCTCGGCATCGCCCTGGGCTGGTTCCTCTACGGCACGTCGGGCCGATATGCCGGGCGTCTGCGCAACAACCTGTTCAATAGCGGGCTGTGCGCGCCCGGGCGCGATTGCAGGTGCCTGCTGCGCCGGGTTATCGGCGAATCCGGCAAGGCCGTCGTCGAGCTTCTGCCGGTGTGGCTGCGCCCTTTCGACAAAGTGGTCAAGCTGGTCAAGGGCACCAGCGGCTGGGAACATATTGACGCCGCACGCGTGGCGGGCAAGGGCATCATCCTGATCGGCCCGCATGTCGGCTGCTTCGAGATCATCAATCTGTATTACGCGTCGCTGCATCCGTTCACGGCCATGTACAAGCCGCCGCGCAAGCCCGTGCTGGCGGCCCTGATGCTGGCCGGCCGTCAGCGCGGCCAGGCCACGCTGGTGCCGACCGATCTGTCCGGCGTGCGCGCCCAGCTCGCCGCGCTGAAGCGCCACGAGGCGATCGGCATTCTGCCCGACCAGGTCGCGAGCAGCGGCGACGGCGTATGGGCGCCGTTCCTCGGGCGTCCGGCGTATACCCCGACGCTGGTCGCGAGCCTGCAGCGCAAGACCGGCGCCGCCGCCTTTTTCGTCGCAGCCGAACGCAAGCGTTGGGGTCGCGGCTATCACATTCACGTCTTCCCGCTGGAGACGCCACTGCCGGCAGACAAGTCCGCCGCCGCCCTCCTGATCAATCGGGGCGTGGAAGACGTCATACGGCGTTTCCCCACGCAATACATGTGGAGCTACAACCGCCACAAACGCCCCGGCGGCGTGACCCACCCCGACGATCCCCCCGAAACATGAAACCCACCCGCCCCGGCAAGCTGTTGCGCCCCTCGCTGCTGCCCGCCTGGCTCGGCGTCGGCGCGCTGTGGCTGCTGCACTGGCTGCCGTTGCCGCTGCAAGCGGCTCTCGGCAATGCGCTGGGCTGGCTGATCGCCCTGCTGCCGGGCAAGCGCAGGCATGTCGTCGCCACCAACCTCGCCCTGTGTTTTCCCGCTACGCCCAAGCCGATACGTGACCGCTGGCTGCGGCAGACCTTTCAGGCCTCGATGCGCGCCGCGCTCGAGCATGGGCTGTTGTGGTGGGGCTCCGAAACGCGCCTGCGGCGGCTCATCCAGATCGACAATCCGGAAGCCGCGATGGGCGACGGCGTGCGCCCGGTGATCTGGCTGGCCCCGCACTTCGTCGGACTCGACATGGGGGGCACGCGACTGAGCATGGAGCGTCAGGCCGCCTCGATGTACGCGCCCGCCCGCAATCCGGTTTCCGACAAGCTGATGCTGCACGGGCGTTCACGTTTTTTCTCCCCGGTGCTGATCGCCAAGAACGACGGCATCAAGCCCGTGCTGAAAACACTCAGGGACGGCCTGCCGTTCTATTACCTGCCGGATCAGGATCTGGGCCGCCTCAATGCGGTGTTCGTGCCGTTCTTCGGCATCCCGGCCGCGACCGTCTCGGCCCTGCCGCGGCTGGCCAGGCTCACGGGCGCGCAGATCGTTCCCGTCATTACCCGCCAGCTGCCCGGCGGCAAGGGCTACCGGGTACGCTTCTATCCGCCGTGGGACAACTTTCCCGGCGGCGATCTGGAAACCGACGTCGCGCGCATGAATGCCTTCGTCGAAGAACGCATCCTCGAAATGCCGCCGCAATACCTGTGGCTGCACCGCCGTTTCAAGACACGCCCGGAAGGCGAGGCCAGCCTGTATGGATGAGACGCTTCCGCATCGTATGACCCCGCAGGAAGTCGATGCCGTCTGCGCATTGGCACGCCTCGTCTGGCAGGCCACCTACCCGGCATTGATCTCACAGGCGCAGATCGACGCCATGCTGGCCGACCGCTACGCGGCTGAGCGCATGCGCGCGCAGCTCGACGACCCGAATCACGCCTGGTGGGTGGTCACGCGAAACCAGGCAACGGCGGGATTCGCCCATGCGTTGCGGGAAGGTGCTTATTGCAAGCTCGACAAGCTCTATGTCCATCCCGGCTACCAGCGTCAGGGCATTGGCACCCTGCTGCTGCGCGCCGCCGCCAGCTGGGCGCGCCAGCAACAGGCCCGCTGCCTGCGCTTGCAGGTCAATCGCGGCAACACGCAGGCGATCGCCGCCTACCTCGCATTCGGATTCAGCATCATCGAATCGCGGGTGTTCGACATCGGCGACGGCTTCGTCATGGACGACCACGTCATGGAGTTTCCCCTATGAGCTTCGCCAATCCCGACGACGCCAGCTTGCGCACGCTGCTCGATCGCGTCAGAACCATCGCCGTCGTCGGCCTGTCGCCCCAGCCCGCGCGCCCGAGCTACCGGGTGGCACAGGCCATGCAACGTCAGGGCTATCGCATCGTCCCGGTGCGCCCGCTGGTCGATGAAGTGCTGGGCGAGAAAGCCTACGCCCGTCTCGCCGACATCCCGTTCGCGGTCGATCTGGTCGATGTATTTCGCGCGGCCGAACACGTTCCTGCTATCGTCGAACAGTGCCTGGCGCTACACTTGCCCGCCATATGGATCCAGGAAGGCATCGTCGCCGACGCTGCCGCGCAGCAGGCGCAGGCCGGCGGCATGACGGTGGTGATGGACCGCTGTCTTCTCAAGGAATACGTCAGGCTCAAAACCGCATGAAAAAACCATCTGAACCACAGAGGCACAGAGGCACAGAGAAAGGCGGGGCTTCACCCGGCAACCCGCTTGCCGACATCCGCTTGCGGTGTGGAAAAACATCGCAGCAATGGCCCCATAGTTTTTTCCTCTGTGTCCCAAGGGATACCGTCCCTGCGGGACATACCTCTGTGCCTCTGTGGTAAGGAATTTTAGAGAATGAAACTGCGCTTCACCAAGATGCACGGCCTCGGCAACGACTTCGTCGTCTTCGACGGGGTCACGCAGACCGTCGCGCTCAGCCCCGAACAGTGCCGCCGCATCGCCGACCGCCATTTCGGCGTCGGCTGCGACCAGATTCTGCTGGTCGAGCAACCCACCCGCGACGACGTCGATTTCCGCTACCGCATCTTCAACGCCGACGGCGGCGAAGTCGAGCAATGCGGCAACGGCGCGCGCTGCTTCGTGCGCTTCGTGCACGAAAAAGGCCTCACCGCCAAGACCGCGATCCGCGTGGAAACCGCGTCCGGCGTGATCGAGCCGCGCCTGCTTGCAAACGGACAGGTCACGGTGGACATGGGCGCGCCGCGCTTCGCGCCGGCCGACATTCCGTTCGCGGCCGAGGCCGAAGCGCTCACCTATCCGCTGACAGTCGGCCAGCATGTCATCGAAATCGCCGCGCTGTCGATGGGCAACCCGCACGCGGTGCTGCGGGTGAACGACCTCGACAGCGCGCCGGTGGACATCCTCGGTGCTGCCATCGAAGCGCATGCGCGCTTCCCGCAGCGCGTCAACGCCGGCTTCATGCAGGTGCTGACCCCGCACGACATCCGCCTGCGCGTGTACGAGCGCGGCGCCGGCGAAACCCTGGCCTGCGGCACCGGCGCCTGCGCCGCGGCGGTCGCCGGCATCCGCCAGGGCTGGCTGCAAAGTCCGGTCAGCGTACACACCCGCGGCGGCGACCTGGTCATCGAATGGGCCGGCAAGGGCCAGCCGGTCTATATGACCGGGGCGGCCGAAACAGTATTTGAAGGGGAGATCGAACTCTGATGGACACGCAACCCACCACGCTGGACGCACCGGCGATTGCCGAGTTTCTGACCCGGCACCCGAATTTCTTCAACGACTTCCCCACCCTGCTGGCGGACCTGCACATCCCCCACCCGCACGGCACCCACGCGGTGTCGATGAGCGAGCGCCAGTTGATCGCGATGCGCGACAAGGTACGGCTGCTGGAAAACAAACTCGCCGAGCTGATTCAGTTCGGCGAGGAAAACGACGGCATTTCCGACAAGCTGCACGCGCTGACCCTGTCGCTGCTGGCGGCGCGCACGCCCCAGGACGTCCTCGCCACGCTGACCCTGCATCTGCGGGAAGGCTTTGCCGTCCCGCACCATGCCATACGCGTATGGAATCTGCCCGGCGACGCGGCGCCGGAACTTGCCCACCCGGTGTCGCAGGCCGCACGCGCCAGCATCGAGGCCATGCCACTGCCGGTCTGCGGCGCGCTCGCCGTCGAGGACGCCAGCGGCTGGTTTGGCGAAGTCTCGCCGCACCTGCGTGCGTTTGCCTGCATTCCGCTGCGGCCCGCCGCCGCCAGCGCGCCCATTGGCCTGCTGGTGCTGGCATCCGAAGAGATCAAACGCTTCTATGCCGGGATGGGCACGCTCTATCTCGAACGGCTGGGCCAGCTCATCGGCGCGGCGCTGGTCCGGATGCAGGATTGAACGCCGTCGCATCCTATCTGCAATACCTTGCCGCCGAGCGGCGGCTGTCGCCGCATACGTTGGCCGCCTATCAGCGCGACCTGGCGAATCTTGCCCGCCTGACCGCCGGCAAGCCGCTGGCCGGGCTCGATGCACACGACATCCGCGGCGCCATCGTCAAGCTGCGCAGCCGCAACCTGTCGGCCACCAGCGTGGCACGGCAACTGTCGAGCTGGCGCAGCTTCTATGTCTTTGCCTGCCGCCGGCTCGGCTATGCGAACAATCCCTGCATCGGCCTGCGCCCGCCCAGGGCAGCCAGGGCCCTGCCGCAGGTCCTGTCGCCCGACACCTGTACACAATTGCTCGATGGCAGCGGCCAGGCTGCCGGCGACGATGCCCTCATGGCACGCGACCGCGCCATGTTCGAACTGTTCTACTCGTCCGGCCTGCGCTTGTCGGAACTGGTGGGGCTCGATCTTGACGACCTCGATCTGCAGGCGGGCGAGGCACACGTCACCGGCAAGGGCAACAAAACCCGTATCGTTCCGGTGGGCCGGCAGGCCCTGACGGCCATTGCCGCCTGGCTGTCGTGCCGGCTGCCGCGGGCGCGCGCCGGCACCCCTGCCCTGTTCATCGGCCAGCACGGCACTCGCCTGACGCCGCGCAGCGTACAGCTCCGGCTCGACCGCTGGGCGCTGCGGGCAGAGGTGAACCAGCACGTCCATCCGCACCTGCTGCGTCATGCATTCGCCACCCACGTGCTGCAATCGTCCGGCGATCTGCGCGCGGTACAGGAAATGCTCGGCCACGCCAGCATCAGCACCACCCAGGTCTACACCCATCTCGACTGGCAGCACCTCGCCAAGATCTACGATCAGGCGCATCCGCGCGCGCGCAAGAAAAGCTGAGCCGGCGCCACCCTGATGTAAGCGGCCACTTAGGCTGAATACACGGATTAACGGCCACTTCAGAAAACGGACAGGCTGCCGATTCCTTCCGTATGCGCGCCCCGTTCATGCCTTCGCTCAACCGTTTCGCGAGTGCCCTGCGTCCCTCCCGACTCAGCACGCAAGGCCGCGTGCTGGGCGCGGCCCTGCTCGTTCTGGCCACGGTATTCGTTCTGGCGGGGCAACAGGCCCTGCACATCGTCCGCCAGGATGCCGACGCGGCCCTGCGCGTACAGGCCACGGCCCAGCTTGCCGCGCTGTCTCAGGCGGTCGTCGTCTCGGCCACCCGGCGCGACTATCCGGCGGTGCAGGCGCAACTGAGAATCCCGATCGATCAGGGCAATTTGCGGCAGGTCGAATACACGGCGCCGGACGGCCGTGTCCTGCGGCAGCAGGCACATCGGCCCGCCATGGACCGTCCCGACTGGTTCGCCCGGCTGACCCACCTTGCGCTGCCCGTCATGCAGGAGGATCTCATCGTCCAGGGGGTCTACCATGGAAGCCTGCGTATCCAGCCGTCCCCGCATGCCTACGAGGACTTCCTGTGGCATCTCGGCAGCCGCCTGTTCCTGCTGGTCAGCCTTGCAGTCATCCTGCTCGGCTGGCTGATCCACGCCTTGCTGCGGATCAATCTGAAAGACCTGACCCGGCTCTGTGCGACCGCACACCGGATCGAGGCCGGAGACTACAGCGTGCGCCTGCCCGTTCGGGCCAGCAGTCCACCCGAATTGCAGGAGTCCGCGCGCGCCTTCAACACCATGAGTGTCGCGCTGGAACGGCTGCTGGCCGACCTCGGCGAACAGCAGAAAGCGCTCGACAGCGCAGCCAGCGTGTCCGAGTCGGATCTCGCGGGCAACATCACGCTCGTCAATGACCTGTTCTGCATCCTCAGCGGCTACACGCGCGAAGAGCTGATCGGCCAGAACTACCGCATCCTGAATTCCGGCTGCCACGATGACGCGTTCTTTGCCCATCTGTGGGAAACCATCACGAGCGGCCGGACCTGGCGCGGTGAAATCTGCAACCGTGCCAGGGATGGACGGCTGTTCTGGACCGCTTCGACCATCATTCCCATCAAGGACGACGCGGGTCTGCCGATGAAATATCTGGCGATCCGTTTCGACATTACGCAGCGCAAGCTCGATGAAACGGCGCTCAGCAACGAAAAGGAACGCTGGCACGTCACCCTGCAATCGATCAACGATGCCGTCATCGTCACCAACCCGCACAATCAGGTGACCTATCTCAATCCGGCCGCCGAAAGCCTGCTCGGCCTCGCCTTCGAGGATGCGCGGCTGAATGTGCTGAGCGAGGTGATTCAGTTCGAGCGGGTGAACAGCGACGGCGACACAGCGGCCTGCTTCCTGGCGTCGGCTGCCGCGCCGCAGTGCCAGACCGGCTCGGCCGAACTGTACACCCGGCTTGGCCAGCACCTGGCCATCAGCTACAGCTGCGCGCCGCTGGCCGACCAGGATGGCCTGGGCACGGTCTACGTATTGCGCGATGAAACCGAGAAAAAGGAACTGCTCGACAATCTGCGCGAAATGGCCTTCCACGATACGCTGACCGCGCTGCCGAATCGGCGTGCGGTCGAAGACCGGCTGGCTCGCGCACTGCGTACCGCGCGTGACCTGGGCCAGCAACATGCGTTCTGCTATATCGATCTCGACCAGTTCAAACTGGTGAACGACACCTGCGGCCATTCCGTGGGCGATGGCCTGCTGATGGACATTGCCCAGACGATGAAAGCCGCGCTGCCCGCCCGCGCCTATCTGGGCCGTCTGGGCGGAGACGAATTCGGCCTCATTCTGTTCAATACCCGGCCCGATGAAGCGGGGCGGGTCTGCCGCCAGCTGGTTCAGCGCATCCGTGATTTCCGTTTCGAACACAAGGGACGGCGCTTCACCCTCGGGGCCTGTGCGGGGATCGCGCCCATCACCCGTGCCGCCACCACCGCCGGCGATCTCATGGTCCAGGCCGACATGGCGTGCTACCGCGCCAAATCCGAGGGCAGTGGACGCGTCGTATTGTACGAGGCGGACGAGATCGGATTCCGCCGGCTGGAAACGGAAATGGGCTGGGCGGCCGATTTCGCGCAGGCGCTGGAGGCCAACCAGTTTCTGCCCTTCCGCCAACTGATCCAGCCGACGTCGCACAACGGCCAGCCGCATTACGAAGTGCTGGTCCGCTGGCGGCGCGATGGCGTGGTCGAAGGACCGGCCAAGCTGCTGCCGGCGCTCGAGCGCTACGGCCAGGCGCCCATCCTGGATCGCTGGATGCTGGAGGCCGTCGTCTCCTATCTGGCCGCCCAGCCCGACGACCATGCGGTGTATTTCATCAACCTGTCGGGCAAGACCGTCGCCGACGAGTCCTTCCTCGGCGTGGTCTGCCATATGCTCGACCACTATGGCGTGGCCGGGTCGCGCCTGGGGTTCGAGGTCACGGAAACCGCTGCCGTGGTCAACCTGGGCGACGCCCAGCGCCTGATTCATGGCCTGCGCGAACGCGGCTGCCAGTTCGCGCTGGATGATTTCGGGCGGGACGCCTCCTCGTTCTTCTATCTCAAGCATCTGCCCGCCGATTTCCTCAAGATCGACGGCGCCTTCGTGCGCGGCATGCTGGATGACCGGCGCGATCAGGCCATCGTCCGCTCGATCGCGCAACTGGCGCGCGATTTCGGCATGTACTCCGTGGCCGAGCAGGTGGAGAACGCCGCGATGGCCGCGCTGCTCGAAGAGATAGGCGTGGATTATCTGCAGGGCTACCACATCCATCGTCCGGAAGCCTTTCCCGCCTGGCAACCGGTGCAGGCCGCCGCGACGGCGCATGGTTCGCACACGCCCCACCTGACCCTGATCAAATAGCGCCCGGGTCTGTCGGCCCGCGCCGCACGCGCAGGCCTACAACGTCGATTGGGGCGGAATCAGGTTCATCCAGCCGCCCAGTGCGCCGCGGATTTCATCCAGGCTGAGATGCCTCATCAGCGCCCGGTTGCCTGGCGCCATCTGGTTCCACGCGCAGGTCATGCTGCGCAGGTCGGGTTGCGCCGGGTCGCGCAGGCGGAAGGTGGTGATGTAATACAGGAACGTCGGCGCTCCGTCGTCGAAAACAAACCGCGTTTTCATGAAAGGTGAGTGCGCCGCCCGCGAAATGACGGGGCTGATGCTGCGCGTGACCTGCAGGACGTCGAAATCTCCCGGCCGCAGGATCTGCGGCGCGCTGCCGACCGTGTTCAGTTCCACCACGCAGAAAGGATCCTGTTCCTGCACGCTGTTGCGCGGGACGATCTGCCCATACTGCAGGCGCACCGTGGCGGAATCGACCGGAATCGTCAGGGGCCGGTTGAGCCGCGCCACCCATCCGGAGGAATAGGCGTAGTAGGGCGAAGCCGGATCGGGCGATTCAAGGCTGGCGCACCCCGCCAGCAGCAATACGAATACGATGACTTTCATTCTGGCCTCCTTGCTTTCTCGCTCTGGTCGGGTGTGACCCTGAACCAGGCCGCATACAGGGCCGGCAGAAAAAACAGGGTAAGAAAGGTCGCCGCGATCAGCCCGCCCATCACCGATACGGCCATTGGACCCCAGAAGATCGAGCGCGACAAGGGAATCATCGCCAGCACCGCGGCCGCCGCGGTGAGGCTGATCGGCCGCATTCGCCGCACCGTGGATTCGACGATGGCATCCCATTGCGACAGGCCGCGCGCAATATCCTGCCGGATCTGGTCGACCAGGATCACCGAGTTGCGCATGATCATGCCGGATAATGAAATGATCCCCAGCAGCGCCACGAAGCCCATCGGCTGCCCCGTCGCCAGCAACGCGATCGCCACCCCGATGATGCCGAGCGGCGCGGTCAGCACCACGAGCAGGGCACGCGGGAGACTGCCGAGCTGCAGCATCAGCAGTGTCAGCGTGGTGATCACGATCAATGGCCACGAGGCGGCAATGGCGGTATTGGCCTTGGCGCTGCTTTCCACCGGCCCGCCGATTTCCAGCCGGAAACCGGGTGGAAGCTGGGCCTTGAACTGCGCGACCTGCGGCGCCATGGCGGCGATAATGGTGGCGGGCTGGGTCTTTCCCACCGGATCGCCGCGCACCGAAATCGTCGGCAGGCGGTCACGCCGCCAGATGACGCCGTCCTCGAACACCGGGTCGAATGTGGCGATCTGCCCCAGGGTCACGCTGCGGCCGTTGAAACTGCCGATCGGCAGCGACCTCAAGGCGTCGGCATCGCGATGTTCCTTGCGCGGGATGCGCAATTCGACATCGATCAAGCGGTCGTTTTCACGGAACTGGGTGACGGTTGCTCCCGACAACTCCAGCGCCAGCAAGCGGCCCACCGTGTCCGAACTGAGACCCAGCGCCCTGAGCTTGTCCTGGTCGAGCCGGACCTTGATCGCCAGCGACTGTTCGTTCCAGTCCAGGTTCACGGCCGTGACCCGCGGCTGGGCCGCGACCATCCTGCGCAGTTTTTCGGCCTCGATCTTGAGTCGCGGGATATCCGCCCCGGACAGCCGGTACTGTACCGGATAGCCGGCCGGCGGCCCGTATTCAAACCGCACCGCGCGCCCGCGGACATTGGGAAAATCGGTATCGAACAGGGCGTGGATGCGGGCGAGTTCGCGTTCGCGCGCCGGGACGTCTTTCGCAATCACCACCAGTTGCGCAAAATTGCGGTTGTTCAGCCGCTGGTCCAGCGCCAGCACGAAACGCGGCGCCCCCTGACCGATGTAGTCGAGCACGTGGGTCACATCCGGATCCTGCCGCAGCAGGGCTGCCAGCCGGGTCGATTCGGCGCGCGTGGCATCGATGGAAGCGCCCTCGGGCAGCCACATCTCGACCAGGATTTCCAGCCGGTCGGACTGCGGGAAAAACTGTTTTTCGACCCGCTGCATCGCGGCCAGTCCGATGATCAGCGCCGCCACCGTCAGCACGATCACACTGCCGCGGTGTGCGAGACACCAGGTCACCATGGCGCGAAAACGCCGGTAAAACGGCGTCAGATAGGCCGCGTTTTCATTGATCACGTGACGCGCCGGCTGCAGCAGGGCATGGCCCAGGTAAGGCGTCACCACGACCGCCACCAGCCACGAGGACAGCAGCGCGATCGTCGTCACCGCAAAAATGGCAAAGGTGTATTCGCCGACCATCGATTTGGCGAGCGCGATCGGCAGAAATGCGGTGGCGGTGAGCAAGGTGCCGGTGAGCATGGGAAACGCGGTCGAATGAAAGGCGTAGGTGGCGGCCTCGAAGCGATTCCAGCCGGCTTCCAGCTTGTGTGCCATCATTTCCACCGCGATGATGGCGTCGTCCACCAGCAGGCCGAGCGCGATGATGAGCGCCCCGGTGGAGATACGGTGCAGGTCGATATCGAACAGCCACATGGCCGTGAACGTGATCGCCAGCACCACCGGGATGGACAGCGTCACCACCAGTCCGGCACGCCACTTGAGCGCCAGAAACGTGACCGCGAGCACGATGGCGACCGCCTCGAAGAAGCTCTGCATGAAAAGCCTGACCGCATGGCTGACGATGCCGGGCTGATCGTGGATCTGCCGGATTTCCAGGCCCACCGGCAATGTTTTCTGCAAGGCTGCCATGGCGGCCGCCACGTCGTGCCCCATTGCCACCACGTCGCCGCCCTCCGCCAGCGACACGCCCAGCAGGATCGCCGGCTCACCCTGGGAACGGATTTCGGTGGCAGGAGGATCTTCGTAGCGCCGCGTCACCTCGGCGATGTCGCCCAGCCGGAAGCTGCGCGTACCGAGCCGGATGATCGTTTCGCGCACCCCTTCGACATCGGAATAGGCCCCCGATACGCGCAGCGGAATCGACAGGGTGTCGTTTTCGATCCGGCCGCTGGCCACCACGCCGTTCTGCTCCTGCACCGCCTGCATGATCTGCTGCGACGTGAGGCCGAGCGTGGCAAGTTTTTGTGCGGGAATCTCGATATAGATTTTTTCGGGCACGATGCCGAACAGCTCGACCTTGCCCACGTTGGGCAGACGGCGCACCTCGCGCTGCGCATCTTCGGCCGCGCGGCGAAGTTCCTCACGGCTGAACCCGTCGCCGGTCAGGGCATAGATCGAGCCAAAGGTATCGCCGAATTCATCGTTGAAATACGGCCCCTGCACACCGGCCGGAAGCTCCGGTTTCAGATCGCCGATCTTTTTCCGGACGTCGTACCACGCTTGCGCCACCTCGCGTCCCCGCACGGCTTCCTTGAGGTTGACGAAGAGTACCGTTTCGCCCGCCTTGGCATAGCTCTGCACGAAATCGAGTTGGGACATTTCCTGCAGCTTCTTCTCGATCCGCTCGGTCAGCTGCTCCGACACCTCCTGCGCGGTCGCGCCCGGCCACTGCGCCTGGATCAGCATGACCTTGAAGGTGAACGGGGGATCCTCGGCCTGCCCCAGCTGGAAATAGGAGCGCACGCCGACCAGCAGGATCAGCACAATGAAAAAAAGGATCAGCGCCGGGTGCTCGATCGCCCAGCGCGACAGATTGCCGCGGCCGGGAACGAAACGGGGACTGTCGTTCATGGGCGAGGAGGCGTGACCAGACGCACCCGCTGACCGGATGCCAGTTTGTGCACGCCTGCCGTCACCACCCACTCGCCGGCCGTCAGCCCCGACACAATGGCCGCGCGCGAGCCATTCAGGTCGCCCACCCGCACGCTGCGGGCCGCCACCTTGCCGGCCTGCGGATCCACCACCCATACCTGCGGCTGGCCGTTGACCCTGAACAAGGCCGATTGCGCCACCGACAGGCCCGGCGCCGATTCGTTGCCGATCCCGACCGTAGCCGTCATGCCCAGTTGCACCGCCGCGTCAGGATGCTGCAGGCTGATGCGCGCACGGTAGGTGCGGCTGGCCGCGTCGGCCATGGGCGACACCTCACGCAGACGTCCGGCATAGACCCTGTCCGGCACCGACCATAAGCGTATGTCCGGGCTGCGCGCGGCGCGCAGCGAGTCGAGTGCATTTTCCGGCACGTCGATTTGCACTTCGAACTCACCGGTGCGCGCCAGCTTCGCTACCGTTTGCCCGGCCTGAACCACCTGTCCGGCCTCGAATGAAATGGCCGTCATCACGCCGGCATGCGGCGCGGTCAGCCGGGTGTAGGCCTGCTGGTTGGCCTGCCGGGCGGCTTCCGCGTGCAACTGGCGCGCCTGCGCCGAAGCGGCCTCGGCGTTCGTCCGCCGGCGATCGAGTTCGGCCTGGGAAATGAAATTCTGCGCGCGCAGCTCGATGAAGCGCTGCAAGTCCTGTCGCGCCAGCCTGTCCTCGGCTTCGGCGGCCGTGAGCCGGGCCTGCGCCGCGCGGGCCGCCAGCGCATAGTCCTGCGGGTCCAGCGTGGCGATGATCTGGCCCGCCTTGACCCGGGTGCCCACTTCGACCTTGCGGGTATCGACCCGCCCCGTCACGCGAAAGGCGAGATTGGTCTCGTAGCGGGCGCGCACCTCTCCGGCGTAGCGCGTCCCGTGTTGAACGGTATCCAGCCCCACCTGCTCGGCGCGGACCGGACGGATGTCCTCGGGAAGCGCGGGCGGGGCGTCGCGCCCGCACGCGGTCAGCAGGAACAGCAGGACGGTCAGCGGGCGCAGGGCGGTCATGGGCGGATTATCGCTTATTGCCACGGATTGCAGTGGTACCCGGCGCCTCCGCCATGCGTTGCGACCGATCATGACATTTACTGCCGTGGCAGGGTTATGATGCGGGTCGCATGCTGGCCGCAGCCGGATCGTTTCCGGCTGCTCCGGGCCCCTGCCCGGCTGCATTCTTCAACCCTGTTCGACGCCTGGAGATCCGATGACCGCCTCGTCCAAACCCCTCACCGAAGCCGCGCTGCTGAAGATGCCGGCTTCTGCCTACATGAACGCGATCCAGCTCGCGTTTTTTCGTACCCGTCTTGAAACGCTGCGCGATGAAATGCTCAGCAACGCCGCGGATACCGGCGAGCATCTGAAGGAAAACGAGAATTTTGCCGACCCCAATGACCGTGCCACCGTGGAAGAGGAGCACATGCTGGAGCAGCGCGTGCGCGACCGCGAACGCAAGCTGCTGAAAAAGATCAATACCGCCCTGGCGCGCATCGACAGCGGCGAATACGGCTGGTGCCTGGAAACCGGCGACCCCATCGGCCTGCCCCGCCTGCTGGCGCGCCCCACCGCCGAATACTCGATCGAGGCGCAGGAGCGCCACGAGAAAAAGGAACGGCTGCACGCCTGATCCGGCTCCTTGCCTGCGTGAAGGGTTTCAATGGCATGGGTGCAACTCGGTTGCATTCATGCCATGCGTCCCCTAGAATCGCGCCATGAATACCGGTTCGCCCCACCATGAAGCCGTCCGCCTGATCCAGGCAGGCGGCGCCAGCGCGACCGCCGCCCGCGTTCAGGTGCTGCGCCTGCTTCTGGCGGCCCACACGACGGCATCCCACCAGACCTTGATGCAGGCGGCCATGGACGAAGCGCGCCCGCTCGACAAGGTCACCCTGTATCGCGTGCTCGACTGGCTGGTCGCGCAAGGCCTGGCGCACAGCGTGACCGGCCAGGATCGCGTCCGCCGCTTCAGTGCCGTGCCGATTCAGCACGGCCATGCGCATTTCGAATGCGACGCCTGCGGACGGCTGTTCTGCCTGGCGGACCATCTGGGTGCGCAGCCCCGAACCCCACCCGGATTCGAAGCGCGTCAGCTCGACGTCACCGTGCACGGCCGCTGCGCGGATTGCACGCACGCAGGCGCCTGAATCATGTCCGCGCCTGACGCTCCGCTGCCGATCACCCTGCTCACCGGCTTTCTGGGCAGCGGCAAGACCACGGTGCTGAATCGCCTGGTGCGCACGCTGCCGCGCACGGCCATTCTCATGAACGAGTTCGGCGCAGTCGCGCTCGATCACCAGCTGCTGCAGAAAATGGAGGGGCCTATCGCGCTGCTTTCCGGCGGCTGCGTGTGCTGCACGATTTCCGGCAGCCTGTCGCCGACATTGAAGAACCTGTGGATGGCGCGGCAGAAGGGCGACATTCCGCCCTTCGAGCGCGTCATCATCGAAACCACCGGCATCGCCGATCCGGCTCCGGTGCTCGACAACCTGCTGCACGACAACTGGGTGCGCGCACGCTTCCGCCTCGACGGCGTGGTGACCACGGTCGACGCGCTGTTCGGCATGGGCCAGCTGGACGAGCATTTCGAGGCCGTCAAGCAGGTGGCGGTGGCCGACCGGCTGCTGCTCACCAAGACCGACCTCGCGCCGGCCGCTACCGTCGCCGCCCTGCGCGAACGCCTCGCCGCGCTCAACCCGGCGGCCGACGTCGTGACGGTGACGCACGGCGCGCTCGATCCTGCCGCGATCCAGAACCTGGGATTGTGGAACGCCGAGACGCGGACGCCGGAAACCCTGCGCTGGCTGAAGCCGCAGCGCTATCAGCCCGCCCATGCCCAGCCGCTCGGCGGCAAGCCCCGGCCCGACCTGCACGACTCGCGTATCCAGGCATTTTCGGTCGTGATCGATGCGCCGCTCGATCGTTACGGCCTGCAGTCGGCGCTTTCCATGCTGACTTCGTTTCGCGCCGAGAACCTGCTGCGCTTCAAGGCGCTGGTCAATCTGGCCGGCGACGACAAGCCGGTGGTACTGCATGGCGTCCAGCACCTACTGTATCCCGAGGTCCGGCTCGACGCCTGGCCGGACGACGACCACCGCAGCCGCTTCGTCTTCATCGTGCGCGACCTCGACCCCGGCTTCGTCGAAAAGCTGCTGGCCGATTTCAGCGGCGCGGCGCGCGGTCACGCCGAACCAGTCATGCCGGCATCGCCTGCATGAACCCGCTCCAGAAAATCCTCGTCGGCGCGATTCGCGTCTACCAGCTGACGCTTTCGCCCTGGCTGGGCCGACAGTGCCGTTATCTGCCGACCTGCTCGGAATACGGCAAGGAAGCCATCGAGACACACGGGGCGCTCAAGGGCGGCTGGCTGGCCGCAAAACGCATCGGCCGCTGCCGCCCCGGCTGCGATCACGGCTACGATCCGGTCCCGCCCGCCGATCCGCCGCGGCCTTAATCCACCCCATGTCGTCGCGCCGTCTGTTCTCCTGGCTCCTGGCCCTGACCCTGCTGTTCGGTCAGGCGGCCGCGTTCGCGCATGCGCTGACCCATGTGCGCACGCACGATACGGGCCTGCCCGACAAGGTCTGCGAAGTCTGCCTCGCGCAGGCCCAACTGGGTACGGCGCTGCCGCCCAGCCTGCTGGTCATGGCGACGCCGCCGGGCACGTACACGTATGCGCCCGGCGCCGCCTTCCAGTGCGCCGATCTCGCTCCCCGCCCTGCGTGCGCCCGCGCACCTCCCGTTCCGTCCAACGCCTGAGTTTTTTCGAAGCCCGCGCCGCCCGCGCACGGGCGTTCATCTCACGTTGACGGAGTCAAACATGTTACGTCCCGCTCTCCTGGCGGCCGCGCTGGCGGCCGCCTGTCCGGCTCATGCCGACGATGCCGACCTCGCCGCCCTGCGCGCCGAAGTCCAGAAAATGAAAACCGATTACGAAACGCGCATCCAGACGCTGGAAGCGCGGCTCGCCCATGCCGAAGCGTCCGCTGCCGCCACGGCCGCCCAGCCCGTCGCGCCCGTGCAAGACGTGGCCAGCGCGGCCCCCAGCAACCCAGGCGCCTTCAATCCTGAAATCTCGCTCATCCTGCAGGGCGGCTATGCTCACCTGAGGGATCTTCCCCAACGCCACATCTCGGGCTTCCTGCCCGACGGCACGGCGCCCGGCACCACGCGCGGTTTCTCGGTCGATGAAAGCGAACTGGTCCTGTCCTCCAACATCGATCCGTATTTCCGCGGCTATTTCAACGCCACGCTGAACGACGGCTCGGTCGGCGTGGAAGAGGCCTGGTTCCAGACCCTGGCGCTGGGCCAGGGCCTGACCGTGAAGGGCGGCCGCTTCCGCTCCGGCATCGGCTACCAGAACGAGCAGCACCCGCACGCCTGGGACTTCGCCACCAACAACCTGATGTACGAGGCCCTGTTCGGCGAAGGCTACGGCAACGACGGTCTGCAGTTGCGCTGGGTGGCGCCGACCGAGCTCTTCACCGAACTGGGCGCCGAAATCGGGCGCGGGGCGAACTTCCCCGGCACCGATCGCAATGGCAACGGCGTCGGCAACTACGCGCTGTACGGCCATGTCGGCGGCGATGTGGGCGATTCGCACAGCTGGCGCGGCGGGGTGTCGTACCTGTCGACGCGCGCGGCCGACCGCCACAGTGCCCTCGCGGACTTTGCCGGCGCCGACGTGAACACCGCCTTCACCGGCGACAGCAAGACCTGGCTGGCGGATTTCGTCTGGAAATGGGCGCCGCTCGGCAACCCGACCGTCCACAACTTCAAGTTCGCCGCCGAGGCGTTCCGGCGTGAAGAAAACGGCAGCCTGGATTGTACGGATGGCCTGTGCGGTGCAGGCAGCCTCGGTAGCTATCGAGCCACCCAGTACGGCGGCTACGCACAGGCCGTGTACCAGTTCATGCCGCGCTGGCGCACCGGTTACCGCTACGACCTGCTCGACCCCGGTTCGCGGGATTTCGGCCTCAACAACGTCAACCTGCCACGCAGCGATTACCGGCCCAGCCGTCATTCGCTGATGGTCGATTACTCGCCTTCCGAGTTCTCGCGCTTCCGCCTGCAGTACACGAAAGACAAGGCCAACGAAGGGCAGGACGAAAACCAGTGGTACGTGCAGTACATCTTCAGCCTCGGCACGCATGGCGCGCACTCTTTTTAAGGAGCTTCCGATGAAAGCATTCCGTTTATTCATCTTCCTCGCCGCGGCCTGGCCGGTGTTCGCCCATGCCGCGCTCAATGTCTTTGCCTGCGAGCCCGAATGGGGCGCACTGGCCACCGAACTCGGCGGCAGCGACGTCAAGGTCTACACCGCCACCACGGCCTTCCAGGATCCGCATCGCATCGAGGCGCGCCCCAGCCTGATCGCGCAGATGCGACGCGCCGACCTCGCCGTCTGCACCGGCGCCGAACTCGAAATCGGCTGGCTGCCGGTGTTGCTGCGGCAGGCCGGCAACGCCGCGATCCAGCCGGGGCAGCCGGGCTATTTCGAGGCGGCACGGCAGGTCGCGCTGCTGGAAAAACCGGCCGTGCTCGACCGCGCGCAAGGCGACATCCACGCCGCGGGCAACCCGCATATCCAGACCGATCCGCGCAACATCGCGCGCGTGGCGCAGGCGCTCGGCGCCCGCCTGGCCGAAATCAATCCGGCTCACGCCGCCGCCTACCAGACACGGCTGGCGAATTTCAACACGCGCTGGAATGCGGCGATGACCCGCTGGCAGGCGCAGGCCGCGCCGCTGAAGGGTCTGCCCATCGCGGTACAGCACGAAGGCTTCCCCTATATGGAGAACTGGCTGGGGCTGAAACAGGTGGCCGTGCTGGAACCCAAACCCGGCGTTGCCCCTTCGATCGGCCATCTGGCCGAAATCGTCGCGCAACTGAAAACCACCCCCGCCAAGGTCGTCATCCGGGCCGCCTACCAGGATCCCCGCCCGTCGGAATGGCTGGGCCAGCACGCCGGCATCCCGGTCGTCGCGATGCCGTTCACCGTCGGCGGCTCGGAGCGGGCAAAGGATCTATTCGGCCTGTTCGACGACAGCGTCGCGCAATTGCTGAAGGTCGCACGATGAACGGGGCCGCGCTCGATCCCGGCCTGCTCGGCTGGCCGTTCGCCGCCGGCCTGCTCGTCCTCGCCACGCATGTCCCGCTGGGGCGGCGGGTGCTGGCGCGCGGGATCATCTTTCTCGACCTCGCCATTGCCCAGATTGCCGTGCTCGGCGTCATCGCCGCCCACACCCTCGGTTGGGAAACCCAGGGCTGGCAGACCCAGCTGGCCGCCGCTGCGGCGGCACTGGCCGGCGCCGCATTCCTGGCATGGTGCGAGGCGCGCTGGCCCGACATCCAGGAAGCACTGATCGGCTCGGCCTTCGCCGTCGCCGCGAGCCTGGCCGTATTGCTGCTGTCGGGCGACCCGCATGGCGGCGAGCACCTGAACGAACTGCTGGCCGGACAGATCCTCTGGGTCGGGCCGTCCGAGCTGGCCCAGATCGCGGTGGTCTATGCGTTGCTGCTCGGTTTCTGGCGGCTGCGCGGCGTCCGCCTCGGGCGGCTGGGCTTTTATCTGATCTTTGCGCTCGCCATCACCGCTTCGGTACAGCTCGTCGGCGTCTATCTGGTCTTTGCCAGCCTGATCCTGCCCGCACTGGCGGTGCGCGGCTGGCCGCCGCGGGCAGGATTACTGGTTGGCTGGGGGCTCGGCGCACTGGCCTACGCAGCAGGGCTGGCGGCGTCCGCGCTCTTCGACTGGCCTGCCGGTCCGGCGATCGTCATGGCGCTTGCCGTACTTGCCTTGCTTGGTGGCGGGTTATTGCGGTTGCCGGGACGGAGCGACAGCGCTAGTATCCTTCACTAACTCCGCTCTACGCTTGCATACTCTGTGGCTCTTCCGTTTTTCAGAAAAAACAAGGACAAGGCTCCCGCTCCCGCACCCAAGCAGGCGCCTGTCGAATCGCCGCCTACCGAAACCTTGCTGACCATGGACATGGGGGCCAGCGGCATCGTGGTGGAGGAATCCAGCGGCGCCCCCCAATCGGCCGTGGACGAAGCGGCCATCCTGTACGCCAGCGGCCAGGCCGACACGGCGGAGCGCCTGCTGAAGGACATCCTGGGTGGCGGCGATCGTCGCGCCTGGCACATGCTGTTCGACCTGTACTGTATCCAGCGCCGCGAAAAGGAATTCGAACAACTGGGGCTCGATTACGCCATGCGCTTCGAGACCTCGCCGCCCGTCTGGCAGAAAATTGGCGGCAACGGCACTGCCGGGAAGCCCCAGGCCGCAGAAGCGGCCAGCCTGGAACTGCCCGGCCTGCTCGACAGGAAGGCGACGGCCGCCCTGCACGAAAGCCTCGCCGGCACCGACAAGAAAGCCGTGGTGCGGATAGATTTCTCGCACATTGAAATGGTCGATGAATCGGGTGCCGACGAATGCGCGAAAATCCTCTCTGCGGCCCGCAAGGCCCGACGCAAACTCCAGGTCAGCGGCGTCGACCGTCTGACCGCCCTGCTGCAGGATCTCAACCGCGCCACCCACAGCCGCGCGGTACACTGGCTGTTATTGCTGGAGATTTACCAGACGCTGGGCCAGCAGGATCATTTCGAGGATCTGGCCGTTGACTATGCTGTGCGCTTCGAGGTTTCGCCGCCCTCCTGGAGCGAGGTACAGGCCGCCGAGGTGGTCCAGGCCAAACCCGCCGAACCGGCCGACGACGCCCTGCGCCTGAGCGGCGAAATCACCCCGGCCAATGACAGCGCCCTGCAGCAGTTCGGCAGCTATGCCGCCACCCATCACGACGTGCTGGTCGATCTGACCGAAGTCACGCGGGTCGATTACGGCAGCGTCAGCCAGTTCATCAGCGTGCTGATGCAATGCCTGGGCAGCGGCAAGGCCATCACCCTGCGCGGCCACAACGCACTCATCCATGAACTTTTCCGCGTCATGGGCATCGACCAGCTGGCGCAGCTCGTTCCGCGCCACCCGGCCTGACCCCGCTGCCGCGGGCGCAGGCCGTCGACTGACTGCCCGCTCCGGCCCACCGTCTTTTTCAGGATATCTCCCGCCCATGGAACAGTATCGCGGCACCACCATTCTCTCCGTTCGCCGGGGCAACGACGTCGCGCTCGGCGGGGATGGGCAGGTCACTCTCGGCAACATCGTCATCAAAGCCACCGCGCGCAAGATACGGCGGCTGCACCAGGACAAGGTGCTGGCCGGGTTTGCCGGCGGCACCGCCGATGCGTTCACCCTGTTCGAACGCTTCGAGGCCAAGCTCGACAAGCACTCGGGGCATCTGCTCAGGAGCGCCGTCGAACTCGCCAAGGACTGGCGCACCGATCGCATGCTGCGCCGGCTGGAAGCCATGCTCGCGGTGGCCGACCGTGAATATTCCCTCATCATTACCGGCAACGGCGACGTCCTGGAGCCCGAACTCGGCATCGCCGCCATCGGCTCCGGCGGCCCCTTCGCCCAGTCCGCCGCCCGCGCACTGCTGGAAAACACCGACCTGCCCCCGCTTGAAATCGTCAAGAAGAGCCTCACCATAGCGGGCGACATCTGCATTTATTCGAACCAGAACCACGTGATCGAGGTGCTGGGGGACAGGGGTCAGGATTCAGGGGTCAGGGAATGAGCGGCCTCTGGCCGCACCCCTGAAAGAAGCCGCGAAGCGACAACGCCCCTGATCCCTGAATCCTGAATCCCGACCCCTGAAATGACTCCCAAAGAAATCGTCCACGAACTCGACAAGCACATCGTCGGCCAGACCGCGGCCAAGCGCGCCGTGGCAGTCGCCCTGCGTAACCGCTGGCGGCGCCAACAGGTCGAGGATCCCCTGCGTCAGGAAATCACGCCGAAAAATATCCTCATGATCGGCCCGACCGGCGTCGGCAAGACCGAAATCGCCCGCCGTCTGGCGCGTCTCGCCAACGCGCCCTTCATCAAGATCGAGGCGACCAAATTCACCGAGGTCGGTTATGTCGGGCGCGACGTCGATACCATCATTCGCGACCTGATGGAAACCGCCATCAAGGATCTGCGCGCGCAGGCGACGCAGAAAGTGAAGTTCCGCGCCGAGGAAGCCGCCGAGGAACGCATTCTCGACACGCTCCTGCCCCCGCCGCGCAGCGTCGGCTTCGGCGAGTCCGAGCCACCGCGCGAGGACGGCACGGCACGCCAGCGTTTTCGCAAAATGCTGCGCGAAGGCCAACTCGACGACAAGGAAATCGAGATCGAGGTCGCCGCGGCCAACCCCGGCATGGAAATCTTTACCCCGCCGGGGATGGAAGACCTGTCACAGCAGTTGCAGGGCATGTTCGCCAGCCTCGGGCAAGGCCGTCGGCAGAACCGCAAGCTGAAAGTGCGCGAGGCGATGAAGCTGCTGACCGAAGAAGAGGCCGGACGCCTGATCAGCGACGAGGAGACCAAGCAGCAGGCGCTGGAAGCCGTGGAACAGCACGGGATCGTGTTTCTCGATGAGATCGACAAGATCGCCACCCGCAGCGACGCCCACGGCAGCGACGTGTCGCGCCAGGGGGTGCAGCGCGACCTGCTGCCGCTGATCGAGGGCACCACCGTCTCGACCAAGTACGGCATGGTGAAGACCGATCACATCCTGTTCATCGCCAGTGGCGCGTTCCACCTGTCCAAGCCGTCCGATCTCATCCCCGAACTGCAGGGACGGCTGCCGATCCGCGTCGAACTCTCGGCCCTTTCGGTAGAAGATTTTGAGCGCATTCTGACCGCGACCGACGCCTGCCTGACCCGGCAGTATGAAGCCCTGCTGGCGACCGAAGGCGTGATGCTCAAATTTACCGGTGACGGCATTCGCCGCATCGCCGAAATCGCCTTCGAGGTGAACGAACGCACCGAGAACATCGGTGCCCGCCGCCTGCACACGGTCATGGAAAAGCTGCTGGAGGACATCTCCTTCGACGCCGGCAGCACCACCGGCGAATACGTGGTCGACGCCGACGCCGTCACCACGCGGCTCGCCGCGCTGGCTGCGCGCGAGGACCTGGCGCGTTACGTGCTGTAATCCGGGACATCTCTTCTCGACCACCTGGGAGAACACACCATGAGCATGATGAAAGCAACGGTTTTCGTGGCCCCCGGCCGTATCGAACTGGTGGACAAGCCGATTCCGGACATCGGCCCCAACGATGCGCTGATCCGCATCACCACCACCACGATCTGCGGCACCGACGTACACATTCTCAAGGGTGAGTACCCGGTGGTGCCCGGCCTCACCATCGGCCATGAGCCGGTCGGCGTGATCGAGAAACTGGGCAGCGCGGTGCGGGGCTATACCGAAGGCCAGCGCGTGATTGCCGGCGCGATCTGCCCCAACTTCAACAGCTACGCCGCGCAGGATGGCGCGCCGTCGCAGGACGGCAGCTACCTGATCCCGAGCGGGCAGTGCGGCCACCACGGCTACAAGGCCACCGCCGGCTGGCGCTTCGGCAACCTGATCGACGGCACCCAGGCCGAGTACGTGCTGGTGCCCGACGCGCAGGCCAACCTCGCGCCGATTCCCGACGGCCTCACCGACGAGCAGGTGCTGATGTGCCCCGACATCATGTCGACCGGCTTCAAGGGCGCGGAAAACGCCAACATCAAACTCGGCGACACCGTGGTGATATTCGCCCAGGGCCCGATCGGCCTGTGCGCCACCGCCGGCGCGCGCCTGCTGGGCGCCACCACCATCATCGCGGTGGACGGCAACGACCACCGCCTCGGCATCGCCAAGGTGATGGGCGCCGACGTGACGCTGAATTTCCGCAACTGCGACGTGGTCGACGAGGTGATGAAGCTCACCGGCGGCCGCGGCGCCGACAGCGCCATCGAGGCGCTGGGCACCCAGATGACCTGGAGCCAGTCGCTGCAGGTGCTCAAGCCGGGCGGTACGCTGTCCAGCCTGGGCGTGTATTCGGAAGACCTGACGATTCCGCTGGCCAGCTTCGCCGCCGGCCTGGGCGACCACACGATCCGCACCGCGCTGTGCCCCGGCGGCAAGGAACGCATGCGCCGGCTGATGAACGTGATCGCCGCCGACCGCCTCGATCTGGGCGTGCTCGTCACCCACGAGTACAGGCTCGACGACATCGTCGCCGCCTACGACCTGTTCGCCAACCAGCGCGACGGCGTGCTGAAGATCGCCGTCAAGCCCTAGTGTCCTGAGTTGGAAGTTCGTGGCTGGCTGACGGTCCTGCGCCACAGTGGGCTGGATAAAAATGCCCAGACCGGTTCCAGCCGCGAAGCAGAGCGCAGCCGGGTTGAGCACCCGGCGAGCGAGGCGACAAAGGATGGGAGCGGTCTGGGCATTTTTATGGCGCGAACTTCCAACTCAGGACACTAATGCCACATTGTTCTAATACCGCCATCGACATTACTTATTTGGCTGTCTCCCGCCGCAGGCGGAAAATCACCCGGTTGAGTGACATTTATCTGGAGACCTCTCATGGCTACGCGCGACACCCTCACCCCCAAAGAAGCCCAATGCAGCGGCGGCGCCGATTACGCGGCACTGGCGCTGGAAGCGCTGCAGGAGCCTGCCGACGCGGCCTACGCCAAGGAGCTGATGGACCGCGTGGCGGATGACTGCCAGTTCACCAGGGATTTGGCGGCCTGCGCCATCGTCTACAAGGCGCTGGGTGAGCAAAGTCGCGCCGAGGAACTGCTGCAGACTGCCGAAGATTACTGCATGAGCGGCGAGGAACAGGTGGCGCTGGCCGAGGCCAAATTCAAGGTGCTGGGCGACAAGGCGGCTGCGGTGGGCGCGTATGAAAAGGCGCTGAAGGAAACCGGCAACCTCGACCCGCTGATCGACCTGGCGAAGAACGTGATGAGTGTGATCGCCGACGGCGCGTTTGCCAGGAAGGTGCTGGAAAAGGCCGAGGCAAAAATCTCGCGCGCGGTGGAATACGGCAAGCTCGCCGCCGCAGCCGCCGACAATGTACTCGACAAGGAGTACGCCGCGGCGATCTTCAACAAGGCCGCTGAAAAGCTGTCCAGCGTACCCGATCTGCTGTCGCTGGCGGGCGAAGTCACCAAGACGCTGGGCGACCCCGCGCGCGCCAAGGCCTTGTACGAGCGCGCGCTGGCCGGTGCCACCGACTTTACCGCCGCCAAGACCCTGATCGAGTCGGCCAAACAGGCGGGTGACGCCGCCTTCACGCAGGCGGCGCTGAAGAAGGCCGGCGATCTCGCCAGCGCCACCGGCGACTATATCGAACTGGCCGCGGGGCTGTCCGGCGTGGGCGACAAGCCGGGCGCCGCAGCCCTGCTCAACAAGGCCGAAGACGCGGTGGCCGGACTGGACGAAATGCAGAAGCTGGTGGCCGCGGTGGAAGCGCATCTGGCCGACGACGCCGAACGGCTGGCGCGCGTCAAAGCCAAGCTGGAAAAGCGCCAGGCCAACCACGCGCGTTATCTGGAATTCCAGCAGCTCGAAAAGGACGCCACCAGCGTCAAGCAGTTCCTCGCTCTGGCCGAGCGCGTTCGCCTGGAACTGGAAGATCCCTTCTATGCCGCCAAGCTGATCGAAGCCGCCGAAAAGCTGCTCGACGGTACCGGCTACCAGTTCTCGCGCTACAAGCCCATCGTGCTGGCGGTGGACAAGAACCTGGACGACACCGACTGGCTCTCCCGCCTGCTTGATCGCGCAGCCGGGAATGCCACCGACTTCGTCGCGTTCAAGGATCTGGTGACCACCGCCGCCCACCTGCAGCATCGTGATCTGGGCGTTGCCAAGGCACGTGCCTTCCTCGCCACGCGCGAAGCCGCGCTGGCTGCGGATTCCCACGCCACGGTATACGACACGGCCAAGCTCGCGGAAGCCAGTTTCGCCGCGACGCAGGACGCAACGGAAGCCGGACGCCTGCTGGAGATCGCGCGTGGGCAGGCCAAGGATCACTTCGCACTCACCCACATCGGCCGTCTGTATGCCGCCATGGGCAACAGCGCGCGCGCGGACGAACTTTATGCCGCCGCTGCGGCCATCTGTCCGGATGGCGACGCATGCATCCAGTTCATCGATCGCCTGAAGGGGTTCGCCCTGCCGGCCGCGACGCTGAAAAAATGGTACGCCGAGTGCGGCACCCATCTCAGCAAGCCCGCGGACAAACTGCGTTGGGCCGAGGGCATTGCCGACGCACTCAACGACAAGGCCTGGGCAGCAGAAGTCTATGGCCAGCTCGCGGGGCAATTCAGCGGGGCCGATGCTGCGCGCTTCGAACTTTCGCGCCACTCGCGTGCCGACCTGAACTATTTCGGCGCCGTCCGCCGCCATTAACCCAAGGCAGGGCCCATGGGCCCTGCCTTGCGAGCGAGCGCAATACCCCTGAAAACAACCCGGTTACGTGGGTTGTTTTTTATTTGTACACTCCGGGTAAAGCTGCTTTCAGGAGTGCGCCATGCTTGAATTGTCTGCCCTTATCGACACGGTACAAAAGAATTGCACCATCGCCGACGCGCGTCATGCGCGCGACATGACGATGTGCACCTTCCTGCTGGAAATGCGCGAATACTATCGCTGGGAAATGGAGATCCCCTACGGCGCGCGCCTCCCCAAAGACGAGCTCGGCGACTGGCTGAATACGCGCGAGAGCTTGTGGAATGCGGTAGAAGAAGAGGATTTCGCTCCCCTCCCCTTGAGCGCGGCAGGGATCGACCCCTTCGAAGCCGACGACATCAACCGGGCACTGATCCCGCAAGGCCTGGTCTATAGCAGCGGCTTGGGGCATTTCCGCAAGCCGCACTTCGTCCTGGCCGAGCTCAAGCGTGCCGAAGTGCGTGACGGCGTGCAGGTGCTGGTCGCCGGCTGCGAATACGCACGTGACCTGATCGCGCCGCCCGCCGCCATGCGCGACGGCACCATCTTCCTGCGTATGGACGCGGTGCGTCGCCTGCTGTGGAACAAATACGAAGAATGGCAGTGGAAAGAGAAGGACACGGCGCTGGGACGCGCGTTCGCGTACTACGATTTCGAACATGACATCGAACGCGGCCTCGACCGCATGGCCGAAGCGGAGAGCGAGGCGATGATCCTGCACGAGATCGGCGAGGCGCGCGCGGAAACGCTGCTGGGCGAGGACTGGAATGCGATGCTCGGCCACCTCAAGTCCCGGCACGCCGAACTTCTGGCGCGCGCGGTGCGCGACCATCTGGCCGACTGCCTGGTGACGCTGCCGACGCTGCTCGAACGCGAGGCCATCGGTTCGCTGCATTTTTACCTGGCGAACCTGTCGGGACTGCGCCGCGCCCTGTTCCCGGCACTGCTGCAAGCGTACGAAGCCTGGCTCGGCAGCGGCGACACCGCCACACTGGCTTCGGTGGTCAAAGCGGCCGAAGCCCACTGGCTGGATGCGGCGCGGCACCTGTCTGCGACCTATCACCGCGATCCGGCACAGGGCGACGCGCAACTCAACGCCCTGGCCGGCGGAGACCTCGCCGGCCTGAGACTCTAGCCGCCCTTCCCTGGACGAAAAAACGGGCGTTGAACGTCCGTTTTTTCCATCTTGAAACCGATTACGCCGGCACCGCCGCTTCCTGCCCCAGTTGCTCGGCAATCGAGTCGAGCAGCTGCTGTTCCTGGTACGGCTTGCCCAGATAGACGTTGACGCCGATTTCCATCGCGTGGTTGCGGTGCTTGTCCGCCGTGCGCGAGGTGATCATGATGATCGGCACCGCCTTCAGGCGCCCATCGCTGCGCATCACGCGCGCCAGTTCGAAGCCGTCCATGCGCGGCATTTCGACATCGAGCAGCACCACGTCGGGAATCAGGTCGCGCATTTTTTCCAGCGCATCGACACCGTCTTTCGCGCTGTCGACACGGAAGCCTTCGCGGGTGAGCAGGCGGGTGGTGATCTTGCGCACGGTGAGCGAATCGTCGACCACCAGCACCAGTGGCGGCTGCAGCATGGCACTGACTTCCACAAGCTCGGCAGGCGCCGCCGGATATTCCACGGCAGTGCGCGGCATGCTGGCCCAGCGCAGCGCCAGCGGGACCGGATTGAGAATCAGGATCACCCGTCCGTCGCCGCGCACGGTGGCGCCCGCGACACCGGTAATGCGCGCCATTTGCGGACCGATGTTCTTGACCACGATTTCACGGGTGCCTTCGATCGTGTCGAGCAGCACCGCCGCCTGGCTGGCACCGCTTTTCAGAAGCACGACCGGGTTGTAGCGCTGCACCTCGTGCACGGCCTCGATATCCCCCAGCAGATGCGGGAGGTAGGAGAACGGGTAATGGGCGCCGCGCCACGTCAATTCGCCGGCCACCATGGCCTGTTCCAGCTCATGCGGCTTGAGTTCCAGCACCTGCTGCACCAACGGTGCCGGCAGCGCATAATCGTGCCTGGCGGCCTGGATCATGACTGCCTGGGTCATCGCCAGGGTCAGCGGCAGATAGATGTTGAAGGCGGTACCTTCACCCGGCGTGGAGGTGATGTCGATACGGCCGCCGAGCGCGGAAATCTCGCTCTTGACCACGTCCATGCCGACGCCGCGGCCGGCCACCTGGCTGACGGTTTCGGCGGTGGAGAACCCGGCGGCAAAAATCATCTGCGCCAGCAGCGATTCGGTCGGCTCGACGCCCGGCAGCAGCAGGCCGCCCGCTTCCGCCTTTTCACGGATGCGCGCGTAGTTCAGCCCGGCGCCGTCGTCTTTCACGGTCAGCATCATTTCGTTGCCGGACTGACGTGCCGACAACACGATCTCGCCAAATTCCGCCTTGCCTGCCGCCCGGCGGATTTCGGGCGTTTCAATGCCGTGCGCCAATGCGTTTCGCAGCAGGTGCTCCAGCGGCGCGGTCACTTTCTCCAGCACGGAGCGATCGATTTCGAGCTCGCCGCCCTGGATGTCGAGCTGGGCGCGCTTGTCGACGTCGCGCGCGGTCTGGCGCACGGTGCGATAGAGGCGCTCGGCCACTGAATACAGGGGCACCATGCGGACCCGCAGCAGATCCTGCTGCAATTCGCGGTTCAGCCGCGTCTGCTGGATCAACGCGGCGTCGGCTTCGCCAAGACGTGCCAGAAGAATATGCTGCACCGTCGAAATATCGTTCACGCTTTCAGCGAGAAAGCGGGTGACTTCCTGGAAACGCGTGAAGCGATCGAACTCCAGCGGATCGAATTTCTCGGCCATGCCCTGCGTCTGGAACGTTGCCTGCATCTGCGACTCGGCCTGGATCTCGACTTCCCGGATGTGGCCGCGCAGACGAACCAGCGCTTCCGACAATTCGTTGACATGCCGCTTGAACGCGAACATTTCACTTTCGATACGCGAACGCGCAATGGCCACCTCGCCCGCCTGGTTGACCATGCGATCGACCCAGTCGGCGCGCACCCGTAGGGTCAGGGCATTGCTTTCGCGCGCAACCGGCGCCGCGGGCGCGAGCGGATCGGCGCTTGCGGACATGGCCGTGGCCATGGGTCCGGCAGGGTCCAGAACCGGCTCGACCGGGGCCTCCAGCAGGGCCGGTGCGTCGTCGATCGAGGGTGCAAGATCGCCCTGCTTGAGATGTTCCACGGCATCGGCCAGACGGTCGAGCTGGGCCTCCAGCGTGTCGAATATCGCCTGCCCGGTGGCCAGATGTCCCTCGATCACGGCGATCACGCGCGATTCCATCACGTGCGTCAGTTCGCCAAGGCGCATGGCGCCCACCATGCGTGCGCTCCCCTTGATGGTATGCAGATTGCGGCGCAGCGCATCGCGTGGGCCTTCGCTGGCAGGCGCCTCCTTCCAGGCACGAAGCTGCGCGCTGGTGTCGGGCACCAGCGTATCGGCTTCTTCGAGAAAAATCGGCAGCAGTTGCTGGTCGATTTCATCGGCCACTTCGCGCCGTTCGAATACAGGCGCCGACACGGCGGGCCTGATGTCCGGAACCAGCGCGCTGATATCCGGCAGGCCCGGCGTCGCATCGGTCTGAGCGGCCTCAACAGTGGTTTCGACAGGCGCAGCTTCATACGGCAATGCCGCTTCCAGACTCGCGGAAACCGGCATGACGGCATGTTCCTGCACATCGTTCGTCGGCGCCGCTTCGGGTGCCACTGGCGCCTGCTCATCCTCGAGTTCGCCCAGGGCGGCGATCAGATCGTTCGCAGTCTCAGGTAACTGCCCGTTTTCGATGCTGGCGATCATGTCATGCAGACGCGCGACGGTATCCTGGACCAGCGGCAGATGCGCGGGGGGCAAAGACACATGCGCGAAACGGTTCCAGTACTGCTCGAGGGCATGCGACAGGTCGGACAGCGCCGTGATGCCGGCCGTGCCCGCAATGCCGCCCAAAGTATGAATGGCACGCCGTGCATGTTCACTGACTGCGCTGTGCGCCATGTCGGCGTGACGCTCGACCTCTTCCGCCATGACAGCCAGACGCTGATGCGCTTCGGTCATGAAAATTTCGTAAAGCCCGGTGGACAGGCACACCGACCCGATACAGATCTCGTCCGGGATGCCCGGCTCTGCAAGGGTTTCCCCGGATACCGGCGGCATGGCGTCCATGTGCGCGGCGGGTGGCGCAACCTGCGTGTCTTCGTGTGAGGGATCGACGCCTGCCACAGCGGCCGGTCCGATATCGTGCACGGCAACGGGCACCACGGCATATTCGATCATCGCGCCGACATCCGGCACGGGGTCGGGCCACGCATCCGCCATCACAGACTGAGGTGCAATCCCGGCCGGCGCGACCTCCAACTCCCCAGCGGCGTATTCGTACAGGGGGAATCCGGTGCCGGCGTCAACCGCCGCCGCACCGTCGATCTCGTTCATGTCAGGAATCCCGGCAGTTTCCTCTGCCCCGGCGATCACTTCAAGCGTGGACGGAACCCGATCGCCGCCTTCCATGCCGACAGCGGCCGCAAGGCCCTCGTCTACCGCCGTCGTGATCCCGATTTCCTGCGCCGGTTCGGCCGCTGCGTCGCTCGCCACGGCCGCTTCGGGCAGCGGGAATTCGCATGCAACCTGATCCGCCGCGACTGTTTCGGCTATCGGCGTCTCATCCAGCGCCCGTCCCTGTGCCACACGATCGACCGCTGCCAGCAAAGCGGGGACCGGCAAACTCACCGGTTGATTGGCCTGCAATGCATTCACCCAGTCCTGGAACATTCCACGGGCGCGCTCGATCAGGCACAACAGATCATTGCTGGCCGGCTTGTTCTCGGCCAGCCAGCCATTCATCAACTGTTCATGCCGCCAGGCGGTTTCACCCAACTCGTCCAGGCCAACCATGCGCCCGCTGCCTTTCAGCGTGTGGAAGCCACGACGGATGACCGTCATGGAAGCCTGATCGTCGGGGTTGCCCTGGCAGGTCTCACAGGCTTCGCCCATGGCCACCAGCACCTCGTTGGCTTCTTCCAGGAAAATTTCAAGCAGTTCCGCCTCGGAGCCTTCTGGAATCGCGACCTGAAGCATGACTTCGTCCGGCGCACTGCCGCCAACCGTTTCCACTCCCGCCTCCTCCGCGGCGTCCGGAAGCACGTCATGTGCGGGCACGGCCGTTTCAATACCCTGCGCTTCAGGGAGTCCGGTTTCTTCGTACACGGGTCCATCGAAGGCCGACACGGCCGCTTCGGCAACCGGTGGCGTCGTCGCTTCAATCGTCAGCGGGTACCCGCTCGCGGAACGCTCCGGCAGCGCCAGACCGGTCAGCGCCGCGATGTCCGCATCGAGCGCCTGCGGAGCGGTCAATGCATCGCGGCAGGCCTCGATCGCCGCGCGCGTCTGTTTTTTCAGCGTGGCATCGTCGATCAGTTCGGCGTCGCGATTGAGCTCGGTCAGGGCATCAAGGAATTTTTTTTTTGTGGCGTCGTCGGGTTGATCGCGCCACGCCAGATAACTTTCCTGTACGTCGGTCTTGCGGGCAGGCAGACCTGATTCGACGGTGTCATCGAATGCGCCTTCGTCAGCGCTGTCGGCACCGATCACACCGAACTCGATCAGTACGGGACGCAGGATCCTGGCGGCGTCGGCACGGCCGGCGCAAAACGATTCGACATACAGTCCAAGACTGGAGAACGCATCGGCCAGACGTTGCTGGGTCGTCTCATCGGGATACCCCTCTTCGGCAAACGAGTGCGCCGTCGCGGCAGCCGCACCCAGCAGGCTGGCGGCGTCGGGCAATTCCAGCATGGTGAGCGCCCCTTGCGCCTGCTGTGCCAGCGCGGGCAAACCGGCCAGCGCTTCGCGTTCGCCGGCATCGCGAAAGAAGGCATCCAATGCTTCTTCCATCTGTTTCAGATTCTGGCCGACTTCCTGTGCCATATGCACCAGCATGTCGCGTTCGGCTTCGCGCCGGCTGTTGGCATCCAGAACCACGGCGGGCATCTCCCGCCCTTCGATCAACGCACGCAGACGTGCCTGCTGACCTTCCGCGCGGGCCGCGAAATCACTGTGCAGAACATCTTCCTGATCGACGGCATTCTGCATGAACAGCAAGGTGGCCGCGACTTCCAGATCCATCTGTTCCCGCACGCCATCCTCGCGTTCCGCCCTGGCCGCAGCGGCAGCGGCCAACGCATCCAGCAGGGGTTTCAGCTTGCTGGTTTCCAGTACCTGTACCTGCGGCAGCATGTGTTCGAGATGGCTGCGGAACGGCTGCAGATGCGCGGCGTCACCTTCCACGTAGAGATGCCAGCTTTCCCGCGCAGCCTTGAGGTTCGCCTGCATGGCATCCAGCACGGGGCGCATGCGCGCAAGTGTTTCGGGGTCAAGCATGCCGCGGCCCGGAAGATAGCGATCCAGACCGAACGTGGCGCGAATTTCGGCGGCGCGGCCCTCCAGGGCCTGACTTTTCGCCACGAAAAACAGGGCATCGCGCAGCAGGCGCTCGGCAACCTGCGGCGAGCCTTCCATCAGGCGGCGCATTTGCAGATCGACCCGGGCCAGCAGCTGCTTGACATGGAAATCGGCTTCGACGCCGTGTGCGATCAGACTATCGACGAAGCCGGCACATGCCCACCAGAAGGTTTGCGAGGCCTGCGACGGTGCAATACGTTCGATCGCGGTCAGCGCATCGCGCATCCGCTTCAGCCCCTGCTCCGCCTCGATATTGCGCAGGAACGCCAGCAGGCCGCGCTGGAACAGCCCGCGCGCAGCCTTGACTTCGGCGGCCAGCGCCTCCTGCGTCAGCGTGTCGCTGGCGGCCTTGCCGTGTGCCCGCGTACGCAGGTCGGGAAAAAACAGTTCGCCCTCGAACACACGTTCCGCGCCCTGCAATTCGCGCAGCCGTTTGTACAGCGGGAACAGCGCCAGCTCACCGCTGCCGCGCCCGTCGGCCAGGTCCTTGACCCAGCGCTGCAGACCTTCGATGGCGTTGCGCAAGGCACACAGCACGTCATCGTTCACCTGCAGGTGGTTTTCATTGATCTCGCCCAGTGTGGATTCGAGCACGTCCGCCAGGGTGGCCGCGCCTTCGAGGCCCACCATGCGGAGCGCGCCGGCGACCTGGTGCGCATCGTCGGCCGCCAGTCGCAGGGCATTGGTGAGGTCGGCATCCACGCTGTAGGCCTGCACGCGCCCGAGGGCGGCCTGCAGCGCGGCGTCGATGTCTCCGCGTACCCAGTTCAATGGGCCGGTATCGTAGTCGAGTAAGGCGCTCATGATATGTATTCCTGACGTTGTATGCCGGCCTGGCCGAAAAACACGCTGCTTGGGGTCAATCTGCTCAGGCAAGCTTGAAGCCTGCAACCGAGCCCTTGAGATCTTGCGCCAGTTGCTTCATGCCGCCGATCGACTCGGCGGTTTGCTGCGTACCGCTGCTGGTCTGCGCCGAAATGGATTTGATGTCCTGCATGGTTTCGGCCACCTTGGCGGTCGATTCGGCCTGGCTCTGCGTGGCCGAGGAAATATCGGCGATCAGCCCGGCCAGTTTCTTCGACACGTCGCCGATCTCGGCCAGCGTCTGGCCTGCGGCATCGGACAGCTTGGCGCCTTCGACCACGCCCTGGGTCGAGACTTCCATCGCCGCCACCGTGTCATGGGTGTCGGACTGAATCGTCTTCACGATGGCGGCGATCTGCTTGGTCGCATCGGCCGAGCGTTCCGCCAGCCGCTGCACTTCTTCCGCAACCACCGAGAAACCGCGTCCGGCCTCACCCGCGGAAGCCGCCTGGATGGCGGCGTTGAGCGCCAGCACGTTGGTCTGTTCGGTAATGTCGGAAATGAGTTCGACGATTTCACCAATCTCCTGCGAGGATTCGCCCAGGCGCTTGATTCGTTTCGACGTTTCCTGAATCTGCTCGCGCAAGCCGTTCATGCTGGAGATCGCGTTGGCCACTGCATGCTGGCCTTTTTCGGCTGCCGCCAGCGATTGTTCCGCCACCCGGGCGGATTCGGCCGCGTTGCCCGATACCTGTTGCACCGACTGCGCCAGGTTCACTACAGCGGCCGAAGTTTCTTCGATGCCGGCAGTCTGGCGGCGTGCCGCCTGCTGCAGCGAATCGGATACCTGGCCCGCCTGATCGGCGGCCTGATCCATTTGTTGCGTAGCATGGTTGATCCCGCGTACCAGCGTACGCAATTCCTCGACCGTATAGTTGATCGAGTCGGCCACCGCGCCGGTGATATCCTCGGTCACGCTGGCGTTGATCGTGAGGTTGCCCTCGGCCAATTCGCCCAGTTCGTCCATCAGGCGCAGAATCGCCTCCTGGTTGCGGCCGTTTTCCTCTTCGCTCCTGCGCGCCCGCGATTTGGTCTCGTTGATGTTGACCAGCCCCAGCATCACCAGCGAACCGATCGCCAACAAGCCGAACAGGGCCGCCAGCAGATAGCCGGTACCCCCCACGGACTGGTAGTCCTGCGACAACTGGTCGGTATTTTCAAGCAGCGCATCGCTGCCGGCGAACAGGTTTTTGGCCGATATCTTGGCCTGCATGAGCGGCTGCGTATTGGCGAGCACCGCGCCCACGACCTCGACCATGTCGCCCATGTTGCTGCCAAGATCTTCCAGGGTCGCCAGGTTGCTTTCGTTGCGGCTGGCGATGCCGGACATCAATGCCTGTACGGTATCCCGGAACGAAGTCGTGTCCTTCTCCAGTTGCGTCACGACGGCTGGATCGATCAGCTCGGCCGTCAAGAGCAGGTTGGCGTTCTTCGGCAAACGCTGGCTCAGCATGGCCAGATGATTCGCACGCGACACTTCACGCACGCCCGCTCCGGAATCCGCCAGCTGGCCGGCCAGCCGTTCGGCCACCTTCTGCAAATCCATGCTCAGGCTGTTAATGCGTTTGATGCTGGCGCTCATCGCTACCAGGTTTTTCTGCTGCGACAGGATCTGGGCGACTTGCGGGTTGAATTTCTGCCATTGCGTGTCGATCTTCTCCAGGGTCATGCGGGCGGCACCGCTGGAAGCGGGAATCGTGTCGTCGCCCTCGGTCAGGCCTTTGAGCGTCGTCTCGAAACTTGCTTTGCCGGCCGCCAGTTTCTTGAACGCTGCGGTATTACCCAGCACCGACTGCTGGGCGGCCAGCGGCAGACGCTGCGACAGCACCTTGAGTTCGCCCGCCCGTCTTTCGTAGCCGGTACGGTTATCAAGCTGGATCGAACTGTAGATGGTGAAGCCGGCCGCCAGAAGCAGGGAAACGATCAGGGCACCACCGGTATAAAAATATTGCTTCTCGACTGGCAGACTGCCGATCAGGGGCGCCTTGCCGGGATCCTTGTCCGCCAGCTTGCGCACGGTCTGCATGATCAGGGTGGTGTGTTCGTTTCCACTTTTCCCCGTCATGCGGCCCGCCAGCCCCTTGAGGCCATTCATCGTGATTGCCATGTTCATCGCTCCAGTCCTCCTACTGTATCGGCGCCAGCGCGCCCGGTTCTAATGATCAATACCATTGCCGATCTATGCTTCGACCTTGAGAAATTCGGCATCGCCAAGCAATTGTCCGAAGTCCATGTCGCACCAGTCGGCACCCGTCTCATCCGCATACTGGCGCGCGACCCAGGGATGGGCCGCATGCGCGCCGCTCGGCTGGTAACGATTGATGTTCTTGAGACCCAGGGTGTTGCGGACCAGCAGTGCCGCGTTCACGCCGAAATCATGATGCGGAATCAGCAGGCGGCTATCGGCATGTTCAGGCGTCACGCCCTGCCCCATGAAATCGGCGAAATCACTCACGGCATACAGATTGCCGCGAATGTTGGCGACGCCGCGGAACCAGCGGCGCGCACCGGGCACCTTGACGATGGCCGGTACCGGAATCACTTCTTCGGTATCGGACAGGCTCACCAGCCAGTTCGCATTGCCCACGCGAAAGCCCAGCCGCGATCCGGAATTGTCGCGGCTGGCAGCGGCCTGCAACTGTTGTGACAGCTGGGTCTGAAATTCGCGCAGATTGAATTTCTTGGCCATGGCGGTGCGCTCAGCCCAGCGCCTTGATCTGCTGCAGCAGGTCTTCCGGCTTGACTGGTTTGACCAGATAGGCTTTTGCGCCCTGGCGCATGCCCCATACCTTGTCGGTTTCCTGGCCTTTTGTGGTGCACATGATGACCGGAATATGCTTGGTTGCATCTTCCTTGGTGATCATGCGGGTCGCCTGATAACCGTTCATGCCGGGCATCACGACATCCATCACGATCAGGTCGGGCAAGGTCTGTTTGGCCTGGGCGACGGCTTCCTCGCCGCTTTCAGCCATGCTGACCAGATAGCCGTTCTTCACCAGCAATTCGGACAGAAAAAAACGTTCGGTGGGTGAATCGTCCACAACCAGAATTCGGCTGATCGCCATAACTATGCTCCCAGAAAATTAAGCATCTGCACTCGTATGCTCACGCACTGCCGTCAGCAACGTGTCCTTGGTAAAAGGCTTGGTCAGGTATTCGTCGGACCCCACCATGCGACCGCGTGCCCGATCGAACAACCCGTCCTTGGACGACAGCATGATGACGGGCGTGGTGCGGTACCTGGCATTCCGCTTGATCAGCGAACAGGTCTGATAGCCATCGAGTCGCGGCATCATGATGTCGACGAACACCACATCGGGCTCGTGGTCGGTGATCTTGGCCAGCGCGTCGAAACCGTCCTGCGCCAGAATGACTTCACAGCCCGCCTGATTCAGAAAGATTTCCGCGCTGCGGCGTATGGTATTGCTGTCATCGATGACCATGACCTTGACGCCCTTCAATGCTTCGTTATCCACACGTTTCTCCAGCAGGATCGTCGGGTAGGCGGCACCTGCCACCTCCTGTGTGGTAAACATTACGGCACCGGTTCTGGCTTCTTTAGTGCGTGCCTGCCGCCACGGGCGGGCGACAAACAAAAAGGGCGTTGCCGCGCAACGCCCTTTTGCCCGTCAGGGAGCCTTGTCCTTACTGCTGCTGCCAGGCATCTCCGCTGGACTTCTTCTCCACCCCGGCCACCGCACTCATGGTGTCGAGGATGGTATTCGGCAGGGAGGATATCCGCATGAACTGCCCCATCCCCACATCGGGGAACGCCAGGGCGATGCGGAAGCGGCCATGCGGCGATTCCACGTCCTTGTCGACCACGTAAATCTCGTACGGCAGGCCGGCAATGCTGTTCTGCATGTCGATCTTCTTGATCCAGTCGCCGTCGCTGTTCTCGCCGTCGTTCATCGCCACGCCGAACACGGCCAGCTTGCGATTGGGCAGCACGATCTCATAGATCTTGCTCGTCTTGCCCGCGCCCTTGGCCAGATTCTCGCGTACGGTCTTCACCGCCTCGGCAAAGCTGCCGTATTCAGCCAGCTTGTTCTTGTACGAATCCAGGCGCTCCATGCCGATCATGTAGCGGTAATTGCTCAGGCTGCCGGCGGATTCGTCACCGCCCAACTCCTTGCCCGCACCCAACGCACTTTGCAGGCGTGCCTGCAAGGCCTTGACCGCATCTTCCTTCTTGGTGAAGGCCTTGCGGAAATAGGCGCGATACCAGTAGTCGGGGTTGGTGTACGTCACGCTGCCGTCCGCCTTCACCCCCACCCGGATCGCCGCACCCAGGATGGCATTGCCGCCCACTGCGCCCACTTCGTCGAGCATGGCGTCATCCGTGGCGACGACCACGCCATAACCCGCCAGGGTCTTGGGGAAATATTTGCCAACCACCTTGAATCCGCCGCTTTTCAGCTTGGATTCGACGGCCGTGGCCGCCGCCTGCACATTGCCGCCTGCCACCGAATCCCCCTGAATATAAGGGGAGATCGCCCATACGCTTGTCGAAAAAACAAGCAGAACCCACATTGAAATCCATCGTGTCATCATTGTCGTCTCCTGATCGACTGCCATTGGTTAACGCCGTCGTGCCGCACTTCCGTCCAGCCTGCGCGTACACACTCAGCCCACCTCTCCCGTATTAACGTACCAGTCTGGGCATTACTTGAATGAAATCAACAAAATGTCAGATCTCCACCCGCTCGAAATCCTCCTTGCGCGCACCGCAATCCGGACAGGTCCAGTTGATCGGGACGTCGTCCCAGCGTGTGCCGGGCGGAATGCCGTCTTCAGGCGCGCCGGTTTCCTCGTGATAGATGTAGCCGCAGATCAGGCACATCCAGCTTTGGTATTCGGGAGGTTCGGACATGGGTTCAAGGGGAATCGGCTAAAATTGGGGATTGATTTTAAAGCAGCGCTGTCATGCCGCCTACTTTCTCCTCCAAGCCCACGCCACCGCTGGTGCTCAGCTTTGCCGCCTCCGATCCGACGGGCGGCGCAGGAATCCAGGCCGACCTGCTGACGCTGGCCAGCATGGGCTGCCATCCCCTGTCGGTGATCACCGCCCTCACGGTGCAGGATACTGCCGGCATAGACGAGATTCTGGTGATCGATGCCGAGTGGGTGGCGGACCAGGCCCGCATGCTGCTGGAAGACGTGCCGGTCGCCGCGTTCAAGCTCGGCATGCTGGGCGGAGCCGAATCGATGGCGATGATCGCGGAAATCCTGTCCGACTATCCGGACATTCCGGTCATCCTCGACCCGGTGCTGGCCTCCGGACGCGGCGACGAACTGGCCACCGACGACATGATCGCCGCCATGCGCGACCTGCTGATCCCGCAGACCAGCATTCTCACGCCCAACAGCCACGAAGCGCGACGGCTGGCGTCGTTCGAATCGGACGATGACGACATGGATCTCGCCGCCTGCGCCAGACACCTCACCGATCTCGGCTGCGAATACGTACTCATCACCGGCACCCACGAAGCGACACCGCGTGTGCTGAACAGCCTGTACGACACCAACGGGCATGTCCAGACCGATGCCTGGGACCGCCTGCCCGGCAGTTATCACGGCTCGGGCTGCACGCTTGCCTCGGCCATCGCCGCAGCCCTGGCCTACGGGCAGGAGATTCCGCAAGCGGTGCGTGATGCGCAAAATTTCACTTATGAATCCCTGAAGGCCGCGTTCCGCCCCGGCATGGGGCAATACATCCCCGAACGTTTTTTCTGGGCGCAGGATGAACAGGCCGAAGGCAATGCCTGAGTTTTTCCATGCTTGAATTTCCGGGCGGCATCTACGCGCTCACTTTCGAAACCGCGGACACCGGACACCTGTTGCGGCAGGTCGAGGCCGCGCTCGCCGGCGGGGTCGCCGCGGTGCAATATCGCGACAAGTCGGGCGACGTCGCGCGCCGTCATGAACAGGCGAGCGAACTGGTCGCGTTATGCCGCCGCTTCGGCGCGCCGCTGATCGTCAACGACGACCTGCGGCTGGCGGACCTTGCCGGCGCCGACGGCGTACACCTGGGGCGCGACGACGGCAGTCTGCGCGAAGCACGCATCATTCTCGGCCCCGGCAAATTCATCGGCGCCTCGTGCTACCAGAATCTCGATCTTGCGCGGGCGGCACAGGCCGCAGGCGCCGACTACGTGGCGTTTGGCAGCTTTTTCGCATCGCGCACCAAACCGGATGCGCCGCGTGCCAGTCTTGATCTGCTGCGCGACGCGGCACCCCTCATCCAGGTGCCGCTGGTCGCCATCGGCGGGATCACGCCGGCCAACGCGCCGTCATTGCTCGATGCCGGAGCCGACAGTCTGGCTGTGCTATCGGCCTTGTTCGATACCCCCGACGTCCGGATCGCCGCGCACGACCTGAATCAATTATTCGAAACCGAATCCGAAGAGTGAACGCCCAACGATGAAAGCAGCCATGACCCGTAACGAACAGCTATTCGAACAATCGCAGCAAGTCATCCCCGGCGGGGTCAACTCGCCGGTACGTGCTTTCAGAAGCGTTGGCGGCACCCCGGTGTTCTTCAGTCGCGCCCGGGGCTCCCGCGTATGGGACGCCGATGGCCGCGAATACATCGACTATGTCGGTTCGTGGGGGCCGGCCATTCTCGGCCACGCCCACCCCGGCACCGTCAAGGCCGTTGCCGACGCCGCCGCCAACGGCCTGTCGTTCGGCGCACCGACCGAAGCCGAACTGACCATCGCCACGCGCATCACCCAGCTCGTACCCAGCATCGAGAAGGTGCGGCTGGTGTCGTCCGGCACCGAGGCGACCATGAGCGCGATCCGTCTGGCGCGCGGTTTCACCGGGCGCAGCAAATTCATCAAGTTCGAAGGCTGCTACCACGGCCATGCCGACTTCCTGCTGGTGAAGGCCGGCTCCGGCGCACTCACCTTCGGCAACCCGACCTCGGCCGGCGTACCGCCCGAAGTGGCGGCACAGACCATCGTGCTCGACTACAACGACGTCGCCGGACTGGAGCGCACCTTCGCCGGGATCGGCAGCGAAATCGCCTGCATCATCGTCGAGCCCTTCGCCGGCAACATGAACCTGGTGAAGCCGAACGCCGAATTCATGAGCGCGATGCGCCGGCTGTGCGACCAGCATGGATCCCTGCTGATCTTCGACGAGGTGATGACCGGATTCCGCGTCGATCTCGGCGGTGCACAGAAACTGCTTGGCATCAAGCCCGATCTGACCACGCTCGGCAAGGTCATCGGCGGCGGCATGCCGGTGGGTGCCTTCGGCGGCCGCGCCGACGTGATGGAGGTCCTGGCGCCGGTCGGCCCGGTGTATCAGGCCGGGACGCTGTCGGGCAACCCGGTCGCGGTGGCCGCCGGTCTGGCGACGCTGGATGCGATTTCCGAGCCCGGTTTCCATGCGGCGCTGACCGCCCGCACCGAAAAACTGGTGCAGGGGCTGACTGCCGCCGCAGAAGACGCCGGCGTCAGCTTCTGCGCCGACTCGGTCGGCGGCATGTTCGGGCTGTATTTCGCCGCGAGGCCGCCGGCGAGCTTTGCCGAAGTGATGCAATGCGACAAGGAAAAATTCAACCGCTTCTTTCACGCCATGCTCGATCGCGGCATGTATCTTGCCCCGTCCGCATTCGAAGCCGGCTTTGTCTCGGCCGCGCACAGCGATGCCGATATCGACGCCACCATCGCCGCGGCACACGATGTGTTTGGAAAGTTATAAACCATTAACCACAGAGACACAGAGACACGGAGAAAAACAAACGCTTTCCTCTGTGTCCCAAGGGATACCGTCCCTGCGGGACATATCTCTGTGCCTCTGTGGTGAGAAAACCCAATGAACGACGAACTGTCCCCCGAGGACGAACTGCGCCTCAACGTCCTCTTCAATACCGAACTCAAGGCGGTCCGCATCGACGAATCGAGCATGACGCTGTGGGCGCTGACCCCGCAGGGCGAAGCCAGCGTGCCGCTCAAGCCCACCGAGCGTTCCGACCGCTACCTGAAACGGGTGCGCGAGCTGCTGTCCGGCCATGCGCTGGGGTCGCCCGGCGGCTATCCGGTGCATCTCACGCGCTGGACCCGGCAATCGCAGGCGGGACTGTCGGCCCAGCATCTGGCGCAGCTGCTGCTGATCGCGGAAGAGGAGGCGGTGGTCGCGGTGGTGAACTCGCCCGCGCTGACCGACGAACTGGCCCGCTATGCCTGGTGGTGCATGCCGACGATCGAGAACGCGCGTTGCATGCTGCTGCGCGATGTCGTATGCCGCGGCAGCATGGGCCGCACGCTGGCCGAGTTCCTGGTCGAGCATCTCGCCTTTCTGCACGAGGACGACCTCGGCATTCTGGATACGGTCGCGGCGATGCTGTATTCCAGCGTACTCAGCGATGCCGAACGGCTATCGGTCTGGAAGCGCGGCAACAGCCGCAACGCCTACTACGTGGCGTTTCTCGAAATGCAGCCGGACCGGCTGCCCGGTCCGCGTGCCGCGCGCGCCGACCACACCAGCGTGCCGCAGCTTGCCGGCAATCCCTACTGCGCGCTGCTCGACCGGGCTCTGTCGGCGCAGGGTCAGACTTTTCTCGCCACCGTTGCGACGGTCCTCGACCGCCCGGAAATCCAGGAAGTGGTGAATCACACGCTGAATGCCCTCGCCAACTGGTGCGCCCCGCTCCGTCAGGCGGATGAAGCCACGCGCGACAGCGCCCTTTCCGCGCTGCTCGCCGCCGCGCCGCAATTCGGGCCGGACTGCGCGGCGCTGGACACGCTGGCCGCAGCGGATGCCGAGACGGTACGACCGATCTTCCTCAAGACCACCGCCATCGGCTCGCTGATGCGGCGCAAGATCCAGCCTGTCGTCACCCCTTTGCTCGACGCCATCACGGTACTTCGACGCCAGCCATAAAGCGCGAAGCCCTGCGGGCACAGGCTCGCAGGGCTTCAGGGGGCGCCGGACCTTACTGCCCGAGCGCCGAATCGAGGCTGGCGAGAAACTTGTCCGCCTTTTCGAAACCGATCACCTTGTAATCCGATTGCGCGCCCGTGTCGTCCCAGAAAATGAGGCCGGGCGGCCCGAACAGGTTGAAGCGTTTCAGCAAGGCCTTGTCGGCATCGGTGTTGGCCGTGACGTCGACCTGCAGCAGGACCATCTTGTGCAGGCGGGCCTGCACCCTGGGATCACTGAAGGTCAGATGTTCCATTTCCTTGCACGACACGCACCAGTCCGCATAAAAATCGAGCATGACCGGTCGGCCCTCGGTCCTGGCCGCGGCCAGTCGGGTATCGAGCTCGGCGACGCTCTTCACCCTCTCGAAGGCCACCCCCTCTTGCTCGGCCGCCATGGCAACACCGCCCGCGCCGCCTTTGAAGACGCTGCCCTTGTAAATCTCGAGCGGCTGCAACAGGTCGCGGCTGCCCGCCAGCATACCGAGAATGATCGACAGCCCGCCGACCAGCAACACCACGCCGAGCCCCTTCCACAAACGCTTCCAGCCCGAGGCTTTCTCCGGCAGCGGATCGAGCGCATGCAGGTAGATCGCGGACGCGATCAGCAGCACGGCCCACAGCAGCATGTTGACCCAGGCCGGGATGATCGGCGAGATCAGATAGATGGCGATCGCCAGCATCAGCACACCGAAGAAGTACTTCACCGCGTTCATCCAGCCGCCGGCGCGCGGCAGCAGCGCCCCCGCCGACAGGCCGACCAGCAGCAGGGGCACCCCCATGCCGAGCGCCAGCACGAACAGCGCGACGCCGCCCAGCGTGGTGTTGCCGGTCTGCGCGATGAAGGCGAGCGCGGCCGCCAGCGGCGGCGCCACGCAGGGGCCGACGATGACGGCGGACAGCGCGCCCATGACGAAGACGCCGATGAAATTACCGCCCTTCATCTTGTTGGAGGCGTCGGAGAACTTGCTTTGCAGCGCGCTCGGCAACTGGATCTCGAAAAAGCCGAACATCGACAGCGCCAGCAGGACGAAAATGCCGGCGCCGATGCCGAGCGCCCACGGGTTCTGCAGGGCGTTCGACAGCAGCGTGCCGGACAGGGCGGCCGCCACGCCAGCCAGCGCATAAGTGATGGCCATGCCCAGCACGTAGGCGAGCGACAGCAGGAAGCCGCTGGTCTTGGTGAGTTCCTTTTTCTGCCCGGCGATGATGCCCGACAGGATCGGAATCATCGGGAACACGCACGGCGTCAGCGCCAACAGCAGGCCGAATCCGAAGAAAGTGGCGACGACCGCCCAGAAGCTGCCGGCCTTCAGCACGCGCTCGATCTTCGAGGTATCGGATTCGTTGGCTACCGGCTTCGCGGCATCCGGGGTGGCGGATGCAGTCATGCCGCTTGCCGCAACGGAGGCGATGCCGCCGCCGACCGTCATGGAAAAGTCATGCTTGATCGGCGGATAGCAGACGCCGACCGCCTCGTTGCAGCCCTGCCAGGTGGCGGCCAGAACCAGTGTTTCGTTGCCGGCCAGCGGACGCGACAGCGCGAGGCGGGCGGACATGCCCTGGTGATATACCTCGGTACGGCCAAAACTCGGGTCGTCCTTGATGTCGCCCGCCGGCGTCTCGACACGCGTAATCGTGACGCCGGCAGGTGATTTGATGGTGTAGGCGAGCTTGTCGCGATACAGGTAGGTATGCGCGGTCGGCGTGTAATCCAGTTTGATCGTCTGCGCATCCGGCATGGCGGCGGAGACCAGGAACGCCTCGTCCGGCGGCAGAAGCTTCGGCATGCCCGTATCGCCGCCCAGGCTCTTCAGGCTGTCCAGCGCGGACGGCGCCGCCGCAGCGGCAACGGCAACGGCAGACGAGGCGGACACCGCGGCCGCCACCAGTACCGGCAGCTTGATCGTGACGCTTTCGTTTTGCGGCGTATAGCACAGTCCGGCATCCGCACAGCCCTGCGACACGGTTTTCAGGGTGATCGACGTGGCGTCCGCAGTGCGCTGGATCGGCAGCACGATGCGCACGTCCTTGCGATAGGTCTCGACCGTGCCGAAGTTCTCGTCCTGTTTCATCTTGCCGGCCGGCTTCTGCGGCGAGCCCAGCGTCGCGCCATCGACTTCGAACTTGAACTTGTCGCGATACATGTAATAGCCATCGGCGATCTGCCAGTTCGCTTCCAGCGTATTGGCGTCCAGCGCACGGGCCGAGAACTTGAACGCGACATCGGGGTCAAGGAATTCATCGGCATGCGCGAGCGGAACATGCAGGAACGCACTGCCGAACATGACCAGCAGGTTGATAAAACGAATCCACTTAATCATGCTTTTCAGTCTCCTTGGCCATCCAGTCGAGATAAGCGGGCAAGCCGTGTGTGATCGGTACGGCGATCAGTTCGGGTACAGCGTAGGGATGGTGCGCGCGGACGATCACTTCGACCTGCGGGTAGTTTTCCGCGGTGGTCTTGATCAGCAGGGGAATTTCTTCCGCCGTGTCCACCCGCCCCTGCCAGCTGTAAATGGAGCGGCATGCCGTCAAAACGTTCACGCATGCCGCTGCGCGGCCCTCGACCAATGCGCGCGCCAGTTTCTCGGCATTCGCAACATCGGGTACATTGGTCAATACTAACAAAGGTTCCATGTCATGCGCTTTGGTTGGATTGTCCTATTGTTCCTGTCGTTTCCGGTACTGGAAGCCATCGGTATTTTCTGGGTGGCCAGTGTCATCGGCGGCTGGGTGCTGCTGTGGCTGCTGCTGGCGGCCGTCGCCGGCATCCTCCTGATTCGCGCCGAGCACGTCGTCTGGGGGCCGCGCCTGCTGTTTTCGTTGCAGTCGGGCGCGCATCCCCTGGCTTCCCTCTTCGCCAGCGGGCGTATTCTCCTCGCGGGCGGCCTGCTTGTCTTCCCCGGTTTCATCAGCGATGTCATCGCGCTGGTCCTGCTGCTGACCCCCGGCACCTGGGCCGGACGCAGGAAGGATCCGCTGCGCCCGGCAAACGACGACGTTCTGGAAGGCGAATTCAAACGGGAACCCGACGATCTGCTGCGCTGAACGGCGGGCTGCTCAGAACAGACTGATCTGACCGGGCTGAGGCCCGTCGCGGTAGGCCGGCCCGATCTCGCGCAGCAGGCCATGCGAAGTCGGGTAGCGGTATTGCAACCGCAGTTCGCGTGCGGTACGCGTGTTCGACAACTGGCGCGACTCGCGCAGAAACGATAGCAGCGCCTCCGACAGCACCTTTTCCGCTTCGGCACGGTCCACCCGAGGGGGCCGCGGCAGGCCGAACGCATCGGCACAACTGTCGAACCAGTCCCCCATTTTCAGCGGATGCGTATCGACCGCATGATAGATGCGCTGCGAACGCCCCCTGAACAGCGCCGCCCACGCCAGCCGCGCCAGGTCATCGGCATGGATATGATTGGTGTAGCTGTCATCCTGCGCGACCAACGCGGGCGTACCGCGCCGGATACGCTCCAGCGGCAAGCGATCGGCCGCATAGATGCCCGGCGCACGCAGGATGCTCACCTGTACCCGCATGGCCTCGCCCCAGGCGCGGAGCTGGCGTTCGGCATCCACCCGCCGCACGGCGCGGGCGTTCACCGGCGCCACCGGACGCGTCTCACTGACCCAGTGGCCGCCGCAATCGCCGTACACGCCGCTGGTGCTGACATATACCAGCACGCCAGGGGCGCCGCGCCGGGCGAGCGCATGCAGCAAGTGGGCCGTTCGCGGATCGGTACTGCCCGAACCGGGTGGCGGCGCAAGATGCAGTACCGCGTCGACGCGCGCCAGGCGCTTCAGCGTAGCGGGCGCATCCAGATCGCCAATGCACGGCGTCACGCCCAGCGCGCGCAACTCGGCCACGCGGTCAGGCCGACGTATCATGCCAATGAAGTCGGCCTGGCCGGCATACTGCGTCACCAGCCGCCGGGCGACATCGCCAAACCCTACGATCAAGATCTTTTTCATTGCTCCAGCCTGTAACCCTTGAGCCGCAAGGGTAAAAACCCCGCCTGTCCGGGCGATAATCCATGCGGTTCATTCCCGCATTTTAAGCGCACATCATGCCGTACCAGATCACCATCCAGCCCAGCGGGCATCAATTCACCGTCCACGACGACGAAACCCTCCTCGAAGCCGCTTTGCGCGAAGGGTTCTCGCTGGCCTATGGCTGCCGCAACGGCGCGTGCGGGACCTGCAAGGGCAAGGTGCTGTCCGGCCAGCTCGACTATGGCGCGCATTCCGCCAGCGCGTTGAAAGATGAGGAAAAAGCACAGGGGCGCGCCTTGTTCTGTCGCGCCAGACCGTTGAGCGACATGGTCATCGAGGCCAAGGAAATCGGGGCCGCCAAGGACATCATGGTAAAAACCCTGCCGTGCCGGGTGGAAAAACTGGAAAAACGGGCCGATGACGTGATGGTGGCGAAAATCAAGCTGCCCGCCAACGAGCGACTGCAGTTTCTCGCCGGGCAATACATCGACTTCCAATTGAAGGACGGCAAGTCGCGCAGCTATTCGCTCGCCAATCCGCCGCACGACGACGCGCTGCTGGAACTGCACATTCGCCACGTGCCGGATGGCCTGTTCAGTGGCCGGGTGTTTTCTACCCTGAAGGAACGCGACATCCTGCGCCTCAAAGGGCCGCTCGGCAGTTTCTTTATCCGCGAGGACTCGGACAAGCCAATGATCTTCATCGCCGGCGGCACCGGCTTCGCGCCGATCAAGGGCATGCTGGAACACGCCTTTGCCGAGCATACGGACCGCGAACTGGTCCTGTACTGGGGGGTGCGTTCGCTGAAAGATCTGTACATGGCCGAACTGCCGCAGCAGTGGCTGGCCGAACGGCCGAACTTCAGCTTCATCCCGGTGCTGTCCGAGCCGCAGCCGGACGATCGGTGGGAGGGGCGGACCGGTTATGTGCACGAGGCGGTGCTGGCCGACTTTGCCGACCTGTCTGGCTATCAGGTGTATGCCTGCGGCGCGCCCGTCATGGTGGACCGTGCGCGGGAAACCTTCACGCGCACGCGGGGCTTGCTCGAAGATGAATTCTTTGCCGATTCCTTCGTCTACGCGACCGACGCGGAAATGGCCTCCGCCCCGTAGAAAACGCCCGCGGGAAACGGAGATTGCGCTTTACCTGCCCGCCACGGCCGCAGGCGTGCGGCGGTCAGGCGCTTACAATTCTCCGTGGGCGCCCGCTTTCATGATATCGATCAGCCCGTCGCGTACCTTCTTGATGCGCCGGGTCAGTTCCCCTTGCAGCTTTTTTTCCTTCGCCACCAGATCGACGTTGATATCCTGCATGATCAGCCAGCCTCTGCCGTCGGCATCCTCGATCATCGAGATGCGGCACGGCATGTAGATGGCAAAGTCCATGCTCATGTCGAGCAGTTCCTTGGCCGTGACCGCGTCACAGAACTGGAAAATGGTGATGGTGCGTTGCGGCTTGCCCGTCACCGCCTCTACCTGTTTGGATAACGGCAGTTCCGCGACCAGTTTCAGGTTCAGCGCATTGGCCCGCAGACGCATCGATTCGGCGGCGTCGGCGAGGCTGACGCCGGGATCGATGGCCACCTTGTAAACACCGGCGGTCGGGCTCGGCTGCGAGGGTCCGGGTGCGGCCTGGCTGGCGGGCAACATCACCAGGCTGCCCAGAACGACCCCCAACAGGGCAAGGAAATAGCGGCGCATGGAGGCTCTCCTCATTGATACCGGAAAAATCCGATGGTACACGCTGCATGATGGCGCGAATCCATGTCAACGTCCCGGTCGTTCACTTCGAACCCTGCTGCACGCCGCACAATGCCAGGGCTTTCTGATAATGCCGGCAGGCTTCACCGGGCTGGCCGCTCTGGTTCTTGAGCTCGGCCATACGGATATGGCCTTCGGCGCTGGCGGCGATGGCCAGGCTGGCTTCCAGATAGCTTTGTGCCTTGCCCCATAGTTGCTGCACGCTACAGAGCTGTGCCAGGGAAAGCAGCAACTGTGCGTCGCGCGGCTGGGCATGCAGCCATTTTTCGGCCTGCTCGATCTGCCGGGTCGGGCTGCTGCCGCGCACGTCGCCATACAGGGCGACCAGATCCTCGTTCCACTCACGCCCGAGTGCGGCCTCCAGAATATCCAGCGCCGTATCGTGCCCGCCGCGTTGCATGAAGGCGCGGGCAGCGGCACGCGCCATCCACGGATCGGTCTTGAAATCGGCCGGAATTTTCTTCCAGTATTCCAGCAGACCGCGATCGTCTTCGGCGCGGCGCTTGAGATTTTCCGCATACACCATGCGCCGGCTCTGGACGGCGACGCCCGGCTCCAGCGCATTGCTGCGGACCAGTACATCGAGCAGGCGTTCGGCTTCATCCCACTGTCCCGTCATCTGTCTGGCCTTGAGTTCGAGCCGCAACAGCGCAGTGTGCTGGGGCGCGATCTCCCTGGCCCGGTTGATCGCCACCAGCGCCGCCGTGGCATCCTTGGTGTCGAGGCATGCCTCGGCCTCGAACAACAGCGCCGCGAGTTCAGCGCCGTGTTCGGTGGCTTCCCGTATGTGCCGTTCGCGCTGCGCGATCGCCCGCATCTCCTGTGCCGAACGGGCTGCCAGCACGCGCGCCAGGCCGATCCGGGTCTCGTCCCCCTGCCATTTTCCGAGGGATTCCTCGGCGTCCTGATAGCGGCATTCAGCATATGCCTGCAGACCGCCAACGAAATTCTGGTCGCGTTTGCGTGCGGCCCGGCGCTCGCGCTGTTCGCGCACGATGCCGGGCAGATTGAGGGTGAGCATGGCCAGGCGCAGCAGCACGATGCCGCCCACCACCATCCCGACCACCGCCAGCACAAAGCCGATGAAGGATATTTCCATCCGCCACGGCGGATAGACCAGCACGACATAACCTGGATCGTAGCGTCCTGCCATCGCCAGGGCGACTGCCAGCACGGCCACGATGAGAAGCGAGATCAGCCAGCGCAATTTAATGTTCTCCCTTGTAGGCATCGAGCGCGGCCAGGCTGGCATCGATGCCCGGCAGCTTGATGGCAATCTGCAGGCTGGCCAGGCGCTTGACTTCCTTGATGGCATCGGCGACCCCGGCATCGCGCGTATTGAAATAGCGTTCAAGCATGTTCAGCACCGCGCGCAGGTCCGCGCGGAATGCCGCCTGATCCTGCGACAGCAGCCCCAGCCTCGCCGACAGCAGGCGCAGGCGCAGGTTCTCGCGCAGGAAATAGGCCTGATCAGGCGGCAGCAGCACCGCTTCGTTGCCTTCCACGCGGCGGATCTGCACCAGGTGCTTCAGTTCTGCCCACAACTCCTGACCGAAGTTGGCCGCCTGCACGCTGCGCGGCGCGGGTACCGCTTCGGAGACCTGCGCGCTGGCCAGCGGCCAGTCCATGTGGTGCGCCACCAGCGCCTCGATGCGGGCGCTCATTCCCACTTCGTCAACCGAGGGGGCTGCCCGCAGGTTGGCCAGATCGACGGCTATGGCACGACGCAACGCGGTGAACTGTGGCTTGTTCAGGCGCTGCAGCCGGGTATCGGCCCCTTCCAGCGCGATGATCGCCGCCTTCACGTTGCCCACCAGCTGCAACTGCTGCGCGGCCGTCAGCAACACCTGCTCGATTTCAGCCAGCGTCCATTGATCGCGGCCCTGCGCCAGATCCTTGTACAGGGACTCGAGTGCGAGCTGCTGCTGCTGCGACGTCGCCATCTGGCTTTCGATATGCGCGACCTTTTCGCCAATCTGGCGCATCGCATCGTCGGCATTGCGCGCCAGCAGCCGGGATTCGCTCGTCTCCTTGCCCGATTCGGCCAGCCGGCGTCCCAGTTCGGTTTTCAGATCGCGGATGCGTTCACGGCTGTCGGACCAGGACCATCCCGCTGCCGCCAAAGCCAGCACGGACACCAGCATGGCAACGAGCGGCAGGGGATGGATACGGGATTGCGGCGTTGCCACGGCTGGCGCAGGAGGCGTGGCAGATGTTTCGGGGGTGTCATTCATGTTTTAGAGCCTGTCTTGTTCCTGAACCAGTTAACCAGACCATCCAGCAAGCCATCGTCGCCGCCTGGCGTGGTGATGACGCGCGCAATGCCGAAGCGACGAGCCGTTTCGGCGATTTTCTCATGCGGGGCGAAAAGCGGGGTGGCGGCGAGCAGGGGCGCACCCGGCTCACCCAGCAAGCGGGCCAGGTTGTACAGCGTCTCCGCGCTGGCGATCGTCACGGCATCGATGCCGCCCGCCCGCCAGCGGGCCAGCAGGCGTGAAGGATCGGCAGGCGGACAGGTTCGCCGGTAGCACTCCATGAAATGCACGTCCGCTCCGCGCGCACGCAGGGTGTCGGACATGAGCGGACGGCCGCCGACGCCGCGCACGATCACCACGCGCTGACCCGCCACGGCCTGCAGCTCCGGCAACGCCAGCAGCGCCTCGCTGTCCTGGCCGTCCGGCGTGACTGCCCCTTCAAGCCCTTGCACCACCAGTGCGCGGGCGGTGCCGGGGCCGACCGCAAAAAACCGGCCGGCATCCGGCAGGGTGCCGCGTGCGCGAATCGCCGCCAGGCCGTACTGCGCGGCGTTGGGACTGACGAAAATCACGATATCGGCGCCGGCCAGATACGCGAGCGCATCCGCCAGCCCATCCAGCGCGACCGGCTCGATGCCGAGCGCGGGAAACACGAACGCTTCGCCACCCGCCTCAACCACCTTCTGCGCCAGCGACCCCGCCTGATGGGCCGGGCGCGTCACCAGAACGGTGCGGCCGTCCAGCGGCAGCATCACGGCAAGGCGTCGAGGATGGCGCGTGCGCCCTGCGTCAGCAGCTTGTCGGCCAGCGTCTGCCCGACCGCTTCGGGATCGGCTGCGTCGCCTTCCGCACGATCATGAATGAAGCCGCTGCCATCCGGATTCGCCACGAAGCCATTGAGCAGCAGCCGGCCATCGCGCAGCACGGCGTGCGCACCCAGCGGGACCTGACAGCTGCCGCCGAGGACACGGCTGACCTGGCGCTCGGCGCGTACGCAGGCGGCGGTTTCAGGATGATTCAACGCCGCCAGCATGGCGGCCACGTCGCGGCTGTCGCGGCGGATCTCGATGCCGAGCGCACCCTGGCCGGCGGCGGGAATGCTGTCCTCCACGGACAGCAGGCTCTTGATGCGATCGCCGAGGCCAAGCCGCTTGAGACCCGCGGCCGCCAGCAGGATCGCGTCGAACTGGCCCTCGTCGAGCTTTTTCAGCCGCGTGCCGACGTTGCCGCGTAGCGGCTTCACGGTCAGATGGGGATAGCGCGCGCGCAGTTGCGCTTCGCGGCGCAGGCTGGAAGTGCCGACCACGCTGCCGGGCGGCAAATCGGACAGGTGTGCATGGCGGTTCGACACGAAGGCGTCGCGCGGATCCTCACGCTCGCCGATCACCGCCAGTTCGAAACCGGGCGGCAGCTCCATCGGCACGTCCTTCATCGAATGCACCGCGAGGTCGGCCTGACCGGCCTCCAGCGCCACCTCGAGCTCCTTGACGAACAGGCCCTTGCCGCCGATCTTGGACAGCGTGACGTCGAGGATCTGATCGCCCCGCGTAGTCATGCCCAGAATATTCACCGTGCAGTCGGGATGGAGGGCGCGCAGGCGGTCGCGAATATGCTCGGCCTGCCACATGGCAAGGGCGCTTTCACGGGAGGCGATGGTCAGGGTGTGCATGCGGTAGGAATAAACTGTTTGACTTGGCAAATGATGGCGCGATACTGGCGATCATGATGTACCCGAAACCACTCGAAGGCAGGGCGACCATCGCGTGGCGAATCGCGGTCTGGGCGCTGATTTTAACATGGGGGCTGGCGCTTTCCGGCGTGGCGCGCGCGGCGGACGGGCTGGTCCACGCAAAGAATTTCCAGACCGACGCGCGCACGGCCGCCACGCGACAGGTGCCCATCCTGGTCGTGTTCACCACGCCGGACTGCCCGTATTGCGAACGCGTCAAGCACGACTACCTGATCCCCATGCACAAGGATCCCGCCTACCGCACGCGCGTCATCATCCGGGAGGTGACGATCGGCAGCACCGGACCGTTGACCGACTTTGACGGCAAGCCGACCACCGAAGGCGCCTTTGCCGCCGCACACAAGGTTTTCATGGTGCCCACCGTCCAGGTCTTCGACACCCAGGGCCACGACGTCGGCGATGCCATCGTCGGTCTCTTGATCCCGGATTTCTATTTCGGTTATCTGGAAAACGCCATCGACGCGGGCGTGAACAAAGTACGCGGCAAATAACTGCGGCCGCGCCGGCATTGCCCGTCCGCCGGATGGCGCCGCCCGGCGGACGGGCAATGCCGTTCGTCCCTGCATACGTCGATTTCCCAAGCCAGGCAGGCTGCTAGAATTCCGCCATGCAGGACGCGCAGACATGAAAACCCTTCTGGCCGACGACCATCCGCTCATGCGCGCGGGCGTGCGGCAGGTGTTATCGCAACTGGAACCGCCGGTCGAGATCATCGACGCCCACGATTATCCCAGCCTGTTTGCGCAGACCGCACTGCATCCCGACCTGGACCTGGCACTGGTGGATCTGAACATGCCCGGCTTCATAGGGATGCAGGGCATCGCCCAGTACCGAAACCGCTTCCCCGACGTCCCTCTGGTGGTGCTGTCCGCCTCCGAATCGCCGCACGATATCCGGAATGCACTGGAAGCCGGCGCGCTCGGCTACATCCCCAAGGCCGCCCCCACAGCCGTGATGCTGGTGGCGTTGCGCCAGGTCCTGGCAGGCGACCTATTCGTACCAACCTGCCTGGGCAACGGCCACGGCGGACCGCATGCGGTGGTGCCGGTTGATCTGGAGGTCTTGCGGGACAGCGGATTGACCGCGCGCCAGCTGGAAGTGGCGCGCCTGTTGGCACAGGGCAGCGCCAACAAGGCCATTGCCGCCATGCTGGCCATGTCGGAAAGCACGGTGAAGGTGCATACCACGGCCATTTTCCGTGCACTGGGCGTCAGCAATCGCACCGAGGCCATACTTGCCATCCAGCGGCTGACGATCCACGGTTCGTGACCTTCCTGCGCGCCTGGCTCCGCCGTCTGCCGCATCTCAGCATCCGCAGCCGCGTGCTGCTGATCGCCCTGCTGCCCGCGCTGCTCGCCGAGTCCGGCATGGTGGCCTACTTCACTTCGCAGACGCTTGCCACTGCCGAAAACGCACTGCACGCCCGCGCGACCAGCGCCGCCCGCCATCTGGCCGAAACCTTGCCCTATGCGCTGGCCCGTGGCGATACGGCGCTGGCCCGCCGCCTGCTCGAAACCGAGGCCCACAACAGCCGGCTTGCGTTTGCCCGCGTCACGCACCCACAGGGGCCCACGCTGATCGATACGGGCAATGCCCCCGGAAGCGGACGCCTCGACGTCCGCTTCCGGGAACGCGCCAGCATCCTCTTGCCCTCCGGCTCGGCGATTCAAGCCAGCGCCCTGGCGCATGCACCCGACGCCACCCACGGCTTGCTGGGCGAAGTCGAGGTCGGCGTCAGGCTGGACCAGATCGCCACGTTCAAGCAGGACACCCTGATGCATGCTGTCCTGCTCATGCTGCTGGCCATGTCGCTTACCGGAGCGCTGGCCTGGCGACTGTCCAACCGGCTGGCCGGCCAGTTGCGGCATGTCGGCCGCGTGGTCGAAATGCTTGCCTGCGATGACCTCACGGTACGCACCCGCTTGCCGCCCGAAGGTGAAATCGGCGCACTCGCCACGGGCGTGAACAACATGGCCGAGGCTTTGCAGACGCATCGCAGCGAACTGGAGCGGCGCATCCGGGAAGCCACCGCAGATCTCGCCGCGAAAAAGGACATGGCAGAACGCGCCAATCAGGCCAAATCGCGTTTTTTCGCCGCGGCCAGTCACGATCTGCGGCAACCGCTGCATGCCCTGTCGCTGTTTGTCGCCGCGCTCAAGGCACGCAACCAGCAGGCCGAAGCGCAGATCCTGATCGACAACATCGAAGCCTCCACTGCGGCCATGGAACTGCTGTTCAATTCGCTGCTCGATATCTCGCGGCTCGACGCCGGCGTCATCGAAGCGCATCCGGCGCATTTCTCGCTGCAGAAAATGCTGTATGACCTCGAGCAACAGTTCAGTGCATTGGCCGCGGAGAAGCAGTTGCGGCTGCGTTTCCGCCCGTGTGATTTCACCCTGTATAGCGACCCGCTGCTGATCGAGCGCATCCTGGCCAACCTGATCGCCAATGCCATCCGCCATACCGACGATGGCGGCGTGCTGGTGACCTGCCGCCGCCACGGCCGTTCGGTGCGACTCAGCGTGATCGATACCGGGCGCGGCATTCCGCCCGATCAGCAGAAGAACGTGTTCCAGGAATTCGTGCAGCTGCACAATCCGGCGCGCGATCGCAGCAAGGGGCTGGGACTCGGGCTGGCCATCGTGTCGCGCCTCGGCCGGCTGCTGGGACTTCGCATCGACCTGCGTTCGTGGCCGGATCACGGTTCGGCCTTCAGTCTCGACGTGCCGTGCGGCGACGCCCGGCTGGTCCGGACACCTGCCCCCGCCAACACGCCCGGCCCCATCCCGGTCGACGCACTGGTGCTGCTGGTGGACGACGAAACGGCGATCCTGCGCGGCATGGCCGAACTGTTCGACAACTGGAACATCGACCTCGTCACCGCACACAGTACCGACGAAGCCGAACACTGGCTTGACAGCCTCGGCCGCATCCCCGATGTCATCGTGTCCGATTATCGTCTGCCCGACGACACCGACGGCGTCGAGGTCATCACCCGCCTGCGCAAAAAATTTGCCCGCGACATCCCCGCCATTCTGGTCACCGGCGACACCGCGCCCGACACCATCCTGCGCATCAGCCAGGCAGGGATTCCAATGCTGCACAAGCCGCTGCGCCCAGCCAAACTGCGCGCCCTGCTCACCCACCTGATCCAGCAGGCACGTACCACCATGGGATAATCCACTCCCCACTCCCCACTCACCACTCACCACTCACCACTCACCACTCCCCACTCACCACCATGCACCTACATATCCTCGGCATCTGCGGCACCTTCATGGGCGGCATCGCCGCCATTGCCCGCGCCGCCGGCCACACCGTCACCGGTTGCGACGCCAACGTCTACCCGCCGATGTCCGACCAGCTGCGCGCGCTCGGCATCGATCTCATCGAAGGCTACGACGCCAAACAAGCCGGCATCAAGGCCGACATCTTTGTCGTCGGCAACGTCGTCACCCGCGGCAATCCGTTGATGGAGGCCATTCTCGAACGCAACCTCGCCTACACCTCCGGCCCGCAATGGCTGGCCGACAACGTCCTGCACGACAAATGGGTGCTGGCGGTGGCGGGCACCCACGGCAAGACCACCACCGCCGCGATGCTGGCGTGGATCCTCGACGACGCCCACATGCGTCCGGGCTTCCTCATCGGCGGCGTACCGCAGAATTTCGAAGTCTCTGCCCGGCTGACCGACAGCCCCTTCTTCGTCATCGAAGCCGACGAATACGACACCGCCTTCTTCGACAAGCGCTCCAAGTTCGTCCACTACCGCCCGCGCACCGTCATCCTCAACAACCTCGAGTACGACCATGCCGACATCTTCCCCGATCTCGCCGCCATCGAGACCCAGTTTCACCACCTGGTGCGTACCGTGCCCGGCAACGGCCTCATCGTCGCCAACGGCCGCGCGCCCGCACTCGAGCGCGTATTCGAACGCGGTTTGTGGACCCCGGTAGAACGTTTCGACCGCGCCGGTGGCTGGAGCGCCGGCGAACCCGACGCCGACGGCAGCTTCGACGTCCTGTTCGACAGCGTGCCGCAGGGCCGCGTGAACTGGACGCTCATCGGCGAACACAACCGCATGAATGCGCTCGCCGCCATCGCCGCCGCCCGCCATGCCGGCGTGCCCGCCGCGGCCGCGATCGACGCCTTGAGCCGCTTCGAGAACGTCAAGCGGCGCATGGAAATTCGCGGCAGCGTGCACGGCATCACCGTCTACGACGATTTCGCCCACCATCCCACCGCCATCGCCACCACTGTCGAAGGCCTGCGCCGCAAGGTCGGAACAGCGCGCATCCTCGCCGTACTCGAACCGCGTTCCAACACCATGAAGCTCGGCGTCATGAAAGCTGCGCTGCCTGCCAGCCTCGCCGGTGCCGACCTCGTCTACTGCTACGGCGCCACCCTCGGCTGGGACGCGCGCGAAGCGCTCGCCCCGCTCGGCGCCAAGGCGCGCGTGTTCGACGATCTCGACACGCTCGTCGCGCAGCTCGTCGAAGACGGCCGCCCCGACGACCACGTGCTGATGATGAGCAACGGCGGCTTCGGCGGCATCCACGCCAGGCTGCTGGATGCGCTGCATCATCACTATCACGAGGATATTGTGCTGACGCCGATGCATCGGCATGGGGGGTATGCGTAAGGGAATGTTGTCATTGCGAGGCGCGTAGCGGCGAAGCAATCCAGTTCTGCGCTTGCACTCCGCCACGGATTGTATAGCGCACCAACCCACGCACCGTTCGCGCTGAGCCTGTCGAAGCGCTGTCAACGATAGTGAAGGATTTCGCAAGACCGCTGACCGTTGGCCGGGGGTTGCCCGGCGGCAAGTCACTTTTCTTGTCTCGCCAAGAAAAGTAACCAAAAGAAGGCGACCCCAACATCCCCGAAACCCCGAAGCTCAAGCGCGCCGAGCGGGCGGCAAAGAACTCGCCCCGCTTTTGCTGGGCTGATTTCATTTTTGTGAGCGGGGCTCAAACACCTTTGCCGCTGATCCGCCCGCCACACTTGATCTTCGGCGGGGCTGTAAGGGGAGGAAAGTCAAAACCAGGACAACGATGACTGGACAGTTTAAGCAACTATGTGCGACATGCCTGTTTTGGGCATCAAGCAGATATCAACGTCGCCTTATCAGATACATGACAAGAACAAAGGCAAGCAGTACATACAAAGCATAAAAACGGTCAGTTTGGATTTCTATTGCAAGCGTCCGTAATTCTCGAAGTATTCCGACCCAATCCATGTCTGCCTCTGCACTCTATATCAAGTTAGAGGCAGTCTAAGGGGCGTTCTCCAAGCAACGTAATTAACCGGCGTTAGTAATCCAAGCGAAGCACGATTTCAAAAGGTCATCGAGTCCGATGATCTCCTTGAGGAAGGTGTCCCCATCAGTCATCACCGCCCTGGTTTTGACTTTCCTCCCCTTACAGCCCCGCCGGAAATCGAGCCTGCCGGGCAGATCAGCGGCGAAGGTGTTTGAGCCCCGCCCACAGAAAACAAATTAAAAACAACAAGGCGGGGCGAGTTCTTCGCCGCCCGTCCGGCAGGTTCGATTTCCGGGGTTTCGGGGCTGTCGGGGTGCCCTTCTTTTGGTTTCTTTTCTTGGGCAAGCAAGAAAAGAAACTTGCCGCCGGGCAACCCCCGGCCAACGGTCAGTTGTCCTGCGGACACCTCCCCTACAACGAACAGGCCCTTCGACAAGCTCAGGGCGAACGGGCCGAGGAATGCGCTTCGACAGGCTCAGGGCGGACGGTGCGGGGTGGCGGTGCGCTATGCAATATTCAACGAAGTGCGAGCGCAGACTGGATAGCTTCGCCACCGTGCGACGCTCAATGACGGCACCCCGCCCCGGATTTCTGGAATCCCCCTGCGCCCGGTAAAATCCGAGGATGATTGTCTACCTCCACGGCTTCAATTCCTCCCCCGCTTCCGGCAAAGCCAAGCTTCTCGGCGAGCACATGGCCAGTCTCGGCCGCACAGCGGACTATTACTGCCCGACCTTGCCCAACAGCCCGGGCGAAGCCATCGCCCGGGTTGAAGCGCATCTGGCGCAGCGCCAGACCGAACCGGTCACCCTGGTCGGCAGCTCGCTGGGCGGCTTCTACGCCACCCATCTGGCGGAGAAGCATGGCTGGAAAGCGGTGCTGGTGAACCCGGCGGTCCACGCGCACGTTCTGATGCGCGGCGCGCTCGGCCCGCAGACCAACTGGCACAGCGGCGAAAAGTGGCAGTTCACCGAAGCGCATCTGGCCGGCCTCGCCGCGCTCGACGTCCCCGCGATCACCCGCCCCGAGCGCTACCTGCTGCTGGTACAGACCGGCGACGAGGTCATCGACTATCGCGACGCCGTCGCCTATTACGCGGGCGCCGCACAGATCGTCGAGAACGGCGGTGACCACGGCTTTCGCGGATTCGAACGCCACTTCCAAACCATTCTGGATTTCTGATTTTTCATGTATCTCATCTTTGAAGAGGACGGCCATTTCAAGGCCGGCTCCCTCCTGTCCGAGACCGACGCGACGGTACAGGTGGAGACGGCTTCGGGCAAGCGCAGCAAGATCAAGACGGCCAGCATCCTGCTGCGCTTCGCGGCGCCCGCCCCGGCCGAGGTGATGGCTGCAGCCGGGACGCTGGCGGAAGAGCTCGATGCCGACTTTCTGTGGGAAGTGGCCGGTAGCGACGAATTCGGCTTCGAGCAACTGGCGCAGGAATATTACGGCCACACGCCACAGCCGGCGGAGTCGGTGGCGCTATTGATGACATTGCATGCGTCGCCGATCCATTTCCATAAAAAAGGCCGGGGGCGATATCGCCCCGCACCGGCCGAAACGCTGGCGGCCGCCAAAGCCGGGCTGGAAAAAAAGCGCCTCGCTGCGGAAAGGCAGGCCCATCTTGCCGCCGAACTCGCCGCCTTCCGTCTGCCCGCGGAATACACCTCGCTGATTCCGCGCATTCTCATCGCGCCGGACAAGAACACCCTGGAGTACAAAGCGCTGGCGGACGCCGCCGCGGCGACCGGCCTGTCTCAATTAAGACTCATCGAACGCTGCGGCGCGATTCCCTCGACGTTCGATTTCCATCTGGCGACCTTTCTGCTGGAATATTTTCCGTGCGGCACCGGATTCCCGGACGTCGCCGAGCCGCGCGATCCCCCGGCATTGCAGAAGCGAGCCGTCCGCGCGTTCTCGATCGACGATGAGGCCACCACCGAAATCGATGATGCCCTGTCGGTCGAGTGGCGCGACGACGGCAGCATCTGCGTCGGCATCCATATCGCAGCGCCCGCGCTCGGCGTCGCGCCGGATTCGGAATTCGACAGGATGGCGCGCGAACGCCTGTCTACCGTGTACTACCCGGGCAGCAAGATCACCATGCTGCCCGAGCCGTTGATCCACCATTACACGCTGGGCGAGGCGCACGACTGTCCGGTGCTGTCGCTGTATCTCGACGTGGCATCCGACCTGCGCGTGCGCGGGACCGAAACCCGGCTGGAAATGGTGCACATTGCCGACAATCTGCGCCACGAAACGCTGGAGGCGCAATTCAACGACGACACCCTGCGCAACCCCGCAGTGCCCGATTATCCTTACCGCCGCGAGCTGGAATGGCTGCACGATTTCACCGCCGTGCTGGAAGCCGGGCGCGGCAAGACCAGCACCGTGGATCGTGTCGACTACAACTTCAGGATTGACGGCGAGCACATCAGCATCACCCCGCGCAAGCGCGGCAGCCCGATCGACAAGGTGGTGTCGGAACTGATGATCTTCGCCAATGCGCACTGGGGCGGCTGGCTGGCGGAAAACCGCATACCCGGCATCTACCGCGCGCAAGCCAACGGCAAAACGCGCATGACGACCGCCCCCGACCCGCATCAGGGTCTGGGCGTCGATCAATATGCGTGGGCGACGTCGCCGCTGCGGCGTTACGTCGATCTGGTCAACCAGCGCCAGCTGATCAGCCTGGTGCAGGGCAGCGATCCGGTCTATCCACCCCGGAGCGAAGCCCTGTTCACGGTGGTGCGCGAATTCGAACTGGCCTACGATGCCTACAATGAATTCCAGCGTCGCCTTGAGCGCTACTTGATGCTGCGCTGGCTGATCCAGGAAAACGTGAGCGAAGTCACCGCCCGCATCATCCGGGAAGACCTGGTGCGCTTCGACACCTTGCCGATGGTGACGCGCGCGCCTTCGGTGGCGGGCATTCTCCCGGGGTCGCGGGTATCCCTTGCGATTTCCCATATCGACCTGCTCGACATCAGCTTCCATGCCGAATACCGGGAGACTCTGGAAGCGCCGCCTGACAGCGGCGCCGTGCTTCCGTAGAATCGGTCCTGCCTCCATATCCGGTCTGTTTCGTGTCCGCCCCGCCTCCCGCTCTCGCCGCTCCCTCCAAACAAGGCACACGCATGGCACTGGCCCTGCTGGCGTCAGCGGCGGTACATGGCATGGTGCTGTCGACCCAGTTCGTGCACGTCAACCCGCGGCTGTTCGAGGATTCCAACCTGCCGATGGAAGTCGTGCTGGTCAACGCCAGGACTGCGGAATCACCGCTCAATCCGGATGCGCTGGCGCAGGTCAATCTGGCGGGTGGCGGCAATACCGACGAAGACCGGCGACTGAAAAGCCCACTTCCCGCCAGTTCCCGCTCCCAGACCGGAACCGGGGAGGCGGCCTTGCAGGCCAAGGTGAGCGCGCTCGAGCAGCAGGCCAAGGCGCTGCTGAGCCAGCTGAAACCCGATGGCCCGCTGCCACCCCCTTCGCCCGTGACGACCCCGGCCCCCGTCCCGCCCACCGTGGACGCCAGCCAGCTCAATGCGCAGGCACGCGAAATGGCGCAGTTGCAGGCGCGCATCTCGCAGCAGTGGGATGAGTATCAGAAACGCCCCAAACGTGCGTTCGTCGGTGCCAATGTGCGTGAATATGCCTTTGCCCGCTACGTGGAAGACTGGGTCGCCAAGGTCGAGCGCATCGGCAACGTCAACTATCCCGAAGCCGCACGCCGCCAGGGCATCTATGGCAGCCTGCGACTGACGGTATCGATTTATTCCGACGGACGGATCGAGACCGTCGACATCGACAGCACGTCCGGTTCCAAGATCCTCGACGCCGCGGCGATCAGGATCGTCCAGCTCGCTGCACCCTACGCGCCTTTTCCCGACGACATGCGGAAAAAAGCCGACATTCTGTCGATCACCCGCACCTGGACCTTCACGCGCTCCGACCAGCTCGTCGGGACTGACTGAATCCCGTCATGTCCACCCTGCGCACCGCCGGACACGGCGGCGCCTTCGCTTCAGCCCTTCGAGAATAATCCAATATCAATCAACAGCTTATTGGATAGTGGCTACACAAGGCATGCCGATTGCTCCGTTCAGGAAAAACCGGCGCTGGATCTCTTCCCCGGCCGTCCCCGAATGACAGGAGCTCACATGACCCGATTCAATCGATTTGCCGCGCTGCTGGGTGTTGCGCTGGTGTCCACCCAGGCGCACGCCGTAGACGTGTCCTTCACCTCCGGTGCCGGACTCGCACAGAGTTATGGCAATACCTACACCACCACGACGGATGGCCTGACGGTCTCGGCCAGCGCCTGGTCGAACACGGGGCGCGCCAACCAGTTCGCACAGGCGGCCCTGACTCTCACGCCGGGTGTCGGCCTGGGCGTATGCAGCAGCCAGGAAAAAGCCGGCTGCACGGCCAAGAATTTTGCCGACGCGCTGGGCAACAAGGGCGCCGACGACCTGATCCTGTTCACGTTCTCCAGTGCGGTCACGCTGCAGTCTCTGTCCATGATCCAGTTCGGCGGCGATTCCGATCTCAGTCTCTGGGCCGGCGCCGGGGCCTTCAGCCCGGCCGGGCTGAAGGCTGGCCTGATGGGTACGGCGACCTTGTACGACAACACCAGCAATGTGGAGGGCATCCGTGACGTCAACCTCGCCAGTTTCACCGGAAGCTACGACTGGCTGGCGGTGGCGGCCCGGATCGGCCAGAACGACGACTTTGCCAAGTTGCGAGCCCTGACGATCACCCCCGTGGCCCAGCCGGTACCGGATGCCGCCCCCTGGATGACGATGCTGGCCGGCCTGGGGCTGGTCGGCTTCCGCGTGAGCCGGCGCCGGCAAATCTGATCTGCCGCACCTTCCCGCAACGACCCGCCGAGTGGCGGGTTTTTTATTGCCCGCGCATTTCCTGTGTCCCGGACGTGTCCCGAAGGGTATTTGATCGCTTTATCGCGTGATAAAATATCAGATTACTCTAATGTTTTTATTTGATTCCGCTTCTGGAGACCTTCATGCATACCGGCACCACCCTGACCCAGTTCATCATCGAAGAACAGCGCCGCACCGCCGGCGCCACCGGCGATTTCACCTCGCTCCTGAACGACGTCGTCACCGCCTGCAAGGCGATTTCCAATGTCGTCAACAAGGGCGCGCTGCTGGGCGTGATGGGCTCGCTCGATTCCGAAAACGTGCAGGGCGAGACGCAGAAGAAGCTCGACGTCATCACCAACGACATCATGATCCGTTCCAACGAGTGGGCCGGCCACCTCGCCGGCATGGCGTCGGAAGAGATGGACGACGTCTACGCCATTCCCGGCCAGTATCCGCTCGGCAAATATCTTCTGGTCTTTGATCCGCTCGACGGCTCCAGCAACGTCGACGTCAACATCTCGGTCGGCACCATTTTCTCGATCCTCAAGGCACCGGTCGCCGGCCGCACCGCCAAGGCGGAAGATTTCCTGCAGGCCGGCACCCGGCAGGTGTGCGCGGGCTACGCAATCTACGGCTCGTCGACCATGCTGGTGCTGACCTTCGGCCACGGCACGAATGGTTTTACTTTGGATCGCGACGTCGGCGAGTTCGTGCTGACCCACCCCAACATGACCATCCCGACCGAAACCAGGGAGTTCGCGATCAACGCGTCCAACATGCGTTTCTGGGAAAAGCCGGTGCAGCGCTACGTCGACGAATGTCTCGCCGGCAAGACCGGCCCGCGCGGCAAGGATTTCAACATGCGCTGGGTCGCCTCGATGGTCGCCGAAGTGCACCGCATCCTCACCCGCGGCGGCATCTTCATGTACCCCAAGGACACCAAGGACCCCGCCAAGGCCGGCAAGCTGCGCCTGCTGTACGAGGCCAACCCGATGGCCTTCATCGTCGAACAGGCGGGCGGTGCCGCCACCACGGGCCGCGAGCGTATCCTCGATCTGAACCCGGAAGACCTGCATCAGCGTGTGCCGGTGATCCTGGGTTCCAGAGTCGAAGTGGATACCGTGACCGGCTACCACCACGAGCAAGCAGCCTGAGCCCGTGCCTCGCGGCAGGCCTCAGGCCGCTGCCCGGCGCAAGCCTGCCCGCATCAGCTTGACGCATTCGTCCGGTGGCAGGGGCCGGCTGAACAGATAGCCCTGCGCCTGGTCGCAATGATGAGCCCGCAGATACGCCAGTTGCGCATCGGTCTCGACGCCTTCCGCGACCACGGTCAGGCCGAGGCTGCCGGCCAGCGCGATGATGGTGCGCACGATGGCGGTGTCATTCTCGTCGCCGGGAATATCGCGGATGAACGAGCGGTCGATCTTCAGGCAATGGATGGGAAAGCTCTTCAGATAGCTCAGTGAGGAATAACCCGTGCCGAAATCGTCCACCGCGATGCGAAGCCCCAGCCGCTCCAGTTCGGTCAGCACGGTCGCGGCAACCGCCCGGTTGTCCATGATCGACGACTCGGTGATCTCCAGTTCCAGATCGCTCGCCGCCAGCCCGGTATCGCGCAGGGCGGCACTGACTTCTTCCGCCAGATCCTTCTGGCGAAACTGGCGCGCCGACAGGTTGACCGCCATGGTGCCGACGGGCAGGCCCGCGTCCTGCCAGACGCGCATTTGGCGGCAGGCCTCGCGCACCACCCAGTCGCCGATCGGCAGGATGAGGCCGGTATGTTCGGCCACCGGGATGAATTCATCGGGGCTGACCATGCCCAGTTCCGCCGACTGCCAGCGCAACAGCGCCTCCCACCCCATCAGGCTGCCCGTCCGGATTTCCAGCTTGGGCTGGTAGTGCAGCGTCAGCTCCTTGCGTTCGAGCGCCTGCTTGAGGCGCGCTTCCAGCAGCACACGGCGCTGGATTTCTTCGGACAGATCATGACTGAACACCCGCAAGCAGTTCCGGCCGGCCGCTTTGGCGCGATGCAGGGCCAGGTCGGCATAGCGCATCAGGACGCTGGCCGACTCACCGTCGGCCGGATAACTGACGATGCCGATGCTGACGCCGATCCCCAGACGATCGCTGCCGATATCGAATTCCCGCCCCATGGCGTCCAGCAGGGTCTGCCCGACCTGCCTCGCCTGTTCGGAGGTGGTGCGCGCCAGCAGGATCATGAATTCGTCGCCGCTGAAACGGGCCAGGAAAGCCGGGGCGGGTAGCGTTGCCCGGATACGCCCGGCCACCGCCACCAGCAGCAGGTCGCCGTATTCGTGGCCCAGCGTGTCGTTCACGTTCTGGAAATGGTCGAGATCCAGCAGCATCACGGTACAGGGTTCTGTCTCATCGCCGTAACGAATGGACTGGTTGAGCCGCTCGCTGAACGCGGTCCGGTTCGGCAACCCGGTCAGATCGTCATGCGTGAGCATATGGCGCATCTGGCGGAACGGCCGGCTCACCGCCTCGGCATAGATCGCGCGATAGAGAAAATAATAGGCAAACACCTTGTAGGTATGCCCCAGCAGGCTAGCCGTGCTGCTCACCTGCACATAGACGACGAAGAAGAGCTCGGCCGCCGCCATCAGCAGCAAGGCCAGCATCAGGCTCTCGAAATCGCAGTGGGTGATCAGCCGGCGGCGCAGGTACAGCAGGACGGCAATCGCGAGGTACAGGCCGAACACGCCCCATTCGAGCGCTATCTTGAGCGGGGTCAAACCCTCGCCCATGACATACATGGCAGGAATGGCCTGGGGCACTGCCAACAGCCCCCAGGACACGCCCCCCAACAGAAGCAGAACGGCTACCCAGGCGTAGCGGCTGGCCGGAGCCTGCGTGACGGGCGTTTCCGGAAGCAGCACATACGCCAGCAGCCCGATCCCGGCGGCCAGCCGGCCGCACAGCCAGAAAAGAATGGCTTTGTGGGGGGAATTCGGGCTGACCAGGTCCGGCATGCCCAGATAGGACAGAAAATGCAGGGTGTCGAACAACGCCACTGCGAGGAACGCGCAGCCCAATGCCACGGAGCGGGTCGAGCGCAAGGTTTCCTGGGCGCCATGGCCGGTAAAGAAAACCAGCGCCGCCACCACGACGGCAAAGATTTCCATCACCGAATGGAACGCCAGGAAAACGGGGGGCGAGAGCGTCAGCTGATTGGCTGGAAAGGTCTGCCACAGCAGCAGGGGAATGCTGGCGGACAGCAGCAGTATGCCGGCAAGGCGGTGTGTGTCCTGTGCTGGCAAGCTCATTGAAGCAGGTCGTTCTCTCTGGGGTGGAGGGCCGCGCTTTTAATTGTCTGACCGATCAAAGTATTCCGGTTTTGCCGGCCCCGGTCAACGTTTTGCTGCGCGCCCGGCAGACGAAACGATAAAACATGGCGTGGCCGAAGTCGCGCCGACCACGGCGAACCCCTGCGAGCGCACGGATATATTTCAGGCATGAAGGGTTATGGCCGCTATAGTTGGAAGACAAGCCGAAAAAGTGGTGGCCTGATTTGAGGCAGATTACAATGGGAAGGCAATCATGGATACCGTCAATCTCACCCACAATTTCCTGATCGCCATGCCAGGTATGGTCGATCCCAATTTCAACGGCACGTTGACCTATATCTGCGACCACAGCACCCAGGGCGCCCTGGGCGTGGTGGTCAATCGTCCGATCGATCTCGAACTGTCGGCCCTGTTCGAGCAAATCGGATTGTCGCTGCCGGAACGCCTGCATCATGACATCGTGTATTTCGGCGGGCCGGTGCAGACCGAACGTGGATTCGTGCTGCACACGCCGCCGCTCACCTTCAGTTCCACCCTCACGGTCAATGACGTCGTCAGCCTGACCACGTCGAAGGACGTGCTGGAAGCCGTGAGCCAGGGTGCCGGACCCGAAAAATTCATGGTATCTCTGGGCTATGCGGGCTGGTCTGCAGGCCAGCTGGAGGACGAGATCATGCAGAATGCGTGGCTGTCGGTGGCCGCCGACCCGCAGGTGATTTTCGACCTGGCACCCGAGGAACGTCTGCCTGCCGCGATGAAACTGCTGGGGATCGATTTCGCCAGCCTGTCCGAAGAAGCCGGACACGCTTGAACCCGGAGCATACCCACGGCACGGTGCTGGCCCTCGACCTCGGCCTCAAGCGTACCGGCGTGGCCACGGGGGATTTGTCGATCGGCATTGCGCACCCGCTCACGGTCATTCAGGCCGACTCGACCGAAGCCCGGCTCGCCGCGCTCGCCGGACTCGTCGCTGAATGGCAGCCGGTGCTGCTGGTGCTGGGCCTGCCCGCTCATGCCGACGGCAGCGAACATGACATGACGCGGGTAGCCAGAAACTTCGCCCGTAAACTAGAATCCCGCTTCACCCTCCCGGTTTTTCTGGTGGACGAACGCCATACCAGCACGGCGGCAGAATCCGAGTTGCATGCACGCGGCATCCACGGCAGGAAAAACAAGGCGCTGACGGATGCCGTCGCCGCCCAACTCATACTGCAAGGGTTTTTTGATGCACGCCTCACTGCCTGACGCCAACACCCTGATCGTGCAGCTCGCCGACGTCATCGCGCCGGCGCTCACGCCCGATACGCTGATCGTGGGCATCCACACAGGCGGCGTATGGGTAGCCGAGCGCCTGCACGCGTTGCTGCAATGCAGCCAGCCGCTCGGCACGCTCGACATCTCGTTTTACCGCGACGACTTCTCGCGCATCGGCCTGCATCCGCAGGTCAAGCCGTCCAATCTGCCTTTCGATCTGGAAGATCGCGCCATCCTGCTGGTCGACGACGTGCTGCACAGCGGCCGCACGGTGCGCGCGGCGATGAACGAGCTGTTCGACTACGGCCGCCCCGCCTCGATCCGGCTGGCCGTGCTGGTCGACCGCGGCGGCCACGAACTGCCGATCCGCCCCGATTTCGCGGGCCTGTCCATCACCGTTCCCGACCACCGGAACATCAATCTTTCCCGCCTCGACGACGGCCATCTGACGCTTACGCTTGCATGAACCCACAACTCAGCCAGGATGGCAGGCTGCGCCACCTGCTCACCCTCGACGGCCTGCCGCGCGCCATCATCACGCAAATCCTCGACACCGCCGAATCCTTCATGGACGTGGGCGAACGCGAGGTGAAAAAAGTCCCGCTGCTGCGCGGCAAAAGCATCTTCAATCTGTTCTTCGAGCCGTCGACACGCACCCGCACGACCTTCGAGATCGCCGCCAAACGCCTCTCCGCGGACGTGGTCAACCTCAACATCGCGACCTCCAGCCAGACCAAGGGCGAGGCGATTCTCGACACGGTCGACAATCTTTCCGCCATGCACGCCGACATGTTCGTCGTGCGCCACGCACAATCCGGGGCGGCGCACTTCATCGCACAGCATGTGGCGCCGCACATCTCGGTGGTGAACGCGGGCGACGGCCGCCATGCGCATCCCACCCAGGGCTTGCTCGACATGTTCACCATCCGCCGCTTCAAGGGCGAGTTCCACAACCTGACCGTGGCGATCGTCGGCGACGTGCTGCATTCGCGCGTGGCGCGCTCGCAGATCCACGCGCTGACCACGCTGGGTGTGCCTGAAGTCCGCGTCATCGGCCCGAAAACCCTGCTCCCCACCGGGGTCGAGCAGATGGGCGTCAGGGTGTTCCACGACATGGAAGCAGGACTTGCCGGATGCGACGTGGTCATCATGCTGCGCCTGCAGAACGAGCGCATGAAAGGCGCGCGATTGCCCAGTTCGCAGGAATATTTCAAATTCTTCGGGCTGACGCCGGAAAAGCTTGCGCTCGCCAGGCCGGATGCCATCGTGATGCATCCCGGCCCGATGAACCGCGGCGTCGAGATCGCCTCCGAAGTGGCCGACGGCCCGCAGTCGGTCATCCTGCCGCAGGTGACCTACGGCATCGCGGTGCGCATGGCGGTGATGGCCATGCTGGCGGGGACGGGGAACGCATGAATATTCATATCAGGAACGGGCGCGTCATCGACCCGATGAACGAACGCGACGAAATGACCGACGTGTTCGTGACCGCGGGCAGAATCGCCGCCATCGGACAGATGCCTGCCGGCTTCCAGGCCAGCCATACGATCGACGCCACCGGCCTCGTCGTCTGCCCCGGTCTGGTCGATTTGTCGGTGCGCCTGCGTGAACCCGGTTTCGAGTACCGGGCCACACTTGAATCGGAAATGCTGGCGGCCGCCGCGGGCGGCGTGACCTCGCTCGCCTGTCCACCCGATACCGACCCGCCACTGGATGAACCGGGCCTGGTGGAAATGCTCAAGTTCCGTGCCCGCAATCTTCCCGGGCCGCGCGTCTATCCGATCGGCGCCATGACGCAGAAGCTTGAAGGACAGATGCTCACCGAAATGGCCGAACTGACCGAAGCCGGTTGCCGCGCCTTCACCCAGGCCGATGCGCCGATGACCGACACGCTGGTTTTGCTGCGCGCCATGGAATACGCCGCCACGTTCGGCTTCAGCCTGTGGTTGCGGCCGCAGGACGCGACGCTGGCGCGCGGCGGCGTCGCGCACGATGGCGCGGTGGCGACGCGTCTCGGCCTCCAGGGGATTCCGGCGCTGGCCGAAACCGTGGCGCTAGCGACCATCCTGCAACTGGCCCGCGAAACCGGCGCACGTATCCATCTTGCCCGCCTGTCGACGCGTGAGGGCATTGCCATGGTCCGGGCGGCCAAGGCGCAAGGACTCGCCGTCACCTGCGATGTGGCCTGCGCCCATGTACACCTGTCGGAGAACGACCTCATCGGTTTCGATTCGCATCTGCATCTGGTGCCGCCGCTCAGAAGCCTGCGCGACCGCGATGCCATCCGCGAAGCCTTGCGCGATGGCTCCATCGACGCGCTGTGCTCCGACCACACCCCGGTCGACGAGGACGTCAAGCTGGTGCCCTTCGGCGAATCGACGCCGGGCGCCTCGGGCGTCGAACTGCTGCTTCCGCTGACCTTGAAATGGGCGCGTGACATGCGGGTGCCCCTGCTTCGGGCGATCGACCTGATTTCCTGGAAACCGGCACAGATCCTGGGCATCCCCGGCGGAAACCTGTCGATCGGCAGTGCCGCCGATCTGTGCATATTCGACGAATCCGCCGAATGGATCGTCACCCCCAAAATCCTGTCCAGCCAGGGCGACAACACGCCTTTCCTCGATCATCCGATGCAGGGCCGGGTCCGCTACACCGTGATCGACGGTCATATCGATTTTGAATCGCCCGGCTAGGCGCGACGCCCGGCATGGGGGATAAGCATTCTGCCCCACGGGGCGCCGCCATCCTGTCGCCACTTCTGAGCCTGCTTGCGGGCGCGGCGGCCGTCGCCGGCTTCGCGCCATTCGGATTCTGGCTTCTGCCCATACTGAGCCTGACCGTGCTGTTCGCGCAGTGGTCGCGCACGCCGTCCCGGCAGGCCGGCTTTGTGACCGGGCTGGCCTGGGGGCTGGGGTTTTTCCTCACCGGCGTGAGCTGGGTCTTTGTCAGCCTGTGGGTCTATGGCGGCATGCCCATGTGGCTGGCCGGACTCGCCACCTTGTTGTTCTGCGCATTCCTCGCGCTGTTCCCGGCGACGGTCGGCGCACTGCAGGCACGGTGGCGCCACGCCCCTGCGTCGAGAATCGTGCTGCTGCTGCCGCTTGCCTGGGGCGTGTCGGAATGGATACGTGGCTGGATTTTCACCGGCTTTCCCTGGCTGGTTGCGGGTTACTCGCAAATTCCCAATGGTCCGTTGGCCGGCTATGCCCCGCTCGTCGGCGTGTACGGCATTTCGTTTCTGCTGGCACTGATGGCAGGTCTGCTGGCATGGGGCATGACACCGCGCACGTCGCGGACGTCGCGTATCTGGGCGGCGGCGGCGATCGTGACGCTCGGGGTCGGCGGTCAGGCCTTGCGCGGCGTTCAATGGACCACCCCTGACGGTGCACCGACTTCTGTCGCGCTGCTGCAGGGCAACATCCCGCAGGACATGAAGTGGCAACCCGAGAAAACCCTCGCCACACTGGACCACTACGCACGCATGGCCGCCGCCTCGCCCGCGCGCCTGATCGTCCTGCCGGAAACGGCGCTGCCGCTGTTCGAGTCCGCACTCCCTGACGCCTATCGCAAGGGTCTGATCGCCCTCGGCCGCCACAACGGCGGTGACGTGCTGGCGGGCCTGCCGACCGGCTCGCTGGACGGCGCCTACTACAACAGCGTCGCCAGTTTCGGCAGCGCGCCCAGCCAGCGTTACAGCAAGGTGCATCTGGTGCCGTTCGGCGAATACATCCCGCTGAAAAAAATATGGGGCTGGGTCATCGAAGTCCTGCACATCCCGCTCTCCGATTTCGCGCGCGGCGCGATCGACCAGCGCCCGCTCGCCATCGGTGGCCAGCGCGTCGCCGCCGACATCTGCTACGAGGACGCGTTCGGCGAGGAAATCATCCGCCAGCTGCCGCAAGCGAGCGTACTGGTCAACGTCAGCAATCTGGCCTGGTTCGGCGATTCGCTGGCGCCCTGGCAGCACGCGCAGATGTCGCAGGCGCGCGCACTGGAAACGGGGCGCATGATGCTGCGTGCGACCAATACCGGCCTGACCGCGATCATCGACGTGGACGGCCAAATCCTGGCCAGCCTGCCGCTCTTCACTGCCGGCAGCCTCAGCGGCGAGATTCAGGGGTATGCCGGCAGTACGCCGTATGTGCGCTGGGGCAATACGCCAGTACTGGCGCTGTGGGGGCTATTGGGCGTCATCCTGCTGGCAGCCGCGTTCAGGCGGCCCTGATGCGCGTGGCGTTGCGCCCTCCCCGCTTGGCTTCCAGCAGGGCCGCGTCGGCGCGCGCCAACGCCTCATTTTCCTCGCGGTCGGTACGGCTGAATTCCGACATGCCGCCACTCCAGGACAGCTTCTGCGTCACCCCCGGAATGAGCTCCACACTCTCCGGCATCTTCTCGCGCAGACGCTCGGCCAGTTCCTGTGCACGGTCGAGCGGGGTGTAGGGAAACACCACGCAGAACTCATCGCCGCCCAGGCGGGCGATGAAATCGCTGTTGCGCAGACACGACTTCAACGCGTTGCCGAACTTGATGATGAGCTGGTCGCCCGCCTCGTGGCCGAAGGTGTCGTTGACCTGCTTGAAGTTGTCGATGTCGAGAATCAGCAGGCTGTGGGTCCAGCCGTCCTTCAGCGTGGCGAACAGTTCCTTTTGCTTTTCGTCGAAGCTGCGCCGGTTGTTGACCTGCGACAGGTGATCGATCCGCGCCTGCGACGAGACTTCCTTCTGCCGTCCCAGCATGACCTTGCCAAGTTTCAGCATGGTCTCGAGCGGCATCTGAAATTCCGACAGGCTGACCGGATAATCGGCACGCAAACGCTGCTGGCGCAGATCGTTGGTGAATTTCACCAGCGTGCGCAGATTGTCGGCCACCCGGTTGCGTATGGCCAGAATGGTGGCTGCCACCAGGATGGCGATGATCAGGCTGGCCACCAGCCAGCCCAGCAGATACGGGGCGATGCTCTCAATGATCGGCGTGGCCGGGCGCCAGACGGCAATCTGCCAGGGCGTGCCCGCCAGCGCAATCAGGGTCGGATGGGTATTGCGCTTGATTGCCTGGTTGCCGCGCCGCATCAGCACCATGCTGGCATCGCCGCTGCCGCCTTGCTGCAATTCGGCATAGGCGGCAGCGTCCGGCAAGGGCAAGGTGTCGAACAGCGCCTGCAGTTGCGGCACGCTCTGCTCGACGATGACGTAGCCGAGCCGTTTCCCGTCGCTCCCGGTCACGGGATGCGACAGGGACAGATTGAACGTGGCGGTGGCCCCGCTACCGCCGTGTCCGGCATGGGTCAACAGCCGCCGGGTATCCCCCGGCAGGAAACCGGGCAGTAACTGACGCTGACCTTCCGTCACAAATAGTACGGTTGCATCCTGATTCAGCGCCTGCAGATTGGCCGCCTGCGCCTGGCACACGTCCGGCGACGCGCTGGTAAAACACGCCAGCGTCTGCGGGTGCGCGGCAATCCGCGCGGCGCTGCGCTTCATGGCATCGGCGAGAAACTCTATCTGCGTCGCCATCACCGGTTTGCCCAGTTCCTCCGGTACCAGTTGCGCCTGGGGCCGCATCAGATACATCGCGGACGTCACGAGCCCGGCCAACAGCAGCAGGGCTGCAGCCAGGATCAGACCAAATCGCGATATGGACGTATGGGGCATGACGACGCCGGGCGGCTCTCCAACCTCTTGGTATGTGTTTATCCGCAATGACGGACCGTCTGCTTCGGGCAGCCCGTCGACATGGCCTCCATGCAGCAAATTCCATGCCCGGCGTGCACGCGCCCGACCGGTCGTCCTGCCGGGTGCGCCCAGGCGCCCAATGTAAAAAACCCCGACAAACTACTGCCGCCCCGTACTGCCGAAGCCGCCCTCCCCGCGCTGGCTGTCGGCAAACGCCTCCACGATATTGAATTCTGCCTGCATCACCGGCACGATCACCAGTTGCGCCAAACGCTCCATCGGCGTCAGTTCGAACCTCTGCTGCCCTCTGTTCCACGCAGAGACCATGAGCTGGCCTTGATAATCCGAATCGATCAACCCCACCAGATTGCCCAGCACGATGCCGTGTTTGTGGCCGAGGCCGGAGCGCGGCAGGATCAGCGCGGCATAGCCGGGGTCGGCCAGATGGATGGCAAGCCCGGTGGGGATCAGCCGGGTTTCTCCGGGGGCAAGCATGATCGGGGCATCGATGCAGGCGCGCAGATCGAGCCCGGCGGAACCCGGCGTGGCGTAATGCGGCAGCTGATCGCGCAGGCGAGCGTCGAGAATCTTCACATCCATCTTCATATTCGTCGGGATTTCGTCAGTTGAGCAGGGTGGCAAGATGACGGATCAGGCGGCGCGCCTGGGTGAGTTTGTCGGCACGCGGCAGCGGGTGGCGGCCCCGGTCGTCGAACAGCACCAGTTCGGCGCCGTCCTGTCCCAGCGTGTCCTGCGCCAGGTTGCCGACCAGCAGCGGCAGCTTTTTGCGGAGGCGCTTGCTTTCGGCATGCTCGGCCAGCCGCTCGGTCTCGGCGGCAAAGCCCACGCAAAACGGAGCGCCGGGCAAGGCGGCGACCTCGGCCAGGATGTCGGGGTTGGGAACCAGGTTCAGCGTCAGGACTGCGTCATTTTTCTTGATCTTCTGTGTGGCCACAGCGTCCACCCGGTAATCGGCCACCGCCGCCACGGCGATGAATACGTCGCTCGGCAACTCGCGCAGCACCGCGTCGCGCATCTCGGCGGCGCTCTGTACGTCGATACGGCGCACGCCCGCCGGGGCATGGAGACAGGACGGCCCCGACACCAGACACACGGCGGCGCCCACCTCGGCGGCCGCCTGCGCGACGGCATAGCCCATCTTGCCGGAACTCCGGTTGGTCAGTCCGCGCACCGGATCGATGGCCTCGAAGGTGGGGCCGGCAGTGACCAACACGCGTTTGCCCGCCAGCGGACCGGCCCCCAGCAAGCCAGGCAAAGCCGCGAGAATGTCGGCCGGCTCCAGCATCCGTCCCGGGCCAGTTTCGCCGCAGGCCTGTTCGCCCGCGGCCGGCCCCAGCACGCTCACGCCGTCCGCCAGCAATTGTTCAAGATTGCGCCGGGTCGGTGCGGCCGCCCACATTTCACGGTTCATCGCCGGCGCCACCGCAAGCCCGCAGATGCGGGCGAGGCACAGGGTCGACAACAGGTCGTCGGCGCGGCCCTGCGCAAGTCTGGCCAGGAAATCAGCCGAAGCCGGCGCCACCAGCAGCAGGTCGGCATCGCGCGACAGGTGGATGTGTTCCATACCGTCGCCGCTCGCCGAATCCCACAAGGAAGCCAGCACGGGCTTGCCGGACAGCGCCTGAAACGTCAACGGGGTCACGAATTGCTGCGCGGCAACGGTCATCACGACCCTCACCTCGGCACCCGCTCTGATCAGCAGGCGGCACAACTCGGCCGCCTTGTAAGCGGCGATCCCGCCGGTCACGCCCAGAATGATTTTTTTGCCTGCCAGCGACACGGATTCGATTCCTGACGCACTTTCAATAAATAATGGCGGCATTCTACGGGAGGGGAAGGGTCATGGCGATTCGAGACTGGCCGGAAGACGCGCGCCCACGGGAGAAACTCCTGAAACAGGGCGCCGTGGCCCTGACCGACGCCGAACTGGTCGCGGTGTTCCTGCGCACAGGCGTCATCGGCAAAAGCGCGGTCGATCTCGGACGTGAGCTGATCGAGCGTTTTGGCGGCCTGGGAGGCCTGTGCCGTGCCGATAAAAAAACCGCCTGCGAAGCGCCCGGCGTCGGCGAAGCCAAATACGCACTGCTACAGGCGGTGATGGAAATGGCGCGCCGCACCCTGGCCGAAGACATGCAGAAGGGCGACGCCCTCGCCTCTCCCGCCGCCGTGCGCGACTATCTGCGGCTGCTCTTGCGCGGCAAGGAATACGAAGTGTTCTGCTGCGTGTTTCTCGATGCGCAAAACCGCGTGATCGCGGTGGAAGAACTGTTTCGCGGCACGCTGACGCAGACCAGCGTCTACCCGCGCGAGATCATCAAGCGCGCACTGGCGCATAACGCCGCCGCGTTGATTCTGGCGCACAACCATCCCAGCGGGGTGGCCGAACCGAGCCCGGCCGACCGCAGCCTCACCCGCCAGTTGGCGGACGCGCTGGCGCTGGTGGACATCCGCGTGCTCGACCACTTCATCGTCGCGGGTGCGTCTTCGCTTTCGTTCATGGAAGCGGGCCATCTCTGAGCCCGGCCGGGCTTGCCTCGCGGCGGCGGGCTGTGGTATAAATCGCGGTTCTCGGGCTGACCCTTTCGTTGGCCCTCACCGGTTAACCCTCAATTTCTGGAGCAGCATCATGGCTCGCGTATGTGTCGTGACGGGCAAGAGGCCCATGGTCGGAAACAACGTTTCCCACGCCAACAATAAAACCAAGCGTCGTTTCCTGCCCAACCTGCAATACCGCCGGTTCTGGGTCGAAAGCGAAAATCGCTGGGTCCGTCTGCGTCTGTCCAATGCGGCGCTCCGCACCATCGACAAGAACGGCATCGAATCCGTGCTGGCCGACCTGCGCGCCCGCGGCGAAGCCGTCTAAGGAGAACTGTCATGGCCAAAGGCGGACGCGAAAAAATCAAGCTGGAGTCCACTGCGGGCACCGGCCACTTCTACACCACCACCAAAAACAAGAAGACCATGCCCGAGAAGATGGAGATCAGCAAATTCGATCCCAAGGCTCGCAAGCATGTGATGTACAAGGAAACCAAGCTGAAATAAGCTTCGGCGTTTCTGCAGTCAACACCGCCTTGCCGGCAAGCGTTACGCCGGCAAGCGCACCATCCTGAGCGTATCGACCGCATTTCCGCTACCCGCCGAATCCGACAACACGACCGCCCGGTCGCCGGATCGCGCGAGGGCGTGCGCAGCTAGCCACCGCGCCGCGCCGGCGAGACACGCCGGCAGCTCAAGTCCGGATGCCTCATGCAGCGGCGAGACGCCCCATACCAGCGCGAGGCTTCGGTACAGGCGCTCCGAATCCGTGAGGGCGATGACCGTCGCCTGCGGCCTGAATCGCGCAATGGCGGCGACGGGCGCAAGGCTGCGCGCGAGGACGATGATGGCGCGCGCATCCAGTTGCTGTGCGAGCTGGCAGGCAGCGAGGCCGACCGCCTCGTCCGCCGTCACGCTCCCGCGCGACGCCAGACGGTCCCGCGCCATCGACGCCACGTATTCGGTCTCGGTTGCCGCGAGCACGCGCCGCAGCATGTGCACCGCCGCGACCGGATTCCTGCCCACCGCGCTCTCGGCCGACAGCATGACCGCATCGGTTCCATCGAGGACGGCATTGGCGATATCGGTCACCTCGGCCCGCGTCGGATGTTCGTGCTCGACCATCGACTCGAGCATCTGGGTCGCCGTGACGACCGGGCGGGCGCTGGCATTCGCGACAGCGATAATGCGTTTTTGCACCAGCGGAATCTCCGCAAGATCGGTCTCCACCCCCAGATCGCCGCGCGCCACCATCACCGCGTCCGCGGACGCGACGATCGAATCGAGATCCGTCAGCGCATGGCGCGTTTCGATCTTCGCCATCAAGAGCGGTTGACGGCCGGCCGGGAGCGATGCGCGCACCCGTGCCAAATCGTCGGCCGTCTGCACGAACGAAACGCCGATCCAGTCGACGTCTTCAGCCGCCGCAAACGCCAGATGCCTGCGATCGTCCGCGGTGGGAACGAGCACGGGCAGGCGCGATTCGGGCACATTGATTCCCGAGCCCGTGCGCAGCGTGCCGCCGATCGCGACGTCGCAATCGACTCGGCCAGCGGCGACGGCACGCACCCGAAGCTCGATCGAACCGTCCGCCAGGAACACGGTTTCACCGGGACGCAGCGCATCCAGCAATTCGCGGTGGCGCACCGGGAGCGTCTCGGCATCGTGCGGCGCGTCCGCCAGCGCGACCTGCGCCCCTTCGATCAGCCGGTACGCACCGCCCTGCAGGGCACCAATCCGGAACTTGGGGCCCGGCAGGTCGGCCAGAATTGCGACCGGCCGCGTCATCTGGCCGGCCAGTTCGCGTACCTGTCGAATCCGGCGCGCATGGTCGGCGTGGTCGCCGTGCGACAGGTTGATGCGGGCGACGTCCATGCCTGCGGCAATCATCCGCCGCAACACGTCCGGCGTATCGGTGGCCGGCCCCAAGGTGCAGACGATTTTCGTACGCTGCCAGGTGTGGTCTGTCATGGGCATTGCGCCATCTTGTCAGGCGACCGCCATCGAGGCTGCAGCAAGCGGTTGCACGCAATAAAAACCCGCCGGTTGGCGGGCCTTCAGCGGGGGCTTCGCGGCGGCTTTCCGGATCCAGTCATGCAAGTGGATGCGGCCCCCTCCTCGCAACCGGTCAGGCATAGCTGCGCAGGCGCACCGAGAAGTCCTTCAGCGACTGGATGCCGCTGTCCTCGGCGTGCTTGCACCAGGCCTGCAACTGGCCAAGCAATTGTTCGCGGCTGGCAGTGGAGCGGCCCCAGATGGCCGCGAGTTCCTGCCGCATGCGGTAGACCGTTTGCAGCCGTTCGCTCTTGCCAAGCAGCGTGTCGAGCTCGGCCTGGTCGGCCGCTGCCAGTTCGGCGGGTTCCTTGTGCAGCCAGCGGCGGAAGCTGTCGAAATTCCAGTTCTGTGGCAGGTTCGTATTCGCCTTCAACTTGGCGATCTCGGCCTTGCTGTCCGCACGCACGCTCTTCACGAAGCGCGCCATCACGTCATAACGGTGGGTGATGATGGCCTGCAGGGTGTCCAGGTCGCACAGCGGCTTGGCGGGCAGCCATTTCACGGTCGGCGCCACCTTGCGGATGGTGGCCAGACCGGTGTAGGACATCAGCTTGATGTAGAGCCAGCCGATGTCGAACTCGTACCACTTGTTCGACAGTCGCGCCGAGGTGCCGTAGGCGTGGTGATTGTTGTGCAGTTCCTCGCCGCCGATGAGGACGCCCCATGGCACGATATTGGTGCTGGCGTCCTCGCTGGAGAAATTGCGGTAACCCCAGTAATGCCCGATCCCATTGATGATGCCGGCGGCCGTCACCGGAATCCAGGCCATCTGCACCGCCCAGATGGTCAGGCCGATGGGCCCGAACAGGGCAAGATCGATCGCCATCATCAGCATGATGCCCTTGGCCGAATGGCGGCTGTAGACGTTGCGCTCCATCCAGTCGTCGGGCGTGCCGTGGCCGTATTTTTCCAGCGTTCCGGCTACTTTGGCTTCAGCACGGTACAACTCGGAGCCTTCCCAGAAGACTTTCTTGATGCCGCGCGTCTGCGGGCTGTGCGGATCCTCTTCGGTTTCGCATTTGGCGTGGTGCTTGCGGTGAATGGCGACCCATTCCTTGGTGACCATGCCGGTCGTGAGCCAGAGCCAGAAGCGGAAGAAATGACTGACGACGGGATGCAGATCGACGGCGCGATGCGCCTGCGAACGATGCAGGAAAATGGTGACGGCGGCGATGGTAATGTGCGTCAGGGCCAAGGCCACCAGCACATACCCCCACCAGGGCAAATCCAACACGCCTGATTGCATGGTTTGTCGTTCCAGAAAAAGACAAAAATGTTTTGCAAACTATCGCAAAACCCCATAAATATCAAGGATTATTATTGTTGGCCGGCGATGGCCGCGCCTGGTGCACCACCCGTTGCGGGAAAGGAATTTCGATGCCGGCGGCCTTGAAACGCCGCCAGATCGCCCAGTTGATATCGGAACGCAGATTATTCTGTCCCTCGCTCGGGTCGCGTACCCATACAGCCAGTTCCAGCAGAATGCCATTGTCGGTAAATTCCTTCAGCAACACCTTGGGCGGGCTGTCCGGCTCATCGTGCACGATCCGGAGGTGGCTGTTCGCCGCCTCCAGCATCAAGGCCACGGCCTGCTCCAGATCGGTATCGTAGGACACCTGCACCGGCAACGCGATCCGCGCACTGGGCCTGGACAGCGAATGATTGACGACCGTCTGGGTGATCAGCGTCTCGTTGGGAATGATGGTTCCGGTCCCGTCGAGCGCCCGCAACAGCGTGTAGCGCGTATTGATCTGACTGACCTGGCCATATTTGCCATCGACCGTCACCAGATCGCCGATGCGCACCGAACGGTCGAGCAGGATGATGAAGCCCGAGATGTAGTTGCTGGCCACCTTTTGCAGGCCGAAGCCGATCCCCACGCCGAGCGCCCCGCCGAACACCGACAATACCGTGAGATCGATCCCCACCGCCGGCAAGGCCACCAGCACGGCCAGAATCAGCAGCACGGTGCGGGCGGCCTTGGACAAGGCCATGCGCAGCGACAGGTTCATCTGCGTGATGCCCATCAAGTACTTTTCGGTGAAGCGCGCCAGGGTGAGCGCAACGATGAGCGCCGCCACGATGACCGCCGCGGCCTGGAACAGTAGCCACAGCGAGAAACGGTGAGTGCCCGACTGGAACGAAAGCGCTTCCATGGCCGCATGGATGCGCGGCAGCAGGCCGGTGATGTGCAGCGCAAACGCCCCCCAGATCAGCCAGGCGGCCGTGCGCTCCCACAACTTGAGCGATTCGCGCGGATTGAGCGCATAACGCAGCGCATAGATCACCAGCCGCACGCCCGCCAGCGCCAGCAGCAGGGGCACGGCCAGATTCAGCAGGTGCGCAGGGGCCAGCCAGTGATGAGCCAGGTCGCGCCCGAGCAGCAGCGCCAGCAGCATGAAGAACGGAAACCCGACCCGGCGCAAGCCGGCATGCCAGACGGTATCGGTCTTCGCGAGAAAGGGGGCGATCAGGCGCATCGCGCCCCAGGCAACGAGGGCGCACACCGCCAGTACGCCCGCTTGCCACAGCAGATCGACGTCCCTGCTGTCGTTGATCAGGCGTGTCAGCAGGTTGTCAAAGGGAATGGGCTGATCCAAGGATGTCGCGGGGGAATACGGTGAGCCGGATTATAGCGGCCCGCGCCTCATCCAAGTGGACGCCCATGGGGCGCCCACCTCCGCTCAGAAGCTGTGGGTGAACTGCGCCGACAGGATATCGACGGCGCCTTCGTAAGTTCCATTGAGCGTCACGCCGTTTTCGGTCTGGTTGATGCGCACATCCCGGATAAAGAGGTGAGCGTAGCCAAAGTCGAGCGTGCTCCGCTCGGACACGCGATACTGCCCGCCGAACGCGATCCAGGTGCGGTCGCCGTCGGGAATGCGCGCCGTGCGGTAAGCATTGGACACGGGCGTCTGGTCGTACGCCACGCCGCCGCGCAAGGTGATCCTGTCGTTGAGGTGGTAATTGGCGCCCAGCGAATAACGATAGGTATCGTCCCAGTTTTCGATGGTGGTCGAGACGGGGCCGCCGCTGGCGTTCACGATCCTCAGGGCATCGAAATCGCTCCAGCCGGTCCAGGTGACGTCGGCCAGCAAATCCCAGCGCGTGTCGAACTTGTGGAACAGGCTCAGCGAGGCGCTATCCGGCAAGGTCAAATCGGCATGGATCGGGTCCACCACCGTGACGCCATTCACCTTGAAACTGCCCTTCAGTGTGTAGTCCACCTCGGAACGGTACGAAAAACCTACACGCGTCGCGTCATTCAATTGCCATAACGCGCCAAGATTGAAGCCCCAGCCATAATCATCGCCTTTGACCGTCCCGACCGGCGGGGGGATCGCCGCTCCTGTCGCGCTGCTAAGCGTCGCCTCCGCATACTGGATGTTCAGCCCGGCGCCCAGCGAGAACGATTCGCTCGCCTTCCAGGCGATCGAGGGATTGAGGTTGACCGTTTTCAGTTCGGACTTGATCGCCTGGGTGCGTCCTTTCCAGGTGCTGTCGTATTCGGTCTTCAGGCCGAACGGCGCATTCACCCCGATGCCGAGATGCACATCGGGCGTCAGCCGGAAGGCGAAATAGGCATTGGGCACGAAGGCGAGATCGCCGGCATCGCCGCCGTTGCCGCCGCCGAGAACCGCAGGGCTGACAGTTCCGCTGAATTTGGTCTGCGGCTTGATGAGATGCCCGCTCAGAACGACTTGCCGGTCGGGCAGCAGCGTCATCCCCGCCGGATTGAAAAATATCGTGCTGGCGTCCTGCGCACTGGCGGCCTGGCCGGCATAGGCGTTGCCCAGGCCGCTGGCGTTCTGTTCGACCAGGGCAAAGCCGGCCGCCTGGCCCAAGCCGGCGAATCCGGCCAGTGTCAGGCCGAGCATCAGTTGTGTACGAGAAAACAAAGGCATGAAGGATCTCCCTGATCGGTTTGATGTGGTCAGCGTGTGAAATCGGCGTACATGGCCTCGACCGCTGCGCGATAACGGTCGAGCACCTGATTGCGTTTGATTTTGAGAGTGGGGGTCAGGAGGCCGTCCTCCAGCGTCCACGGACTGAGTTCCGGGTGCAGCCGGCGAATCTGGGCATAGCCCGGAAAGTGCCTGAGGTGATGCGCCACGCGATGAGTCAGCGCCTTCATCACCTTGGGATCGCGCAATGCCCCGGGATGGCGGGGGTCGACATTGAGATGCGCGGCAAATTCCTGCCAGTGCTCCTCATTCAGTACAGTCAGCGCGGCCAGATAAGGCCTGCCTTCGCCGACGACCATCACCTGTTCGAACAGCGGGTCGAGCAGGATGGCGGATTCCATGTCGGTCGGCGGCACCTTCTCGCCGTTGTTCAGCACGATGATGTCCTTGATGCGCCCGGTGATGTGGTAGTGCCCCCAGGCATCCATCGTGACCTGATCGCCGCTATGCAGCCAGCCCTCGCTGTCGATCATGGCGCGGGTGGCGGCCTCGTCCTGCCAGTAGCCGCGCATGACGCAGCGGCTGCGCGTGAGCAGTTCATCGTTGTCGCCGATCTTCACCTCGATGCCGGGCAATGGCGGGCCGATGCTGGAAGGGATGTTGGATTCCGGACGGTTGACGCATACCACCGGGCTGGCTTCGGTCAGTCCGTAGCCCTGGATGATCGGCACGCCGAGGCCGATGAACATGCGCGCAATTTCCGGCGAGAGCGCGGCGCCCCCCGAAATCGCCAGCTTCAGCCGGCCGCCCAGTTTTTCCGTGACGTTGCGCGCCACCTTGCGGTCGAGCATGGGCCATAGCCAGAGGGACGGGGTCCAGCGTGCCCGCCCCTGGGCATGCTCGAAGCGACGCCAGCCGACCCGCACCGCCAGCTTGAATATCGGTCGCGCCAGCCGGTTTTTTTTCTTCAGACTGTCCTGGATACGCCCATAGACACGCTCGTAGATGCGCGGCACCGAAATCAGCACGGTGGGGCGAATGTCCTGCAGATCCTGCCCCAGCTGCGCGATGGAGCGTGCATAGACCACCTCGGCGCCCATCAGCATCGGCAGGTAATATCCCCCGGTGCGCTCGAGCGTGTGCGACATGGGGAGAAAGGACAGAAACACTTCGTGCGGCTCGAAATCGGCACATTGCGAGGAATAGAACGCGTTCCACAACAGATTGTCGTGCGTCAGCATCGCGCCCTTGGGGCGCCCGGTGGTGCCCGATGTATAGACGACGCTGGCCAGCAGGTCGGCGCTGGGAGGGTGTTCGGGTACCGGCGTGCCGACCGCGGCAGCCAGCCAGTCGGCTGCCGCGACGACATGCGCGCGCGCGTTCGCCGGGCCGTTTTCCGCTGCGGTCAGGCTGACGATGCGCTGCAGCGTCGTGGCCGATCCCGCGATCTCGGCCAGCTTCCTGTGCTGGAACCTGCCCTCGACCAGCAGCAGTCTGGCGCCGCAGTGATTGAGGATGTAGGCGGCGCTCTCCGGGCGGTCGTCGAGATATAAAGGCACCGTGACCAGGCCGAGCCCCAGCGCGGCCTGGTCGAAAATCACCCATTCGACGCTGTTTTTCAGCATCACCGCCACGCGGTCGCCGGGCGCCAGTTCCTCCTTCACCAGTGCGGCCTGCCAGCGGGCCACTTCAGCCGCCACGTCGGCCCAGCTGAAACTCAGCCAGGTATCGCGCGCCTCGTCGAACTGGCGGTAGGCCACCCGGTCCGGCGTCGCCGCGACCCGCGCCTGGAACAAGCCGCACAACGTGCCGAGCGTATCGGGATGGAAGGATGTGGCGGCCATGTCAGAGGGATCGAACCAGCCAGGGAAAACGCAGCATTGATAGCGGCAAAATCCGGGCGGGTCAAGCCGCGGCCTTGACCAGAACGGCCGCGAAAAAGCCATCCGTTCCGTGCACGGCGGGCGACAGCTTCAGCATGGCGCCGGTATCGAGGTCGATCTTGTGCTGCGCCAGCAGTTCATTGACCGGCAGCAGGGCAAATCCGCCTTCCGCCAGCAGCGCCTCGACGATGGCCTCGTTTTCCTCCGGCAACAGGCTGCACGTGGCGTACACCAGCCGCCCGCCGGGTTTCAGCAGCTTCGCCGCCGCGCGCAGGATAGCCGCCTGTTTCCGCGTCAGTTCCGCCACGCTCTCGGGCGACTGGCGGAACTTCAGGTCGGGATTGCGGCGCAGGGTCCCCAGACCGGAACACGGCGCGTCGACCAGCACGCGGTCGAGCTTGCCTGCCAGCCGCTTCACCCGCGTGTCGTTTTCCGAAGTAATCCGCTGCGGCATCACGTTGGACAGCCCCGAGCGCGCCAGCCGCGGCTTCAGGTTGGCGAGCCGCTTTTCGGCCACGTCGAACGCATACAGCCGGCCGGTCGAGGCCATCATCGCGCCGATGGCGAGCGTCTTGCCGCCGGCGCCGGCGCAGAAATCGCAGACCATTTCGCCGCGCCGCGCGCCCAGCAGCAGGGCCAGCAGCTGGCTGCCCTCGTCCTGCACTTCCAGACTGCCGTCGAGAAACAATGCATGCCGATTGATCGCCGGATGATCCTTGAAGCGGAGGCCCCAAGGCGAATACGGCGTCGCCTCGACCGCCAATCCTTCCCCGCGCAGTTGCGTCAGCACGGCATCGCGGCCGGCCTTGTGCGCGTTGACCCGCACGTCGAGCGGCGCCGGCTGCTGCAGGGCGCGGCCGAGCGCGAGGATGTCGGCGTCGCTCATCGACGCGCGCAGTGTTCCGACCACCCAGTCGGGCAGTTCCGCGCTCACCGCAAGCGGCAGGTCGTCCGTTTTAACGTTGCGGATGTGGTCGATCAGTTCGGGCCTGGCGAATTTTTCCAGCATGGCGCCGCTCATCCCGCGCGCCTTGATCAGCCAGGCGATGATCAGGGTGCGCGGATTGGCCGCCGGCACCACGACCGACAGATAGCGGTAGCGCCGCAATACGCCGAACACCGCTTCGGCCACGAAGGCGCGGTCATGCGAGCCGAGCTTCCTGTGTTCGCGAAAAAACGCCGACAGCACGGCATCGGCCGGGCGCTTGAAATCCAGCACCAGATCGAGCGCCTGGGTGGCAAGTTGCAATAACGGCGGGGTCAGTTCCATCAGGAGGCGGCAGGCGGGTTGGCAGGCGGCAGGGATCTCCCTGCCGGCGATTTACTCGTCTTCGCCGAGTTCGGGGTCCCATCCCATCCCGCGCGCACGTTCCGTGGCCATGCGGTAGAGGGCTTCGTGGCGTTCGCGCAGGTCGGACGGCAGACGGCTGGGCAGGTTGCCGTACTGGTCCCACTCGGCCTCGATCTTGTCGGCCAGTGTCTGCATCTGCCCCAGCTGCCAGCCGGCGCAATCCTCGCTTTCAGGGAGCAAGCCGAACAGCCAGCCATCCAGCACGACGCGCGCCAGCATGGTCATGCCGTGCTTGTCGTGGTAGAACCCGGCGTAGGTCATTTTGGTATTCATGGTGTGCGATCTCTGTCGTTCTGATTGCGTCGTAGGGGAACGCGCGGCCCCACTGTGCAGGAGGCCGGGCGCGGGAATGGTCGAGGCTCAAGCGCTGACGGTCGGATGACCGACAAGGATACCTCACAACCCCCTCAATCCGGATGCGCCTGCCCCAGCCATTCGCGCCAGATCCCGACCGATACCGCGAGCAGCGCGGGCCCCAGGAACAGTCCGATCAGGCCGAAGGCATGGACGCCGCCCAGCACGCCCAGAAAAACCAGCAGAAAAGGAATCCGGGTCGGGCCACTGATGACGATTGGCCGGATCAGGTTGTCAACCCAGCTCACCACCAGCGCGCCCCACAGGAACAGACCCAGCGCAGCGCCGACCTCACCGTTCGCCAGGAGCGCCAGGGAGAGCCCGATCCACACCACCGGGCCGACAAAAGGAATCAGCGATATCAGCGCGGTGATCGCCCCCCACAGTGCGGGTGCGTCGATCCCGGCGACCCAGTAGCCCAGCCCGGCAAGCGCGCCCTGCGCCAGCGCGGTGAGCACGATGCCGAACACCACGGCCCGCACCGTGACGCCGACCGTCTGGATGTAGCCGCGCGCCGCCTCCCCCAGCCAGCGCGTGGCCACGCCGCGAAACTGCGCCAGCACGCTGACGCCGTGGCGGTACAGGAAGAACAGCGCGAACACCGCGAGGCCGAATTTCGCCACATTGCGGCCGACGCCGCCAGCCAGCGATTTCAACGCGCCCGTATTGGTCAGATCCAGCGCCGCCAGTTGCGCATGCACCCACGCCGGATCGGCCTGGACGCGCTGGTACTGTTCGGCCAGCCACGCCCCGCCCGGCCAGCCGCGCACCTCGGCGGGCAAGGGCGGAAGCCCGTGAAGGGCAAACTGCCTGAGCGTCGTCGAAGCTGCCACCACATCGCCCGCCACGGTAAACATCACCCATATCAGCGGCAGCAACAGCATCGCCGTCACCCCCAGCGTCATCAGCAGCGCGGCGAGGCTGTCGCGCCCCGGCATCCGGCGGCATACCCACTGGTGGAGCGGCCAGGTCACGTACGCAAGGATCCCCGCCCAGGCCAGGGCAGCGAGAAAGGGTGACAGCACCCAGAGGGTCAGCCCGAATATCGAGACCAGGAATGCAAATCCCACGATCCGTCGAGCCAGGGGGGAGTCGGTATGAGTCGGCATGGTTGCAAGGGTACTTCAGTGTGCCCCGACGCCGGGAGTTGGCAATCGACGGCGCAGGCATCCCCCGTTCGTTGACCGGCCTCAGCCTGGGGCGGCCTGCTTTCGCGTCACCCACAGGCTGGCCAGCATGAAACTGGCGATGATGAGGCCGACAATGCCAAGCGAGAGGCCTGTCGGGATTTTATAGATATCCACAATCAGCATCTTGGCGCCCACGAACACCAGCACCATGGCCAGGCCATATTTAAGCAGATGAAAACGGTCCGCCACGCCGGCCAGCATGAAATACATCGCGCGCAATCCCAGGATGGCGAAGATGTTGGAAGTGAACACGATGAAAGGATCAGTGGTGATGGCAAATATCGCGGGAATCGAATCGACCGCGAAAATCACGTCGGACAACTCGACCATGACCAGCACGAGGAACAACGGAGTGAACAGGCGCACGCCGTTTTCCCGCACCCAGAATTTCTCGCCGCGGTAATCCGCCGTCAGCCGCACATGCCGCTTGATCCAGTTGAGCAATGGATTCTTGCCCAGATCAGGCTCGGCTTCAGCGAACACAAGCATTTTAATCCCGGTGACGACCAGGAAAATACCGAACAGATAGAGCACCCAGTGAAATTCCCGCACCAGCCAGGCGCCCGCCAGGATCATGACGGCGCGCATCGCAATCGCGCCGACCACGCCGTAGATCAGCACGCGCCGCTGGAATTCGGCCGGCACGGCGAAGAAGCCGAAGATCATCAGGAAGACGAAGATATTGTCGACCGCGAGCGATTTCTCGATCAGATAGCCCGTCAGGAACTCCATCGTCCGGGCGTCGGCCACCTCGTGGCCGTGCGTACTCTTGAGATACCACCACAGGCCGAGGCTGAACAGCATGGCGAGCGACACCCACACGGCCGACCACGCTGCCGCCTCCTTGAAGCCGACCTTGTGCGCCTTGTTGCCCCCGGCGAGGAACAGGTCGACGGCCAGCATCAGCAGCACGAAGCCAACGAATGCCGCCCACATCCAGGGCTCGCCGACAGACAAGGCAGCGTCCACGGTCAGCCTCGATTACTGCACCGCGCGCAGGGCAGCGATGCGTTCTTCCAGCGGCGGGTGCGTCATGAACAGGCGTTTCCAGCCTTGCGGGGTGCCGCCGGCGATGCCGAAGGCGGCCATCTTGTCCGGCAACGGCTGCGGGTGAAGGCTGCCCAAACGCTCCAGCGCAGCGATCATGGCACCGCGTCCGGCCAGACTGGCGCCCCCGCGGTCGGCGCGGAATTCGCGCTGGCGCGAGAACCACATGACGATGATGGACGCCAGGATGCCCAGCACCAGTTCGGCCACGATCATGGTGACGAAAAACGCAGGGCCATGGCCTTCCTCGTTCTTGAACACGACGCGATCGACGGTATGGCCGATCACGCGCGACAGGAACATCACGAAAGTATTGACCACGCCCTGGATCAGTGCCAGCGTCACCATGTCGCCGTTGGCGACGTGCGCGATCTCGTGCCCCAGCACCGCCTCTGCCTCTTCGCGCGTCATCTGCCGCAACAGGCCCGAGGACACGGCCACCAGCGAACTGTTCCGGGTCATGCCGGTGGCGAAGGCATTGACGTCGGGCGCATCGTAGATGCCGACTTCAGGCATCCCGATTCCGGCATCCGCCGAATATTTGCGAATGGTTTCCATGAGCCAGAACTCGGTCGAGTTCGACGGCGTCTCGATCACCCGCACCCCCATCGACTTCTTCGCCATCCACTTGGAAATCGCCAGCGAAATGAATGAGCCGCCAAAACCCATCACGGCGGCGAAGATCAGCAGCGAACCCAGATTCAGTCCGTTCGCGGTGAGATAGGGCTCGACGCCCAGGATGCGCATGGTGAACGACAGCACCAGCACGATCGCCAGGTTGGTGGCGAGGAACAAGACAATGCGTTTCATGTGTTCTCCTTGATTTCGCAGGCGTGAAATGGCGTGTCGCCACGCCCTGATCCCGTCCGCTCGGACTGGGGCCATTACACGATGCAGATATGAAGAATACAGACTGGAGAAGAGCAATAAAATTCGATTTTTATAATGCTATTGTTCGTATTTATCGAATAATTTTGCTGCCATGCTCAATTACAGGCACCTCTACTACTTCCGTACCGTCGCCAAGGCGGGCGCGCTCAACCGGGCGGCCGAGAAGCTGCATCTGACGCCGCAGACGCTATCCGGACAGCTCAGCGCGTTCGAGGAACGCCTGGGCGTGGCGCTGTTCCGGCGCAACGGGCGGCGGCTGGAACTGACCGACGCCGGCCGCACCGCGCTGGTCTATGCCGATGACATTTTCCAGATTGGCGCCGAACTGGAGGATGCCCTGCAAAACCGTCTCGCGCCCCGCGCCCATCCGTTCCGGGTGGGAATCGCCGAGGTGGTTCCCAAGACGATCGCCTATCAGTTGCTGGCGCCTGCGCTGGCGCTGGCCGAACCGGTCAAGCTGGTGTGCCTCGAAGACCGGCTGGAACAGCTCGCCGCCGAACTCTCCATCCACCGGCTCGACATGGTGCTGGCCGATCGCCCCCTTCCCGCCACGATGGACATCAAGGGCTACAGCCATCCGCTGGGTGAATGCGGCATCGCTTTTCTGGCGGCGCGAACCATCGGCAGCGCGCTGGAAACGGACTTTCCAGCCAGCCTGCAGGGCACTCCGCTGCTGATTCCGGGCGAGGACAGCGCGCTGCGCGTGCCGCTGTTGCGCTGGCTCGAGCGTAAAGGCATTCAGCCCGTCATCGTCGGCGAATTCGACGACAGCGCCCTGATGAGCGCCTTCGGCCAGGCGGGCGCCGGCGTGTTCCCGGTGCCGCTCACGACCGCACGGGATGTGATGCGGCAATACGAGGTCATCGAACTGGGGCGGACACTGGAGATACGCGAGCGCTTCTTTGCCATTTCGGTGGAGCGACGCCTGAGGCATCCGGCCGTGCTGGCGGTCAGCGAGGCCGCACGACAGCGTTTCCAGTTGCCGGATGGGGGCTGATCACGCTGCAGTCTGCCTGGCCGGCAGGACGTCGAGCCAGCGTAGTGCCTCGGCCGGGTTCATGATGCGGAAATACGGCATGCAGTGGCGCCGCAAGCTGAGTAGCGCACGATCCTTGCTGACCAGTCCCTGCGCAGGGGCTGCCGCGGCCAGCTCGATGAATTTCTGATCGTCGGGATCGCTGCAACGCGGCAGGCGGCCCCATGCGGGCTTCGATCCACGGTGGACAGGACCGCCTTCGCGGGGCGGGTCTGCGGCTGCAACCGCCCGCCGGGGCCAGGCCAGGGATTGATAGCGATCGAACAACACGGCCTGCCGCGCCACGTCCAGCCCGAATGCCGGATACGCCAGCACGCGCCGCCACTCGTCGAGCGTGGCGTTCGATACGACACAACGCGCGCGACCGGATTCGATCGCGTGTCGCAAGGGCCGGGCAGGGGCATCGTCGAAGTGCAACAGGTCAAGCACCACGTTGGTGTCGAGCACCAGCAAGGCTGCGCCATCAAGCGCCGCGTCCCTACTCAATACCGGTATGCTCGGCGACGAATTCGCGCACCCATTGCTCGGGATGGGCGCTGGAGAAGCGCCCGACGATTTCGCCCCCGACGAACAGCAATACGGTGGGGAAACCACGCAAGGCATAACGCCCGGCCAGCTTCATGTTGTCGCCTTCGTCGACCTCGACCTTGGCCATGTGGATCTTGCCGTCGTAATGCGCGATGACGCGCTCGAGTACCGGCGTCAGCGCCCGGCAAGGCGGACACCAGTCGGCCCAGAAATCGACCAGGATGGGCAGCGTATGCGAAGCCTGGATCACGTCGTGTTCAAAGTGCTCCAGGTGGGTATCGAAAATCAGGTCTGGCGCGCGGGCAGTAGAGGCAGGGGAGAGGGCGTTCATGGTCAGGACGGTTCGAAATATTCCCCCATTTTACTTCATTTAGCGCGCACGTTTCCCCGCGGGGCACGATATTCCCCTTATACATCAATGGTCTTATGCAAAAAATACTTCACCAATCGGGGGCAGGACTGCTACCGTTACGCCATGGAAGAACGTTTCTATCGTGAACAGGAAATCGCGCGCTTACCGGCTTTTCTTCCCGCCGCCACCTACAACCTTGCGCATACGCTGCTGGCGCGGGCAGGCAACTGCCTGTTCGTCCCGGTCCGCAGTCTGCAGTACATGGCGGTACTCGATGCGGAGGAGTTCATTTTCGTCGACAGCCAGAACAAGGCCTGGGTCGAACTGGCCTGGCAGCACTTCCGTCCCCAGGCGCGCGCATCACTGGACGAACGGGTGCCGTTCGAGGTGGTGCATTACCTTCCGGCGGCGGCGGAAACCATGAAGCGCCTGCCGGGAGAATTCCATCACGCCCTGCTGCAACTCGCGGGGCGTCAAAAGCCCGACACGCCTGCCACCGTCACCCTGCTGCAGCCCGGATCGCGCAAGCCTCACGGCGGCACGTCGCACTGAGGTGATCGCGGCGGCTGCGCGCCAGCGTCGCGGCCTGCGTGTCGAAACGTCCGATGCTCGCAGTGGAACCTTCATAAATAAGATCCCGCATTCCCCTTCCTCCTCTTGCGCAGGAAGGACTTCTCGAAGGCGATAGAGCATGCGTCATCCCGGCCTAATGCTTTAAAATGTCGCCACCATGCAAAAATCACTGTCCAAGTTCGCGCTCGTCTGTCCCCTCTGGGTTTACAAGTTGCTTCCTTTCCTGCGCTGGTGGCCTTCGGTCAACGCCAGCACCACCCGCGACGATGCGATGGCGGGACTGACCGGTGCCCTGATCGTGCTGCCCCAGGGCGTGGCCTTCGCCACCATCGCCGGCATGCCGCCCGAATACGGCCTGTACGCGGCGATGATGCCGGCCGTCATCGGCGCGCTGTTCGGCTCGTCGTGGCATCTCGTATCCGGACCTACCACCGCCATTTCGATTGCCGTGTTTGCGTCGGTCAGCCCGTTTGCCCAACCCGGCTCGCCTGAATTCATCAGCCTGGTGCTGACCCTGACCTTCATGACCGGGGTGTTCGAACTCATTCTGGGCCTGGCGCGCATGGGGGTGCTGGTCAATTTCATTTCCCATACGGTCGTGATCGGCTTTACCGCCGGCGCCGCCCTGCTCATCGCTGGCAGCCAGATCAAGAACTTTTTCGGGCTGGGCATTCCGCGCGGTACGCCCTTCTTCGAAATCCTGTCCCTGTTCGTTCAGCACATCAAGGACATCAATCCCTTCGTCACGGCGGTCTCCGTCATCACGCTCGTCTCTGGCATTCTGGTCAAGCGCTATTTCTCCAGATTCCCTTACATGATTGCCGCCATGCTGGTCGGCAGCGTTGCCGCGCTGATTCTGAACATGCGCTATGGGGTGGACGTCACCCACATCAAAACGGTTGGGGCGCTGCCGGCCGGTCTGCCGCCGCTGTCGTCGCCGGATTTCTCCTTTAACGCGCTGCACCAGATGCTGTTTCCCGCGCTGATCATCACCATGCTGGCCTTGACGGAAGCGGTCTCCATTTCGCGTGCCGTCGCCACGAAATCCGGTCAGCACATCGACGGCAACCAGGAATTCATCGGCCAGGGCCTCTCCAACGTGGTCGGCAGTTTCTTTTCCAGCTACGCGGCCAGCGGCTCGTTCAACCGCAGCGGCGTCAACTACGCCGCCGGCGCGCGCACTCCGCTGGCGGCCGTGTTCGCCTCGGTGTTCCTGCTGATCATTCTGTTGCTGGTTGCACCGCTGGCCGCCTACCTTCCCGATGCGGCGATGGCCGGGATCCTGTTCCTGGTCGCCTGGAGCCTGATCGACTTCCACCACATCGGCCTGCTGCCCAAGATCAGCCGGCAGGAGACGATCGTTCTGTGGGTGACGCTCATCGGCACGCTGGTCGATCTGGAAAAAGGCATCTTCTTCGGTATTGCCCTGTCGCTGGCGTTCTATCTGTATCGCACCTCGCGTCCCACGCTTGAGTCCGTACTGCCCGACGCCGACCCGGCCAGCTATCACTTCACGCCCCTCGACGGCAGGCCGGAATGCCCGCAGGTCAAAATGCTGCGCATCAACGGCTCGATCTTCTTTGGCGCCGTCGCCCATCTGCAGCAGCAACTGCAGGAAATCGAGGAAGCGGAGCCGGAACGCAAGCATCTGATCATCATGGCCAGCGGCATCAATTTCATCGACCTGGCCGGCGCCGAATTCCTGGCCGAGACCGCGCGCCACCGGCGGAAAATAGGCGGCTCCCTGTCGTTCTACCGGATGAAAGGCAACCTGATCGAGACGCTGAAACGGGGTCATTTCATGGAGGATGTCGGGGAGGAGAACCTGATCCCCGTCCAGGCCCGTCCCAGCGAAATCATTTACCCCAAGCTCGATAATGAGGTGTGCCGCAAGTGTTTGATCCGCGCCTTCCCGAGTTGCCAGCAGGCCCTGCCCAATGGCGAAATGCGCCAGGAATAATCCGCCATACCGCTTCCGCGGCCGGCACCTTCAGCCCGGGTAGAAGCGCAGCACCGCGCGAGTGCCCTGTCCTTCCTCGCTGTCCAGCGCAACAGACCAGCCGTAGCGGTCGCAGATTTTCCTGGCGAGCGATAGTCCGATCCCCGCGCCTTCGCTGTGCGCGCCTTTGTAAAACCGCTTGAACACCTCGTCGAGCGCGGCGCGCGGAATACCCAGCCCGGTATCGGTGACGGTCAGCGCCTGCTCGTTCAGGCAAATCCGGACGTGGCCCCGCTCGGTATAGGTGAAACTGTTACGAATCAGATTGGCGACCACGATGGCCAGCAGGTTGCCGTCGGCGACGATCCGCGGCCGGGCAAGAATTTCCAGGCTGACGTCGACCGGACGCTTGCCCAGCAGATGCTGGTGCTTCTCGATCGACTCCTCGATCAGCGCGACCACATCGACCGGCTCTCGCCGCTCGTCGTCCCGTTCACGCGCCATGGCCAGTAGCGCAGTGGATAAATCGGCCATATCGGCCGCGCCGCGCTCGATGCGTTCCAGACGCTGGCGGTCCTTGTGCGGCCGGCTTCCGTCGGCCAGCAGGACTTCGGCGGCGCCGCGAATCACCGCAATCGGCGTGCGCAGCTCGTGCGAGACGTCGGCCGTAAAAGCCCGTTCCCGGTCGATGAAATCCGCCAGGCGATTCAGCGCCTGTTCAAAGGCCTGTGCCAACTCGCCCACTTCGTCGTGCGAAAAATCCTTGCCCAGCGGCTCCGGATGCGAATCCGGCCGCACGGCGCGCACCCGCCGCGCCAGCTCCTTCACGGGTTCGATCACCCGTTCGGCCAGCCACAGCGCCAGGCCGCCGGAAAGCAGGGTCATCAGGACCACAAACACCGTCAGGTAAAGCAGCAGACTGGTCTGTTTTTGCCGGAAGAGCGTTTCGTTGTAGAGCAGAAAATAGCGGCTGCCACCGCGCTCCGCAATCGCCACCCGGTAAAAAACCCCCTGCAGACGGGTCTCGTGCAGTCCCGGCGGCCATTCGGCAATCGGGGCGGGCGGAATGGGCTCGCCCGTGCGCGCGGGCAGAACGTAGCCCAGCAGGGTGGCCGTGGCCGGAGGCGGTGAATTCGGGTTGCGGCTGCGGCGCGACAGATAGTCCTGGATTTCCGCTTTCAGCGTTTCGTCGATCAGGCGCTCGCCCGCATCGCGCACCCCGATATACAGCCCGATCGCCGTCACCAGACTGATGACGCCGCCGAGGGCCGCGAAGGCGGTGGCCACCCGGAAACGCAGACTGCGACTAATGCGCACCGGGCGGGGCAATCCGGTAGCCGATGCCGCGCAGGGTGTGGAGGAGCGGCGGTTCGCCGGCGCCATCCACGGCCGCCCGCACGGTATGCATGTGCGAACGCAGGGCGTCGGAATCTGGCGGCGCATCGGCCCACACGGCACGCTCCAGCGCTTCCCGCTTGATCGCTCCGGGCGAAGCGCGCATCAGGGCTTCCAGCAACTTGAAAGGGATCGGTGGCAGGCTGATCGGGCGGTCGCCGCGGTGAATCCGGATCAGGGCAGGATCGAGCGTGAGGTCGCCCACCTGCAGCACGCTTGCGGTCATCCCGCTCGTCGAACGTCGCACCAGCGCCTTCAGGCGGGCCTCCAGTTCGCGCAGGGCAAATGGCTTCAGCACATAGTCGTCGGCGCCGCACTCCAGACCGGCCACGCGGTCGTCCAGCGCATCGCGTGCGGTCAGCATGAGCACCGGCGTGCTGCGCCTGGCTTCCTCACGGAATTTCCGGCACAGCGTCAACCCATCCATGCCGGGCAGGACGATGTCCAGCACGATGGCATCGTAATTTTTGGTGGTGGCCAGATGCAGACCGGCGATGCCGTCTCCCGCCGCCTCGGCGACATGGCCTTTGGCCTCGAGAAAATCACAGACATTGGCCGCCAGGTCGGGGTTGTCCTCGATGACCAGGATATGCAGGGAGACGCCGGAATCCATCACGTCGCTGGGCGATACGTCAGAAAGTGCTCAGTTTACGCCGTGCAATGTTAAGATAACGTCAAAATTCAATTCCTGCTTGACCGGGGCTTTGCGTTTTCGTCGGTTTTCATTTCAAATCTCACCGGGGGCAGGAAACATGGCCGTCAATCTAGCCACTCTCGGCAAGGCGCTGGTGTGGGGCGTCTTGACCGTTGGTCTGTATCTGTTCCTGTTCGTATATGCCGACACATTCGAACATCTGGCGCATACCACGCTGGATACCTGTCTGGTGCAGCAGGGCGGCGGCACCGCGTATTTCCACAAGGCCACACCCGATCTATGCGCCGCGCAAAACGGATCGTTCATCGAGGGTACCTGGTGGCTCGTGTTCGCGCCGATCGCCCTGGCCTTCGCCCTGTCCTACACGCACGGACTCTTCACCGGCCTGTTCTGGGACGTCATCGGCCTCAAGGCCAAAAAATAAGCCCCACACATGGAACACGGCATGGAACTGATCAGCTTCATTGAAATTACCCCCTTCACCGCGATCCTGCTCATTCTGGTCGGCTTCGTCGGCGGCATGGTGTCCGGCTTCATCGGTTCGGGCGGCGCCTTCGTGCTGACGCCGGCGATGATGACCCTGGGCGCGCCCGGCATCGTCGCCGTGGCGTCAAACATGTGCCACAAGTTTCCCAAGGCGCTGGTCGGCGCGGTCAAGCGCAACAAGTACGGCCAGGTCGATATCAAGCTGGGGCTGGTGCTGGGTCTGTTCGCCGAAGGCGGCGTGCTGTTCGGCAAACACGTCATGACCAGCATCAAGCATGCCTTCGGGGCGGTCGGCACCGATCTCTACGTCTCGGCAATGTTCGTCGTGACGCTGGCGATTGTCGGCGGCTTCGTGCTCAAGGACTACAGGAAGTTGAAAGCGCTGGACGATGCCGGCGACGGCAGCGAGCAGGCCCCGCCGATCACGCCGCTGGCGCGCTGGGTGCAGTCGGTGCGGATCCCGGGCACGATGATTTACTCCAAGGGCGCCCAGGCCGAGCTCTCGATCCTGTTCCTCATCCCCATCGGCTTCGCCACCGGCTTCCTGGCCTCTGCCATTGCCGTGGGCGGCTTCATCGGCGTGCCCGCGATGATCTACATACTCGGCCTGCCGGCGATCATGGCGTCCGCCACCGAGCTCGTCATCGCGTTCATCATGGGTCTCGGCGGCACGATTTTTTATGGCCTCGAAGGCGCAGTGGACATCCGTCTGGCCATGCTGATCCTGCTCGGCTCGCTGTTCGGCATCCAGGTCGGCGCCATCGGCACCACCTATGTCAAGGACTACCAGGTCAAGTTCACCATGGCCGTGATCATGCTGACCGTGCTGTTCTCGCGTTTCTTCTATATTCCCGGCTACCTCGGCAAGCTCGGGATGATCGAGCCCCTGTCCGAGTCCACCGAGCGGATTCTCAAATGGATCGGCGACGGCGTGCTGGCGCTGGCGCTGATCGTCGGCGCCTGGACCGTGCTGGCGGCCCTGTACAAAGGGATCCACGAACACCGGCGACAGCATGCGGTGCACACCGCCCAGGTCGGGGTGACCGAGTAAGCCCCCTGCCCGGTGGCGGCCGGGCGTGATGGTATGATTCGGGAGTCAGCCGGACACGGCTCCCGGCTCTTGAGTTCACCCATCCTGGTATCCCATCATGATTCGCAGAAACCCCTCCGGCCATTTGCCCGTCGTGCACGACACCGCTTTCGTCGATCCCACCGCGATCCTGTGCGGCAAGGTCATCATCGAAGAAAACGTGTTCATCGGACCTTATGCGGTGATCCGCGCCGACGAGGTCGACGACAACGGTGAAATGGAGGCCATCGTCATCGGCGCCCATTCCAACATCCAGGACGGCGTGGTCATCCACTGCAAGGCTGGCGGCGGCGTGAACATCGGGCGCGGCACCTCGATCGCGCACCGTTCCATCGTGCACGGCCCCTGTACCGTGGGCGACAGCGTATTCGTCGGTTTCAACACCGTGCTGTTCAACTGCGTGGTCGGCAGTCATTCCGTCATCCGCCACAACTCCGTGGTGGAGGGCTGCGAGGTTCCGCACAGTTTCTACATTCCCTCCACTGCCAACATCCACAGCGACGCCGACCTGGCGACGATCGAGCGGGTGACGCCCGACGCGGCTGACTTTTCCGAAAGCGTGGCGCAGGCCAACCACGAACTGGTCAAGGGCTACAAGCGCATCCGCAACGAGTTCTGACCGGGCCGCTCACGCCACGCGCATCATTCCTCGCCGCGTGGCGCCGCTGCAGTCAGCCAATTGGGCAGCACCCGCCCATCCGCATTCTCGATAATGTATTGACGAATCAAACGCCGTACGACCTGGGACGGCGTCAGGTCATGCTGAAAGCAGATTTCTTCGAAAAGCTTCTTTTTCCGGGGATCGATCAGAACGGTGAGCCGGGCGGTACGGTTTTCCATGGTGGCCATGACAACGTGACATGTTAATCAGATTGGAATTGTAGTTGATTTGATTTATCAATAGAATTGAATCCCGCTTGATTCCACGCATTCCGCGCGTGCCCACGATGTCGCACTTGGCATACCTTGACGCTCATGTCCTGGATTTGGCCTGGGCCGGGGTGGTGTACTGGTTGGCGCTTGGCTTGTCGGCACTACTGATGCGGCGCTCGCACGGCCTGCTCATCCGTCTTGTCTTTCCTTGCGGCGCCCTGGGTGCATTGTTCATCGCCGTGATCGGCGTGACCGGACTGTTTTTACCGGCCTCCGCCATGGTGCTGCCCATCGGCCTGCCCGATCTGCCTTTCCATCTCAGGCTGGACGCCTTGTCTGCGTTCTTCATGACCTTGCTGGGTGCCGCGGCATTCGGCATCACGATCCATGCCGCCAGCTATTTCCGGGGCATGGCGGCAGGCCCGCTCGCCCTGCTCGCGCTCTGGTACCACCTGTTCCTGGCCAGCATGACCGCCGTGCTGCTGGCCGACGATGCCTATGCCTTCATGGTGGCCTGGGAAATGATGGCGCTGTCATCCTATTTTCTCGTCACCACCGACCACAGGGTTCCCGAGATCCGGCGCGCCGGCTTCCTCTATCTGTTGATCGCGCACATCGGCGCGCTGGCGCTGCTGCTTGCTTTCGGCGTTTTGCAGGGGGGCCATGGAGACTATACCTTCGACGCCATGCGGCACGCCGGGAGAACGCCGTTCTGGGCCTCGGCCGCCTATCTGCTGGCGTTGTTCGGCTTTGGCGCCAAGGCAGGTCTGGTGCCGCTTCATGTGTGGCTGCCGGAAGCCCATCCCGCTGCGCCCTCGCCCGTGTCGGCGCTGATGTCGGGCGTGATGCTGAAAACCGCCATCTACGGCCTGCTGCGACTGACCTTCGACCTGCTCGGCATGCAGATCGGCTGGTGGGGCACACTGGCGCTGGCGCTGGGTCTGAGCACTGCGCTCTACGGCGTGATCTTCGCCGCCGTGCAGTCGGACATCAAGCGGCTCCTGGCCTGGTCATCGATCGAAAACATCGGCGTGATCTTCGCCGCTTTCGGCCTCACCCTGATTTTCTACACCGACGGCAAGGGCATGCTGGCGGCCCTGACGCTCACCGCCCTGCTCTACCATGCGCTCAACCACGCCTTCTTCAAGGGGCTGCTGTTCATCGGCACGGGCTCCGTATTGCACGCGACCGGTGAACGCCACATGGGCCGACTGGGTGGATTGATGCGCTTCATGCCATGGACCGCGTGGCTGACACTGGTCGGCGCGCTCGCTATCGCCGGCCTGCCGCCGCTGAACGGCTTCGTGTCGGAATGGTTGCTGCTGCAGGCGTTCCTGCTCACGCCCAGCCTGACCCAGCCCTATCTCAATATGATGATACCGGTGGCGGCGGCCACCGTTGCGCTGGCCGCCGCGCTGGCGGCGTATGTGATGGTCAAGTTCTTCGGGGTCGTCTTCCTCGGTCAACCGCGCGATCCGGCCCTGCAGCGCGCGCACGAGGCCCGCTGGCCGGAACGCCTCGGCATGCTGTGGCTGGCGGCGGGCTGCGTAGCGCTGGGCCTGTTTCCCGCGCTGCTCATCAACTGGCTCGCCCCGGTGGTGAAGCTGCTCACCGGGCATGCGCTGGCGCATGACGGCAACTGGCTGATACTGGCACCCGTTTCCGCGGAGCGGGCGAGCTATGCGCCCCTGATCTTCCTGATCGTGGTGGCGGCGGTGGTCATGCTCACCTTTCTATGGGTACGCCGCGTCTACCATGGCCGGGTACGGCGCAGCGAGCCATGGGGGTGCGGCTATCCGGAACAGCACGCACGCATGCAGGACAGCGCAGAAGGTTTCGGCCAGCCGATCCGGCAGATTTTCGAAGTATTCATGCGCGTGGAACGGGACACGCCCGACCCCTTCGAGCGGACCCCGCGTTATCGCGGCGACAGCCGCGACAAGCTCTGGATCCTGTTCTATCAACCCATCGCGCGGGTGGCGGACTGGCTGTCGGAACAGGCCGGGCGACTGCAGCACGGCCGCATTCAGTGGTATCTGGTCTACAGCTTCGTCACGCTGATCGTTCTGCTGGTTTTCACCTCATGATGAGCACCGGCATTCTCCTGCAACTCGCCCAGACCCTGCTCGCCATCCTGCTGGCGCCCATCCTGATGGGCTGGGTCAACCAGTGCCGCGCCTGGCTGCAGGGCCGCAGCGCGCCGCCGCTCACCCAGCCCTATCGCACGCTGAGAAAACTGTTCCACAAGGATGCGGTCATCGCGCATCACGCCTCGCCGCTGTTCCGCTTCGCGCCTTACATGATCTTTGCCTGCATGGCGCTGGCGGCAGGCATCGTGCCGACGCTCGCCAACGATCTGCCGTTTTCGCCGGCGGCCGACGTCATTGCGCTGGTCGGCATTTTCGCGCTGGCGCGGGTATTCCTGGCGCTGGCCGCGATGGACATCGGCACCGCCTTCGGCAGTCTGGGTGCGCGCCGCGAGATGCTGGTGTCCTTCCTCGCCGAGCCGGCGTTGCTGATGGTGTTCTTCACCGCCAGCCTGATTTCGCATTCCACCGAACTGCCCGTCATCGTCGAAACGCTGGCGCTCCGCCAGTTTGCCATCTATCCCAGCCTGGCGTTTGCGGCGGTCGCGTTCTGGATGGTCTCGGTGGCCGAGAACGCACGTATCCCCGTAGACAACCCCGGCACCCACCTGGAGCTGACGATGATCCACGAAGCGATGATCCTGGAATATTCGGCCCGTCACCTGGCGCTGATCGAATGGGCGGTGGCGTTGAAGCTGTTTACCTATTCGGCACTGGGTATCGCGCTCTTCCTGCCGTGGGGGATCGCGCCGCAGGGCAATCCCGGCGCCCTGCCGCTGGCGCTGGCCGCGATGGTTCTGAAGCTGCTCATCGGTGGCGCCGCGCTGGCGTTGATCGAGACGGTTTCCGCCAAGCTGCGCCTGTTCCGCGTCCCGGAGTTTCTCGCTACCGCGTTCCTGCTCGCGGTACTGGGCATGCTGATCCATTTTCTGCTGGAGGCCTGACATGCATCCGGCTTATCACCTCCAGCTCATCAATCTGCTGGCCGCCCTGTTGCTGCTGATTTCCTTCGCCATGCTGGCGCAGCGCCGTGTCGCCGGTCTCATCACCCTGTTTGCCTGGCAGGGCGCCGCGCTGGCGGCCTCCACGGCGCTGGTGGCCTGGTCCACCGGCCAGCATCATCTGTATTACTCGGCTGCCATCACCCTGGCGCTCAAGGTGATCGCGATGCCCTGGTATTTCTACCGGCTCGTGAAGAAGCTCGACGTCAACCGGGTCGTGGAGCCCATGATCAACATCCCCACCACCATGCTCATCGGCATCGTGCTGGTCATCTTCTCGTTCAATCTGGCCCTGCCCATCTCGGAAATGTCCGGCACGGTGATGCGCTCGACCCTGGGCATCGCACTGGCCACGGTTCTGCTGGCCTTCCTCATGATGATTACCCGGACCAAGGCCATCCCTCAGGTGATCGGCTTTCTCGCCATGGAGAATGGCCTGTTCTTCGCCGCCACCAGCGCCACCTATGGCATGCCGCTGGTGGTGGAGCTGGGTGTGGCCCTGGATGTGCTGGTGGCCGTTTTCGTGCTGGGAATCTTTATTTTCCAGATCCGCGAGACGTTCGATTCGCTGGATCTGAAACACATGGAAAAGCTGAAAGAACGCTGAGATGGAAATTTACTGGCTACTTGGCATTCCGTTGACCGGCAGTATTTTTCTCGGCTTATGGGGCTCTCGCAGGCACGCGCCGGAAATCAATGCGGCATTCGGTTTGCTGACGCTGCTGGCGGCCGCGTTCCTCACTTTCCGGATCATCGACCAGGGGCCGATGATCGTGGGCGCGGGCTGGTTCTTCATCGATTCGTTCAATGTATTCCTGGTCACGCTGACCGCTTTCGTCGCCTTCACGACCGCCCTGTTCTCGCGCCCCTACATGCGCATCGAAGCGGAGCACGGCAAACTCAACACCCAACGTCTGCGCCTCTACCACAGCAGCTACCAGATCTTCATCGGTGCCATGCTGCTGGCGTTGACCACCAACAACATGGGCATCCTGTGGGTGGCGATGGAGGCCGCGACGCTCGCCACCGTGCTGCTGGTGTCGCTGTACCGCACGCCGGCTTCGCTGGAAGCGGCGTGGAAATATTTCATCCTGTGCGGGGTCGGCATCGCGCTGGCGCTGTTCGGCACCATCCTGCTCTACTTCGCCGCGGAAAAGATACTCGGTTCGGGGGGGACCGCGCTCTTGTGGACCCATCTCAACGACGTGAAGGCGCAGCTGGAACCCACGGTGATGCAGCTCGCCTTCGTTTTCCTGCTGGTCGGTTACGGCACCAAGATTGGCCTCGCCCCCCTGCACAGCTGGCTGCCGGATGCCCACGCCGAGGGTCCGACACCCGTATCGGCCGTACTGTCCGGTCTGCTGCTCAACGTTGCCCTGTACGCGGTGATCCGCTCCAAGGTACTGGTCGACGGCGCGCTGGGAAACAGCATGGCCGGCAGCCTGATGATGGGTTTCGGCCTCTTGTCGGTCGTGCTGGCCACGCTCCTGATCAGGCGCCAGACCGACGTCAAGCGCATGTTCGCCTACTCGTCCATCGAGCACATGGGCCTCATCACCTTCGCTTTCGGCATGGGGGGCGCAGTGGCGAATTTCGCGGCCCTGCTGCACATGACCCTGCATTCCCTGACCAAATCCGCGATCTTCTTCACCGTCGGCCACGCCACGCAAAAAACCGGCACCCAGCTGATGGCCGACATCCGCGGGCTGATCAAGACCAACCCCACCCTCGGCTGGGGGCTGATGCTGGGCACCGTTGCCATCCTCGGCATGCCGCCGTTCGGCGTGTTCGCCAGCGAGTTTCTCATCATCACCACCGCCATGCACGAACAACCCTGGGCCACCCCTCTCCTGTTGCTGGCACTGGGTGTGGCGTTCGCTTCCATTTTCGGCAAGGTGCAACCGATGGTATTCGGCGAAACCGAACTGCCGAAGCTGCCCTACCAACCGGCCCTGACGCCCGTGTTCCTTCACCTCGGGCTGGTGCTGATGCTGGGCCTGTACATTCCGCCCTATCTTGCCGTCTGGTACCGGCAGGCCGCGCAACTCCTGGGGGGCTGAGATGAAGATCGGCGGACACGACTGGCCCCTCGAGCCTTTGGGCAAGCATATCTGGCGCGGCCGCATGGAATCCGGCCAGTTGCTCGCGTGGGTCCGTGCAGTCAGGGAAGAGGGCGGGCAGCTCGTCGCGTTGTGGGGATCGGACGATCGCCATCTGGACGGCGGTTTCGGGATTCATGCGGCCTGCCTGACCAGTGCCGGGCTGGTCTGGATGAGCAGCGCCCTGCCCGCGGACGCACCGCGCTATCCGGACCTCGCGCATATCTTTCCACAGGCTGGCCGCATGCAGCGCGCAGTGTACGATCTGCTCGGCATCCAGGCCATTGATGCGGTGGACACCCGCAAGTGGCTGCGCCACGACGCCTGGGCCGAAAATGAATTTCCCCTGCGCAGGGACTTCACCGGCCACTCGCCCACGCCCCCTGCCCACGACACCTATCCTTTCATCCGGGTCGAAGGCGAAGGGGTGCACGAAATAGCGGTCGGCCCCATTCATGCCGGCACCATCGAGCCGGGGCATTTCCGTTTCTCCGTCATCGGCGAACGCGTGCTCAGGCTCGAACAGCGCGGCGGTTACGCCCACAAGGGCACGGAGAAACGCTTCGAGGGCATGGATCTCGCGACAGGAGCCAGGCTCGCCGGCCGCGTCTCCGGCGACTCGCATAGCGCCTACGCCTGGGCATACTGCATGGCGGTGGAGGCCGCCACCGCCAGCACCGTGCCGCAGCGGGGCATCTGGATGCGTGCGTTGTTCCTGGAAATCGAACGCATCGCCAATCATCTGGGCGACCTCGGCGGCCTCGGCAACGACGTCGCGCTGAGTTTTGGCCTCATGCAATTCTGGCGGCTGAAAGAAGACTGGCTCCGCCTGACTGCGCGGCTGTTCGGCCATCGCTATCTGTTCGACTGCATGGTGCCGGGCGGCGTGGCCGTGGATATCGACGACCCCGGCCAGGCCGAGCTCATCGGTCTGAGCCACCGCATCGAAACGGAAATCCGCCAGCTCAAAGCCATCTATGACGAGCATGCCACCCTGCAGGACCGCTTTGCCCATACGGGTGTCTGCCAACCCGAACTGGCGGCGCAGCTCGGGCTGACCGGCCTGGCCGGCCGTGCCAGCGCCCAGGCATGGGATGCCCGGGTACAGTTTCCGCAGAGGCCTTACGAACAACTCAACGTCAGCATGGCCACCCAGCGCGGCGGAGATGTCCTGGCACGCGCTGAAGTACGCTTCTCCGAACTGCACGAATCGCTGCGGCTGGTCCGCGACATTCTCCTGCGCATGCCGGCCGGGGAACTGCACGCACCGCTTGCGGCCGTCTCGGCCTCGTGCGAAGGGCTCGGCTGGGTGGAAGGCTGGCGCGGCGAAGTGATCGTGGCCGTACGCATCGGGCGGGATGGCAGGCTCGACCGGGTGCACCCGCACGATCCCTCCTGGCGCAACTGGCCGTTGGTGGAAGTGGGCATGCCCGGCAACATCGTGGCCGATTTCCCGCTCATCAACAAATCGTTCAACCTGAGTTACAGCGGACCGGATCTTTAGCTATGCCGACCCCCCTGATCCTGTACAAGATCTTCAAAGCCGGCCGGGTCTCCGAAGCACCGCCCGAAGCCGATCTTTCGCTGCGCACCCGCGTGCAGACGCTGCACGCGGACATCCTCAAGGTATTCGGTCAGGCAGTGGCCATCCGCCATATCGACGCCGGTTCCTGCAACGGCTGCGAACTGGAAATCCATGCCCTCAACGGCCCCCACTACAACCTGGACGGCCGGGGCGTGAAGTTCGTCGCCAGCCCCCGGCACGCCGACCTGCTGCTGGTCACCGGTCCGCTCTCGCGCAACATGGAGACAGCCCTGAAACGCGCGTATGACGCCACGCCCGAACCCAAATGGGTCGTGGCGATGGGCGACTGCGGGTGCAGCGGGGGCCTGTTTGGCGAGAGCTATGCCACACGCGGGAAGGTGTCCAGCGTCATTCCCGTCGATGTCGAGGTGCCCGGCTGTCCGCCCACACCGATTGCCTTGCTGCAGGGCATCCTGGCGGCCGTCAGTCCGGCCGGGGGGAACACGACGGATCCTGACGCACCCGGCCGGGCAAACGAATAGTCTGCCGTTTCATGCCCGGGCTTTCGGTTTCCTGCCGGGGCTGGCGACCGGGATGAAACCCGACACCCGGCACAGCATGCCTTCCACTTTTTTGCCCTGGATGTACCGGGTTGAGTGACACGCGATGACATCTCCCCGTTTCACCAGTTCCGACAGCTGAACGCGCACGTCCACCAGCGGAATACGGGTCGCCGTGGCGATTTCGGAATCCAGTTGTTCGCCCCGCGATTTCAGGTAGTCATGAATTTTCTGCATAGCGTGAACACTCCGTCATCAAGAATGGCAGGCATTTAACGGCAGCCCGCTTTCGCCCAGCTTAATCCGGCGCCTTGGCGCAGACTGCGCACGAGCGCGGAAAAATCCAGCGGAAAACGCTCGGCAAGCGCATCCGCCCGTTCCTCCAGACGCTCCCAGTCCAGCGGACGGCATGCTTCGGCAAAGGCAATATGATTGTCGCCGCCAGGAACCGTTCCCATCCGCACACGTCCCTCGAACACCTCGTTGAGGAGATCCAGATGCCTGGACCAGCGTTTCCTCGTGCCGGCAAAGTTGGCGACGAGCACGCCTCCCGGCCTGAGCCGCCGCTGCGCTGCCCGGTAGAAGGCCCGATCGAGAAAGCGTGGCGCGATGCCGCGGGCGTCGAAGCCATCGAGCAGCAGCACGTCGGTATCGCCCTCCGTGGTGGGCAGGTAATCGACCGCATCGGCCTCGACAATCGCCAGGCGCTCATCTTCGGGAACCTTGAACGCGCCGCGCATGGCGATGACGTCGGGATTCACCTCCACGACGGTCAGACGTGCCCGCGGCAGATGGCGGTAGCAGAATTTAGCCAGCGAACCGCCTCCCAGACCGATCATCAGCACCCGCCCGGGGTCCGGAACGAAAAGCAGAAAAGCCATCATTTTTCGGGTATAGGCGCAATCGAGGGTGAAGGGATCGTCGAGGCGCATGGAACTCTGGATGAAATCCAGATTGAAAAACAGCTGCCGGGTCTGGCCATCGTCGATGATGAAAGGCCGCTCGTAACGGCCGGCAACAATCCGGTCATACACCCACAGGGGATCGGCTTCGGCCGGTTCGCGCACCAGGACCTTGACCGGTTCGCCCGATACCATTCCCGGCAGTTCCATCAATGGCGTGGTCAGTTGCGGCACCTCATTTTCATCGGTTGGGGGGATCGATCCCACCCGGTTGGCATCAGATCGCGCAGGGACCACACCGCTTCAGAGTACGAAAACCAGAGGTCGCGGCCAGTGACGAAAGGGCCTGATGACCCGACATCATACATGATAACAATATGTTAATCAAATTCACTTCTCATACACATTTTGCGCCTCTTCCGGCGCTTTGAGGGTATCGCGACAGCGGCGGCCTGGTGGGCGGAGAATAACGCCCGACCACCGCGGTCCGCTGCCGCAGAAAGCCGCCGTTAGCGGGTCAGGCCGGCATACAGCACGGGTAATTTCTCCGGCAATCGCTGCACGTGATCCACCACCATGTAGTTGCGCTGCCCGAAAATGCGCGACATATAGTTGTCGGCGCGCGGATCGAGGCTCATGCAGTAGGTGATGACCCCGTCGCGGCCGACCTCCTCCACCGCTTTCTTGGCGTCGTAGCGCAGGTACTGCGGGTCGCGTACGTCGATGTCGGCCGGTTCGCCGTCGGTGATGACGATGAGCAGTTTTTTCGCCGAGCGCTGCAATTTCAGATGATGGCCGGCGTGACGGATGGCCGCGCCCATGCGGGTCGAGAGCTGGCCGGTCATGCCCGCGAGCCGCGCTTTCGGCACTTCGTCCCAGTGCTGGTCGAAGTCCTTGAAGCGGTAGTACTCCACATCATGACGCCCATCGGAGCAAAACCCATGGATCGCGAAGGGGTCACCGACCTTGCTGATCGCGTCGGCCAGCAGCACGCAGGCCTGGCGCGTGAGCTCAAGTACCGAGTATTCCTGGTCCTGCACGGTTTCGTTGGTGGATTCCGACAGGTCCAGCAAGACCAGTATCGAGAAATCGCGGGTTTTTCTGACCGATCGCATCATGATGCGCGGATCGGGCTGGCTGCCCATGCGGATGTCGATAAAGCTGGCAATCGCCGCGTTGATGTCGATCTCGTCTCCGTCTTCCAGCTTGCGGATGCGTTGCACGCCCTGCGGCTGCATCGCGTCAAGCAGGAATTTCATGCGGTGGATTTCACGCTTGTACTGGGCCGTGATCTGGTCGATCACATCCAGATCGCCCGATTTCGGGCGCTTTTCCTGCACGGTCGCCCAGAACGGGCGCTCAAGCTGGATCTGGTAATCCCATTCGGAATAATGAAAGGGCTCGGACAGGGGCTCCTTGCCTTCCATCTCGTTGTAGCTGATCCCCATATCCTCATAGGGATAGAGCTCGGTGTTCAGCACCCAGATTTCCTCGGCATCGTCGCCAGCCGTCTCGACTTCAACCTCGTTGGCCATCTCCATCACGCTCACGTATTTGCGTTCCTGCTTGACGGTGTCGAATCCCGCATTGGCCGCCTTGTCGAAATCGAATTCCTCAAACTCCCAGAAATAGCGATTGTCGTCGCGGTAGGGCGCGGTCAGGAGATCCGTGCGGAGACTGAACGGGATTTTTTTCTGCTGCAGGCCGTGTGCGAGCTGTACGCCGATTTCCCACGAAGTCTGGTTGACGTCCAGCGCGGATTGCGCCTCCGCAAACAGTCTGCGCCCTTCGTCAATCCACGGATCGTCATCTCCGTAGGTCTCATCCAGCAGCGCGCGCGCCAGCCGGTTGAGGAAGTCGCCCAGCGTCCTGTTCAGCGCGGGGGTGGCGGTATGCAGTTTGCACCAAAGCTGCTTCAGGCCGGGAAAACGGCGAATGGCCAGTGTTTCCACGCGCGCATCCTCGATGACCGAGATCACCGCCATCTGCAGGGGATTCAGCGCTTCGGCGGAAATCGGCTGCCGTGTTTCAACGATGTGCGCGGCACAGTGCGCCGCGGTGGCCCGATACAGCTCGAGGCCGGACACGGGGTCCTGACCTTCGACGACGAAGTCGTCGAACGCATCGGGAAGATGCAGCAGATAATCTTCAATGTACGGCCGATAGCCTTCGCGCGCCTCGAAATCGCCCGAGGTCGGGCGCATGAAGAAATCGCGCGCCCACAATGCGCGCAGATACATGTTGATGCGCCGCTGCACGTCGACCAGCAGCGTGCCTTTGCGCTCCTTCTGCAGCATCGCCAGCGATTCTTTCGATTCGAGACCGAAATACCTGATCTGCTCTTCGTAGTTGGTGCGGTGCGCGTGCGCCCCCCACAAGGCCCAGCGCCGCAAACCGCCCAGCGTCAGATGCTGGAGCAGGACTTCCAGCTTGTCGAGCATCGGGCGCACACCGCGTGGCGCCTGTGCGATCAAGGTGTTGATGAACTGCAGATACTTGAGGAACAGGTTTGCATCGCCCAGCCGGCTGGCCGCCGTGGGCGCACTGGCCAGCAGCAGCTCGATCACCGCGCCCGAGGTCTTCGACGCCAGCATCAGCGAAGCGGTCGCCAGATCGGCCAGCACATCCTCGCCCACTTCCCTCGCCACCATCGGCGCCCGCTCGATCCAGGTTTCCACCAGGGCATCGCCGCGGCCCAAACCGCGGATGGCCGATACCCCCTTCAGGTAGTTGTCCAGGCCGCGCGGCGAGAACGTCTTGGCCGCCTCGTGCCAGGCGGCATCGAGCACATCGCGCGTATGCGGCGACAGGTCTTCCAGCAGTTCAGCGTAATCTTCGAGTTTGATCGACATGGCTTTTCCAGGGGTCAGGATTCAGGATGCCAAGGGGTCAGGATTCAGGGGCCAGGATTCAGGGATGGTGTGGCCTACGGCCACGTATTACTTTTGACGCGGGCAAAGCCCGCACATTCCCTGACCCCTGAACCCTGACTCCTGCTCCCTCACTCAAAAAAACGTCGACACCGCCGCATCCAGCGCGTCGCGCATATCCGGATCGTCGGTGATCGGACGGACCAGTGCGACGCGGCAGGCGGCATGCGGATTGACGCCCCTGGCGATCAGCGAGCCGGCATAGATCAGCATGCGGGTGGACAAACCCTCGTCGAGACCGTGGCCCTTGAGGTTGCGGCTGCGCTCGGCAATCGATACCAGCTTGCCCGCAATGTCGGCGGCCACGCCGGATTCGTGCGCGACGATCTCGGTTTCGATGGCGTGTTCGGGATAGGTGAAGTCGAGGCCGCCAAAACGCTGCTTGGTCGACTGTTTGAGATCCTTCATCAGGCTCTGGTAGCCGGGGTTGTAGGAAATCACAATCTGGAAATCGGGGTGCGCGTGCACCAGTTCGCCCTTCTTTTCCAGCGGCAGCACGCGGCGGTTGTCGGTCAGCGGATGAATCACCACGGTAGTGTCCTGGCGCGCCTCGACCACTTCGTCGAGATAGCAGATCGCGCCATGACGCGCGGCGATGGCGAGCGGCCCGTCCTGCCACTCGGTGCCCGCTGCCGACAGCAGGAAACGGCCGACCAGATCCGAGGCCGTCATGTCCTCGTTGCACGCCACGGTGATCAGCGGTTTGCCAAGCCGGTAGGCCATATATTCGACAAAGCGCGTCTTGCCGCAACCCGTGGGCCCCTTGAGCATCATGGGCATGCGCACCGAATAGGCGGCTTCGTATAGCTCCACCTCGTCGGCGACGGGGCGGTAGTAGGGTTCCTGGGCAATGCGGTACTGGTCGACGATGTTGCTCATCTGGATTCCTTAAATTTATTCATCCGCGAATACCCGAAGGGCATAAAGGACGCGAAGGGGCGCGAAGGAAAATCTTCAAAACGCACGTACCACTTGAAGCGATCTGAAAAACGCTGGCTTGTGCCCCGTTGCCGGATAGCTTTTCTTCACGTTTCTTCGCGTCCTTTATGCCCTTCGGGTATTCGCGGATAAACAAGACAACAAAAAGCCCCCGCGCCCTGCAGGCGACGGGGGCTGTTACGGTCTCCCGTCGCGGCTTAAACAGTCTTGCCGCGGAAGATCACCATCGAGGCGCCTTGCGACTGGTTGAAGTTGTTGTAACCGATCAGTCGAACGTGGTTGTCCGGATTGGCCTTGTGGCATGCCTCGGCTTCGCCCAGAATCCGCGCCACGTCGGTTTCGCCGAACATCGGCAGCTTCCACATGTACCAGTAGGAATCCTGCAGGTGCGTGGGTTCGGTATGTTCGATCGCCGGGTTCCAGCCTTTTTTCACCAGGAATTCAACCTGCTTCTTGATCTGCTCCTTGGTCATCGCGGGCAGGTAGGAGAAGGTCTCGAATTTGCGGCTGGCGGGGTCGCTCACGCGGCTTTTGTAATCCATCACTTCAGACATTTTGGTTCCTTTCAAATTGATGAGGGGTCAGGGGTCGGGATTCAGGATTCAGGGGTGGTGCGGCTGCGCCGCGCTCTTCCCTGAATCCTGATCCCTGAATCCTGAATCCCGCTTACTTGTGCGCGACGTCCAGCTTGTCGACGGTGTCGAACTCGAACTTGATCTCTTTCCACGTTTCCATGGCGATCTTCAGTTCGGGGCTGTGTGCGGCGGCCGCGGTCAGGATGTCCTTGCCTTCCTTCTCGATCTCGCGGCCTTCGTTACGTGCCTGCACACAGGCCTCCAGTGCGACGCGGTTGGCGGCGGCGCCGGCGGCGTTGCCCCAGGGGTGGCCGAGCGTGCCGCCACCGAATTGCAGACAGGCGTCGTCACCGAAGATGGCAACCAGCGCGGGCATGTGCCACACGTGGATACCGCCGGAGGCAACCGGGAACACACCGGGCATCGAACCCCAGTCCTGGTCGAAGAACAGGCCGCGGCTACGGTCTTCCTTGATGAATTCGTCACGCATGGTGTCGATCCAGCCCAGGGTCGCCTCGCGGTCGCCTTCCAGCTTGCCGACGACGGTGCCGGAGTGCAGGTGATCGCCGCCCGACAGACGCAGCACCTTGGTCAGCACGCGGAAGTGGATACCGTGGTGCGGGTTGCGGTCGAGCACGGCGTGCATGGCGCGGTGAATGTGCAGCAGCATGCCGTTGTCGCGACACCAGTTGGCCAGACCCGTGTTGGCGGTCAGACCGCCGGTCAGGTAGTCGTGCATGATGATCGGTGCGCCCAGTTCCTTGGCGAACTCGGCCCGCTTGTACATCTCTTCCGGGGTCGGCGCGGTGACGTTCAGGTAGTGGCCCTTGCGCTCGCCGGTCTCGCGCTCGGCTTTCTGGCAGGCTTCGACCACGAATTCGAAACGGTTGCGCCAACGCATGAACGGCTGGCTGTTGACGTTCTCGTCGTCCTTGGTCAGATCCAGCCCGCCGCGCAGGCATTCATACACGGCGCGACCGTAGTTCTTGGCCGACAGGCCCAATTTAGGCTTAATCGTGCAGCCCAGCAACGCACGGCCATACTTGTTGAAAATGTCGCGCTCGACCTGGATGCCCTGGGGCGGACCGCCACAGGTCTTCACATAGGCGATCGGGAAGCGCACGTCTTCCAGGCGCAGGGCGCGCAGGGCCTTGAAGCCGAACACGTTGCCGACCAGCGAGGTCAGCACGTTGACGACCGAGCCTTCCTCGAACAGGTCGATTGGGTAGGCTACAAATGCATAGAAGCAGGTATCGTCGCCGGGCACGTCTTCGATGCGGTAGGCGCGGCCCTTGTAGTAGTCGAGGTCGGTCAGGAGGTCGGTCCACACTGTGGTCCAGGTGCCGGTCGACGACTCGGCGGCGACGGCGGCGGCCACTTCTTCACGATCCACGCCCGGCTGCGGGGTGATCTTGAAGCAGGCCAGAAGGTCGGTATCGAGCGGGGTGTATTCCGGGGTCCAGTACGTCTGGCGGTACTCTTTCACACCAGCGTTATAAGTCTTAACAGCCATGATTCCTCCTAGCAAAAGATCAGGTTTACGCGCCATGCCAGAAGCGGTCATGCACGATGGAACGCATCATGCATGAGTTATATCATCAATAACAGTCGATTTTTTCTATTTCCAGAATAGACTCTAATCTATGATCAATTCCTGTATGGGGTCATGCCATGCGTAGCCATACCACCTTCCGCCAGCTGGAAATCTTCGAGTCCATCGCCCGCCTGGGCAGTTTCACCCGTGCCTCCGAAGAGCTTTACCTGACCCAGCCCACCGTTTCCATGCAGATGAAAAAACTGAGCGAAGCCGTCGGCGTGCCGCTGATCGAACAGATAGGCAAGAAGCTCCATCTCACCCCCGACGGCCAGGAACTGGCCCAGGCCACGCGCGAAATCTTCGGCATCATGGACCGCTACACCATGTCGGTGGCCGAACGGCAGGGCCTCAAACAGGGTCAGCTGCGCCTGATGGCGATCACCACCGCCTCCTATTTCGCGCCGCGCCTGCTGGGCGAATTCGCCAAACTCTATCCCGGCATCGAAGTCAGCCTGCGCGTCACCAACAAGGAACAGGTGCTCGCCAGCATCGCCGACAACCTCGACGACCTGTATTTCCTCGGCCAGCCGCCGGAAGACATCGACGTCATCGCCACCCCCATCATGGACAATCCCATCGTCGTCATCGCCGCACCCGATCATCCGCTGGCGCACAAGAAGAACATCCGCCTGGAACGTCTGGCGCAGGAGCCCTGGCTGATGCGTGAAAAAGGCTCCGGCACCCGCAACGCCATCCAGCGCCGTTTCGATGAAAACGGCATTGTCATCCGCCCGCGACTGGAACTCGGCAGCAACGAAGCCATCAAGCAGGCCATCCTCGCCGGCCTGGGCGTCTCCGCGCTCTCGCGCCACACCCTCGCGCTCAACCAGCCCGGCCAGTTCGCCATCCTCGACGTCGAGGGCTTTCCCATCCTGCGCCACTGGTATGCCGTGTACCCGGCGGGGCGGCAGCTGTCGGTGGTGGCACGGGCGTTTCTGGATTATCTGCTGGGGCGGGGGAAGGCGGCGCCGGCCGTGGCAGGCATCAAGACGCAGCAAAGCTGAATTCGCCAGCCAGGCGGAAGCCGCGTTCCACGGACCGGAAACGGCTTTCTGTCCGGTCTTAAACCGCGAAGTTTCAAACCCGGCGCCGCGCAACACTTGAAATTGTCACCCTGCGCCCCTACTATTGGCACTCGACGGCAATGAGTGCTAACAACACGTTTGCCGCGTCCTCAATTTTCGCGCAGCCTCGGCTGCCGGTTATCAACGCTACGCAATGGAGACTTTGCAATGAAAATCCGTCCTCTGCACGACCGTGTGATTGTCAAGCGCATGGAAGAAGAGCGCAAGACCGCTTCCGGGATCGTGATCCCCGACACCGCCACCGAGAAGCCCGACCAGGGCGAAGTGATCGCCGTCGGCGCGGGCAAGAAAGACGACCAGGGCAAACTGATCCCGCTGGACGTGAAAGTCGGCGACCGCGTGCTGTTCGGCAAATATGCCGGCCAGACCGTCAAGGTCGAAGGCGACGAACTGCTGGTGATGCGCGAAGAAGACATCATGGGCGTGGTCGAAGCTTAAGCCCTTTAAAACCAATTAACCACAGAGACACAGAGGCACGGAGAAAACCACAAACGACACCCCGGATGGGGTTTCTCTGTGTCTCCGTGCCTCTGTGGTGAATGCATTTATTTAGGAGTTAAAACATGGCTGCAAAAGACGTACGTTTTGGCGATTCCGCACGTCACCGCATGGTGGCTGGCGTCAATGTTCTGGCTGACGCCGTCAAGGTGACCCTGGGCCCGAAAGGCCGCAACGTGGTGCTCGACCGTTCCTTCGGCGCCCCCACCGTGACCAAGGACGGCGTGTCGGTCGCCAAGGAAATCGAGCTGAAGGACAAGCTGGAGAACATGGGCGCGCAGATGGTCAAGGAAGTCGCATCCAAGACCTCCGACGTCGCCGGTGACGGCACCACCACCGCCACCGTGCTGGCCCAGTCGATCGTCAACGAAGGCATGAAGTACGTCGCCGCCGGGATGAACCCGATGGACCTGAAGCGCGGCATCGACAAGGCCGTGGTCGCGATCACCGCCGAGCTGAAGAAGATTTCCCAGCCCTGCAAGACCTCCAAGGAAATTGCCCAGGTCGGCTCCATTTCCGCCAACTCCGATGCCTCGATCGGCGACATCATCGCCGCCGCGATGGACAAGGTCGGCAAGGAAGGCGTGATCACGGTTGAAGACAGCTCGGGTCTGGAAAACGAACTCGACGTGGTCGAAGGCATGCAGTTCGACCGCGGCTACTTGTCGCCCTACTTCATCAACAACCCCGACAAGCAGATGGCGATCATGGAAGATCCGTTCATCCTGCTGTTCGACAAGAAGATCTCCAACATCCGTGACCTGCTGCCGGTGCTGGAACAGGTCGCCAAGGCCGGCAAGCCGCTGATGATCGTCGCCGAAGACGTCGACGGCGAAGCGCTCGCCACTCTGGTGGTGAACAACATCCGCGGCATCCTCAAGACCTGCGCGGTCAAGGCCCCGGGCTTCGGCGACCGTCGCAAGGCGATGCTGGAAGACATGGCCATCCTCACCGGCGGCACCGTGATCGCCGAGGAAGTCGGTCTCTCGCTGGAAAAAGCGCAGCTGACCGATCTGGGCCGCGCCAAGCGCATCGAGATCGGCAAGGAAAATACCACCCTCATCGACGGCGCCGGCAATGCCGACGCGATCAAGGGTCGTATCACCCAGATCAACAAGCAGATCGATGAAGTGACCAGCGATTACGACCGCGAGAAACTCCAGGAGCGCAAGGCCAAGCTGGCCGGCGGCGTGGCGGTGATCAAGGTCGGCGCCGCCACCGAAGTCGAGATGAAGGAGAAGAAGGCCCGCGTCGAAGACGCGCTGCACGCCACCCGTGCCGCGGTTGAGGAAGGCATCGTTGCCGGCGGCGGCGTCGCGCTGCTGCGCGCCAAGGCCGCCGCGGCCGCGGTCAAGGGCGACAACCACGACCAGGACGCCGGCGTGAAGATCGTGCTGCGCGCAATCGAAGAACCGCTGCGCCAGATCGTCAAGAACTGCGGCGAGGAATCCTCGGTCGTCGTCAACAAGGTGCTGGAAGGCAAGGGCAACTTCGGCTACAACGCCGGCAACGGCGAATACGGCGACATGGTGGCGATGGGCGTGCTCGACCCCACCAAGGTCACCCGTACCGCGCTGCAGAACGCCGCGTCGATCGCCGGCCTGATGCTGACCACCGACTGCATGGTCGCCGACTTGCCGGAAGACAAGCCGGCCATGCCGATGGGGGGTGACATGGGCGGTATGGGCGGTATGGGTGGGATGGGCGGCATGATGTAAGGCAGCGAACGCCCGCTCATACAGCCTGAGAAGCCCCGCTGTTCGGCGGGGCTTTTTCATGCCCGGAATCAGGCGAAAAAAAGCCCCCGGCCTGAACCGGGGGCTTGCCGGATGCTGTCGTGCCGGCTTCAGTGGGCGACCGTGCCCTCGGCGTGGATGCCGGTGTTCTGGCGCACGTAGAGCTCCTCCCACATACTTTCCGCGCGCCTGTCGCGAAACAGCAGCGAGCCGAGAATGACCATCAGGAAACCCAGCGGGATCGAAATGATGCCGGGGTTCTTCAGGCGGAAGAAGGGTTTCTCGATGCCGACCAGGTTGGCGGTCTGCCCTTCGAATTTCTTCAGATCATCCTGCGCCTTCTGGATGTCCTTTTCGAGCTTGCCGGCGTCTGCCCTGGCCTTGTTCAGCTCGGCCGGGTCGCTCAGGGTCGCGATCTTCTCATTCAGCGTCGCCAGTTTCTCGATCGCGCCGGGCTTGGCTTCGGCGGCCGGCTTGGCGGCCTCGGCGTTCTGGCACAGCGCGAACAGTTCGCAGACGAAGCCTTCGCTCGCCTTGGCCGGTACCGCATCTTTGGCCGGCGCGCCTTCCAGCACGGCCCTGGCTTCCTTGATGACCCCCTGCGGATAGGTGAGGTTGGGCGAGACCATCACCAGGGCGATCGCGGAGAACGAGCCGACCAGCATGCCGAGCACGATGCCGCCGGTGTTGCAGCGCTTCCAGTACAGCGTCAGCAGGACGGCGGGCAGGTTGCCCGACGCCGCCACCGCGAAGGCCATGCCGACGAGGTGGGCGACGTTCTGGCCCTTGGCCGCAATGCCGATGACGATGGCGACGATGCCGACGATGACCGAGGCGACGCGCGCCGCCGTCACCTGTTCGTGCGGCGTCGCATGGTCGCCGCGGATCACCCCGACGTAGATGTCGTGCGCCATGGCCGAGGCCGATGCCAGCACCAGGCCGGCGACCACCGCGACGATGGTGGCGAAGGCCACCGCGGCGACGAAGGCGAGGAAGAAGTTGCCCATCATCGAATCGGCGCCGCCGCCCAGGTACTGGGCGAGAATCGGCGCCGCCATGTTGCCGCCCTTGTCGAGCGCGGCGATGTCGGCGGGGCCGACGTGAAGCGCCGCGCCCAGACCGAGGAACAGGGTCAGCACGTAGAAGCCGCCGATGACGACCATGGCCCACACCACCGACTTGCGCGCTTCCTGTGCGTTCGGCACGGTGAAGAAGCGCATCAGGATGTGCGGCAGCCCGGCCGTGCCCAGCACCAGCGCCATGCCCAGCGAGATCTGGTCGATCGGGTTCTTCAGGAACAGGCCCGGCTCGAGGAAGCGCTGCCCCAGTTCCTCCGGCGTCATGTTGGCCGCGGCAGTGCCGAGCAGTTTGGCGACCTGCTTCTGGATGCCGTCGTCGTGAACCACATGATCGAGAATGCCGGGCAGCGAAAAACCGTAAGGCGCCCACACCAGCGCGACCATGACCAGCGAGGCCACCACCAGCAGGATCGCCTTGACGATCTGCACCCAGGTCGTCGCCACCATGCCGCCGAACACCACGTAGGCCAGCATCAGCACGCCGACGCCGATCACCGACACTTCATAGTCGATGCCGATCAGCGTCTTGATCAGCACGCCGCCGCCGACCATCTGCGCGGTCAGGTAGAAGATCGACACGGTGATGGTCGAAACCGCGGCAATGGTCTTCGCGGCCTTGGGATTGTTGCGGAAGGCGAGGATGTCGCCGAGGGTGTACTTGCCGATGTTGCGGCACGGCTCGGCGATGACCAGCAGCACGGTGATGTAGGCGACCAGGAAACCGACCGAATACATGAAGCCGTCGTAGCCGTACAGCGCGATGAGGCCGGCGATGCCGAGGAAGGACGCGGCCGACAGGTAGTCGCCGGCAATCGCCCAGCCGTTCTGGAAGCCGGAAACGGAACGCCCCGCGGCATAGAACTCACTGGTGGTGTGCACACGCTTGGCGGCCCACCAGGTGATGTACATGGTCAGCGCGATGATGCCGCCGAACACCGCGAAGGTCAGCCACTTCCATTCATCGGCGACCGCGCCGTCGCCGGCATGGGCGAAGCCGGAAGCGAGCAGCGCCGCAGCACCGGCGAGACAGGGTTTGAAACGTTCCGTCATCATCTGCTCCCCTTGATGTTGTGGGCGTCACGGGCGATTTCGACGGCCATGGCATCGAATTCGCGGTTGGCGCGCCGGGCGTACACGGCGGCGACGGCCCAGGCGACGACGAACTCGGAAAGCGCAAACAGCAGACCGACGTTGAGCGGCCCCCACACCTTGACCTTGAACAGGTCTTGGAAATAAGCGGCACCGAACGGGAGCAGGAAGTAGTACACGATCGAAAACACCATCAGGCCCCACAAAAAGGATGATTTCTTCTTGTGAAGCGCCTGGAACCGCGGATCATTGTCGATCGCGGCCCAATCCGGTTGCGGACTTGCCATGGAAGCCTCCTTGAGCGTGGTTGATAATTGTTATGCCTTCCGCGCCCCGAATCCGCCAAGCACGGAATCCACGAACATTAGCCTAAAAATTACGCGGACAAAACAGCAGACGGCTGGCAGGAATGACCCAGCACGCATCCGTCCCGCGTTCAGAATTCAAAATAGCGCGCCATCACGGCCTGCAGCTTGCGCGCTGACGCTGTGGCGCTTCGACGGCCGCACACAGCAGACTGCCGACGGGAGGAAGCGAAGAAGCCATCAGGCAATGTCAATCGGCCCCCGCATCATCCATCCCGAGCACCGAGCCGCCCGGACGCGCCTGTCCGCATTGGTCCTGGCGGTTGACTTGCCGCCCGAGTCAGGGTTTAATTGCGCGCTTTGCTGCCTGTCGCAGGCACGCAAAAATTCAGGCGACTCAAAGCGGCCAGGTAGCTCAGTTGGTAGAGCAGCGGATTGAAAATCCGCGTGTCGACGGTTCGATTCCGCCCCTGGCCACCAAAACATCCAACGGCTCGCGATTCTCGCGGGCCGTTTTTGCTCTGGCTTCCCAATATGCCCGCTTTGCCGGGTCTTTTTCTCGCTCGGCATTCGCCAGCGCAATCAATTCCATTTCATCTATGCCTAAAACCTCAGCAATCTTTGATGCTGTGTAGTCATCCATGATTCTATGGCCTGTCTGATAGTGGGTGATCGCTGACCGCGCTATTCCTAGCATTCTGGCTAGTTCGGCATTTATGCCGTGCGCACGTTTTGTTAGTGCCAGTTCCAAATATTCTGAAGTCTTCATGATTTCGTTCTCCTTTTGAGGTTCAAGATAGACCTGTCGTAGACACTTGACAACACTTGTTTACTCCCGTCTACTCGGCTGCGTTTACATAAGTAAACAATTTCAACCGACAGGGGAATTCCTCATGAAAATGCAAGTACTCGGCGCGAAGGTCCTCAAGGGCCAGAAGGACGGCAACGACTGGGACATGTCGTCCATCCTCGTTCAAACCAAGATCGAATCTTTCCAGAATCAGAAAGTCACCGTCACCGGCTACGGCTTCGAAGTAACCGAAATGCCGCTTGATCCGGCGTGCATCGAACAGTTCAAACACATTCAATTTCCCGCCCTCGTTGACCTGGACATCGGCCAGCGTGCCCGCATGGGCAAGTTCGAAAGTTACGTTGTCGGGGTCATCCCGGCCATGGCTTCGGTCAAGTCGGCTTGATCGGTTTGGGGGCGAACGGCTAGTAACACTAGTCCGTTCAGTCTCATTTTGAGACTTTTTGAGACTTGAGGCAGGGGAAACAGGGGTGTCGAATGGCTCGCTCTTCATCGATTGGATCACCATTACTCAACATCATTCGGGAAAGGTCCTCCCGATCCTCACGGGAGGGGTCACCGTCCACTATTCCGCCGACGGTGTCCCGGTTTTTGAGCGCAACCAGTCCACGCGCTTTCAGGGAAGCTTTGACACATCGGTCCGTGTTGGATGTGACGGTTTCCGTGTATCCCTCAGTGGCAACCCGGGACGGCTTTCTCGCCCGGACAACGTTTTTAACCATGGACTTGCAGGCACGATCAAGGCTTGTAATCGAATATTGGTGGAGCTTGGCCTCCCACCATTCACAGCTTATGGACCTGACCTCCCAGCGGGTGCCGCGCGAGAGGTGGCACAACCCGGGCGCGGCGCTGTCGTTTCGCGTCTGGACATTACCCGGAATTACTCAACAGGGTCGGAAAGTTCAGCCCGTGCTTTCATCCGTTGGCTCGGTGCTCGATCTATCTCACGCATGAAACGCGGACAGGCAGGCGACGAATCGGTGTGGTGGGCCAACACTCGCCACATGCTCAAAGCCTACATCAAGCATCTCGAAATGATTAAGCACGGTGCTGATTCAAACGACGATTTGGTGTCGTGGCTCAAGGATCAAGGAGTGGTATCTGTCCCAATGGCCAGTGTCTCCGATACCGTACGACCAACCGCCAGGGCTACCGGGAATATGCCTCGACACCAGGCCAGTGTGCAGGTTGCCCGATGAAGGGGCAATGCACGCAGAGCGCCAACGGGGTCAAGGTCGTCATTCGTCATGTGTGGGAGGACCACAAGGAAGCGGTCGACGCCCACCGTCTGACGGAGACGGGGAAACGTCTGTACAAGCGCCGCAAGGAGACGGTGGAGCGCAGCTTCGCGGATGCGAAGGAGTTGCACGGGCATCGCTATGCCCGCTTCCGCGGGGTGGCGAAGGTGCGAGCCCAGGCCTTGCTGGCCGGTGCCTGTCAGAACATGAAGAAGATGGCGCGCCTGCTGGCGCGGGCGGCGGCCCGCCTTTTATACGCCTTGCGGCCAGCCAAGACGGCGATCGGACGGTTTCAGCGCCGCCTGGGCACATTCGCAGATGAATTCATGCTTCGCTTGGCGTTTCAGCACGCCTGAACCGAATCCAACAAAAACAAAACCCCGACTTCGGGAAAAGACGGGGTTTGTCAGCAGCCTGAGGGGGCCGAAGCCCCCTTGTCCTAGCTCGTTAATTCGAGCCTCTTTTCAATACGGTCTATTCGGCCGTCCACCCGGTCAATCCGGCCTTGTACGATCACGATGTCATCGTGAAAGCCTGATACCAGCCGTTCCAGCGAATTTAGCCGCATCTTCACGCCGTGGAATTCTTCTCTTGCTTCCTCGCGCATCGCCTGCACCTCGTTCCTCAGTGCTTGAATCTCGCCGCGAAATACTCGTAGCTGTTCGAGAATCAGGTTTTCAATGTTGTCGCTCATGCTTTTCTCCTTTCGGTCAGTTTAACAAATTCTATTCAAATACAAGCTGCTCGCTCCGATCTGCCCGAACCGCCTCTGGCCGAACGAAGTCGCGCAGCCAGTTCTTGAACCGCCTACGGCTTTCCATCACAACCCCTGCAATCGCTTCCAGCGCCGGCCCTACTGCGTCCTGAAAGTCTAGCCACATCTGACGTGCCTCGAACTCGACCCCCGCCATGTAACGCCGGTCAAGACCACGAAACCACACACCAGCGTTGGCCCCTCTAGCCAAGCGGCGATGAGCGTCTGGGTTTTTTAAAGAGTGGTTCATGGTTTTTCCCTTTCGATGGGTTAAAAAAATCGCGCCGCCCCCTCGCTTTTCATGGGGGGCGGTGTGGTTTTTTTATCGAAAGGGAAAAGACAGGAACTACAAAAAAGCTAGACGCCGTAGTTTGGTGATGCCGGAGCAGGAAAGAAAGCGCCGGGCGTGCCACGGCTTTTTGTGGCGCGGCTGGTGCGTTTCCTGCGGGTTAGGGCGCTGGCCTAAATTTCCGACTTATTCGTCCGTTTTAGTGAGACATGTTCAGAATCGGAGGTCGTTGTGGGTTTGCTTTTGATAGTTGTCGTACTGCTGGCCTTGGTTTTCTTTCTCGCCGCGATTTTTAAGATGAAGGGCATGCCCGGTACTGCCGGGGAATGGCCCTTCTATGCCAAGAAGCCCCTCACGAAGCCCGAACAGGTTCTGTATCATCGTTTCGTTTCGGCGCTCCCCGAGTGCATCGTTCTTGCCCAGGTGCAACTATCCCGCGTCCTCGGTGTCAAGAAGGGCTTCAATTTCAACCAGTGGAATAACCGCATCAACCGTATGAGTCTTGATTACGTCATATGCCTTAAGGATTCCACTGTCGTCGCGGCCGTCGAGCTGGACGATAGCAGTCACCTCAAGCCGGCACGTATTGAAGCCGACGCCAAGAAAGAAAAAGCCCTTTCGGCCGCTGGTATTACTCTTCTGCGCTGGAATGTCGGCAATCTGCCTGACGAAGCCACAATCCGGCAGGCGTTCGACAAATAAACCCGAAGACCTGGAACGATGCGGCGACCCTCTGGCTCGCCGAGATGAGCCACAAGCGTTCGATCGACCATGACCGGCGTAAACTTCTGTGGTTGCGGCCTCAGATTGGTCATTTGCGGCTTGTTGATGTCGATCGTTTTATCATCGCCGGCATTGCTGAACGCAAACTGGCCGAGTCCTCGCCTTCGACGGCGAATCGTTATCTGGCCTTGATCCGGGCCATTGTCCGCAAGGCTGCTTTTGATTGGGAGTGGATCCACAAGCCGCCTCGGGTTCGTCTCTACAAGGAGCCAAGCCGGCGTGTTCGCTGGCTCACACCCGTCCAGGTGCGCACGCTGTTGGACGAACTTTTACCGCATCAGCGGGATGCCTGTCTCTTCGCCTTGGCGACTGGTTTGCGTCATTCCAACGTCTCAGGCCTGCGTTGGCAGCAGGTGGATTTTCGGAGAAAGACTGCTTGGCTCTATGCTGACCAAACCAAGAATAATGAGGACTTGCACGTCAGTTTGAACGATACCGCGCTTGAAGTGCTCAAGCGCCGTCAGGGCAAGCATGCGGAGTACGTTTTCAGCTATAGGAATCGCCCAATTAAGCGATTTACTACCCGATCTTGGTATAAAGCTTTAGAACGTGCACAAATCACAAACTTCCGCTGGCATGATCTGCGTCATACGTGGGCTAGTTGGTTGGTTCAGGAGGGGGTACCGCTTTACTCTTTACAGGAAATGGGCGGCTGGAAAACCGCCATAATGGTGCGTCGGTACGCCCATCTTTCGCCAAGCGTGAATCTGGAAAATGTCCGCAAGATCGATGCAGTACTTAACAATATCGCTGACGATCATTGAAAATCCGCGTGTCGACGGTTCGATTCCGCCCCTGGCCACCAGTATTCCTGCGGGTTTTAGAGGGTCCACTCTGGAGTTTTCTGAAATCCGTGTGCAATTCATTGCACACAAGCCCCCGTATTTTCTTGAAAATTGGCCGGCCCGGCGCAGCATTCGGCCGGGCCGGCCATTCCGCCTGATCCTCAATCAGTACCACCCGCAACAGCATCCCCCATCTGCAACCCTTTTTAAGGGGCGCCATCACAGGCCTTGGCTGTCCTTGCGATCGCCCCCATTCCCCCGGTACGCCACCCAGCCCGGATTGAGCATGTCCGTTCCGGTCCGGACGAAACGGATGCCGTCGCACGCTTCAAACGGCCCCGCAAACACGTCGGCCACTGCGCAGCAGTCTGCCAGGCCGGGACAACGGGAGGCGGCGAGGTCGAGCATTTCCATGAGTTCGCCGCTGGACATGCCGCTCAGGGCGAGCAACCCCCTGGCCTTCCTCGTATAGGGAAAGTTAGCCAGGAATCCGTCCACGTCGCCGGCGTAGCCGGACTCGATCCCAACCCTGGTAAATACTGCGACCAAGCAAACGATGCGGATGCCCTCGTCGACTTCAGCACTGCGTTGCTCTGCTACTCACAAATTCACCCTTGAACACCTTTGCCTGCGATCGCAAACCAGCAAATATTTTTTCGGCCACCTGGGAAGGGTAAGCCGCTGGAAGCTTTTGCGAGACTGTTTCTACGACCACATCGACTTTATCGATCATCGCGACCATCGCTTCCCAAGCGCCGTCGACCCCGCTCTTGCTCGCCAGCTGCTGCCAATGGCGGGGCTGAATTTCCCCCAGCTTGTAATGTGCGTTCTTCGAACGAACGGCCATGGCGAGCTTGGCTTTTTGCCAGGGCACCTGGTTTAGGCCGTCGCCGATTACGGGCCAGGCTGACACAACGTCATAGAGAGGGGTCAGGCGATAGCGGTCGCCCTGCTGAAGGAAGATGGAAAAGTTTTTTGCGTGCCCGTCGGTTGCCGCCAGCAACCAGAATGCGAGCTGGGTACACAGGAACATCTGTCCATCAGACTGTGGGGCCTGGCTTCCGGAAAGCACCTTGAGACAGTCGGCCATGCCGGGGCCGCCATGCGTTTCGTACTTGCTCCCGGACGCGACGCCCAAGGCCTGGCAGAAATCTTCCTGGGGGAGCCGAGCAATCCAGTCGCCGTCCATGAATTGCCGGTCGAAACGCTCGACGACCAGGGCCTTCTGACTACCGAAGGAGCCGATTTCAGCCTGTGCGACGGGGAGGCCCAGTTCCGCGAGAATCTGCGCGCAGAGCCATTCGTTCTCCACTGAATGGGACAAGTCGAGCCGGCGCCCACCGACCAGGCCCAGCGGCAGCTTGAGGATATGCGTCGTCGGCGTCGCGCCTTTCGGTCTACACCACTGCCCGCCCACGCGGAGCAACGCCGTCTTTTCCTGTGCGCCGGCAATCGAGAACCTGAAATCGTCGTCCTCTTCGTGCCCACCGAGGCCCACTTCGGCCGTCACTCCCTGCAGGATGGCTTCGACATCGGCATCCGTCAGGGTCTCGTAAGACAGCCGGTCGAATCCCTCTGGCTTCTGCTCGGGGGGCAAGAGTTGCACGGCGCCGACGCAGTCCCTGCCGATGGCCTGCAGCAGTTCGAAGGCTGCAGCGCCTTTCGTCCTGAAGCGCGTGCTCAGCCGCCTGCGGATGCGCTCGTCATCCGGCAGCAGGTTGTCGAAGAAGTGACCGACGGCATCCCCTTCGACCGTTCTTCCCGGCGTAATGGGCATCGACAGGGAGAGGGACCGCACGCGCGGCGATTCCAGCCAGGATGCTTCGTAGGTGAAGAGATGGCGGCCGGTACGTCCGCGGCTCCATCTACCTACCAGCTCACCGTTCATCCAGACCCACAGTTCTGGCATCACCAGGAGCCTTTGGGGGGAGCCGGCTTCGCGCCTTGGTCGGAAGTTGCAGGCTCGCACTGGGACAACTGCTCGACAGAAGAGGCGGCTTGCTTGTCACGCAGCACCAGTTGCACATCAAGCGCCGCCAGCACCTTGAACAAGTGATCGACGCTCATCGCGCCTGGATTGGCCTCGATATCGGCGACGCGCGACTGGCCCACCCCCAACTTCTGCGCCAGGCGTGCCTGTGTCAGGCCGCGTGCCTTGCGCAGGGCACGCAGGTGCTGCTTGAGCTGCTCCGAAAAGTGAAGGCCGAAATCCATCTTCGCAATTTATATTCTTCATCAGATATTTGCAATATATCTGCCAAAAACGATTAAAGCATATTATTTACTATAACAGATAATCGCTCTATATCGCTTACAGCACATAAATTGTTCTGGCCTGGCCAGGGCTCTGGCATAGCGAGGTAGGTGCGGACTGATTCCAAAGCGTGGCTACCCCCGCCAGCACCACAACGCTTTCACTTTCTGTGAGATCGAAATGTGCTCATGGCCCGGTTGGACTCCTGGTGACTACATTTCCTGCCACCACCATTTTGAGGTTCCCCCGGTTTTTCGTCTGCCAAAGAGCGGGGTTCATGCTACGCGTCGCGCGACAGGCAGGACTGAACGTGGCGCGCGTGCGCCTGCGGAAGGCGCCCCAATTTGCGGCACCCCGCTCCGTCCATGCACCGCGCTCGGGCGTGTCACCGGCCGCGTCCCTGCGTGAATCCCGCCAAGCTCTTGAATTCATTGCGCTGTGTGCTTCTGGCACAGAGCCTGCTGACGGACAGGGCAAGGAGCCATCATGTCTGTCGTGTCATCCGTCTGCTGTTATTGCGGCACCGGCTGCGGGGTGCTGATCGAGGCCGAGGCCGGAACCATCACCGGCGTGCGCGGCGACCCTGCGCACCCGGCCAACCGCGGCAAGTTGTGCACCAAGGGCGCGACGCTGCATCTGGCGGCGCAGGCGTCGGGGCGCGCACGGCATCCCGAATTGCGCGCCGACAAGCACTCACCGCGCCAAAGGGTGAACTGGGACGCGGCGCTCGATCATGTCGCCGACAAGTTCCGCAGCGTCATCCACGAGCACGGCCCCGACGCCGTCGCCTTCTATATTTCCGGCCAGCTCACCACCGAGGCCTACTACGTCTTCAACAAGCTCGCCAAGGGCCTGATCGGCACCAACAACGTCGACACCAACTCGCGCCTGTGCATGTCGTCCGCGGTCGCCGGCTACAAGGCGACGCTCGGCGCCGATTCGCCGCCGGGCTGTTACGACGACATCGAGGCGGCCGGGACGATTTTCCTCGCCGGCTCGAACACGGCGTATGCGCACCCGATCCTGTTCCGCCGCATCGAGGCGGCACGCCAGGCCAGGCCCGATCTCAGGCTGATCGTGGTCGATCCGCGCCGCACCGACACCGCCGCCGAGGCCGACTTGCATCTCGCCATCCTGCCCGGCACCGATGTCGCACTGTTCCACGCCATGTTGAACGTCATGCTGTGGGAGGAGTTGATCGACCGCGACCATATCGCCGCGCACACCGAGGGCTGGAGCGCATTGCGCGAAACCGTGCGCGACTACACGCCGGACAAGGCCGCGTCGATCTGCGGCGTGGCGGCACGCGACATCGTGCAGGCAGCGCGCTGGTTCGCCGCCGGGCCGACGCTGTCGCTGTATTGCCAGGGGCTGAATCAATCCAGCTGCGGCGTCGACAAGAACGCGGCGCTGATCAACCTGCACCTGGCCACGGGACAGATCGGCAAGCCCGGCGCGGCGCCGCTGTCGCTCACCGGTCAGCCCAACGCGATGGGCGGGCGCGAGGTGGGCGGGATGGCGAATCTGCTGTCCGCGCACCGCGATCTGAGCAATCCCGGGCACCGCGCCGAAGTCGCACGGCTGTGGGGCGTGGCGGACGTGCCGGCCACACCGGGCAAAACCGCGCTGGAAATGTTCGAGGCGCTTGGACGCGGCGAAATCAAGGCGCTCTGGATCGCCTGCACCAACCCGGCGCAGTCGCTGCCCGACCAGAACCGGGTGCACGAGGCCCTGCAGACCGCTGAATACGTGGTGCTGCAGGAAGCGTTTGCCGACACCGAAACCGCAGCGTTTGCCGACGTGCTGCTGCCGGCCGCCGCCTGGGGCGAGACCGATGGCACGATGACCAACTCCGAGCGCCGTATCGCGCGCGTGCGCGCCGCCGTGCCGCCACCCGGCGAGGCGCGCGCCGACTGGGCGATCGTGTGCGATTTTGCGCGGCGCCTCGAACCGGAAACCGGCGCGCGGCTGTTTCCCTACGCCCGCGCCGAGGACGTGTTCAACGAGCACCGTGAAACCACGCGCGGACGCGACCTCGATATCGGCGGCCTATCGTATGCGCTGCTCGATGCCGGCCCGCAGCAATGGCCGTTTCCCGCAGGCGCGGCGGCGGGCCGCGCCCGCCTGTACGCCGACGGGGTCTACCCGACCGCGAACGGCCGCGCGCGTTTCCACGCCGCGCCGTACAAACCGGTGGCCGAGCCGATCGACGCGCGCTATCCGCTGCACCTCAATACCGGCCGTCTGCGTGATCAGTGGCACGCGATGAGCCGCAGCGGCCGCGTGGCGCGGCTGTTCGCCCATGCCGACCGGCCGCTGCTGGCGATGAACCCACGCGATCTCGAATTGCGGCGGCTGCAGGCGGGCGACCTGGTGCGCGTGAAAAGCCGGCGCGGCGAAGTAGTGGTCGCGGTCGAGGCCAGCGCCAGCGTGCGCCCCGGGCAGTGCTTCCTGCCGATGCACTGGGGCGCGCGCTTCATGGGCGGGTTGGGCGTCAACGCGCTCACCCTGCCGCTGTTCGACGCGGTCTCGAAGCAGCCCGAACTCAAGCATGCCGCGGTGCAGGTGAGCCGGGCCGAGCTGCCCTGGCGCATGACTGCGCTGGCGACGGGCGACGGAGCGAGCCTGCTCGACGCGGTGCAGCCGCTGCTGCGTGCCTGCGAATACGCCGCCGCCGGGCTGGCGGGGCGCAACCGCGACGTGCTGACGCTGCGTCTGGCGCACACGCAGCCGCTGCCGGAAGCCCTGCTGGCGGCGCTCGACGCCGCGCTGGGACTGGACGACCCGCTCGCGGTGATGTGCTATCGGGACAGCCCGCACGGCATTTCCAAGCATGTCCGGATCACGGCGGGCAGGGTCGTCGCCGCGCGGTTCACCGGCGAGACCGCCGCGTTCGACTGGCTGCGCGATGCCGTCGTCAACGGCGAGGACGCGGCCCCGCTGCGCGCCTGGATGCTGGCCCCGGTGACGCGGCCGCCGACGGGTGGCGCCGGACGCGGCCGCATCGTCTGCAACTGCCTGAATGTGGCGGAACCCGACATCCTCGCGGCAATCGCGGCAGGCGGCGGGCTCGCCGCGCTGCAGACGCGTCTGCAATGCGGCACCGAATGCGGTTCGTGCGTGCCGGAACTGAAACGGCTGCTGGCCGGCGAGCGGGCAGCGGTACCGGTTTCGGGGCGCGGGGCGTCATTCGGCACCGGGGTGGTGCACGGGGGGTGAGCAGATGCGTGCCAGACACTTCCGGAACCCTTCTAAAACAAGGCGCTTGCCGAGCGCCGACGCCGTGGCACGGCGATTGCTGAATGCGTGATGAGTGCGACGGCAGACAGCGCGGATGCCGCGACGCCTCCCGGTCATCGTTTTGAGTCTTCATGTTTGGAGTGACGAGATGGATATGAGTACGCCGCTGGGGCGCGGTCCCAGGATGAAGCTGGTCATGGTCGGCAACGGCATGGCCGGGGTGCGCACGCTGGAAGAATTGCTGAAGCTGGCGCCCGACCTCTACGACATCACCGTGTTCGGCGCCGAGCCGCACCCCCACTACAACCGCATCCTGCTGTCGCCGGTGCTCGCGGGCGAGCAGACGGTCGCCGACATCGTGCTGAATCCGCTCGACTGGTACAAGGAAAACGGCATCACGCTGCACCTCGGCAAGAAAGTGGTGAAGATCGACCGCACCGCACGCGTGGTCGAAACCGGCGACGGCACCCGCGCCGGTTACGACCGCCTGCTGCTCGCCACCGGTTCCGAACCCTTCATCCTGCCGGTGCCCGGCGCCGGCCTCGAAGGCGTGATCGGCTTCCGCGACATCGCCGATGTCGACGCGATGATCCGCGCGTCCAGCGCCTATAAACATGCGGTCGTCATCGGCGGCGGCCTGCTGGGGCTCGAAGCCGCCAACGGCCTGATGAAGCGCGGCATGGATGTGTCGGTGGTGCACCTCGGGCCGTGGCTGATGGAACGCCAGCTCGACGAGCCCGCCGCGCGGCTGCTGCAGCAATCGCTGGAAGCCAGGGGCATGCGCTTCCTGTTGCAGAAGCAGACCGACGAACTCGTCGCCGGCCCGGACGGCCGCGTCGCGGCGATCCGTTTCAAGGACGGCAGCGCGGCACCCGCCGATCTGGTGGTGATGGCCGTCGGCATCCGCCCCAACACCACACTCGCCGAATCCGCCGGCCTCCACTGCGATCGCGGCATAGTCGTCAGCGACACCCTGCAGACCGTGACCGACCCGCGTATTTACTCGATTGGCGAGTGCGCCGCGCATCGCGGCATCGCCTACGGCCTCGTCGCGCCGCTGTTCGAGCAGGCCAGGGTCGCGGCCAACCATCTGGCGCAGTACGGCATCGGCCGCTATGAGGGCTCGGTGACCTCGACCAGACTCAAGGTCACCGGCATCGATCTCTTCTCGGCCGGCGATTTCCTCGGCGGCGAGGGCACCGAAACCCTGCTCTATTCCGATCCCATCGGCGGCGTCTACAAGAAGCTCGTCATCAAGGACGACAAACTGGTCGGCGGCGTGATGGTCGGCGACACCGTCGACGGCGCCTGGTATTTCGCGCTGCTGCGCGACGGCAATGACGTGTCCGGATTGCGCGATCATTTGATGTTCGGCCAGGATCACTGCGGCAATCTCGGTCATCAGGGACACCACCGCGCCGCAGGCATGACCGACGACATGGAGGTGTGCGGCTGCAACGGAGTATGCAAGGGCGACATCGTCAAGGCCATCCGCGAGAAAGGCCTGTTCACGCTGGAAGAGGTGAGGAAGCACACCAAGGCGTCGTCGTCGTGCGGTTCGTGCACCGGGCTGGTCGAGCAGATCCTCGCCTTCACCGCCGGCGGCGACTACTCGGCCGCGCCGAAGAAAAAGAGCGTGTGCGGCTGCACCGACTACACTCACGAGGACGTGCGTGCGGCGATCCGCAACAACAAGCTGCTGACGATTCCGCAGGTGATGACCTTCATGGAATGGCGTACGCCCGACGGCTGCGCGAGTTGCCGGCCCGCGCTCAACTACTACCTGCTCTCGACCTGGCCGGGCGAGGCCGAGAACGATCCGCAGTCGCGCTTCATCAACGAGCGGGCGCACGCGAACATTCAGAAGGACGGCAGCTACTCGGTGATCCCGCGCATGTGGGGCGGGATCACCACGCCGGCCGAGCTGCGCCGCATCGCCGAGGTCGCCGAGAAATACGCCATTCCCACGGTCAAGGTCACCGGCGGCCAGCGCATCGACCTGCTGGGCGTGAAGAAGGCAGACCTGCCGAAAGTGTGGGCCGACCTCGACATGCCGTCCGGCCACGCCTACGGAAAAGCCTTGCGCACGGTGAAAACCTGCGTCGGCTCCGAGTGGTGCCGCTTCGGCACCCAGGATTCGACGCAGATGGGGATCGACCTCGAAAAAGTCTTCTTCAAGATGTGGGCGCCGCACAAGGTCAAGCTCGCGGTATCGGGCTGCCCAAGGAACTGCGCCGAAGTCGCGATCAAGGACGTCGGCATCATCGGCGTCGATTCCGGCTGGGAGATCTACGTCGGCGGCAACGGCGGCATCAAGACCGAGGTCGCGCAGTTCCTGATCAAGGTGAAGACGCCCGACGAGGTACTCGAATACGTCGGCGCCTTCCTGCAGTTGTACCGCGAGGAGGCGCGCTACCTCGACCGCACCGTGCACTACCTGGAGCGCGTGGGGCTGGACTACGTGAAGCAGCGCGTGCTCGACGACGCGGACAACCGCCGCGCGCTGTACGAACGCCTGCTGTTCGCGCTGTCCGTGGAAAAAGATCCTTGGGTCGAGCGCGCGAAAGAAGGCAAGCTCGCGCACGAATTCGAAACCGTCATCGCCTGAAGGAGGCTGCCGCATGAATCACTGGATCGACATTCTGGCCGTGTCCGACATTCCGCGGCCCGGCGCGCGCGTGGTGCGCCATGCCGGCATCGACATCGCCGTCTTCCGCAATGCCGTAGACGACATCTTCGCGCTGGAAGACCGTTGCCCGCACAAGGGCGGGCCGCTGTCGCAGGGCATCGTGCATGGCAAAAAAGTGACCTGCCCGCTGCACGGCTGGAACGTCGAACTCGACTCCGGCTGCGCGGCGGCGCCGGACGAAGGCTGCGCGCGGGAATTCCCGGTCAGGATCGAGGACGGCCGCGTGTGGCTGGACCTGACGGCGATCGGCCGCGCGGCGGCGTGAGGCTATCGTTATTCCCCGAACAACTTGAGCAAGGCGTCGATGGTCGGTTCCCTGGTTCGGCCCGCTTCAAGACAGTCCTTGCCAAAGTGGGGTTCATAGTTCTTGCGCTGGGTGGGATCGTTACCCAGATAAGGTGCCAGCTTCTTTTTGAGCGCTTTCGCTTCGCCCTCCGCGTTCATACCCAGCACACGCAACATGAGCGCATCGAAGCAGGGATCGGAGGGCAGGACCTGGATTTTTTTCTTCCGTGCCTGTTTTGCTACGCTTGGCGACCAGTCCTCGTCGGTATCCAGCATGGCCGCGACGACATCGAAATGCGCGTTGGCAATCTGCTTGATCGTCCATTCAACAACGTGCATGGCGCCCTTTCCGCGTGCGTTCTTGATGGTCACCGCCAGGCCGCAACCACGCGGAGCGTAAATCTGCCGCACATGATTGAGAAACGCTTCCTCGTGGTAGCCCTCACCCACGATCAGCAGGGTTCTTTGCGCTTTCCAGATCGCCATGTGCTTACTCGAATACCGGCACGGCGCCATAGGCGCCCGCCATGTATTTGGCGTAGAAGTTGTCGTCGCTGCGGATGCCTGCTACCGCGTCCAGGCGGCTCGCCGAACTCTCGCAGTCCGGATTCTTCTGCACCAGCATCACCTGGGACTTGTGAATCAGGTTGAGCACCTCCATTGCATGGCAGGTAAACAATAACTGCGCCTGATTTGGGTTGGTTGCGGGGTTGGCAAACAAATCCAGAATGGGCTCCAGCATGTGGGGATGCAGGTCATTCTCGAATTCGTCGATGACCGCCAGCCCGCCGATTTCCAGCGTCTGCAACAGCCGCGACAAGAGCACGAAAGCACCCTGGGTGCCGCTGGATTCCAGGGCAAAGGGCAACTGAAAATCGACACCCCGGCTGCGATGCTGGCCAAAGGGAAACCACACCTTTCTGCCCGGTTGCTGTGGATCGTTGACGGGAATCTGCCCAAGCGCCACGCCAGACAAGCCCAAATCCCAGGTCGCCAGCAACCGGCTCATCCCTGTCTTCTGATTTTCATGCAGGGCGAAGTGCTCCGCCGCTGCCAACACAGCCTGGTCGCCCATGGGCACGCGGCCCAACACGTTGACGTTGCTGACCACGCGCTGGTTGGCCAGGTGCGTAGCCAACGGCACGCCAAACTGGGCCGCCCAGGAAATCAGCGAAACATTCGGGCGCACCTTGCGCGCCTCGGCAGCCGGCAGGCCGAAATCCTGCTGCTTCACCGTGTAACGCCGGGATTGCGCATCCCAATCCCGCACGAACACATAACCAAAGCGTTCCCGCTTCTGGTAAAGAGCCTCATGCAGCACCCGCTGGGGTGTGCAGCGCAATACATAGCGCCAGAGCCTGCCCTCCGAATCGGTTGCCATGGCCTCGAATTCGCAGGGTTCGTCCGGCGCTGCCGAATGCGGCGCGACGGGGATACCCGCATCCACCGGCTGCTGAAAGGATTGGCCGGTAAACCAGCTCATGAACACCAACGGCTTCAGCAAGGCGGTCTTGCCACTGCCGTTGGGACCGATCACGGCCATCAGCTTGGAAACCCGGTCACCCGTCTCCGACTCGGCCATCCAGTCGGTCAGCGCCACCTTGCGGCTCAGCGTCAGGTCAACCTCCGTGCGCTCACGGAACGACTGAAAATTGGAGAAAGCGTAGCTGTGGAGCATGAATATCTCCTTTAACTCACATTACAAACAAATATTTGTTGATAATATGAGTTAATAACGAACTTTACAACCACGGATATCGCAGGGGCGCTACCGGGAAAATGCACGCGCCAGCAAGGCGTCGAAAGTGGCCTTGGCGGTGGCGGCGGATTGCTGTGATTGGATGACGACGCGCGAAAAAGCTTCGTTGTTTGCCATCGATCCCCCTTTGCGGAGATTGTAGCGTGTGCGGTAAGGCGGTTATTCGAAGGGCTCGTGCTCGCGGTGGTTCTCGATGCCCCGCAGCCTGCCCATGACAGGCCAGGGCCGCGCCGGAATTTTTTTGCGGGACATGTCGATTCCGCTGCGGTTCGCGCGTCGTGTGGACAAGCAGGCCGTTTGGCCGCTGCTTCATCAGGGAGACACCCATGCGCTACATGATCATCGTCAAGGCCAGCGCCGAATCCGAGGCCGAAACCAGTCCGGTGAACGCCGATCCCCGGTTGCTGGCCGACATGACCGACTACCATGAACAATTGATGAAGGCCGGCGTGCTGCTCGACGGTTCGGGGCTGAAACCCAGTTCGCAGGGCTGGCGCATCCGCTACGACGGCGACGCGCGCACCGTGATCGACGGCCCCTTCGCCGAAACGAAGGAACTGATCGCCGGCTACACCCTCATCCAGGTGCGGTCGCGTGCCGAGGCGATGGAGTGGGCGCGGCGTTTCCCCAACCCGGCCGGGCGCGACAGGCCGGCGGAAATCGAGGTGCGTTTGCTCTACGAGCTGGACGATTTCGGACCGTCGCCGGAGGTCGAACGCCTGAAGCGGACCGCGCTTTCCGGCAACGCTGCCTGAATCCCTACACCGAGGAGAAACCCTATGAACAACCCCATTATCTGGTTCGAGATTTACGTCGACGATATGGCGCGGGCGCGCGCCTTCTACGAACGCACGCTGGGCCTGACGCTGGAAAGCCTGAACTGCCCGGACAGTCTGGGCGGGCTGGAAATGTGGGCCTTCCCCATGGGCATGGATCGCGTCGGGGCGGGCGGCACGCTGGTGAAGATGGACGGGGTGCGCCCGGGCGGCGGCGGCACGCTGGTCTACTTTAGCTGCGAAGACTGCGCGGTCAAGGCGCAACGCGCCGTCGAAGCCGGCGGCCGCCTGTTCCGCGCGAAAACGGCCATCGGCGAATACGGCCACATCGCGCTCGTCCACGACACCGAGGGCAACCTCGTCGGCCTGCATTCGATGCAATGAACCCGGCCATATGGAGGCGGCAATGAGATATATGTTGATGATCGTCGAGCCGCGCGGCCAGCGCGACGCCCGCAGCGAGGACGAGGGCCGCGCGCTTTACGCCGGGATGGTCGAATTCGGCCAGAGTCTCGCCGCGCGTGGCCAGCTCGTCGCCAGCGAATCGCTGCGCCCGGACCGCCACGGCGTGCGCATCCAGCGGCGCGGCGAACAGCTCAGCCTGACCGACGGCCCCTTCGCCGAAGCGCGCGAAATGATCGGCGGCTTCTTCCTGATCGAGTGCGCCGGCCGCGATGAGGCGCTGGCCATCGCCCAGACCTGTCCGGCGGCGCGTTTCGCCACCGTCGAGGTGCGCGAGTGCGCGCCGTGCTACGTGCAATGAAGCCCGAAGAAATATCATGTCCAAAATCCCCAGGAACACCATTTGTCTCTGGTTCGACGGGGCCGCAGAAGACGCGGCACGGTTTTACGCCGCGACCTTTCCCGACTCTTCGGTCGGCGCGGTCTGGCGCGCACCGGGGGATTTCCCGTCCGGCAAGGAAGGGGATGTGCTGACGGTCCGCTTCACCGTGATGGGCATTCCCTGCCTCGGGCTCAACGGCGGGCCCACGTTCAGCCACAGCGAAGCCTTCTCGTTTCAGGTCGCCACCGCCGACCAGGCCGAAACGGACCGCTACTGGAACGCGATCGTCGGCAACGGCGGCGAGGAGAGTGTGTGCGGCTGGTGCAAGGACAAATGGGGAGTGTCCTGGCAGATCACCCCGCTGGCGCTGACGGAAGCCATCGCCGATCCCGACCCTGCCGCCGCCAAGCGCGCGTTCGACGCGATGATGACGATGCGCAAAATCGACGTCGCCGCGATCGAGGCGGCGCGACACGGCTGAGCCGCGGCCGCTACGTGCTGAAGGAGCGTAATCATGAGCCATATCCGTGTTTTGGTGGGAACGCGCAAGGGTGCGTTCATCCTGACCTCCGACGCCGCCCGCCGCGACTGGCGGGTGAGCGGGCCGTTCTTCGGCGGCTGGGAAATCTTTCACGTCGCGGGCTCGCCGGCGAATCCCGACCGGCTCTACGCCTCGCAGACCAGCAGCTGGTTCGGCCAGGTGATCCAGCGTTCCGACGACGGCGGCGCGAGCTGGAATCCGGTCGGCAACGATTTCCGCTATGCCGGCGACCCGGGCACGCACCTGTATTACGACGGCAGTTCGAAACCCTGGGCGTTCAAGCGGGTGTGGCATCTGGAGCCCTCGCCGACCGATCCGGACACGGTCTACGCGGGGGTGGAAGACGCCGCGCTGTTCCGTTCGACCGACGGCGGCGCGAGCTGGCAGGAACTGCCCGCCCTGCGCGCGCAGCAAGGCGCGAAATGGATGCCGGGCGCCGGCGGCATGTGCCTGCACACCCTCCTGCTCGACCCCGTGAATCCGGCGCGAATGTACGTGGCGATTTCGGCGGCCGGCGCGTTCCGCAGCGACGACGCCGGGGTGAACTGGAAGCCGATCAACCGTGGTCTGCATTCGCAGTACATCCCCGAACCGGAAGCCGAAATCGGCCATTGCGTGCATCGCATCGCGATGCATCCGGCGCGGCCGCAGACGCTGTTCATGCAGAAGCACTGGGACGTGATGCGCAGCGACGACGCCGGAGATTCGTGGGTCGAAGTCAGCGGCAACCTGCCCAGCGATTTCGGCTTCGCCATGGCGGTGCACGCGCACGAGCCCGACACGCTGTACGTCGTGCCGATCCAGAGCGATTCCGAGCATTACCCGCCGGAGGGCAAGCTGCGCGTGTATCGCAGCCAAACCGGCGGTCGCGCCTGGGACGCGCTGACCGACGGCCTGCCGCAGCAGCATTGCTACGTGAACGTGCTGCGCGACGCGATGGCGGTCGACACGCTCGACGCCTGCGGCGTCTACTTCGGCACCACCGGCGGCCAGGTCTACGTCTCGCCGGACGCGGGCGACCACTGGCAGGCGATCGTGCGCGATCTGCCGGCCGTGCTCTCGGTCAGCGTGCAGACGCTGCCCTGATCATGGCCACGGTGCGCGTCGTCCTGCCGTATCAGCTGTACACGCTGGCGCACAGCGCGGCCGAACTCGAACTCGAGATCGCTGGTACGGTCACGCTCGCCGCCGTGCTCGATGCGCTCGAAACGGCCTGGCCCATGCTCGCCGGCGCCGTGCGCGACCGCGCCACCGGCCGGCGGCGTCCGCTGGTGCGCTTCTATGCCTGCCAGGACGATCTGTCGAACCTGGCTCCCGATATCCCTTTGCCGGACGACGTGGCCGCCGGTCGCGAACCGCTGCTTGTCGTCGGCGCCATCGCGGGGGGATGAAAGAAATCGACATTCCACGCTCGAGTGCGCGGCAGGAGCCTGAGGACACCGCCATGAAATTCATTTGCCTGATTTGTGCCGAACAGATGATGGAACACCTCGAGACCGCCGACGCGGCGGGGCATTTTGCCGAGTACGCCGCGTTCACCGAGGCGATCAAGCGCGAGGGTCATTTCGTTTCCGGCAACCGCCTGACTCCGCCCGACACGGCAAAAACCGTGCGTGTGCGCGACGGCCAGGCGCACATCACCGACGGGCCGTTCGCCGAAACACGGGAAATGCTCGGCGGCTACTATCTGATCGAGGCGCCGGATATGGACACGGCGCTCGCGATCGCCGCCCGCATCCCCGGTGCGCAGCGCGGCTGCGTGGAAGTGCGGCCGATCGCGGACGATGCGCCGACGCGCGCACTGAGGTTGGGTGATCGAGCGCCGTGAATTTGAGATGAAACCGGCACCAAGCCGCCTCAGCCCGCTCAAGACGCAGGCCGAAAAAGGAGATGAACATGGTCAAGCAAATTTTCGTCAACCTGCCCGTGGCCGACCTGAAGGCATCCATCGCCTTCTTCACCCGGCTCGGTTTCAGCTTCAATCCCGAGTTCACCGACGACTCCGCCACCTGCATGATCGTCGGCGAAAACATCTTCGCCATGCTGCTCACGCGCCAACGCTTCGCCGGCTTCGCCCCCCATCCGCCCGCCGATGCGCACACCGCCACCGAAGTGCTGCTGGCGCTGCAGCTCGAATCGCGCGTGGCGGTGGACGCGATGGTGAAGGAAGCGATGGCCGCCGGCGGCAACACCTACGGCGCGCCGCAGGATCACGGCTTCATGTACCAGCACGGCTTCCAGGACCCGGACGGGCATGTCTGGGAGGTGTTCCAGATGAATCCTCGAGGCGAGGCGGTGTGACGGCGCAGGCAGCGGTTGCCGACACTCTGGCTGCGGTCTGGCGTATCGAGTCGGCCAGGGTCATCGCCGCCGTCGCGCGGCTCACGCGCGATCTCGGGCTGGCCCAGGAATGCGCGCAGGATGCGCTGGTCGCGGCACTGGAGCACTGGCCGGTCGAAGGCGTGCCGGACAACCCGGCTGCCTGGCTGATGACGGCGGCGAAGCGGCGTGCGTTCGACGCGCTGCGGCACCGCACGCAGGCCGTGCCCAAGCACGCCGAACTGGCAGCCGAACTCGACACGCAGCACGCCATTCGTGCAGCCGATTTCGCCGAAGCGGTCGATGCCGCGCTCGACGACGACATCGGCGACGACCTGCTTGCGCTCGTCTTCACCGCCTGTCATCCGCTGCTCTCGCCCGAGGCGCGCTCAGCGCTGACGCTGAGGGTCGTCGGCGGTCTGTCGGTGGAGGAAATTGCGCGCGCCTATCTCAAGCCGCCCGCCACGATCGCGCAACGCATCGTGCGCGCCAGGCGTACCCTCACCGAAGCGCGTGTCCCGTTCGAGACGCCGCGCGGCGCAGCATTGCACGCGCGCCTGCCTTCGGTGCTGGAAGTGCTTTATCTGATCTTCAACGAAGGCTACGCCGCCACCGTGGGTGACGACTGGATGCGCCCCGCGCTGTGCGCGGAAGCGCAACGCCTGGGCCGCGTGCTCGCCAGTCGTCTGCCGGAGGAAGCCGAAGTGCACGGTTTGCTTGCGCTGATGGAAATCCAGGCGTCGCGGCTGGCGGCGCGCGTCGATGCGAGCGGCGCACCCATCCTGCTCATGGAACAAGACCGCGGCCGCTGGGATCGCCTGCTGATCCGGCGCGGACTGGCGGCGCTGGAACACGCCAGGGCTTTGCCGGGTCCGCTCGGCGCCTATACCCTGCAGGCCGCCATCGCCGCCTGCCATGCGCGCGCCGCTGTCGCGGCCGACACCGATTGGGCCCGCATTGCCGCGCTGTACGACGCGCTGGCGCAGCTCGTCCCCTCGCCCGTGGTGGCGCTCAACCGCGCGGTCGCCGTCGGCATGGCCTTCGGGCCCGCGGCCGGGCTGGAACTGGTCGAGTCGCTTGCCGCCGGGCCCACGCTCAAAGGCTACCATCTGCTGCCGGCGGTACGTGGCGAGTTGCTGGCGAAACTGGATAGAATCGATGAAGCGCGCGCCGAATTCGCGCGCGCCGCCGAACTGGCGCAGAATGCGCGGGAACGGGCGTTGTTGCTGGCGCGAGCGGCTGGCGGGGAAATCTGAGCCGGATGGAGCGCAGGCAGGGCGCCACGAGGGCGGCACCCTCCTGCCGGGTTACATCACTTCTTTTTTGCTGCCTTCTTGCCCGCGACGGCTGTCTTGAAGCCGGCGCCTGCGGTAAAACGGGGGACTGTCGACGCTGCGATCTTGATCTCGGCGCCGGTCTGCGGATTGCGTCCGGTGCGCGCGGCACGCTTGGACGACTTGAACGTCCCGAAGCCGACGAGGGTCACGGTATCCCCTTTCGTCACGGCTTTGACGACCGCGTCAAGGATGGCGTCGAGCGCTCTGCCTGCGGCGGCCTTGCTGATGTCTGCTTCGGTTGCAGCGACTTCGATCAATTCGGATTTGTTCATGAATCACCCTTCGTCTGGTTGAGAGAACTGAATACTACAAGCATTCAGGCTTTCTTGGCTTATCTGCAAACAACTTCCCTTGCGGCAGCCGCGCAAGGTGTCAGGTTCCAGCCACGCCGCCCCCGGGCAACAGACGGCAGGCGGTATTCGGGAGCGCGGCTAGGGGTAGAGCCCGGCCAGTCCCGGGGCCGGCGGCACGCTCTTTTTTGTGCTGCCATCCAGATGCGTGAGCATTTCCGCCAGCGGCTTTCCCACCCATGCGCCCCCGGCATAACACCCACGGTCGAGCTGCTTCAGTAAATTTTTCACTTCGGCATTGTCGAGCCGGTCCGACAAGGCCTGAAGGCCCTGTGGCGGATCGTGCGGCCAGGTGCCGCGCGCCCAGTCCAGCAGCGCCCGTTTTGCCGCGTGCGGGTCGTCGTCGCGGCAGGCTTGCCGGAAGCTCTTGCGTGCCTCCGCGACGCTCATGATCGGGGACGGCCGGCTGGCGTCCAGGCGCGCCGGCGGACGACGTCGGCGGCTGACCCCCCACGCCGTCAACGTCCCCAGCCAGAGCACGCCCAGCATCAGGCTGAGCCAGTAGCCGTGCGCGCGGGCGGACGGCATCCGTTCGGCCACCGGCCCGGCCGGCCGGCTCGGTGACTGCGGCGTACCGGCAGCCGGGCTGGCGGTCGCGGCCGGAGCGCCGGCCGGGCCGGGCAGGATATTCAGGGTGCGCGCGGGCAGCTCGACTTCGCGCTGCTGGTTGCGCGTCGTGTCCCACCAGTACAGATGCAGCGCCGGGATCTGATAACGACCGGAACGGCTGGCGATCAGGGCGATGTCCTGGTCGCGGGTACCGACGACCCCGTCGCCCTGCACGCCGGTATCCAGCCTGGCCTGATCCGGATAGGCCCGCAGGCCTGCCGGCAACGGCAGCAGCAGACTCAGGTCGGGCAGCTGCGAGGCGGTGAGCCCGAGCGCGCCGAGATGCACGTGGCGCGTGATGGGGTCGCCGACGTGGAACGGCCCATGATCCGGCTGCCAGGTTTCCGTCAACGTCACCTGTTGCGCGGGCAGCCAGTCGTGGCCGGTTCCGCTGGCGGGACGCGGACGCACGTCGAGCACCAGCGGATCGGCCCGAACCCGGATCGGTCGGGTGGCATTCATCATGCCGGCGAACGGATTGCGGCCGAATATCCCGCCGAAGAAAGCGTTGCCACCGAACGGATCACTGCCGCCACGATCGTCCTGCACCTCGGCATTCAGCACCGGTCCGTCGAGATGGAGCGTGCCGCTGCGCTGCGGAAACAGCAGGTATTTGCGTTCGATGACCTGATAGCTGCGGCCGTCGCGCATGACGCGGGTCTGGCTGTCCTGGCCCAGTTGCTGCACCAGGACATCGGTGCCAGGCGCCAGTTCGAGACTGGCCTGATATAGCGGTTGGTCGGTATAGAGCCGTACCGTCAGGGTGTCGGCGGCCTGGACGTACGGCTGCTTCTGGTCGAGCGCCGCGGTGAGGAAAATGTGCGCCGGGTTGCCAGTGGGGGCATGATCCGGCCGGGCGGTGGCCGCGTTGCCGCTGACGCTCAGGGTCAGGACGGGTGTCGTGTCGCCATCCCACTGCAGGGCCGGCACCTGCAGCAGGCCGCCGCGTTTCGGCATCAGCGTCAGGTCGATTTCGGTCTGCGCCGACATCCGGCCGTTGACGATCTGGATGCTGGAACCGGTACTGCGGCCAAGCACGTCGAAATCCTTCCTGAGCGGACCGAGGTCGGGCGGCTTGCCGGTCTGGCCGTCGTGTTCGAGAATGAGCCGGACCGCTTCACCCGGACCGGCTTGGGCCGGCTCCAGTCTGGCGCTGATCGCGGCGACGGCACTCAGGCTCAGGCTCCACAACGCGACGGCAACGAAAAAACCGCATGGGGTTTTCATGGTTGCGCCCCTTGCTGCCGGATCAGATGCTCGATCATGAATTTGCGCCGCAACAGGCCGCCCGGATCATCCGGAATGCGGCGCAGCCATTGTTCTTCGGCAAGCTGGCGTTCGCTGGGCGGGCGGCCGGCGGCCTGCGGCGCCTGCTGTGGCTTGGCCAGCCCGGCCGCGGCATCGTGACGGGCCTGCGCGGCATCATTCGCCGCCTGATCCTGTTGCGGGCCGTTCGCGTCCGCGTGGCGGCCGGGCAACGGGGCCGGACCGGGCTGGCCGACTGCTTGCTGACCGGATGGAGGCTGGCCTGGCTGGCCTGGCTGACCAGGCTGATCTGCCCCACCCGGTTTGGGCGGGGCACCGCCGGGCGGGCGCTGGCCCAGCTTGCCCGCTTGCGCGGCATTGCCGGAAGACGGTTTCGGCGCAGGGCCATTCTGCGCACCGCCATGCATGTTCTGCTTGCCCGAATCGCTCGGGTTCTGGCCACGCTGTGTCTGGCCGCTCTGGCCGGGCGGGCTCTTGCCGCCTTGCTGTCCCTTGCCGGAGGCAGAGGGTGATGGGGACAGCGGCTGTTTCTGCAAGGCCCTGGCCACCAGTTCGCGGTTATGCCGCGCGTCGGCATTGTCCGGATCATGCGCCAGCGCCGCGTCGTAGGCCTGGATCGCCTGCTGCAGATGGCCCGCGCGCGCCAGGGCATTGCCGCGGTTGTACTGGCCGTCGGTGTCGTTGAACGCATGGAAATCCTGCGCCGCCTGCGAAAAATTGCCGGCCTGCAACTCGGCATACGCCTTGCGGCGCGGATCCTGAAAGAGCCGTGACGCTTCGGCCGCCTTGCCCTGCTGCAGGAGCTGTTGCGCGCGCTGGTCGGGGGTACGCCACAGGCCGTTCCACGTCGGGCTTGCCTGCGCCGTGACGGCCCACCACAACAAGCCGGCGAGTCCCAGATGGCGCATCATAGCCAGCCGCGCCGCGCCAGCACGGCGGTGGCCAGCAGCAGCCAGGGCAACAGCCAGACCCCGCCGTCGAGCCAGTGCGCGACCCGGATATCCTGGGTAGCGCGCGCCGCGCCGGCACGAGCGGCCTGCGCCTGAAGGTCGCCGATGAGACCGGGCAGAGCGGCCACGTCCACGTAACGGCCGCCGCCCGAGGTGGCCAGCTGCTGTAGCCGGCCAATGTCGAGTGATCCGAATGCCGAGCGGGCCTGCGTGCCGATGCCCACGACATGGACGGCGATGCCGCGCGCCCGCAATGTGCCGGCGGCGGCGAAGGCGGCGGCCGGATCGGCGAAACCGTCGGTCAGCACCACCACCTGGCCGGATGTGGCGCCACCGTGTTCGAGCAGCTTGCCGGCCCGCGCGAGCGCCGGCGCCAGATGGTCGCCGGGCGTCGGCATGATGTCCGGATTGAGGGGGGGCAACAGTGCCCGCACGGTGGCGACATCGTCGGTCAGGGGCGTGACGGTATAGGCTTCGTCGCTGAACACCACCAGGCCGACCCGGGCATCGTGCGCGGCGTCGAGCAGGTCGTCGAGCGCATAGCGGGCACGGGTGACCCGGTTCGGCGGCAGGTCGCTGTCGGCCATTGACGGAGACAGGTCGAGCACCAGCACCCAGGCCGCGTTGCCGCGGTAGGCGGCGGCCGGTGCGCGTTGCCAGCTGGGCCCGGCCAGTGCCAGCGCCGCCAGCGTCCAGGCCAGCGCCAGCCAGGGCCACGGCGAGCGGCCCGGCTTGCCGCCGCCGTCCAGGCGCAATCCAGGCAGCAGGTCGGGGTCGATGAGCCGCGCCCAGTCGCCGCCGCGGCCGCGCCGCCGGGCAAGCCAGACGGCGAGCCCCCAGAACACGGGCAGCGCCAGCAGCCAGGCCGGCCGCAGGAAGTGGAACGACTGCATCAGCGCCATGCGCGTCCGCTCCCCAGCACGGCCGGCAGGCTCAGCAGCAGCGCCAGTCCCAGCGGCCACGCGAACCACTCGTCGCGCGGGCGAACCCACTGCTGGCGCGCGGCACTTGGCTCCAGTTGGTCGATGCGGCCATAGACCCGTTCGAGATCGGCCGCATCGGTGGCGCGGAAGTATTCGCCGCCCGTGATTTTCGCGATGCTCTGCAGCGTGTCTTCGTCAAGATCGCTATTGCCGCTGACGCCGAAGAAGCCGTCCTGCGCGGCGCCGCCGACGCCGATGGTGTAGATGCGCAGCCCGGCCTGGGCGGCCATCCTGGCCGCTTCGAGCGGCGGCATGGCGCCGGCGTTGCTGCTGCCGTCGGTCAGCAGGATCAGCACGGTGTCGCCCGGGTGGCCTGATCGGGTCGAGTCCTGTTTGAGCCGCTTGATGGCGAGGCCGATGGCGTCGCCGATGGCCGTCTGCGTGCCCGCCACGCCGATCATGGCCTCGTTGAGGAACTGGCCCACGGTGTCGAGATCGGGCGTGAGCGGCGCCTGCAGATAGGGCTGGGTGCCGAACAGGATGAGTCCGACCTGGTCGCCATGGCGGCGGCGGATGAAATCGCCGGCCACTTTCTGCACCACCTGCAGACGCGTCGCGCCGCCGGCCATGTCCTGGCTGGCCATCGAGCCGGACACGTCAACCGCCAGCAGCAAACGCCGCCCGGTGGCGGCGATCGCTTCCGGATCGCCCAGCCATTGCGGGCGGATGGCGGCGAGAACCAGCAGCAGCCAGACCAGCGCGAACAGCCCTTTGCGCCAGCGCGGCATCTGGCGGGTGGCCGCTACCGGCGCCGCGCCCGCCAGCGCGGCGGCGAAAGGCAGGAACAGCGCCGCGCCCTGCGGCCGGGCAGGCGGCAGGGCGCGCGCCAGCAGCCACGGCAACGGCAGGCACAGCAGCATCCAGGGCCAGGCAGCATGGATCACCGCCGTGCCCCGAGGAAGCCGCGGGCGCCCTTCAACCATTGCGCACGATCGGCCGGGGTCGCCCCGCCGTAGGCGGCGCGCAGCAACGATCGCCCCGCCTCGCCGGCCAGTTCCTTGCCGCCATGTCCGGCGACGAAGGCCAGCCAGGCCGACCCGCTCAGCTGGGCTGCGGTCTCGCGGCCGTATACCGCGACCGCATAACGGCGCATCAGATATTCCAGTTCGCCGGCCAGGTGCGCGTCGTCGTTCGCTCCGGTTTCCAGTCGCCCGAGTTCGTGCAGGGCGGTGCGGCGCAGGCGGCCGGCCGGACGCCGGGCCCACCAGACCACGACGGCCACAATCAGTCCCAGCAGCAACGCCAGCCCCCACCAGCCGGGTGCCAACGGCCACCAGCCGGGCGGCGCCGGCGCATGAGCCGGCGCCAGCTGGGTCAGCCAGTCGGGATTCAGGCCGCCCATGCGGTGCTCCGCACCCGTCCCCTCAGCAGCGGTGGCAGCGATTCGACGACGGCATCCGCCGTGTCCAGCTGGATCACGGGCAAGCTGAGCCGGCGGGCCAGGGTTTCCAGCCGCCGTTGCCGGGCCGCCCATTTTTCCTGCCAGGCCCGACGGTCGCGCGCGCCGTCGAGCCACCAGAGCTGGCCGGGCAGCCCGACACGATAGCTGCCGGCAGGCAGGCCATGGCGTTCCAGCGGATCGGTCAGTGCCAGCAGCCGGCAATCGCTGTGCGCGCTCAGCGCGGTGAGGACGGAACCGGTGCGCTCGTCCAGCGTGCTGAAGTCGCTGAGCACCAGCACCAGGCTGCCGGGCTGGAGCAACGGCCGCAACCCGCGCAGACTGCTGTTCAGGCTGTCGGCGGCGGGCACGCCGGGCTCCTGCGGCTGCGCCTCGACCAGGGCTTCGAGCACCGGCAGCACGCCCGCCTCGCGGCCGCGCGGCGGGAAGATGCGCGGTGGCTTCCGGCCGTCGGCGATCAGGGCGCCGAGACGGTCGCCACCCAGCACCGCGATCCAGGCCAGCAGGGCTGCCGCGCGCAGCAGCAGGGCGGACTTGAGCTGGCGGCGGCTGCCGAAATACAGGCCGGCATGCACATCCGCGAGCAGCCAGACCGGCCGTTCGCGTTCTTCCCGGAACAGTTTGGTATGCGGCCGGCCGCGCCGGGCGGTGACGCGCCAGTCGATGTTGCGGGCGTCGTCGCCGGGCGCGTAGGGCCGCACCTCCTCGAACTCCAGGCCACGGCCGCGCTGGACGCTGCGGTGCGAACCCTGCAGGGGTGCCAGGGCAGGCCGTTGCGCATGCAGGCCGAGGCCGCGGGCCGGGCCGCGCAGCGCGATCAGTTCCGCCAGGTCGGGCAGGCTCATGGCGCCGGCACCTGCTGCAGCAATTCGGTCACGCATTGCTGGGCGGTGACGCCGCGCGCCTGGGCGGTGTAGTCGAGCAGCAGGCGGTGGCGCAGGACATCGGGGGCGATGGCCTGAACGTCATCCGGGCTGACGTAGTCGCGCCCGTCGAGCCAGGCCAGCGCGCGGGCGCCGCGCTCGATCGCGATGGCCGCCCGCGGACTCGCGCCCCAGCGCAGCCATTCGGCGAGGCCGGCGCTGTATGTCTCCGGGCTGCGCGTCGCCTCGACCAGGGCGGCGATGTATTCCGCCACCGAATCGGCGAGGGTCAGATCGAGCACGTCGTGACGCGCCGCGAAAATCGTTTCCTGGCTCAGGCGGCGGGGCGGAGGCGGCAGTTCGCGCGCCTCCCGCGCCTCGCGCCGGGCGAGTTCCATGATGCGCCGCGTGGTGGCGCGATCCGGGTAATCGACCTGGATATGCAGCATGAAGCGGTCCAGTTGCGCTTCGGGCAGCGGGTAGGTGCCTTCGTGCTCGATCGGGTTCTGCGTGGCCATGACCAGAAACAGCCGCGGCAGCGGATAGGTGGCGGCACCGACGCTGATCTGCCGCTCGGCCATCGCTTCGAGCAGTGCCGACTGGACTTTCGCGGGCGCGCGGTTGACCTCGTCGGCCAGAATCAGGTTGTGGAACAGCGGGCCGCGCTGGAAGTGGAAGCCCCCTTCCTCGGGCCGGTAGATATCGGAACCGGTGAGGTCGGCTGGCAGCATGTCCGGGGTGAACTGCAGGCGCTGGAAATCGCCCTCCAGGCCATGCGCCAGCGCCTTGATGGCGCGGGTCTTGGCCAGACCGGGCGGACCTTCGACCAGCAGGTGGCCGTCTGCCAGCAAAGCCACCAGCAGGCGCTCGACCAGGCTTTCCTGGCCGAGGATCTGGCCGTTGAGATAGGCACGCAGGCCGTTCATCGCGGCCAGCGCGGGGTGAGTGGCTGGAGTAGTTGCGGCGTCCACGCGTATCCTTCCGGGCAGGTTCATGGTTGCGGGTCTGATACAGAAACGCGACGCGGTCACGAAGTTCCCGAATACCGGCCCGATCCGTCCTGACCCTGCCTCGCCCAGGATCCGGCGACCCTGCCCACGCCGTGCGCCGCTGGACTACGCGGCTTGCCGCCAACCTGGCGGGCGGGCCGATCTATCCGCTGCGTGAGGGTCCAGCGATCCTGCGCAAGGGATGCCCGGCAGGCCGGACGGGCGGCGGATTCAGCCCGCCACCCGATGTTCCGCCTGCGCGAAGCCCCGCGCATGCCGACCGAGCAGGGTGGTCGCTTCGTGGCTGGACAGGGCTGCGCTGTAGATATATCCCTGCACTTCGTGACATTGCATCTGCTGCAGACGCGCACGCTGGGATTCGGTTTCGACGCCCTCGGCCACGACATTGAGATTCATCCCGCGGCCCATGGCAATCATGGCGTTGACGATGGACATGTTCTCGTCGCGGTCGAGCTCCTGAACGAAGGACTGGTCGATTTTCAGCGTGTGGATGGGGAAGCGCGACAGATATTTGAATGAGCTGTAGCCGGTGCCGAAGTCGTCGATGGCCAGCCGGACGCCCGCGGCGGAGAGCCGCCCGAGCTTGATCGCGTTGGCCTCGAAGTCGCGCATCAGGAGGCTTTCGGTGATTTCCAGCTCCACCTGGTGTCCGTCCAGCGAATACACCTGGATCGCGCGCATGACGCTGTCGACGAAATCGGGGCTCTCCAGCTGCCGGGCCGAGATGTTGACCGACAGCCGCACGGCCGGCAGGCCCGCGCGGCGCCATTCGGCCAGCTGGGCGCTGGCTTCGCGCAGCACCCAGTCGCCGATCGGCACGATGACGCCGGACTCCTCCGCCACCGGAATGAAGTCGGCGGGCGTCAGCAGGCCGCGCTGCGGATGCCACCAGCGCAGCAGGGCCTCGAAGCCGCGCACTTCGCCGGTGGGGGTGTCGACCTGCGGCTGATAGAACAGCACGAACTCGTTGCGCGCCAGCGCGCGGCGCAGATCGGCTTCGACCTGCATGCGTTCGGAATAGGGCGCCTGCATGCCGGATTCCCAGAACAGCAGGCGGCTGCGTCCCTGCGACTTGGCCTGGTACATGGCGATCTCGGCCTGGCGGATGAGATTGTCGATCATGTCGCCGTCTTCCGGCGCGACGCAGGCGCCGATGCTGACCGAAATGTAGATTTCGTGGCCCTTGACGTACACCGGTCGGGACAGCACCTGGATGATCTTGCGGCAGATGTGCTCGACGTCGCTGCGCGACACCAGGGTGGGCAGCAGCACGGCGAATTCGTCGCCGCCCAGGCGCGCCAGGGTATCGCCCTCGCGCAGGCACTGGCGCAGACGCGCGCCGACGGCCAGCAGCAGTTCGTCGCCGACGGTGTGGCCGAGCGAATCGTTGATCACCTTGAAATGGTCGAGGTCGAGGCTCAGCACCGCCAGCGGCTGCTGGTTGCGCCGGGCCTGCGCCAGCATGAGGCCGAGATGATCACGGAACAGCGCACGGTTGGGCAGGCCGGTGAGCAGGTCGTGGTAGGCCTGGTAATGCACGGTTTCCTCGGCCTGCTTGCGTTCGGTGATGTCTTTGGCGACGCCGTAGCTGCCGATGAAGCGCTTGTCGAACGGGCCTGCCGTCTCGTCGTACATGCCGGTCGCGGTGAGTTCGACCGCCTTGCAGCGGCCGTTCATCAGGCGCGGGCGGCGCATCCCCGGATTGCACTTGAGCCGGATTTCGATATTGCGCGCGTTGCGGTCGCCCGCGCGGCGCTCGTTGAACACGTGCTCGGCCCGCGCGATGTCGTCCTCGTGGATCACCAGGCTGTAATGCTGGCTCAGCAGTTCCTCGCTGCGGTAGCCGAGCAGGCTTTCGACGCGGTCGTTGACGAACGTGAAACGGCCATCGCTGTCGAGCGTGTAGATGAAATCGGGCGAGCTGTTGACCAGGAAGCGGTGCCACTTTTCCGACTGCTGGAGACGCTGCAGGATGTGATTGTTTTCCTTTTCCAGCCGCCGCCGCGTCAGCGTGTTGTCGATGCGGCGCAGCAGTTCCTCGGGTTCGTAGGGTTTGCGTACAAAGTCGGCGGCTCCCCCGCGCAGCGCGCGAATCGCCGCGTCGATGGTGCTGTCGCCCGACACCACGATGACCGGCGTGTCGGCGCTGCGGTCGGCCACGAAACGCAGGACTTCGTTGCCGTTGAGGTCCGGCATGCCGAGGTCGAGCAGAATGGCATCGAACTGCTGCTTGCCGATGGCGATCAGCGCATCGCAGCCCCCGTTGGCGGTCACCACGTCGTAATCACGGGTGGCCAGCAAGCGCGTCAGCCCTTCCAGAATCAATGGCTCGTCATCCACTACCAGGAGCCGGGAGCGCACCGGAAAGGGACTGACCGTCGTGCGTGGCGGAGCGGATTCGATGGGATGGTCTGACATGAGCGTTCTCCTCGCGTCGGGTTACATAGACCCGTAGCGTGTTGTCGTGAGTGGGGCCTGCCCGTTTTGCAAGGTCGGCAGGCGGATCAGGAAACGGGTTCCCTGCGGCGTACTGGTGCAACTGAGATGGCCATTCAGGCGTTCGACCAGACTGCGACTGATGACCAGCCCGAGACCGGCATGGTCGCCGCCCTTTGCGCTGACCACCGGCTCGAACAAATGCGCGGCGGCTTCAGCCGGCAGGCCGGGGCCGGTATCGGCCACTTCGATTTCGATCTGACGCCGGCCATCGATCGTGACCAGGCGCGTGATGAATTTGAGATGCCCTCCCGCCTGCATGGCCTCGACCGCATTCTTGGCGAGATTGAACAGCACCTGCTTCAACAGGTCTTTTTGCAGCGGGATCGGCGGCACGTCCGGGTTGAGATCGATCTGTACATTGACCTTGTTCGGGGTGAACAGGGTGCCGAGCGCCATGCGCACCAGTTCGGACACGACGCTGTTGACCGAGACCAGTTCGAGCGGCGCGGTCGGCATGGCGATGTCCTCGGTCAGCGTAATGCCGCGCACGATGCGCGCCACCCGTTCGATTTCGTCGCCGATGATGCCGAGATCGCGCTGTACCGCCGAATCCGCGCCCAACTTGTCGGACAGCAGATTGACGTAATTACGCATGATGGTGAGCGGGTTCGCCACTTCATGAATGGCGCGCCGCACCCGTTCACGCGGGATATCGTCGCCCGGTCCGGCGGATACGGCCGGGACAACGGGCGCCTCCGCCGCCGGCAACGTGGCAGCCGACGCGGCGGGCGGCCGCAATGCCTCGTGGCATTGCGCCAGGACAGACCGCCACAGCGGCGACATGCCCAGGTCCGGGGGCGCATCGCCCAGCACCAGCACGCCCATCTGACCGTCGCGCAATGCCAGCGGCTGGCAGATCAACCGCGTCGCGCCAAGCAGACGGGCGATCTGCTCGTCGACCAGCGCGGCATCCAGCGCGCCACGCTCGAATGGCTGCGGCGCGTTGCGCGCCAGCGCGCGCGGCAGCGCCGAATGACCATCGTCGGGAGGGATCGCCAACGCCCGCAGGCCGGCATCGGCCCGAATCAGTGCGGTCAGCCGCAGCGTGCCGTCCGCCGCAGGCGCAAACAGACAGGCATGCTCGACGCCGAACAAGGCGCGCAGGCTGCCCTGCAACAATCCGAAGGTGTGGCTGGAAGATCCGTCCGATTGCCGGAAATATTCGTACAGCGCGGACTGGGCCGCCTGCGCGGCATACAGGCGTGTCAGGCGGTCGAGTCCCGTCCCGTCTGCCTGCGCCGCGGCATCGGCCAGACCGAAGCGCTGCGCCAGCTGACGCGCCTGGGCCTGACTTTCGGACAGCAACTGGGCGGCTTCGCCCGCGCCCATCTGCAGGACGGCGAGTGCGGCCCGCACGTCCACGCTGTCCACCGCATCGGCGCGCGACACCAGTTGATAGGCCAGCTGAACGATGCGCACCAGCGGATGGGCGGCACGTCCGCGCGCCAGCGGCTCGGCATGGTAACGCACCGCATCCCCCACCCAGCCATTGGCATCGAGCGTACCCAGCCAGTCGGCCACCTGGGCCGTAGACACCCTGTCCGTATCGGAATAGTCCGCCAGATTGTGCGCAAGGCCCGCCACCCACGCAGCGTCGGCATCCACGGCGCCCGAGCGTGCGCTCAGGGCCTGCGCCAGATGCGCCACGCCGATCGACTGCCGCCAGCGGCTTGAATGACCCGCCTGAGCCGCCCCCGTCGCCACCGGCGCGGTCAGCAGCAGCGCGCGCAGCAGGCCCGGCTGCGCGCCGAAATCGACCGGCAGCAACCGCAAGCGCAGCGCCAGGACAGGATCGCAGCGCACGCAGGCGGCAAACTCCGCCTGCGCGGCGCCACCACGCATCAGCAGCTCCAGCGCCTCGGCCACCACGCCGGGAACACACCGACACGCTGTTAGCTCCGATATTTTTAGTAAATTATTCGAAAGTTCTCCCATGTCGTTGCTGTATATAATAAATTTTGCTATACCGTCAATCTATGGCTTGAAATATTCGGGCAGCTATCATGAACTGTTGTTTTCAAGTTTTGGCCTGCGTGTCCGTATTCGTCAGAACTGATATATTTTCGTCATCCATCTTGAAAGCAGAATGTCCATGAAAACTGTTCTGACCGGATTGATTTTGCTGTGCGTCCATACCGCCGCCGCCGCGCTCGACGCCAATACTTCCGCCGTCGAGCTGAACACGCCGCCCGCCGCCCCGCCATCACAGTCCGAACCCGCATCCATGCCCGAACTGAATGCGCAGTCCGTGCTGGTGTACGACCAGGTCAGCGGACGGCCGTTGCTGGCCAAGAACGCCACCATGCAGACGCCGATCGCCTCGATCACCAAACTGATGACGGCGATGCTGGTGATCAATGCCGGCCTGCCGCTGGACGAGCGCATCACCCTCACGTCCGATGACCGCGACACGCTGAAAGGTACCGGCTCGCGTCTGGCAATCGGCGCGCACTACACGCGCGGACAACTGCTGCATCTTGCCCTGATCGCCTCCGACAACCGGGCGGCGCACGCGCTGGCGCGTTCCTACCCGGGCGGCCTCGAGCGTTTTGTCGCCACCATGAATCGCACGGCGCGCGTGCTGGGCATGCGCGATACCGTGTACGTCGAGCCCACCGGCCTGTCGAGCAGCAACCGGTCCACCGCGCTCGACCTCGCCAAGCTGGCAGATTACGCCTATCAGAACTATCCGGAAATCCGCCAGATCACCGCGACCGGCCAGTACACGCTGGGCACCCAGCGCGTGGTGCTGAAGAAAAAGCATCACCGGCAGGCGAAGGTGACCTACCGCACCGTTGCCTTCAACAACACCAACCGTCTGACGCGCATGGACGACTGGCATATCGGCCTGTCGAAAACCGGTTTCATCAATGAAGCCGGACACTGCCTGGTGATGCAGGCCGAGGTGGCGGACCGCGATGTCATCATCGTGCTGCTCGATGCCATGGGCAACAACAGCCGTGCCAACGACGCCGCGCGCATCAAGGCATGGCTGGAGGAAACCAGCCCCGCGCACGGAACCCGAGCCCACTACACCGCCGCATCCCGCACCTGAAGTCTGCGACCGCTGCAACGGGCTTTCCCGGGATCATGCGCCCGTGAAAGCCCGTTTCGTTTGAGGGGTGCCGCGCAGGCGCAGGCGCTGACGGTATCCGGGCGCCACGCGTTATGATGGCCGCCCCGCCCGCCCGACACCCGTTTCATGTCCGCCGACCTCGCCCAGCAGTTGCTGCTGAAAACGCTGCTGCCCCTGTCCCTGCTGATCGCCGCGGGCGGCATCTGGCCGCGCTGGCAACGCAGCGTGTCCATCGTCGGTCTGCGTGGCGAGATCAACCGGCTGGTGCTGGATTTTTTTGCGCCGGTGCTGTTCTTTTCGGCCGGGGCGGCCGCCACGATCGACCTGAATCTTTTGCAGCTGCCCCTGATTCTCGGCGTCGCCACGCTGGCCGGCCTGGGGCTTGCCGCCCTGGCATTGTTCGCTACCCCGCTCGGCCGCGGCTTGGCGCGCCCGCAGCGCGGCACGATCATTCTGGCCGCCGGGTTCGGCAACGTGCTGTTCTTCGGCTATCCCTTTCTCACCACGGTGTTCGGCGAACGCGGCGCGCGCTATCCCTTCTTCGCCGACATGCTCGCGACCACGCCGCTGGTGTGGTCGCTCGGTGTGTGGATCGCCTTTCACTGCGGCAAGCACACCGAACACGCCTCATTCCTGCGCATGTGGCTGAGACTGCCGCCGGTATGGGGATTCGCCGCCGGGTTGGCCGTGAATCTATCCGGCCTGCCGCTCGCGCCGCTGATCGAAGCTGCGCGCTGGGCCGGCAGTCCGACCATTCCGCTGATGCTGTTCGTGCTCGGCCTGACCATTCCCTGGCATGATCTGCGCCCGCAAAAAGCCGTCGCGGTGGCATTGCTCATCAAGCTGGCGCTGATGCCTTGCCTTGCGCTCGGCATCGCGCTGGCGTGGCCGGGTCCGCTCACCGAGCCTGGCGAAGCCGGCGTTCTGGAAGCCGCCATGCCGACCATGGTCATGGTCATCGCACTGGCCGACCGGTTCGGGCTGGATACCCGTTTGGCGGGCCTCATCATGGGCTGGTCAACGCTGGCCGGATTGGTTACGCTGCCATTCTGGCTAGGCTTGCTGAAGGGGTTTGCGTCATGAAAATCGGATTTATCGGCAGCGGCATCATGGGGCGCCCCATGGCGGAGAACCTGCTTCGCGCCGGCCATCGGCTGTTTGTCTACGGCCGCCGCTTCGACCGCATCGAACCCATGCTGGTGATGGGCGCACTCGGCAAGGGCACACCCGCCGAGGTCGCAGCGGAAGCCGACATCAGTTTCACCGTGGTGTCCGACACCACCGACGTCGAGCAGATCATTCTCGGCGACCGCGGCCTGGTGCATGGCGCCCGCCCCGGCCACACCATCGTCGACATGAGCACCGTCTCGCCCGCCGCCACCCGCCGTATCGCCGCCGCGCTCGCCGAACGCGGCGTCCATATGCTCGACGCCCCGGTATCGGGCGGCGAAACCGGGGCCAAGGACGGGACGCTTTCCATCATGGTCGGCGGCGAAGCGCCGATCTTCGACAAGGTGCGCCCGCTGTTCGACATCCTCGGCAAGAACGTCGTCCACGTCGGCGACCATGGCGCCGGCCAAGTCGTCAAATGCTGCAACCAGATCGTCGCCGGCCTCACTTTGGAGGGGGTGGCCGAGGCCATCCTTCTGGCGCGCCGCAACGGCGTCGATCCGGTCAAGATGCGCGAAGCGCTGATGGGCGGTTTCGCCGGCAGCCGCATTCTCGACGTCCACGGCTCGCGCATGCTCGACGCGCACTACAAGCCCGGCTTCAAGGTCAAGCTGCACCACAAGGACATGGCCATCGTCATGGACAACGCGCAGGAAACCGCCACGCCCTTGCCCGGCGCCGCGCTGGTCGCGCAACAGATGAATGCGCTGATGGGCGCCGGCGACAGCGAACTCGATTCCTCGGCCATCATGCGCGCGCTGGAACGCCTGGTCGGCGACACGCAGGGCAACGCCAGATAGGCCGTTGCGCTTCCTTCTCAGTCCGCTGCCGAACCGACAAAAGGATTGTCGCGCCGTTCGCGGCCGAACGTGGACATCGCGCCGTGCCCCGGCACGAAGCGCACGTCGTCGCCAAGCGGGAACAGTTTGTCGCGGATGGCGGCGATCAGGGCCGCGTGGTCGCCGCGCGGGAAATCGGTGCGGCCGATCGAGCCCTTGAACAGCACGTCGCCGACGAAGGCGAGTCGCGCGTCCGCCTGGTAGAACACGACATGACCGGGCGTATGGCCGGGGCAATGCAACACGTCGAAGCGGATCGACCCCACCTCCACCTGATCGCCGTCGCTCAACCATTGATCGGGCGTGAACGCCGTCGCGGGCGGAAATCCGAACAGCTCTGCCTGCTGCGGCAACAAGTCCAGCCAGAACTGCTCCGCGCGCTGCGGACCGATGAGGGGAACGCCGAGGGCCTCGCGCAGTTCGACCGCCGCGCCGACGTGGTCGAGGTGGCCGTGGGTGAGCAGGATGCTTTGCAGCGCAAGGCCGCGCGATCGCACCTCGTCCAGCAGGTGTGCGGCCTCGCCACCGGGATCGATCAAGGCCGCGCGGCCCCCGGCGTCCCACACCAGTGAGCAGTTCTGTTGATACGGGGTGACGGGGAGAATGGTAAATTCCATCCTGCCATTATCTGCCGATTCCGCCACCGGATTCACGCCGCCATGTCCGCTCCCGACGCCCTCCTGCTCATTTCCACCCAATGCCCCTATTGCCCGGCCATGCTGTCGGCGCTGGCCGACCTGGTGAAGCGGGGTGCGATCGGACGTCTCGAAGCGGTGAACCTGAACGTTCACCCCGAAGTGGGGCAGGCGCTCGGCGTCTGGACCGTGCCGTGGCTGCGGCTCGGCCGCATCGAACTCGCCGGCATGCGCAGCCCGGCCGAACTCGCCGAATGGGCGGCCAAGGCCGACAGCGAGGCCGGCCTGGCCGACTGGTTCCACATGCTGTTGAAAGAAGGCCAGTTGCCGCGTGCGCAGGCGCTGATCGAGGCCGACTCCTCGCTGCTCGCGGCGGTGCTGCCCATTGTCGGCAACGTCGAGGCCAGCCTCAACGTGCGGCTGGGCGCCGGCGTGCTGCTGGAAGCCTTTGCCGGCAGCGACACGCTGCGCGCGCTGCTGCCGCGCCTGGGTGAACTGTCACAGCATCCCGACGCGCGGGTGCGCGCCGATGCCTGCCATTACCTGGGGCTGACCGGGGATGCCGCCGCACGCAGCTGGCTGGATGCGCGGCTGGCGGACGAAGACGCGGACGTACGCGAGATCGCCGCGGAAAGTCTGGACGCTCTGCCGCCAACAGGCTAGGGCCTGGACTGCGCCCTTCGGTGCTATAATTTTAATCACACCGCCCGGGCTTCGGCCCGGGCGGTTTTCATTTTTCAGACTTGTGGAGACCGCCATGGAAATCACGACCCGACCCGCCATCACCGTATCCGAGCGCGACCTGGAGCGCCTCGAAGCCATGCTCGCCGGCCTGCCTGACGACCAGCCCGGGGTCGAAGCGCTGCGCGAGGAGCTCGATCGTGCGCAGATCGCATCCCCTGAAGCGATGCCGCCCAACGTCGTGACCATGAATTCACGCATCCGTTTCGTACTCGGGCCGGAGAACAGGGAAGTCGAGATGACCCTGGTGTACCCGCGCGATTTCGCCGGCCGCCCGGATCAGCTGTCGGTGGCGGCGCCCGCGGGGATCGCCGTGCTGGGCCTGGCGGTCGGGCAGCACATCGAATGGTGCGCGGCAGGCGGACAGACCGTGCACGCGCGCATCGTCGACCTCCCCTATCAACCCGAACGCGCGGGGGATTACACGCTCTGAGCCGGGTGCCCGATGTCCGTCCCGGCCGCCTATCTTGGCGTGATCCTCATCTGGTCGACCACGCCGCTCGCCATCCAGTGGAGCGCGCAGGGCGCCGGCTTCAGTTTCGCGGTGATGTCACGCATGGCGATCGGGCTGGCGGTCTGCCTGGTGCTGCTCGCCGCCACCCGCACCGTGTTTCCCTTCACCCCGGCCGCGCGGCGGCTGTACGCGGTCAGCGGGCTGTCGCTGTTTTCGTCGATGCTGCTCACTTACTGGGGCGCGCTGCATATTCCGTCGGGACTGATTTCGGTCATCTTCGGACTGTCTCCGCTGATCACCGGGGTGTTCGCCGCGCTCTGGCTCGCCGAGCGCACGCTGACGCCGCGCCGTATCGGCGGACTCGGGCTGGCACTGGCCGGCCTGTGGCTGATCTTCGGTCAGCCCTGGCCGGGCGACGCTCAGGCCACGCTCGGCACGCTCGCCGTGGTGGCCGGCATGGCGCTGCAGGCGCTCGGGCTGGTGTGGATCAAGCGCCTGAACGTGCGGGTCTCGTCGCTCGCCATCACCACTGGCTCGCTCGGCGTGGCCGTGCCCTGTTTCGTGCTGGCCTGGGTCATGACCGACGCCGCGCAGTGGCCTGCCGCGATCACGCTGCGGGCCGGTATGGCCATCGTCTATCTCGGCATCCTCGGTTCGGTGGTGGGCTTCACGCTGTATTACTACATCATCAAGCATCTGGGCGCCGGGCGCATCGCGCTGATCATGCTGATCACGCCGGTATCGGCGCTGCTGCTGGGCCAGACGCTGAATCATGAACGCATCCCGGCCATCGGCTGGGCCGGCATCGCGCTGATCGGCGCGGGCCTCGTGCTGTATGAGTGGCAGGCGCTGCGGCAGCTGCGCCGACCCGTTATTTCCTGAACAGGTCGTCGAGCAGGTCGGGTTTCGCCGGCTTGGCGGGTTCGTCTTCAACCGGCGGGTTCGAGAACAGCGCATCCAGCGCGCTGCGGCTCGCCTGCGCCATCACCGCGCCGCCGCCGCGATAGGCTTCCGGCCGCGGCACGAACCAGCCGCAATCATTGACGCGTATCTTGTCGGCGACCCGGTCGGCCGCCAGCTCGCGGCACTGGCCGGCACGGTGCGCATCGTAGTGGCGGCACAACTTGCACACGTGCAGGTCGGAACGGCAACTGGGGCAGGTGTCGCGGCGCGACAGCGGCAACGGCAGGCCGGCCAGGCTCGCGCCGCATTTCCAGCAGACCAGGCTCATGGCTCGTAGAAGCGCTGATCCGGATGATCGGGGGCGCGCAGGGCATGATACTTGAGGTCCGCCAGCGCAACCGTCTGCAGCGTGCGCTCATGGGTCGCGCTCAGCACGACCGGCGGCGCCAGGCCGTTTTCGGCGGCTTCGAGCCAGCGCGCGGCGCACACGCACCAGCGATCGCCCGCCTTCAGGCCGGGAAAGCCGTATTCGGGAACAGGCGTCACCAGATCGTTGCCGCGGCTTTGCGAATACTGCAGGAATGCGTCGGTCACCTGCGCACAGACGGTATGACTGCCGACATCCTGCGGGCCGGTACGGCAGATGCCATCACGAACAAAGCCGGTCATCGGCGATACGCTGCACACCTGCAGCGGGCCTCCCAATACATTGCGCGCGTCACTCACCCTTCGTCTCCCGGATTACCGACTAAAAATATCACAGTTGCCGACCGGGTGCTTCAGGGCGGCGCACCGGCGTCGGCGAAGGTCGGTGCGGGCGTCAGCGTGAGCCGGCCTGCCGCCGCGGCAGCGGCATGCGTCTGCTCAACGTGCGCCAGTACGCTCGGCGCGGGATAGCCGTCGACCGGGAGCTGGTGCAGGGCCTGATACACACGGATCGCGGTTTGCGTGCGCGGACCGAGCAGGCCGTCCGGCACGCCCGCATCGATGCCTATTTCGTTGAGCGCCTGCTGCATCGTCCTCAGCTGTTCGATGCTGAGCGCACCGGCTTCGCCTTCACGCGCGGCCAGCGCATGGCCCCCCGCCAATTGGTACGACAGCTGCGCCACCGTCAGGGCGTAATTCACCGAACGGTTCCATTTCATCACCACGTCGAAGTTGTCGAATACCATGAAGGCCGGCCCCTGCCAGCCCTGTGGCAGGACGATGGCGGCGCGTCCCGTCACGTCGGGCAGGGCCTCCGCATCCACGGCCTGGACGCCAAGCGCTTTCCAGTCCGCCATCGGCAGGCGGTGTTCCACCCTGCCCTGGCGCCAGTCGAAGCCTTCCGGCAATCGCACCTCGAGCGCCACTGGCTCGTTCGCACGCCAGCCTGCCTGCCGCAGATAGTTGGCGGCGGAATACAGGGCGTCGGGCAGCGACTGCCACACATCGATGCGGCCGTCGCCGTCGCCGTCCACCGCATAGGCACGGAAAGTCGACGGCATGAACTGCATGTTGCCCATCGCGCCCGCCCAGGATCCCTTCATGTCTGCGGCGCTGACATGCCCGGCGTCGATGATGCGCAGCGCATCGAGCAGCTGGCCACGAAAAAACCCGCTGCGACGCCCGTCCCAGGCCAGCGTGGCCAGGCTCGTCGGCACGTTGAGGCTGCCCTGTATCGTGCCGTAGTGGGTTTCCAGCCCCCACAGCGCCACCAGCACGGTCCTGGGTATGCCGTATTTCTGCTCGACCGCATCCAGCAAGGCCTTGTTTTCTTCCAGCAAGGCCTTGCCGCGCGCCACCCGGCCCGCAGTCAGGCGTTGCCCCAGATAGCCGGAAAAGGTCTGCAGGAATTCGGGCTGGCGGCGATCGAGTTCGATGACGCGCGCATTCGGCGCCACGCCTGAAAGCGCGGCGTCGAGCGTGGCGGAAGAAATACCCTGCGCCCGGGCGTCCTGCCGGAAAGTGCCGAGCCAGCTGTCGAAGTCGTCCTGCGCCGGAACCGGACCCGCCGCCAGCAGCGCCAGGAGCAAGAAGGCCTTACGCATGTTTCTGCAGCCAGTATTCGAGCAGCGCCAGATGCCACAGCTTGCTGCCCTGGATGCGGGTATGGTGCTGCTCCGGCGCATCCAGCAGCCTGTTCACGTAGTCGCGTTGATACAGGCCGCGCTCACGGCAGGCTTGCGAATTCAGGATGTCCTGCATGAAGGATAAAAAATCACCCCGAACGAACTTGAGTGCCGGCATGGGAAAGTAGCCCTTCTTGCGGTCGATGACCGCATCCGGGATCAGGCCTCGCGCAATCGTCTTCAACACATGTTTGCCCCCGGAGGCCAGTTTCAGTTCGGGCGGCATCGACGCGGCGAGTTCCACCAGATGATGATCGAGAAAAGGCACGCGTGCTTCCAGTCCCCAGGCCATGGTCATGTTGTCGACCCGTTTCACCGGATCGTCGGTAATGAGCATGGTCGTATCCATACGCAATACCTGATCGATGAAGTCGTCGGCAAAAGGTTCCGCCAGATGCGCGGTGATGGTCCGTGCCGTGTAGTCGGGGCCGTGATAGGCTGGCGTGACGAGTTCCAGGAACTCGTCGTGATCGCGGTCGAAATAATGGCGGCGGAAGCGTTCCAGCGCACTGCCTTCGGCTTCCGCCGCCATGCGCGGATACCAGAAATAGCCGCCGAACACCTCGTCGGCGCCCTGCCCGCTCTGCACGACCTTGACGGTCTTGCTGACCTGTTCGGACAGCAGGTAGAAGGCCACGGCGTCCTGCGCGAACATCGGCTCGGACATCTGATCCACCGCTTCCGGCAGGCGGCGCAACACTTCGGCATTGGGGATCAGATATTTGTGATGGCGTGTGCCGTACATGGCCGCCACCGGATCGGAGTATTCGAACTCATTGCCGCGCTCTTCCGGCTGGTCCTCGAAGCCGACCGAGAACGTCATCAGGTCGGGCACGCCCTGTTCGGCGAGCAGCGCCACCAGCAGGCTCGAATCAAGGCCGCCGGAAAGCAGCACGCCGACCTTGACGTCGGCGATCTCGATGCGTTTCTTCACCGCCTGACGCAGACTGGCGTGGATGGCATCGGTCCATTCGGCCTCGCTCCATTCCGATTGGGCAGCCGGGCGTTCCGCTTTCAGCGACCAGTATTTCCGATGCGTGAGTTCGCCGCGCGCATTGACCGTCAACGTGGTGCCGGGGGCCAGCTTGCGGATGCCGTTGAAAATAGTGCGCGGCGCCGGCACCACGGCATGCAGCGTGAACAGATGATGCAGCGCCACCGCGTCGAGGCCGGTATCGACGCCGCCGCCGGCGATCAGCGCCTGCGGGGTCGAGGCGAAGCGGAAGCGGCCGAGGTTTTCGCTGTAGTACAGCGGCTTGATGCCGAGGCGGTCGCGCGCGAGGAACAGCTCCTCGCGGTTCCAGATGGCGAACGCGAACATGCCGTGCAGGCGCTCGACGCAGGCCTCGCCCCACGCCAGCCAGGCGCGCAGGATGACCTCGGTATCGCCGTCGGAATGGAAGACATGGCCGAGATCGATCAGTTCGGCACGCAGTTCCGGGTAGTTGTAGATCGTGCCGTTGAACACCAGCGCGGTGCCGCTGACGGCGTCGACCATCGGCTGGCGCGAGCGCGGCGACAGGTCGATGATCGCCAGCCGCCGGTGCCCCAGGCGCACCGGCCCGTCGGTATGCTGACCCTCGGCGTCCGGCCCGCGCCGTACCAGTCTGGCCAGCATGCGCGTCATCGCTGCCGCATCGGGCGCCGTGTTGTCGAACCGGAATTCACCTGCTATGCCGCACATATTCTGGCTTCACCTTAGGTATTCAGAAAATCGGCGACCGTCTGAACCAGCAGGCCGCCCGCCTTGTTGCGATCATTCATCAGAAACCCGAAATCGCGGAGATCGCCGGTGAGCAGGACATCCGCCCGGCAGGCGTGCGCGGCGCGATAGATGGGACAGTCCTTGTCCGGCAATCCGGACGGACAATCCCGGCTTGCTGCGTCGGGTGACATGCGTAGACCTTGAGCCAACGCGTCCAGCCGTTCCAGTCCGTCGGGGAATTTGAGCGCGAGGTTGCGGCGCGCTTCCTCCAGCGCGTAGGCACTGCTGACCAGTTGCCAGAGTCCAGCCTGGCCAAGCTCGATGACCAGGGCGGCTTTGCCTTGGGGGTTGTGCGCCGCCGTGAAAAGAATGTTGGCATCGAGAAAGAGCCGCATCAGGTTTTCTGCAGCCGGGCCAGAATGCGCTTGCGTTCGGCGGCGGTCAGCTTGTCCTCGCTGTCCCACTGGGCAATCTGTTCGTCGGTATAGCGTTCGATCTCCAGCACGGCTGCGGGCTTCAGGGCAAGCTCGCCGTTACGTGTTTCGATAATCACGGCACTGCCGGGCGCGATGCCGAGCTGCTTGCGCATGTCGGCCGGCAGGGTGATCTGGCCGCGATTGGAAACGATGAGCGTTTCACGCATTTTGATTCTCCGTAATACAGAAATTCCGCTATTCAGATAATAGGTTAACAGTCGGCATTCATCCACCGCCAAGCCCTGCATGCCGAAATTCATCAAACCGCCAACGGCGGCTCGTCCATCAGCGCGATCTGCTCGCGCAATTCGAGGATGCGCGCCTGCCAGTACTGCTGCGTATTGAACCACGGAAACGCGGCGGGGAAAGCCGGGTCGTTCCAGCGCCGCGCGAGCCAGGCCGCGTAATGAATCAGCCGCAAGGTTCTGAGTGCCTCGATCAGATGAAGTTCGCGCGGATCGAATTCCATGAAGTCTTCATAACCTTTCAGGATCGCGCTCATCTGCGCCTGCTGCGCCTCGCGTTCGCCGGACAACAGCATCCACAGGTCCTGCACCGCCGGCCCCATGCGGCTGTCGTCGAAATCGACGAAGTGCGGTCCGGCCTCGGTCCACAGCACGTTGCCGACGTGGCAGTCGCCGTGCAGGCGGATGGCATGCACCCGACCGGCGCGTTCGTAACAGTGCGCCACGCTGGCCAGTGCATGCTCGACCACGCTGTCCCACGCGGCAGTCAGGTCGGCCGGCAGCCAGCGTCCATTGCGCAGGACGTCGCGCGACGCGTAACCGAAGGTCTCCAGATCGAGTGCCGGCCGATGCGCGAAATCCGCCGTTGCCCCGACCGCATGGATGCGCCCGAGAAAACGGCCCATCCATTCGAGCGTGTCGGCACGATCGAATTCGGGCATGCGGCCACCCTGTTTAGGGTAAACGGCAAAACGGAAACCGGCGTGCTGGTGGAGCGTGGTTGTTGGCGTTTCAGCGTCTTTACAACCACGGCCTGCCCCTTGCGGGTGGAGCGTGGCACCGTTCAAGATCAGCGGCGCGACCACGGGAATTTCACGCTCGGCCAGTTCGGCGGTGAAAGCGTGTTCTTCCAGAATCGCCGCGTCGCGCCAGCGTTCGGGACGGTAGAACTTGACCACCACCGGCTGCGCGTCCTCGACGCCCATCTGGTAGACGCGGTTCTCGTAGCTGTTCAACGCCAGCAGGCGGCCGTCGGCGCGCAGACCGGTACGGTCGAGCGCGTCAAGAGCACAGTCCGGGGTCAGGGCGGAATAGGGGTGGGGCGAATCCATCATGAGCGGGAAACAAGGCAGCCTGATCGGGGGTGAGATAAATACAGAGGGATCGGTGCGATAAATGGGATTTCGCGGGACGTGGTGAAACGTGGCGGGATGGGAAAATAAAACAGATTGTCACACAGCAAAACAACGTCAGGGCATCAAATACTCTTCAATTGTGTCCAGGATGTCGCGCGCATCCTGCGCGCTCACGCCTAAAAATTCACGGGCGGGAATGTCGCCCCACGGCGCCCGCTTGCCGAGGCTGCCTTTCTTCGCGCCGAACTGCTGCACCGCCGCGTATTTCTGCGGGCTGCCCACCAGCAGGGTGCGCCCGCCGTCCGTCACCCGGTAGTTGATCGTGCTGGCGAGCGTGCCGCGGTCCATCAGCGGCTTCTTGCCCATCGCCAGATTCGCGCCTGTCTTGGCCGTCCGCTTGCCGTCGCGCTTGCCGAACACCCCGGCGGGGCGGTCCTTGCTGCCCAGATACCGCAGGATCGTGGTCTGGGTGTTGGGTGCCCAGCGCGCGCCGTCCGGACCGGTTCCGGTGGCGAAGCGGCGGCGGGTGGACGCCAGCATGTCCTCGCCGTTCTCCTTCAGCGCGGGAGACAGATTGCCCGCGCGCTGCGCCAGTTTCGCCAGCACGTCGAGCACTTCGCGGTTGTCTACATCGATTTGAATCAGCGCCATCGCGTCCCTCTTGATCTATACTGCAATCGTGGTGAGCGAGCATCGGCTCCTGGGTTACCCAGTTCGTTTCGGACGTTTGAAGGTCGGCGGCGCTCACCGCTTCACCCACATCGATATCAATACCAGCGCCCGGTTGCGTTTACCCGGTCGAACCTCCCAGATCGACGTCTTGCGCTCGCCGCCTGTTTCATAGGTGACTTTGATTCGCTCCTTTTCGTTACCGTACCGGTCAATGAACGGCGCGGCAGGCTCGATCCATCCGTCCATCAGCCATTTACCCGCATCCGCATAGCAGCCATGCCAAAGGCCACTGCCCAGAAAACATCAGGAGGCAGATAATGCCTCAATCGCCGCCTGATATCGTATCCGCATGAAAACGAGCGACCCCTTCAGCATGGATATCTCCCGCCATATCTGGGAAACCCGCTACCGTGCCGCGGGCGAGCCCGATATCCGCGCCAGCTGGCGGCGCGTGGCGCAGGCGATCGCGCAGGCCGAAACAGACGGGCGCGAACAATGGGCCGGGCGTTTTGCCACGCTGCTGGATGATTTCCGCTTCCTGCCCGGCGGCCGCATTCTCGCCGGCGCCGGCACCGACCGCCGGGTGACGCTGTTCAACTGCTTCGTCATGGGCGAGATCAGCGACGACCTCGAGCACATCTTCGAAGCGCTGAAGGAAGGCGCACTCACCATGCAGCACGGCGGCGGCGTGGGCTACGATTTCTCCACCCTGCGTCCGGCCGGCACGGTGGCGGCCGCCACCGGCAGCATCGCCTCCGGTCCGGTGTCGTTCATGCACATCTGGGATGCGATGTGCGCCACCCTGCTGTCGACCGGCGCGCGCCGCGGCGCGATGATGGCGACGCTGCGTGACGACCACCCGGACATCGAAACCTTCGTCGAGGCCAAGCGCAATCCCGCCGTGCTGCGGCATTTCAATCTGTCGGTGCTGGTGAGCGACGCCTTCATGGCCGCGGTGGCGGACAATGCCGACTGGCCGCTGGTCTTCCCTCTGCGCGCCGGCGAGACGGCCGGCGGCCCGCTCGTCGAACGGCGCTGGAGCGGCAGCGCGGCGCCGCTGCCGTGCCGGATAGCGCGCGTGGTGAAGGCGCGCGACCTGTGGCAGCGCATCCTGCGCGCGGCGTACGACACCGCCGAGCCGGGCGTGCTGTTCATCGACCCGATCAACCGTGAGAACACCCTGCACGACCGCGAGATCCTCACGGCCACCAATCCGTGCGGCGAGATCCCGCTGCCGCCCTACGGCGCCTGCGACCTCGGTTCGCTCAACCTGACCGCTTTCGTGGTGTCGCCGTTTGCCGCCGACGCCCGCCTCGATTTCGCCGCCCTGGCCGATGCGGCAACCCTCGCCGTACGCTTTCTCGACAACGTGATCGACGTCTCGCGCTACCCGCTGCCTGCGCAGGCCCGCGAAGCCCGTGTGAAACGACGCATCGGTCTCGGCATCACCGGGCTGGCGGATGCGCTGGTGCTGCTGGGCCTGCGCTACGACAGCGACGCTGCGCGGCGGCTGGCCGCCCAGGCCATGCAGACGGTGCGCGACGCTGCGTATCGCGCATCGATCGGACTCGCGCGCGAAAAAGGCACGTTCCCCGCCTGCGACCGCGAAGCCTTTCTGGCGAGCGGCTTCGCCCTGCGCCTGCCGCTCGACATCCGCGACGCCATCGCCGCACACGGCATCCGCAACAGCCATGTTTTGGCGATCGCGCCGGCCGGCACCATCAGCCTGCTCGCCAACAACCTGTCCAGCGGCATCGAGCCGGTTTTCTCGGCCGAAGCGGAACGCCGCGTGCTCGAGGCGGACGGCCGCTATCGCACCCATCGCGTGGTCGATTACGCGGTGCATCGATGGCAGCAGCAGGGCCGTGCCGGTCTGCCGCCGACGCTGATCGAGGCGCAACAGATCGACCCGCTTGCCCATCTGCAGATGCAGGCGGCGTTGCAGCCCCTGGTCGATAACGCCATTTCGAAAACCATCAACGTCGCCGCCGACATTCCGTTCGAACGCTTCAAGGATCTCTACCATCAAGCCCATGCGCTCGGCCTCAAGGGCTGCACCGTGTTCCGCCCCAACCCGATCACCGGCGCCATTCTCAGCGAGCCGGATGGCGAGCGGGTGCGCTGCTGCGGTATCGAACGCGAGGCGGACTGAGGTGCGCAAACCATCCGCCCCGCGCATCGGCCTGGCACTGGGCAGCGGCTCGGCACGCGGCTGGGCACATATCGGCGTCATTCGTGCGCTGGCCGACGTCGGCGTCGAACCCGACATCGTCTGCGGCACTTCGATCGGCGCACTGGTCGGTGCCGCCTGCGTAGCCGGCAACCTCGACCAGCTGGAGCAGTGGGTGCGCAGCCTGCGCGTACAGACCGTGGTGAGCTTTCTCGACTTTTCGCTCGGCAGCGGGTTGATCAAGGGCGACAAGCTGATCGAATTCTTCCGCCGCCACTTCGTCGATCGCGACATCGGCGAACTGGCGCGCCCGTTCGGCGCCGTCGCCACCGACCTGCAGCGCGGCCGCGAAGTGTGGCTGCGCGAGGGCGGGGTGTCGGACGCGGTGCGCGCCTCGATCGCCTTGCCGGGGCTGTTCACACCCGTGCTGCACGACGGCCGCTGGCTGGTCGATGGCGGCCTGGTCAACCCTGTGCCGGTGTCGCTGTGCCGGGCGATGGGGGCCGATCTCGTGATTGCGGTCGATCTGAATGCCGACCTGCTGGGGCGTCACCTCAAGCCCGGGCCGGCCCGGGACGGCCCACGCCCGCATGCCCCGCCAGAAGCGGATGCGCGGGCCGACGGCACGATGGCACGCCTCCAGCACAGCATGTCGCAACGCCTCCTCAACCACGACAGCGGCGCCAGGCCGCCGGCCATGCTCGACGTGCTGGCGAGCAGCATCAACATCATGCAGGTGCTGATCACGCGCAGCCGGCTGGCCGGCGAACCGGCGGACATGATGGTGACGCCACTGCTCGCGGATCTGGGCTTGATGGATTTTCACAGGGGCGATGTTGCGATCGACGCGGGACGGCGCGCGGTCGAAGTGGCCATGCCGCAGTTACGGCGCCATCTGCAAGGCTGAACCGCCGTTAACCGCTGCTGGATGGCCGAACGGACACGCACAACGCGAGCTTGTGCGTACGATCCAGACGCTTGATCGCCGCTTCGCGCCGTGCCGCTTCGGCCCGGCTGGCGGCGGCTTCAACGTAGACCAGTTGCACCGGCCGCCGGCCGCGGGTGTAGCGGGCGCCCGTACCGCTCCCGCCGTTGTGTTCGACGACGCGGCGCGCCACGTCGGTCGTGATGCCGGTATAGAGCGAGCCGTCGGCGCAGCGCAGCATGTAGACCCACCATGCCGCATCCGGAGCGATCGGCATGCTCAGGTCATACGTCGGAGGAGAGCGGCTGCGCCCATAGCAGCGCATCCATGTGCACGCCGTTGATGTCGGCCACATCGCGCCCGATCTGTTTGGCCAGGGCTTCGATGCTGTTCTGATCGTCCTGCTCGCAAGCGATGGCCAGCGCCAGGTAGGGGGCATAGGGACCGCGCTGCGAGACGATGGCCTCGGTGATCTCGGCCGGCAGGCTGATCTGCTTCAGCACCTGCTCCATCGGCATGCGCATCACCACGTCCAGCAAGGAAAACAATCCGGCGACAAAAATCTCGTCACGTGCCTTGGCAAACAGGGCGCGGCCGGCCAGTTGTTCCGCCACCCGGCCGCGCACCAGCGCATTTTCCAGTACGGCCTGGTCGAGTTCCTGGGTCTGGCCGCCGGTGAACAGGATCAGCGTCAGCCAGCGATACAGCTTGTCCTGGCCCATCACCATCAAGGCCTGCTCGATACCGCCGACCTTGTTCATCAGCCCCATGCCGGGGGAATTGACGTAGCGCAGCAGTCGCACCGACAGCGCCGGATCGTGCCGGAACTGGGCCGCCAGTTCGGGCTGTTCGGCCCCGGTACGCACCCGGTTCATCAGGTCCAGCACCTTGGCGCGTGACGGCCCCATGACCGGGTTCCCCAGATTTTCCCGCCGGGTGATGAATGGCCCCATGAACAGCGCGAACTGGAGCTTGTGGCACATGTGAAATGTTTCCAGCGTCTGCACGTCGGTCGCGACAAAGCGCTTGCCGGCGGCCAGTTTCGACACGGCGGCAATCTGGGCGGTGATGGCGGGAATATCCTCGCTGCTGACATCCATCACCACATAATCCACATGCGGCAGAAGCCCGTGGTGTTCGGGACGGATGACCGCGTTCGCCTGCGCCGCAAAGCTGAATCCGCGTGCCCTCAACTCGCCCAGTCGGGCCGCCAGAGCATCGTCTGCCGGCGCCCGGGTATCGATATTCAGGAGCCAGACCGTGCCGGCGGCAGGCCATTGCTCGATGAGCGGATGATTCAGGGTCGATGGCGCAATCGGCACGAATGCCAGCCGCTGGCCGAGGAGGCGCGCAATATCCATGCGCTGCAGGTTGCCCAGCAAGGTTTCGTCGTAGAGACGCTGCACATCGGTCAGGCCGGGATCGACGTGTTCGTCGCTTGCCCGGCGCAGCATGAAGGTATAGCCCGCCACGCGCTGATCACGGCCCAGCATGGCCTCGCGACGCATGACCGACGGCGCCTTGCCCGCCGGCTTGACGACCTGCGGGGGCTCGACGCGTGGCGGCGGTGGCGCAGCTGTATTTTCCCGATTTCCCGACCACATTCCGACAAGACGATTCAACACGCTGCATACCCCCGCGACAGACTTGGACACATCACGTGAATAATCGGCAACGATGCCCCGGACTGAAGTCTTGCTGTACAAATATTCTGTCGTGGCCTTTCTGGCAGGGCCAGTTGAGCGGGCTGTAGACATCGGGCATGGCGGCGGCGTGGCGTGTCGCGCCCGGGCGGTGGTGGAAGGGGCTGAATGCATGGCCGTACGCGAGCGTGATGCGTCGGCACCGTGCCCGCGATGTTGCCGCTCGGCTCGTAGCCGTAGGCCTTGGCGTAAGGGCCGTCCGGACTGGCCCCTTTGGCGCCCTTGCCGGAGGGATTCCTACAGGTCGCGCTTGACCGACACGATGCCGCGCAGCATGCCCGGCGCGTAGCCGGTCGCCTTGTCGAGCGGATAGTCCGCCGCCAGGCGCGCCTTCACCCCGTCGGCCATCTTCGCCGGATCGCCATGGCAGGTCAGGCAGGCCGGCTGGACGGGAAGCGCCTTCGCGTAGCGGAACTGCTTGCCCGTCGGCGTGCTGACGACCTGCCAGGTGTCCAGTGTCTCGGGCTTCTCGGCCGCCGCCAAGCGCTTCTCGAGGCCGGCCTGCGCCTGCGCTTCCCAGGCATCGGGCACACCGGCGGGGTTGCGGTTCTTCGGGCTGACGCGCTTGACCACGAAGCCGGACTGTCGGGAGACCTCGGCCGCGATCTGCGGCGCACGCTGCTTGCAGACGCCGATCGCGCCGTCCGGGCCTTTTTCGGCAAGCGCGGCTTTCAGTTCGCCGCCCAGTTGCTGGATCAGGCTGCCCGCCGCCTTGCGGGCGTCGGCCGCCATGGCGGCCTGCTGTTCGGTGCTCGGGCCGCTCGCACAGCCGGCCAGCAGGGCCAGGGCGGACAAGGACAGGACGGTCGCTTTCATCGTAGATCCTTCAAAGAGATGCGAATATCCGCATTATGCCACCAACGCAGGGGGGCGGGGCACGCCGAACTTTGAGCGAAGCACAGGCATCGACCGATGTCGCGCCTTGCCTCGCCTTGCCTTGAATCGCGCGTCATGTAAAGTGCATGACATGCGGATCGAATGCTACGCCCAGCGCCTGCTCAACCCATTTCGTGGCGTGATGCATACGGTCCGCTACCTGTCGGCCGAAGCCGTGACGACCGACGGCATCGAATGGGATATCTATGTCGCCAACGATGCCCTGCTCGACGGCCTGGGGCGCGCCGGGCGGCGGGCGCAGATTTCCGACATTCGCTATGGCCACTGGTCGGCGGAAACGGGGCTGAAGCGCGGGCCGCTGTACCCGTCGGACGATTTCAGGCGGCTGGAAGACATGGGCGCGGTGGTCTATGAACATCTGCTCGAGGTGCATCGCGCGGTGCCGTTCGCCTTTCGCGACCAGTTCGAACTCTGGCTGCTCGATCGGGATGAGCAGCCGCTCGCGCTGCTGCACAGCGTACGCACCCATGTCGAAACCGACACCAAGCCGCCGCTCGACTGGCGCGCCGGACTGGCCGCGAAGGAGCATTTCGGGAGTGCGGCGGTGACCGATCTCGACGAGCCCGCCGGCGTGTACCTGACGCGCCATGTGAACAGTCTCGCCAGCGGTACGGCGCAATGGTTCCGCCGCTCGGACGATGGCGCCGGGCTGGGGCTGCATACGCTGCGGGGCGGCGAACATTTGCATGGACGCGTGCTGGAGGCCGACGCCTTTCCGCAGCTGTTCATCTCCACGACCGGCATGGACGAGGCGCACATCCGGCTGGTGCATGATTACCATGCGTGGCAGGCGCCGTGGATGCTGCTGCTGCCGCATCTCGACATCGCCGCCCGCAGCCGGCTTGAGTTCGCCGCTTTCCGGCAGGCCGAACTGATCGAGAAGCACTGCCGGCTTTATCCCGCCGTACTCGATCGGCATGCGTTGCAGGCAGCGCGTGTCGAGGCGGCGTTGATGCGCAATCAGCCGCACAGAAAAACCGGTCACGAAACGATGCCGGCGGATGACGTCGCGCTTGGCGTCAGCGCCGACGAATAGCCCAGCCGGGCGAAGCCAGGCGCCGCTGCCCGGACTAAGCCAGGCGCCGCTGCCCGGGCTATTGCGCCGGAGCGAGTACCTGGCCGATTTTCGGGCTATCGATATATTTCTCCAGTTCCGCGAGTCCATGGGCCACATTCGGATCAGCGAACAATTCGCGGGCGGCGACCTGGCCGAGGATCTGGAAGCCGGACTGCAGCGCGATGGCGCCTTCGTATTTCACCGCCTGCTGCGCCTGCGTACGACACGATCCGATGAGCAGCTTCTCGAATAATTCCGCGGTGGACCGGGTCGACCGGGTGCGCTCTGCATCGGTGACCGACGCGATCGATTTGACCGCGGGATGCAGGGCCATGGTGGCGAACATCCACTTGACCAGCGCATTCTTGTCGGCCGCCGTCGTCGATTCGACCAGGCAGCGGGCCAGATCATCCGAATAGAGGCCCGCCTGCGCGGCGCCGGCATGCATTGCCAGTGCCAGCACGAGGGCCTGCCCGGCTTTCTTCACAGGGTTGGGCCGCCCCGACGCGATCCTCCTCACATCCGCACCGGTTCAAACGTTGCGTCGAGATTCTGGTCGTCGCAATAATCGAGAAAATCGCCGCGCAGGGTGGCGATGTGGGCCTCCGCCGGGATGCCCAGCGTCATGTGGACGGCAAACATCGGCGCACCGGTATGCGGCGCCGGGTAGGTTTCGGTGTCGAGCGCTTCGATGTTGATGTGCAGCCGCGCAAAGAAATTGGCCAGGCTGTTGACGATGCCGGGCTGGTCGAGCGCGGCGACTTCGACGGTATAGGGAATCAGCGGTTTGCCGGCGTGCGCCGGGCGAGTGCGCTGCTGGGTGAGCGACAGACCGAGTTCCTCGGAGACCGCGGGAAGCCGCGCTTCGAGTTTGGCCAGGGCATCCCAGTTTCCCGACACGCGCATCAGCAGCGCAAAACGTCCGCCGAGCGCGGCCATGCGCGATTCCTCAATGTTGCAGCCGCTATCCGAGATGCGGCGGGTGAACCCTTCCACCAGGCCGATTTTGTCTTCGCCGCTGGCAGTGATGACGAGTGATTCGGTGTCGTTGGACATGCTTAAATTAACTCCCGGTCAGACAGCTCTTTTTTGATGTAGGCGTAAAAGATCGGCGCGGCGATGAGCCCCCGTACGCCGAACGCGGCCTCCATGACCAGCATGGCAATCAGCAACTCCCATGCGCGCGCCTGGATCTGCCCGCCGATGATACGGGCATTCACGAAATATTCGAGTTTGTGGATGAAGATCAGGAAGATCAGGGAGGCGGCCGCCACATGCAAGGAATGGGAGAGCGAAATGATGATGATGATCGTGTTGGAAACGAGGTTGCCCAGCACCGGGAGCAGACCGACCACGAAAGTCACGATGATCATGGTCTTGGTAAAAGGCAGATGCAGGCCGAAGGCGGGCAGCACCAGCATCAGATAAATTCCGGTCAGCAGCGCATTCAATGCCGAGATGCGGACCTGCGCGAAGACCACGCGGCGGAAGGCTTCGCTCAGGCGCGACACGCGTTCGTGCATCGCCTGAGCCAGCGGCGCCAGTGCCTGGGCCGTGCGCGCCTCGCGCAGGGCGATAAAGCTGCCGATGATGAGACCGATGATGGAATGCAGCAGGACGCGCCCAGCGTCGCCGCCGAATTGGCGGATCTCCAGCGCATGCGTGCGCAGCCATTCGACCAGCCCCGCCCGAACGACCGATCCGTCTCCCTGCGGCAGCCAGGCGGCCGCCCACATCGGCAACAGGTGGCGGGAGTTCTCGATGATCTCGGCCATTTTGGTCAACAGCCCGGCGAGCCCGCCTTCGGTCCGCAAATACAGAATCGCGCCGGTGGTGAGCCCGGCCAGCGCACCGAGCACCACCAGGGTAACCAGGGACACCACCAGCACCTTGGCCCAGGCGTGGTCGAGACGGCCGATGACCATATGCGGCGCCAGCAGGTGCACCAATTGCGCCATCAGCAAACCGGACAGCAATGCGGGGAGCAGGTGAAACACCAGAGTGAACAACAATCCGATCGCCATCAGCAACCAGGCGGCGATCTGATAACGGGTGGCGGAGAAAGGGGCGGGGGCGGCAGTCATGGCCGCACAGTGCCCATAAAAACGCCGCGCGGCAAGTCGCCGCATCGGGCGCGAGGCCGGGCGGCGACGGGCGCTACATTCTGCGCGGCTCCGGGACCGGCACCGCGTATTGGCCATGCCCGCATCCGGCATTCCCCATGAAAAAGCCCGACGCCGAGGTCGGGCTTGAGCGCCGGCATGCGGCAGCCGGGGCACCCCTGAATGGCCCGGATCAGGCCCGTTTGCGCCGCATCATGCCCAGGCCGAGCAATCCCAGGCCCAGCAACCCCAGCGTGGCGGGTTCCGGCACCCCGTTGCTCCGCGGCTGCAGGGACAGGGTCAGTGTGTACGCGCCCGGATCGATCGAGATCAGGTTTTCGATGCGCGACACGGCGCCGAATCCGGCCGGCGGCAAGCCATCCATGAACCAGGCCTGGTTGCTGGCACTGATCGCGTACATGGCGTAATCGCCGATGCCGATGTAATAGGTTCCGGCACCGATGACATAGGTCAGCATCGAATCGAGGCTATTAGAATCGTCGTTACCGGCCAGCGCCTGGAAGCCGGCATCGAACAGGGCGATGTTGGTGTCGATCTGGCCGGTGGCGTTGATCGTCAGCAGGCCGCCGGTAGCGAAAACGAGTCGGTACACATCTCCCGTGTCGCCCTGGTCGATCGTGCCCTGGATCTGCATATCGGTTGCCAGTTGGGCGGATGCCAGATCATTCGAGGCATCCCCGGATTCGATGTACGCCGCATGGGCCGTGGTCATGCCCGCCGCCAGCAGGAACGCCAGGCTCAGTGTGTTCAGCTTGGTTTTCATTTTCTCCTCATTTCCGCTTGTTGTCGTGTGCGCTGGCGGGCGATTTCCTGTTCATGGCGTCTGCCCGTCCCAGCCTGTCGGTGGGTGAGCACGGAGCATGCCAGCCCACGCTCATGTGGAGAAATCAATTATTGAATACAATGACTTACACGCATCATGGATGCCTGCACCCCGCCTGAAGGGGTGCATAGCGGGGCGATTTGTAAAATCTCCCGACAGCGCGTGCACGGCGCTACACCCGCTCCGCCGCTTCGTTTCAGGCGATGGCCTGGTAACCCAGCGCGGCGCCGATCCGCCGTGCCGCGTCCTGCAATGCCTCGGCCCAGCCCGGCTTGTGGCGGTCGGCGGGCGCCGAGATCGACAGGCCGGCCACCAGCTTGCCTTCGGCGTCGCGTACCGGTGCGCCGATGCACGCCACCCCCAGTTCAGCCTCCTCGCGGTCGCGCGCCAGTTGTTCGCGGCGAATAACGCCCAGTTCTTCCGTCAGGCGTTCCAGTGTGGTCAGGGTATTGCAGGTATAGGCGGGCAGCCCGGTACGCTCGGCATAGCCCAGCACGCCGCTGGCGCTGTCCTCGGCGAGAAAGATCTTGCCGACGGCGGTGACGTGCAGCGGGGCGTGCGCGCCCACCACCTGCACCACCTGGATCATCGCGCGGCCGCCCGACACCCGCTCGACGTAGACCGCCTCGTCACCGCGCCGCACGATCAGGTTGACCGTCTCGCCGGTCATCTCCGCCAACTGCTGCATGCACGGCATCGCCACCTGGCGGATATTGAGCCGTGCACGTAAGCGATTGCCCACTTCCAGCCAGCGCACGCCCAGATCGTATTCGCCGGCACCCGTCTTTTCTACAAGGCCATGCGCCATCAGCGCGCCCAGGATGCGGTGCGCGCTGGCCGTATGCAGGCCGCTCTGCTCGGCCAGACGGGTCAGGCTGACCGGACCCGGTGCGCGGGACAGGAGACCGACCAGCGCCATGGCGCGATCGATGACCTGAATAGAGGAGACGCTGTTTTTCATAAGGTGAAAATTTATCACGCAATGTGAAATTGCGAGCAGTTTACTGCTTCAATACGCCCATCGTTTCACATTATGTGAAACATTTTCACACTGTGAAAGGATTAACCATGAGCGCCCAGATGCAGTCCACTCCCGAGACCGTGCCCGCCTTCTGCGAGGGCATCCAGTATTTCGCCGCCAGCTTCCCCGAGATCGACCGCCTGGGCGCCGCGCCGCTCTTGGGCCCCGGCCAGCCCGCGCTGCCCGACGCCGCCAGCGAAGCCGCCGTCTACCAGACCCTGCTCGCCGCTGACGCGCTGCGTTATCTCACGCTGCAGGTCACCGGCAGCAAGTCGTCGGGCCATCCGGGCGGCTTCGCCTCCAGCGCCGACGCCGTCGCCGCGCTGCATCTCTTGGGCCACCGTAATATGGTGACCGAGGTCGGCCACCACGCGCCGGGCTTCTATTCGGCAATGTTCCTCGACACCTCGCTGGAAGCCATGGGCATCCATAGCGTGGCCGAGATGCGCGCGCGCTTCCGCGAGCGTCATGGCCTACTCGGCCACCTCTCCGGCGCGATCCCCGGCCTGCTGGCCCCCGCAGGCCCGCTCGGCCAGGGTCAGCACTTCGCGTTGGCGGGCGCTTACTTGCATCGCGACAAGCTGTTCCCGGTCACCATCGGCGACGGCGGTCTCGGCGAGCCCTACATCATGAGCGCGTTCCAGCACTTCGCCACGGCGTATCCGGACGTCACCAACTATCTGCCGGTGCTGGTGTGGAACGGCTATTCGCAGGAACACCACAGCATGGTGTCGCTGTGGGACAACGCGCGCATGACCGCCTACTGGCGCGCACACGGCTTCGATGAGGTGCATCTGGTCGACGCGCGTGACTTTGCCGACACCGACGCCCCGGGCTACCCTGATCAGGGGCCGACGATGTCGGCCTACGCGGACTCGACCAGCTTCGACTTCGCCGCGCGCATGGCCTTCACCGGCGCCATCCTCCAGGCCGCCGACGCCGCCGCGAAAAGTGCATTGGGCGGCCGCCGCGCCTGCCTGATCGTCAAGCAGTTGAAGGGCGCTGGCGTGCACGCCAGCGGCGCCAAGTCGCACAACCTCTACGCGCACCACACGCTCGATTCCGACGACGTGAAGGATGGATTGCAGCGCCGCGCGCTGCCGATCCAGGCGTGGAAAGTGACGCGCGAGAACTTCCGCCACGCCGGCGGCGGCCCCGCCGCCAAGACCGCAGTGACCGAAAGCGTGCGCGCATTGCCCAGCCTCGACGGCCTGCCGTTGAATGAATTCGCCGTCGGCGAGAACCACGTGCCGACCACCGCCTTCGGCCACGTGGTCGCCGAAGTCGGCCGCCGCGACCCGCTGTTCGTCGTCACCAACGCCGACGGCAACGAAGCGTCGGGCATGGCCAACATCAACAAGGCGCTGACGATCCGCCACCCGACCGCTGACGACCTGTATTTCCAGGGCCCTTCGGGCCAGGTCTACGAACCACTCAACGAGGATGCGTGCGCCGGCCTCGCCGTCGGCGTCGCGCTGTTCGGCGGGCGCAGCCTGTGGTGCAGCTACGAATCCTTCGCGATCAACGGCCTGCCGATCTGGCAGACGGTGACGCAGGCGATGGCCGAGCTGCGCCGCCCGACCCCGGCGACGGTGTGCCTGTTCACCGCCGGCGCGCTCGAGCAGGGCCGCAACGGCTGGACCCATCAGCGCCCCGAAATCGAAAGCTACTTCGCCGCGATGATGCGCAACGGCAACGTCTATCCGCTGTTCCCGGTCGACGCCAACATGATCCAGGCGAGCTACGACTGGGCCTTGCGCCAGCACAACAAGGGCATCATCATCACCGCGTCGAAGTCGCCGCTGCCGATCCATGCGACGATGGAACAAAGTTTCCAGGCGATCGACGACGGCGCGATGCTGCTGCAGGAAACGACAGGCTCGCACACCGTCGTCTTCGCGGTGACCGGCGACATGGTGCTGGGCCCGGTGTTCGCCGCCGCCGAGAAACTGGCGGAGGCCGGCATCGGCTCGCGCATCGTCGCCGTGGTCAACCCGCGCCGCCTGTACCGTCCGGGCGACGTGCTGTGGGACAGCGTGTCGGAACCCGACGGCCGCTTCATGGACGACGCCACGTTCAAGTCGATGTTCCACGGCGACGTGCTGATCGGTGTCAGCGGCGGTCCGTCGGCGCCGCTGGAACCCGTTCTGCTGCGCAGCCAGGCCAGCGAGCGCGACGTGTTCTGCTGGAAACGCGGCGAAACCACCGCCAGCCCGCAGCAGCTGTTCGACTTCAACGGCATGAACGCGCAGGCAATGGCCGAGCGCGCGCTGGCAATGCTGGAGCGTATTTCGGCTTAAAAACTAAGGTTTCTCCCATGAACCCGAAAATCATCGTTCTCGACGACGATCCCACCGGCTCGCAGACGGTGCATGCCTGCCTGCTGCTGACGCGCTGGGACGTCGCCACGCTGAAGACGGCGCTGGCCGACGCGGCACCGCTGTTCTTCGTGCTGACCAACACGCGCGGCATGGATGCGGTGCGCGCCGCCGAAGTCACGCGCGAAGTCTGCGAAAATCTCAAGACGGCGCTCGCCGATTACGCCGGCCCGGTGCTGTTCGTGTCGCGCTCGGACTCGACCCTGCGCGGCCACTATCCGGTCGAGACCGACGTCATGAACGCCGTCCTCGGGCCGTTCGACGCGACGCTGCTCACGCCCGCGTTTTTCGAGGGTGGACGCGTGACGCGCGACGGCACGCACTATCTGATCGTCGACGGCACGCCGGTACCGACGCACGAAACGGAATTCGCGCGCGATTCGGTGTTCGGCTACACGACGGCGTTCCTGCCCGACTACGTGGCTGAAAAAACCGGGGAGCGTGTCGCCGCGGCAGATGTGGCGCGCCTGATGCTTGCCGATCTGCGTGCAGGCAAGGCGGACGCCTGGCTCGCTTCGCTCGCGCACAACGCCGTCGGCGCGGTCGACGGCGACACGCCGGACGACTACCGCGTCTTCGCCGACGCCGTGCTGAACGCGGCAGCCGGAGGCAAACGGCTCTTGTTCCGCAGTGCGGCTTCGCTCCTGACCGCACTGGCGAAGCTGCCGCCGCAGCCGGTCGCCGCCGAAGCCTTCGCCACGCTGGTGCGCGGCGGCCGGCCCGGCGCCATCATCGTCGGCTCGCACGTCGCCAGGACCACCGCGCAGCTGACCGCGCTGTTGAAGGAACGCGGCGTGATCGGCCTGCCGCTCGACGTCACCCGCCTGCCGGCGGAACGCGTGGCCGTGGCCGATCAACTCTCTGCAAGCATTGACCACGCCCACGCGCAGGGCCTCACTCCGGTGGTGTTCACCAGCCGCGCCGAATTGCAGTTCGCCCGCACGGCCGAGCGCCTGGCCTTCGGCGAAGCGGTTTCCGCAACGCTGATGGACGTGGTGCAGCGGCTGCCGGCAACGCTCGGCTTCCTCGTCAGCAAGGGCGGCATCACCTCCAACGACGTGTTGTCGACCGGGCTCGAACTGACCGCGTCGCGCGTGCTGGGGCAGATCCTGCCCGGCGTCACGGTGGTGCAGACGCCGCCCGGCCACCGCTTGCCGCAATTGCCCGTCGTCATCTTTCCCGGCAATGTAGGCGGCGACGGCGCGCTGGCGGAAGCCTACCGGCGGCTCGCGCCCTCGCGCGCGCAGGCAGGCCCGGCTACACTCGCAGCCTGAACGTACACGCCGTCTTTCATGCTCAGTCCCGCCTTCCTGTCCCAGCTACACAAACTGTTGCCCGACCATTGCGTGCTCTACGCGCGCGAGGATCTCGTGCCATTCGAGAGCGACGGCCTGTCGGCGTATCGCAACACGCCCGACGTGGTGGTGCTGCCGGAGAACGAGGCGCAGGTAGCGGCGGTCCTGCGGCTGTGCCATGCAAACAGGGTGGCGGTGGTGGCGCGCGGCGCCGGCACCGGGCTGGCCGCCGGCGCGCTGCCGGTCGACGGCGCGGTGCTGCTGGTGCTGGCCAAGCTCAACCGCATCAAGGCCATCGACCCGCTCGCGCGCACCGCGGTGGTGGAGCCGGGCGTGCGCAATCTGGCGATTTCCGAAGCCGCCGCACCGCACCATCTTTATTACGCGCCCGACCCGTCGTCGCAGATCGCCTGCTCGATCGGCGGCAATGTGGCGGAAAACTCCGGCGGCGTGCACTGCCTGAAGTACGGGCTGACCGTGCACAACATCCTCAAATTGCGCGCCTGGACCATAGACGGCCAGCTGCTGGAAATCGGCAGCGATGCGCTCGATTCACCTGGCTATGACCTCCTGGCGCTCATGACTGGCTCGGAAGGCATGCTGGCGGTGATCACCGAAGTCACGGTCAAGCTCTTGCCGCGCCCCGAGCGCGCGCAGGTGGTGTTGGCGGCGTTCGGCGACGTGGCGCAGGCCGGTGCCGCGGTCGGCAATATCATCGCCGCCGGCGTGATTCCCGCGGGCCTCGAAATGATGGACTGCCTCGCGATCCAGGCCGCCGAGGCCTTCGTCCACGCCGGCTATCCGCTCGATTGCGAGGCGCTGCTGCTGTGCGAGGTCGACGGCGTCAACGAGGAAGTGTCGGACGACATCCTCACCGTGCACGACGTGCTCGCGGCCTCCGGCGCGACCGAGATCCACACCGCCGAGAGCGAGGAGCAGCGGCTGAAATTCTGGGCCGGACGCAAGGCGGCGTTCCCCGCGGTGGGCCGGCTCGCACCCGACTACTACTGCATGGACGGCACCATCCCGCGCGCCCAGTTGCCGCACGTGCTGAAACGCATCGGCGAGATGAGCGCGGAATACGGTCTCGCCGTGGCCAACGTGTTCCATGCCGGCGACGGCAACCTGCATCCGCTGATCCTGTTCGACGCCAACATGCCGGGCGAGCTCGAAAAAGCCGAAACCTTCGGCGGCAAAATTCTCGAACTGTGCGTCGAGGCCGGCGGCACCATCACCGGCGAGCACGGCGTCGGCCTGGAGAAGATCCGGCAGATGTGCACGCAGTTCGCGCCCCCGGAACTCGCGCGCTTCCACGACGTGAAGGCCGCGTTCGACCCCGATACCCTGCTCAACCCCGGCAAGGCCGTTCCCGAGCTGCACCGCTGCGCCGAGTGGGGCGCGATGCACGTCCACGGCGGGCAACTGGCACATCCGGAACTGCCGAGGTTCTGATGTTGACCGAATTCGTCGACCGTATTCGCTCGGCCCATGCGGCGAATACGCCGCTCGTCATCCAGGGCGGCGGCAGCAAGGACTTCTATGGCAACGCCCATGAAGGCGAAGTGCTCAACACCCGTGCGCTTACCGGCGTCGTCGACTACCAGCCGAAGGAGCTGGTGCTGACCGCGCAGGCCGGCACCCCGCTCGCCGAGATCGAGGCGCTGCTCGCCGAACACGAGCAGATGCTGGCGTTCGAGCCGCCGCACTTTGGCGGCAACCAATTCCCGCTTGCGGGCGAGGGGGCAAACGATGCGCTGCGTGCGCCCAAAGCGACGGCTTCGCCCCCTCTCCCCAACCCTCTCCCGCAAGCGGGCGAGGGAGCAAACGATGCACTGCGTGCGCCCAAAGCGATTAATGCCACGCTCGGCGGCTGCATCGCCGCCGGCCTCTCGGGTCCGCGCCGGCCCTACGCCGGCGCGGCACGCGACTTCGTGCTCGGCGTGCGCATCATCGACGGCACCGGCCAGCCGCTGCGCTTCGGCGGTCAGGTGATCAAGAACGTCGCCGGCTACGACGTGTCGCGCCTGATGGTCGGTGCGCTCGGCACGCTCGGCCTCATCACCGAAGTCTCGCTCAAGGTATTGCCGCAACCGGCGCGGGAAACCACCCTGCAATTCGAACTCGACGAAGCCGCCGCGATCGAAAAAATGAACCAGTGGGCGGGGCAGCCGCTGCCGCTGTCGGCGACCAGCTGGCACGCGGGTCTGCTGACCGTGCGGCTGTCTGGCGCGGCCTCCGCGGTGCATGCCGCGCAGGTCCGGCTCGGCGGCGAACCGCTGCACGACGCCAGCGCGTTCTGGCAGCGCCTGCGCGACCAGACCACGCCCTTCTTCGACAAGCGCCCGCTGCACCCTGAAGGGCATAAATGGCGGTTGGCGGTGAAGCCCACCACGCCGCCGCTGAAACTCGGCGACGCGCTGTGGATCGAGTGGGGCGGCGCGGTGCGCTGGCTGGCGTCCGACCTGCCCGCCGCGATGCTGCGCGAGGCCGCCGGGCAAGCGGGCGGCCATGCCACCCTGTTTCGCGGCAAAGCACCGGCCGACGGCGCCTTCGCCCCGCTCGCCCCGGCGCTGGCGACGCTGCACCGCGCCCTGAAACAGCGCTTCGATCCGCGCGGCATTCTCAACCGCGGCCGGCTCTACCCCGACTTCTGACATGCAGACCCGGATCGCCGACGCCTACCGCAATACGCCTGACGGCGACGCCGCCGAGCGCATCCTGCGCAGCTGCGTACATTGCGGATTCTGTCTCGCCACCTGCCCCACCTACCAGGTGCTCGGCAACGAGCTCGACTCGCCGCGCGGCCGCATCTACCTGATCAAACAGGTGCTCGAAGGCGCGACGCCGACCGCGAAGACCCGCTTGCATCTCGACCGCTGCCTGACCTGCCGCAACTGCGAAACCACCTGCCCGTCGGGCGTCGAATACGGCAAGCTGCTCGACATCGGGCGCCACATCGTCGAGGAAAAAGTCGGCCGCAGCCCCATCGAAAGCGCGACGCGCAGCGTGCTGAAGACCGGTCTCGGTTCGCCCAGGCTGTTCAAGAGCGCGCTGAAACTTGGCCAGGGCCTGCGCCGGCTGCTACCCGCTTCGCTCCAGGCACGCATCCCCGCCACCGACTCCGCCGGTGACCGGCCAGCGCCGCGCCACCCCCGCCGCATGCTGGTCCTCGAAGGCTGCGTGCAGCCCGGCCTCAAGCCCAACATCAACGCCGCCGCCGCGCGCGTGCTCGACCGGCTGGGTATTTCCCTCATTGCCGCGGACGAGGCCGGCTGCTGCGGCGCGCTGGCGCATCATCTGAACGACCGCGACGATGGCCTGAATGCCGCACGCCGCAACGTCGACGCCTGGATTCCGCATCTCGACGCCGGGGTGGAAGCCATCGTGATGACCGCCTCCGGCTGCGGGGCGATGGTCAAGGACTACGGCTGGCTGCTGCGGCATGACGCCGCGTATGCGGAAAAGGCCGCTCGCATCTCCGCCGCGACGAAGGACATTTCGGAAATCCTCGTCGCCGAGCGCGACGCACTGAAACCACTCACCGCTCACCGCTCACCCCTCACGCAGAAAATCGCCTACCACCCCCCCTGCACCCTGCAGCATGGGCAGAAGCTCAGCGGCGGCGTCGAAGCCTTACTCACCGATGCCGGCTTCGAGCTCACTCAGGTGGCGGAACCGCACCTGTGCTGCGGCTCGGCCGGCACCTATTCGATCCTGCAACCGGAAATTTCCGGTCAGCTGAAGGCGCGCAAGCTCGGCCACCTCACGGCCGGCGCGCCCGAACGCATCGTTACCGCCAACATCGGCTGCCTCGCCCATTTGCAGTCGGGCACTTCGCTGCCGGTGCTGCACTGGGTGGAACTGCTCGACGAAGCGCTCGGCCAGACCGGAGAGCCTGCGGGAAACTGAACCTGGAAACGGCGGCAATATGCCCGCCGCCAGGCTGCGGGGCGGCATCGCTGCGCGGCATCACGGCGTCGTCTCCCAGGAGATGAAGGCCCAGCGGAAGGGTGCGCCGCCGCGCCGCGCCCGCTCGGGGTCGGCGTCGTACCACTGCCGCAGCCGTGCCCGTCCGGCGGCGTCGATCTCGCCGAGGGGAAAGGCCGCCTTGCGGGCGAACGCTTCAAAATCTTCCGCGCCGGCCAGGCGGTTGGCGTTCTCGATGTAGTCGAGGCGCGGGTAGCGGCCCATGCGGTACAGGATGTTCACGATGTAGATGTAGTCGGGCAGCGCCGGCCGGGTGCGGCCCAGCAGTTCGGCGACTTCGGCGTCGACGAAGCGACCGCCGACCAGGCTGGTCAGGTAGACGCGCTTGTTTGCCTTGGCGTCGAGCCTGGCCAGCGCATCGGCCATGTCCATCACCGTGGTGGAGCGCGAGGCGGTGACGATGTCGCAGGCCGGCACGTCGGTCCAGTCGTCGTCCCAGGCGCGGCGGAGCGGCGCGACATGGTCCAGGCCGAGCGCGGCGGCGTTGCGCGTCATTACATCGAGCATGCCCTGGCTGTAGTCGAGGCCGTACACCTTTTGCAGGCGCGGCGCCAGGGCGAGCGCGATGGCGCCGGTGCCGCAGCCGACGTCGAGCAGCGTGGCGCAGCCGGACAGTTCCATGCGTCCGATGAAATCGTCCACATAGCGGCTTTCGCCGCTCATCCTGCCCATCGTTTCGGCGCGGGCGTCCCATTCTTCCGGTGGCTTTTCGCGGCCGCCGGCGGCGGCCATGTGCGCGCGGTAGAGCTGGCCGAAATCGATGTCGGCATGGGTCATGGCGTGTTCTCCTGAGTCGGGGCGGCGGTCTTGCAGGGCCGCAGCGCGCGGCCCCAGGCGTAGCTGCGCACGCGATCGGGCGCGTGGGCGAAAAAGGCGGACAGCAGGATGACCAGCACGAAGGCTTCCGCCCGCCAGGCCGGACTGGCGAACGCCAGCGCCAGCAGCGCGAGCTTGGCGAGGACGGCCTGGCCCTTGAGCTTGAGCAGCCATCTGGCGTCGGTCCAGAGGTAGAGCGCGGTCAGCAGGGCGCCGCTGGCGATCGTCAGGTAGCCGTAGGCGAGCCAGCGCGCTTCGGGCAGGCCGAACAGGAAGCCGCCCGCCAGGCCCGCGATGCCGACCAGATGCAGACCGCGCAGGGCGATGTTGAGCCAGCGCTGGGCGGGCAGGAAACGCGGCGGCGGGGGCAGCCAGCGGGGTCTGAGGGTCATGGCAGGTCCTTGTCGTAAATGAGCGAAACCCACGGCCAGCGGGCCACGGCGGCGTCGAGGAGTTCGGGGCGCACCACGGCGATGGCCAGGCGATAGCGGCGCGCTTCGACGGCGGCGAAGCCGTGGCTGAATCCGCCCTGGCCGCGAAACTCCAGCGGACCCAGTTCGTCGACGAGCAGCAGGTCGCAGCCTCCGACATTTTGCAGCACGGCGTCGCCCCAGGCGAGCGCGGCCGCGTCGAAGCGCCAGCCCAGACCGGCGGTGCCGGCTTCGTGCGGCGGCGGCCGCACCGCCAGGCGGCGGCGTTCGCCGGTCGCCGCGTCCATCGCGTCGATGGCGAACTTGGCGCCCTCCGCGTAGACCGGCGGCGAAAGTACGCCGGCAGTTTGAAGCCCGATGCGGCCGGCGGCCTCGCGCAGGGCGAGACACCAGCGGGTCTTGCCCGAACCCCGTCCGCCGCTGAGCAGGAGCAGACGCGGCGACCCTTCCTCGCGGAGGGTGGTGAGCAGCGCTTCCGGCGTCGGCGCGGCGCAATCCGTCGCGCAGGGTGCGGCAAGACTCATGAGCCGGCCGCCCCGTCTTCCCGGGGATCGGTCACGAAACCGATGCGCGTCAGCCCCTGGCGCGCCAGCGCCGCGAGGACGCGCGCCATGTCGCCGTAGGGCGCCGCCGCATCGCCGTGCAGATGCACTTCGGTCTCCGGCGCGTCGGCGGCGAGGACGGCAGCACGCTGCTCCAGTTCGGCGTAGGTCACCGGCTCGCCGTTCCAGACCAGGCTGCCGTCACGGCGCACGGCGACCTCCACATGGTCGCCGTGGATCTGGTTGGGCCGGTTGCTCGCCCGCGGCAGGTCCAGCTTGACGGCATGGGTCAACAGCGGCGCGGTGACGATGAAGATGACCAGCAGCACCAGCATCACGTCCACCAGGGGGATGACGTTGATCTCGTGCATGGGGCGGCGGCCGCCCTCGGGTCCCAGACTGCCCAGTGCCATCACACGCCCCCCGCCGGAGCCGGCACGCCGGCACGCAGGCCGTAGGCCAGCGGCGCGCCGGTGAGCGCCAGGGCCAGGAGGTCGTGGCCGTAGGCATCGAGCCGGCCGAGCAGGATGCGGTTGCGCCGGGTCAGGGCGTTGTAGCCCAGCACCGCGGGGATGGCCACCGCCAGGCCGAGGGCGGTCATGATCAGGGCCTCCCCCACGGGGCCGGCCACTTTATCCAGCGTCCCCTGCCCGGACAGGCCGATGGCGACGAGGGCATGGTAGATGCCCCAGACCGTGCCGAACAGGCCGACGAAGGGCGCGGTCGAGCCGATGGAGGCCAGCAGGGTCAGGCCGCGCTCCAGGCGCTCGGCCTCTTCCTCGATACCCTGACGCAGCGAGCGGGTGAGGAACTCGGACAGGCTGCCGCCGGCCTCGACGTGGCTGTTGGCGTGCCGGCGGTAGTGGTGGCTGGCGTCCTGAGCCAGACGCGCAAGCCTGGCCCAGGGATCGGCTGGCGCCCCGTCCGCCACCTCATCGAGCGTGTGGGCACGCCGGTAGCGGGTTAAAAAAGTGGCACCACGCCGGGCGAGCCGCCAGTGGCCGGCCAGACGTTCGACGATCATCACCCAACTCGCCACCGAGGCGACGAGCAGGGCGATGAGCAGGGCGCGGGCGAGCCAGTCGGCCTGGGTGAAGAAATGGAGAAGGCCAAGGGAGGATGCGGACATGACGGGACTCACAGGACAAAGACGATGGGGATCTGTACCCAGGCGGCCACCGGATCGGCACCCCGGCGGGCGGGCACGAAGCGCCAGGCGGCGACGGCTTCGCGGGCCGCCTGGTCGAGACGTTCGAAGCCGGACGAGGCCTTGACCTCGACCCGCTCGCCGCGCCCCGCGGCGGAGACGTAGACGCGCAGCAGCACCCGCCCGCTCTCGCGCCGCTGACGCGACATGGGCGGATATACCGGCGGCGGGTTTTCCAGATAGGCGGCGCTGTAGACGGGCAGTACCAGGGGCAGCGGCTCCGCCTCGGTGATCTGTGCGGAGGGCGCCGGCACCAGGGCAACGTCCGGCTGGGAGGAGACCGGCACGGTGAAGGCGGGCGGTTCGCCGGCCGGCGCGGGCGCCGCCAGGATCGGCGCGGGCGTGGGCGCGGCTGGCCTGATCTCGGACGCGGGTTCGATGGCCGGCGTCTCGCGCGGAGGCTCGGGTCTGGTTTGTGGCGGCCGTTTCGGCACGGGCTTCGATGGCTCCGGCCGCAGCGCCGGTCTCACGGGCAGTGGCGCCGGCGGCTGGATCAGCTCGGCCTGGATGATTTCGCGCCCGGAATGGGTGACTCGCGCCGGCATGTTCAGAATTGCCGTGAGCACTCCCGCGTGCGCCGCGCCGACCGCGAGCCACAGGCCCAGCGCGTGCGGCCAGCGGCGCGCGGACGGCACGGGTCCGGGGGCGCCCAGGTCGAAGTAATGTGCTTCCACCGTCCAGGCCATCGTCATTCCAGGTGCAGCGTGACGCGCTCCACCGTCTTGCCGAAAAAGTGGTAGCCCGAGCCGCCTTCGGCGAGGATCTCCAGCAACTCGTCCACCGCCAGCACCCGCGTGCCGCCCACCACCGTGACGCCGCGCGCCCGGTAGGGGGCGGCGATGAGGGTCGCGGTCGGGCCGATCACCGCCGCCTGCGCGCCCGGCTTCAACAGCCGCAACAGGCCGTCCAGGCTGCCGTTGACGAGGGTGGTGCCGGTGGTGATGAAGACGTCGGCCCGCGGCACCACCTCCGGCGCGCGTTCGGCCGGTACGTAGTAGGGCATTTCCTCGGGCTTGAGCGTGGCCGGGTCCATCTCCAGCACGTTGAAGGGCTGTCCGCGTCGGCGCAGTTCGCGCATGTAGGGCGGGAAGGCACCCACCAGCGCCACCCTCCGGTCGGGCTCGATCGTCAGCGCCTCAAAGGCGTCACCCGTGAGCACCTCGGCATCGGCCGGCGGCCCGTCGCGCCGCCACAGCGTCTCGGCCAGGGCGTTCAGGGTGGCGATGGCGAGCGCCCGGCGCAGGTCCTGCGTCCGGTAGAGGTCGTCCAGCACCTGCAGCGCCGGCCGGCCCCTGATCTTGCCCGGTACCGGCATCGCCTTGGCGGAACTGGGGCAGCACACCGCCTCGGGCACACTCTTGATCGGCGTCGCGCACAGGCCACCGGCGCCGTTGGCGAGCTTGACGCCGGTGAAAAATATGCCAAGCACCGCGCGTTCCAGAGTCAGCGCCCTCGCCTCCGCGCCAAGGGCGTCGAGCACGGCGGCGTGCAGTTCGGCGAGCAAGGTGCGGGAGGCCGCCGCAGTCACCCCGGGTGGAGTCATGATCGTCATGCCAACCCCCTCAGCAGCAGCCATGGCGCGCGCACGACGAGGCGGTCGTCTGGCGCGCCTGTGCGCGGCCGGCGAAGTGCAGCTTCAGATGACCATACGGCCCGTCGATCTCCTCCCGGCCGGCGTCATCCAGCCCCGCAGCGACGAAGCGTTCACCGAAGGATTCCACATGGCACAGCGGATGATGGTCGAGCAGCACCGCCCGATCCAGATCGCGCAGGCCACCCGGCGCGGTCTCGCAGGCCTCCAGGCAGAACCAGTGGGCCGAGCACAGTTCGCCACCCGGCGCCAGGCGGCCGGCGATGGCGCCCAGCGCCTGGGCCATGTCCTTGCGCACGGCATAGAGGACGTGGAACAGCACCACCCGGTCGAACGCGCCGTCCGCCGGAAAATCCAGCGGCGTGCCTGCCTCGACACGGCAACGCCCGTCCAGGCCCAGACTCGCGATCAAGGTCCTGGCGCCCAGGACCGCCGCGGCCGGAACGACGGCCGTCGTGCTCCACCGGGGCCGGGCGAGGCAGAGCGCGGCCGCCGCCGCGCCGCCGCCACCGTCGAAGCAGAGCAGCCGGCGCGGGCCGGCGCCACCCTGGCCGGCCTCGTCCCGCGCCGCCAGGCGCAGGGCCAGCCCGCGCGCTTCGTCCAGGAAGACATGCTGCCACGGGGGCATGGCCAGGTCGGTGGGCGCCGCTGCCCGGTCTTCGGCCATGAAACAGGAAAAATCGGCCCAGCCGTTTCCCGGCCTTGTCAGGCTCTCCACCACCGGCCTCTGATACCAGGGGCTGTCCGCCAGGATCGCCTCGCGCATGCCCGGCGCCAGGCCATACAGGGCGCCCTGCCGCACGATGAGACCGAGGTCTTCCAGGGCCTGCATGAAGCCGGCCAGATGGGCGCCGCGCAGTTTCAGGGCCGTGGCGATGGCCGGCCGTTTCGCCGGGCCGTTCTGCTCCAGCCAGTCGAACAGGCCGCTGGCCAGGCCCGCGCGCAACACCTGGAATGCCTTGAAGCCGTCGGCGATACGGCGCACACCGGCGACTGCCGGCGGCGTTTCCAGGCTGATCAGATCAATGTTCGGGGGGGTGAGATCCATGTCGTGCTCCTTGGTAGATGGATGGTCGAATCAACGGGGGGCGGAGGCCATGGGCGGGCCCCCGTCGAGGATTTCGCGTACCTGGGCGGCGGACAGCACGGTGCCGAACAGGTCGCGGTAAAAGGCTTGCGTCTCGGCGACGAGATCCATGTCCTTGAACAGCTCGGGGTGGAAGTGCTTGGCGGCCCAGAGCAGGGTGAGTGGCTGCTCGGCGGTGCGGTTGCCCCAGATGTGGGCCCCGAATGGAATGACCAGGATGCGCCCGGCGCGCACCGCCTTCAGGGCGCGCAAGCGCGGCTCGCCCTGCACCGCCGCGACGTCTTCCCGGCTGGTCACGATGAGGATGTCCGGATCCCAGGCCAGCAGCTGCTCCAGGTTGAAGCCGCGCGACTCCACCGTGCGCCCGTCGTCGGTCACGCTCTCGCCACCGGCGCTGCGGATCCACCATTCGACGATGAGATGCGGCTGGGTCAGCGTCTTCGGGTTGAAGTAGAGGACGCGGGGCCGGGCCGTGGCCGGGCCACGCAAGGCCGCCGCTACGCGAGCCTGGGTGGTATCGAAATAAGCCACGTAGCGCGCGGCGGCCTGCTCGCGGTGCAGCAGGTCGCCGAGCAGGCGCACCGCGGCCTTGACGTCCTCCGGCTGACGCCAGGCCAGGTAAAGGGCCGGCAGACCGGCCTTCTGCACGGTGCGTGCCGTCGCCCGGTCCATGGTCAGCACCACGTCCGCGCGGACGGCGAGCAGGGCCTCCAGATCCGGCGAGCGATCGAGGTTCTGCAGCGATGGCAGGCTGGCGGTCTGGGGTGCGAAGACCTTCTGGTAGCCGTAGCGCGGCCCGTTCGCAAAGTCGGCCAGGCCGTTGGCGATCCGATCCCCCGCGCCCACGGCGAAGAGCAGGCTGTTGATCACCGGCACCGCGCCGAGGGTCGCCACCCGCTCGACCCGGTCGGACACCGCCACCGCCTCGCCGGCCATGTCGCGCAGGACGCGGGCGGAGGCCAGACCGGAAGACACGCCCAGAAGACAGCCGGCAAGGGCCAGGATGAGCCAGCATTGCCAGCCATACCTCGCCGCAGACCGGCGGGTGGCGAGAAATTGTTTCATGTGAGCGTCCATGCTCGTGACCTCGATACGTTTCCGCTCAACCCAAGCGCTTTTCCGCCAGTTGCAGCCGCGTCGGTCCGAAGGGGGTTGCGGCGGATGTCGTGACCAGGATCTCGAAGCCTGCTTCGGCGAACAGCCGGTCGAATTCCTCTTCCCGGCACAGAGGGTGGCCGAAGCTTTGCAACGCCTTGGTCAGCCCCTGCACGGCGCTGTCCTCCACCGCGCAGCCCGCCGCACAGAACCAGTGATTGCTGGCAAACAAACCTCCCGGTTTGAGGCTGGCTTGCACGGCTGCGAAAATGGGAGCGAGATTCTTGCGGAATTTGTAGAGCAGGTGGGAGATGAGCACCATGTCGTAGCCGGAGCCGATCGATCTGGCGCAAACATCACCCACCTCGGCACTGACCCGGTCTTCAAGACCGTAGTCGGCGATGTAGCGCCGCGCACTGTCCACCACTCCGGCCTGATCCAGCACCACCGCCCGCAGGTCGGGATTCGCCTGGCACAGGGCGATGGCGTAGAGGCCGTGCCCACCGCCCACGTCAAGGAGGCGCCGGGCCTGCCGGAATCCCTGCCAGCCGGAAATAGCCGAAGTCACCGCCTGCAACTCGCCGCGCAGCGCCTTTTGGCCAAGAGCGGAAAGAAAAGCGGGGCTGGGGCCGCTATTCGGGGCGGCGGCAGAGGATGAGCCCTTCGTCGGCAAGTGTGCCTTGCGGGTCAGGGCGGCGGCGAGATCCGCCCAGGGCGAATTCCTGGCGACATTGCGCACCACGTCGCCCTGATCGTACGGGCTGCCCGGCAGGAGGAAATCGGTCGTGGCCGGGGTATTGCGGTAGCGGTCGGCATCCTGGTGGATCAGGCCGGCCTCGACCAGCACGGCGAGAAAATCGCGGACGAACAGGCCGTTGATGCCGGTTCCCTCGGCGATCTCGTCGCGGTTGCAGGCCCCGACCTTGTCGAGGAACTCGAACACGCCCAGATCCAGCGCGGCGAGCACCGCCTGATAACGCTGGTATCCCTCCAGGATGCCGTCGATCCTGCCCACGCCCTCCGGGAAAGGCAGGGTCATGAGCGATGGCTGATCATTCATCATGGGTGTACTCCGATTCGGTTTCATGCCCATCCTCTTTCGCCTGGATGATCCGGACGTTTCATCGCGCCGCCTGCTGGAAGAAACGCCGGTATTCCTCGCCGGAAAGCGCATAGCCGTAGAACCTGCTAAAGAACGCGTGGGTTTCCTGCTCCAGATTCACGTCGCGCATGAGATCGGGATACAGCATCTTGCTCAGCCACAGGATGCCGAGGATGGCCTCCGGCGACGGCCGGTCCCACCAGAAACCGCCGATGGGCGCGGCATGGACCTGACCGCCGGCGACGGCCTTGACCTGGCGGTAGGCCGCTCCCGTCCTGATCGATGCCGCCGCCGTGCGGCTGCCTTCGTTGGTGGAGGTGACGATGACGTCGGGGTTCCAGAGGCGGATCTGCTCCGCCGACACGGCGCCCCTGGATTCCAGATCGTGGGCCACATTGACGCCGCCGGCGGCGACGATGAAGGCATCGCCCCATCCCAGCCGATTTTCCGTTCCACCCGAGCCGCCGAGGTAGAGCACCCGTTTCGGCGTCTCGACGCCCACAGTCCTGTTCCGGATGGTGGTCAGACGCTCGCGCCAGTACGCGACGAGCTCGCGGGCCTTGCCTTCCTCGCCCAGCAGCGCGCCGACGTGCTCGAACTCTTCCAGAATCGTCCGGATGTCCTGCCTTCCCGTTCCGAGGGTGAACACCGGAATGCCCAGCGCCCGGATCTTGTCGTTGGCCGCGGGGGAGAAGAAGCTGGCGAACACCATGTCCGGGCGCGTCGCCAGCAGGGATTCGAGATTGACGTTGTCGAAGCTGCCCACGTCCGGCAAGCTGCCGAGCCTGGGATACATGCGCGCGAACTGCGGAAACCGGTCCACGCCGGGCTGGGCGACGATCCGGTCGCCGCCCTTCAACACCGCGATCTCCTGCACCGCGCCGCCGTAACAGGTGATGACGATACGCTCGATACGCGCCGGGATGCAGACAGGCTGCCCCGTCGCGTCCGGCACGGTGCGCCGACACTCGCCGGCACGGGCCGGCCCGAAGGCCAGCGCGAGTACCAGCGCGAACGCCAAGCCCGGGGCAAACGCGGTGCGGCCCATGTCAGAACGTGTACTGCGCCGACGCAAACACGCTTCTCGGCGCGCCGACCAGGTAGGTCGGGCCGGTCTGGGTCGTATTGACGTCGGAAGTCGAGATGGTGGCGATGTATTTCTCGTTGAACAGGTTCATCGCGCTCAGCACGAACCTGAGCTTGTGTCCGCCCTCCATCGCGACATCCTTGATGACGGACAGGTCCGCGAGCCAGGTGGCGTCGACGCTGTACTGGTTCAGCACATCCGCGTAGCGCTTGCCGAGATAGCGCACCACCGGCGCGATCTTGTAGCCGTTCAGGTCATAGACGGCGGAGAGGTTGCCGTAGACCCGGGGCCGGTCGGGGAGTAGTTTTCCTTTGGCCGCGACCGTCGTGCTGACGCCGGTCTGAACGTCGGACGTGAAGGCGGCGTCGTTGTAGGCAAACGCCAGGTTGACGCTCAGGTTGTTCGTGGCTCGGTAGCTCGAACCGAACTCCACGCCATAAGCTCGACCGTCCCCCGAGTTCTGGGAGTAGGTCAGGTTTACCGTCGGATCGTAAATACTGGTGCTGATGTACTGCAGCCGTTTGTAGTAGAGCGAGGAGGTGAACGACAGCCGATCGGAGGCGTAGCGGTAGTCGAGATCGAAATCGTCGGACTCCTCCGGCCGGATGCGCGTGGCCCACAGATTCTGGAGCCTTTGCTCGGCGGTGGCCGGGTTGGCGGTGCGCAGCGTCCTGAAATAGCTGATGGCGCTGCTGGCCCAGCCGATCTCCGGCATGTCGTAGTTTCTTCCGTAGCTGGCCTTGATCGAGCTGGTCTGGCTCAAATAGCGCGTGGCGCCGATGCTGGGCAGCCATACCGTGTAGGTGTTGGACGGCAGGGTGAAATCCACGCCGCCGGCCTGGGCCTTGGCCTGCTCGTAACTCACGTCGCCGATGCCCGTGGTGTTGTAGCTGATGTATTCGGCCGTGGTGAGGCTCAGGTGTTTCAGCCCGGCGTCGACGACCGTCCTGTCGAAGGTTTTCGAGTAGGCCACGTAAGGCACGTCGAAGCTGTGCCGGTTGCCCACCCCGTAGAGATTCACCCAGCCGATGAAATTCAGATTGGTGTCGCGGGCCTTTCTGGCGGTGGGCGGTCCCGGCGGTTCATGCTCGCCGTGCCAGTAGCCGACGTTGAAACGGGAATCCTGCCACGTCTTCTCATATTCCAGCACGGCGCCAAAGGTATCGTGATCCAGCAGCGACTCCACGATCACGTTGGTTCTCGTCACAAAGTTGACCATCGTCTGGCTGCTTCCGCTGTAGGCATTGCCCCGATCGTTCAGGAAATAGGGCCTGAAAGTCAGGCTGGCATCCTGACCGAGGGGAATCTTCAGCTTTCCGAGGATCGTCGAGGTGCGGTAATTCTCCCGGTTGTAGGCGTAATAGTTGATATCGGTCGCTGCGGTACCGGTCCTGGCCGGGTTGTAGTCCAGCTTCCAGTTGCGGGACAGATCGGTGCTCTGCGCGTAGGTCAGCCCCTTGTAGAGATCACGCTTCTCGCCGTTGTAGATGCCGAAGACTTCCCACTCCACGCCTCCCGGCGAACCGCCGGTGAGGCCGAAGGCGACATTATCCCGATCGAGGCCTTTGCCGGCGCCCTTGAACTTGTCGGTATCCGTCACCGAGCCTGAAAGGAAGGCATTGACGCCACCGCCGAATGCTCCGCTATCCAGCCGGACGAAGGACTTGGTGAAATCGTTCGAGCCGAACACCTGTTTGACGGTGGCCGAGAACTCGCCCGCCGGCCGCATGAACCGCATGTCGATCAGGTTGCCGAAGCCAAAGTTTCCGTTGGCCGGAATGGCGCCCTTCTCGACCGTGATCGTCTCGATATTCTCCATGTCGGCCACATCGGAGATGGGCTGACCGATGCCGATACCCTTGAATGGCAGCCCTTCCAATATCAGGCTGTGGCCCCGACTTGCTCTGCCGCGAATCTTGTAGCTGGCGTTCGTGCCGGTCGGATCATTGAATCGCACGTCCACCCCCGGCTCCAGGGAAATGGCCTGGTAGGCGTTGGTCATGCCGAAGTTGTCGAAGGTCTGAATCTTCTCGCGCGTCACCACTTCGCGCGTGCCGATGCTGGCGCGTTCCTGGGCCGCCTCGGCCTTGACCGTGACTGCCCCCAGAGTCGGCACCGGCTCTTCCGCCGGGGCATAACCGGACAGCAGACTGGTCGACAGCAGGGATAATTTGAACAGGCGCCTCCTGGCACTCCGCTCGCGATGTCGGACTTGCAGATCGGAATGGCTGGATGGCGTACGTCTGGATTGTTTATTCGATGGCTTCATGACAACGATACCGATAGGGGTGGTAAGAAGGGAAAGGGGTGGTGTGCTCGCAACCGGTTCAGAACTCGGCGCTCAGCGCCACGGCCACGGTGCGCGGCGCGCCGGCGTAGTAGGAGGCGTCGGAGGTCAGGGTGAAGTCGGCGGGCGAGATCTGCGAGACGTAGCGCTTGTCGAACAGGTTCTGCGCGGACAACTCGACCCGGACATGGCGATTGAAGTCGTAACGGGCGTTGAGGTCGAACACCGTGTAGCCCGAAACTGCATTGGCCTCGATGGAGTCGCCATACCGCTTGCCGACGTAGCGCACCGTCGGCGAAACCGACAGCGCGTCGACGCGGTAGGTCACGCCACCTTTGAACATGGTGCGTGGGGCATTCGGGAACTGCTTGCCCCCGGTGGCCTGGACGCCGCCCGTCAGCGTCGTGGTGTCATCGTCGTAGGTCTCGCTGGCGAGCGTGGCCGAGCCGAAGGCCGACCAGGCCGGATCGATCCGGTAGCTGCCCTCGAGCTCGAAGCCGTATTGCGTCGTCCTGGCCGTGCCCTCGTAATAGGACAGATACCCGCCGCCGCTCTTGGAAAGGCTGGTGTCGTTGATCTGCACCTGGCGGTTCCTGTTCTTCGCGTAGAACAGGGTGGGCGAGAGCGTAAGGGCGCCGCTGGCATACTGGATGCCCAGGTCGATCTGGTCGGACAGCTCCGGCCGGACCTTGTCCACCAGCGTTTGCAGCGAGATGCCGTGGCTCTGGAAATCGGTCCGGTTGCTGATGTAGTTGGCGGCCTGCGGCCCCCAGTCCGGGCGGCCGAACTTGCGCCCGTAGGCAATGCTGCCGCTCCAGGTCGGGCCGAAGGTGTGGCGGAGGCCGAGGTTGGGCAACAGTTCGCTGTAGGTTGTCGCCGGCATCAGGGCATCGGCATAGGCGGTGGGGTTCTGCGTCCAGACGGCGTCGTAGGACGCATCCGTAAGGCCCGTGGTGTTGTAGTACTGCATCTTCGGCGCGCCCAGGCGCATGTCGCGCAGGCCGCCGGTCACCACGGTGTGGCCGAAGGATCCGGTCAACTGAACATAGGGGCTGTTGATCTTGAAATCATCGATCCGGGCCAGCCTGGACCACCTGGAGAAGGACAGGCTACCGTTCGCGTTGACGGTGAACAGACGCTGATCGGTGGGTGGCGGCGGTGGCGCCATGGTTTGCGTCCAGTAGCCCGCGACCACGTCGAGGCCGGCACCCAGGCGGCCCTGGTATTCCAGCACACCGCCCGCGTTGGTGTTCTGCTGCCGCCAGATCTGCACGTTCGAACCGCTCGCCGAATAGGTGTAGCCGTCGTCGTTCCAGTAATACGGCTTGAGGACCACCCGGTGGCCCTGCGCCAGCGTGACCTCGACCTTGGCCAGCGCCGCCCAGTTGTCATAGTGGGCACGGTTGAAATCGTAATAATTGGAGTTGCCCGCGCCGCTGAAAACCGTGTCGTAGTCGTACTTGTAATTGGCGCCGATGGATTGGGCCTGGGTGTAGGAAAGCGCCCGGAAGGTGTGGGCGTCGTAGCGGTTGTTCACGTAGTACAGGTCGGCCTTCACCCGGTCGCCGAAGTTCTGGCTCAGGCCCAGCATGACGTTATCGCGCGAGAGGTCGCCGGCGCCCTTCCACTTGTCGCTGGCGGTGGTCGAGCCGGACAGGAAGGCGCGCGTGCCGCCGTCGGTCAGATTGCCGCTGTCGAGGCGGGCGAAGGTCTTGCGGAAGTCGAAGGAACCGACGGCCTGCTTGCCAAAGGCGGCGAACCTGGCCTGAGGCGCCAGCAGTTGCTGGTCCACGGCGCCGGCGGCGTTGGACATGCCCAGGCCCTGGTTGGCCTGGAGGCTGCCGCGGTAGACGTCGATCTGGGCGACGTTCTCCAGGTCAATAAGATCCGCGCCGCCGACGATGCCGGAAATCGGCAGGCCCTCCACGTCGCGGGTGGTGTGGAAATCGCCCTTGCCGCGGATATTCAGGTTGCGGTTCATGCTCAGGCCGTAGGGGTCGGGGCTCTGCACGTTGACCGACGGCACCATATCGAGCGGCGCGTAGACACTGGTTTGAGCGGGGCCGCCGAACAGCGTCATGCCCTCCCGGTTGACGCTGATCTTCGGCGCCGGTTGCGGGTCGGCCGCCAGCGGCCCCACCCCGGGCGCGGCGCCGGTGACCACGACGTCCGGCAAGGTGGTGTCGGCGGCATAGATCGGTGCGGCGGTGAACAGGGCAGCGATGGCGGTGGCGAGCGGGGTACGCATTATTGATTTCCTTGGTCGGGATGGATGGGCGTGGAAATGGGGTTGATCTCGATCTCGATGTCGGTGACGGCCTGGATGGCCTGGACCATTTCGATGATCTGGGCGTCGTAGCCGGTGCCGCCGCCCTCGGCCAGCCGGGTGCCGCCAGAAAGGTGTAGATGGCGGATGCCGAGATCGGCGATGGCGCGTGCCGCAGCGGCGATGTCCTCCTTCGCCGCCGCCGCGCGGGTGAAGAAGGTGCAGTAGGTGCACAGCGGTTCAACCTCGCAGGGCGTGATGGCGGAGATGCCCGCGGACCACCAGGGATGACCCCCCAGGTGTCGGTCGCGCAACTGCGCCGCCGTCGCGAAAAGCTGGCCGGCAAAGGCGGGGTCGGCGGAGCGTTGGTATACATCGAGCAGATCGGACTCGCCGCACACTTCCGGCAGGCCGTCTACCGGCTTGAACCAGACTGAATGGTCCGTGTTTTCTTGCAGGCGAGACGGTGTTTTGGTGACAGTCATGCGGATCTCCCTTCCGTGGGACGAAACGCGATGGCCTGCCCGCCCGCATCGCGCAGCAGCGCCACCGACACGCCGTAGAGCAGCCGGATGGCGTCCGGCGTGAGCACCTCGGCGGGCCGGCCGTCGGCGGCGATGCGGCCGTCCTTCAGCAGGGCGACGCGATGGCAGCCGGACAGCGGCTGGTCGGGGTCGTGGGTGGTCATGAGCACGCCGTAGCCCTCGGCGGCGAGGCCCTCCAGGCGCGCCAGCAGGCGCACCTGGTGGCCGTAGTCGAGGCCGCTCAGGGGTTCGTCCATTATGAGGAGGGGCGCCTCCTGGGCCAGGGCGCGGGCGATCAGGGCGAGCTGGCGCTCGCCGCCGGAGACCTCGGTATAGGGACGCTCGGCCAGGTGGCCGATGCCCAGGTGGGCAAGGACGCGCCCGACCACCGCGCGGTCGCCTTCGCCGGGGGCGTGGAACAGGCCGCGCGCCGGCAGGCGGCCCATGGTCACTACCTCGCGCACCGTGTAGGGAAAGGGCGCAGCGTGGACCTGGGGCACGTAGGCGGCGCGGCGCGCCACCTCGCGGCGGGCGAAGGCGTCGAGCGGCTGCCCGCCCACCGTCACCTCGCCTTTCTGGGGGGTCAAGAGGCCGAGCATGATCTTGAGCAGGGTGCTTTTCCCCGCGCCGTTGCCGCCCAGTAGACACACCAGTTCACCGGGGGCGAGGGCGAGATCGGCGCCGGCCAGCACCGGCCGGCCGCGGTAGGCGAAATGGATGCCGCGCGCCGAAAGCATCAGTTCCACCCCCGCCGCACCCGGCTCAGCACCAGGAGGAACACCGGGATACCGATCAGTTCGGTGACGATGCCGATGGGTAGCTCGGTGGTGAAGACATTGCGTGCGAGGCTGTCGGCAAACAGCAGGAAGGCCGCCCCCAGGCTGGCCGCCGCCGGCAGCAGGCGCGCGTTGCCGGGGCCGACTAAAAGGCGGGCGATGTGCGGCACCACCAGCCCCACCCAGCCGATCATGCCGGCGATGGACACGGTCAGCGCGGAGATCAGCGTGGCGAAGGCGATGGTGGCCAGGCGCACGGTCTTGACCGGCACCCCCAGGGCGCGCGCCTCGTCGTCGCCCATGGACAGCGCGTCCAGCGCCCGCCCCATGAAGCAGAGGACGACGATGCCGACGCTCATGGGGATCGCGGCCCAGGCCATGTCGGTGAGGTTCACCTGCCCCAGACTGCCCATCAGCCAGTAAACAATCGCCGGCAGCTGGTTGTACGGATCGGCCACGTACTTCACCATCGACAGCAGGGACATGAACAGCGCCCCGCTCAGGATGCCGCCCAGGATCAGCATGACCAGCGAGCCGCCGCCGAACAGGTGGGCGATGCCGACGCCGATGCCGACCGCGGTCAGCCCGGTGAGGAAGGCGGCGGTCTGCACGAACAGCCAGCTTCCCCCCAGCAGGATGCCCAGCGCCGCCCCCGCCGAGGCGCCCGCCAGCACGCCGAGCAGACCGGGCGACACCAGCGGATTGCGGAACAGCGCCTGGTAGGCCGCCCCCGACACCGACAGCGAAGCCCCCACCAGGATGGCCGCCAGCACGCGCGGCAGGCGGATCTCGACGATCAGGTTGTGCAGCAGGGCATAGCGTTCCGGCTCCATCTCGACGAGGCCCGCCGCGGCAGCGAGGAAGCGCAGGGTCTCCGTCGCCGGCAGCGGGTAGCGCCCGAGCGACAGCGCCAGCAGCGCCGCCGCCAGGGCCAGAGCGGGCGCGACGAACATGGCGGCCAGACGCAGCGGCCGGACTGTGCCGGGTGGCCGGGAGAGGGCTAGTTCAGCCATGGCTCGGGGGCTCCAGCCACATGCCTCGCCCCCGCCCCCGGTACAGGCGGCCACGATGAGTGATACGGCATTCGAGGCGTTCTTCCGGTTCGGTGGATGTCATGTCATTCGTATTGGTAAAGGTTGCACAAGGGACTCAGGCGTGTTCCAGCAACCGCGCGAGTACCTCGCGCGAGGGTGCGTAGCCATAGAACAGGCGGTGGAATTCCTCGGCCTGGGCGACCCAGGCCGCGCCGCCGGTTTCGCCCCGCAACCTGGCCACCAGCCAGCGCAGGCCGATCAGCCGGTTGACGCCGGGCGGGAAGTCGAGCCAGCCGAAGGGCTTGTCCGGCAGCAGGTGGAAGCGCCCCGCCCGGACGGCGGGCAGGCCGCGCCAGAAGGCGTCGCTTTGCGCGTGCTCGAAGAACGCCGCGTCGAGGGTGAGGATGCGGTCCGGCGACCAGGCCAGGAGTTGCTCCCTGGAAACCCTCACCAGGCCCCGCCCTTCCTTCACCACGTTGATCCCGCCCGCCACCTCGATCACCTCGGCGTTGATGGCGCCGGCCGCGGCGCTGTCCAGACCGGTCGGCCCGCGGGCAAGGTAGAGGCGCTCGATGCGGGCGGGGCGCGCCTGCGCCGCGTCGGCGAGAGCGGCCTCGGCATGGCGGGCGAGTGCCTCGCCCCGCACGGGCACGCCCAGCAGAGCGCCGGTTTCACGCAGCTGACGCGGGCTGTCCGGCAGACGACCGTCCACCAGGACATAGGGAATTCCGGTCAGCCGCCACACCCGCTCCGCCTGGGAGAGGTAGGTGTCGTTGACCGTGCCGGCGTCGACGATGAGGTCCGGCTTCATGGCCAGGAGTTGTTCCAGCGGCATGCTGCTGCCGGTGCCGGCCAGCCGCCCCAGGTGGGGCAGATTGCGCCAGGCCGGGGCGATGAAGGCGCGCGCCGCCTCGGAGAGCGTGTACGGCCAACCCAGCAGCTTGTCCGGGGCGAGGCAGTAGACCAGCACACTGGCCGGCGCGCCGGCGGCGTACACGCGCCGCACCCTGCCCGGCTCCGGCAGTACGCCGAATACGTGCAGACCGGAGGTTGCCGCCACGGCATTCGCCCAGGGCACCAGCGCGAGGCCGGCCAGCGCGGCGAGGTATTCGCGGCGCTTCATGCCGCCCCGCCTTGCGCGTCGTCCCGCGCCGTTCCGGCCGGCCGGGCGGTCCCGAAACAGGCCGCGTAGCCGTCGCAGCCGTCGCAATGGGGCGGCGTCAGGCCAGGCCTGCCCAGTTGTTCGCCCAGCGCCAGAAACAGGAAGCGCTTCCATTTCAGGTCGGCGGTATTCTGCTGCGCCAGCGCGGGGAAACACAGCTGCATCAGACGGCTCACCTCGGCGCGGCCGGACAGGCCCAGGTCCTGCCACAGATGGCGGCTGCCGAAACCGGCGGCGGCCAGCGCATGGGCCAGCCAGCGGGCGGGGCGCTCGGCCAGACCGGGCGCCCGCTGCGCAAGGAGCAGTTCGGTCAGCGGCGCGAACAGGGCGGGCGCCTGGCTCGCGCACAAGGCGTAGGCGGTCGCCTCCCATTCGCGTTCGGGCTCGACGCCCGCAAGGCAGGCGGCGACGAGGGCGCGGAATTCGTGGCGGTCGAATCCCAGGGTGGCGGCGTACAGATTGAGCTCGCCGCTCAGCGCATTGCGCAACACTCCGGCGACGGCGGCGCGCGCCAGCGGCGGCAGGCCGTCGCGCCGGAGGATCGTTTGCAGCACGCCGGCAGCGATGCGCGCCGGGCTTGCGGTCGCAGCGTTTTCCTCATCCGGGGCGGCGCCATCGCCGGCAGCGGCTGCCGGCTCCAGTTCGATCATCAGCGGCGCGCGGTGGCGCGGATCGAGCGGCACTGTGTCCGCGCTGAGGCGGGCGCCCACCAGCACGTCCGGTTCGAGGATGGGCAGCAAGACGTGTAGCGGCTGGGCACAGCAGGCGATATCGTGGGCGCCGTCGCGCAACCATTCGGCGGCATCCGCCACCCGACGGCAGCGGACGCCGTCGAGGCTTGCTTCGCCGTCCTTCACCGCCGCGGCGAAGGATTCGCCGCACGGGACCACGGCCGGCGCCGCGTCTGCCGCCAGCAGTACCGTGTAGCCGGCCTCGACCAGCCGCAGCGCCACCGCGGAAGCCACAGCGTCGGCGCCGCACACAATGGCACAAGGCCGCAGCGTCTGCATCAGAACCGGTAGCCCAGGTTGGCGAACCACATGCGGCCGGCGGCGGGGAAACCGTAGTCGAGCTCGTAGTTCTTGTCGGTCGCGTTGTTCACCCCCGCCTCGGCGGACAAGGCCTTCATCGGCCGCCAGACCGCCTTCAGATTGAGGGTGGTGAAGCCATTGATCTTCACCGTATCGCTGGCCCAGCGGCCGCCGTCCCGCTCGGCAAAGGCGATCAGATCCACGATGTCCAGCGGCCGCCAGAGGGCATGCAGGATGAGCTTCGTCTCCGGAATGCCGGTCAGTTTCACGGTGGGATTGCTGACGTTTTCGATGTCCATCCAGGTGACGTTGCCGCCGACCTCCCACTGGCTCCCGATGGGCGTCTTCAGGCCCAGTTCGATGCCCTTCATGCGTGCTTCGCCGACGTTCCGCATCTGGCACTGGTTGCCCGGCCCGCAGTTCTGCGCCGGGTTGGGGCGGACTTCCTGAATCTTGTCGTCGACGTCGTTGTAGAACAGCGCGGCCTCGGCCGTGGCGCCGGCCCAGGGCGCGCCCTGCCAGCCGAGTTCGTAGTTCACCGCCTGCTCGGCCTTGAGGTCCGGGTTCGGAATGAAGTTGCCCAGACGCGCCGAGTAGCGGTCCTTGAGGCTGGGCAGCCGGGTCTTCTGCGCCACCGTGGCATACAGGCGGGAAGCCGGCGAGAGGTCGTGGAACAGGCCGATCTGCGGGTCGTTGGCGGTCTGCTTGCCGGGCAGGTCGTAAGGCGGGGAGGCTGGCACGGTCGGCGCCTTGTATACCTTGTCGGGCACCAGTTGGTGGTGGGCGAAGCCGAACGTGAGCGAGGTTTTTTCGCCGAGGGCGATGACGTCCTCCACCGCCAGCGACTTCAGGGTGTCGCGCATGTTGGCTTGCAGGGTGCCGTTGGCGTCGGTTTCCTCGTGGCGGTCGTTCTTGTAATGCGCGACGAAGCGCAGCGTGTGGCCGGCGACGCGGCGCGATTCCAGTTCAATCGAGCCGCCATGGGTCTTGTCCGCATAGATGCTGCGGCCGGTGCCGACGAAGGCGATGCCGCCGCCGGATGTGGTCTTGAGCGTGGTGTAGGTGGCGTCAGTGTAGCTGTCCACTTCATTGCCGAACTTGTCCAGATACAGGCGCAGCTTGAGGGTCTCGTGCTCGGACAGGCCGGTGCTCGAGACGAAATAGAGGCTTTCCTTGTCCCAATACGGCCATTGCCAGTAGCGGCGGGGCGGCACGGTGGAAGGCGGCTGGCCTTTCTCGCCGTTCTGCTTGATGTAGGTGAGCGCATACTCGTCGCCCCCTCCAGGCGTGAGGCCGAGCTTGAGGGAAAGCTTGTCGTCCTTGTAATACGAGTTGTCGCGCCGGCCGCCGTTTTCGAACGGCGTGGGCGTGAAATCGCCGGACAGGCGGAAGCCGTCGGCTTCCCGATAGGCCGCCCCGGCCTGCAGATACCATCTGCCCTGATTGGTGCCCAGATTGACCGCCGCCCGGCGAGCGCCCTCCTCACCAAAGCCGACACTGGCATCGCCCTCGAACGCCTTGACCGGCTTGCGCGAGATCAGGTTGATCGCGCCGCCCAGAGTATTGGGGCCGTAGACGACCGAGCTGAAGCCCTTGGCGACCTGGATGGCGGCGAGGTCGGCGGTGCCGAAGCGGCCGAAGTCAACGTAGCCGTCATACGGCACGTAGACCGGGATGCCGTCGATGAACAGCGGCACCTGGCGCGAATCGTAGCCGCGCAAATACACGGTCTGCTCATTGCGCAAATTGGTGGAGACCGTCACCCCCGAGAGCAGGTTGACGGCGTCGCCCACGGTTTCACGGTTATAGGTCTGCATCGCGTCGCGCGTCACCACCGAGGACACCTGCTCCGGGGCAATCTCGCCAAGCTGGGCACGCGGCGCCGTCACCCGGATGGCGCCGAGTTCGAAGACCGGATCGACGGCGAACACGGCCCCGGAAGCGAGCAGGCTGGCGATCGATGTGGCAAGAAGCGGGGAACGGCGGGCACGCATGGACGGACTCCTGGAGGATTAATGGAAACGGGAACAAAAGGCGCTGCCGCCCAGCCGGGCGGCGGGTTGACAGTTGGGTGCAATCGGGGTGCGCGGGGTGATCCGCTCGGCAGAACGGCCAAAAAAAGTGATCGCCGGACCCACGGTGCCCGCCCGGTGAGGCCAGGCCGCGTTCAGCTTCGCGGCCGAACCATGCAGAGGCCGACCGGACGCGCGCGTCGATCCCTGCGCGGATGTCTGCTCGATATGTATGATCATGCATAACGAACCCCAAAAAATTCGGGCCTGTTCGCCCGCATGTCGAAACCGTGGCCGGTGATCCGCCCCGTTATGCACGGCAATATATCACGATCGGCATGTCGTCGATCAAGATCGATTCATTCATGCCCCGGATTCATGCCTCGGGCGTCGTCGCCTCGGCCTTCGCCAGGTAGCGTTCGAAGGCCTTGAATTCCCGCGCCACGGCGCGCGCAGCCTTGGTCTCCATCGCCTGATAGGCGGCCAGCACCTCGCCTCCCAGCGCCGTGAGCTGGGCGCCGCCGCCGTGGGCGCCGCCCGCGCTGCTGTCCACCAGCGGCGTGACGAAACACCTGTTCATCGTATCGACCAGATTCCAGGCGCGGCGGTAGGACATGCCGTTGGCCCGCGCCGCCGCCGAAATCGAGCCGTGGCGCGCGATCGCCTCCAGGAGCGCGGCTTTGCCCGGACCGATGGCGATGCTCGCGCCGAGCAACACCCGCAAACGCGGACGGGCGGGGAGGGGGACACGGGAAGTCGTTTTTCGCTTCATCGCAGCAGCCTGTCGGGAATTCTGGTCTTCGGCAAGTGTACTTGCTCACGCCGGCCTGACGCGATGGCGATGGACCGCGCTCGCCCCGCCGCGAACCGGCGGCCGGCATTCCGATAAAATGCCAAGCGGAACTTCAGGGCGGTGGACTTGCCGTACCTTGAGATCATTTTGGGAGGTCCGCATGATTTTCAAACAACTGTTCGAACCCATTTCCAGCACTTACACCTACCTTCTGGCTTGCGAGGAAACCGGTCAGGCGCTGCTGATCGATCCCGTTCTGCCGGTCTGGGAACGCGACCTGGCCACGGTCAACGCGCTTGGACTCAAGCTCGCGTTCACGCTGGAGACGCACCTCCACGCCGACCACATCACCTCGGCCAACAAGCTCAAGGCCATCGCCGGCAGCCGCATCGCCGGTCCCGCGCTCGATGCGCTGCCGTGCACCGACGTCGGCATCGTCGACGGCATGCCGCTCAAGATGGGCTCGATCGAGTTGACGCCGATCCACACGCCCGGCCATACCGACAACCACTTCGCCTACGCCCACGCCGGCCGGCTCTACACCGGCGACGCGCTGCTGATCGAAGGTTGCGGGCGCACCGACTTCCAGAGCGGCGACGCGGCCGCGCTGTACCACTCGGTGCGCGGCAAGCTGTTTGCCTACGACGACGACACCCTGGTCTATCCGGCGCACGATTACGAACAGCGCCGCATCAGCACCATCGGCCAGGAAAAGGCGCGCAACCCCCGGCTCGGCGGCGAGCGCACGCTGGAAGACTTTGTCAGGCTGATGGGCGACCTGAAGCTCGCCTACCCCAAGTTCATCGACTATGCCTTGCCCGGCAACCGCGAATGCGGCACCTGCCCGCCCGGCGTGCCGGAACATTTGCAGCAGTATTGCGTGCAGATCGCGGAAAGCCGCCAGGGTTAAGGCGAGAAATCGTCGGGCCGGTTGAGATTGGCGAAGGCGGCCGCATCGAAGCGTACCGTGGCCGATGACAATTGCGCCTGCCAGCGGCGCACCGCACGCTCGCCGCGCGCAAGAAAATCGGCCAGATGGTCGCGTTGGCCGGTATGTACCAGGAAGCAGCTATGGTGGATCCGTGCATCGTCCGCCGCCATCGCCAGCGGCACGCCTTCCAGTTGCGCCGCCCCCAGCAGGCGCAGCGCCAGATCGGCGGGAAGGTGCGGCGTGTCGCACGGCACCACCAGCAGCCACTCGGCCGTCACCGCATCGAGCGCGGCGAACACGCCCGCCAGCGGGCCGGGAAAGCCCGGCAGGGTGTCGGGCAGGACGCGGTATCCATACGCCGCGTAACGCTCGAGGTTGCGATTGGCGCTGATGACGATCTCTCCTACCTGCGGCGCCAGTACGGCCAGTCCCCATTCGATCAGCGGGCGGCCCTGGTAATCGATCAAGCCCTTGTCCGCGCCGCCCATGCGGCTGCCCTGGCCGCCCGCCAGCATGACGGCGGCGACTTGTTCAGGGGCGGGCATACAGATACAGCCGATCGGAACGATCGCCGGGCCGTGCGCCATTCCACTGTTCGACCCAGCCGGGCGGCACGGCCGGCTGGGCGCCGCGCCGCCGGGTTTCCAGCAGCAACCAGCCGCAGGCGGCATTCTCGAGGGCCAACTGGCGGCCGCTGTGATACGCCAGCAACACGCGCTGCTGGCGACGCACCTGGTCAGCCTGGATACAGTCGGCAGCCGGCACGCGCGCGGCCAGCACGCTGCCGATGCCGGCATAGCTCAGGCGGTGGTCGAGCGGCGCCTGGAACAGCGCCATCAGCAGTCCCCAGCTAAACGTCATGCCGGCGGTCCACACCAGGATCGGGCGCAGCGGCGAACGGCGAATGCGCGCGAGAAACACCATCCACGCCAGCGTGGCGAAGACCCCCAGCGTCAGCGCCCACGGACGGAATACGCCCACGTCGGTCAGCCCCAGCCGGGTCAGCCGCACCGCCAGCCGTGACGGACTGCCCAGATCATGGGCGCTCCAGTACACCCACAGGACCAGCCCGAGAAAACCGAACAGCATGATGCCGAACCACAACAGGGCATACGCGGCCCCGCGGCGTAACGTAAAAAGACCGGACGCTCCCAGCAAGACCAGCGGCAACAGCAGAAGGAGGCCTTTTTCTTCGCCCGGGTCGGCATCGAACACGTACAGGGCGAGCAGGCCCAGCAGCGCACCCATCGGCAGCGCGATCTCCGGCGTGCGCCACTGATGCCGGCCCCGGTATAGCGCCCAGGCCGCCAGTGGCCACGCCGGCCAGGCGTACCAGCCGAGGAGGCCCAGGTAGAAGGCCGGGCGCAGTCCTGCTTCTCCCTGCCAGCGCGGCAGATTGAGTGCCTGCCGGAGGGGAATGGTCTGGCTGGCGAGATACGCCAGCCAGACCGCGCCGGCCGCCAGGGCAAGCCCCACGCCCAAGGTCAGGGCACGCCGCGCGGACGGGGTGCGGAAAGTGTCGAGCAGGGCCGACAACACGATGGCCAGCAGCAGGAACAGGACCGCTTCCGCCACCCCGCCGGCAAACAGCATCAGGATCGCCCCGCCCCCCAGCGCCCAGCCGCTGCGCGGACCCTGAGGCAACGTGGCGATGCCGTACAGCATGACCGCGGCGGCGGCGAGTTGCGCCGTCGCCGCATTGATCTCATGGCCGCGAACCAGCAGCCCCATGCACCCCAGCAAGGTGAGCGCGGCGGCCCACGCGGTTTCCGCACCATAGAGCGCGCGGGCCGTGCGTGCGACGAAGAACAGCGCCAGCGCGATGAATAGTCCCGAAGCCAGGCGCGCGCCGTCAGCCAGCCGCAGGACAGACGAGGTCAGCCAGGCGGTGGCGCTGGCCACCCAGTAATACAAGGGGGACGTGACCACTGCGGACGGCGCGGCCGTGCCATTTTTCAGCAGCCATAACTGCACGAAGTGCTCGCTGTCGCCGCCTTTCCAGGGCGCATGTCCGATCAATCCGGGCAACAACCAGGCCGTACAGAGCAACAACAGCCCGAGCCGGGCAAGGGGGAATCGAGTGTTATTGAACAATTTTGAGTCGCTGGCCCGATCGGGGTTCGCCGTCGGGATAGAGATCGTTCATCAGGCGCAGCTGGCTCTCGGCCTCGTCACCCAGCGGCGACTGCCGCGCCAGCGCCGCCATCGTCAGGCCGGGGCGGGCGGTAAGCAGTTGCAATACGTGGGGGCGGGCGGCCAGTTTCTCGGCAGGCGTGATCGCCCGGAAGCTGTTGATCGCCGCGCGCAGGACGCTGCGCTCACGCTCGTAAGCGGCCATGTCCCGCGTCATGCCGGCAATCAGATATTGCGTGCCGTTGAACACCACGACCGCCGCCACCACCGGCTTGCCCTGTTGTGCGCCCGCGGCAAAGGCGGCCGGATAGCCGGCCAGATGCCCGCTGTCGTAGTGCGCGCCCGCATCGAGCTTGATGCCTTTCTGTAGCGTCTCCAGCGGGTTGTCGTTCTTCGGCCCCTGTTCAAGTTCGACCAGTGCATCGCCCTGAGGGCTCGTCGCGACCACCCGGTCGGGCCGATTGTCTACCCGCCAGCCCGGCGGAAACTGAACCCTCAGTCCAAGTTTTTCATGCAGCAAGGCATTGTTGCGGATCACCCCCTGATCGGGGCTGTCGCCGAAATACAGCCCCACCAGTTTCTGGAGATAGTCGTTGCGGCCTTCGCGCGGATCGGCCACGCGATACCTGGTCGCCTCGGCCACCACCTGCCTGAGGCGCGTGTCGTTGTCCGGATGGGTATCGAAGACCCCATGATACGTGGCCCGCGGCGAACGCCCGTCGCGGGCCGACTGCCCGGCGGAAAACAGCTCCTGGTTCTTCAGCACGCCGATGACCTCGACCATCGCCTGGGGGTCATAACCCGTCTTCGCCAGATACGCCGCACCGAGTCGATCCGCTTCCAGTTCGTGCTCGCGCCCGTACCCGGCGGTCCAGGCTTGCGCCAGCGTTTGCAGCAGGGAGGCGCTCGCCTGATTGTCCATTCCGGGAACCAGAATCGAACCCAGCGCCGCGCCGAATCCGGCCACGGTGGACGCACTTTGCTGGCGGACGCCGTGGCGCGCGGCGACATGGCCGATTTCATGCCCGACCACGCCTGCCAACTCGGCCTCGGAATTCAGGTAGGCCATGAGCCCGCGCGTGATGTAGACGTAGCCGCCGGGCAGGGCAAAAGCGTTGACGTCGGGGCTGTCGACCACCGTGAAATGCCATGACAGATTCGGGCGCTGACTCTGTTTCGCCAATCGCTGGCCCACTTCGTTCACGTAAGCCTGCAGGGCGGGATTGTCCAGTGCCGCGTATTCCTTCAGCACTTCCTGATGGGCCTGCGCACCCATCTGGATTTCCTGCTGTTCGGACATCAGCACGAAGTCCCTGTCCCCGCTGACCGGGTTTTGCGCACAACCGGTCAGCGCCAGCGCGCCCAGGGCGGCGACTGCGGTACGGTAAAAAACTCGGGGCGTCACGTCTGACTCTTTCTCGGGATGGAACGCACGAAATGATACCGTTGTCGTGCCCTGAAAATGCAAAAAGCGGCCGGAGCCGCTTTGGTCTGCATACGCGTGTCTGGCAAGGGCCTGCTTATTTCATGCCATAACGCTGACGGAACTTCTCGACACGGCCCGCAGTATCGACAATCTTCTGCTTGCCGGTATAGAACGGATGGCAGGACGAACACACTTCAATGTGCAGCTTGTCCTTGCCCAGCGTGGAGCGGGTAACGAACGTGTTGCCGCAGGAGCAGGTGACCGCGACATCTTTGTAATCGGGATGAATGCCGGCTTTCATGGCAATTCCTTAAATGGGTTGAATTTCGGGGAACGCATAAGTCTAACGGAACCCGCGAACTTGATCAAGCGCGTTCTGCAACGCGCGCGCAACCGCTCATCCCCGACGCATCGAATCGAAGAACTCGTTGTTGTTCTTCGTCGCGCGGATCTTGTCGAGCAGAAACTCCATCGCTTCCATGTCGTCCATCGGGTAGAGCAGCTTCCTCAGCACCCATACCTTTTGCAGGATGTCGTGCGGCATCAGCAGTTCTTCGCGGCGGGTGCCGGAACGGTTGACGTTGATCGCCGGATACTGGCGCTTCTCGGCCATCTTGCGGTCGAGGTGGATTTCCAGGTTGCCGGTGCCCTTGAATTCCTCGTAGATCACGTCGTCCATGCGGCTGCCGGTATCGACCAGCGTGGTGGCGAGGATGGTGAGGCTGCCGCCTTCCTCGATGTTGCGCGCGGCACCGAAGAAGCGCTTGGGCTTCTGCAGCGCGTTGGCGTCGACGCCGCCGGTGAGCACCTTGCCGGAAGCCGGCTGCACGGTGTTGTAGGCACGCGCCAGACGGGTGATCGAGTCGAGCAGGATCACCACGTCCTTCTTGTGCTCGACCAGGCGCTTGGCGCGCTCGATCACCATTTCGGCGACCTGGACGTGGCGGCTGGCGGGTTCGTCGAAGGTGGACGCCACGACTTCACCACGCACGGTGCGGCTCATCTCGGTGACTTCTTCCGGGCGCTCGTCGATCAGCAGCACGAACAGCACGACGTCGGGATGGTTGGAGGTGATGGCGTGGGCGATGTGCTGCAGCATCACCGTCTTGCCGGACTTCGGCGGCGCCACCAGCAAGCCGCGCTGGCCTTTGCCGATGGGCGCGACGATGTCGATGACGCGGCTGGTGATGTTTTCCTCGGCCTTGATGTCGCGCTCCAGCTTGAGCGGCTTGTCCGGGTGCAGCGGGGTCAGGTTCTCGAACAGGATCTTGTTCTTGCTGGCTTCGGGCGGCTCGCCGTTGATCAGGTCGAGCTTGGTCATCGCCGAATAGCGTTCGCCGTCCTTGGGGGTGCGGATCTCACCTTCGATCTTGTCGCCGGTGTGCAGGTTGAAGCGGCGGATCTGCGAGGGCGACACATAGATGTCGTCGGTGTTGGCGAGATACGAGGACTCCGGCGAGCGCAGGAATCCGAAGCCATCCGGCAGCACTTCCAGCACCCCATCGCCGTAGATGCTTTCGCCGCGCTTGGCCAGCGTCTTCAGGATGGTGAAGATCAGTTCCTGTTTGCGAAAACGGTTGGCGTTGTCGATCCCGCTGGCCGCGGCGATTTCGAGAAGCTCGGTGATGGGTTTCTGCTTGAGTTCGGAAAGATGCATGGGATGGGCCTGAGTAGGCTCGCTTGAAAGAGCCGGGCGTGAGGAAGGAACGGTGCGGACAGTGCGGCGAAGCGGGGGTGCGCCGGACACCGTCCGATTGAAACGGATCAGATATTGCTGTCGACGAAAGCGGTGAGTTGCGATTTGGACAGGGCGCCGACCTTGGTGGCTTCGACGTTGCCGTTCTTGAAGATCATCAGGGTGGGGATGCCGCGGATACCGAATTTGGGGGGCGTCGCCTGGTTTTCATCAATGTTGAGCTTGCACACCTTGAGCTTGCCGGAATATTCCTTCGCGACCTCGTCGAGGATCGGCGAGATCATCTTGCAGGGGCCGCACCAGTCCGCCCAGTAATCCACCAGCACGGGTACGCCGGCCTGCAGGACCTCCTGCTCGAAAGAATCATCGGATATGTAATGAACATGCTCGCTCATTGGTGGAGGCTCCTAAGTTTGGAAGTGAGGGCGGCAGGATGCGGCCTGGATGGTCTGGGAGATGGTAATACTGGAAAATTCGGTTTTGTGCCGATATGCTACATCAAAACCGCCGCCTGCAAGCATCCGGCTTTTATCAACCCGTCCAGGTAAATATGAAATGACTTACGTTGTAGCCGACGCCTGCGTGAAGTGCAAATATACCGATTGTGTCGATGTTTGTCCGGTCGACTGCTTTCATGAAGGCCCCAATTTTCTCGTCATCGACCCCGAAGAGTGCATCGACTGCACCCTGTGCGTGGCCGAATGTCCGGTCGAGGCCATCTTTGCGGAAGACGATGTGCCGGACGACCAGCGTGCCTACATCGCGCTCAACGCCGAGCTCGCCAAGGTGTGGAAAGTCATTATCGAGAAGAAGGACGCGCTCCCCGACGCCGACGACTGGGCCGACGTCAAGGACAAGCGCCAGTATCTGGAGCGCTGACGCGCTTGGAAATTTCCGGTGACGGCGCGCTGCCGCATGCCGTCGCCCGCTACCTGCTCGATCAACACGCCGACCGTCTGCCCGATCTCTCCGGGCTGACGGTGCTCGTCCCCAACCATCGCGCCGGGCTCGATCTGGCTCGCGCCCTGGCGGCGGAGGCGAGTCGGCCCGTCCTGATCCCGCCACGCATCACCCCGCTGAAGCGCTGGGCCGAAGATGCCCTAGAGGGTACCAGCCTGGCCGATGGTCGTGCCGAGCCGCAGGCCCGACGGCTGGCACGTCTGCACGGCGTGCTTCGCCAGGTGGACTGGCTTGGCGCCGTCGATCAGTGGGCGCTCGCCAACGAACTCCTGCAACTGGCCGACGAACTGTCCGCCGCGCGTCTGGGCGACGCCATCGGGCCGCGCATCCGCGCACTGCATGGCAGTGCGCTCGACCGCGAAACCGCGCTCATCGAAGCCGTGTGGCAGGCCCTCAATACCGATGGCAGCGATCCGCAGGCACACTACGCGCGCGCGCTCGACAGACTGCTTGAGCAATGCCGGTCTGCACCGCAGCCGCCCCCACCCCAACCCTCCCCCAAAATGGGGGAGCACCCTAAAGGGCATAAAGGGGTAAACGCTAGGCCCAAGGCGATTTATGGCTACGCACTGGGCACCCTCAGCGCGGTCGAGCAGCAGTTTCTCGCGCGTTGCGCCGAACGGGTTCCGCTCACGCTGTTCACGCCGGGCGCCGACGACGACGTGAGCTTCGCCCTGCGGCAGGCCTGGCAGTTGAGCGCGCCGCCCTTGCGCGAGCGCGCCGCCCAACTGGCGCGACGCCACCCCGTCTCGCCGCTGCAGGCGCGCCTCACGCTCAGCCCGGCACCGCATCTGGAAGCCGGCGCATGCGCCGTCGCGGCGTGGGTGGCCGAGCAGTTGCGGGCCGGCCGGCACGCCATCGCGCTCATCGCGCTCGACCGCGAAGCCGCGCGCCGGGTACGCGCGCTGCTCGAACGCATGGACGTGCTGGTGGCCGACGAAACCGGCTGGACGCTGTCGACCACCGCGGCGGCGGCGGTGATCGACCGCTGGCTGGCCTGCGTGGCGGGCGATTTCCCGCACGCCGAATTGCTCGACCTGCTGAAATCACCGTTCGTACTGGACACGTTCGCTGCACGGCAGGATCAGGTGCTTGCGTTCGAACTGGCGCTGCGCCGGCACGGCGTGTCGCAAGGCATGGCCGACATGCAGCGTGTGGCGCGCGGTGAATTCGCCGCGCTGCCCGGCTGGCTGGCGGCACTGGCCGACGCCCGGCAGGACTTCCCCCCGGATACCGGCAGCCGGACCCGCGCGCCGCTGGCGCTCTGGCTCGCCCGCCTCGCCGCCAGCCTCGACAGGCTGGATGCCGTCACGCGCCTCCGGGCCGATGCCGCCGGCGTCCGCGTGCTCGACCTCCTCGACAGCGTGCGTCACGATCTGGCGGACGACAGTGAAAAATACAGCTTCGGTGAATGGCGGCGCTGGCTCAATCTGGTCCTGGAATCAGAAAACTTCATCGATAGCCGCGTCGCCAGCCCCGTCGTGCTGACCTCGCTGCCCGCCGCGCGCGGCCGCCTGTTCGACGCGGTGGCGGTCATCGGCGCCGACGCCCGTCATCTGCCCGCCCGTCCCGCCCCCGGCCTGTTCAGCCAGAGCACGCGCGCCCGGCTCGGCCTGCCCACCGCGGCCGACGAAGCGCACGCCGCGATCGCCGATCTGATGCCACTGCTGGCCCAGGGCCCTGCGCTGCTGAGCTGGCAAGCCTGGAACGACGACGAGCCCAACCCGGCTTCGCCGCTGGTGCTGCGGCTGCAAGCCCTGCATCAGGCCGCATGGGGCACGGCCCTGCCGACACAAACCATCGGCGTGCCGCCTGCCCAATCCAGCCCGCTGCCCGACGCATCCCTGCAACCTGCGCCGACGGTCTCGACCGCGCAGTTGCCGCGCCAGTATTCGCCCACCGCCTACCAGACCCTGCTCGATTGCCCCTACCGGTTTTTTGTGCGCAGCGTGCTCGGCATCCGCGAGCTCGACGAGGCCGACGAACCGCTCGACAAAAGCGATTACGGCACCACCTTGCACCGCATCCTCAAGGCCTTCCACGACGGTCAACCGCCGCTTGAGCGCGATGCCGCGCGGGTCAGGCTGAATGCCCTCTCGGCTGCCGAGTTCGCCGCGCTGCCAGCATGGACCGCCGCCGCCTGGCGCAGCAAGTGGGAAAAAATCCAGCCCGCCTACCTCGACGCCTGGCTGGCCCATGCCGCCGCCGGCTGGCGCTACGCGTCCGGCGAAACCGATTTCACCACATCGCTTAGCGTCGCCGGGCTGGGCGAAATCGTCCTGCACGGCCGTGTCGACCGCGTCGACGAAAAGGGCGATGCCCGCTACGTCATCGACTACAAAACCGGCGCCGCGCAAGGCCTGAAGAAAAAGCTCAAGGATCCCGCCGAAGCCGTGCAATTGCCCTTCTACGCCTGGCTGTGCGAAGCCGCCGCCGCCTACCTGCCGATCAACGAAGTCCCCGTCGCCGCACTCGAACTCGACGGCGAAACCGACGTCGAGGCGATCGTCCGCCGCCTGCCCGAACTGCTCGAAGCGATTGCCGCCGGCGCAGCGCTTCCCGCATCGGGGGTCGATGCCGTCTGCAAGTACTGCGAAGCGCGTGGGTTGTGCAGGAAGGGGATGTGGAATGCCAAGGAAACACTTGCCTGACGCCCCAGATATGTAATAACATTGTTTTAACTTGTCAATGCTGGAGGAAGAACCATCATGCGCATCAACCTGGTTAAAGTCGGCAACTCAAAGGGGGTGATCATCCCCGCCGCCATCCTCGCCTCATGCGGCCTGAAAGACGCCGTCGAACTACAAATCAAAGGCAAGAAACTTGTCATCGAAGCGCTCAAGCAACCCCGCGTGGGCTGGTTCGAGGACTACCAGCCCGAACACGACGAGGCCGTACTCGACACGATCCCGGTTGATGAAGGCGACGACGAATGGGTGTGGTAAAGCGCGGTGAGGTTTATTGGGTCAACCTCGACCCCACCGTCGGCAGCGAAATCCGGAAAACCCGTCCCGCGTTGATCGTGTCGCCGGACGACATGAATGCCGCCCTGCCGCGCGTCATCGTCGCCCCGCTCACCAGCGGTGGACAAGCGCTCGGCAGCCGCCCCGAAGTCGAGTTCAAGGGCAAATCCGCCCGCATCCTGCTGGACCAACTACGCTCGGTGGACAAAAAGCGACTCGGCAGCAGAATGGGGAAAATCGATCTTGCGCTTTGGCATCCGGTATTGCTGGAGATGCTGGCTTGACCGGGTTCTGGCTTGAAAAACACGAAAACAGGGCGTATTGTCCGAAAGAATTCCCAGAGGACAGCCCATGCCTAGCCCAACGCCCGCCACGACCGTTCTCCATAGCGGGGGCGATGACGCCGTTCTGGCCTATCTGAAGGCCGCCCGCACGCACCATTCGCAGGCCCGAATCGCCCGCCACCTCAAGGTGGACGCCCGCACCATCCGCCGCTGGGAAGCCCGCCAGTCGGTGCCGCCCGCCTACGTCGTCCATGCCCTGCAACAGTTGCTCCCGCTCGATCCGCCATTCGAGGGTGAAGCGGCCTTCAATTTCATCGACCTGTTCGCCGGCATCGGCGGCATCCGCCGTGCGTTCGAAGACATTGGCGGGCGCTGCGTGTTCACCAGCGAATGGGACAGCTACGCGCAAAAAACCTACGGCGAAAACTTCCGCGACGGCCATGCCATCAATGGCGACATCACGCAGGTCCGGGCCGCCGACATCCCCGACCACGACGTCCTGCTGGCCGGATTCCCGTGTCAGCCGTTTTCCATTGCCGGCGTCTCCAAAAAGAACGCGCTCGGCAAGGCGCACGGCTTTGCCTGCGAAACGCAGGGCACGCTGTTTTTCGACGTCGCCCGCATCATTGCGGAAAAGCGCCCGCGCGCCTTTTTGCTCGAAAACGTCAAGAACCTCACGTCGCACGACAAGGGCCGCACCTTCGACGTCATCAAGCGCACGCTCAGCGAAGAACTCGGCTATCACATCCACACCCGCGTCATCGACGGCGCGCACTTCGTCCCCCAGCACCGCGAACGCATCCTCATCGTCGGCTTTCGCGAACCCGTCGCGTTCGACTTCGACGCCCTGCCGCTGCCGCCCAAAGGCCGGCACACGCTCAGGGAAATTTTCCACCGCAGCGACGGCACCGAGCCCGTGCTGTCGTGGGACGAAGGCCGCTTCTTCGATCACACAGCCCACAAGGTGCCGGACAAATACACCCTCACCGACAAGCTCTGGCGCTACCTGCAGCACTACGCCGACAAGCACCGCGCCAAAGGCAACGGTTTCGGCTTCGGCCTCGTCACCCCCGACAACGTCGCCCGCACCCTGTCCGCGCGCTATTACAAGGACGGCTCGGAGATTCTGGTTTATCAGGGCGAAGCCAAAAACCCGCGTCGCCTTACGCCGCGCGAATGCGCCCGGCTGATGGGATTCCCCGACACGTTCAGGATTCCGGTGTCGGATACACGGGCGTACCAGTTGTTTGCGGATGCCGCAGTTGTTCCGATGGTCGAATCCGTCGCTAAACTCATGGCTCCACTGATTACAAATGAGGGGGTGGTGGCATCGGCTCAACCTGCTGCGCCACCGAAGAACATCATGAGATCAAATCGCTGGACAAGTGAACAGTTGAAACTCGCGTTCAACCTGTATTGCCAATTGCCTTTCGGTAAATTGCACAGCCGACACGCCGAAATTATCGAGTTAGCCACGCTCATTGGTCGCACACCATCCGCTGTTGCAATGAAACTGGTCAACTTCGCCAGCCTTGATCCGGCCATCACCAACTCTGGAAGAACTGGCTTGGGCAATGCCTCCGCGCTGGATCGGGAAGTGTGGGCTGAGTTTCATGCCAATTGGGAAAAATTGGCTGTTGAGTGTGAAATGCTCAGACGTAATCTTGATGCCCCGACACCGCTTGAAGATGAAGTAGGCGAATTGCTCGTGCCAGAAGATTACACAGGTGAAACGCGACGAGTACTGACCGAACAACGCATTAAGCAAAACTTCTTTCGCCGTGCCGTGTTGAGTAGTTACCGAGGGCGATGTTGCATGTCAGGCTTATCAGCACCGCGCTTACTGATCGCAAGCCACATTGTGCCATGGCGCGAAGACAAGGCGAACCGCTTGAATCCAAGTAATGGCCTATGCCTTTCGGCAATTCATGACAGGGCTTTTGATCAAGGGCTTATTTCGCTTACTGACGATTTCAGAATTATTGTTTCATCTGAATTGAAACGTCTCGACGAGCCTTTCGTAAAAGAAGTGCTCGTGCCGCTGAATGGGAAGTTGATTGAATTTCCTGAACGTTTCATGCCGAGTGTTGAATTTGTGTCGCGCCATAGAGCAAGTTTGTTTATCGATAACAAATGAGCGAGACGATCACTCCCCTCGTTCTGCATGAGGATGCCTTCTACGCCTTCTTCGTGCCTTACCGCCATCCAAAATCACGGCATAACATTTGGGGTGGAATTGGACTTGAGACATTTGGGGAAGACTTTGAGCTCGTACGAAACCTCGATGAGAATAATCTATGGACGGTAGTCGATAGTGGCTGTGGCGCAGACCAATGGATTATCTCTGGAGTTCATTATGTCAATCGAGTTTGCTACTTGGTAACGGAAAAAGCACACAATGGATTGAACGTAGACTTCCGGGCACCTCATAACTTGCGATCACTTACTCCTTTAGGACTCAAAAGACAGATACATAAACTCGAACACGCGATGGCTAAAATAATGACGTCTAACACTTCAACGGTACGCATAGGGTGAACGAATACAACGCCAAGACAGGTTTAACCTTGACTGTGCGTGGATTCAATCCGGCAAAAAGACTGATCGAGGATGTCGGCAGGGCAGTGGAATTGCTGACCGATAGCGTGCATTGTGCGGCAGCGTGGTCGTTGGGCGGCCTGATGATTGGGTGGAACAAGAAACATGCGCAGACCGCGTATGTGCCTTACGAAAACGAGAAAATTGCCGCGCCGGCCTACCGCTATTTCAGTCCTGCACTTCTGGGTGAAGGTACGGATCTCACGCACTATCTGGCCGGGTTGTGTGAAGGGCAGGTGATTTTTGACCCCGGCTCAAACGTGAAGAAAGCCAGCTCCGCAAAACCCACGGTCAAGGCGCGTAGCCAGTTCCGCACATCTGTAAAACATCTGGAAGGGCTATACAAAAAATTTGGGCCGGTCGAATTTTGAGGGCGCACCAAGCGGGCACCCGTCTATTGAGTGTTTTATTGATGCGTCACAACCACATGAAATCAAAGTCGTTTTTATCAATTGTCGAATTAGACTCGACGCAAAAGCCTTAATCTAACGCTCCCCTGAATTGCGGTACGCCGTGAAAATCCCCCTCGACACCGCCGCCGCCCTGTCTCCCGCCCATTCGTCGGTGGTGGAAGCCTGCGCCGGCAGCGGCAAGACCTGGCTCCTGGTGTCGCGCATGATCCGCCTGCTGCTGGCGGGGGCCGCGCCATCGGAACTGCTGGCGATCACCTTCACGCGCAAGGCGGCGCAGGAGATGACCGACCGCCTGCACGCATGGCTGCAGGTGCTGGCGCTGGCGGACAACGCGACGGTGCGCGCGTTCCTGCGCGAGCGCGAAGTCGCCGAGGAAGACATCGAAGCGCTGTTGCCGCGCGCACGCGGCCTGCTGGAGGCGGTGCTGACGGCGCAGCCGGGGCCGACGGTGACGACGTTTCACGGCTGGTTTCTCGACCTGCTGAAGCGCGCGCCGCTGGAAGCGGGACTGCCGTGGGGGGCGCCGCTGCTGGAGCGCACGCGGCAGCTACAGGACGAGGTGCGCGATCGCCTGCTGGCGAAATGGGCTGCAGCGCCGGAGTCGCCGGAGGGCGCGGCCTTGCTGGCGCTGCTGGCCGATATCGGCGAGCATAATCTGCGTGCGCTGCTGGCGCATTTCGTGTCGGCGCGGGCGGAGTGGTGGGCCTATACCGACGGCCAGCCCGACCCGGTGGCTTACGCACTGGGCCAGTTGCGCCCGCTGCTGCATGCCGATCTCGACACCGATCCGGTGGCGGCATTCTGGCTCGACGACGCGATAGCGGCGCGGGTGAAACGGGTGGCGTACGCGCTGGAAAAAGGCTCGAAAACCGAGGCCGGGCGGGCGCGCGACCTGCTCGACGCGCCGACGCTGGCGCCGGATGCCGCGCACGACGTGCTGATGACGCGCCTGATGACGGCGGGCCAGCGGCGCAAGAAGCAGGCGACGAAAGAACTGGAAAAAGCGCTCGGCAGCGGGCTGGACGCCTACCTGCGTGACCTCGACGCGCTGGAAACCGCGCTCGAAACCCTTGCCGCGATCCAGACCGACCAGCGCATCTGGGCCCTCAACCGCCACGGCCTGCTGCTCGGCCACGCGCTGCTCGCCGGCTATCAGGACGCCAAGGCGCAGCAGGGCGTGATCGACTTTGCCGATGCCGAGTGGCTCGCCTGCCGCCTGCTCGCCAGCGAGGAGCATGCGGCGGCGCTGGCGCTCAAGCTGGACGCGCGCTACAAGCATCTGTTGCTCGACGAATTCCAGGACACCAATCCGCTGCAATGGCAGGCGTTGTCGAGTTGGCTCGCCGAGGCGCGCGGCGCCGACAGCGCCATGACCGTGTTCATGGTGGGTGACCCCAAGCAGGCGATCTACCGCTTCCGCCGCGGCGAGGCGCGGGTGTTCGACGCGGCGGCGGATTTTCTGCGCACGTATTTCGATGCGGCCTGCTTCAGCACCGACATGACGCGTCGTCTGGCGCCGGCGGTGGTGACCGCGATCAACCCGGTGTTCGCCGAGGTGGCCGGCTTTGCCGCGCATGCTCCTGCCCCGGAAAACGAAAGTCGCCCCGGCGCATTGCGCAGTTTGCCGATACAGGTGAAAAAACCGGAAACCGACGCGGCCTCCGGCCACGCATGGCATCACCTGCGCAACCCGCTCACCACGCCGCAGCCGGAGGCCGGCGACCGCGCCGTGCACGCGGAGGCGCGGGCGTTCGCGCGGGTTTTGCGCGACGAGGTGCTGGGCCGTTGGGGGGTGGTAGACAACCGACCCTCTGATGAAGCCTCTAGCCATTCGACTAAGCCCGCAAGCGGGCAAGTCGCTGGTTATCCCCAACCCTCCCCCGCTTGCGGGGGAGGGGGCGAACGTAATGCCCAAACCGATTCAATGCGCGCGGCGCGCCTCGGCGACGTCATGGCGCTGGTCAGGACGCGCACCCACCTGCATCTGTACGAACGCGAACTGGAAGCCGCGCGCATCCCCTTCATCACTTCGCGTCGCGGCGGCCTGCTGCACGCGCTGGAAGCGCAGGATCTGATCGCGCTGCTGGAAACCCTGCTGCTGCCGCACGCCGACCTGAAGCTGGCGCACGCACTGAAAAGCCCGGTCTTCGGCTGCAGCGACGACGATCTGTTGCGGGTGTTCGCGCCGCAGCCCGCGGCTGACGCGCGCGGCTGGGAACGCCTCGTCGCATTGGCCGGGCAGCCGGATTGTCCGCCGCGGCTCGCCCGCGCGGCGGACCTTCTGACCCGTTGGCGCGCGCACTGCGGCACGCTGCCCGTGCATGATCTGCTCGACCGTATGTATTTCGAAGGCGACCTCGAAGCGCGCTATGCCGCGACCGTACCGGAAGCGATGCGGCCGCAGGTCGCCGCCAATTTGCGCGCGTTCATGCAGCTGGCGCTGGCGCAGGATGCCGGCCGCTATCCCACGCTGGCCGGGTTCATCCGCGAACTCGCCAGTCTGATCGACGATGCCGACGCGGCGCCCGGCGAGGGGCTGGCCGCCGAGGGCGAGAACGCGGTGCGGCTGTTGACCATACACGGCGCCAAGGGACTGGAAGCGCCGATCGTCTGGCTGCTTGGCGGCAGCGATCACCCGAAAGGGTCGAGCTACGCCGTGCTGGCGCCTTGGCCTCCCGACGCCCCGCGGCCGGTGCATTTTTCCCTGTTCGGCCGGCAGGACGAACGCGGTGAGCGCCGCGAAACATGGTTCGAGGACGAGGCGAAGCTGGCACAGCGTGAGTCCGACAATTTGCTGTATGTCGCGCTCACCCGTGCCGAACAGGCGCTGATCGTGAGCGGCGACGCGGAACGAAACGCCTGGCTGCACCGCGTCGATGCCGCCTGGCAGGACATGGACCAGCCGGCCGACCTGCCCGTCGCCACGGCCCGGGTAACGGATCGTGTTCCGCAACGGGCTCGTATCGATGCGCCGGCAATCGGGCAGCGTGTCGCCACGCCTGTCGCAAACCCGGCCGCGGCGATCGGCGAGCTCTTTCATGCGTGTCTGGAACACCACGCGGCACCCGGCGTTCCGCGCGATCTGCCGGCATTGGCGGCACGTCTGGGGCTGACAGCCGAACTCGATGCCATCGAGTCCGCCGCGCATGCGCTGCTGGCACAACCGCATCTGGCGCGTTTTTTCGATCCCGCGCAGTATCGACGCGCGCGCAACGAACTGACGCTGCTCGACCGTCAAGGCCGGCTCCAGCGCCTCGACCGCGTGGTGGAGTGCGACGATTCGGTGTGGCTGATCGACTACAAGACGGGCGATGACAGCCTCAGGCTGTCGGACGCCGAACTGGCCGAACGTCATGGTGCGCAGCTGGCGGGATATCGCGCCCTGCTGGTCGAACTGTATCCCGCCGTACCGCTTCATGCAGCGCTGCTGCTGGCCAACGGGCGGCTGATCGAAGTCGGCGGGCCATAATGGCGGCACATTCCGCTCATGAGGATCCGATGCCTTGAACGATAAACCGTTTTCCGAATCCTGCGTACAGAACCGCGATCCCATTCTGGCGGTGCTGCGCGAGGTCTTTGCCGATCGCCGCCGCGTGCTGGAAATCGGCAGCGGCACCGGCCAGCACGCGGTGTATTTCGCGCCCGAACTGCCGCATCTGCTCTGGCAGACCGCCGACGTGCCGGCGCACCACGCCTGCATCCGCGCCTGGCTCGACGAGGCGGCCCTGCCTAACGCACTGCCGCCGCGGGCGCTCGACGTCAACGACACGGCCTGGCACAGCGACCGCTACGACGCAGTGTTTTCCGCCAACACCCTGCACATCATGAGCGGGGTAGAGGTGGAACGTTTTTTTGCGGGCGTGGGCGAAGTGCTCGAACCGGGCGGCGTGCTGGCGGTGTATGGCCCGTTCAACTACAACGGCCGCTACACGTCGGAGAGCAATGCCCGGTTCGACGCCTGGCTCAAGGCGCGCGACCCGGCCTCGGGGGTGCGGGATTTCGAGACCGTGGATGCGCTGGCGCGGGCGCAGGGTCTGGTTCTGCACAGGGATATCGCCATGCCGGCGAACAACCGCATGCTGGTGTGGCGCAAGCCGTGAGACAAATTATCCCGATTTCCGTTTTGTCTCGTGGAGGCCTTTGCTATAACACAAGCATCTTGAGGTTGAGGAACACGCATGCGCATCGCCGAATTGATCCAACGCTGGGGTCAGGAAAACCGTGCGCATGCTGATGTGCGTGCCTATACAGTCCGCTTGCCATTACGCGACGCCGCACGCATCGAAGCGCTGCATGTGATGTACCCCGGACGCAGCGACTTCGAACTGATCGCCGACCTGATCCGTGCCGCGCTCGATGAACTCGAGGTTGCCATGCCGTACGTCCCCGGCAACCACGTCATCGCCGAAGACGACTATGGGGATCCGATCTATGAGGATCTCGGTCCGACGCCGCAGTTCTATTCGTTATCACACGAAATCCTGCGCAAGCTGGCGACCCCGCCGGCACGGGGCAAATAGCTGTCGAATTAATTTACAAGCGGCGCGGCGGTCCACACCGCAAGCCCGCTTGCCTTCTTGTTTATAAAGGGATTTGTTTCCTGGCACGTTGATTGCTGCCTCTGGAACAACGCCTCATTCACTGTGGACATCATGTACCTCGGCCCGGCTTTTCTTTTCGCAGCATTTGCCAGCCTGTTCTACGTTCCGGGTTTTCTGGACACGCCTCTGGGAATGCTCACTTCACGCCAGCTCATCTCGGAAGGGCTGTTTTCCATTTTTGCGCTGATTGCCCTGGCGTCGCTGGCGCGCTCGATCGAGTGCGATCCGGTATGGCCATGGCGGCCGGGATTCCGCCGCTTGCTGAATATGCTGCTGGGACGCACATAGATCACAAGACACACCGTCTATTGGCCGGCGGCCGGCATAAAATAACGGCTTTCCGTTCAGCCTCGCCGTCATGCCCGTCAACCTCTCTCCCCCCGCCTCGCTACTGCCCGTTGCCGGCGTGCGTCTCGGTATCGCCTCCGCCGGCATCAAGAAACCCGGGCGGCGCGACCTCACGCTGATCGAACTCGCCCCCGGCAGCCGGGTCGCCGGCGTCTTCACGCAAAACCGTTTCTGCGCCGCACCGGTCACGCTGTGCCGGCAACATCTGATCTCGACCGATACGATTCGCGCACTGGTGATCAATACCGGCAATGCCAATGCCGGCACCGGCGAGGAAGGCCTGCAACGGGCACGCCAGACCTGCGCCGCGGTGGCACAGCTGATGGGATGCGCAACAGAAAACGTGTTGCCCTTTTCCACCGGGGTGATTCTGGAAGCGCTGCCGATCGACAGGATTCTGCCGGCGCTGCCCGCAGCCCAGGCGGATCTCGCGCCGGATCACTGGTTCGAAGCCGCGCACGCGATCATGACCACCGACATCGTCGCCAAGGGCGCGTCACGCCAGGTGACCCTCGGCGGCCGCACCGTGACGGTGACCGGCATCGCCAAGGGCTCCGGCATGATCCATCCCGACATGGCGACCATGCTCGGCTTTGTCGCGACCGATGCGGCGATCGCCCCCGCCCTGATGCGGCAATTGGTGAAAGAGGTCGCCGACGTGTCGTTCAACTGCGTCACCGTCGATGGCGATACCTCGACCAACGACAGCTTCATCCTGATCGCCACCGGCCAGGCCGGCAATGCGCCCATTGGTGCCGAAGATAGCGAGGTTGCCGCGCTCAAGGCCGTCCTGAGCGAAGTCGCCATCGAACTGGCACAGGCCATGGCCCGCGACGGCGAAGGCGCAACCAAGTTCATGACCATCACCGTCGAGCGCGGGCGCGACCGCGCCGAATGCAAACGGATCGCCTACGCCATCGCGCACTCGCCTCTGGTCAAGACCGCGTTCTTCGCCAGCGATCCCAATCTCGGACGCATCCTCGCGGCGATCGGCTATGCCGGCGTCGCCGACCTCGACGTCAATGCGCTGCAGGTTTATCTGGGCGACGTGCTGGTCGCCGAAATGGGCGGACGCGCCGCAAGCTACACCGAGGCACGGGGCGCGGCGGTGATGCGCGAATCCGACATCACCATCCGTGTCGTCCTCAATCGCGGCAGCGTGGGAGCGACCGTATGGACCTGCGATTTTTCCTACGATTACGTCAAGATCAACGCGGAGTACCGGAGCTGATGCCGTGCGCGCGACGGGCTGCCGGACGCAATGGCGCACGCCTGATGGTCCGGGGCGATCCTTTTCCGCGCCGGAATCACCCGCCTGTCAGGTCAGCTTGCGTAACTTCTTGATCGTGGCCAGCTGCGCCACGGCCTGGGCCAGTTCGATCTGTGCCTTGGCATAATCGAGGGAAGCCGCTTTGTTCTTCATCGCTTCCTCGGCCGCATGCTTGGCCTCGAGCGCCTTGGTTTCGTCAAGATCGGCGCCGCGTATCGCGGAGTCGGACAGGACGGTGACGACATGCGGCTGGACTTCAAGTATGCCGCCCGACACATACACCAGCTCTTCTTCGGCCTGGTTCGGCACCTTGATGCGCACGGCGCCGGGTTTGAGTGTGGTCAGTAGCGGCGTATGACGCGGATAGATACCGAGTTCGCCGCGCTGACCGGGAGCAACCACCACTTCGGCGGTGCCGGAGTAGAGTGATTTTTCTGCGCTGACGATGTCGACGTGTAGGGTCATGGCCATTTTTTTCCTTTCAGGGGTCAGGATTCAGGATTCAGGATTCAGGGGTGGTGCGGCTGCGCCGCGCTTCTTTCCCTGACCCCTGGCCCCTGATTCCTGGTCCCTATTACTGAATCGTCTTCGCCTTTTCGACCGCTTCTTCGATCGCACCGACCATGTAGAAAGCCTGTTCGGGCAGATGGTCGTATTCGCCTTCGACGATCGCCTTGAAGCCGGCGATGGTTTCCTTCAGCGTGACGTACTTGCCGGGCGCGCCGGTGAACACTTCGGCGACGAAGAACGGCTGCGACAGGAAGCGCTGGATTTTCCGCGCACGGGACACCGCCAGCTTGTCTTCCGGCGACAGTTCGTCCATCCCCAGAATCGCGATGATGTCGCGCAGTTCCTTGTACTTCTGCAGCGTGCCCTGTACCGCGCGGGCGACGCCGTAGTGCTCGTCGCCGACGACTTGCGGATCGAGAATCCGCGAGGTCGAATCGAGCGGGTCCACCGCCGGGTAAATCCCCAGTTCGGCCACCTGCCGGGAGAGCACCAGCGTCGCGTCGAGGTGGGCGAAGGTGGTCGCCGGCGACGGGTCGGTCAAGTCGTCCGCCGGCACGTACACGGCCTGGAAGGAGGTGATCGAGCCGGTGCGGGTGGAGGTGATGCGCTCCTGCAGGCGGCCCATTTCGTCGGCCAGCGTCGGCTGGTAGCCCACCGCGGACGGCATCCGCCCCAAGAGCGCGGACACTTCGGTGCCGGCCAGCGTGTAGCGGTAGATGTTGTCGACGAACAGCAGCACGTCGCGGCCTTCGTCGCGGAAGTATTCGGCCATGGTCAGGCCGGTCAGCGCGACGCGCAGGCGGTTGCCCGGCGGCTCGTTCATCTGGCCGTAGACCAGCGCCACTTTGTCCAGCACGCCGCCTTCCTTCATCTCGTGATAGAAGTCGTTGCCTTCGCGGGTGCGCTCGCCGACGCCGGCGAACACCGAGAAACCCGAGTGCGCCACGGCGATGTTGCGGATCAGTTCCATCAGGGTCACCGTCTTGCCGACGCCGGCGCCGCCGAACAGGCCGACCTTGCCGCCCTTGGCGATCGGCATGATCAGATCGATCACCTTGATGCCGGTTTCGAGAATTTCCACCGTGGCGGCCTGGTCGGCGTAGGCCGGCGGCTTGCGGTGAATCGGCATGTGGGTGTCGGTGTTCACCGGCCCCATTTCGTCGATGGGGGTGCCGAGCACGTTCATGATGCGGCCCAGCGTCGCCTGGCCGACCGGCACCAGGATCGGGTTGCCGGTCGCGAGGACATCCATGCCGCGCCGCAGACCGTCGGTGGAGCCCATCGCAATGGCGCGCACCACGCCATCGCCCAATTGCTGTTGAACTTCCAGCGTCAGCTCAGGCGTCTGCATCTTCAGTGCTTCGAAGACCTTCGGCATGGCTTCACGCGAAAATTCCACGTCCACCACTGCACCGATGATCTGAACAATTTTTCCGTTGCTCATGTTGCCATCCTAAGTAAGTTGAATCTTGGCCTAATCTATTGAATTCTGTATGCGCGTCAAACCGCCGGCGGGGTCGCGATCTGGTCTCGTCATAACATTCGCTTCGCTCATGTTAGCCTCGC